>OBAI01000059.1_pt1 | contig 139176 bp, 104 predicted proteins | sample 1517461 | NCBI WGS metagenome assembly OBAI01 (sample SAMN04571696, study PRJEB22368) | human gut metagenome | biome: human gut; material: stool | host: Homo sapiens | place: Luxembourg | collected 2012-06-29
GTCTTGGTTCTATGCGGCGTCTTTCATTAAAATCCACTCTCTTTGGTGTTGACCCAAAACCTGGAAGCACTTCGGCTTCCAGGTCTCTTGTAATTTGAATTTCATAGGCCGACCGAGATTCGAACTCGGAACCAATTGCTTAAAAGGCAACTGCTCTACCGTTGAGCTATCGGCCCAAAAATTAAATTAAGTAAGAAAATGTAGCGGGAGTTATTGGTATGGCAAGCTTTTTTTTGACAAAATTATTTTTGCCTTTACCCAAATAATATTATCCCAAAATAGACGGGACCGCCAGGGACAGCGCATTGAGTATTAGGCAGGAAATCAGTGCGGCGGCAATGTCGTCTGCAACGCATCCCAATCCTCCGTCGAGATTCTGAAGCGTATTTATAAAGATAGGCTTTTTTATATCAAGCAGCCTAAAAAAGGCAAATCCCAGTATTATGCCGAATGCGCTGTAGCTATTAGATATAATCGGAAGAAAACAGAAAGGAACCGCGACAAACTCGTCCAATATTATCTTCCCTGGGTCGCGCATTTTAAGATGGCGTTCTGCTGCGTCGCATATTCCGGATGCAAGATAAGCCAGCAATACGGCAAATGCTAAATATCTGCCCAGTCCTATGCCATCGAATAGAAGCGCGTAAAACAGCACTCCGGCTGCGGATCCCCACGTTCCCGGAGCCTTTAAGTCTCCAAGCCCCCAGAGTGTCGCAAGCGAAACGGAAATATTTTTCGGCAATGCGGCCGCCCACGGATAGATTTTTTTTCTGGTAGTCATAGTGCCGGTGTTTGATGGTTTATTTTAGTAGGTAAGAATATCTTGAACCGTAGGAATATCCAGACAGTATTGATAATGCCGTCGAAATAACAAGAGTCGCTATTCCGCTGTAGAAAGCAAAGTTAAAAAATAGCGAATTTCCCGCGCCAAAGTCTATATCTAGCGAATGCGCGCAAAGAATTGCCCCTATTGAATACATTTGAAACGCTGCTTTGTATTTTCCAAGGGTTTCCGCCGCCATAACTATCCCTTCTTTGGAAGCCAACATTCTTATGCCGCTTACGTAGAATTCTCTAGTTATTGAGACTATCGCGCAAAATAGCGCAGGCACCGTAAACCAACTATAAAGGTTGAAGGCAAACAGCGCCATAAACATGGATACAACCATAATTTTGTCGCTTAGGGCGTCCATAAATTTGCCAAACGTAGTGACAATGTTGTATTTCCGGGCCAAGTAGCCGTCAAACCAATCGGTTGCGCCCGCAGCGCAATATATTATAAAAGACGCCAGCGCAAAGAAACGAATGTCTATGCACAATAGCACGACCGCAACAAATGTCATTATTACGCGCAATATTGTCAGCAAATTAGGTAGGTTCATTTGTTAAAAAAGTGTTGCTAGAAATCGCTTTTTTACAAGACTAATTCTCTAAATAAAAATTTTTATGGCTGACGGCAAGAAAATAGCTATTTATCCGGGGACTTTCGATCCTGTCACAAACGGTCATTTAGACGTGCTTAAGCGCGCGGCTCCAATGTTCGACGAGGTTGTGGTTGCGGTTGCTCCCAATGCGGGTAAGGGGCCGCTTTTTGACTTTCAAACCAGGGTCCGCCTCTTTAGGGAGAATGTCGAAGATATGCCGAATGTGAGCGTTTGCGCTTTTGACGGGCTCACTGTGGATTTTGCGCAGAAAGTGGGGGCAATGGCAATAATCCGCGGACTCCGCGCGGTTTCGGACTTTGAGTTTGAATTCCAGCTTGCCCAGATGAACAGGCACTTGGACGGCGGGGTTGAAACTATTTTTCTAATGCCTTCGCACAAGTATTTCTATATAAGCTCCACTCTAATAAAACAAGTGGCAATCTATGCTCCGGAACGCATAGCCGACTTTGTGCCTCCTAATGTTTTGGCCCATATGCAAAAAGGACTAAAATAACATCCGGACATTCTTGCGCAGCTTTCGGCTGTATTAGAAAAAGATTGAAAGCCCTCAAAATTTTGGCAAAATTTGCGACTTAAAATTTATTGCAGAAATGTTTAATCTCAAGCGGATACTTCGGGCGCTCTTGTTTTCGACAAGCGAGCCTCTTACTATAAAAGACGTGCAGGCTGTAATTTCGCGCTATCACGCCGAACAGGACGCCCTGAGAAAAAAAAATGCAGCTGCAAAAGATGCTTTCGACGCTGAAGCGGGCGATTCGCCCGATTCTTTGTCAGCCGGCGAACAGTCTGTAATAGAGGATATAATAGTTCAGGTTCCCACACTGCTTACCGCGACTCAAATTCGCGAGGCAATGGAGGAAATAGCCGCAGACTTGGACGAAAACTCGGAGGTTTTCAGGCTGGTTCAGAGCTCGTCGGGATTTAAGCTTGTTATATCAAAGGAGTATGCGGACTGGGTGCGCCTATTGCGCGACGACCCGCGTCCCCAGAGATTGTCGAGAGCCGCTCTTGAAACTCTGGCGATAATAGCATACAGACAGCCGGTGACGCGCGCGGAAATAGAAGCTATCCGCGGGGTAAACGCCGACGGCGCAATATCCAGGCTGACTGAAAAAGAATTGATTTTTATAAGCGGCAGAGCCGATCTTCCCGGGCGCCCTCTCCAGTATTCGACAACCCAAAATTTTCTCGATTATATAGGCGTCAATTCAATAGAAGAACTTCCCGCGTCGGATGTGCTTAGCCCCAACCAGATCTCGGAGTGGATAAAGCGCGCAAGTTCTCCGGCGGAAGTCAAGGACAAGGAAATGGGGCTGCCGCAGGATGATTCCGAGGCGCAATCCGAAGTTTCAGACGCCCGGGAAGAGTCGCAATATCGCGGGCAGGCGGAGGCTTCGGAACGCGCGCAAACGGATTCCGATAAAAAGATAGAAGCTGAATTTGGAGATGTTTCCCGCGAAATAGAAGTGCCTGGCGATGCCGCCGCGCATTTTCCTTATGACGGCGCGGAAAGCGCGGGAAGCCAAGAGGAGTTTGAGCCGACTTCGGACAACTCAGATGGCGGTAGTGAACAATACAACGACAAAGCGGAAATTTAATGGATAAAGACGCTATCAGAAAAGAAATCGATTCAATAGACACAAAAATTCTCGATTTGCTCACCACGCGCATAGCTTGCGCAAAGGAAATCGGTAAAATGAAGTCCGAAAAGGGCGAGGCTATTTACGTCCCCAGCCGCGAAAAGCAGGTCTTTGAAAACTTGATGGAAAAAAACGGCGGAAGAATTGAGGAATCCGCGTTGAAAGCGATTTACAGGGAAATAATATCGGCATCTATTTCCGCCGAAAAAAAACTGATGGTCAGCTATCTAGGGCCAAAATCGACGTTTACCCAGCAGGCTGCGATGAAGAATTTCGGCTCTAGCGTGGATTATCGGGCAATGCCTTCCATCCCCGACGTGTTTGCGTCAGTTTCCGATTCAGAGGCGGATTACGGTGTCATCCCAATAGAAAATTCAACTGAAGGCGCAGTATTCCACTCAATGGATATGCTTGCAGAAAGCAGCCTATTTATTGTCGGGCAAATTTACATGCCGATAGAACATTGCCTAATTTCCAGGGGCAAGCTGGAAGAAATACGCAAGGTGTGCTCAAAAGACCAAGCCATTGGGCAGTGCAGGGAATGGCTGCGCCGGCATATTCCGAATGTGGAAATAGAGTATGTAGAAAGCACTGCGCTCGCGGTACAAATGGCCGTGGACAATCCGGAAATTGCGGCTGTCGGAAGTTCCATAGCCGCGGATGAGTACGGATTGCCTATTTTAGAGCGCGGAATCCAAGACAAAAAAAATAACCAGACGCGCTTTCTCGTTATAGGGAAAAAATCTACCCCCAAGACACAGGGAGTAAAATATAAAACCAGTTTGGTAATATCGGTAAACGACCGGCCGGGAGCCTTATACGACGTTCTTTTGCCGTTCAATAGAATGAATATAAATCTTACGCGAATAGAGTCGCGCCCGAGCCGAAAAAAGGCTTGGGATTATTACTTTTTTATAGATTTTGAAGGGCATTGGGACGACGAAAACGTGCAAGCGGCCGCCGCAGAGCTGAAACGGGTCTTGCCTATGATAAAATGGCTAGGCAGCTATCCTATGTAATTTTAAAGTGTCGGAGAAGCTGAAGATACGCGCGGTTCCAAACGCCCCAAAGTCGCATTGCGCAGGGGCGTACGGAGACGGCGTAAAGATAAAAATCGCCGCTCCGGCGATGGACGGCAAAGCCAATGCAGAATTGATAAAATATTTGGCAAAAACGTTGGGCATTTCAAAGTCCGGTGTAAGAATATTGTCGGGAGAGTCTTCTAGGGATAAAATTGTGGAAGTATCCGGGATTGAGGGAGCTAAGGCCCTATTGCTGGCTATTTCCGAAAAATAAAATTGCCGCTCTGCCGGCTGCTGGCCGCTTTACGGTGAGAATCTGAACCGCGCGGTTTCCGTAAGATTGCAGAATGCATATAAAATTGCATTAGCTTGCATCCATAAAGTTTATTGGCGGCATGCGTTTGTAGATATGTTTCTTTGCTCGGCAATTGTTTTATTGGTTCTTATGCGCGCACGGAATGCAATGCAAAATAAATTATAAGAAGCCAGTCCGCCGGGCAGGGGTGGAGGAGCTTTGAACTGCCTCTGCGCAGGGCTGTAATACTTGCGGGGCGTTTGGTTTGCAACATGGAGTATTTTCCGGATATTGCATCCGCAACACGGCTTTATATTCTACTGCCTGTCTTGCGGGCGCCTTCCTCCGAAAAATTTTGCCGAAATAAAATCAATCAGGGACGCGGCGAGCCGCGATTTTGAGGCCTTGTGGAAGTCGACAATTTCTCCGCTGCGCAAAATCAAATCGATTTTGTTCTCGTCGGACGCGAATCCGGCCCCTTCAGAGCCTACTGTATTGGCGACAATTGCGTCCAAATTTTTACTTTTCATTTTTTCCTCCGCATAATGCATAACGTCGTGCGTTTCTGCGGCAAATCCGACTAAAATTTGCGATTTCTTTTTAAGGGACAAAGTTTTTAGTATATCTGGAGTCGGCTCCAGTTGCGGGTTAAAATCTATTTTATCTTTTTTTATCTTTTGTCCTGAATAAACTTTAGGGCGCACATCGCTTACAGCCGCCGACATTATCAGTATGTCGGTATGCGGAAAATATTTTTCGCAGGCTGACAGCATATCCGCCGCGCTGACAACCCTCACTGTTGTGGCGCCGTCGATATCGGGGAGCTGCGATGGACCCAGTATGAGCGTGACATCCCAACCCTTCTGTTTGGCTGCGTTGGCTATATTCCAGCCCATTTTTCCTGATGAAGGGTTGCTGATGTATCTGACCGGATCGAAATATTCTCTGGTCGGGCCTGCTGTCACAAGGCATTTTATTGGCTTCATAATACTGGACGATTCGTTTTTCCCGTTTGGAATACGTGGATATTTGTTTTCTCAATAGCGATTTTTGAATACATATGATTGCACAGGAGTGTTGAAATGCAACAATTATATTGGCATCGAGAATACTCACGGCATATATTGAAATTTTTAGGCAAATTGCTTTTTGCTTGAGCGGTTTTGCCAAAATAAGATAGTATTTTATTAAAATATCTAATTGTGTCGGCGGAAAAATCAAAGGTTGCGTCCATATCCTTAATTGCGGCTGTGGTTCTTGTCTCAATGAAATTGCTCGTGGGAGTGGCTACGGGCAGTCTTGGCATATTGTCCGAGGCGCTGCATTCGGCTCTTGATTTTTTGGCGGCGCTGATAACGTGGGTATCGGTAAAGTTGTCGGATAAGCCGGCGGACTCCGACCACAATTTCGGGCATGGTAAAATTGAGAATTTTTCGGCGCTGCTGGAGGCTTTGCTGCTTTTGGCAACATGCGCATGGATTGTTTACGAGGCGTTGTCGCGTTTGTTTTCTGGAAACACCCACATAGATGTAGGCGTATGGAGCTACGTGGTGGTGATTGCGTCGATTGCGATAGATTCATGGCGTTCCCGCGAGCTTATGAGGGCTGCAAAGAAATATAAAAGCCAAGCGTTGGAAGCTGACGCGCTGCACTTTTCGACTGACATTCTCAGCTCGTTTGTTGTCTTGCTGGGGTTGGTGTGCGCAAATTTCGGCTATTTCTTTGCAGACTCTGTCGCTGCTTTGGGGGTTGCGCTTATTGTAATATGGGTTTCTTTGCGGCTTTCAATGCGCGCGGTAAATTCATTGCTGGACAAGGCTCCCGAGGGTTTGCATGAGAGCGTCGAGAAAATAATATCCGGTGTTGACGGCGTTGTATGCCTGCATGATTTGCGCGTTCGGAGCGTAGGGCCTGAATACGAGATAGACGTAAACGTGCATGTCGATCCCAAACTTTCTCTTGTCGATGCGCACGATATTTCCGAACGCGTCGAACGCGCGGTGAGCCAGAAACTGGGCAATATAATAATCAATGTCCACATAGAGCCTAATTCATAGGCTTTTCTTGCGCTAAATTAAATTTTTTTTATAAAATCCAAAAAAAACGAAAAAATATATTGACGAAAGCCAATTAATAGGATGTATTCGGAACTTCAAATTTCAAAACCGGCCAGATAGCTCAGTCGGTAGAGCGGAGGACTGAAAATCCTTGTGTCCCTGGTTCGATTCCTGGTCTGGCCACCATTTAACAGACTTCGCCATGCCCAATGGCGAAGTCTGTTTTTTTTGCGTTTTTACGCCTCGCAGAGCCGTCCGGCGGCAATGTTTTTTAACGGCGGTTCCGCTCTTTCCTAGAGGGCGGAGTTGCCTATTTCTAAAAACATAGTTTGTGCGCGGCGGGCAGGATGTCGCGCGGCGGTTCCGCTAGCTTCAATTGCGCGACTTCTTAATGTATTCGGCTTGGTTGTCTGTTAGAATCTTTAGCCCTGACAAATGCGTGTATTCTGGGAAGTCAAATTTTTTTACTATTTTTTTATCTTTTGATATTTCTATGATGTCGGGAACGTTCTCTCCTGCGTATGTCGTACAGAGGTAGTTGCCGTTAGGAAGAATTTTTACGTCGCAAAGTATTATTTCGCTTGCGGATTCTATTGCCTTTTGAATTTCTTTTGAAGAAAAATCCCAAACTTTTTTCCCTTCTCTATTGAATATTGCAACGCCGAAAAATCCCGCAGCCAAAATATTTCCATCGTCCAACCTCAGCGCGCCGACTACGCCGGTTCCCGTATCTATGCGCAAGATCTGTTTCCCGTTTGAATCATATTCGGTCAACAGATTTGAAGAAAGCAGCGGAAACAAATAAGTTCCGGCCCGGGTTTTACTCGCCAGCCTGAATTCGCCGTGTTTTACTTTCTTCAAGCTTTCAGATTTGATGGCTTTTAAAATATTCGATTTGTCGTCTATTTCTAAAAGAACGGATTTCCCCTCGTTGCCGACGAGAAATTTTCCATCGCCTAGTATTTGTGCGACGGGATTTTCAAGGCGCACTGTTTCTCCTTTTTTCACTTGCGACTCATCCCCGTCCCAAATTATCGACGGGCAAGTATATTTCCACAGAGTTTTTCCGGTATTTGTATCGCACATTTTTGCGCCGTCAATTTCGCTTATGAAAATTCGGCTTCCGTCCGCTGAAATATCTGCCGATTGCGGATGCTTTGCGGAAATTTTTAGGAAAATTTCTCCGGAGGAATTCGCAATTACTGCTTCGCCCCTATTGTGCGCTGTAAACATAAAAGTATATGCTAAAACCTGGCAGAAACTCGACGCCAAAAACATTGAAGTTGCAAGAAATAATTTGTTTGCCATATGGCATGTCGTTTTAGATATAAAAAATATTCGGTCAAGGATTTATTCCATCCGGGCGATTTCCAAAGTTAATGCCTTTAATAATTATGAAATAAATTGACACACGGCTATGATATGAAATGTTCATGCCATTATGAAAACAAAAAAATATTTAACGCCTTTCTACTTGTCTTTAATTGTTGGGGCATCATTGCAAGCGGCTGTATTGACATCCGGCGATGCAAATATTTTTTGGAACGGAGTAAACCAGTCTTCAATTGATTATGTCACTAGTTGGAGCACAAATCCCAACGAGATTGTTCGCCCCCAATCCACGGCAGATAAATCGTCTTGGGTAATCGGAAAATTCAATTGGACTTCCGCCCTTACAGGCAACCAGGTTTTCGGTTTCTTAAACGGGAACAAAGAGACAATAATAAGAGGCGTTTATTGGGGCGATACCACTACTGAGTTTGACGGTGATTTGCACCTTTACAATGCGGAGGGAAATGCAGTCTTCACAATCACCGACGGAATAACGCTAGATGCGTCTTCTTCAGACGGCAATGAAGTAAAAATTCGCCGCCGCCAAAATAGCGGAACATTCGCGGTGAACGTCGGAGATATAAATGTATTAAAATCTGGCAATGTGTATTTGGGAAGCATGGGAGGCGGAGAATATCTAACTTCTCTTTCTCTCAACGGGGATGTAAACCTCACTAACGGCTCAAAACTTAACATATATACAAATTCGTTTTCGATTGCCGAAAATTCTATTATAACTTTGGACAATTCCACGTTAAACTTTGCCAAAGGCGTTAACGAGAGTTCCGGAGCAACTTTGTTTAATTGGGCAAATGTGGATTTGTCCAATACCAGCATGGTCATAAAAGGCACTTCAAACGTCTATTATGGAACTTCGTTTCAAGACCAGGCAACCGGACAGTTCGATATGGGCGACATAAATGTGGCTTCCGCCGATACCGTTGCTAATTTTGTAATATATTCAACTTATGACGGTCCCAGAAAAATAGGCAAAATTACCTCAAGTGTTGCGGGGGCGGAAGGATCTTCGCTCACTTTTAAAACGGGGAATACTAGTATTGTGGCGGAGTCTGTTGATACGTCCGTCCAAAACTTTGTTATAGCGCAGAAGTTTGAAGTGCTTGGAAACTATGTCGATAAATTCACCGGCGGCAAAAGTTATCTTAAATTCACAAAAGACACAAATGCCGAAATGGTCATAAACGGAGAATTGCAAGTAAAGAGCCAGCAGTTTGTTCTCGGCGCCGGGTCTGGGCTGAACAAAACTGTAAAGATTTCTGCAGCCGGCTTAACCGGAGATTCGACGTCGTTTGTATGCACTGATTTCGTTGGAGGAGACCGCAATACTGTATCGAATGTTGTTTTAACGCTTACCGGCAGCGGCACATACTATTCATATTTAAAAATGACCGATATGAATCACGGCGACACTGGTTCCGTCGGTTCCACCGGCACTCTCTCAATAGTAAAAAACGGAACGGGCACACAGTACATAAACGGGCAAACATGGTATAGGGGAACAACTACTGTCAACAGCGGAAGGCTGCTTGTAAAGGCCGACGGCGAGGGCCGCTTAAATGGGTCTCCCAATTGGGGCATAGGCAAAGTGATATTGAACGGCGGCTATTTTGGCGCTACTGGCAAGAACGGAGATATCGGTATGCTCTATGCCCAAAATATCGAAATGGCGGGAGGTTTCCTTGAATTTAACATAAACGATGTCGATTGCGATTTAATCTCCCTTTTGGACGCCACCGACGTTATGACTGCCGCTTCCGACGATCTTTTCAGATTCTCTTTCGTGATAGACGCTCCTGTCGTATTCGGGATGACCTATAAACTTATCGAATGGGATCCGTCCATAACCACATTGCCTTACGACGTGAAGAAATTTGTGGCAGAGTTTACAGGGCAAGACGGAATTAAGGCTGACTTTTCCTACGCCGAAGACGGCGGTTTAAACGTTGTTTTTTCCGCAATTCCGGAACCATCAGAAGTCGCCGTGTTATTGGGGGCGTTTGCGCTGGCATTTGCCTTTTGGCGGCGTTCAAGAAAGGCTTAGTTTGCGGGCAAAATTGGTTTTGGGGTTATGTAAATGCCAAGGAATCCCGCTTGGGTAAAAACTCAAAAATTTTGTAAAGCAGACTAGAAAAATTTTATAATTTATTTATGCGGCGCGCTTTCTTTGCGCGCCGTTTTTTGCGTTATAGTTCCCTAAGATGTCGGGATTTGCGCGCTTTTTTGCGGCATTAGCGGAAGCCGCTAAGTCGTTTTTCTCCGTATGAATACAGGCTTATTATATTAAAATGCGCTTGGGTGCTGGAGTATGGTTTGTTTATCGCGGTAGCGGTGGTTCTGAAATTTTTTTTATCTTTTAAAGAAAAAGGTTTTAATCTTTTAAGAAATTGTTTATGCTGTTTTTAAATTAAAGGGAATCGTTTATGAATATAGGAAGAAGAAATTTTATTAAAGGAATGCCGGCGTTAGGCGCGGCCGGACTTATGATGACATCAGCTCAGCGCGAGGCTTTTGCCCGCACCGGGGCGCGCAGCCAGAGCATTATAAACGTAAAGGAATTTGGTGCAAAAGGCGACGGCGAAACCCATGATTCCAAAGCTATTCAGGATGCGCTAGATGCAGCCGGAATGGTTCAGGGGACGGTTTATTTTCCATCGGGCAAGTATCTCTGCCACGATTTGAAAGTCCACCAGCATACGACGTTGCTTGCCGATCCCGTATGGCGTTTTTCTCCGGCGCAGAAAGGTGCTGTGCTAGTGTTGGACAGCGACGAGGCAGATTGCGTTTTAAATATAACCGGGGCTTTTGGTGTCCATTTGCACGGATTGCAAATAAAGGGAAATCCCAAGGCTGAAAAATTAATCCACGGAATATTTCTGAACAATGCAACAGAGTTCAGCAAAAAAGAGGACTCAATTGTTGTAGACGATTGCAAGGTGCAGCACTTTTCAGGGCATGGCTTATATCTGCTTAGAATATGGCTTTTTATTGTCAGGCATAGTCATTTTTACCGCAACAATGGGAGCGGAATTGCAGTTGTTGGCTGGGACGGATTTGTCACCGACAACCAATTGTCCGGCAATGGCCAGCACGGTTTTGGCGCAGAAAAAGGCGCTTCCACAATAATGTTTACGGCAAACCGCGTGGAATGGAATAAGGGATACGGCATGTATATCAATGGAGGGGATGCTTGGGACATCACCGGCAATTGTTTCGACCGCAACGGCGGGGCCGGAATTTATCTTGCAGGAATGAGAACTACGGCAGTGAGTGGAAACGTAATTCGCAGGTGCGGCAAGGATTCGTCGATGCTTGGCGAGGGCATTGACTATTCTACCCAGATGATTTTCGACGGCTGCAGGGGGATTAGCGTTGTATGCAATTCTGCGGCTGCAGGGAAAGACGATCGCGGAAAGGGTGTCGTGACGCCGAATTACGGAATGACTTTGGCTAATCTTGAGTATTGTTCCATAACTTCCAATACTTTCTACAAGGGATATCTTAAAGATATGATTCTAGACCGGGGGGGACACGGGAAGGAATTCGTTTTAAAAAATAACGTAGGAAGTTCTTATTCGGGAAAATAGTTTCTTTTTTATAATAATTAGGGGAAAGACTTATGAATACATCGAAGCGCGAATTTATAAAGAGATTAGGGTTGGCAGGGGCTGCAGGAGTTGCGGCGGCGGCAATAGCGCCGTCGAAGACCATGGCAGAGATAGAGGATAAATCCGGCGCGGTAAGCACGTCAGTGTTCAACGTAAAAGATTTCGGAGCCAAGGGAGACGGTGTGACTCCTGACAGCGAGGCGATACAAAAGGCATTGGACGCCGCGGGCAAAGTACAGGGAACAGTTTACTTCCCGTCCGGAAAATATCTTTGCCACGATTTGAAAGTGCCCGAGCACACTACAGTGATGTCCGAGCCGCAGTGGGGCTACCGTGGGGATGCCGGAGCGATGCTCGTGCTGGACAGCGATGAAGCCGATTGCGTGCTGAATATAACCGGAGCATTTGGTGTCCATCTGAAGGGGCTTCACATAGTCGGTAAAAAGGCTGCCAAGAAGAAAATCCATGGAGTCTTTTTGAACAACGACAAAGAATATAGCAAGAAGGAGGATTCCATAGTGATAGACGACTGCAAAATAGCGTCGTTTTCCGGGCACGGGGTTTACCTTTTGCGAATATGGCTTTTTATAATCCGCCACAGCATAATGCAAAGCAACGCCGGCTGCGGCGTTTGCATTCAGGGTTGGGACGGGTTTGTCACCGACAACCAGTTTTCCGGCAACCGCATGCACGGCTTCGGATGCGAGAATGTCGGCTCTACTGTGATGTTTACTGCAAACCGCGTTGAGTGGAACGGTTCATACGGGCTCTATTTGCCCGGCGGAGACGCTTGGAACGTCACCGGCAACTGTTTCGATTGCAATGGCGGAGCAGGTATCTGCGCGCGCAAGATGCGCACGACCGCCGTTTCAGGAAACGTGTTCCGCCGCTGCGGCAAGAAAAACAACACATTGGGCGACGAGCATATATCGGCGCATGTGATTCTTGACGGTTGCAGGGGACTGTCGTTTGTATGCAATTCTTTTGCTGCAAGAAAAGACACCGACAGGGGCGAAGGCACTGTCACTCCCGAATATGGAATCGCCATAAAAAATTTAGATTATACAATTGTCTCCTCTAATGCCTTGTACAAGGGATATTTGAAAGAAATGGTCTTGGACCAGGGCGGGCATGGCAAGCAGTACTTATTTGTAAATAACGTCGGCTCGGTATTCTAATAAAACTAAGAATTATATGAAAACATCAAGACGCGAATTTATAAAAAATTTAGGATTTGCCGGAGCGGCAGGGGCGGTTGGGGCTCTTGCCATGGCGTCGGCCAAAGCGCAAACGGACGAAATTAAAGCAGGGGCTACAAATTCGTCGGTATTTAACGTAAAGGATTTTGGTGCCTTTGGAGATGGTGTGACTCCTGACAGCGAGGCGATACAAAAGGCGTTGGACGCCGCGGGCGAAGTGCAGGGAACAGTTTACTTCCCGTCCGGAAAATATCTTTGCCACGACCTGAAAGTGCGACCGCATACGACGGTTATGTCGGAACCCCAGTGGGCGTACGGCGGAGATGCCGGCGCGATGCTCGTACTGGACAGCGAGGAAGCCGACTGCGTATTGAATGTCACGGGAGCGTTCGGGGCACACATAAAAGGGCTTTTTCTATTTGGGAAGCGCGAATGTAAAAAGGAAATCCACGGGATATTTTTAAACAACGACAAAGAATTCAGCAAGAAGGAGGATTCCATTGTAATAGACGACTGCCAAGTGCGCATGTTTTCGGGCAGCGGAGTCCATCTTTTGCGAGTGTGGCTGTTCATAATCCGCCACAGCTATTTTCGCGCAAATAAAAAGCACGGCATTTACATTTTTGGTTGGGACGGATTTGTTCTCGACAATCAGATATCCGATAATGGAAGCCACGGAATGTTTGTTGATAAATGGGGGGGGACGATTATGTTTACTGCAAACCGCGTTGAGTGGAATAAAGGATGCGGATATTTTGCTGTAGATGGTGGTTCCACCAATTTTACCGGCAATTGCTTTGACTGCAATTGGGGGGCGGCTATAGATTTGCGCAAATGCTCAACAATAACAATTTCGGCAAATGTATTCCGCCGCTGCGGGCGCGAAGATAATATAGAAGGCGAAGATATGTCCTGCCAGGTGAATCTTGACGGCTGCAAGGGACTGGCTATGAATTGCAATTCATCGGGCGCAGGAAGGCGGGACGGCGCTAAGGGAGAGGTTCGTCCAAAGTATGGACTGAAGGTAAAAAATATGTCTTACAGCGTAATAACGGACAATTCTTTCTTCGGTGGATTTACGGACAAGATGGTTTTCGATGCGGGAGGCCACGGAGAACAATTTGTCATGTCGGACAACGTCGGGTGCCCGGCGGGCAAGTAATTTCGTGGAGGCTATGTTATGGCGAAGCCTTCTGGTGCCGCTTGAAATCCGCGGCTTTGGAAGGGAATAATCTTTTGTGGCTTTCTCTTGCGAAATAGGGTAGGCCAAAAATATCAAAAAATGCTTGATAGCTTCTTTATATGGAATATTGGTTGTTGCGTATGAAGAAGCTTTTATCCTTTAGTGTTGTTTTATTTGCCGCATCCATTGCTTTTGCGGCAAAATTTGAAATTTTGCCTCGCGTGCTTCAGGCAGACAAGCCTTCTACCGTCAAAATTTCATGCGACGACGCGTCTCTACTTGCAAATCCTGAAAGATTGGCGGTGCGCTGCATCTCCGCCGAAGGGATTTTATCAAACGGCAATATCGCCGGGTGGGCAAAGTATGAGGATGTCCCGTTTGAAATTAAAGACGGCAAGATAATAGCGTCGCACGTTTTTAAAAACCAGCAGGAGCATACATTTGTATTCGTTTCCAAGCCGCAAAAAGCCAATGAAAAAGAAAAAGTCCTGGGCAAGGCTAAAGTTTATTCGCTATATCCCGAACTTTTTGCCCTGCGCCCTTTTAAAGGAGAATTTCATCTTCACAGCAAAGGTTCTGACGGTAAAAACGAACCGATTGAAGTAGCTGTAAAATGCCTTGAAAAGGGATACGATTTCTTCGCGCTTTCAGACCATAGCAATTACGGGTCTTCGGTGGAGCTATGCAAAGTGTTAAAAGAATTTCCAATAACGATGGCAAGCTATCGCGCGGAGGAAGTTCATCTAAACGGAAATGCACATGTGCACAGTTTTGGGGCAACTCAGAGCATTACAAATTGGGCAAAGGAAAATCCGGAAGTTTACAAAAAGGCCGTAGAAGAAAAATTGAAATCTTTGCCAGCAATGCCAGAGCAGTCTAAATACAGCCTGGCGCAGACATGCGTGGCTTTCGACAAAATAAGAGAATTCGGAGGCGTTTCGGTTTTTAACCATCCTTATTGGAAGCCCTACGACAGAACTACGGTGGATTCGTACCAGCGCAACGCGATTTTCGACAATTTCTATTGCGACGCAATAGAGGTTTTCAACGATTTTGACGACACTCTAATGACTATGACTAAAGTTGCCAAAGTGCAGGGAAAATTTGGCAAGCGCATAAATGTCGTTGGTAATAGCGACGCTCACCATATAAACGACATTGGCAAAAGCTATACTATAGTGTTCGCCCCGTCGGCTTCATTTAAGGATTTGGCGGCCGCCATACGCGACGGCAAATCCCTGGGTGTGGAAAACTCCCACAAGCAGAAAATAATTTTCGGGGACGACGCTCTTGTTGAATACGCGTATTTTTTGGAGTCGGAATATTTCCCCAGGCTGCGGGAAATTCGCGCGAAAGAATCGAAAGCTCTGGAAGCCGCTTTAAAGGAGGAAGACATGGATGAAGAATTTGAGGATTCCGCGAAGAAAATAAAAGATTTCAAGTCGGAGTTCTGGCAAAAATAGTTTTATTTTTGCGAAAAGTTCGGCTGCCGGAAGTTATTTGTCCAAAAAAGATTTGACACATTTATTGGCGCCCCTAAAAATTTTACCAGTTAAAGGGGAGATGAATATTTGCGGGGGTTGCATTCATTTTATTGCAGGATTGTTTTTTAGGCACTTTTTGCCACTGGAAAAATTCAAGTATGCAGATGCGTCGTTCGCTATTTTGTCGAGTTTAACAATTCCATATAAAACGTAAACTATTATAAATTATGAGAAACTTAATTAAAGGCTCGATATTCCTTTTGGCGGGAGCCGCGAGTTTTGCGGTTGCCCATGCCGGGGTGGATATAGAGGAAAGACCGTTGGTTATGCCGACGTACGATATTGCTCCTGCGGATTTAAATCCGTTTTTCTTTACGGGGCGCACCTATCAAGGGGCTGCTGGACATGTCTATCCGTATCCTATGTACGATGTTCTTACGGATAACAAGCACGATCAAACTTACAACGCGGTTTATCTTGAAAACGACTATACCGAACTTTGTGTTATGCCTGAACTTGGCGGGAGAATCCTCTCCGCTATGGACAAGGCCACAAATTACGATTTCTTCTACCGCCAGCATGTTGTAAAGCCCGCGCTAATCGGAATGTTGGGCGCGTGGATGTCGGGCGGTGTAGAATGGAATATACCTCACCACCACAGAGCTTCAACCCAGCTTCCCGTGGATTACACTCTTGTTGAAAACGACGACGGCAGCGCAACCGTCTGGATCGGGGAAACTGAGCTGCGCCATAGGATGAAGTGGATTATCGGCCTTACGATTCGCCCCGACCGCTCGTATGTCGAGGCGCATGTGCGCGTGTTCAATAACACGCCATTCATACAGTCGATGCTTTATTGGGCCAACGTATCCGTGCATTGCGATGAAAACTACCAGGTCATTTTCCCGCCTAAGACCCAGTATGGAACCCAGCACGCAAAGAACGAATTTATAGAATGGCCTATCGGCAAGTCTAGGTACGGCGGCATGGATTGCAACGGCATGGATATGACCATGTGGAAAAACTATCCAAAAGGCTGCTCTATTTTTGCCTGGAATTTCGACGACGATTTCCTGGCAGGATACGACTACGGCAAGGATGGCGGCACTATACATGTGGCAAACCACCATATGGTCGGCGGAAAAAAATTCTTCCTGTGGGGAAACTGCGATTCCGCAAGAATGTGGCGCACAATGCTGACCGATAACGATGGAGATTACCTTGAGCTTATGGTGGGCGCGTTCTCAGACAACCAGCCTGACTACAGTTGGATCGCTCCCGGAGAAACTAGGGAATTCAAGCAATATTGGTATCCGGCAATTAAAATAAGAGGGGTAAAAGAGGCAAATCTCGACGCCGCGGTAAATTTGGACCGCACAGCCATAGACAAGATTTTCTTCGGATTCAACGCAACTACGGAATTTGAAGACGCAAAGGTTGTTGTCACCGACAAGGGCAAGGTAATTTACGAGGAGACAATCGACATATCTCCGTCAAAACCCTATGTGAAGACTCTCACAGTGTCTCCGGCGTCCAAAGACGAAGATTTCCGCGTCGCTCTCTATTCTGAAGACAACAAAGAGCTTGTGGCGTATCAAAAGGAGATTCTCCCCAAGATGGAAAAGCCAAAGCCGGTTGTTCCGCCGACAAACCCCAAGGACTACAAAAATGTCGAAGATCTGTATTTGGCAGGTCTCCGCATAGAGCAGTTCCACAATGCGACACTCAATCCGCTTGACTATTACAACGAGGCTCTCCGCCGCGCTCCGGATGATATCCGTACGAATACCGTCATGGGGATTCGCATGGCGCGCGAAGGCAAATACGGCGAGGCAAAGAAATATTTGCAGACTGCAATAGACCACGCCACAAAAAATTACACTGTTGCAAAGGATGTTGAGCCGATTTATTATATGGCAGTCGTCCAGCATAAAACGGGGCAAATAAAACAGGCAAAAGACAATTATTGGAAGGCAACATGGCGTCCGGAATTCAAGGTGCCATCCTATTTCGCGCTTGCGCAGATTGCTTGCTCAGAGCGCAAGTATAAAGACGCTTTGGAATTGATAGATTCATGCATACAGTTTAATTCTAAAAACGTAAAGGCGCTCGTGCTAAAAGCCTATATTCTCCGCAAACTCGGATGCGAGGACGGAGCTGAAAAGGCGCTTGAGCTTGCGATGGAAATCGACAAGCTGGACTATTTTGCGCTTGCCGAACAGGGATTCCTCGACGGGAAAGAATGCGCTTTGTCAAAGTATGAAAAGCAAATGGGCGACCGCTTGCAAAATATCTTGGAAACGGCGACTTACTACGGAAATGCCGGCGCTTATCCCGAAGCTATTTCCATTTTGCAATGCTACGCGAAAAACGCCGACCAGTCAAAGCTTTCGCCGATGGTTAACTACTATATCGGATACTACAAGGCTTTAAACGGCGATGCCGACGCCAAAGACGCCTACGCCGCCGCCGCCAAGGCGCCGACCGATTATTGCTTCCCGTTCCGGGCTGAGGAAATCGACATCCTTAATTCCGCAATTAAGGCAAATCCATCCGACGCCCGCGCCCACTATTATCTTGGCAACCTCTATTACTTCTTGGAACAGAAGGAAAACGGCATAAAAGAATGGGAAAAAGCCGTTGCCATAGACCCATCGTTGGGAATAGCTTGGAGAAACTTGGGTTTTGCGTACAACCGCGCAAAGGACATAAAGAAAGCCGTCGCCGCATATGAAAAAGCGGTTGAGGTGAACCCGTCCGATCCGCGCTACTACTTTGAGCTGGACAAGCTTTACGACATAACCGGCAAACCCGCCAAAGAACGCCTAGCCCTGATGGAAAAGAATGCCGAAGCCGTTGCGAAACGCGACGATGCAATAAGCAGGCAGATAGAGCTGTACATAATCGACGGTCAGTATGCGCGCGCTTTGGACATCCTTCAGAAACGCCACTTCCGCGTTTGGGAAGGCGGCGGACAAATCCACGGAACTTTTGTGGATGCATGTCTATTGGGCGGTCTTGAGAAATTTGCCAAGAAAGACTATAAGGGAGCCCTTGCGGACTTTAGGCTTGGCAGCACATATCCGCGCAATCTGGAAGTCGGGCAGCCTATGCATGGCGGCAGATTGCCGCAGTCGCTCTACTTTGAGGCGCTCGCCCAGGAAAAACTCGGCGACAAGGCTGCGGCTGAGGCTCTGTTCAAGAAAGTTGTTTCCTACCCCGACCGCGGAGCGGGCAACTACTTGAATTTCTACCGCGCTATGGCGTTCAAAAAGCTCGGCGACCAAGCTGCCGCAAGCAAGCTCCTAGACGCAATGAAAGCAAGAGCTGAAAAAGCTTTGAAAGTCGAAGAAAAGATGGACTTCTTCTCGAAGTTTGGCGAACAGGCAAGCAAGCAAAAGCGCGATGCCCAAAACCATTATTTGTTGGGGTTGGTCGCTTTGGCAAACGGAGAAAAGCTAAAGGCGAAATCCGAATTTGAATCCGCCATAAAGCTCGACGCCAACCATTCTTGGGCAAAGTATTATTTGGGCTCCATCTAGGGACCCCAAAAACTTGGTTTAAGCGCCCCATCCGGGGCGCTTTTTTTGTGCCGGGCTTTATTTCAATAAGCTTTGACTGGTCGGCATTTTTTATCGCAAAATACCCCGGCTGCAATTCGGATTTATTTTCGGCGGAGCGTAGGCGCATTTCTAATTTAAAGCCTAAAATCCACGCCTAACGTTTTTCGCATGCAGGAATAACCGTTTCGTCTGCAATTAATGCACTCGCATTTGGGTTGCTCTTGATAACAAATTGACTGCTGGGAATTTTAAATAAAATAATTAAAATTTTTTGCGTTTGCATATTGCAAAAAGCAATATAAAGTCCTAAAGGTATTTTTTTTATAAATTAGAAAATTTTATGCCCTTAAAAGAATCCGACAGCTCTGGCGGCAAATACCAGCGCCGCGCAAAGAGGAGCGGAACTTCGGCGTCGGCCGGAGATTCCGAATCCGCTCTTGGCGCAATCGCGCGCGCAGATCCCGACTTTGAGCCGCCGAACAATTTGGACGCAGAACAGGGAATACTGGCCAGCATAATGCTGGACGGCACCAATGAAGTCATAGACTCATGCTTGGCCGCCAAAGTCTCGCCCGACTACTTCTTTAAGCCGCAGCACCAGAAAATGTTTGCGGCGATGGTTGAATTGAACAAACTCGGCAAACCTGTTGACGATATTGTTTTAGCCGAGTATTTGTCGTCTAAAAACCAATTGGAATCCGTCGGAGGAATCGACGCCATTAACGAGATTGCAGGAAGAATTGAAACCTACGCCCACTATCGCCAATGGTTGGATATTGTGCGCGAAAAATATTTCTTGCGCGCGATAATCAGGGCATGTTCGCAGACTATTTACGACGCCCAACACAACCATGGCAGCATCGATATGTTTATCGAGGGCGTAGAGGAGAAGATTCTTGGAATCAGCCAGGATAGGGTGGGGGATTCGATTAAAAAAGCCGACGAGCAGGTCAATTTGGCGGTTCAGCAAATCCAGAGGCTCATAACCAGCAAGGGGGAGCTTGTCGGAGTTCCCACCGGTTTTAAGGACTTGGATACGATGATGCGCGGATTGCACGCCAATGAAATGATAGTTATTGCAGGGCGCCCCGGAACGGGAAAAACATCAATCGCCCTCAATATAGCAGAAAGCGCGCTTTTTGGCAAAAACCGCGTTCCTGTATTGGTATTCTCTTTGGAAATGTTGGCTGAGCAGCTTTATATGCGCATGATTGCCTCTCGCGCGCGCATAGACCAGCACAAGCTGGCGCAGGGCTTTATAGAGCGGGAAAAATTGCAGGATATTTCCTCCGTCGCCAAAGAATTGAGCGAAGCTCCGATGTGGATAGACGACACCGCAGGCATCAGCATTCTGGAAATGCGCGCCAAAGCACGAAGGTTAAACCAACAGCTTGGCGGAAAATTGGGGCTGGTTGTGGTTGACTATCTGCAATTGCTAAGAGGTTCAGATCCGTCTCTGCCTCGGGAGCAGGAAGTTGCGGAAATTTCACGCGGAATGAAGGCCATGTCCAAGGAGCTTCGCGCTCCTGTCGTTGTACTGGCGCAGCTAAACCGCGACAGCGAAAAGGAAACACGCTATCCCCGCCCGAGCGATTTGCGCGAATCTGGATCCATAGAACAGGATGCCGACGCCATTTTACTCTTGAGTAGGCAGAGAAAATCTGACACAGATGACTCAAACATTTCAAACTCGCAGTGGCTCATTCGAGCCGAACTTGCAAAACAGCGCAATGGCCCGACGGGTGTGGTCACATTGCTCTTCAACAGAAATTACACGCGTTACGAAAATTACAGTCCTAGGGAAGATGTCAATATTTAATCATTTTAAGAAAGCGGCATTGCCCGCTCTTATATGCGCCGTTGCGCTTGCTTTAGCGCCTGCGGTTTTCGCGCAGGTTCCGGCAACCGGCGCGCCTTCTGAAGATTCTCTGGAAATTGACAGGATCGACTATAAAATCGAAGGCCCGAAATCTATTTCAACCGACGCAATAAGCGCGCATGTGAGGCTCCGCAAAGGCATGAAGTTCGACCAGCGCGCTTTGGACCAGTCTATACGCTCGCTATATGGAACGGGGCTTTATGAATTTATCGACGCAAAGCGCAGTGTGAACGCTGCCGGGAAAATGGACATAGACTTCACCATAATTCCAAAATATAGAATTTCCCAAATTGTATTTAACGGTAACAAAGAATATTCCGGGCGCCGCCTTCAGGAGGAAATAACAAGTTATGCAGGCGGCACTCTAAGCGAGGTGGACGTGAAGCGGGACGCCGACAAAATCCGCGAATTCTACCAGAAAAAAGGATATGCTCTGGCCAAGGTCACCTCGTCGATAGAACGCAATGACGAGGCTGGAGAGGGCGCGGTCATTTTTGAAATCGACGAAGGCGGAGATATCCAGATTCAAAATATTTACTTTGAGGGAGACCCGTCCGCGAAAGAAGTTTACGACTTTTGGGATAGAATGGGCGTGTTTATGTTCGGCAAGGACGATCCTTCTGAAATAAACTCTATGAAGCTTCTCAAGCAGATGAAGACGGATACATGGATTCCGATAATATCGCATTTGACAGACAACGGAAGGTTTAAGGAGGATGAATTGCAGGCCGACTTGGAAACCTTGCGCAAGTATTATCGCGACCATGGATATTTGGATGTTGAAATAGACGAGTCTAAGGTGCGCTTTGAATTCCCGGATCCGGATACTCCCGGAGATATGGACTTGATTATAAACATAACTCCAAACCGCCAATACCGCGTTGGAGAAGTGTCTTTTAAAGACAATAAACTTTTCCCGACGGAAAAACTTATGCAGTTTGTGGAATATTTCGATTTGACCAAAGGCAATGTTTTTTCGCCGTCAAAAGTTGACGAAATGATTGAAAAAATAAGAATCTATTACGGCGAATACGGATACATAGACACTATTGTTAGAGCCTTGCGCCGCCCAAATTTGGATACGGGCGACATAGATTTGATTATAGAAGTCATAGAGAGCGAAAAATACCATTTGGAGTCTATAAATATCCAAGGCAATACAAAGACAAAAAGCGAGGTTATAATTCGCGAGTTGGCGCTTGCTCCGGGTGATATCTTCGACTTGGCCCGCATGAAAGCATCGGAAAACCGCTTGAAGGAGACTCGTTTCTTTGACGAAGTCACTCTGTCTCCGGAGCCCACAAATATTCCGTTGCGCCGCAATTTGAGAATTGTCGTAAAAGAGGGCAGGACGGGGAACATAACTTTTGGGGCGGGATTCAGCACAATTGAAAGCTTGGTGGCAACCGTTGAAATCACTCAGAGCAATTTCGACTATTCAAAATATAGCAACTACTTTCAGGGAGCCGGACAAAAGTTCAGAATCAGAGGAACAATCGGATTGGAAAGCAACCAGATAATTTTAAGCTTTGAAGAGCCATGGGTTTTCAATCGCGAACTGGCGTATGGAATAGATTTATATAGAACTGACACGGGATACTATTCCGACTACTATTCGGAAGTTCGCCTCGGGGCATCAAACTATTTGAGAAAACGAATATACGAACTTATAGAGGCTAGGTTGGGATATAAGTTGGAGCTGGTTGATATATACGATGTCGATTCAAAGCTTATAGAAGACGGAGTTATGAAACCTGAACGCGGAGATATCGGAGAGCGTTCTCTTTCGCAGGCTAGCCTTTCGTTTTTGCGCGATACCCGCGATAGCTATATGACACCCACACGCGGAACCCGTTTAGAGTTTATTCAAGACGTTGCGGGAGGCCCTTTGCTTGGGCAGACAAATTTGTATAGAATAGAGGCTAGAGCCGGTTGGTGGACGCCTACTTTTGATTGGGGCAACCAAGTGTTCTCTATTGTGGGAAGAACGGGTACGGTGATGGGATATGGCGGCAAAGATGTCCCGTATTTTGAGCAGTACTTTTTGGGCGGCGGCTACAATATGAGAGGTTTCAAATACCGCAAAGTTGGACCGATAGATCCGGATACGGGAGAGCCTTTCGGAGGAAAAACATTCGCGTTTGCTTCCATAGAATATTCCATAGAACTATTCAATCCCGTAAGATTTGCCGTATTCTACGATATCGGCTATGTCAACAGCGGAGAATGGGATTGGGATCCATCTGACTATAATTCCGACTTCGGCTTCGGATTTAGGGTATTGCTGATGGGTGCTCCAATGCGCATTGACATAGGTTTCCCATGGAGAACAGGGGAATATAACGACGACGGTATGCAATTCAATTTCTCGTTCGGAACGGTATTCTAATCTGGCGCTGCGCATTAAAACGGCGCAGCTGGGCGGCGTGTTTAACGCCTGCATTTCAAGCAATTTCAGCGTTGTTGCTTTATCCGGTAAAATGCCGTCGTGAAAGATTGAAAAAGTATTGCGGCGGCGGAAAAATTTTTCCCGGAAAATTTTAGGCAGTTGCCTGTTTTAAAAAATACTTGAAAAAAAACGGAACATTGGCACTATGGACAGGTACTAATTAAGAGACTTTAGTAATAACATAAAAAATAAAAATATGAAAAAAGCAGCAGCATTGTTGGCGGGTATTCTGTCTTACGCTATCTTAAACGCGGCGCCGTCGATTCTCGTGGTCGATATGGGGCAGGTATATCAGAACTATTACAAGGCGAAGGAAGCCGCCGCACAAATTAATTCATCCATTGAAACTACCAAGCAGGAACTTGGTAAAATGGATAAAGAACGCCAGGCTCTTGAAAAAGAATTTCAGGCAATTCAGGAGAAATTAAACAATCCGGCTCTTGCTGAAGACGCAAAAAAGAAGATTTTTGAAACAGAAGCCCAGCCCAAAATTGTTCAGATCCGCCAGATAGAGCAGAATATGCAAAATATTAGCAGCCAGGCAAACCAGCGCCTCCAGCAAAACGCCCAGAGTATTCGCAAAGTGCATATGGACGAAATAAGGGAGATTGTCGCAAAAGTTGCCGCCGAGAAAAAGGCTGATTTTATTTTGGAAAAAGGCGCATGCTGGTATTCCGACCCAAAAGCCGAAATTACCCAAGACATAATAAAAGCTGTCAACGCATCAGCTCCGGCTTCCGCTTCTTCCGATAAAAAATAATATTTTTTTTCGGCAACAAGCATTTACAAGAGATTTCCCGCTTCCAAGCGGGAAATTTTTTTGTCAATTGCGCTTGGCGCGCCAGAAAAATCCAAAAACTAATTCTTTCCGCGGAGAGCGGATAAAATAAACTTCAGTTAGATACTGCAATTATAATGGCGATGCAATCCGGCGCGAATTCTATGCGCTTCTGCCATTTGTTGCGGAATATTTCTTTATTTCTCCCATTTTAGATTGCTGCCATTGCAAGGGGTAATTTGCCAACGCCTACTGCTAATATTCTTTAGCTCTTGCATGCGCGGGTGATGCCCTTATCTTTTGCGGGTAAAATGAACATGCGGGAAACTTTGTTGCAATCCGCAGATTAAAAATCGTTAAATTCGCATATTTGACTGCTTTCTCCTATGTACACTATTCACCCTATGCACACTATCAGGGGCTATATTCCAATTTGCCGGGAGCATAATATAGGGTTTCCGCTAATGTTTTGAACTGCGGCTCTTGGAGAATTGCCTGTTTCACAAGGCTGTTTTATGCGGTCCAATTAAAAAAATAGGGAAAATTCAGTGCAAAAGTGTTGCAACTTTCGGTAAATTCTATTGCCTGTTTACGCTATGGAAGCCGAAAATAAAGCAGCAAGCATCCGTACCGAGAATCTCGTTAAAGAATACGGCAAACGCCGCGTGGTGAAGGGTGTAAACATATCGCTCGACGCGGGCGAGGTGGTCGGATTGTTGGGGCCAAACGGAGCTGGTAAAACCACGAGTTTTTATATGATTGTAGGACTCGTGCCGGCTACGTCAGGAAAAGTTTTTTTGGACGATGTCGATATAACAGACGTGCCGATGTACAAAAGAGCCCGAATGGGAATAGGCTATTTGCCCCAAGAGGCTTCGATATTCCGCAAGCTTACAGTCTATGAGAATATTTTGGCCGTTGCCGAAACTTTGCCTATCCCGCGCAAGGAACTGAAAAAATACTGCGTAAAAATGCTTGAAGATTTGGGGCTGAACCACCTTTCGGATCAGAAAGCTTTTACGCTTTCCGGCGGAGAGCGGAGAAGGCTAGAGATAACTCGCGCGTTGACCTCAAATCCCAAGTTTCTGCTCATGGACGAACCTTTTAGCGGAGTCGATCCCATAAGCGTGGCGGAGGTTCAAGATATTATTTTGCGTCTAAAGAACAGGGGAATAGGGGTTTTAATTACGGATCATAACGTGAGGGAAACACTCAGTATCGTGGATAGAGCCTATCTTATACATGAAGGAAAGGTTCTGTGCGAAGGGTCAAGCGAATTTCTCGTCAATGACGAACAAAGTCGCAAGTTCTATTTGGGCGAAAACTTCTCAATGTAGTTTTGCAGCAGAGCGGGATTCCCAAAGAAAGGCAAAAAACATGGAACAAAAAGTTAATTTGATAAAAGTTCCGGAGGAGATATCCGTCCGCGAGTTCTTTGAAATGTTCAAAGACGCCTTGCAGCTAGAACTTCTCGCGGGAGACAGCGGTTTGGATAGAATGATTTACGAGCCCAGCCTCAACCGCCCCGCACTCGCCATTACCGGCTATTATAAGAATTTTGCGTCAAAGAGAATCCAGCTTTTCGGTGCGGGAGAAATGGCTTATATGCGCGACCTTAGCGAATCCCGCCAGCGCGAGGTTCTGGATGAAATGATAGACCACTCTATCCCGTGCATAGTGGTTTCGCGCAATCTTGCTCCGACAAAGGCTATGCTTGAGCTTGCTAACGCAAGAAATATACCTTTGATTCGCACAAAGATGAAATCCAAAGAATTTTCTTCGGATGTTTTTGTTCGGCTTGAGCGGCTGTTTGCTCCAAGAATGTCGATACACGGCACCCTAATGGACATACAAGGCATAGGCACTCTTATACGCGGAGACAGCGGCATAGGCAAGAGCGAATGCGCGCTTGCACTGATAGACCACGGACATTCTTTGGTTGCGGACGACCATGTCTATTGCGTAAAGGTAAACGATCAAAGCGTTTTGGGGCGAGGGCATGAGCTAAACCGCGGCTATATGGAATGCCGTGGCATAGGAATAATAAACGTTGCGGAACTCTTTGGAATACGGTGCGTGCGCAAGGAGAAATCGATAGACATAGTAGTTACGTTTGTGGAGTGGCAGCCGGGAGTAGTCGAAGACCGCACCGGGCTTGAAACAAATTACTTTGATATATTGGGCATTCCCATTCCGCATTTTATAATACCTGTGCGCCCGGGGCGCGACATGGCCAGGCTGGTCGAAGTTGCTGCAATGGTTCAGGCTTTGCGCCAAATGGGACACGACGGCGCAAAGACTTTTAACGACCGCCTTATAGCGCATATGGCAAAGGAGCAAAAATAAAATTATGCGAAATATACCGCTTTCAAAAAAGGGCGAGTCTCTCGAGCGGCTGTTAAAAAGCCGCATTGTATTTCTCGACGGCGCCATGGGAACAATAGTTCAGCGCGCAGGTCTTTCAGAGGATGATTTTAGAAGGGGAGTTCCGTCTTTAGAGTCAAGCCAACTCCAGCTAAAAGGGGATAACGACCTCTTGAATTTGACGCGTCCGGACGTTATAAAAAAAATTCATTTGGACTATGCAGCCGCCGGGGCGGATATAATTACTACAAATACTTTCGCGTCAACGTCCATAGCCCAGGAAGATTACCGCATATCCGGAGATTTGATAGAAAAACTCAATTTGGCGGGAGCTTCCGTCGCCCGCGAGGCCGCAAACGAGGCTGCTGCGGAAACCGGGCGCGAGATTTTTGTGGCGGGCTCGATAGGGCCGATGAACAAGGCGGCAAGTATCGCGTCGGATGTAAGCGATCCATCGGCGCGCGCAGTTTCTTTCGATGAATTGCATGCGGCGTACAAAGCCCAAATGTCTGCCCTTTACAAGGGGGGAGTTGACTTGTTCCTATTGGAAACATCAATAGACACCCTTAATGTCAAGGCTGCTCTGCACGCGTATCTCACGCTTATTGAGGAGTGGGGAGAACGCGTTCCCGTGGCGGTCAGCATGACTGTCTCGGACGCATCCGGCAGAATATTGAGCGGTCAGACGATAGAGGCTTTTTACGCGTCGATACGCCATGCAAAACCACTATTTGTAGGGTTAAACTGCTCTCTCGGAGCCGAGAAAATGCGCCCGTACATAGAGGCTTTCGACCGCATCGCTGAATGTTATACGCATTGCTATCCCAACGCGGGGCTTCCTAATCCTCTCTGCGAATTTGGGTACGACCAGACGCCTCAAGATACTGCAGGCCACCTTTTCGAATATGCAAAAGACGGATTGCTAAATGTCATAGGCGGATGTTGCGGCACTACTCCCAAACACATTGCGGCAATAGTGGAAAAGTGCGCGCACTTGCCGCCGCGCAAACCGCGTCCTCCGCGTTCGGCTTTGGTTTTGTCAGGGCTTGAAGCCTTTGAGTCCCCGGATGAAAACGCCCCGTTTATTTTTGTGGGGGAAAGGACGAATGTAATGGGATCTCCCGCATTCCGCAAAATGATAAAAGAGGGAAGGTTCTCAGATGCGCTGTCCGTCGCACGAAGCCAAGTGGAAAACGGCGCAAACATTATAGATGTGAATTTCGATGAGGGGATGTTGGATTCTCCAAAGTGCATGGCAAAGTTTTTAAACCTTGTCGGGGCGGAGCCGGAAATCGCGCGCGTGCCTATAATGATAGATTCGTCGGATTGGAATACCATTCTTGCCGGATTGAAGTGCGTGCAGGGCAAATGTGTTGTGAATTCCATAAGCCTCAAGGAGGGTGAGGAAGTCTTTTTGAGCCACGCTGCGGAAATAATGAAATTTGGAGCAGCCGCCATTGTAATGGCGTTTGACGAGCAAGGGCAGGCTTCTACGCTCGACAGGCGCGTAGATGTTTGCCGCAGAGCATATAAGCTTCTGGTGGAGCGCGCCGGATTTGATCCGGAGGATATAATTTTCGACGCAAATGTTTTGACTGTGGCGACAGGAATGCCAGAGCATAATTCCTACGGAATAGACTTTATCGAGGCAGTCCGCCGTATAAAGGCTTCTTGCCCAAAGGCTCGAACCAGCGCCGGTGTCAGCAATATCAGTTTTTCTTTGCGCGGAAATAACAAGGTTCGCGAGGCAATGCATACGGTATTTTTATACCACGCGCGCGCGGCAGGGCTGGATATGGGAATAGTGAATGCCGGAATGCTTGGCAATTACGACAGTATTGACCCTAAACTCCGCATTGCCGTAGAGGATGTAATACTAAACCGCGGCACGGCTGCGACAGAAAATTTATTGTCTATTGCAGATTCTTATAAGGTTGACCCGGCCGCAAATAACGATGCCCATCGCGAGTCGGATTGGGACCGCCTGGATTGGGACGAGAGGCTCCTTCGCGTCTTTTTGAAAGGCGAGGAAAACCGTGCTTCCGAGGTCGCAATGCACTTCTACGAAGTGCTAAAAGATCCTTTAAAGGTAATCGAAAAACCGCTGATGGGCGCTATGGGGCGCGTGGGCGAGCTTTTCGGAGAGGGAAAGATGTTTTTGCCCCAGGTGGTGAAGAGCGCGCGCGTTATGAAGGCGGCGGTAGCGGCGCTTCAGCCTTATATAGAGGCGAATCTTTCGGCAAAAAAAGGCGCGAAAGTCGTTCTTGCGACAGTGAAGGGGGATGTTCACGACATTGGTAAGAACATTGTGGGCGTCGTTCTTGCGTGCAACGGTTTCGACGTTGAGGACTTGGGTGTTATGGTGGATTCGGAGGATATCTTGAAAGCCGCCCGCAACGCTTCTGTCGTTGGATTAAGCGGCCTAATTACCCCGTCTCTCGACGAAATGGCACGCGTTTTGCAGGCTTTTGAGCGCGCCGGATTGCGCGTTCCGGTTATGGTTGGCGGCGCAACCACTTCCGACTTGCACACGGCTGTCAAGCTTGCGCCGCTTTACAGCGGGACTGTCGTGAGAGTCGGAGACGCAAGCCTTTCGGCTGGAGTTTGCGCAAAGCTTGCGTCAAAAGAATCCCTAGAAGTGTTCTCTTTGGAAACTTCGGCAAAGCAGGCTGCCATGCGTTCAGAATTTGAGAGGCAGAATTCTGATGATTCGGATTGCGCGTCAGGGCTATTGCCAATTTCCGAGGCAAGAAAAAATGCGTTCAAGTGCGACTGGTCCGAGTCAAAGCGCGCGCGGCCGGGTTTCTTCGGCGAAAAGACTTTTGAGTTGCCGCTTTCGCAAATAGAGGATTTTTTGCCATGGCAGATGTTTTTTAAAACTTGGAGCATATCTTCAACCGGCTCCAAAGTATTGTCGGATTTGGGCAAAGTCGAGGGGCTGGATTGCTTCTTTAAGGATGTATTGGGCGTGCTTACTGTCTTGCGCCATTCTATTTTCCCAAAGATACGCGTGGGAATTTACGAGGCAAATTCTGACGGCGACGATATAGTGGTAAGAAATGGAAGCGGCGGCGAGGTGCGCCTTGCATTTGTGCGTTCCCAACTGCCTAATTCGCATGGCAAGTGTTTGTGCCTTTCGGATTTTGTCGCCCCAAAATCGGCAGGATTCCCGGATGTAGTGGGGTTGTTTGCGGCGACCGCAGGCGTGGAATTGGATAATATCGCCCAAAACTATAAAAACCAGGGAGACGACTACCGCTCCATGATTGTTAAAACATTGGGAGACTCCATTGCCGAAGCTCTCTCGCAATATGCCCAGGAGAAGATATTTACTCCGATGATGCCGTCTGCGGGAGCTTCTATGCCTTCTGTTGGCGTTTCTGCCGCTTATACCGGAGCATGCCATGCATGCGGCGGTATACGCCCGGCTGTCGGGTATCCTTCGTATCCAGACCATTCGGAGAAAGCCAAGTTTGAAAGTCTTTTGCATATGAAAGACTCGATAGACATAGAGCTTACCCAGTCATATATGATGGTCCCGGCCTCCAGTGTTTCTGCCGTTTGGATAGCAAATCCGCAGGCGCGTTATTTTACTCCCGTGGTGTGCCGAGACCAGATTGAAGATTATGCAAATAGAACGCATAAAGACTTGCGCGAAGTCTTGCGCTATATAAAAATAAAAAATCTATAGCTTTCAGTGAAACTCTACGAGCGCATATACGGGGTCTTCCCGTCGTCAAGGGGCGGCAAAACGGATTTTGTCGTTCCAATTTGCATGTTTGCGCTCTTTTTAATGGGGATAGCTTTTATTTATTCCGCCCAAAGCTACAATATCGATGAAATTCCTATTTCTCGCCAGTTTTGGGTGAAGCAGACTGTCTTTTTCTTTTTCTTCGGGCTGCCGATATATGCAATTCTTGGATGGACAGACTATAAGTGGCTATTTACATATTCTACGCTCATATACGCAGGGACGCTTTTATTGCTGATACCTCTGGCTTTAAAAGAGAGCTTCGGGCTTCCGATACCCTTTGTTGAGAGCAGGTATAACGCAACCCGTTGGATAGATTTGGGGCTTATTTCCATACAGCCTTCCGAAATAGCAAAGATAGGGACTTGCGTAATGGCGGCATCTTTGTTTGCCCGCAATAAGATAACTAAATTTAAAGATAATTTTAAGTTTTGGATAAAACTTGCATTGGTATTTTTTATACCTATTTTGTTGATTTTTTTGCAGCCGGACTTAGGCTCTACACTCGTTTTTTTCCCGATGCTTTTTGCTATGCTGTATATTTCCAAATTGCCAAAGAAATTTTTTGCCGCCGTATTGCTTCTTTTTGTGATATGTATCGGCTTGGTTGCTTTGGATATTTACGGCTATAATTCGTATCTGGCAAAAAACGGCGTGTCGGCAAGAGAGGCGGCGTCCGGAAACCTGTATGGTTCCAGCGGCGCATTGTGCCTGCCAATGAAAGACTATCAGCGCAATAGGATTCTGGCGTTCGTGGCTCCTGATGTAATTGATCCCCGCGGAATAGGCGTTAGTTGGAATCAGCGTCAGAGCCTTATTTCAGTAGGGTCCGGCGGGCTAGTCGGAAAGGGGCACGCGGAGGGTACGCAGGCGAAACTCGGCTATCTGCCGTCGAGCGTGGCTTACAACGACTTCATTTTCTCGGTGTTGGCTGAGGAATCCGGATTCCTCGGTGGCACAATCGCCATCTTACTAATGGCGATAATTGTAATTTACGGTTGCGTGCGCGCGGCGCAGGTATCTAGGGACCGTTTCGGTCAATTCTTATGTATCGGCATCGCGGCCACACTTATGACCCACACTTTTATAAACGTTGGGATGACCATTGGCATTATGCCTATTACGGGTCTTCCCTTGCCTATGTTAAGTTATGGCGGAACTTTTGTTTTAACGTGTTGTATTCTTCTGGGGTTAGTTCAAAGTGTCTATCGACACAGGAGAGAGTATGCGTAATGACGGAAGTTTCGCAAAGAATCGATTAAAGCGAAACAAATGAAACAAGAAAAAACCGATTACATTCCAGACGATTTGACAAAACGCCCCGTAGAGGAAACGGTCCAGCCGATTCCTGAAGCCCAGTTGAATCTCGAAGCAAGGCTGCGCGCAAAAAAGCGCCCTCTCTTGGAAAAAATAATAAGACTGCTGAAACGCGAGGACGATCCCTACCGTGAAATCGTCATAAATGTCGAGCCTTTTGAAAAACGCATGGCATTGCTCGTCGACGGCGTTATGCAGAAATTCGAGATTGAACGCGCCGGCGACGAAAGCATGGTAGGGGCTATTTTTAAAGGGAAAATACAAAATCTTGAACCGGGCCTCAAGGCGGCGTTTGTGGATATAGGCCAGCCTAAAAACGCATTTCTCCACTATTGGGATATCTTTCCTACGGCGACCGACAACTCTTATGAAATAGTGCGCGAAAATCGCAGCAAGGAGCAAAAGAAAAACGCGCAAAAATCAACAACCAAAGATATTCCGGAGCGTTTTCCCGTAGGTACCGAGATAATCGTGCAGATTACAAAGACCCAGATAGGCACAAAAGGGCCGAGGGTCACGACAAACATAGCCATTCCTGGAAGGTATCTCGTCCTCATGCCGTATGCCGGACAGTGCGGAATTTCCAGAAAAATAGAGGATAGAAAAGAGCGCGACAGAATAAAGAAAATTTTGCGTTCTATGAAAATTCCCGAAGGCATGGGAGTAATCGTTCGGACCGCAGGGCAGGGAAAGCGTTGGACATACTTTGTGCGCGATTTGCACATGTTGTTGAATTGCTGGAAACGCATACAGCAGCGCATAGAAACCGTTCCCGCGCCGGCCATGATATACCAGGAACCCGACTTGGTAGAGCGTACTGTGCGCGATTTTCTCACAGAGCAGACCGATAGAATCCTTATCGACAGCAAGGAAGACTACGACCGCATAATACATTCCGTTTCTGAGATTTCCCGCCGCGCCCGCAGTAAAATCCAGCTTTTTAAGGAGAACATTCCCATTTTTGAGCGCTATAATATAGAGCGCCAAATAGCCCAGACTTTCCAAAGGCGGGTTGCGCTGCCATCCGGCGGTGAGATTGTAATCGACGAAACCGAAGCTCTTGTTGCGATAGACGTCAACACCGGCTCCCATAAGGGCAAGGACGCCGACGGCAAAGATTTCATTCTCAACGCGAACTTGGAGGCTGTCACCGAGGCTGCGCGGCAAGTTCGCCTGCGCAATCTTGGCGGACTGGTTATTTTGGATACCATAGACATGAAAAGCCGCAAAGATAGGCAGGCGGTATATAAGCGTTTGCGCGACGAGATGGAAAAGGACAAAGCCAAGAGCCAAGTTCTTCCCATATCGCAACTGGGCATAATGCAGATGACCCGCCAGCGCCACGCGCAGAGCAATACAAGCGGTATTTATACAACGTGCCCGTATTGCGGCGGCAAGGGCATTGTTAAGTCTGCGCGCACAATGAGCGCGGAGATACAGCGCAAGATAGTTGCAGTATGCAAAAGCATACGGGCCAATACAGGAAATACCGAGGAGCTTGCTTTGCTGATTTTATTGCATCCAGATAATCTTCAAAGATTGCAGACGGAGGATTACGAACATCTCCTCAATATGGAAAAGGTTTATAATATCCGTTTGACTTTCCGGGCAGACCCTTCATATCACTTGGAGAATTTTAGGATACAAGATGCAGTGTCCGGAAAGATTTTGAAAGCGTAGTTTTATATTTAACCCGCAAAATCCGCCGTGCAGAATTTGGATTGCCCGGCGGATTTTTTTTCATGTTAGCTATGCAATAGGAAGATGATGCAGCCTTAATTTTCGCGAAAAATTATTCTCGATAGGGAAAGAAAAGCGTTTCCGAATATTTATAGTGGTATTTGCTGCGTTGTCCGCAGCCGAGGGCGGGGCGGCAGGAATGTCTAAAATCCGTAGGAAATCCAGATGGAAGTGGATTAATTTTGGCTGCAAAGCAGAAGGTGATTAATCTGTAATGCGAGGCAGAAAGACTATGATAAGCAAGGGTGTCTAGAGTACGCAAAGCGGTTGTATAGGGAATAGAGTTAGATTAGAGAAACTGATAATACACAATAAAAGCATATATATATTTGGGAGGAAATCTTCACATTAGATTGCGCAAAAATTTGAAACATGGAGAAATATTTTTATTATTTAGTTGGCTTCTGAAAATGCGTTTTCCCAGATTTGTTGGGAGATTTAATGCCATGCCGTCGGATACTCCGTTTTTATAGGCTTAACAAAAATGCTCATTGCTTCATTGCAAAGTAGATTGCGGAACTGTTGCATTTGGGCTTAATAATAAGGCAGATGGATTGTCTTTTGCTTGTTTTAGCTCTATCTCCAGGCATCTTGGGAATCCTCTCTGGGACTTGGTTAAATACTCTACTCTTGCCGGCGTTCCGCAGACTTTCAATGCCCTATCTACAATTTTAAGGAAATGGCTTTCCATTTATAAATATCTCTCATTTCTGAGCCCGTTCTGCGCGCAAAGCCTCTCCTTTGCGGCTGAAATATCATCTCATAAAATTATTTCCCAGATACCCATTTCTTTTATTTCATTCAATGGCTATATATACTCTCCTATGCTGTTTTTTCTACGGAAGGCAGGGAGCTTGAAAGTGGTTTGGCATGTATTAACTTCCAGAAGTTCAGCGATGGGCAAAATATTTCTCCGCGCGGTTGGCTAGGCGCTTTTTTGAGTTAGGGTTTTATCTTGAATGGAACCAAATTTTTTACTAAAAAAATACGTATGCGATTGAGACTTTTATTTGCTGCGGCATTCCTTATAATTTCTTCTTTTGCTCTCTCCGACGCAGACCAGTTTGAAAATCCGCGGGTTCAGTGGATGAAGGGCAAATATGGCATAATGGTTCATTGGCTTTATCCGTATTTCGGAGGGGATGTTGATGAGATTGTAGGCGGATTCAACATTGACACATTCATGAGCGACTTTGAATCCAGTGGAGCCGAATGGCTGATATTCACAGCCGGGCAAAATACCGGGGCATATTGCAGCCCGAACAAGGCGCTTGAAATGTATTGCGGAGAATCCCATACTCCTAAAAAGCGCGATTTGCTTTTGGAGGTAGCTTCGCGCGTAAAAAAGCTTGGGAAGCGTTTTATCGTTTATATTCCGTGCGAAGTCCGTGGAAATAAAAGCGTTCGCGAGGACTTGGCGTGGATTGACGGTTGCGCCGATCCTAAAACCGAATTTCAGAAGCGTTGGGTGGAAATTCTGCGCGAGTGGTCTTTGAGGCTAGGAAAACTTTGCGACGGCTGGTGGGTTGACGGTTCGTACGAAGACGTCGCACCCCACTTGGAGTGGGAGATGTGGCATAGCGCTTTGCGTGCTGGGAACCCGGACGCTGCGGTGACGTTTAATCCCGGGCTTCTGCAAAGAGGAAGGGCGGTTGTTCTTCATCCAGACCACGATTATACTGCGGGGGAGGTTTCATTTCTTGTCAACGGGGAAATAGAAACGTCTTTTTCAAAAGGCGAAAACTCAAATGCGTTTCTCCCTAAAACGGCCTATTACACTCCGACAAAAACTCTATGGCATGCGCTTATTCCAATAGATTCTTTTTGGGCGGCGTATTCAAATTGGCCGGATGATTGGCTGAGGCTTCCAAAGCACTGGAAACCTTTCGATTCCCAAAAATTGCGCAAAGTCCGCCCGCCGTTATATTCGGAGAACGAACTGTTTAAGTTTGCCTCAGCTTTTACCGGACGGGGAGGTGCTGTCACATTTAACATAGGAATATACGAAAACGGAAAATTGTCAGACGAAAGCGTAGAGCTCGTAAAAAAAGTCGGGAAACGCCTTGTCCACGCCGAAAAATAAAAGCGACCATCCCGATTAAAATCCCGCGCATTCCAATTGGATGCATATTTTTATTGTCAAGACCGATGAAAGACATCAGCGCGGTTTGAGAGATTTCTTTGCGAAAATTTCTCCGGAGATTTTGCGGACAATTGCTAAGTCTGCTCCGTATTTTTTTACGTTCTTAGTTCTCTGGAAAATTTTTGTACGCGCCTGCATGCGGTAGAAAGCAATTTTTTTAATTGGCTGTTTCCCGCCCAACCTGCAATTTTCCGACGGGACGCATCTGGCATTTTTTACGGGAATGTGGGCAATCTAGAAAATGGATTTAAAAGAGTTCCCATTGTATTGTTAAAGCACTTCAAATAATGACGGGTCCACCCCATTTAGAAAACGGCTTTGTTCGCGCATTTCATAGTCGCCTCCGCTTGTTGAGACCCGCGGATAAGCTATGATCAGGCAGTCCTTAGCGCGGGTTGCCGCGACGTAGAAAAGGCGTTCCTCCTCGTCGGTGCTTCCGTCTTCAATGCTTCTTTTCGTTGGGAAAAGCCCGTCTGCCGCGCCAATTACAAAGACCACAGGGAATTCCAAGCCTTTGGCTTGGTGGACGGTCATTAAGCGCACTCTGGAAGAATTTTCCGCAGGCCTGCCTTCGGCTTCCGAAATTTCAAGGGTTGCGTTTGCAAGAAACTCGTCGAAGTTTTTATATCGCGCTGCATATTCCACAAGTGCGTCGAAATCGTCGGCCCTGTCGCGCCAATCTTCATAGGCTGTTTTCATTGCGTCTTTATACCAGCCTGTGCAGGCTGCTTTTACAATATCTTTGATTTGGCAGTCTCTGACGATTCTTATGTTTTCTGGACAGGGCTGCGCGGGAGTTTCATCCAACATTGCCGACAGGAAGTCGCTTTGAACGGATTTAGTTTGGGCGCGGGAATCCCCTCCGCCTTTTAAGCGCTCTCCGGATTCGGTTTCAAGCGATGCAAGCATTTCTTCAAGGACCAGCAGATCCTGAGCCATTTTTTCAAATATTTCCCGCGCGGCCGACGGAACCTTTGCCGCAACTTTTTTATCGGCTAAAGCGGCTATCGGCGAAATATTCCTTTTCTTTGATATTTCCAACGCAGACGAATAGATTTTCATTGCGGTTTTTCCCCCGACTTTGGGAAGGAAATTTGCAAAGCGCGCAAACGACACGCTGTCGCGCGGATTGGCTATAAACTTTATCTGGGCGACAACGTCCTTAATGTGCGATTGCTCGAAAAATTTTACTCCGCTTGTCATCACGAAAGGGATATTTTTGTATTGCAATTGCAGCTGCAAATCCATCGCCTGGAAGTGTGAACGGTATAAAACTGCGATGTCGTCGTATCCGTACTTTCCTCCGTCTTCAATTTCCCTGATAAAATCGGCGACCTGCCTGCCTTGGGATATTGCATCCATAGCGCGAATTACCACAGGCTTCATCGAATTCCCGCGCGCCGAAGACAATTCTTTGCGGTAGTCTTCATGGACGGGCATATTTTTTAATAGAGCGTTTGCAAAATTAAGTATTTGGGGGGTGCTTCTGTAATTGCGCTCTATTTTATATATCAGCGCGGCTGGGTAGCGTTGGCGGAAGTTGCGTATGTTTTCGATTTCGGCTCCCCGCCATGAATATATGCACTGGGCATCGTCTCCGACGGCGCTCAGTTGCCCGCGGTCGGCGAGCAAGTCTATTATTTTTGACTGCAAAAGGTTTGTGTCTTGATATTCGTCCACCAAAATATTTTTGAAGCGAGCGCGGTATTTTTCGAGAACATCCGCGTTTTCCAATAGCAGTTTATGCCAAAGTTCCAGAAGGTCGTCGAAGTCGCACAAATTTTTCTCGCGTTTTTTTGCGCTGTAAAATTCGGCTATTTCAAAAATCTGGTTTGAGGGAGTTTCTATCCAGTCGAATCTGTCGCACATCGCGGCCGAGTATGAAGCGCATGTATTGCGGGCGTAGCTGATAACTTCTCTAAGAAGCTTGGGGCGCGGATTTTCTTTATCGGAAAAAAAACGCGGAAATTTTTCATCCACCGTTTCTTTTATCAATTTGTCTGAATCTTCCGAGTCGATAATTGAGAAATTTGGATCAAGCCCTATTTTTTCGCCTTCGATTCTCAGAAATTTATTTCCAACCGAGTGGAATGTTCCGCCCCAAAAACGCCAACTTTCGCAGCCAGTCAAGTCTTCTATGCGCGCGAGCATCTGGTTAGCCGCCTTGTTTGTAAAAGTAAGCAAAAGGATATCGCTCGGGGCAAGCCCGCATTCTGAAATAAGCCATGCGACCCTGTATGTAAGCGTGCGCGTTTTCCCGGATCCCGCCCCGGCGAGAACCAAAGCCGGCCGGTTGGGGGGCGATGTGACCGCGGCGAGCTGGTCGGGGTTTAAATCGCCTTCAAAATTTATGTCGAGTCTTCTGGCTTCTTTAAACATTGCGGCTGCGAAGAATAGAAAACGTTGCCCACGATTGTAAATGCGCGCTTAGATATTTTCCGCCAAGTAGTCTAGGGCAGCGCGGTAGCCGTATATTCCCAATCCAGATATTTGCCCTTCGCATACGGGGGCGGTCATGGAATTGTGGCGGAATTCTTCCCGCCTGTAAATATTGGAAATATGCACTTCGACAAATTTAATGCCGCTTCCGGCGATACAGTCGCGGAGGGCGACGCTCGTATGGGTAAATGCGCCGGGATTTATTATGCCAAGCTTTACTCCCGCGTCGGCAAATTCGTAAATCTTGTCGATGATTTCACCTTCTGAGTTCGATTGGAACGCCTCTATCTCAAATCCAAGTTGCGCCGCGCGCTTTTTGAGAGAGTCTATAATATCGGATAGCTTTGTTTTGCCGTATATTTCAGGTTCGCGAACACCCAGACGGTCTAGGTTGGGTCCGTTAATTATTGCTATTTTTTTCATCGGTTGTCTCTTGGGTTTTGCGGTGTCCGAGTTTATTTAACAAACAAGCGCTATACAAATTTTCAGGCTCTAGCAAATCAAATCTCCGAAATTTGAGAAGTCGGCTTTAAATCCACCGGGCCTTCCCTTGCAAATTACGCTCACGGCGTCGTGCGAATGGAGGCTCTCAAGATGTATGCAGGCTATCTCAAAGTCTTTTATGCGGGCGTCTGAATTAAACTCCCCATAAAGAAGGCGCGCGGCGTCCTCTATAAATTTCACATATGCGCCGTTTAGCTCGGCAAACGCCTGCTCGTCTTCGCGCCTGACCATGGTTTGAGTCTCTGTTTTTAGCGCTGCAAGGCATAGGGAATGCATGTCCTCTATCGGCACATGCGCGGACTTCTCAATCTCCGCGCTTATGCGCGCTTTGCTCCGCTGGGAGTGCGGCACGCAATAAATGTTGCGCGTTCTTCTGGCGTGTTCGCTTAGCTCCGCTGAGCATGGGCAGGCGGAGGAATATACGAAATCGAAATGAATTGTCTTTCTGAAAATATCGAGGTCGTCTATATTCCCCTCGTAGGCGCATTTGTAATACTGCCAGGCTTTGAGTTCGCTGCGGAGGCTCGTCTGAAGGATTGGGTATTCAAAGTCTACGCGTATGCGTGCGCGCGATGTCTTGAGTTTTTCCTTCATCTTTACAAGTATTTCCTCGAGGGTGTCCGGAGTGAAAATTCTGTCGGAAAATAAATAAAATACCCTCATAATTCGCGACATATTTATCCCTTTGCAGTCTGCCGCCAAAGATACTGTCGCCGTGACAGACGCCTGAAGCTCGCGGACTTCGCAATCTTTTGTCAGGAATTTCAACGGCAGCTTGAAATTGTGCATGCCTACCTGCATAATCGGAACGTTTGCGCCGCGGATGGCGTTTTTATCGGCATTTTGAACGTCTGGGAGAGAGGATTTATATTCGCTGCTCATCTTAAAATCCTCCTCGTAGCGCGATACCGGCGCAGTTTGCTCGCCGCGGGCGCCGGTAGTCTGGTCTTGTTGTTTTTTGATTTCGCTCATCTCTAAAAAAACATTGTATAATCGCCAATAAACGCCTTTAGGCAAGCATTTTTTGGCGTTCCAATAGCTCCTTAAGCGGTTTCTCCATCCTGGATTTCCTGCTTGCGCATCCCGCTTATTACAAACCAGATTATGCCTCCTGAAATCAGCGCGTAAATATAGTCCGGCATAACTTCAGAAACAGCAGCCATAAGCAGAGTATTGATAATTATCGGAGGAGTTATTGAAATCATTGCGATTTTTATGCAGCGCGCGGCCCCTAGCGACGGCATCAGCGACGCGGATAGGATTATGGCTGCCACCGAAAGCAGTCCGACATACATAAGGTTCATTATAAGGACCATTGTGAATGCTACTGCTGGAATTACAGCCCATACCACCTCGTCGACTTTGGGGAAAAGGCTTAAAAGTTTTTCCCCGCCAGGGTCTAAGTCGCCAATGTCTTCAAATCTAAAAGATGTTTCCCTCCCGTTTTGGTAGGCGGTAAATCTGTCGTTTTCAAAAGCAAAAACCAGCCCGCCCAGTTTGTTGGCGTCTACATATTTTTCCGTCACGACGGCGAATGTTTTTCCGTCTTTAGATTTTAGTTCGATGTCAGTTCCGCCGGGAGTCTTGATTTTTCCGTCTTTTATTTCGACGTTTTCAAGCTTTGGCATGGCTGGTTTCAGGCTGTTTTCGTAAAAGTTTTCAAACGCTTTCGAGACCATGATAGAAGTGCCGGCCGAGGAAATAAGCGTCACTATTATAAAGTACAAAACAGCCTTCCATTTCCAATTGTAGGCTGCGTTTCTATATGCGGCTATCGAGCCAAACGATTTGAATATAGTAGAAATAATTTCCATAAATTCTTTTTTAAGTTATTTGAAGCGCGGGTTGTCGTTTAATTCAAGAATGTTTTTGAAGCTTTCCGGAGGCGGAACTTCAGCGCAGAAGCATATTTGTTTATCGGCAATATTTATTTTCAGTTCGGTTTTTGCGCAATGAAGGAAGAGCCTGTTTATTTTTGTGCGTGCGCGAACGAGTTTATTTATCTTAAAGTTCCCGTAAGTTGCGTCGCCGAGAATTGGAACTGCATGTTTAGCCGCTTGCACTCTAAGTTGATGGGTCAACCCCGTTTGCGGCGTAAGTTCCGCCAAGGTCAGCTCAGGATAGCCTTTGCCGGCGGCGAGGGCGCGGAAGCTTGTCAAAGCTTTCATTCCTCCCCCATGCTTAGACGGCGCGGAGCGAACAAATCCGTTTTGGGAGGTTTCTTTTAGGTAGTCCATCCAGGTTCCCTTTCCAGATTTTATGCGCCCGATCAAAACGCTGATGTACGTTTTTATTACCGACTTTTCCTTGAACGCTTTTTTTGCCGCTTCGGCAACTTCCTTTACAGCCGAGGCAATGACTATTCCCGACGTTGGAGAATCCAATCTATTTACAAGATACAGGCTCATAACTTGCCCGTTTTCATCCCTCCAATAGTAATATTCTCCTTTGAAGTTATAGTCTGCGCGGACCATAGGCGGTTTGGATCCGGTATGCCCGCCCGGGTTGGGATGGGTTGCCCTGCCGGCTTTTTTATTTATTGCCACCAGTCCGCAAGCGTCGAATTTTACGACAGAGCATCCCGTGGAAAACGGGATTTTTTCTATGTATTGCTCTATATTCATCGATAATGGAACGTTATTCTCACAGGTTGGTCTTGCGCGCCGAATACATTCACCATTTCTTCTGTCCATTCTCCATACGGGGCGGTTGTCAAAATGCACTGTTGGCAAAGCGCGGTCGCAGTGTTTGTGGAATTTGAAAAAGCCACCTTTAACCTGACTAAATCCCCGTGTACATTTAGATAAAATTCCACTATTACGCTTGTGCCGACTGCCGTTGCAAGGTCGTAGTTTGAGGCTATTAAATTCCATTGCCTGGATATTGCCTCAATCATTCTTTGCTGGTATGCCCCAAATTCGCTAAATCTTGAATCTACGGCCAGGGTGCCCTGCATGCTTGCGCGCACTCTGTTGTCGGCGAGCGGGCCGGCTGGTATTTTCATGCTCAGCATGGGGCGTCTTTTGGGCTTTGGAAGCTCTTTGGGCATTTCGGGGACAGCTTGGTCTTGGGCGGTTTTTGTAGATTCGTTTTGCTCCTTTGCGGGAGGGGCGTCTTGGGGCTTGTTTTGCGCCGGTTTGCGCTGGGAATCTTGGAAAGGAGTTTCGGACCTCCCATCGGAATTTTTATCCGATGTCTTTTCGGCTTGCTTTATTGAGTCTTTGGCGGGAGCTTGCGTTTTTTCTGCCTTGATTATTTGCAGGCTTGCGCCTTCGGATGTTTCGTTTTTTTCCGATTCCTTGGCTCCGGATTTTTCCATATTTTGCGTTTCGGTCTGTTTATTTTCCTGCTGGGCTGCTTGTTTTGGCCCATTGGAGTCTTGATGCGTGGATTCTTGCGGCCGACTTTGCGGCTCTTGGGTTTCGGCATGCGCGGATTGCTGCTCTAATGGCCGTTTTAGTGTATCCAAAACGCTTTCAGGCGACATCGCGTCTGTTTCGGAACTGGTTCCTGACACTATTTTGTTGCCGTCCTTTATTTCTCCCTCGACATAAGGTTTTTTTGATTTTGACGTCGGGTCTGGCAGTTCGTCGGCGGCGCGCTGGTTTGTGAAGGATTCCGGCGAGTCCGGCTGCGGTTCGAGCTGGTTCGCGTAAGGATTTGCTTCCACATATTCCGGGAGTTTTTTTGTGATTTTTGGCGGAAGGATCTCAAGTTTCAGCTCGTCGTTTTTTCTCCTGTCTTTTATGTGCTCGAACTCTGCTGGCACGGCGTAGTATATCCCCAAGTGGAATAGGATGGAAAGAATGAAAGCCGCGGCGATTGCAAGCGCGTCAGGCTTGGCCGCATCCATATAAAATTTTCTGTCTGGATTTGCCTGCATTATATTATGCACTAGAATATTTGAAGTGTCAGTATTGCAAATCGGAGAGCATCATGTCGAGTTCCTTTTTTACGAGCTTGCAAGGAAGCCCCATTACATTGTCGAATTCTCCTTGTATTTCTTCTATTATAAGGGAGCCGTGTTCTTGGGCGGCATAAGCCCCGGCTTTGTCTAAAACATCGACCTTCTCCAAGTATTCCTCTATTTTAGAATCGTCCAGTTTGCGAAATTTGACAAAAGACTCTTCAAAAGCCGTACGAGCTAGTTTTTGCCCGTTTTCAAAGGCGTAAATAAGGGCAATCCCAGTATATACAGAGTGGATTTTGCCCGATAGAGCCTTGAGCATTCTTCGCGCGTCGTCCAAATCCCGAGGCTTCCCGAATATCGTTCCACTATGCGCAACAACTGTGTCGGCTCCCAAGACTATTCTGCCCGCGTGGCGCGACGCGACATCTTCTGCCTTTATTCTTGCGTTTGCCAAGACTAGTTCTTCCGGCGCGGCAAGAGCCGCGTCGAGTTCGTCCGCGCGCGAGACCTCGATGTCGAATTCTATCCCGTTTTCTTTCAGAAGAAGGCTGCGCCTCGGAGACGCGGATGCCAATATAATCTTGCCCATTTTTTTAAATTGTTCCATTTATCGTCGCAGGAAAATCGGGAATTTCCCATAACAAATAGTTGGCGTAATTTCCGCAGGATGGGCGAAATTCCCCCGGTCCATTTTCCGATGATTTTTATAAATAATGAAAACAGTACCGCAAAAAGCAAAAAAAATAAAAAGAATTTTGGAATTGGAAAACTTGTCTTTTATAGCAGACAAACCAATCATAGACTCCATAACATGGAATGTTGACGAAGGGCAAAGGTGGGTTCTTTTGGGCGCAAACGGCGCTGGCAAGACATCGTTAATTTCCACGTTGTGCGCATACAACACGCCGTCGTCCGGCCGAATGTGCGTTGACGGGAAAGAGTACTCCAATTTCAACTGGCAAAAAGTGCGCGAGCGCATAGCGCTCGTTGGAAGCCAACTCCGCCAAAACATAGACCGCTCCGAAAACGCGCTTGAAGTTGTCGTAAGCGGAAAATTTGCTCAAATAAATTTTTGGGGAAAGATAACAAAACCTCTAATTATGGAGGCGTACAAAAAGATGAAGGCTCTTGGAGTCGGACATCTTGTAGACAGCAAGTGGGGGACGCTGTCTCAAGGCGAAAGGCAGAAAATTTTAATTGCGCGCTCTCTTATGACAAAACCGTCTGTAGTGTTCCTCGACGAACCATGCATCGGCTTAGACCCTGTCGCGAGAAAAAAATTTATCGCCTTTATGAAGAAGCTAGCCGACAATAAAAAAATTCCTGCGATAGTTCTTGCGACGCACTACGTTGACGAAATTCCGGATTCTTTTACGCATGCTTTGATAATAAAAAAAGGCAGGATTATAGCCTGCGGAAAAATTTCCGACGTTATGAACTCGCAAAACCTTTCCAAAGCTTACGGCGCAAAATGCGAACTATCCAAGGTCCGCGGTTCGTATTCGCTAAAGGTTTTGTAAATTTTTCGGTTTCTTGCTTTCCCTTTGAAGCCATTTCCCGCACGAATTTATGCCGTTGACTTTTCCGGTAGGTTGGGTATTATCGCGCTATGAATTTTACGGGGATGGTGTATGGATAGGTTTTTTTTAATTTTTTTTGTTTTATTTGCATTTATTCGCGCGCTAGCCGCCATTTCGCCGGAAGCCATAAACGCCGATTACACTGCGGGAGAAACCATTTTTAGGGTTGCGGACACCGATTGGAATCCGGATATGCGCGGCAACCACCGCGCAGTTTTAAGAGTGTCGGATTTGAAGTGCGGGGAAAAGTTTGTCCGCGCGCGCATAGGCTGGCGCAGGCCGGATTTGCGCGCTGAAACGAAAAAAATAATAGTAGTTTGCGCTTCCACCGGAAAAGAAGTCGAAAATGTCTTTGTAAAAACTCTGAACAACGAGTTCGGCGAAATAGTTTTCGAGGCGGTTTCGGGAGCCGGAGAATATTTTGCATATTATCTCCCCTACAAGTTTAGGGCTCGCCCCGCCGACGCCCGGTATGCGAATTTAAACGATTACTTGAAACCGGAATACAAGAAATTCGATTTTGGCGATTTCTCTAAACTTCCGCTTGCCCAAACGCTGGCTATTGAAAGCCGAAACGCATTTGAATACTTTACCGATATGGGGACAATCGCCACATCTGCGGAGACTGAGGCTTTCCTGAAAAAATATTCCGCCCGCCCGCTTATTTTTACGGAGGACAGAGTTTTCCCAATGAGGCTTTCGTCTCGGCTTTGCACCCGGTGGCTTCGCAAAGGGCCTTCCGAAGAGTTCTATGGCGAGGCTATGAAAAACGAGTATTATGTTTGGCAAATTTGCGTATGGGCGGCAGATTCGGAACTTAAAAATGTGAAATTAAAATTTTCAGACTTGAAAAATTCTGACAACTCTGCGCGCGTAAAATCGTCGGAGATAACTTGCTTCAATATGGGTGGAACCAACTGGGACGGCAAGGCGGTATCTTTTAGAGTAGATGTTCCCAAAGGCAAGTTCCAGGCTCTTTGGTGCGGCGCCCAAATTCCCGAAGACGCGCCGGAAGGATTGTATTCTGGAACGGCTTTGCTGACGGCGGATGGAATAGAAAGCAGGGAAATCGCAATATCAATAAAAGTTTGCGGGCAAATTCTCGAAGACAAGGGAGATTCGGAATTATGGAGGCATTCGCGTTTGCGATGGCTTAATTCTTCAATAGGAATATCCGATGATCCTGTTGCCGGATTTGAACAAATCTACCGAAACGGAAGCGAGATTCGCGCAGCGGGAAAGATTGTAAAAATTTCAAAAAATGGATTGCCCCAATCCATAAAAGTGGACGGACGCGAGGTATTGGAAAAAACTATGCAGTTTTCAGCGGTCGGAGATGGCGGAGAAATTGTTTTCGACGGAGGAGAACTCGCATTCGGAAAAGTTTCCGGCGGATCTGCGGAGTGGTCTTCGCGGCAGGCTAAAGGCGGGCTTGTATACGAATGTTCGGCGAAAATGGAATTCGACGGCTTTATTTTGTTCAAAGTTTCAATATCTGCGGAGAATCCTGTCAAACTCAAAGACTTGAAATTTAAATGCTCCTATACTCCCTACGCTTCTGAATATTTTATGGGCGCCGGATTTGACGGAGGATTGCGGGAACCTTTGCACGAGTGGGATTTTTCCGGCCGATGGGACAGCTGTTGGATTGGGAACGCGCTTGCCGGCCTTCATACCGAGTTTAGAGGCTCGACCTATCACGGCCCCCTCATAGGAGACTATTCTCCTAAACCTCCCAATGCATGGTTTAACGGGGGAAGGGGGATACTTCGCGTATCAGGCGAAAGGGGATCGTCCGCAACCTTGGAGGCGTCGCGCGGCGAGACTGAATTGCGCAATGGCAAGCTAGAATACGAGTTTGCCGTTTTAGCGACTCCTATGAAAAAGCTGAATACTTCAAAACATTTTTCCGAACGCTACGCGCATTGCCCTCCCAAACCTTTCGAAAAGGCGTTTTCCGAGGGCGCGAATATAAGCAATCTACACCACGCCAACGAGGTGAATCCCTACATAAACTATCCTTTCATAGTCAGAGACGAATTAATTGACTACATAAAAAAACAGCACTCAAGAAACTGCCGCGTTAAGCTTTATTACACTGTGCGCGAGCTTACAAACCACGCCGCAGAAATTTATGCGCTTAGAAGCCTGGGGCACGAGATATTTTCTGGCGGAGAAGGATATGACATGCCGTGGCAGTGCGAGCATCTTATAGACGACTATCGCGGCGCATGGTACACCAGAGTGACCAAGAAAGTGGGCCCATACGAGGCAGACTCAGCAATTCAGCTTTCCGGGTTTTCACGTTGGATAAACTATTATCTAGAGGGCCTGGATTGGATGCTGCGCAACTACGATATCGACGGCATATATATGGACGATGTCTCCTTTGACCGCACTGTGGTAAAGCGCATTCGCCGCATATTGGATTCGCGCAAGTCCAATGCCTTGATCGATCTGCATTCCAACACGGCGTATTCAAATGGCCCCGCCGTCCAATATGCCGATTTCTTCCCGTATGTAGACAGGCTTTGGTTTGGTGAGAGTTTCAAGTACGACAAGATGTCTCCCGACCAATGGCTTGTGCGCTTTTCAGGAATACCGTTTGGAGTTATGAGCGAGATGCTTCAAGACGGGGGAAACAGATTTTTAGGAATGGTTTACGGAACGACCGGCAGGCATTCATACACTGTATCTCCCGCGCCTGTGTGGAAATTGTGGAGGGAATTCTCGATAGAAAAATCGGAGATGATTGGATATTGGGATGAGCGCTGCCCCGTAAAAACAAGCGACATAAATGTAAAAGCCACTGCTTATGTAAAGAGCGGCGAGGTTTTAATATCCCTTGGGAATTTTGGCGACAACAACAGCAGTGTATCTTTAGAAATAGATTTTTCCAAGTTAGGGATAAATAGAAATTCCGCCGTTTTGTATGCCCCCAAGGTTGAGGACTTTCAAGATGAAAAAACGTATTCCCTTGTGGATAAGATTTCAATTCCGCCCAAGAAAGGCGCGCTGCTGATTTTAAAATAGCGCGCGCATATTTCGGCGCGTTTGCGCAGATTCTCACTGGTAGCTTGCGGAGTGTGCGCTGCAAGCCGACTGATAAACCAGAGAGTTTGGCTGACATTAAAATTTCGGGCGTTAAGCTTGCAGGGATGGCTTGCCGGAGATTGCGGATGCGCGGGGAAATTTTTTCTTTCTGCGCACCGGCCAGTGGGCTGACTGCATCAAATCGGCAGCGTAAGATTTTAAGAAATAGATTTTGCTTCCACTGGCTTTCCCGCAAATTCTGCAAATCTTTGCGCGACGGCAGTTCGGCCGGGGCGCAATGAATGCGCAGAATCGCGCTTTTCTTTAATCCCGACTTATCCGCCTTGCGCAGGCTTTGCGGGATGCGCGCTCATGCCGGATTAGACTGCTGCGGCTTTATGGCTTGACAAGAGCCTTAGCCGCTTTAAAAGTTAACGCACTAGCTTAAAAATGACTTTCTTGCAATGCCTCCCAAAAAACCGAAATATGCTTTAATAGCATCCTCGATTGCCCGCGACATTTGCGCCGGCCGCTTGAAGCCCGGCGCCAAAGTCCCGTCTGAAAGCGCCCTTATGCGCCAGTGGGGGGTAAGCAATACAACTGCGCGCAAAATCCATTTGGAGCTTGAATTGCGCGGGGTTGTCCGCCGCATAAAAGGCAAGGGAACGGTTGTTCTTGAAAATCTCAAAAAGTATATAACGCGCAAGGTCGGCTTGTTTGAGGTCATAAAGGACAGCTTCTCGCAAAATCTCATAAAAGACGGATTTTCGCCGAGAGTGGAAATAGCGGAGCGCAAAATGTTCCGAGGTTCCGAAAGCGTCGAAATAGACGGAAATTTTTTTGAAATAAGAGGAAAGATTTTTAAGATCCGCACATTGCGCTATGCTAATTCCGTTCTATTCAAAGACGAAACTCTTTTTATGGACGCAGGAATGTGCGCCGGAATTGAAGACGCGGGAGATTTAGATCCAGTCTTGGTTTCGCTTTCCGACAAGTTTTCAGTGGAGATAGATTCTGTTTCTAGAAGTTTCGGAGCTTGCTTGTCGGATACAGGGCGGACACCGTTCTTTAAGTCAAAAAAACCTTTGCCGCTTGTGTTTTTGGAGGGAGCAAACCGCACAAAGAGCGGCAAAACTGTCGTAATAGAAAAGTCGTTTTACCGCGGGGACAAATATAGATTTTCAGTTGAAAGTTCATCGTAGTATTTATGAAAAAATTAGTTGCTATATTATGGGTGTTTGCCGCGTCGGCCGCTTGCGCGTTCGCCGTGGATTTTGGGGAATTTAAAAACGTGTCAATGCGCGATAAGCCTTGGTGCTATTGGTGGTGGGTAAATGGGCATGTCGATAAAGAAACCATTACGGCAGACTTGGAGGCTATGAAGGAGGTTGGTTTCGGAGGATGCCTGCAATTCGACGCCAGAGGTTATTGGGAAGATTCCAACCATCTCCTGTATCCGAAACCGGCGTGCGAATTTATGGACGCCTATTGGCGGGCATTTTAAGCATGCCGTTTCGGAGGCAGACAGGCTTGGATTGGAATTCAGCGCCAATTTGAGCAGCTGCGCAGGCAGATTAAAAGGCCCGTGGTACGAGGGAAAGAATTCTCCGAAGCGCCTGATTTGCAAAATAACTCCGCTGGAATCGGGGAAGCTAAATTCTCTAATGCTGCTAAACCCGGATAGGGAGTTCTATTGGAACATTTCGACGTATTTAGTCAAGTATGACGGCGATGCCATATTGAAGCCTACGGATTGGCTAAACGGCGGCGACGGGCTATATTCAATGGGAGTTAGCGGGGGCCGATTGGAGTCGGATAAAGACGTATCAAAAAATAGAACTGCTTTGGAGTTTAAAGACGTCACAAAAAAAATAGATTCAAACAATGTAATAGACGTAGACATCCCAGAAGGGAAATGGGCATTGGTGCAGTTTGTCTGCACGACAATGGACGGACACGACAACGACGTTGACGTTTTAGACAAATCCGCAGTATCCGCTTTTTACAATCGCATGGCGGGAGCGTTAAAGTCGGATTTGGGCGGCCTTTTCGGAAAGTCTCTAACTCATTTTTACAGCGTCAGCTGGGAGGGGGCAGTTCCTAGTTGGACTCTGGGTCTGAAAGAGCGATTCGACGCAGAGGCGGGATACAGCTTGGAGGATTGGATGCCGGTTTTAGCAGGCTTTACTGTTAAATCGAAAGCCGACAGCGACAAATTTATGACGGATTTTCGCCGAGTCAGAAATTCTATGTTTAAGACCAATTTTTACCAGGCAATGATAGACTTGGCACATCGCGACGGCCTGCTTTGGCATTCAGAATCGGGCGGCCCTTGGTGGCGCAAGCCCCAGATTTTCGGGGAGGCGGACCAATTGGATTTCCTGGGAATCAACGATATGCCACAGGGCGAATTTTGGGTGAATCCATACGGCAAGCCTGGGCGCTACATGAACAAGCCCATTGCCAACGCCGCGCACATTTACGGCAGAAATCTCGTTGCGATAGAGGCGTTTACTCATATGGAAATGCATTGGTCCATGTATCCCGCGCTGCTTAAGCCGTTTGTCGACCAGATGTTCTGCGACGGCGCAAATCGTGTAATTTGGCATACTTTTACATGCTCTCCCGAAAAATTCGGCAAACCTGGAATTGAATACTTTGCGGGAACGCATGTGAATAGAAACGTGACTTGGCATAAGCAGGCTGCGCCGTTTTTGGAATACATCGCGAGATGCCAGTATATGCTGAGGCAGGGAATGCCGGTTGTCGACTTTTGCGTGTATACCGGCGACGTTCCGTACCAGCATTGGGGGCAGTGGAAAGACAAGGCAGGCGAGAAGTCCACGGTAAAAATTCCGCGCGGATATTCCTACGACATTTTAAATAACGACGTGCTTATAAACGGCGCTGAGTTTGAAAACGGCAAATTGGTTCTGCCAGGAGGAATGGCGTATAAGGCTCTGATTGTAGATCTTGACTCGCAGCTTGTTTCGCCGGAAGCATTGGAAAAAATACTCGAGCTCAAGGATGCCGGATTACCCGTCATATGCGGCGGAACTCCGCCAACCGGTGCTGCCGGATTGGGCGAGGATTCCGAACTTGTAAAAGAACTTGGAAGGCGCCTTTGGGAAAATCCGATAACATTGGAGTCTTTTATAAAAAATTCAAAGCTTGTGCCGGATTTTGGCGGAGACGCTTTTGACGCCGTACACAGAAGCGCGGGCGGAGCTGAAATATACTTTATTGCGGGAGACGGCAAAATCAACGCCGAATTCCGCGCTAGTGGCGTTCCGGAAATTTGGGACGCGGTCTCCGGAGAACGCTATCCGCCAAGTTCATGGTCCGCGTCTGAAAACGGAACGTCCGTTGTTTTAGATTTGCCCAAAAATGGCTCGGCGTTTGTTGTCATAAAAAAGGCTGGCGATGGGGTTCCGAAAAATTGGCAGCCGGCAGATTCTAAAAATATAGAAGGGAAGTGGAAGGTTGAGTTTGCCGACAATCTTCCCGAGCCAAAGACCGTCGATTTAGACAGGCTCGTTTCTTGGACCGAGCTTGAAGATTTCGATTTAAAACATTATTCAGGAACAGCTACATATTCAAAGAGTATTTTTATCCCGAAGGTTGAGGGTAAAATATTTTTGGATTTGGGCGAGGTTTCCGCCGTCGCCGAAGTTTTCGTAAACGGGAAAAAATGCGGTACGGCTTGGACGTATCCAATGGCCGTTGAAATTACAAACGCATTGAAGGATGGGGAAAACGATATCAAAATAAAAGTCACAAACACTTGGGTGAACAGGCTTATCGGAGACGCCCATCTTGAGCCTTCAAAGCGCGTGACAAAAAGCAATATGGCTCTCTACAAGGGAAAGCGCACACGCACGGTTTACAGTGGCTTTGCCTCAGGGGACGAACTTCAGAAATCTGGGCTTTTCGGCCCCGTCTGCTTGAAAACATATAAACCCTCCAGATAATCCGGAGCCATTCCCGTTTTTTATATCGCATTCATTGAAGGCGGCGCGCAAAACTTTGCGCCGCCTTTTCTTGTTCCCTGTTGGGCGGAATTTTGCGGACCTTGCTTGTTTTGCTCCGACCATGGGAGTCATGAGAAATTTTTCTTGGGTCGGCAAATTGCAAATTATTTCGCAAGGCGATGAGTGCAAAAAAATAATAGCTTAAAAAAACAAAATTTCTGCAATTGGATTCCAGGCAAGGCTATTTTTCTATTTCCAAGCTGAGCCTGTTAACATCGTCGGGCTTTCCCATTACGAGGAGAATGTCGTTGGAAAGTATTTTTTCGTCGGCTCCGGGAGTGCTTATTTTCTCCTGCTGGCGTTGAATCCCTATTACGGAAATTCCGAATCTGCGCGTGAGATTAAGCTCGCGCAGAGTCTTGCCTATATACTCCGGATTTAATCCGGCGACGAGGTATGAAATCTTAAAAGTGTTTTGTTTTATGTCTTCGTCCGTCAATGGCACGCGGGTTGTCAAAAGCCGTTCCGCGTCTTTTAGCGCTTCGGCGCTTCCTATCATAACGACAAGATCCCCGGGAAAGAGAGGCGTATTGGGATTTATGTCGTAGCGCACAAATCCCTCCCTTTCTATTGCCACTATATTTGCGCCGGTTTTTCGGCGGATTGAGAGCTCGCTTATAGTCTTTCCGGCTGCCTGGGAGCCGCGGTCTATGGGCGTTTCTGAAATATCAATGGGCCAGGGATATTTATTCAGTATGTTCGAGCGCAGCTTTTCGCGTTTAAATTCTCCGTCGTTTTCCAGGTTTTTATTAAAGTTTTCTATAAACGCGTACTCGAGGCGGGTATTTATTTGAGTGAAATTTCTGTAAAATATTATTCCGATTGCAAGGGCGGTTGCGGCCATAAAAGAAAGGGTGGCGGCTATCGGAAGCCTCATGCTTGCGGCGGTAAGATATATCGAAAGCAAAGCTATGGATATTCCCAATGCGGCGGAATATCTCAATATTGAGGCCAGCCTTATTTTATAGCGCTGCATTTTTCTTTTTAGGGTCATGGCTATAAATGTCTCTATCATAATGGAGACTTTTCTTATTATAGCCACCCAAAAAGGAAGTGTCAGTATTCCCGCGGCTAGCCATATTATTGTTTTTGCGATATTTTCATGGGGGAGAGACTCGATGTATGCAGAGTCGGACGCAAAAGACGCTCCAAGTATGACCGAGTTGAACAGAATAAAATATACGGCTATTTCCGCCAACTCTCCGCGGATTGTCTTGAGCAGCAGGTTGGCGTCTAGATTCTTGCGGGCGATTTGAAGCAGGTTGCCGTACGCTTCCAATGCCGATTTTAAAAAGCGCGGGGTTATCTTGGAAAACGTTTCCGCTATTGCCGAAGCTCTCGACGCTATAAACGGGTTTGCGAAAATCGTGACAAACGCCACTCCCATGGCAATGGATGCAATGGACGAATCTATTACTCCAAGCTTCATGCCAAGGGCCGCTATTACAAAGCTAAACTCGCCTATTCGCGCTTTGTTGATTCCGGCGAACCACGCCACCGCAGGTTCGACTCCTGCTGCAGTTGCGCCTATGAAGCAGCTGACGCTTTGCCCCGCTATTACAAGCGCAGAAAACGCCAGTATTGTCGGAATCAATCTGAATATTTCGGACGGAGTTATCATCATTCCCACCGACACGAAAAACAACGCCACAAACAGGTTTTTAAACGGGGTTATTATTTTTTCTATCTGGTTTGCGATTGCCGTTCCAGCCAAGACTGAGCCTGCCAAAAAAGCGCCAAGTGCCACTGAAAATTCAAGCTCCGCCGCCAGTTCACCCAGGCCGAAAATCATCGCGAGTGTAAATATCATCACGGTGTAGTTTGAGCCGCTTATGCTCATTTTGCGCAATAACGGCTGCAAAAAGACCTTCCCCGATGCGTATATTGCGACAACAAATGTTATCAGCATAAAGCACACATGCCATATTTTGTCCCATTGAACAGCTTTTGAAATTGCGACGCCCGATAGAAAAACCAGCATGAGAATCGCCAGCAAGTCTTCCAAAATTAATATGCCCGTAGCCAGATGGGCGTATTTTTTGTTTAAATCGCCGCGCGCGGATACGGTCTCAATGAAGACAATCGTCGAACTTATGCTCAACATTCCTCCGAGGAACAATCCCACGATTGCCGGCATTCCCATCATTTTTGCGCCTGCCATTCCCACGGAACACATCGTGGCGGTTTGCAGGATTATGGCGCACAAAGACGGCGTTAAAACCTTGCGGAGTTTTGCGAGATTGAATTCCATCCCGACAAAAAACATCATAAAAAGTATTCCCAATTCTCCAAGCTCGATTATGACGCTGTGGTCGTTTATCATCTTGAAAACAGGGTCTATCAATATGCCGGCAACTATAAATCCCAGCAAAAGAGGCTGCTTTAAGCGAGTGCATACGAATGTGGCCGCCCCGACGGCTAAAATTACTATAGATAAATCCCTGCTGAGAAATCCAGTTTCCATAAATTGATTACGGGATAAAAGTCGCCCTGTATTGCCCGCTTTTGAGCCCTTTTAGAAGGTCTTTTGAGGTTAAGAGTTTTGAAAGCTTTTCATCGACTGCGTCGTTTCCGCTAGTCTTTCGCAGGACCGGCCTGCCTACCCAGCCGTCGCCTTCAACGTCAACCGAGAACTGTGCCGTGGAGAAAATTCCCTCCATTAACGGTTCGGGAAGCTTGCGGGATAATACTTTTTTGCCTGTGGATATGTCTATTATTTCAACTTCGGAGGCTTTTGCCTGGTCCGATTCGGGAATGTCCGCCCGCCGGTATCCTGAAAACACGCTGCGCATCACTGAACGCATCAACCCCAGCCTGGCGTCGCGCACGTCGCCGGCGAGAACTGACTCCAAAAACTTTGAGTCTATTATTTCGGATTCGTTAAAATAGTTTTTCCAGACCGATGTTTCCCAGCCTTCCGGTTTAGGAATGTTGGGAACGGTAGGCTTGTGGTTCCATCGCGTAGTCACAAACAATGGCGCGTAATCGGCAAGGTCGGCTGCGTTCGCGAAGTCTTTTGAATAGCTTTTATAGGCTACAAAAGGCGGAGGGGAAAAATCGGAAAATTCTTTTGTTCCCACATCCGGAAGGAAAATAAAAAACAGGGCAAACAATAGAGCGGAAACCGCAAATGCCATAGTAAGCGGAGAGTGCAGGGGCCCCCGCCCGCCTTCCGGCTTGAATGGATGTTTCTTGCCATCTGCGCTTTCCATATTTACTTGTCTGATTTTTGCGTCGCGGCAATTTGAACTCTTTTAAACCCTCCGGCTTTTGCGGCGTTGCAAATTTCCAGAAGCGTTTGGGTGTCCAGAGTCTTGTCGGTTTTTATGAGAAGTATGGAGTTCTTGCGGCTTGATTTTGTGGCTGCAAAATGTTTTTGAAGGGCGGGAATAGCAAATATTTCGCCCTCAAAAATCAGCATAGATTTACCGCTAGCGTTTACGACGCATATGTCCTCGTCAGTCAGCGCATTTTCGGGGGAGGATATTTCCGGCAGGGCGTCCGACTCAATGTCTATTCCCATTCCCGGTGAAAGAATAAACTTTGAGGAAGCCAAAGTCATCATTAGAGCAATTAAAAGAATGTCGAACAGAGCCACGGCATCCACGGAAATTTCCGTCTTTCTCACTCTTGAGGATGTGTTTACGATTGTCATGGCTTATTTGCTGCTGCCGTCCATATGCAGGTTTTCGTGTTCAGGCATTCCGCGCATAATGAAAATCATTATTTCGTTTGCCGACCAGTCAATATCATGGGCTATTGCCCTTACTCTGCTGTTCAAGAAACTGTATCCCAGCCATGCGAGTATTGCAATTAGCAATCCGAATGCCGTGGATAGCAACGCGTTGTAGATGCTGTTGGAAAATTGGGCCGCAGTTGCGTACGAACCGCTTTCTCCCATATCGAAGAAAATTTGGAGCAGCGCGATTACCGTTCCCATCAATCCCAGCAATGGGGCGAGCTTTGCCACTAAGGCCACGCTCGCAACCCGCCTGTCGATTAGCGCGAATTCGTTTGCGGCGGCGGCGTTTATAGACGCCGACATTACTTCGGCAGGTTCCTCCGCGCTGACGAGGGCTGATTTTACTATGCGTGGAATCGGTCCGTATGTCTCGTCGCATATGGTTATGGCTTCTAGAACTCTGCGTTTTTTTAGCGCCTCCTTTATTCCGGAGACGAATTCAACCGCTTTTATCTGCCCTTTATGCAGATACAAGAGCCTCTCCAAGAAAATTATCATTCCTATGAACGCCAAACCGGCGAGAGGAACCATCATAGGCCCGCCGATTTCCATCAAGTGAAGTATTTTTTCCATTATATTTGGGTGTTTTTTAGTTTGCGCTCCGCCGTTTGCCATGACGGGAGTTTATTTTTTACTATCAATTCGTAGGCTGCCCTTGCGTCGCGCATTTGGCCTTCTGATTCGAGCGACTTTGCCAGCGCAAAAAGGCTGCGGGCAATCCAATAGCACGCGGCCGGATGGGCTTTCGCGCCTTTGTCCGAAAGAATTTGGGATGCCGTAAGCCAGCGTATTTCGTTTGCCTCGCGTTCCCTTCCAGCCCTTTCTAGCGCGAAACTCCATTTAAAAGCGGCTTCCGATTTTGCATCCAGCGGCATTTCAGGAAGATAAAAAAGCCTCTCGAAAATGACCGCCGCGTCTGCGGCGCGTTTAGGCTGGGCCAAAATGCTGTCGCCAAGCCCTAGCCATGCGATATATATTTGGGGGTGGTCCGGAAATTTGTTTATGATTTCATTGTAAAGCGAGCGGGCTTCGGCGAATGCGTTTATCAGCCTTAGTATTTCCGCCTGGGACATCCTGGCATAAAAGTTGCGTGGGTCTTCTGGGTATTCGGAACAGAGTTTGTCCAATATTGAGAGCGCCGCCTTATAGCTGGCGTCCACGCCAATCATGCGCGAATAATGCGCCGCATCCGACATTGCCTCGTAGCGGTATTTGCCGCGCGGGTATAAGTCCGCCAATGTTTGGCATATCTTTTGGGCGGAAGCATAGCGCATTTCGGCGGCTTCCGACCTAGCCTGGTAAAGGTACGATATTTGGGCGGCTTGGGATTCAGGGTATTCGGAGCGCAGAGTTTTGTATATTTCGTAGGCAATATCGTTCTCGCCCAGAGATTCGTAGCAGCGCGCTTTCATAAGCATTGTGTTTGACGCAATTCTTTCGGCGCTAGTCGGGTCTTCAAATTTTATTTTGGGAAGTTCTTTCAATACTTTGTCGCAAATCGATATCGTTTTGCGGCTGTCGGTTTCCCCGTCGTTTAAGCGCGCGCGAAGCCAGAGCATTCTGAGCCGCACAGTTCCCGGAACGCCGGAATCGTCGGAAATTGCGCGCTCTATCCGCTCTAGGGCTTTTTTAGTTTCGCCGTCTTCGCGCAGTTTGGAAATCAATTTCCATTCAGCGTTCCAAAGGTCATTTTCGCTTATCCCGTCTAATTTGTACGAGGAATCTATTATTTTCTTTGCGGCCTCTATATCGTCTAGAATCAATAAGACCTCCACTGTTCTGTTTAAGAGGACTCCGCGTTCCGAACGCATTGTTTCAAAGAGTTTTGTATATATTTCCGCCGCAGTGGAGAAGTCTTTGTTTAGATAGTAGCAGTCGGCCGCCAGAAGCATTAAGTCGTTCTTGCGGTCCGCGTTCTTTTCCATATCCGCCAAGGCTATAAGGTATGTGGCGGCAAGCCTATATTCGGGCGCTTTGCCGCCTTTTTGGGAGAATGCAGCCCATGCTAAAATCCGCAGCGCGTCAGGCCTATATCGCGACGCCGGAAAATCTTCAAGTAACTTTGAGGCCGTTTCCGCCGCGCGTTCGGCGCTGCCTTTTTTCAGGCGCAGCTTCGCTATTTCCAAAAGGATTCTGTCGCATATCCTTGGCGAGCCGTTTTTGGCTATGTTTTCCAAAAATTCCTCAAAGTTTTGCGGCTGTGTGTCTGGAGACTTCGCCAATAGGGAAAGGGCGTATTCTGCGACTCCCGCCGAAGATGTCGTATTTAGTATCTCCTGCAGCATTTCAGACTGCTTCTGGCGGTTTTTAGTCATCGCGGCCGCTATTACCCGCAATTCGTCTTTGTCTATATCCTGTGCCAGCTGGATTCCAAGCTGTTGGTTTATGACTTCTATGGCCTCGTCGTTTTTGCCGAGTTTAAACAGGACAGCCGCGTATTGCTTGGCGAATTGAAATCCTGCCGGAGTTCCCATGTAGAACCTGACTTTATCGGACAAGTCTTTTTCTATTTCGTCCAGCTTTGCGCCCTTAAAATCGTCTGACAGCTTGCATATGTTTATGGCGATTTGTGCGTCGGCGAGCGCGTACTGGGATTTAGCGGATTTCTTTGCCGCTTCAAATTCTTTCAAGGCGTCCTGCAATTTTGAGCTTTCAAATAAAGCGTATCCTTTTGCAAGATGGTACCATACAATGTCGTCAGCACCGACTTCCGACGGGTCAATGCCCTCCAAAAATTCGTCCGCCAAGTCGTGCCGGTTTAATCCTATTGCAATCAACGCTTTTCTGATTTTGTTGCGGGGCGAGTTCGCGGCCTCTTTTATTTGGGATATCTGTTTTTGGGCCAGCTCAAAATTGCCTTGCGCAATTAGCGCGTCCGCATATACGGCCGTCAAGTCTTCCCTAAGATTTTCATCAGGAGAAGACTTAGACAAAAATTCTTCTATTATAGCCTGGGCTAACGCCGGCATCCCAGCCTCTAGCGAGCCTGTAGCCGAGCGTATTGCGGTTTTTGTGCGTTCCGAATTTTTATAATTGCCGTCCGAAAGAAATGCGATTCCGTCAAAGTCTTCTGGAGTTGTTTTTTTTGCATTTTCAGGCGGGTTGTTTGCGGAATTCGGCGAGACATCCTCCGCGGCTACGCTTAAGTGCACTGCGCACATAGCGCAAATAGCGGCAGTTAACGCGGATATTTTCCCCAAGTAAAACATTTCCCGATACTCGCAGAGTCGGACAATTTTTCAAGCATAATAAAAGATTTTAATTTAATCTAACAGGCTTTTGTTGACAATAGGCGCTTTTTTTCGTAGTTGCTTAACCTGTATTAGGGAAAAAAAATATATATTGTTATGGACAAATCTTCAGGAAAAAAATTTGGAAGACGCGGTTTTTTGGCTTCCGCAGCCGCGTCTATGTTGGGATATTCCGTAGTAGTAAAAGCTCCGCAGGTGCTTGCGCGCCCTTTGCCGAGTGATGAAAATTCCGCGCGTTTGCAGAAAATTCAGGCGCCCAAAGACGCTAAGAATTTGGCCGGCGAGTTCTTTATGAAACGGGTGGATTTAAAATGCGACCTTTTGGTTGCCGGCGGGGGATTGGCTGGCATATCCGCCGCACTAAGCGCGGCTCGAAAAGGCAAGAAAGTCATTTTAGTGCAAGACCGCTCGCGGCTTGGAGGCAATTCAAGTTCGGAGGTTAGAATGCACCCTCTGGGGGTCAACCCAGAGCGCGTAGGATGGCGCGAAGGCGGAATAATAGAGGAGTTGAAACTCGAAAACGCGGCGCACAATCCGCAGCTTGCTTGGGAAATGTGGGACTTCATTCTGTATGACAAGTGCGTGAGCCAGCCGAATCTCACCTTGATTTTGGATGCCACATTATATAAAACTGAGACCGATGGCGATAAGATAACAGCGGCATGGGTGCGTTCGGACACTACTCTTCAAGGATACCGCATTGAGGCGGAAATATTTGTCGACGCCACTGGTGACTGCCGCCTTGGAATGGAGGCGGGAGCCGAAATTATGACTGGCAGGGAAGGCGTTGACGCTTACGGGGAGTCCCTTGCAGACTTTGACGAGATCGGCACGCGGCAAGGTTCCACTCTTATGATTACCTCGCGCTTGCACGATAAGCCTATGCCTTTTGTCCCGCCGTCTTGGGCTAAAAAAATTACTCCCGAACAAATGAAGTTCCGCAGCATAAAAGGCGACGGGCTTTCCTACGGCTACTGGTGGATAGAGCTTGGGGGCGTTTACGACGCGATAAGGGACAACGAAATGCTGCGTTTTGAGCTTCTGTCCATAGTCATGGGCGTATGGGACTACATAAAGAACAGCGGCAAATACGAAGGCGTGGAAAATCGCGCGCTTGAAACAATCGGAATGCTTCCAGGACGCAGGGATACGAACAGGATTCGCGGGGAGCATCTGATGACACAGCACGATATCGAAGGCAAATGGAAGGAATTTGACGATTCAGTTGCAGTTGGAGGCTGGTCTATGGACGACCATCCGGCCAAGGGCTTCTATGCGTCCGACCGCCATCCCTGCAGGCAAAAAGGGCATGTGCCATGCTATAATATTCCATTCTCAAGCCTTTATTCAAACAAGGTTAAAAACTTGATGATGGCCGGCAGAAACATAAGCTGTTCGCATGTGGCTTTCAGCTCCACGCGCGTCATGTCCACGTGTGCTGCGGTTGGCCAAGCTGTTGGCACTGCCGCCGTAATATGCGTTGACGATAAAATAACTCCGGCGCAACTTAGGGCGAATCTGGAAAAGGTTAAGCAGTTGCAGCAGACTTTGTTGCGCGACGACCAAACCATTCTAGGGTTAAAAAATGAAGATCCTGCGGATTTGGCGCGCAGCGCCAAAGTGACGGCTTCCGAGTCAATAGCCGACTCCTCGCCGGAAAATGTCATAAGCGGAATAACGATAGACCTTCCAAAGCAAAATAAAAACCGGTGGGTTGCACCCGTTTCATCTAGCCCTTGGATTAGGCTGGATTGGCGGTCTCCACAAAAGTTTTCGCAGGTTCGTTTTATATTTGAGCCCGGAAATACTCCGCTGTCCCAGACTGGATCGGATTATTTGTTGAAGACAATGGTTCGCGGGCCTCAGCCTAAAATTGTAAAAGACTACAAGGTGACGGCGGTTTTAGAGGACGGTTCCGAGAAGGTCTTAGCCGATGTAAAAAACAATTACCAAAAGCTTGTTGTAAACAAGTTTGAGCCTGTTTTGGCAAAGGCTTTAAAGGTTCAAGTTTCCGCAACCAACGGAGATCCCAACGCTATTATAAAAGAGATAAGAGTGGAGGCGTAGGGATTTATTCCTCAAAACGCCCGCCGCAGAGTCTTCGGATTTTGCGGCGCGCTTATTGCCCGCTTTGCAACCGCTATACGTTTTTTTTACTGCAATTGTATGGGGGGAACCTTGATGAAAGGTTCCTCCTTGTTTATATTTTTGCGGGAAACTCGATTATTAAATTGCGTTTCTGGCATTTGAAGCTTTTCCCGCGCCGGGTTTGTCCCCTTTATGATATTTAAAACTATAAAATAATCTCAAATATTGATGCAATAAAGTCGGCTTTTTTGTTGAAATCCCGAGATGTCTTAGTAAATTCAAATCATGAGCGAGTGGATTAAAGCTGTATTAGTATTGCCGTTTAACGCGCTGGTGGTAATTCCGGCATTGTTTTTATATTTTGGCGGTTATAAATTTGCGCTGCCGTCGAGCTTGTTTTTGGCTTTGGGATTTATATCGTTTTTTGCGGGTGCGGCGCTGGCGGTCTGGACGATGGTTCTATTTTGGAAAGTCGGCAAGGGGACGCTCGCGCCATGGGCTCCGACACAGAATCTTGTTGTAAAAGGTCCGTATTGTTTCGTTCGAAATCCCATGCTCAGCGGGGTGCTTGCGATGTTGTTGGGCGAGTCGATGCTGTTGGGGTCGTTCCAGATTCTAACTTGGACGGTTGTTTTCTTCATAATAAATACGGTTTATTTTATTTTTGTTGAGGAAAAGGGGCTTGAAAAGCGTTTTGGAGGAGACTATATCCTTTATAAAAAATCGGTTCCAAGGTGGATTCCGCGCCTTTCAAGGTGGGAACTTCCCGATGGTGAAAAGCGGGATAACTAGTCGGCGGATAATTTTTTCATGAGGCGCATAAAAAAAGTTTTATTTGCGATTTGTTTGCTAGCGTTTGCGGCAAACTTGCTGGGAGCTTTGGATAATGCCAGAAAAAATGTCGTCTTTGTAGGGTCTTACCACGACAACCATATTTGGACCGGCAAAGTCAGGGATGCATTTGAGAAGGCTTTGAAATCTTCGGAATTCGATGTGGATTTAAGAAACATCTATTTGGATTCCAAAAATATATCAGATAGGGATGTCAGGCGCCGCATGCTGTCGGCGATTCTCAAGAGCGGCTCAAAGGCCGATGTAGTTGTGGCTTCGGACTTGGAGGCTGCAGAGGCTGTCGTGGATGTTTGCAGGGATGGTGGATGCGCGCTTCCGGTTGTTATAGCCTCTGTCTGGGAAGGCGGCAGCCCGGCGGAAAATATTGCCGTTTGCGCGGCGGAAATAGGGGTTGATAAAACTTTTGAAGCCGCAAGAAAGATGCTCCCGGAACTCGGCAAGGTTTATGTTATTTCCGACAAAACCGACACTGGAAATTTTTACATCCGCGCGGCAAAGCGCCAGCTTGAAAAATATTCGAAAACGGTTGAATTTTCATACGGATTAGACGCCGATTCCGCAGAGGATTTTTTGGAGTCCGCCAGCGGGTTCCCACAAGGAAGCGCGGTAATTTTGCTCACTTGGCAGCGCGACGACAAAGGGCTGTACCACAATCCGCAGATAATTTATCCCGCGCTTGCGAAAGTCTGCAATGTTCCCGTCTTTACGGTGATAGACAATCTTGTGGAGAGCGGATTTGTCGGGGGATACTTGGTAAATGCTTCCGAAAATGGAAGGATTGCGGCCGAAAGAACCCTTAAAATCCTGCGAACAGGAGGTGTTGGCGGCAGTAAGGCCGAATCTATTCCGCCCATTCCAATATATAACTATGAAGCCTTGCTTAGATGGAATATAGACGATTCCCTTGTCCCTGGCAGGGCTGCGATAATCAACTCGCCTCCGTCTTTCTTTGTCCGGTATTTCCCTCCAATTGTGTTGTCTGGCGCTTTTATCGCGCTTTTGTTCGGAATAATAATCGGAGAGTTTTTCCTAAATAGGAAATATAGAAAATTGTCGGAGAAAAACAGGGCGCTATACAAGCGTCTTGGCGCCACATTAAACTCTCTTCCCATTGGCATAGAGATTTACGACGATTCAGGCTTTTTAATTACCGCCAACGATGCCGACAAAATTATATTCGGAATGTGCGGAAGAAAAGACTCTCTGGTGGGCTCTCTAAATATTTTCAAAGATCCAAATTTATCCGACGAAATAAAGTCTGCCGTAAGAAGTTCAAAGCCAGTTGACACAATATTGATGTACGATTTTGATTCGGTTTCCGATTCAGGATATTTTGAAACATCTCTAAGTGGCAAAAAACGCATTGTATGCCGCGGCGCTCCGGTGTTTTTTGGAGACGGCGAAAAATGGTGCTATATTTTGGCATTTTTGGATTTTACCGAACAGCTGGCGAGGTCGCGCTCTCTTGAGAATCTAAAGAACAGCCTCGATTTGGCTATGAGGGCGTGCGGGGCTTGCGTTTGGTATATGGATGTTAAAACTTACGGTTTTGAAGTTATAAGCGGTCCGGACGATATTTTGCCATTTAATAACTTGGAGGATTTTTTCGATGCAATTGTGCCCGAAGCCCGCGCAAACACCAGGAGTGTTTTGGAGGAAATTTTATCCGGAAAGGTCGATAGAAAAGTATTAATATTAAGCTATAGCGACTCTGAAGACGGGGAGCTGCGCATTATGGAAATATCTATGGCTGGAGTCTTAAAATACGGAAATATTGTCGGGGTTGTCGGAACATTTAAAGAGCTTTCCGCCGGGATATCTTAAAAGCCGCTTGTTAATGGGCGGTCAGAAAAACTTTGCAAAGATTGCAAATCCTCCGATTAAAAATGTTGCAAACAATAAAATCATTGGCATGATATAAACTATTATGAAAAAAATAATATATTTAGCCCTTTCATCTATCGGGATATTGCTTTGTTCCTGCACGACAAATGTCGTTGTTGACTCGCCGTCTTTCCCAATGGCTTCTTACGATGAGATTTCCGGGACTTTCAGCGGAAAGGTCGTGGGAAATATAAATACCGCTTTTAGGGCGACCAATTTGGCGTTGGAGGACTTGAAATATTTTAGGGTGGGACAAATTCCCGGAAACAACTCCTGGCTGGTATACGCAAGGGCGCTGCTTGACGAGCAGATTGTAGTATCGCTTGAGCAGCTTCCGAACGAGGAGGTTGCCATAGAGATTAGTTTTGGTTCTGGAAACCTGATGAAGAGCCAGCAGATATTCAACGCTATTACAAAGAATATGCGCTTGCTAGAACGCCGCTAATCCGCAAGCAGAAGATTTTTTTTAAAGTCTTGCCGTAGGTTGCGGCAAGACTTTTATTGCATATATGGACATACTCCAATTTTTGCCGTACTACCATCATATAAAGCTTGGCGGCCATATGGCTACCGCCCTTGCGGGCGCTTTTGCAGGAGGCGCAGGAATGTTGGCTGCGGTGTCTTTTAGAAGTTATGGGAATTTTTTTGCGCCATTCGGATTTTCTTTGTTTGCGTCGTCGGTTTTGTGGATTGCGCCCGCCGCCGCAACATTGGAAAGCGGCCCGGCGGGGTTTTGCGCCTGCGCTTTAATGCTTTTCTTCTTGCCGCTTATAAAGTATTCTTTCCGCGTAGCCTGGCGAACGGCGGCTTTGGCGTGGACTGCGTTTTTGCTTTCTCAGGCGGCTGTATTTCTGGGAGTATATTATTTATTAAAATGAAATTTGACACACTAAAATTTATATCCGACCTTGTTAAGTTCGAAAGCGTTTCGGCGGATTCGTCCCGCGCTTGCGAAGTGCGCAAATGCGCCGAGTTCCTTAAGGATGCGTTTTCCGGATTCGGGTTTGAGGCTTCTCTTTTTGAAACGCCTGGACATCCAATTCTAATAGCCAAGCGCGACTGCAAGTCAGGTTCGCCCAGAGTTCGAGTGTTGTGCTACGGCCATTACGATGTGCAGCCTGTTGATCCTGTTGGGAAGTGGAAAACTCCCCCGTTTGAGCCTGTTGTATGTGGCGGAAAGGTATGGGGCCGAGGGACGGCGGACAATAAAGGCCCGACATCGTGCGTGATTGGCGGCTTGGTAAATTTCTTGGAAGAAAATCCCGACGCTCCTATTGATGTGGCTTTTATGCTTGAGGGCGAGGAGGAAATCGGAAGCCCAAGCATGTCGGATTTTATAAAGGAGCATTCCGATTTTATTTCGGGGTACGATTTTGTAATGTTAAGCGACACTTCAAGCGCGTCACTAGACCAGCTTGTCGTCACAATCGGATTGCGGGGAACGGGCAGTTTCGATGCGGTTTTTAAGGGGGCAAATACTGATGTCCATTCGGGAATGTTTGGAGGCGCTATATACAACCCCATCCAGGCAATGACAGAAGTTTGCGGCAGTCTCCACTCTCCAGACGGCCTTGTTAATATAGACGGATTTTACGACGGCCTTGCAAAACTTTCGGATTGGGAGCGCGCGGAGATTAGAAAAAGTCCTTTTAACGAGACTGAAATAAAGCGCCATTTGGGGATAAAGGAGCTTTATTCCCAGCCAGGACACACTCCTTCCGAGGCGTTGCGCGTGCTGCCTACTGTCGAATTTGTCGGAATAGGCGGAGGATATCAAGGCGAGGATTCAAAGTCTGTAATTCCCTCAGAATGTTTCTGCAAAATATCGTGCCGGACAGTTCCTCCGCAATCGACAAAGGATGTCGTGGAAAAAGTTAAATCCGCAATGCGCGCCAGAACCCCTAGCCAGATAAAGGTGGAATTTATAGATTACGACTCCTGCGGCGACCCGTATTTTGTCGATCCAAAGGCTACTCCTTCCGATGCGAAATCGGCTGCGCTTTCAAAGGCTTTCGCTAAAATGGAGGAGTGCGTAGAGGCGGTATTCGGCAACAAGCCCATATATTTGAGGGAGGGCGCGAGCATTCCATTAATGTCGCAAATAAAGAAAATAACGGGGTTGGACTGCCTTATGCTGGGGCTTTTTACTCCGCAGGATAATCTGCATGCGCCAAACGAGGGTTTTTCACTTGAGATGATTGAAAGGGCGGTAAAATATTACGGGATGTTTTTCGAAAAACTGGTCTTGCCGCAATAGCGCCTTTGGGATGTTTTTTCACAGAAAATTTCGGATAATCTCCTCGAATCTTCGCAACCATATATCAACCCAAAAATTGAAAAATTATGCTTACATGCCGCAAAACATACTTCGATATACCTTTTGCCCACCGCCAGCACAGGCACGACGGGCATTGCTCTTTTGTGCACGGGCATAACTGGGATATATCCGTGACTTTTGCATGCTACAATACCGATGAAAACGGTTTTGTAGTTGATTTTGGCAAGCTGAAATTTCTAAAGGCCTGGATAGATGAACATTTGGACCATGCGTGCGTATTTTCTAAGGATGATCCCGTAGTAGATAAACTGCGCGCTGCGGCGCCTGAGGCTTGGAATATATATATTGTTGACCAGTGTTCTTGCGAGGGGCTTGCCGCGCATCTGTATAAAATTTTCAACAAAATGGTGCGCGAACACACCGATTCACGCGTGCGCGTAGTGGCTGTCGAGGTCAGCGAAGACAAAAAGAACACCGCATACTATTGCGAGGAAAATCTAGCTTGATATTTTCCGTATGAAGAAATATCCCATTGCCGAACATTTTCTTTCCGCACAGGGCGAAGGCTGCCATATGGGCAGGCGCGCCTATTTTGTGAGAATGTTCGGCTGCAATGTGAAATGCCCATGGTGCGATTCAAAAACAGCATGGGAAGGGAGACCTGCCTGTGGGATGTCGGCGGAGGAAATCCTTGGGGCTGCGAAGTCTTCGCGCGCGGAAATTGTCGTCATTACCGGAGGAGAGCCGTGCATTCACGATTTGATTCCGATATTGAAGCTTTTAAATTCTGAGGGCATAAAAGCCCATCTTGAGACATCCGGAACTTTGCCGATTTTAGAGCGCGAAGGAGCGCGTTTTGATTGGGTCGCGCTAAGCCCTAAACTTTTTTGCCCGCCCTTGGAAAAATCTCTTTTGAGGGCGGACGAACTTAAGCTTATAGTTTCTTCTCCGGACGAGTTGGACGCATATTTGCGCATTATTTCCGCCGCCCGGGCTTCAAGCGTTTGGCTGCATCCGGAGTGGGGCATGGCGCGCGACAGGTCGCTGCTCAAAGCCCTTTCGGATTTTGTGGAAAAAAACGGCGGCCGGTTTAGGTTGGGGTGGCAGCTGCACAAGAATTTCTTCGTGCGTTAAGCTGCAAGCTTAATAGAAGAAACGCAAAGTCCAAGCTTTTCGGAAAAGTTGTTAAAACAAACTTTGTCTTCGGCTTATAAATGAAGATGGTTGCTTTTTTTGATATAGCGCCAGCACAGATATAAAAAAAGGGACCCCCGCCTGTGCCGTCTTGCCGGGTTGGTTTCGCAGCCTCCTAAAACGAGGTGGGTGCTTCCGATGCGACTTTTGCCTTCCGTCTGAAAACGGCCTGACAGCCATCGCCTCAGGTCAAGCTCCCTAAATATTGTCATTAAGGCGGGGAACCGGTAGGGCAGTCTCGAACACTGCAGAGGTCGTATTTATTATATTGCATACGCCGTCTGAGATTTCAAGTTTTTCTTGGCTGCGGAATTTTTTAATAGGTTATTCTCCAACATTTATTAATGAATAATGGCGCAAAAAAAAAAGCGCGGATTTTCCCGCGCTTTTTCCCTAACTTGGCGCAATTTTTAGAATTTTATTTCCGTCGCGCCATGATGAAATTGTATTAACGCATGTGTATTGCGCCTATTTTACAGTGGGATATTATTTCTTTGCGGCTTGCGAGGCAAAGAACTTTGAAAAGAAAAGCGTCTGGAAATCTATCGCGTTATTCCAATACGGATGGTTGTGCGCTCCGGGTCGGACAGTGTAGTCGTGCGGAATATTGCGGTATAGAAGTTCCCTATGGAGCTTTTCGTTGACTTCGTAGAAAAAGTCTCCGGTTCCGCAGTCTATGGCTATTTGAAGCTGTCCAGGCCGAATTTTGTCAAGTTGAGTCATTACGGTGTGGTCGTCCCAGTTTTTCTGGTTGTCCCATTTTTCTCCGAGAGATTTTGCCATATCCCAGTTGTACGGGAACGGTCGTATGTCTACTCCTCCGCTTAATGATCCGCAGGCTCCGAACAGGTCTTGGTGCCTTATTGCAAGCCATAATGCCCCGTGACCTCCCATGCTGAATCCGGTTATTGCCCTGGCTTTGCGGTCGGATATGGTGCGGAAGTTTTTGTCGATCTGCGGTATTAATTCGTTTGCGATATAGGTTTCGTATCTTAGCGATGGATCCACAGGGCTGTCCCAGTACCAGCTGCGCGCCCCTTCCGGGCATACGAAGATTACGTTAAATAGCGACGCCAGCTGCTGCAAATTCGGCTTTGTATGCTTTGCCCACGTCTTGTAGTCCCCGCCGAATCCATGTAGAAGGTATATTACAGGATACCGCGCGCTTTTGTCCGAAGCGTAAGAGTCTGGAAGCACTACATACGCCGGGATTTCCTTATTCATTGCCGCGCTTGTGGAATTAAAGACCAGCTCCTTGTTTTCTTGAGCGAACGCAAATGAAACCGCAAGCATTGCGGTTGCCGCCAATATAATTTTTAAAGATTTCATAATGTAATATTCGTATTTGCTCTTGGAGAATTTTCAACAAATATTGTCCGGTATTATTAGAGCGCCCGGATGCAGTGCCCATGCCTTTATTGCTGGGCGTTGGGTTGCTTGAAGGTGGAAACTGTTTCCTGCGCCACGGAACGCAGAAATTTGGCGTCTTCTGGGTTGATGCCATCGGGAACAAACGTTATTTCCTCGGCGTTTTTCCCGAAAAAGAACGCGAACCAAACGCATGCTTGCAGATATTCACCTCGTTCGTTCAAGTGTATTGAATCACGGTTTATGCGCATTTTGCCGTCTTTGCCCTTTGCCCATCTTAGCTTTCCAACGATAGAGCCGCTTTGGTCGGGGAGATCGGGATATTTCATTTTCTTTAAAGCATCGGCGCCGTAGTCTTTAAATTTTACCTTTTGTCCGTTGCGGGCGTTTTGCACTGCTAGCCCCATAGGTATTATCCGCAAATCAAGTTCTTTTGCGCATTCGGCGTAAGCTTGTTCCAGGCGCTTGAACATTTCTGTTTGGTCGATGTTCCATTCTCCGCCTTTCCTTATTCTTGGATCGTCTGAGCGGTAAGACCAGGTTTGTTGAAGTACTACTTCAGCGGACGGAGCGTTTTTATTCACATATTCTTTGATGTTTTTCGCAAAAGGCTGGTAGGTTTCGGGACGCCAGCTCTTGTGGCTTGCCTGCTGGATTGTGACAAAGTCCCATTTCTTGCTTTTTAAAATTTCCTTAAGCGAGGCGGTGGCTTTGCGGTACAGCTTGACATCCGGGGAGCTTTCCTCGCGCAGTATGTAAGACCAGTGTCTGTCCAATTCGCATCCGCCATGGTTTGCCCGCTCCATTACCAGGTCGCAATCAGGCACGGATGCGGCGACTTGCGGAAGGTATTTAAAGGCGCTGTCGGCAAAACTGTTTCCTATTGTCAGGAGTTTTACTTCTTTTGACCATAGCGTGGAAAACGCTGCGGCAAAGAACAGCGCTATTATCAATAATTTTTTCATGTCAGTTTGATTTTTCTGTTTTGTATTTGAATAGTGCGAAAGAGTTTTTGTCCGGCAACTCTATACTTATCTTGCCGCCTTCTCCAACTTCGCAGTTAAAGGAATTCGCCTCTCCTAGCACAGGGGCAAGCGATACTTTAGTTCCTGCCGGAAGGAATGTGGAAAGGCGCGTTTTGGCGTCGGGATTGTTTTCGCGGTACACAAGCAGCCATCCTGAATCCGGAGACGACACGGACTGGAATCCTGTCCAAGATTTTCCGTCGGGTTCTTCGCCTATTGGCAGTATTATGCCGTTATGGAAGTTGTGGCTGATTTCATTGTATTTTTTTATTAGAGGCGCGAGTTTTTCCAAATCCGAGCCGTCCAATCCGCTTGCCTCCATCCACGCCAGCGGTTGGGCAGCCATAGTTATGGCAAAGAGGTAGCGTATGTCGTAATTTTTCGGCGCGAATAAATCTTTTCCGTATTTATCGGCGTTGCGGCGGTTGTTTAGAAATTCTATCTGGAGGCGTTCGGCAGGGACATATTTTGAGAGCATCCAAAGGTTTCGGAGAGTCCAATACGGATAGTAGTTTTGCCAGTCGGTATATCTGTTTTCGAGGAAAATATTGCCGTATTTGGTGAAGAAAAAGTATCCTCCGCGGCGGCCGGCCGTGGCGTCGACATTAAATACAGCCTCGTTGTTTGTATGGGCGAGAACTGCATCGAATATCGCGCGGATTTTTTCCTGGGATTGGTGGTTGGGAATGTGTAGGCCGTCTATTTTAAACGTCCGGATTCCGTATGAATCGTAGAGTTTGTTCATGGCTTCGGCGTCTTTTTGCCAGTCGGCGTAATTTTCCTGCGCGCTGGGATTAAACCAGAGGCAGAGTTCAACACCGCGCTCTTTTGCCTCTTTTGAGACTTTTCCGAGCCCTTCTGGATATTTGCTTTTTGACGGAGTCCAGTAGTCGGGGTTGCTCCATATATTTTTAAAAGAGCCGCCGTATGCCGAATTGGCGCTTTTGCCCTCCTGCCAACCGTCGTCTATCTGGAAATGCGTTATGCCCATCTTTGCGGCGAGGCGGATTTCATTCAGGCAAAAGGATTCAGTCACCTTCGTATCTTGCGCGCGGTCTCCCCAAGTGTTCATCATTACCATTTCGTCGCGCTTGGGGTAGAGCTTGCGCAGGTTTTTTTGGTATTTTCTAAGCGCGCAAAGGCGCTCAAATTCGCCGCCTTCCCAAACTCCGAACGCGTAGCCGTATGCGCGCGTCCACTTGCTTTCGGATATGTCTGCGGAATCTATGCCGGCTCCTATTAGGGAGGTTCTTCCGAAGTCAGTTATGAAATCGGCGCCCGGATATGCCAGTTGCACGCTTGAACAAGGGGCTTCCTTTAGAACGAAATAGCCAAAACCGCTCTCTGCGTCTTCGGCGAAAAGCAGGTTGCCGCGCATCGAGTTTTCCCTGTACGATATGGTATTTCTTTCAAAAACCAGGTTGTTGTTGTGGTCGGTTGCGTCGAAAAATTCCACTGTTCTGACCTTCCAGTGCTTCCCGCTGAAGTCTAGCATGTCTAAGACCGCTATTTTTGACCGCTCTTTGGCGATATTTACGCTTTCAATATTGCGCTTGTCGGCAAAATTTTGCGTTTTTCCCGTTAGTGGGGCTGGAGCTTTGCCCTTAAAATAGATGTCGCAAGATATGGCGGGAGAATCGTCAAAAATTTTGAAAATCCTTTTTATTTCCAAATCTCCGCGCCGATATCCGACTTCGCATTCCAGCATGCCGTTTTGGATTTTAGTCTCCGGGATTTTGCGCGTTTTAAAATATCCTCCAGTCGCGTTTTTATCTTCTTCCGGAATCATTATGTCGGGCTGTTTTGCGCGGGCGGAAATTGTTTTGCCCGAGATTTTATTTGAAAGGCTTTCGGTAATCAGGCAGCCGCCGTTAAACTTAAATGTCCTTTCTATGTAGTCGTTGCCTATTTTGACGGCGTCTCCGTCTTTCACCGCATACGCCCCGCCCGCAAAAGCGGAGAAGGCTGATGCAAAGATTGCGGCGGTACAAAAAGACAGCGTTTTTTGATTCATTTATATGTCCCCTTTGAAATTGCTATCGTAAAAATCGACTATGGATTTTTTCACACCCCCGGAAACGGATTTTTCAAACTCCATTGCAATGCGCGGATGGCGGTTTGACAATCCGCTCATCATATAAGGATAATCAAATCCCCAGCGGAAATGTTTTTTCATCGGTTCTATAAAATTCTCTATTGTTTTAAGGATTGGGCGCAAGCCATAATTTCTGCCGACATATTTTGCCAGCATTTCCGTAGGGCAGTTCCCGGCTCCCTTCCCAAGCCCCGCAAAAGTGCAGTCGGCAATATCTGCGCCGTGGGCTATCGCGGCTATGGTATTTGCGAAAGCGCATTGGAGGTTGTTGTGGCAGTGTATCCCAAATAGCTTCCCCGACGCGTGGGCGGCTTGGCGGTACTTCTCGGACAATATTTCAACTTGCCGGGGCATTAGGGCTCCAAAACTGTCCATCAGATAAATTACATCTGCCTGGGTGCGCGCGAAATCTTCAAGCGCGCGGTCTATGGTTTGTTCGTCGAGGGTGGAGGCGGCCATCATGCACAAGGCGGTTTTATATCCTTTATCTGCGCAAGAGTTAACGATGTCAATCGCTTCGTCTTTTTGATTCTCGTAAAAAGCGCACCTTATTATATCAGCGGGGCTTGCTTCTTTTTTGGGAAAGTCCCGCCAGTCGCATTTTCCAGCATCGGCCAATTCAGATATGGCGACTTTTTTTTCTCCATCCAAAATTTTCTCCACGTCGCCGTCGTCGCAAAATCTCCATTTGCCGTATTTGCCGCGCGGGAAAAACTTATCGCTGTCCCTAAAGCCGATTTCCATTATGTCTATGTTGGATTGCGCGCAGGCTTCATAGACCGAACGCACGGTTTCGTCGTCGAAGTTGCTGTCGTTTACGAGCCCGCCGTCGCGGATTGTGCAGTCCAATATTTTAAAGTTTGGCGCAGTTTGATGGATCTTGTACACGTTATTGCAATTTAACATATTACAGGCAAAGAGTTTTGCTCTAAATATAAACGCAAATTACGTTTATATTGTTTCCTCTTAATATTTTATTGTCTGCGTTTCTGTAAACTAAAAATATTGAAAATTTAGAATATGCATTTCAAATAAATAGGCATGTTGGAAAAAACAGGTCTTGTCCTTGAAGGCGGTGGTATGCGCGGCGTTTTTACGGCGGGCGTACTGGATTGCTTTATGGACGAAAAGATTTATTTCCCATATGTAATAGGAGTCTCTGCCGGAGCTTCAAATGGCTTGTCGTATGCTTCCCGCCAGAGGGGCAGGGCGCATTTTTGCAATATAGAAATACAGGAAACACATCCGTACACGGGCCTTAGATTTATGATGACGCAAGGGTGCGTCATGGATTACAACTATATGTTCGGCGATCTTCCGAAATCCGTATATCCGTACGATTTTAACGCATATGCGTCTTCGGGGAGATTCGTTTTGGTCGCAACCAACTGCCTGACCGGCAAGGCTCAATATTTTGAAAATCCGGAATCTATCGACAAATTGTTGAACATTTGCAGAGCCTCTTGCAGCATGCCCTATGTATCGACTGTCGTGTATGTAGATGGAGTCCCCTATTTGGACGGCGGCGTTGCCGACGCAATTCCCTTGCGGCGGGCAATCTCCGACGGGTTTAAAAGAAACGTTGTTGTGCTTACCCGAAATGCGGGGTATCGAAAGCGGGAGGCATTTCCGGCTCTAATGAGTTTTCTTTATGGGAAATATCCTAATTTTGTGAAGACTTTAAAATCTAAAAACGATTTGTATAACACGGTGGCCGAGTTTGTGGAGGATCTAGAGCGCAAAGGGGAAGTCTTTGTTATCCGTCCCCAGAAAGTTTTGCGGGTAAATAGGCTCGAGAGAAATCTTGGCAGGCTCTTTACCGCGAGGGCTATTCGGTAGCGGCGGCGAATATCGAGAACCTGAAAAATTTTATTTCAAAGTAAAAGATAGGTTTTGCTTTTATCCGGGAAATTTTTCCGCAATGGGATAATTTAAATCTTTATCCGGCCGTTAATTTGCGCGCTCAAGAATAATAGTCGGGCGGATGGCTATTGTGCGCCTAATCAAAGTATAAACTCATATTGCTGTCTGCTAATTTCTGATTTTTCTGGCGCATATTTAGAGAAATTTTAAACGCCCATTGTTTCGCGCCATGGAAAATGCTGCTTTTGCTCATTAATTTTCGGATTGGCGGCATCGGCAATATTTTGGAAATAAAATATTCTTTCAAAAGTGATTGACTTTTGAAATAAAATTTTAAATATAAAACAAGATTTCAAGTGCGATATGCCTTGCGCAACTTGCATTTTTATATAACATTCATTTTTGAAATAGAAAGTTTGCGAATTAATAAATATAAATTTCAACGAAAAGCACGCCCATGAAAATGAAAAAATTTATCAATAATCCTGACAACTTGACTTCCGAGCTTTTGGAAGGCATGGTTGCAGCCTATCCAAATAAAATAAAGCTGGAGGAAGGCAAGCTCGTGGTTCGCGCCCGTCCAAAACCGGAGGGCAAGGTTGCAGTCTTGACTCTTGGAGGTTCCGGACATGAACCGGCATTGAGCGGTTTCGTCGGATTGGGAATGTTGGACTGCAGCGTTGTAGGGGACATCTTTGCCGCGCCAAATGCGGTTTCCCTCTTGAATGGCCTCCGCAAGTTCAAGCGCGACGCAGGAATATTGCTTATAGTGCTAAACCATGCCGGGGATGTGATGAGCGCCAATATGGCTATGAAAATGGCGGAGCGCGAAGGAATTAAAGTAAAGAGCGTCTTGGTTGCTGACGATATAAGCGTGGGGGTGGAAACTCCTGCCGCCGACAGGCGGGGGCTTGCGGGCTGCATACCTCTCATAAAAGTCGCGGGAGCCGCGGCGGAGGAGGGGAAAAGCTTGGACGAAGTTCTTGAAATAGCCCAGAAGTTCAATTCCCGCATAGCAACTTTGGCTGTTGCGATGAGGGGTTGCACCCATCCCCAGAACGGGCTTCCCATAACCGAGCTAGGCGAGGATGAAATGGAGATAGGCATGGGGCAGCACGGCGAAGGCGGTGGAGGTAGATGCAAAGTTTTGTCTGCCGACGAGACCGCAAAAATAATGTTTGGAGATGTCTCCAAGGCCTTAAAATTGAAGACAGGCGAGAAAATTTTTGTCATGGCAAACGGTGTAGGGGCCACTACCCCCATGGAATTGGCTATCGTTTTCAGGGCGGTAAAGAAGCTTGCGGAAGAAATCGGAGTCTGCGTAGTTGGCGGCATTGTTGACGAGATTTTGACCGTTCAGGAAATGGCGGGATTCCAGCTTGTCGCCTGCGTTGTAGACGAAGTGTCGGAGAGGTATCTGTACGCCAAGAGCGACGCGCCGTATTGGACTTGCCTTGGAGAATGAATTTAAATCGCATGCAAGGCGCATTAAAATTGTATGAATCTAAATCTTGAGAATTTAAAAAAGATGTTTTCCGCCGCAACGGCGGAAATATCTGCGCGCGAGAATGAACTGTCGGCTTTGGATGCGGTCTGCGGTGACGGAGACCACGGATCCGCCGTGAAGGGGGCAATGCGGGCGGCAAACGATGCCGTGTCAAAGGCATCAAATTTAAAAGACGCTTTTTTTGACGCCGGGTTTGCTGCGATGTCTCATTCCAACGGTTCCACAAGCACGCTTTTTGGCTCTTTTTTTATGGGGATTTCCGATGGCATTAAAGCTGGGGCTCAAGAGCTTGGGGGGGAAGAACTGGGGACAGCGTTTGAAAGCGGCTTAAGCTCTTTGCGGTCCAATACAAAAGCGGATGTTGGCGACAAGACTTTGATGGATGCCCTCGTTCCCGCCGTCGCCGCTATGCGCGGAAGCAAGTCTGTTGAATCAGCGTTTTCCGCTGCGGCAGAGGCCGCGGAAAAAGGGGCAAAAAGCACCGAATGTTTGGCTGCTAAATTTGGAAGGGCTAAAAATCTTGGGGAAAAATCTGTTGGGAGTTTGGACGCCGGAGCGGTTTCAATATCGATTATTTTTAGGGAATTTGAAAAGGCATTAAAAGAATAATATGCGAGGAGAAGAAAATGGCTGACATGGATGGCTTTAAAGAGGCCGAGAATTTCTGGACGGACAAATGCGAAAAATCAGAAGGATTTTTTCTTAAGGGAGCTGCTCATGCTGATTGGGGCGTGAAGTCGAGGCTTTCGAGAATATTTAATCCCAAGAGCGGCAATACCGTTATGCTGGCGTTCGACCATGGATACATAATGGGGCCCACGAGCGGTTTGGAGCGTATGGATATATCGATAGTTCCTTTAATACCGTATGCGGACTGCATCATGTGCACCCGCGGAGCGTTGCGCTCAATCGTTCCTCCGGAATTGGCAAAACCTCTTGCTTTGAGGTTTAGCGCGGGATCAACAATCCTTACGGAATTAAATAATGAGTGCCTTGTCGGAATAGACGACGCAATAAAACTCGACGCTTCGGCAATAGCCCCAATGGTTGCAATCGGAAGCACTTTCGAGGCAAAGACCATAGAGAATCTCGCCCGCTGCGCAGATTTCACCGCAAGGTACGGAATTCCAACTCTTGGAGTCACGGCAGTCGGTAAAGATCTTGTGCGCGACGCCCGCTACTTGGGGTTGGCAACGCGCGTGTGCGCCGAAAACGGGGCGACATTCGTGAAGACATACTATTGCGATGAGGGATTTGAGAAGGTCGTTGCGGGATGCCCCGTTCCTATTGTCATTGCTGGCGGAAAGAAACTTCCGGAGCAAGGCGCTTTAGAGTTGGCTTACAAAGCAATCTCAAGCGGAGCAAGGGGCGTGGATATGGGAAGGAATATTTTCCAGTCGGAAAGTCCCGCCGCGATGATTCAAGCCGTGCGTGCGGTAGTCCACGACGGCGCAAAGCCTGCGGAGGCTTTTGAAATGTATAGGGATTTGTCCGCTGCGCGCCGATGATGCGTCACGGCGGGGGAGGATTTTCCGGCGAAGAATGCGCCGTTTTAGGAAAAACAAAATAATAGAATATTGCCATGAAAAAATTATTGCTTATGTTGACGCTCGCTTTATCCGGTGCGTCTTGGCTTTTTGCCCAACCGTGCGCGTCCGAAGCCGATGCAAAGGCTGCCGCAGACAAACTTTACGCAAAAGGGGAAACTTTTGCCCAAACTTTTGAAAAGACGCGCCCGCAGTATGCAAAGTGGGCGGAGAAACAAAAGAAATCTTTGGCGTCCGAAGTTTCATTTGCGCCTTGGCGGGCTAGCGTCAATTTGAAGGCTTTCCCGGGGAATATTGCGGAAGCTTTAAACCCGCTTAAAAATCCCGTCGACGAAAACGCTGTGTACGGCGGCGGCAAGGTATGGGAAATTGCCGAAATTCAGGACGGAGAGCCTTTTAACCTGCAAAAATACAATCCCCGCTTTACCGGGAACTATTTGATTTTTCTGGAAAGGGGCATAGAGGCGAAGAAAGATATGCGCATAGCAGTTTCCTTTGCCCATATGCAGGTTGCCGAAGTATTCTTAAACGGGAAGTCGGTTTATAAGGCCGGGAAATATTGGAACGGATATGTCGCGCCAAGCATTTTGACGCTAGACTTAAAAAAAGGTAAAAATACTCTCATTTTTAAATTTGAAGGGGCAGGGGACAAGGATTTGAAGCTGTTCTATTTTAATCCTTACGCCGATCCTGCTATATTCTTGGCTCAAAAGGCGGAAGCCGATTTTCCCGAATTTGCTCAAGCGCTAAAAAATGTGCACGGAATGTCGAATTCAACGGTTTTGCCGGCGTTGTTTGCCGCCTCCGACAACAGAGGTTCGCTCTCTTCTCCTATCGATGCCAAGTTTAGGCCCACAGATTTCTATGCGTATCCGCTGGATTTTCTTATAGAACGCTCAATGTTCTCCGCCGGGGAATTGGAACGCCGTTTCAACGCCTCAAAGCGCAATGCTGGAGAATCGGCTTTTATAGAGAGGATAAAAATTTTTGAAGACGGAGTAAATGCGCTTAAGGTAGAGTCGCTTTTGGGATACGATATCGCGAATGTGCGCCGGGCGATGGAGGATATCGCGCGGGACTATCCGGATTACGGAAAGGATAAGCAACTGTTTGGCAAGCTTGCTGATTTTGAAAAGCGCATTCCCGCGATAAAAAAAGGAATTCTTTCGGGAGACGCCCAAGCATTGAAAGATGCTGAGGATTTTAGGAAGTTTGCGGATTCGGCGCTTTTGGCAAATCCGATTTTGAAAAATTACAAAAATTGGATTCTCGTAAAAAGGCATGGCGGAACCCGCAGCCTTGGACTGCCTCAAAATTGGCAGGGCAATTCCGCCTTGCTTGCAAAATCTTGGAGAAGCAACGGCAAGAGGGATGAAAACGCCATAAAGAGCTTTAAGGATGAATTGTGGAGTATGGATATTTCCAAACCCGGCGATGCAAAATTGCTTTTCAAGCCCGAAAAAGACAATGCAATTATGGATCTAGACGTGTCGTACGACGGTAAAAAGGTATTGTACTCCACTATAGACGACAGGGGTCTTTGGCAGATAGACGAGCTTGATTTGGATTCAAAGAAAGTTCGCAATATAACGCCGCGCATACACGATAAAATAGACAATTACGACGGAGTGTATTTGCCGGACGGCAGAATTCTTTATTGCAGCACTGCGTGCTTTGTAGGCGTGCCTTGCGTTACGGGGATAGACTATGTGCCAAATCTATACGTTCTGGATCCGGATGCCGGCTCGCCTGAGGACGTAGACAATACCATAAGGCAATTGACTTTTGAGCAGGACGCCGACTGGATGCCTGTCGTATTGGACAACGGGCGCATACTTTACACACGCTGGGAATATACCGACAACTCGCATTACTTTGCGAGAATTCTCATGCATATGAATCCCGACGGAACCGCCCAGTCTTCGTTCTACGGCTCTACAAGTTATTGGCCTAATTCATTGTTCTATTGCCGCCAGATTCCGAACGATCCCAACAAGTTTGTTGGCATTGTAAGCGGTCACCACGGCGTGGCGAGGGCGGGAGAACTGCATATGTTCGACGTTTCAAAGGGCACGAAAGAAGAAAGTGGTAGAGTCCATAAGTTCCCTTCCTACGGCAGGGATTACGAGGCTAGAATCGTAGACCAGTTGGTTGACGGAAAGTGGCCCAGAGTTTTGCATCCTTATCCATTGTCTGAGAAGTTTATCGTTGCTTCTGTGCAGCAGGCTCCGGGAACGCCCTATGGGATCTACCTAATAGACAAGTTTGACAATATGACTTTGCTCAAGAAACACGATTCCGGCGGGCACATGTTTGAACCCATGCCAGCCCAAGCCCGCAAGAAGCCGACCGAAATTATGGATAAAACAGATCCGGATATCGACTACGGCTATGTGTTCTTAAATGACATTTACCAGGGCGAAGGCCTGAAAGGCGTTCCGCGCGGGACCGTTAAAGAGCTTCGCATATTTGAATACCATTATTGCTATCGCGACACGGGCGGCCACGATTTAATCGGCAACGAAGGCTCGTGGGATGTAAAGCGCATACACGGCACAGTTCCTGTGGCCGAAGACGGATCGGCGATGTTTAAGGTTCCAGCTAACAGACCTATTGCGATTCAGCCGCTGGACAAGGACGGGAAAGCGCTGGCTTTAATGCGCAGCTGGTTTACTGTAATGCCGGGAGAAGTTCAAAGCTGCGTCGGATGCCACGAGGGGCAGGGAATGTCCCCGACTTCGGCGCCTGCTCTTGCGGCGAGAAAAAAACCGGCTGACATAAAAGAGTTCATAGCGGGAGTAAGAGGATATTCTTTTGTGCGCGACGTTCAGCCTGTTCTTGACAGATATTGTGTGGGATGCCACGACGGCTCGCAAAAAGGCCGCCCAAATTTTGCGCGCAACTTGAAGGGATGGCGCGGTTTCCCGAAATCTTATCTTTCGCTGCATCCGTACGTCCGCCGCTCCGGGCCGGAAAGCAATCAAAATATGCTTTCGCCCCTTGAATTTTACGCTGACACAAGCGAACTTATCCAAATGCTCAAAAAGGGTCATAACGGCGTAAAGTTGGACGCCCAGTCTATGAAAATCCTTACTACTTGGATAGACTTGAACGTACCTTGCTACGGTACTTGGACGGAGGTTTATGGTAAAATTCCCGACAATGGAATAGAACTCCGCAAGAAGTATTTGGCAAAATACGCCAACCGCCATGAAAACCCTGAGGAGATAACCTACGACGGCGGAGTCCAAAAATTCCAACAGCCCGCACCTGCCCCCAAGCATCCCAAGACAGCCTTAAAAGCCGACGGATTCCCGTTTGACGCAGAAAAAGCAAAGGCTATGAAGGCGGCGGCGGATCTGCCCGAAAATCTTGCGATAGACTTGCCTAACGGCATTTCAATGCGTCTAGTCCTCATTCCGGCGGGAAGCTATGTCATGGGAAGCAACGACGGATTCTTCGACGAAGGTCCTGCGAGTGTCCAGAAAGTGGAAAAGCCTTTCTATATGGGGCAGTTTGAGGTCACAAACCTGCAATATTCCGCTTTCGACAAAAACCATTCATCCGGGCATTTAGACCGCCATTACAAAGACCATATAAACAAAGGCTATCCCGCAAACGAACCCGACCAGAGCGTAATCAGGGTAAGTTGGAACGAGGCCTCGGAATTCTGCAAGTGGCTGTCTGAAAAATGCGGAGTAGAGGTTTCCCTGCCTACTGAAAAACAGTGGGAATGGGCTGCAAGGGGAGGCTCGGATAAAGACTTTTGGTTCGGGAAACTCGGCGACAATTACGGGGCGTTTGAAAATTTCTGCGATGCCCAAGCTGTGAAGTTTGCGGTAAACGGCATCGACCCCCAGCCGCGCGTAAATCCGGAACCGGAACTTGCCTTTGTTCCCTATGACTCCGATGTTGACGACGGCAATCTCGTTATGGCGAATGTAGGCTCTTACAAACAGAATCCGTTTGGACTTTACGACATGCAAGGCAATGTTTGCGAATGGACTTCCGACAATTATTCCGAAACATTGGGAGGCCGGCCGGTTGAAGGCAAAAAAGTGGTCCGCGGAGGTTCATGGCGCGATAGGGCAAAATGGGCGCGCGTTTCAATCCGAAAAGATTATGCTCCATGGCAGAAGGTTTATAATGTCGGAATTCGCGTTGTTGTAAACGACGCCGCCGCCGCCGCAAAGAAATTGCGTTCCGTACCTCCCATGCAGGATTCTAAATTAACCCGTTTGACGGTTCCGTTAAAGGATAATGTTGCCGTCTCCGACGGAAACAAACCGAAAGGAAAATAATAAGGCGATGAAAAAAATAAATAGGATAAAAGTTTGCCTGGTTGCATTTGCCGCCGCGGCTGCGTTCAGCGGATGCGCTTCCAGCGGGGCGGACGGAACACCATGCCAGACGCAGAGTCCGGCATGCGCCGCCCAAAATCTTAAAACACAAAAGAAAATGACAAAAGATATGTTCTATAAAAACGGAAAATTCGATCAAGAGGCCGCAAAGCAGGCATATTTTGATACGATGGAAAAACTCGGATATCCGATTAGCGATAATCTGCGCGAAAATATGTGGGTCACAGATTTCGATTTGGGCGATTTCCCCAATGTCGGGATGGCTGGCATATTCTGGGCGCACGAAAACAAGCATGGAGTGTTTGGGCACGAAATAATACTCCTTCCAAACCAAATGCTGATTGAGCACGCCCATGTTGCCCAAGATGGCTTGCCCGCAAAGAACGAATGCTGGCAGGCGCGCGCAGGAACCACTTATTGTTTCGGAGAAACAGGAGAAATGGACGATACCCAATTGCCGGAAGTGAAAGTTCCTGAAAGCCAGAAAAATTTTATAACTGTCCACAAAGTCACAAAGGCCGACTCAAAGAAAGGAAATGTCGTATGGCTTAGCCGCATAGGGTCTTTCCATTATCAGATAGCCGGACCCGAGGGCGCTGTTGTGACGGAGTACGGTTCATACCATAACACTCCGGGCAATAGATACACAAATCCAAAAGTCGGATTCTAAAAGTTTTTTATTGAATCGCCGGCGGTATTTTTCCGCCGCGGTTTCTTAAGCAAGTATGAGCAAAAAGCGCAACCATTTTTTCGGCTGCGCTTTTTTGCATAAAGCTGTTTTTTATCTCCGTATGCCGGGAAATTTTTGAAATTAAAGTTTTAATTACCGCTGAAATGGTCTGGTACAAGCCATCTGGCTTTATAGAACCGCGCCCCTTTTAATGTTCCGGCTGGAAGCATGCCGGCTCCCGCAAGCCTTATAGACTGAGACCACCAGCTTTCGTCTGCGCGCATTACTATTACTGCCCCGTTGTTCATTGATATGCTTTTTAATTTTTCTATGTCGGCTGAAAAATATATTTTTCGCTCATCGGGATCAAAAATGCTAAGTCCTTTCCCTGTCATGAAAAGGAGATCCAATCCCTGGACCGCGCATAGGTCGTGACCGTCATAGGCCGCGCCGGAAAGAGGTATTGAATCGACTTTTTCGAGAATTGGTTCGGGCTCTTGGGCATATTTAAACGCGGCAATCTCATCAAGACCCATTGCCCAGAGCAGTTCGCGTTTCTTGTCCCATACGACGGCATGGGCGAATTTTAAGTAGTAGATTTTTTTCTTCGCGCTTTCGGGGGAAGGGCAACCGTTTTTTATGTCGAACAGGCAAATGTGGTCGCCGTCCGAGGATGCCGTCACGATATTGCCGTCTGGAAGAAGGCACGCTGAATGCATGTTGCCTGAGTCGAAGGCATAAAACGAGGCTTTATTCTTTTTTATGTCCACTAGCGCCACGCCGCCGCCCGAAGCCGTCACCAAAATTGCTGTCGCATTTTTTACAGGTTTTACTTCGCTTAGGCAATTGAACCATTTTCGGTGTTCAGGCGCTATCGCAGTGTCGCTACTGGGAGACCATTCCCATAGAATTGCGCCCTCTTTGTTCCAGTCGGAAATTGAAGCGTCGCATATTAATACTCTTGACCCCTTTTGTTCGGCGCAAACTATTCTTGAGCCGGCTGGAATTTTTGCGGCGGATTCGCTTTCAAACTTTTTGGCGATTTCGAAAGCAAAGTTTTGGGCTTTATTGCCGGGCGAAGAACACCCAATTGCAATTCCCGCAAAAACGGCTGCGGCAATTAGAGTTTTTAGATTTCTACTTATCATACAGTCAAAAAGCATTTCAGTCGATGCCTATTCCACATGCGGAGAGCGATGCTTCGCGCGGAAAAAGGCTAATACCATCCGCTGCGCATCGGAGGATTTATAAAGTCATTGGCGCGCTTGGAGCCTTTGCATTCCATCTTTTCCCAGTCCCAATAAATATCTTCGCCGGATTGCAGCGCCAAGTTTCCAAGCTGCACAACTTCCGTAAGGGGTTGCATGTCGGAGAAATTCGACGTCGTATTTTTTATGTCAGAACGTACGCCTTCTATAAAGTTTAAGAAATGGTTTGTATATTTTATCCTTGGCTCGGTCTGGCGAATAGAGTCTTTTATGTCATCCCAGCGCGATTTAGGAAGCAATACGGGTTTGCCCATTAAATGCATTGTCGGAGAGTATATTACACCCTCGCTGCCCATAAAGAAAATTCCGTCCATGGACAGGTCTTTGTATCCCCTGCCTAATTTTGTAAATTCTTCCGGAAGCGGTGGCAGAAAAGATTTATCGTAGCCAGGCTCCCAATTGCCGTTTTTATCGGGCTTTAAAAATCCGCTGTACCAGGTGAGCTTGACTTTTTCGCCCTGGTTGTCGCTATCAAAATAATAGACAACTTCATCTTGGAGCGGAACGGATATATGCGTGCCTCCGCGTTGGCGCGAAGTCACTCTGGAAGGATATCCGAGCCCGAGAGCATACATCGGAATGTCTATCATATGGCATCCTATGTCCCCAAGAGATCCGCTTCCGTATTTGAAAAACCTGCGCCAGTTTAAAGGAACGACTCTTTTTGTAAATGTTGCGGGAGTGGCTGTGTTTTGCCATTTATCCCAATCGAGAGTTTCAGGTATGGGATCGGCAGGCGGCCACTGCTTAAATCCTCCTGGGCGCTCATTGCAGCCAGACAACGGCCTGCAAGTCCAGAGGACTACTTCTTTTACTTTGCCTATTGCGCCCGCCGCAATCCATTCTTTTGTTATGCGGATACCGTCGCCGGAGTGCACCATGTTGCCCATCTGGGTGGTTAGCGCTTTTTGCTTTGAAAGTTTGGTAAGCTCCCTTATCTGGTATATAGTATGGCACATTGGCTTTTCGAGATATATCGGAAACCCGTGATTTAGCGAGCTCATTGCTATCGAGAAATGCGAATGGTCGGGAGTGCTTATTACAAGGGCGTCTACTTTGCCTTTTATTTTGTCGAGCATTTCTCGGTAGTCGACGAATGTCTCCGCGTCTGGGGCGTATTTTTTTGCGTTGCCGAATCCGTATGCACCTGTATCGACATCGCAGACTGCGGTTATTTTTTGGCCTAATTGCAGGGCGCGCCGCATATTTTGCCCGCCCATTAGCCCGCAGCCTATGAATCCAAGCCTTACAGGGTCTTTCTCGTACGGTGCGAGTTCGCGTTCCTTTTTATTTTTTGCTTCAGCTTTGTTCGCGGCTTCTGCAAATGCCATCGGCGATGCAGCCAGAGCCAGGCCTGCGCATCCTACATCTCTTAGAAATTCCCGTCTGCTCCCCATTTTTAATCCTTCCGTATTGTTTCAAGCACTTTCTAAACTTGGTTGATTAAAATTTCTCCGTTGATTAAAATTTCTCCGGCGGAATTTTTCAACATCCAATTTGTATATTTTGTTGGACAGTTTATAATGCAGGTTTCATTGCGCCGCGCCTCGCTGCCAGGCAATGCCAAAAAAAAGCGTTTTTTTGCGGGCGGAAGTTTTTGTTTGAAAGGAGCGGCGTGTATGCTAAAGTGCAATTATATTTTATTATGAGACTTTTGGACAGGTATGTGTTTTTTGAATGGCTTAAGATTTTTGTCATAGCCGTAGGCGTAACGCTTGGAATATTAGTGTTGCACGACATGTACGGACATTTGGGGGATTTATTGAATTGGGGAGCTTCCACCCGCGAAATTTTACTGTATTACGCCCTATTTATTCCCACTCTTATCCCGGTAATTTTGCCTATAAGCTTATTGTTGTCCCTAATATACGTTTTGGGCGCGATGCACAGAAACAACGAAATAACTGCTATGCGCGCTGCAGGCATGAATGTATTCAGAATAACGCGTTCTCTGTGGTTGGCGGGCGCGGCTTTGTCGGGAATTCTGCTCTGGCTGAATGCGGATCTTATACCGTTTTGCAAAGAAAATTCCAGAACGGTTTTCGACAACGCAAGAATGGAAAAACAGGTGCGCGATGCTAAGGATTTGTCTGAAGTCGGTGTGGTCAACCAGCTGTGCTTTAACAATCGCAGCGACGGCAGGCTGTGGTATATGAACGCATTTAGCCAGGCTACAAACAAGGGGCGCGGCGTAAGGGTTTCAATATTGGACAGGATGGGGCGCGAGATTTCCCGCATAATGGCGCGCGAGGGAGTTTACGACGAAACGGAATTTTGTTGGTTCTTTACCGACGGACAGGAAATTACCTACGCTCCCGATACCCACCGGCCTATAAAAGCCATCGGGTTTGACAAAAAGTATTATAAAAATTTCGACGAAGAGCCTAATATAATGATACTCTCTATGCGGCGTCCAAAAGATTTGTCCCTTTTTGAGGCTAAGACTTTAATCGATTCGATAGGGGCGGAATCCAGAGAGGCTTTGCCTTATCTAGTGCGTTGGTATTCAATTTGGTCTAGCCCGTTTGCATGTTTGATTGTTGTCGCCATTGCGATTCCTTTTTCGGTTGCGGGAGTCCGAACAAATCCGATGGTGGGCGTATCGAAAACGTTTGGATTGTTCTTCCTTTTCTATGTAATTGACAGTGTGATGACGGCGCTTGGCGGCAGGGGTATAATATCAGCCGAGGTTGCGGCAATAGCGCCTAATCTAGCCATGTTTATATTTGCAATGTCTCTCTACAGAAAAGCAATTTAACAAACAACCTCTTAGAAACAAAGCTTTTGGCAATGCGCCTAAAAGTTTAAAAATCGACATTTATGGAAAATAAGAAATTGAATGTACTTATAGTCGGCAGCGGTGGACGCGAACATGCCCTCGTGAAAGCCGTTAAAAAATCTCCCATGCTTGGGAAATTGGTTTGCACTCCGGGCAACGGCGGCATATCCAAAGACTGCCAAGTAGCCGACGTAAAAGCCGAAGATATCGACGGAATCGTGGATTTGGCAAAAAGCGGAATGTTTGATCTTGTAATATGCGGCCCTGAAATTCCTTTGTCGATGGGATTGGCCGACCGCTTGCGCTCTGAAGGCATTCCGGTATACGGACCCTCAAAAAACGGGGCTGTGTTGGAGGCCAGCAAGGCGTACTCAAAAGATTTTATGAAAAAATATTCCGTGCCGACGGCGCAGGGGACTAATTTTGTAGATTTCGATTCGGCCGAGAAGTATATTCGTTCGGCTCCGTTTGACGTGGTGATAAAGGCGAGCGGATTGGCTGCGGGCAAAGGTGTTATAATTCCTCAAACCCGCGACGAGGCTGTTGAAGCGGCAAGGGAAATGCTTGAGGGCGAAGCATTCGGAGACAGCGGAAAGGAAATCGTCGTTGAGGAAAAGATGCAGGGCGAAGAGGCAAGCATCATGCTTATGGTTTGCGGAGACAAATATATCATGCTTCCGGCAAGCCAGGATCATAAACGCGTAGGAGAAGGGGATACCGGTTTAAATACTGGCGGAATGGGCGCGTCCGCGGCAGTTGCAACTCCGGAAGTCTTAGCCGATGTTCGCAAAAATATTGTGGAGCCTGTTCTTGCTGGGCTTAAAAACGAGGGAATTGATTACCGGGGCACACTTTACGTTGGAATAATGATTACCGCCCAAGGGCCTAAAGTTGTGGAGTTTAACGTCAGATTCGGAGATCCGGAATGCCAAGTCCTGATGCCTCTTATAGAAAGCGACGTCTTGGAGCTAATGAATGATATTGCAAACGGAAATCTCGATGAATCAAAAGTAAAGATTTCCGATAAATTTGCCGCCGTAGTTGTCATGTGCGCGGAAGGTTATCCGAATTCCTACCGCAAAGGCGACAAGATAAAACTTCCCGATGAATCCGAAATTCCTCAAGGCGGATGGATTGTGCACGCAGGCACAAAATTAGACGGCGGAGAACTAGTGACTTCTGGAGGGCGCGTCTTGGGGCTCACAGGAACAGGCCCGACATTGAAAGCGGCTCTTGATACTGCATATAAGCTTTGCGAAACCGTTTCGTTTAGAGGCGGATTCTACCGCAAGGATATAGCCCACAGAGAACTGGAACGGCAAAAGTAAAAATAAATTTGTCGAATTAGAGCGGCGCCGCTGGTTTTTTTTGAGCAGCATAGCAGCTTTTTTTATTCGATTGGAGCAAAAGCAAAGGTCTGTTTAGAGCCTAATTTATATGGATGGCTATGCAATTTCCTTTGCACGCCTCGATGCGCGGCAAATTCATGCACCAAATGATTTGATGTTTTTTGCGAAATTGCCTTTTTCTTGGGCTTGATTTGTATAACAGTTTCTCATACTGTCGTTTCTCAAATATGTTTCAAATTATAGAAAGTTCAAGCGCGGGCAATTGCGCTTTTCTTCAGTACGCCGGCATTAATATTCTCGTTGACGCGGGGGTAGGGGTGCGCCGCATAAGTGCATACCTGGCTTCAATGGGGCTTGAAATCGGTGATATTGACGCAGTTTTTATAACGCATGAACATTCTGACCATTGCAAGGCTTTGAAGAATTTTACAAAATATTCCGGCATAAAAGTATTTGCAAACCGCCTTACCGCCGAATCCATCCGCTATCTTATGCCGGAAACAAAAACTCTCAATTGGCAAATATTTGAAACAGGGAGTTCTTTTGATTTTTACGGGATTTCCGTTGCGCCTTTTTCCATACCACACGATACTAGCGATGCAGTGGGGTATTGTTTCGGATGCGGAAATAGAAACTTGGTTTGGATGACAGATTTGGGAAAAGTCACTCTGGCGGCAAGGGATGTGGCGTCGCGCGCAAATGTTCTGGTGCTGGAGAGCAATTATTGTCCGGTTCTCTTGGACAATTCTTCGCGCCCATATAGCTTGAAAATGCGCATTAAAAGTTCGCACGGACATCTGTCCAATGCCGACGCAATAGAGTTAATGGCGGCTCTTGACGCCTCTAAGGTGGAGAAAATTTTCTTGGCGCACATTTCGAAAGAGTGCAATAATATAGACCATATACGCGAGCTTTTGGAATCTTCCGGCAGGCTTTCAGCTATCTTAAATAAAATAGAAATAGTGTCTCCATTTTCAAAGCGGAGCTCTGTTTTCGAGTAAGATTGAAGTTGGCGCAATCTGAGGTGGCAAAATTTAAATGCTGAATTTTTTTGCGCTCCGAAAAATTTTCACGAAAGAAATCCCTTACTTTTGCGCCGAATTGCGTTCTACAAATGTGCGCCATACTTCTTCGTAATATTCTTTGTCGGGGCGTTCATCTTTGGTTATTTTTGAAGCAATTTCATCATAGCTTATGGATGGCGATTCAAAGCCTTCTGGGGGGATTTCAACCCCTGAGAGCCACGCGGCGGCGTTTAGCATCAGTTTCCTGAAGTCTTTTTGGGCAAACGCCCATATTGAGTGGCCCCCCGCGTATCCAAACCCGCGGGTTGAATCGGCATTTTCTGCCACCCATAGCAAAGTTTCCAATTTCCCCTTGTTGTCGCGCACATATTGGTTTCCTGTATGTGCTCCAAATCTGTACATGCGGACCTTGTCGGGAGGAGCAGCTTTGGCTACGGGTATAACCCTTTGCCCGGGCATTTCGGAAAATCTTATATTAAAATAGTATTCGTCTTTTATTGAAAACGGTTTTACTCCGTTTGTTATGGGGTGCTTTTCTAGGACAAAATTGGCAGTCCAAGTCGGATTCACAGACCAAAAAGGCTCGTAATGGCCTCCTACTGTGGAATCTAAAAATTTGTAGTCTTTTTCGTCCGAGAAATGAAGGGCGTAGTGGATTACTCCCACATTGATTTTCCGCCTATTAAGTTCCTTTAAAAAAGACGGATTGTCTTTAAGCGGATGATTTGTTTCGCCTTCTCCAATTATTATTACAGCGTCTGGAGCAGCGCCGTCCAATTTGACGGGTGAACCTTTTGACGCGTCTAAAACTTCCGCTTTTATATCATTGGATGCTTTTGTTAGAAGGTCTTTGTAGAGATTGCACATTAGCAGATTTTCATGGTCTCCCCATCTGTGTATGCTATTGCCTGCAATAAATACAATATGGACTTGCTTTGCATCTAGCGTTAGCGCAATCGTAAAATACATTAAATATATTAAAGCCTTTTTCATCTCATCTGCGGGCAGTTTAGGTTTATAAAAAAAGCTCGCACCATTTTGATGCGAGCTTTCCACGAACAATAAATAATTAGTATTTTACAGCAAATGTTATATCGACCAAGTGTTGGTTGTAGGTCGCATATGCAACATTTGAAGAGTTTGCAAAGTAACGATAGTTTGCGCTTACTGTTATAAACTTGTTGGGGAGATAGGATATGCCCGCGCGAGCTATATAAGTGTCGTCGTCACGATCTAGTCCGCCAAGATTCATTTGGTATTGTGTGTTCAAGTATACGAAACTTGCCGTTGTCACAATCTGTTCAAAGGGTCTGTAGTTTATGCCGAATTCGCCAGATGTGTTGATTGAAGACTGGCGGTTTGCAGCATTGCCAAAGTCTCTTGCGCCTTTTGCGAACAAACCTATCTTTTCTGTCAAAGCATAACCTAATGTTGCGTTAAATGCAAATGTCGTATCGTCTTCATTCTGGACATAAGCCGAACCACCCGGATCGCGATATGTGACACCCGCATAAACGGTTGCCGTGAGTTTCGGGAGAAGTTCTCCGCGAACAGTCAAACCGCCGAAATGGTCATTGCGGTTTGTGCCGTAGTCGGCATTGTAAGAAGACAAACCACCTGAGAATTCGCTGTAGCGATATTGATATGTGAGACCGGCGGAAATCTTTTCTGTAATTCTGTAATAAACGCTTACCGGAATGGAATAAACGTCAACATCGGAGTAGTTCTGAGCCCAATGACCAAGATATTCTGTATATTCCCAATTGCCGCCAATTTCACCGTCAATCTTGTCGGTAAAGTCATAGGCAACTTTTATATTGGCTCTATAGTCATTGTAGCGAACCAATTCTCCTACATTATTTGCATTGATTGTATCGCTCTTATTTTGGAAGAGTTGTTGGAAAGAGAAGTTTGCTGAAACCGTAAGAGCTTTGTCTGAATAGGATGCATTTGCAAATACGCTCGAAAGGTTTGAATTAAATTTCTTCTGCTCAAGGTAGCGTGTCATGTCTTCGAAGAACTTGACATTTGCCTTAAATTTGCTGTTGCGGCCGTAATCGGCTTCCGCTCCTAAACGGAACACCGCCGAATAGTCGTCAACTTTTTTGTCTTTCATGGCGGCATAAGTGATGTTGCTGTCCCACTTTCCCGTCACAGCGCCCCTAAAAAAGAGGTCAAGCTGATCGCCGATAGTTACCAACGGTGCCGCATTAGCTGATAACGCCGCCGCAGCCACTACTGAGGATATAATTATTTTTTTCATTGTTCGTTTTGTTTTAAATTAAAATGTCTGTACAGTTTCGATTTCTATTGATTGATGAACATTATTTCAGAATTTTTGCCTCTTTGTCAAGACATATAACTCATAATTTTTCTTTTTCGGCATTAAATTTCTCTATTGATCGATATTAAAAGGTCTAATTGCAAAATTTAACGTATTATATCTATACGCATTATTGGCGGTATTGCAAAATAAATAAATTCCTTTTCAGCAAAAAGCACCCTGCGAGAGGCTTAATTTTGTGGAGTTAAAATCTTCTTGCATAGATCGTAAATTTTATTCATTAATTATTCATTAGCATTAGGCGCGGTTCGTGTGGATTTCTTGCTGCTCGTGGAAGCGCTTTTGCCTCTCTTTATATATAATATAGTTTTTATGGCAGAAAAAAATAAAATTGTCGGCGGAAGTAAGCCTAATTACTCCTACGCTCTTGCCGGATTGGCCAAGAGAGTCCAGAATCCCAACGGGACTTGGTCGTTTAAGATATTGTGGGGGCGTGTTTTTATAGCTTTTATATTATTCATGGCTCTTTTGTGGGGCGCAATTTCCAGCGCGATTTATTGCATATTTAAGTATGGAAGAGACTATGATGAAATGACTTTCTACCAGGCTTTGATTGCGCCTTTAGACATGCAGGCCCACCGCGAGCGGATAGGTGAATATAACGCCAGAAAAGCTAAAGAATACATAAAAGAGCGCAAATATAGGGAGGCGTATATGAGCCTTGCCAATGCGGTCGGGCGCTCGCCTAAAAATATAGAGGCGCGGCAAATGCTTGCCGAGTTTAATTTGTCTTTTGGTCGTCCGGATATAGCATTGGAAATCATGGAGGTTGGGCTTATATACGCTACGGAAAATACGAAATATATTCGCTTGTATATGCGCCTTTTAATAGACCAGAACGAAGACAAACGCTTGGTTTTGGTCGCCGAACGCCTTCTTTCAAAGGGCAATATAAAAAATCCGGAAGTTGTCGCGTATTTGGCGATGTCGCTGTCTTCTATTTATGCGCTTCATGGCAATTACGACAAATCAAAGGAGTACCTTGTAAAATACAAGCTTGATAAGACTCTGCCTGGAATCTTGCGGCTGTCTAAAAACGAATGGGAACAGGGCAACCGCGATGCTGCCATAAAGGTTATTGCCGACAATTTTGATTATGCGCATAACAAGGAGCCGTTGTATTCCTTGCTAGTGAATTATTATACCGTGATGAAAGATTTGGACAAGGCCCGGCAGTATTCAATGCTCAGGTCTATCGAAAATCCTTTTTCGCTTGAACAGCGCATGGAATATTTGAACCTCCTAAAAAAGTCAGGGGATGTAGAAAATCTGAAAGCAGATTTGGATAAATTGTTCAATCAATATAAGAACAACAACAAGGGGATGTTGTACCTTGCAAATTACGCCGCAGACAATGGTGATGTTGAATTGATGCGCAAGATTTACGACACTGCAATTACAAACAATTTTTCCATAGCTCCGTATTGCCTTCTATTCCTTGAAACAATGCTGACAAACGGTGAATATAAGGCTGCGAGCGATTTTGCCGAGGAGATTCTCAAAGATAAACCCATGTGGATAAAGCGTTATGAGGACGTATTAAGCTGCTTGCGCGCCATAGCTTATTATGGAATAGGCAATAACAATATGGCCGATATTCTATTGCGCGATGTAGTAAAGCGCGGAACTTGTTCCCCCAAAGTTTTGGTGGCGACAGCTAGAAGATTGGATAATTTGGGCGGGACTCTCATGGCGCATCGGTTGTTGGAAAATACGGTTGATAGATATCCGCGCCACCAGCTGGCTTTGGCGAGGCTGGTTCAGATGGAGATAAAAATAGGCAATTCGACAAATCTTGAAAAGCATGTTTTGAAGTTGCTGCAAATGCGCAGGCCGTCGCGCGAGCTTATAGAAGACGCCCGGAGAAAGCTTGCAAGCGATAGATTTATATTTACAAGGGACAGGGGCAGGATTCTCGCCGAGATAGACGGGCTTATAAAGAACAATACGAGTTTTGATCTTGGCGGCGAATCCGAGTCCGACAGAATAACCGATTCTGACGAGCCTTTGGATTTTTAATATGTATTTTGCAGATTTAAACGGAAGGCGTATTTTTGCGGGGCAATGCATATGCTCGCTTGGTCTTGCTGGCAAGCTTAGTTTGGGAGGCTAATTGCTTCTGTTTTATATGCAATTAAGCATATGTGTAAAATTATCTTGGATATAATAGGGCTTTTTGGGGGGGGGCGTTTTCCCGCGTAAAAATTGCAATAAGAAAAAAATATCCGTAAAAATTTTATTTAAAGGAAAAATTTTGTTGATTTTATGGAATAGGTGAATAAAGTGCCTACCTTTTAATCGAAAGACGTATTGTCGAGCGGCGGCGCTTGGCATATGCGGAATTTTATATTTTATAATATATAATTAAGATGAAACAGATAAATCTCAAGACAACCAGTAGAACACAAGTGGGCGGCAATTCGGCAAAGCGCTACCGCAAAAGCGGTCAAGTTCCCGCCGTCATTTACGGCGAAAGCGGCGAAAAGCATTTGCTTATAAACAATAAAGACTTGTCTGCCGCCCTCAAGAGCGTTGCGGGCAAGGCTGTTCTCATAGAAATGACGTTTGACGACGGTACGGAATCGCGCTATGCAATGCTTAAAGATGTTGAGCGCCATCCTATTTCAGAGGCTCCTTTGCATGTCGATTTTGTTGAGGTTGTCCGCGGCAAGCCGATGCATGCGGTTTTACCGTTGCATTTCACCGGCGAAGCTTACGGCGTGAAGAATGAGAACGGCGTGATAGAAATTCACGAGCACGAAGTGCGCGTAAAATGCCGTCCCCGCGACTTGCCTGAAATGATAGTCATAGATATTTCGAATCTAAAGGTTGGCGAAGGCATACACCTTAAGGATGTAAAGGCTCCGGAAGGCGTAGAGTTTACTTCCGACTTGGAGGATCTTCTGGTGACATGCAACTTGATAAAAGTCGAAGAAGAGCCCGCTCCGGCAGCGGAAGGCGCTGAGGACGATGCAGCAAAGGCTGCGGCTCCGGCTGAGGCGGATTCTAAATCTGCGCCGGCGGCAAAGAAATAGCAATTTTTTTGCGGCCTAATCCGCAAGGAAAGGGTTCGCGGCAACGTTCTTTAAAATGTCTATAAAACTTGTGATAGGCTTGGGCAATGCCGGTGCGCAATATGAGCGCACTCGCCATAATGCGGGCAGGATTGTTTTGGCAAGATTGGCGGGGGAAATTTCCGAGAGATCCGGGAATAGCGTAGTTTTTTCCTCAAATAAGTATTGCGCAGCGGCTCTGGCAAAATGCAGCATAGGATCGCAAGAGCTTATTTTGGCTTGTGCGGACGGTTTTATGAACAATAGCGGAGTAAACCTCAAAAATATATTGAAGTTTTTGAAGCTGGACATATCTGAAACCGCCGTAATATACGACGACATAACATTGGACGTCGGCAGAATGAAACTATCCAAAGGCGGGTCTGCAGGCGGCCACAACGGAGTTCTCGATATAATGGAGCATTGCGGGAACGAGTTTGTCAGGATACGCGTCGGCATAGGCGGCAAACTCGATAAACGCATGGATCTTGCTGACCACGTCTTGGGGCGTTTGTCGCAGGAGGATTTTGAGAAAGTCTGCGGGGCCAAGATTTTTGAGTGCGTTTCTTTGCTTGTTTCAAAAGGTTTGGAAGCCGCCCAGAATGTCGTAAACAGGACGTCGCAGGAACATTTGAAGAAGGGTTCTGCAAAAGCGCGTCCTGATATTTCTTCAAATGGGGTGGCTGCAGAATTGTCGGTGGCCGGGAATTCTAGCGGCACAGGCGGATCTGAAGTTTCCAAGTCGGGCGGAGACAGCTTGGACAAGTTGGCTTGCGATATCGAGGCATCTAAAGAATCTTCGGGCGAGCGGAAGTAGACGAATAAAATTTAACAAAAAATAAAATATGAATAACAAGAAGTACAAATCGACATTTATCCTCGATACTAGAGGTTATACCGAACCGGTTGAAACGCTTATAGAAAGGCTGAAATCTGTAATCGAATCAGTTGGTTGCAAGGTAAGCGGCGTTGAAAATTTAGGGCAGAAGACTTTCGCGCGCACGGTGGACCGTACATTCCCGGCTGGATTGTATGTCCAATTTTCCTACGAAGGCCCGTCGTCTTCAAATGCGCAAATAAAGGAAAAGCTTCGCCTCGATAAGACGGTAAACCGCATTTTAGTTATCGCCGAGTAATTTAAACGGAGCGAAGAAAAATGGCTTCATTCAACAAAGTTATTTTGATGGGCAACCTCACTCGCGATCCGGAATTGAGGCAGACCCAAAGCGGCACCAGCGTATGCAGATTCTCTATTGCTGTAAACCGCTCATACAATGCGCAAGACGGCTCTTCTCGGGACGAAACTTGTTTTGTTGAAATAGATTGTTTTGGCAAATCGGCCGAAAACATAGCCAAGTTTTTTAGTAAGGGCAAACCAATATTGGTCGAAGGGCGCTTGCGCCAAGATTCTTGGGAAGACAAGCAAACAGGTCAAAAACGCACAAAACTGATGGTCGTTTTAGAGCGTTTTGAATTTGTCGGGTCTGCCCGCGACAACGGCAGCGGTGGTTCTTACGATGTCGAATATTCGGCTCCGCAGCCAAGAGGGGGCGCATCGCGTCCGGCCCAGCAGAGGCAGCAGGACGAGCTTGAGGACGACGATGTTCCTTTTTGATTTATTCTTTCCGCGGCAATTTTATAAAAGTTAAAAAGTAAAAATTATGGCAACAAGCAAAGTATTATTGGTAAAACCTGTTGAAGACTTGGGCGGCGAAGGCGATCAAGTCGTGGTAAAGGCAGGCTACGCGCGCAATTTTCTGTTCCCGCAGAAACTCGCAATGCCCGTAAACAAGGCGAATAAAAAGCAGATAGAAGCTCTCTTGAAGGCCCGCGCTCTCCGCGAGGCTAAAGAACTTGAAAACGCTCAAGCTCTCAAGGCTGCTCTTGAAGGGATGTCCATCGCTTTTGCGGTTAAGACGGGCGAAGGCGGAAAAATGTTCGGTTCTATTACGGCTCAAAATCTCATTTCTCGCATTGCGGAAAATGGAATCGAAATGCCGAAGAAATCTGTTTCTCTTGCCCATCCGGTTAAGGAGCTTGGCAAGCATACAGCCCACATTAAGCTTCACAACGATGTGAAGTTTGATTTTGAGTTTGAAGTAGTTTCTGAAAATCCGATTGAGGATTCTTCAAAGAAAGACGCATAAGTCTTCAACTATATATAAATACCTAAAAAATCTCCACGGTTTCGCGGAGATTTTTTTGTTTTATTTAGCTGTAAGATTTTTGCCAAACGTCAATTTTTAGCGCTTCTAGGCAGATTTGACGCATCGGATATTTACGGCTGCCCGCGGAACGGGCGAAAGCATAGAGATGTTTTATCGCATTGCTATTTTTGCCGGTTTTTAAACAGCGGTATTTTTTTTGCCGCTTTTGTGGCGGCTGGCAATCACTTTGGGGGTTTCGTTTCTATGCTAGCGTGAATAGGCGCGGCAGGTTCTTGCGCGGCATTAAATCTAGTCGATTTCTATTGTATTGCATCCGCGAAATCCTCCGGAGGTTATAATTGTAGATATAGCCTTTGAGACAAAGAAATGGGACATAGAATTTTTACAGTGGGTCAAAATGGCACACAAAAAGTTCCATATAAAGAAATTCGATTTTGCCAAATATGATCCTAATTTTATAATTTGTTGCAGATTAGTCAATTGAGGGAATGGCGTAGAAGTTGGCACGGAGTATGCTTAAAAAATGGCATATGAGTAAAATATTAGGAATTGACTTAGGAACAACAAACTCCTGCATGGCTGTGATGGAAGGCGGCGAAAGCACCGTTATCCCGAATAGGGAAGGCGGAAGAACAACGCCGTCTATCGTAGCTTTTACAAAATCGGGCGAAAGGCTCGTGGGGCAGGCTGCAAAACGTCAGGCTGTCACCAATCCGACGAATACCATTTATTCTGCAAAGAGGCTTATTGGTCGTAAATTTTCTGAAGTGCAGAACCTAGCAAAGACTCTGCCTTATAAAGTTATAGAAGGCCCCAACGGCATGGCGATGATTGAATGCAAAGTGGGCGACAAGACTGAACGTTTCTCTCCCGAACAGATTTCCGCGATGGTTCTTCAGCAGTTGAAGGCTGACGCAGAAAGTTATTTGGGTGAAAAAATAACCGAGGCCGTCATAACGGTTCCCGCTTATTTTAACGACGCCCAGCGCCAGGCAACAAAGGATGCCGGAACCATAGCGGGTCTCGATGTAAAGAGAATTATAAACGAACCTACAGCCGCTTCTCTGGCTTATGGTCTGGACAAAAAGAACGACGAAACAATAGCTGTTTACGATTTGGGAGGCGGAACATACGATATTTCTATCCTTGAAATTGGCGACGGCGTATTTGAGGTTAAAGCGACAAACGGCGATACCGAACTCGGCGGAGACAATTGGGATTCAGCTATAATAAATTGGCTTATAGAAGGTTTCAAATCTGAAACCGGAATCGATCTGCGCGGCGACGCAATGGCGATGCAGCGTTTGAAAGAGGAAGCTGAAAAGGCTAAAATAGCGCTTTCTTCTGCGCAGGAAACGGAAATAAATCTGCCCTTCATTACCGCAGACGCCAGCGGTCCTAAGCATTTGAATGTAAAGTTGACGCGTTCTAAGCTGGAACAGTTAACCGACAGCTTGGTCGAGAGAACTATAAAGCCTTTTGACGACTGCTTGAGGGATGCCGGACTTTCAAAATCGGATATAAACGAACTTGTTCTCGTAGGCGGAATGACGCGTATGCCCAAGGTAGTGGAAATAGCCGACAGGCTTGCGGGCAAAGAGGCGCACAAGGGCGTAAATCCCGACGAGGTCGTTGCGCGCGGCGCCGCAATTCAGGGCGGCGTGTTGCAGGGCGACGTAAGGGATGTCTTGCTTTTGGACGTCACACCGCTTACGCTTTCCATTGAGACTGCCGGAGGCGTTTCAACCCCGATGATTGAGCGCAACACTACAATCCCCAAAAAAGCCTCGCAGATATTCTCCACATATTCTGACAACCAGACGGCGGTGGACATCCGCGTGTTGCAGGGCGAACGTCCTATGGCGCGAGACAATAAGCTAATCGGAAACTTCCGTTTAGACGGCATAGCTCCCGCTCCGCGAGGCCTTCCGCAGATTGAGGTCACATTTGATATAGACGCTAACGGCATATTGAATGTCAGCGCCAAAGATAAATCAACCGGCAAGGAGCAGAAAATTACAATAACCAACTCAAGCGGCTTAAGCAAAGAAGAGGTCGAAAACCTCCGCAAGGAAGCCGAATTGCACGCCGCCGAAGACGCTCTCATAAAAGAGACTGCAGAGGCGCGGAATGAATTGGATAATATTATATATAGCACTGAAAAGCAGCTGAAGGAATTTGGCGACAAGCTTCCGGCTGATTCAAAGAGCGATTTGGAATCTGAAATCGCCGCGGCGAAAGAGGTTCTTGCCAAACAAGATGCGGCAAAGGACGCCTTGAAGGGCGCATCTGAAAAGCTGATGGGAGTTTTGCAAAAGCACGCCCAACACTTGCAGGCTGCGGCTTCGGCAGGCAACGGGGGCGCAGCTTCCGGGGCATCGGGCGCCGCCCAGCAGGCTTCCGGTTCTTCGGCTGGCTCTACGGCTTCCGCATCCGGCCCGGGAGATTCGGTTGACGCGGATTTTGAAGTTGTCGATGACGACGACTCTAACAAGAAATCATAAAAATGCGACGAGCGTTTGCCGTCCGAATTGCAGGTCTTCTGTAAATTCGCGGCGGCAGACGGCTTTTTTCTTTTAAAATTCCAGATTTTCTGGCAGTATTTTAAATTCAACCTTTTTTAACAAACAATAACACATAAACAATTATGGCAAAAGTAAAGATTCAACCTCTGGGAGACAGAGTTCTCGTAAAACAAGTAGAAGAAAAAGAACAGGTAAAGGGAGGCATAATTATCCCCGATTCCGCAAAAGAAAAGTCGCAGGAAGCGCAGGTTGTCGCCATTGGCAGCGGCCGTTTGGACAGCAACGGCAAGCGTTTGCCTTTTGAAGTAAAAGTGGGCGACAATGTCCTCATTTCCAAGTACGGCGGCACAGAAATAACTTTCGGAGACGAAAAGTACACTCTTCTGCGCGAAGACGACATCGTTGCAATTTTAAATAAATAATAGAAGGAATAAAATTAATATGGCTAAACAGATTATTTTTGACGAATCCGCACGCAAAAAGATTCTCGCGGGTGTGACCGTTTTGGCGAAAGCAGTTAAGGCGACTCTCGGCCCGAAGGGCAGAAATGTCGTAATAGACAAAAAATATGGATCTCCGCTTATTACAAAGGACGGAGTGACAGTCGCCAAGGAAATCGACTTGGAGGATCCTTTTGAAAACATGGGTGCCCAGATGGTAAAGGAAGTTGCCAACAAGACTTCCGACAACGCAGGAGACGGCACTACCACCGCAACTGTTTTGGCAGAAGCCATCTATCGCGAAGGCTTGCGCAATGTCGCGGCGGGATCCAACCCGATTTTTGTAAAGCGCGGCATAGACAAGGCTGTAGAAGTTGCTGTAAAGGAATTGGCAAAGACCTCAAAGCCCGTTAAAGACCGCGAAGAAATCCGCCAAGTTGCTACGGTTTCCGCAAATTGGGACAGCGAAATCGGCGACATCATCGCCGAAGCCATGGATAAAGTTGGAAAAGACGGAACAATTACCGTTGAGGAAGCAAAATCTATCGACACTACTCTCGACGTAGTAGAGGGAATGCAGTTCGATAAAGGATATTTGTCGCCCTATTTTGTCACCAACACCGACACTATGGAGTGCGTCCTTGAAGATGCTTACATTCTTATCCACGAAAAGAAAATATCGAATTTGGCGGAACTTCTGCCTATTCTCCAAAAAGTTGCCAAGACCGGCAAGCCCTTAATGCTTATAGCCGAAGATGTCGAAGGCGAAGCATTGGCGGCTTTGGTTGTCAATAAACTCCGCGGAATGTTGAACGTTTGCGCTGTAAAAGCTCCCGGATTCGGAGACAGGCGCAAGGCTATGCTCGAAGATATCGCAATTCTTACAAACGGCAGGTGCATTACCGAAGATTTGGGGCTCAAGCTTGAAAATCTTGAATTGGCCGATTTGGGCAAGGCAAAGCGCATAACCGTTTCTAAGGAAAACACGACTATCGTTGAAGGCGCAGGAAAATCTGCCGACATCCAAGGCAGGGTAAAGCAGTTGCGCAAGGCCATAGAGGAAACAACTTCCGACTACGACCGCGAAAAATTGCAGGAACGCCTCGCAAAGCTTGCTGGCGGAGTTGCTGTAATAAATATCGGCGCGGCTACAGAGCCTGAAATGAAGGAAAAGAAAGCCCGCGTTGACGACGCCCTGCACGCTACCCGCGCAGCCGTCGAAGAAGGCATAAGCGCCGGCGGTTCAGTGGCTTTGCTCCGCACGGCAAACGCAATCGACAAATTGCATGAAACTCTTTCTGGAGACGAGGCCGTAGGCGCCCAAATCGTGCGCCGCGCAATCGAAGCTCCGTTGCGCCAACTTTGCGCAAATGCGGGCGAAGAAGGCGCGCTTGTCGTCAAGGAGGTTCTAAAGTCAAAGGGCAGCGTAGGCTACAATGTGGCGACCGGTAAATTTGAGGACCTCTTAAAAGCTGGCGTTGTAGATCCGACTAAGGTCACGCGTTCGGCCTTGCAGAATGCGGCGAGCGTTGCGTCTTTGCTGTTGACCACAGAATGCATGATTACCGACCTTCCCGAACCAAAGCCCGCAGCTCCGGCTCCGGGAATGGACGGCGGAATGGGCGGAATGATGTAGTCTTGCCTTTCGAGATTAGTCCGGGGCGGAAAGCGGAAAATTAAACTGCCCGAAAGGGCGGAGAAAATTTCCAATCCGCCTGCCTGCGGACGAAATCGAGGTGCAGCATCTAAGGCTTATTTTATTTGATCGACACGCTTTGGCGTGTCGATTTTTTTTAGTTAATGCGTATTTTAGGTGTAATTTAAAACTGCGGCTCTCAATTGAAACGTTTTGTTTTTTTCATAAAAAGCTTTTAATTAAATGAATTTTTTCATTTAATTGAGCTATGAAAAAACTGTTTATTGCCGCCTTTTTGGCTTTTGGGGCGATTGCGTCTTTTGCCTCGAATGCTACAGTTTATAAATATTCTCCTGATGCCCCAAAGTCAAAGCGCTACGTTTTGACTTTGGACTCGCAGGACTGCCATGTCTATCCTACTCCATTGGCGGATATCGCTCCGTTCGATATTGCCGGAAAGACTGTCGCCGTGGTAAAAGTAAACGAGCAGATAAAGTCTTTCGATATTCGTCCGCTTTCAAAGAAAATCGTTTCTAAGCTCTTGGACGACAAGACTCTTCAATTTGAAATTTCGGAGCCGTGCAACCTTAGCGTGGAAATAAACGGCATAGGGCACCCGCTTTTCATCTTTGCCAATCCTCCAATAAAAAATCCCCCAAAAAAAGGCGACAAAAACGTGATGTTTTTTGAGGCGGGAAAACTCCACGACTTGGGATTGCGCAAGCAGTTGCCGTCGAACACCACTGTGTACATCGAGGGCGGGGCGGTCGTTTACGGCTCATTTAGAATAGGCGACAGGGAAACAGGCTCGCAAATGGAAAATGTCCGCATTTGCGGCAACGGAATTATTTCGTGCGAGAAAATTCCGCCGGCAATTGAGAAGCGCGGACCGTCGTCGCAGGGAATAGAGTTTCACAATACTTCCAATATAAATTTAGAGGGGTTTTGCATAGTTCAAAGCCCAAACTGGACAATCCCCATGTTCGCTTGCAGGGATGTTCATATAGACAATATAAAAACTGTTAGCGAAATAGGTTGGGACGACGGCATAGACGTGGTTTCATGCAAAAACGTTTTAATAGAAAACTGCTTTTTGCGCAATAAGGACGACTGCATAGCAATTAAAGCAGGGGTGGGATATGCCCCGAAATATTTTAACCACTCCCTGCCAAACAACGTCGAAAATGTCACAGTGCGCAAATGCGTCGTATGGAACAGCATTTGGGGAAATGGATTGGAAATTGGCTTTGAAACCCGCGGAGACGAAATTAAGAATATAGTTTTTGAAGACATCGACATAATTCACACGCAGAGAAATCCGAAATGGAAGGAAGGCAAAGAGGGGACTTTTACGATCCACAACGGTGACCGCGCGAAAATCCACAATGTTCTTTATAAAAATATACGCGTTGAGGATCCCGAAAATTATCTTATAGACATCCGCATAATGTTCTCAAGATATTCAAAGGATAAAACCCGCGGTAAAGTTTGCGATATCCGGTTTGAAGATATTTACGTTACGACAAAAGAGCCTCTTAAAAACATATTTGAAGGCTTTAGCGAAGAATGTTCGGTTTCCGGAATTACGTTGAAAAACGTTTTCATAAACGGCAAGCCTTTTGCAGAGTCTAAAGACATATCGGTGGAAATCGGAAAATATGCCGAAATTCCATTGGTAGAATAGGGCAAAAGGAAAGACTGCATAGCAAAACTGCAAAACAAAAAAAACGGCGCCGCTTTTATGTTTTCGCGGCGCCGTTTTTTTTCAAAATATAGATTAGTCTTCTTTTATAGAAACATCCGCCTCAAAACTTGCTATGTCCACATTTAGCTTGTTTGCAAGGGTATTTGCCATGTTTTCTTCAAAACCCTTCTTTAGGAGTTCCGTATAGAAATAATCCTGCATAAGAGCAGCCATTACGGATTCGTCAGAAAGCTTCCCAAAAATCTCTGTGACGAGCTTTTCAAAACAAAATCCTTCTCCGCCTCCGCATTTGCAGTCGGATTTTCCGCACGAGCATTTTTCTCCGGATTTCTTGCCTCCGCTTTTGCAGGAGCACTTTTTACCGTCCTTTTCGCATGAGCATTTCTTGCCGCCCTTGCTGCAAGAACATTTTTTTGCGGTTGCTTTTTTCTCTGCTTTGACCGGAGCCGACTTCTTTGCCGGAGCTTTTGCCGCTTTGGATGCGGCTTTTTTTACCGCCGGCTTTGCGGATGAGTTTGCTTTTTTTGTTTCTTTTTTCATATTGCTTTTAGTTTTGTTTGATTGGATAAAATCTAACTCTTTTAAAGCTCCTTGCAAGTGTTTTAATGGAATTGCCAAATTCTTTTTATATTTAGGGCGCGATAAATATAAGTTGCGCTTTTTTGCGATTTAGTATTTAAAAGCTAACCGATTTTTATGAAAGTACCTCTCTTAGATTTAAAAAAACAATATGCGGGCGTTCGCGATGAAACTAAAAGAATGCTCGAGGATATACTCGAATCGCAGTATTTTATAGGCGGTCCGTATGTAGCAAAATTTGAAGAAGCTGTTGCGGAGTATTCGGGGACGAAATTTGCGGTGGGCGTTTCCAGCGGAACCGATGCGCTCTTGGCGTCTTTGATGGCCTTGGGAATATATCGATCGCCGCTTGATGAAGGGGCGCCGGACGAAGTTGTTGTTCCGGCTTATACATTTTTTGCAACCGCCGGATGTGTCTGGCGCGCGGGCGCGCGGCCGGTATTTGCGGATATAGACGCCGATACGTACAATATCGATCCAAAGTCTTTTGAAGCAAAGATATCCCCCCGCACAAAAGCCGTCATGCCCGTCCATCTCTATGGGCAGTGCGCAAGAATGGATGAAATTTGCCAAATAGCGCGCGCGAATGATATTAAGGTTGTAGAAGACGGGGCGCAGGCTATAGGCGCAAAACGCGACGGCGTAAGGGTCGGTAATTTTGGGGATTGCGCTTGTCTTAGCTTTTTCCCGTCGAAGAATCTCGGCGGCCTTGGCGACGGCGGAATGGTCATAACAAACAACGCCGACTTGGCTCGTTCCGTCCGCGAAATGCGCAACCATGGCATGGAGCCTAAATATTTCCACAAAAGAGTGGGCGGAAACTTTAGGCTCGACGCCATTCAGGCGGCGGGATTATTGGCAAAACTTCCTTTCCTTGACAAATGGGGGGAAATGCGCAGGGAAAATGCCAAAGTTTACGACGCGGGTTTTTCAGGATGCAAGTCTATAAAAACTCCAGTAATAGAGAGCAGAAATTATTCTATTTACAACCAGTATATAATTTCGGTCCCCAACCGCGACGAAGTTTTGGCTCATTTAAGAAGCAAGGATATCGGATGCGAGATTTACTATCCGCTGCCGTTGCATTTGCAGGAATGTTTTGCAGCGCTGGGTTATAAAAAGGGCGATTTCCCGAACGCCGAATATGCGGCCGAACACACGCTTGCTTTGCCGATTTATCCTGAACTTGAACGCTGCCAGCTGGATTTTATTATAGAATCAGTTCTTGAATCGGTTTCAAAATAATGTAGTATTTTAAGCATGAAGATATTGGTAAGCATATTTGAGGTTGCAAGCGTTGCAGTGCCCCTATTTATAGCTCTCTTATTCTTGGCGCGCTCCGGGGAGTCATACCGCGAAAAATACGATGTTTCCAAATTCAGGTTTTGGGGTTTCTCCAGACGGCAGTATGTGCTTTTTTTCAGGCTTGTTGGAGTGCTTTTTCTATTGCTGGCGTGTTTTGCCGTTTATAAAAACTATATAGAAGAACCTTCTGCCGAATATAACGAAACAAAAGAATTTTGGGACGAAATTAACAAGCGCTCCGGCGACGTGTTTTCCATGGCGGCGCTTTTGGGCGCTGCTATAGCGATCCCCGCGCGAATGGCCTCCACGCGCTTTCCGGGAAAACCTCTTGCGCTGTTGGGCGGTAAAGCAGTTATAGAACGCGTTTACCAAGCGTGCAAAAAAAGCGAATTCGCCGAGAAAACAGTTATTTTGACAGACAGCATAGAGATTGCCGAATTTGCGGACAGTATTTCCGCGCCCGTTGTTATGACATCGGAAAAATGCCGTTCCGGCACGGAAAGAATCATTGAAGCCTTTGAGGAAATAGGTGCGGAATTTGTGGTGAACGTCCAGGGCGATGAACCGTTTATATCGCCAAAGCTTATTGATTCGGTCATAGAGGCGCACCGCGCCACAAACAGCGATCTTGTCACTGCGGCCAGTAAAATCGGCGACGCCAATATGCTTATAAATCCGAATGTCGTAAAGGTCTTGCGCGACGGGCAAGGTCGGGCGCTTTATTTTAGCCGCAGTCCGCTGCCGTATATCCGGGGGCAAAGCAATCCCGCAAAATGGCTTGAAAGCTGCGATTATTGGCGGCATATAGGAATCTACGGATATTCGGCGAAAGCGCTTGCCAGATACGACTCTTTGCCGGTTTCAACCATGGAAAAGTGCGAAATGTTGGAACAGCTGCGTTTTGTGTCTGCCGGCTATAAGTTTGATATTGTAGAGACAGACTATTGTTCCATTGGAATAGATACTCCGGAAGATTTAGACGCAGCGGAAGAATATTTAAAATCTTTAAGTTAACATGGAAGACTCTGAACTTATTGCGCTTGGAAAAGCCGTATTGAACTGCGAGGCAGACACAATAAAAACCGCCACTTCTCGGGTCGGGGAGAGTTTTGCCAAGGCCATTAGGGAAATTCTTTCCCATAAAGGAAAACTTATGGTTAGCGGCGTGGGAAAGTCGGGGCTGGTTGGACAAAAAATAGCCGCGACCCTTTCAAGCACGGGGACTCCTGCGGTATTTATGCACGCTTGCGACGCCGTGCACGGAGATTTAGGCGTATACGAACCGGGAGATCCTACTCTGCTAATTTCAAATAGCGGTTCTACGGTAGAGTGCTTGCGTTTGATTCCCATCCTAAAAAAATTTAATTCGACGATAATTGCGCTAATAGGCAATCTAGACTCTCCAATGGGGCGCGATTGCGATATAATTTTAGATGCGTCGTCGTGCGGGGAGGCCGATCCGCTTGGAATAGTTCCAACAAACTCAACAACACTTGCGATGGCAATGGGCGACGCTATGGCCTGCGCGTTGATGAAGGCGCGCGGATTTTCCAAGGAGGACTTCGCCAGATTCCATCCTGCCGGGCAGCTTGGAAGAAATCTACTGTTGAACGTCAGGGACATAATGAGTCCGCTTTCCCATTGCGCGGTGGTAAATGCCGCAAATACTGTGCGCGAAGTCGTTATAGCAATGACTCGGTTCCCGTTGGGGGCGGCTTGCGTGCTGGATGAAAACGGGGTTTTAACCGGCATCGTGACCGACGGTGACGTCCGCAGAATGCTTCAAAGCGTCGTCGACTTGGACGCTCTTACATGCGGCGAAATGATGACAAAAAAACCGATATGCATAGAGCCGGACGCTTCGTTGGGAAGGGCTGTGAAACTTATGGAAGAGCGCAAATCAAAAATATCCGTGCTGCCGGTGGTTGACGGCGGCGGGAAATGTTTGGGGCTTTTGCGCTTGCACGATATTTACCAGCCACAATAGCTTCCAATGCTTATTCTGAGTTTTATTTTGAAAGTATGAAAATATCTTCGACTTTAAAATTTTTGTGCAAGTGGATTGCGCATCCGAAATCTACGGGAGCTGTATGCCCAAGCTCTGGATTCCTTGCCCGCAAGATGGTCGAGGGAGTAGGAAGTATGCGGGATGGCGGAGTGGTTGTCGAATTGGGCGCGGGGACGGGCGCTGTGACAAAGTATCTGGTTGAGGCCGGATTCGATAAAAACTCGTCGCTTTACAGCATTGAGTTCGATTCGGGATTGGCGGAAACTTTGAAGAGGGATTTCCCCAGCGCTAAAGTAGTCAACGACAGCGCCGAAAACATCCGCAAAATAGTTGGGAGCGATTTGCCAAAAGTTTATGCCATAGTTTCCAGCCTTCCTCTGTTAAGCCTCCCATGCGATATGGTCGGGCGCATTTTAAAAGAGGTTGAGGAAACTCTCCCCGCTGGCGGAAAATTTGTGCAATACACTTATAATTTGAAGAGAAATCCAAATTCGATAGGCTTTAAAAATATGAGGCACATAGGGGTTTCAAAAGTGTATTTAAATATTCCTCCGGCTCGCGTTGACGTGTTTGAAAAGATTTAGTGCCCCAGATGCTTGTGCTTTGCGTGCTTGAGTTATTTTTCCCCGAGAAGCTTTAGACAGGAACTTGCAATTGACGATATTTGTGGAAATCCGCATTTCAGCGCGCAATCTATAAGGCTTGAAAGAGCCGGCCGGAAATAGTTCTCGTATTCCGCCAGCCCCTTTTTCCTGGATAAAAATCCGTACGCCCCCAGTGCCTGCATAAGGCGTTCAACCGCCGCAATGTTCAAAGATTTTTCGGCCTCCGCAAGCGGTTCCCGTTTTTCGAAAGCGTATTTTTTCAGAAGTTCGCCCCTCATCTGCGCCGATATTTCCGCATAAGGGTCAAACAGCAAAGACGCCAAATCGTAATATGGGTTTCCAAGCCTCATTCCCTGGAAGTCTATAAAACTAATTTCTCCTCCTTGGCCTAATATTATATTTTGCGACTGCAGATCCCGATGCAGCAAAGAAGGAGCCTTGGCGGTCAGAGTTTGTCTTATATGCTTGAATTCGCCTTCGGGGAAAGGCTGGTTAATGCCAAAGCGCCCCTTTACGCATTCTTCCATAAAATACTTTTGTTCCCATATGTATAGGTTGTCGTCGAATCCGGGCGAGAGTTCGAACGGCGACAGATTATATTTTTCGGTTATTTGGGTATGGAGGCGGACTATGCTAGCGACAACTTTTTCGTAAGCGGATTCTTTTTTGTCTTCGGAAATTTCGCACAGGCTTGTTTCCCCCGCGTCCCTCATCACTATGGAGCGGTCTTGCTCCGAGTCGTAAAGTATTTCGGGTACGGGAAATTCGCTGCCTTTTAGAAATTTTGCTATAGGAGCGTACAATAGATTCTCGCGTTTTTCAGGGGAGTAAAAACACGCCACAAGCTTGCCGTATTTGGGATCCTCAAATTTAAAAAATTCGCGCATTGAGCCGCCTTTGTCTATTTCGGAAGTTTTTTCCGGAAAGAATCCGTAAGACAATAGTTGCGCCAATCTAAAATTTCTGTCCGGAGCTGCGCCGCCGTTTATTTTTATGTATTCTGGGGGGCTTCCTATGTCAGTCCAAATGCCGCTGTTTTCAGCGAAAAAAAACACCTGGTTTTCGTTTTTTCTGATTGCTCCCAATAGCGTTTCGACGATTGAGAATGCTTTATTTGGTTCTTTCTCCAGAAGATTAAATAACGGCGGGTTCGCCGCATAAAAGCCGCAAAATTGCATAGCGGCATCGAAGGGCTTTTTCAGCTCAAAGCGCATGTCGACAACATTGTTTCCGCGCACGCAAACATTGCTTAAATTTCCTCCGCCGCGAAGGCACAAAGTTGCGGAGCAACTGGGGTAAGTTTTAAAATTCTTATAGGATTGGGCTATGAACGGTTTGGGATCGGCGTCGAAGAAAATGTCTCCATTGTGGACTAGAATCGGCTTTGAGCGGTCTATTAGGCTTAGAATATTTTTAAGGGCTCCGCCGGTATCGAGAATTTCTCCGCGTTCGCGCACGAGAATAATTTCGGCGTTTTTGTAATGGCGTTTGCCGTCTGAGGACAGGGGAAACTGGGAGTCGAATTTTTCGGCCAGATGGAACGTGTTTATAAAGAACTTTTTTATTCCGGCGCCGATTAACTTGTCGAGTATATTGCAAACCATTGGCTTGCCGCGCACATTTAAGAGAGGTTTGGGCGAGTAGTCGGTAATCGGTTTAAGGCGCTTTCCGTAGCCGGCGCATAATATTAGAGCTGAGTCTATTCCCATATTTTTGGAAATATTGCCTAAAAACGCGCATTTTACAAGCTAAAGCGGGCGCGGTGCAAAAAAACAAACTTTCTAAAAAACAAACTTCAAAGATTGACATACACAAACGCTGGCCTTAAATATGTGCTTTTAAAAAATTTCAGTATGATTACTTGGATTCAATTAGTATTGCAAAAACACCACAAGTCGGTCTTCAGCGTTTTGTTGGTTGTTATCATAATAGCTTTTGTCTTCACGATAGGGCAGGTGCCGTTTCTTGGCGACAGAAACAGCGCATGGGACGAACACAAGGATTTCTACGGATTCGACTTGTCCAACCAGGCTGTGGTTTCGCAGCTCCAAACATGCGCGTTTTACGAGGCGATTCTGGGCGGAATGCAGATTCAAACCCAGCAGCAGCTTACCCGTATGATTTTGCGCCAGGCATATTTGCTCTCTCTGGCAAAAGATCTAAATATCCGCCAAGTGTCGGAAGCCGAGTTGCGCGATTATGTGCAAAAGGCTCCAATATTCTTGAATCCCGACGGAACATTCAGCACTCAGCTGTGGAATAAATTTAAGCAGGAGCGCATTGGCACGGGGAGAATCAGCGACGAATCCCTTACATTCATAATCGCCCAAAACGCTTTGGTTTCCAAGATGTCAAAGCTGCTTGGCGGTCCAGGATACGTGTTTAAAAGCGAAGTTGAACGCGAGTATAACCAAAGCTACGGAACGTGGGATTTCAATCTGGCTATCCTCGAATATGACGATTTTAAGCCTGAAATAAAAGTCGATCCCGCCGCGCTGAAAAACTATTTTAAGGCGAACATAGAGAATTATCGCGTTGGCGAAGGAGTTGTTTTGGAAACGGCGTTTTTCCCAGCATCCAAGTACGCTTCGAGCGTGAAAGCTCCAAGCCAAGAAGAAATAGCCGCATTTTACGGTGCAAATATGCGCAAATACGCCACCCAAAAAGACGGCAAGCCGTTTGTTCCTCAACTGTCGGACGTCAGCGAAAAAGTTAAGGCAGATATTCTTGCGGATGTAGCCTTGAGGCAGGCGGCAACCGCAGCCGAAGAATTGGCGATAGCCATTTACGATTCCGGCGCAAAAATGAATTCGCCGGAGGTAAGGAAGATTTTTAGCGACGCAAAAGTTGAGCTTAAAAAGTCCGACGTAATTCGCACAACCGATAAGTCAGCGCCCAAAGGCATTCCTGAAAATGTGGCGGCTGCCGGATTGCAATTGGATGAAAACTCTTTCTACACCGATCCCATTCCTGTTTCCGACGGCGTATGGTTTGTAATGTTGGTTCAGAAAGTTGACTCTTACCTTCCAAAGTTTGCCGACGTAAAACAGCAAGTAGAGAAAGATTATTTGGAATCGCAAAAACAAAAGCTATTCGCCGAACGCGGAGCAACTCTTGACGCCGCGCTCGCGAAGGCTGTTGCGGAGGGAAAGAGCTTTGCGGATGTTGCAAAAGCTTCCGGCGCAAAAGTTGAGGCTGTAAAGAATTTCTCGCTCACAAAATTCAGTTCCACGGCTCCTGCCGTAATGAACGCATACAGTGTGATTCGCTCGGAACTTCCAAAAATGAAAGTCGGCGGAGTTTCCAAAATGCAAACGCTTTCAAAGAACGGATATATAGTAAATCTTGTAAAGTTTACAAAGCCTTCCGAACAGGCAACTGCTGCGGACTACAAAAAATTGGCGCAAAATATAGAAATGGCGTTTAGCGCATTCAGTTCCAATACGGTAGTCGGAGACATGATTGAAAAAGAATCTGGCGCGGCAGAGGCAGTTGAATAGCGTAGAATAATTTATTGAGAAGCGGAGCAGCCTGCAATCTGGTGCTCCGCTTTTTTATTTTATAAGCACTGGATTTTTACGATATTAATTGGCAATGTTTTTTTAATCTTCTCATTGTTAAAAATTTGAAAAAAAAACTTGTAATCGCATATTATTGCGTTTGATAATATATTCATTAAGGCGGTAAATACCCATTTGAGATTTCCGCCACAGCAATTGAAAGGAATAGAAATGGCTGCAAAAACATCAAAGAAACTCGCGGTCGTAGCATCCCAACCTGCAACAAAGAAGACCGTCAAGAAGAGCGCGGCTTCAAAGAAATCGGCGACTGCTCCCAAAGAGGCAGCGGAATCTAAGAAAGCCTGTTGTAAAAAGGGCAAATGCTCCGATACAAAACTGACTCGCGTCATAGTAAAGTTCGATGCGGGCTGGGGAAACCAGCTCTATATTCGCGGCATAGGCGCGGGGCTTAACTGGCAAAAAGGAGTTGTTATGCAGTGCGTCGGAGACGATGAATGGCTTTGGGAACAGTTGGTCCCCAAGGGCGACGTATCTTTTAAGATCCTGCTCAACGATCAAGTTTGGAGCCAGGGAGAGGATTTTGTCGTCGCATGCGGCGACACAATCATATGCCATCCTGTGTTTTAATTGAATTATGCATTGTTTTCGCGCGCATCCCAATAAGGGAGGCGCGCTTTTTTTTTCACAGTTTTTGCGCCGCTGCCGATTTTTCCGCACAACTTAGGTTTTATAGGGATAAAACTATTGAATTTTAAAGCGCGATAAAATAAAAACGTTGGCGATGAAAATTTTATATTACGATTGTTTCGCCGGTATAAGCGGAGATATGAATCTTGGCGCTCTTGTAGATTTGGGGGTTGACGCAGGGGAGCTTGTGCGCAACTTAAAAAAACTTGATGTAGGCGGTTGGGAGCTTTCTTTTAAAAAAACCTTAAAAAACGGCATAAGCGGTACATTGGCAAATGTCTATGTAAAACAATCGCATCACGAAGAAGGATCTTGCGAAATTCATAGTCATGCGGAGCCGCACGCAGAAGCCTGCCGCAGCGTGGAATCCGGCGCCGCCGGACATGGGCATGGGCATGAGCATCGCTCTTACGCAGATATAAAACGCATAATTATAAGTTCAAGCTTGCCGGAAAAAGTAAAGTCTTCGGCAATTGGGATATTCGATATAATAGCGCGCGCGGAAGCTCAAGTCCATGGGAGAAATATTGACGAAGTGCATTTTCACGAAGTCGGGGCGGTCGATTCAATTATTGATATAGTTGGGGCTGCAATTTGCATGGATATGCTTGGTGTTGATAAAATAGTTTCGTCGAGCGTGGAGCTGGGCGGCGGAACTGTAAAATGCGCTCATGGAGTATTGCCCGTTCCTGCGCCAGCCACGGCGATAATTTCAAAAGCGTTTCCGTCTAAAATCGGCGGGGTTCGCCACGAAGCAACAACTCCAACCGGCGCTGCAATTATTGCGGCTTTTGCGGACAGCTATGACGTTCCGGTTTCCGGGAAATGTCTGGGTACAGGGATTGGAATAGGGCACAGAGAATGTTCCGAGCTGCCTAACATTTTGCGCGTTTTGCTTTACGAATCCCCCGACAAACCAAACTCCGCAGAAATGGACAGCGTTAAAATGTTTGAGGTGTGCGCAAATATAGACGACATGACTCCGGAGCATGTTTCTGCGTTGTGTTCACGCTTGTTTAAAGCAGGTTCTCTGGACGTCTGGCAGGAATCTATCGCCATGAAAAAAAACCGTTTGGCCGTAAAAGTATGCGCGCTTTGCAAAACGGAAAAACTCGAGGAGGTCCGCAGGGTGTTTTTCGCTCATTCCACAACTTTGGGCGTGCGGCAATATCCGTTGGCGCGGTTTAGCATCGCAAGGGAGTCGATTAAGAAAAATACAAAGTTTGGCGAAATTTCTTTGAAAAAATCCTGCTTTGACGGAGTCGAACGCATTAAGGCTGAATTTGACGATTGCGCGAAAATTTCGGAGCGCACGGGAAATCCGGTCGATATAATAGCAAAGAGAATAGAAAACCTATCGGATAATGGATAAACTGTCCGGACAGATTTTACCGCTAGGCAAGGCTGCAGTTGCCTTGTCGGGCGGATTGGACAGCTCCGTATTGCTGGCTATATGTGCGGATATCTTGGGAGCCGAAAACTGTCTTGCTGTAAGCGCCGATACTCCTTATATGATGGCTTCTGAGCAAGAGTCAGCAGATAAACTTTGCAGAAAAATCGGCGTAAAGAGGATTTCCGTAAGGCTTTCCATTCCCGATTGCATCAAAAACAATCCTCCCGACAGGTGCTATCTGTGCAAGCGCCTAATTTTTGGGCGCCTTATAGAAGAGGCTTCGGCGCGCGGTTTCGAAAAACTTTTGGACGGGACGAACGCAGGGGATTTGTCCGACTACCGGCCGGGAATGCGCGCTCTCTCAGAGCTTGGAGTTTTTAGTCCGTTCCTTGCGGCTGGATGGGGGAAAAAAGAAATTCAAGAGTGCGCTTTGGAGCGCGGAATGGATGTTGCGGGAAAACCGGCTTACGCATGTTTGATGACGCGGTTTGAAACAGGGGCAAGGATTGATGAAAGCCTGCTTAAGATGGTTGATGAAAGCGAGGATTTCCTGCGCTCTTTGGGGTTTTCGAGCGTCCGCGTTAGAATACACGGAAAGTGCGCTCGCATAGAAGTATCTCCGGATTTGCTGCAAAAATTTTGCGTGCCGGAAAATATGGGCGTTGTAAGCGCCCAACTGAAGAAGATAGGCTTTAAATACGTCAGCGTAGATTTGGAAGGATATAGGCGCGGAGCAATGAACGCGCAGATTTGAATATGAAAGGCATATCTGAAATACTTGAGGCTTTTAAGAAAGGCGACATATCGTTAAACGATGCCCAGGCAGCAATAGAGTCTGCGGGCGTTGTGAATATTTCCCATACTCGCCTTGACATTGGCAGGCGTTCGCGCACCGGAGTCGGAGAAGTCGTGTACGGGGCAGGGAAAACTAAGGAACAAATATTGGATATAACCAGAAAAATCTCCGATATGGGCGAAAACACTCTAATTACCCGGGTCTCAAAAGAAGCTTCCGACGCTCTTTTAAGCGAATTTCCCCAAGCGCGCCACAATGAAATTGCCCGCACCGTTTCTGTAATTTCCGATTCGTCAAAGCGCGCTTTATCAGACGGTTTTGTGGCTATTGTCACGGCTGGCACTTCCGATATGTACGTAGCAGAGGAGGCAAGGGAAACTTTGGATTTCTTGGGCGACAAAGTAAAAACTTTTTATGATTGCGGCGTGGCGGGGCTTCACAGAATACTCTCGGTGGCGGATGAAATCCGTGCGGCAAACGCCGTTATTGTGATAGCCGGAATGGAGGGCGCCCTCGCGAGCGTTGCGGCGGGACTTTTAAAGGTTCCGGTAATCGCCGTTCCAACGAGTGTCGGATACGGCGCAAGTTTCGGAGGACTTGCAGCTTTGCTTTCTATGATAAATTCCTGCGCCAACGGCGTCAGCATTGTCAATATTGATAACGGATACGGTGCCGCATACAACGCGCATCTTATAAATTCAAGACACAAGTAATATGGATAGCGTTCAATCTTTTTATACTCTTGCCGGGACTGCGGTTTTTCTGGGATTTCTGCATACCGTAATAGGCCCCGACCATTATCTGCCTTTTGTGGCTTTGGGCAAGGCTCGCAATTGGAGTAGCGCTCATACTTTGCTAGTCACTTTCTTATGCGGGTTGGGACATGTCTTGTCTTCTGTTATATTGGGCTTTTGGGGTATTGTTCTGGGAGCGGGCGTAGGCGCTTTAGAGTCTATTGAGGGAACGCGCGCGGACATAGTTAAATGGATGCTGCTGGTTTTCGGAGTGTGCTACATGATATACGGCGTGAAGTTTGCTATGCTTGGAAAAGTTCATATGCATGAAGACGGAATCGTACATTCCCACGGTTGCGTTTCGGCTGGACACACCCATGCTGCCCCCATTGGGAAAAATGCCGGATTTTGGATTTTATTTATTATATTTGCATTCGGCCCATGCGAGGTTCTAATACCCTTGGTTATGTATCCAGCGTCTGAATTTAATTGGCTGGCAGTATTTGCGGTGGCGTTGGCATTCTCATTCTCCACAGTTGGAACGATGTTGCTGATGGTTGGAGGCCTTTTGTATGGAATGCGGTATATGGGGAATTGGACTGGCAAATTGGAACGATGGAACCATACAATAACGGGAGCGGTTATTGCAATTTGCGCCATTCTTATGTTCGTAGGATTGTAGCCCTGCAAGATATTAAAATAAAGAAGCGCGCGAGGGGTATCGCGCGCTTCTCTTAGAATGGGAACGGATTGTCGCCCGAAGGCTTTACAGCCGCGGGAGCGGATTTCTTCTTCTCCTGGTGCTTGTAGATTCTCATTGATTCATCGAATACAACCGCTTTTTTATGCACTTTTATTCCTTGCACTACAATAGCCTTATGAGGGGTCACGGGGCATATGTACTCGCAAGCTCCGCAGCCTATGCAGACATCCTCATGAACGTGCGGTATATACAGGCTGTTTTCAAGTTTGCCGAAAGGAATCATCTCGATTGCCTGTACCGGGCAATGTTCCGCGCAGGCTGCGCAGTCGGTACCGTCGGTTTTTACAACGCATAAACTTTTCTTGAATTTTGCCGTCCCTATTTTTACGCGCAGTTTTTCTTTTGATGTTAAAAACTTTATTGCGCCTGTAGGGCAAGCCTTTGTGCAGGCGTGGCATGTATGCAGACAAAATCCCTGCGAGAAATCCATAAATGGCTGCATGAAGCCGCTCAATCCCCATTCGGTAAGCGACGGCTTTAAAATTTGCGACTTGCATGCTGCAGTGCAGATTTGGCAGCCTGTACACAAATTCAAAAAGCTCTCAATGCTTCCAGATCCCGGAGGCGATGCCAGGCGCTTGTCCGGGCGCTCGCCTTCAAGCATGTAGGGCGAGGCGTCTTCGTCGATTTTGCAGTTTCCGCCGATTCCAGCTCCCGCATTGCGATTTTTACCTTTCCCCATGCCCATTCTCATTCCAACGCCGGCATCTTTTTTAGCGGCAGAGCATAAGATTGCGCCTAATCCGAGAATTGCGGCCGGAAGCGCTCTACGGGATATTCCCCTTCCGGGGAGGGATTTTTTCCCGTTGTTTCCTGCGCTGATAGCCAAGGCCTGGTTTTTAGATGCCTTTCCTTCTCCGTTTGAAAAGAGTTTTTTCAATTCTGGATTAAGCTGCAGGTATATTGCCGATTTAGGGCATTGGGCGGCACAGTTGAGGCACATTACGCATTTGGAGAAATCTACGTTTTTGTTTTTCGACTCTATGCATTCCGCCTTGCAATTGCGTTCGCATATTCCGCACGAGACGCATTTTGACTTGTCGAAAGCGATTTTAAAAATGGAGAATCTTGCGAACAATCCCAAAAAAGCTCCGATCGGGCATATTGTATTGCAGTATAGCCTTCCGCGCAAAAGAGTGGCGATAGAAATGGCCGCCAAAATAAAAAGTGCAAATCCAAACGCATACAGAGCGACAGCAGGATTGCCGTCAACCGGCTGCACGGAATATATTCCTATATTTGAGAGCGCAAGGCCTATGCCGTTTACACTTTCAGCCAAGAGCGGAGTGACAATGCACCCCATTATTTTCCCGTAAAGGGGATATGGATCTATAAAACCCAGCAAGTGCTTATATCCAAAAGCTATTGCAAGAATGGCTAATCCCAAAAAAGAGTACCTTAAAACGTTTCTGGCTTGCGCGTATTTCTGTCTCTCAAAATTTTTTGCGCAGAACTTTCCAAGGCGGGTTTTCTTTAAGGCCGATATCTTTGCTGGAGCAAGCCCAATGCGCCTGATGATGTCCATCAATATTCCAAACGGGCAAAAGAAAGAACAGTATATTCTACCAAACAACAACGCGCAAATGGTAAACGTTATGAAAGCCGAACCCGCGGCGATGCTTCCGAGCGCCAGCATCTTAGAAAGGGATGGCGCGTAAAGCGTAGCGGTTGGATTATACATATAATAGGGTTTGGGCAGCGAATGGTAAATATCCAAGAACTGCGCGCTTATAGCAAAAAATATCGCCAAAGCTATCAATACTCTAATTTTCTTAAGTATTTTAAAAACCTTATTCATAAATGCGTTTCCGGTATTAAAAAAACCGCGCGCAACACAGGCTGTGCGGCGCGCGGCAAATGTCCAGGTGGAAAGCCGTTTACGCCATTGATATTCTTTTGACGTTCAATTTGCTCAAGTCTGTCGTTCCAACTCCGAGCTTCTCCGCGGCTTCGATGTATTTTATGTCGTCGAGCTTATAGGGAACTCCCATGCCGGTTGCTTTGGCGACGCTCGCAAAAATTTGCGTTGCAGCTACGTCTGCGGCTACAATATCAGTGGAAATCAGCTGGTATTTCGCTATCGGAGAAAATTCCGGAGATTTTCCGCGCGGGCCGTGCTCTAGCATGACGCGGTACGCGTCGACAATCGTCAGGGTTGTCTTCTGGTAGGACGCATAGTCTGCGATGCACTGCGGCATGTTATTCCTATGCCACCATTGCCTGTCCCAAATGCATCCCATATAGTTCTTAAGCGCGCAGGTTATTTTTGCACCGCCATGGTGCTTTAGCACGGGAATATTTATAAACACGTCCGGATTTATTGCAAGTTTGTGTACTTTGCAGTCTTTAAGAGACACTCCCTTGGGGACTATTTGCGGTTCGTACATGTTTTCCGTATTTCCGGGAACCATTTTTCCGCCATTTGATTCAACTGCGGCAGCTATGCCGCTAACTTTGTAGCGGTTGTCCCAGTCGTTCCCGCATGTGTGGTCGAAACAGAAAACTTCTTTTGCTCCCGCATCGAAGCAATGCTTTACTATCTTTGCCACGAGTCCGGGGTCTGTATTTGCGCCGTATTCCGGCGGCCTGTCCCAGCCGATGTTCGGCTTTATTACGACAGTCTGTCCTTTCTTTACAAATCTGGACATTCCGCCCATTTCGGCTATGCCTTTTTCAAACATATCTGCGGCCGTTCCACCATGGATTGCAACCATGTCGGGAAGTCCGGCTTTTTCTTTTGTGTCGGCGAAGAGTGTTTTCCCCGCGGGCAATGCGGACGCCGCCGCGCCGAGGGCTACTTTATAAACAAATTCTCGTCTTTTCATATGGTCGATTATGGTGTGTATTTTGACAAGGTAAAGTATTTTTACGCAAAAATGCATATTTTTTTAACGGCTGGAATATAAAAAAGTTTCGTAAAGATTATTGCATTTTTTTATGCGCCAAACATCTTTGTTGTTTTTTCGACAATATGGAAGCTGTAAAAGAGTTTTTATCGTCTCCGTTTCAAATGTCCGCGCTGTTTGGGTGCGCGTTTCTAATAGGCATGTCTAAAACGGGAATCCAGGGGGTTGTAATGCTTTCAATTCCGATTATGGCGCTGGCTTTTGGAGCAAAAGAATCGACCGGCGTCATATTGCCGATGCTATGTTTTGCGGATATTATAGCGGTTGTTTACTATAGGCGCGAAGCTAGATGGCGATATATATTGAAACTTGTTCCGGCGGCAGTTTTGGGATTTTTTGCGGCTATTTTTGTGGACAGTTTTGTTCCGCGCGAAAGTTTTAAAATACTGATGGGCGCATGTATTTTATTGGGACTGTTTATAATGGTGCTTTCGCGCAAATTTGGAGACAATTTGGAGGGGATTTTTCAGTCGCGCCTGTACGCCCAATTTTTCGGGCTGCTCGGAGGATTTACGACGATGATAGGCAATGCTGCCGGCCCCGTTATGTCGATATATCTATTGTCGATTAGGCTGCCGAAGTTTGCGTTCGTGGGGACTAGCGCATGGTTTTTTATGATAGTAAATTACCTTAAAGTCCCCCTGCAAATTTTTGCATGGGACAATATTTCATGGAATACGATAGCGGTTGACGCTTTGGCGGTGCCGTTTATTTTTTTAGGGGCGGCAATCGGAGTTTGGGCAGTTAAAAAAATGCCTGAAGGCGGATACCGGACTTTTGTCGAGGCGGTGACCGCGCTCTCGGCCCTGGCGCTTTTTTTCTAGGATATTTGCGCCTGACGAAATGGTTTGACACAGCGAAGCTTTTTTTTTGAAATTTTAAATGTTCTTTTATTTATCGACACAAACAGCGCAATACCGTGGAACGCCGTTAGAATCGGCGACAGTCGCGCTGCGGTAACGGGGAACGTTCGGGACTTTTATTAACGCGCTTTATGCGCTGGCCAATGAGCCGGTTTGTCGCGGATTCAATGCGCATTGCATCTGCAGGCGGACGGTTTGTGAAGGCGTTTCGGACGGCGCGGGCATTGGGCCCGCATATTACCCGGAGTCCGAATATTCGGTGTTGCTTGTAGGAAGGCGCAAGATTCAATGTTGCAGCGCGTATGGATGTCTGAAATTTCGCGCAGCCGCGGCTTGTTTTGCCTTTCCGAAAATTTCCGCATTTTAGCGTGTGCGGAAACTTCATCGCGCAAATGGAGCTTCAATGACTTTCAGATTATTTATAGCCGCAATATGTTTTGCGTTTATTTGTCCGCTTTCTTCACAGGCGGATGGCGGTTATTTTGCGGGCGGCTCTGGTGCGGTGACCGCTGCCGCAGAAGTTGGCAATGCGGGAAAAGAAGGCTCAAGCGAGGATTCTGAGGAGCGGCATGAATTGGAGGAAATAGTCGCCACGGGGTACGATTTTAAGGCGGATTCTTTGGAGGTTCCGATAAATATTTCAAAGATAGAGCGCGGCGATATAGAAAAGTCTTCGGCTACGAATCTTGCCGAACTCCTACAGAAAAAAGGAGGGGTGATGGTTCGTTCCACAGACGGCAACGCAAACTCCGGCGAGATTTCAATGCGCGGCTTTGGCGAGAATTCTCAGCTGCGCGTGCTTGTTATCGTTGACGGGCACAGGCTGAACCGCTCGGATGTGGGGGCGTTAAACTTAATGCAGATTCCGGCGGACAACATAGAGTCCATAGAAATTTTGCGGGGTTCCCACACTGCCGAATACGGCAATAACGCCGTGGCTGGAGTAATAAAAATAAAAACTTTAAAAGGCGTTCTAGAAGACTCTATTGGCGCGCGTTTTGTTTGCGGCTCATACGGGCTGTTTCAGGCGGCGGGAAGGTTTACGGGGCACGACGGCGACTGGTTCTATTCCGGGGAGGCGACGCGATACCAGACAGACGGATATCGGCAAAATTCAAGCGCGTGGTCCGATTCTTTCAACTTGAGCGGCGGCAATTTTGTCAGCGACTCTACAACCGTGGACGTTGGGTTGAACTACAACATAGACTATAACCAGATGCCCGGGGCTCTTGCCACGTTTTCGCAGGCGGAGGAAAACCCTCGGCAGTCGCTGCAGGACGGGCAATGGGCGCGGGTAAATTCAGCCTTGGCGACTGCCCGTCTGACATCGGAGCTTTCGCGCGCCCAAATAGACGCCCCCTTTGGTATAAATATCCGCAGGGCAGAGTGGACTTGGGACACAAAATGGTTCGACAACGACCAGTGGAATGTTTCGTTTAATCCGAGGGTAGATTACGAGATTTCCGAGGATGCAAGCGTGTATTTTGGCGCGGACGTGTCTTTTGACGGCATAAGTTATGCCGGATACTTGAATGAAAACCGCTCTGACACTGTTGAAAATTCCGACATAGACATGCAGACATTCGGTGCGTATGCCGGGGGAGAATGGGAGGCATTTGAAGACTTAACATTGTCAGGCGCTCTCCGAGGTGAGGCTGCGCGCATCGGCGGCGAGGACGTGCGCTACGATGCGCAGACCGTTCCGAAATACATATATAGAAGGGGGCAATGGATTTTAAATCCCCTCTATTCAAATCCGCCCAAAGTATTGTCGTCTTTTGACGGTCAGAAATGGTACGGCGGATTCGCGGCGGATTTTGGCGTAAACTACAAATTGGATGATAGCCAGAGCTTATTTGCGCGTTTCGACCAGCTTTACCGCTATCCTGCAACCGACGAAGTCGCCGCGTACCAAGGCACTACCATGGCAAAACCTTTTAACGTGGATTTAAAGCCGGAGCGCGGACAGAATTACGAATTGGGATACAAATATTGTTCCGGCGAATGGGACTTTGTGGGGAACGGATTTGTTCAGATGCTTACGGACGAGATATCGTACGACGCCAACCAAGCCCTCAACATCAATTTAGACCCTACCATAAGATACGGCTTTGACGCCAGGCTGTCTTACGACGCCGAAATATGGGGGGCTTCTTTCAACGCCACCGTCATGCGCGCGGAGTTCCGAAGCGGCAAGTATTCCGGCAATGCCGTGCCGCTTGTTCCGCAATATGCAACTTCCGCCACGCTTTATATAAAGCCTCTTGAATGGATAACTCTGAGCGCGACCTTCAATTACGTAGGGCCGCAGCCGCAGGGGAACGATTACCTTAACGCATACCGCAAGATACCTGGATATTGCACTGTTGATTTTCAGGCGCTCTTTGAAGTTTGCAGATACGGAAGCGTTTTTCTTGCGGTTGAAAACGCGTTCAATAAAAATTACGTCTCCGCAGCGTGGGTTGGATCCATTTATCCGGCAATTGGCAGGGTTCTAAAAGCGGGAGTCAATTTAAAGTTTTAGCATGTTATGAAAAAATACTTATTTTTATTTTTTAATGTTTGCGTGCCGTTCGCGCTTTCGGCGCATTATTTGCCGTTCGCGGAGCCATATATGGTTGCCGGATCGTCCGAGTGGGTGTATCCGCAGTCTGGTGAAGTAGATAAAAACGCCGGTCCTGTTTATTTTTGCGCGGCGGCAAGCCAAACTCCGACCACTGCAATAGCCTACGACGACCCGCGGTTTGTGGATTGGGCTAGCGGCTGGAAAGACGTTTACTACGGCGAGAATTGCGCGGATGAGTGGCGGACTCCGCATCTGGCATGCGGCAAGGCAGGGACTTCGGTGTTCGACATAGTCTGCCTTGGGGACGGAGGGTCTATAACCATGACGTTCGACAACGCCATTCGCGACGGAGAAGGATTTGACTTTGCCGTCTTTGAAAATTCCTTCGACGAAAAATTTTTGGAGCTTGCGTACGTAGAGGTTTCTAGCGACGGTGTAAATTTTGTCCGTTTCCCTAATCTCTCATTTATGATACCGGGATTTGAAGATTTTGAATACGGCGATCCGCCGCCGATAGGTTCGACCGGTTCGGAAAGTTTCGACGCCCGGCTTGTTTATAACCTGGCTTCAAAATACTCAATTGGCAAGGGGCATCCATTTGATTTGGCGGAACTTAAATATGCGTACGATTTCGCAATGAGTGCCGAGTGCACATTTTCAGACGAATATAAAAACCATATTATTCAGAATTACCCCAAGCTTGATGTTCAAAATGTAAGATACGTGCGCATAGTAGATATAATAGGCGACGGCAGAAACCGCGACAGCGAAGGCTACCCAATTTGCGATCCGTGCAATTGCGTAGGCAGCGCGGGTTTTGATTTGGACGCAATCGGCGTTATAAATTCGGCTAAAAATTCCGCGCTGAAGCCGCAGACAATCACATTTGAGCCTTTGGAGCCGATGCAGTATAACAAGGTTGTCCCGGTGGAGCTTGTTGCGGTTTCCGACTCAAATCTTCCCGTGCGTTTTGAGATAGTTTCCGGCAATGCGTCAATCGACGGCAATGTGCTTACGCCTGCTGCCGAAGTTGGAGAGATAGTCATTAGGGCTGTGCAGGACGGAAATGATATTTACGCAAAAGCGTACGCGTTTCAGATTTTAAAAATAACCGAAAAACAAACCCAAGCTATAACGTTTTCCGCAATACCAAACCGCACTCCTGAAGATTCCGCAACAATAGGCCTCGAGGCATCGTCATCGTCCGGATTGCCCGTGGGATTCTATCTAGTTTCCGGCAACGGGGATTTCAGCGGACAAACTCTGGTTTTAAACGATACATCCGCTCCGCAGATAATAACGGTGCGCGCCTATCAAGACGGCGATAGCGATTACGCACAGGCTACGCCGGTCGACAGAAGTTTTGCTATATATAATCCGCAAACTTTTTCCCAATGGTCTGCCGCCAACGGAAGCGTTTCCGAAACGGACGATCTCAACGGGGACGGCTACTGCGCGGCTTTCGACTACGCTTTTGGATCGGAAACTGCGTCAGCGAATCCCCAAAACTTGCCATCCATGGAAGTTCAAAACGGAGTCATAAGCATTTCATGGAGGGTTAGGGTAGATTCGTCCGATGTTCAGTCTGTACAGCTGAAAACGCGCGTGGGCGATTCCTCTTTGTGGGTTCGCAGGCCCGCGTCATCTGGGGATTTGTACATTGAAAACGGAAGCGTTTACTGCAATTATTATTTTTCTATGGCGCAGCCTAAGAACAGCATAGACGTGCGTTTCGACATTTCGCTTGCAAGCGGGGCTACAGCAGTTTCAGAGCCGCGCTCGTTTGTTTACGCTTACGCGTATTCCGATTGGCTGGCAGACAATTTAATAGGCGAGCGCGAAAGCGCGGCGGATTATTGCGTGTCTTCAGACGGAATGACTAACTTGCAAAAATATGCGTCCAATCTTCCCGCGCGGCAGGTGTGTTCGCAGTCCCAGGTGGCGTCTTTCAGCAAGTCCGAGTCTGGCGCCGTTCTGACTTACAAGTTTTATAAATATGCCGAAGTGAAGAAGACATTCCAATGGAGTACGGACATGTCTAATTGGTTCGACGCCTCGGATTCGGACATAACCGTGGAAGAAGTCCAAACCGATTTGATTTACAAATTTACAAAGCCGATTCCCGACGGGGGAAGATGTTTTATGCGCGTGAAGATTGAAAAATAGCGCGCGGCGGCAAAATCCATGCGCTGCCAGCAAATCAGCTGTGCTTCATGTTTAAATATAAAACGCGGCACGCCCATGGGCGTTATGCAAATTGCGTTTTCCTTGCAGAATGCAACTTTTGATTTGCGAAAAAAAAGAAGCCGCCCGGCGCAACCCGGCGGCTTCCGATCTTTTGGAATATACACGAATAAATGTTTATCTTCTGCGGCGGGCGGCTGCAAACGCTATCGCAAGCGCCCCCAAAATAGCCGCGCAAGTAGATGGTTCTGGAACTGCGGTGCTAAATCCGCCTACAGCCACAAACGACGGCGTGTTCATTCCCCATTCCCCATTGTCCGAAGATGTTATTTCAAAATTTAAAAACTTTACGTCTCCGGTGAATGCTTCAAAACTGACATACTGCCAGTCTTTGACAATGTCGGTCTTTCCGTCGCGGTAATCGGCCAGATAAAATTCAACTGTGCCTATCTCCGACATATTAGCGTCATATCCGTATATGGAGATTTTCATCCAGTCTCCGTCTGTAAACGGGCGCGCGGGGTTGCTTTCATACTTGGGAGATGTCAGCACGTCCACAGTAAGGCTCGTATTGGATAGGTATATTCCGTCAACGGAGCTTTCAAGCGCGCTGAGCTCTATTACTGGCGCTTCTGCGAACATAGAATAGTTGTGGTCTACATAGATTACCGAATAGATTTCGTTCGGGTCTGTTGTACCGTCTTTCGAGAGCCCTCCCAGCGGGGCAGCGGCATATTGACCGCTTCCATTATACAGGGTGCCGGCAGTGTATTGTGTAATATTGGAATATGTTGCCCCCGCGTATGAACCGTATTCCGAATTGTATTCGTTATAATATACTATGCCGTTAGATTCAAAGTATCCGTTTTGGTCGCTGCCGTTCCAAAATGATTCCGGAGGAAGCGACAAATCGGAGAAATTGATGATGTCAGCCGATGCGTTAGTTGCAAAAGCCGCCGCGAGCGCCGCAACGCAGGCCAGTGTTTTTATAGTGAGTGTTTTGTCCATGGTTGTTTTTTTTGCGTTTAAAAATTTCGGCGTTCCCCTTGAATTGGAAACGCCGCGTGAATATCGCAAAAAACAACTTCCGGCGCGTAGAAAAACGAAAATACCGCCCCGGCAGCGCGCATTGCGCAAACTCTCAGCGCTTCCAATTCGCGGGAAGCCGAACGAGAATACCCTTATCAACACACGTCTTCTGGCTAAAACTGCGGATTTGCACAAATCCAAGATTCCCGACCTTCCCGCAAATTGCTTTGCAGTGGTTATTCGGAAAGCTTACAGTTATCACAGCGGCGCGACCGCGTCCGAATCCAACGGACTTCCGTTTGTGAGAGGGTTTTCTTTTAAAGAACAGGATTAGATTCAAAGCTCTTTGAGATATTCGTCAACTAAAATTTTCCCCAAAATTTTCCCGGCTTTTGCTGTATATTTTATAGGCTTTCAATGTCTTCGAAGTAAAGTTTAGCGCATTGCAGGATGTTTGCGGTCTGGCATGCGCGCGGGATTTTTACAAGCTTGTTTTAGGCTTTTTTATTCCAAATTTTTCCCGGAATTTCTTAGGGAGGAATTTAGCGGTTTTAACTAGGCGGTTTATTCTGCGGAAGCTTTGTTTTTGCCTTCGCACGTTTGTTGCGCTTCAAAGAATTTATGATGCGATATGCGCAGAACCTTTCTTTGCAGAAATTGCGCCGCGCGCATCCCAAAAGAAGCGAGGATATTTCTAGTGCAAGTTTGCGGCGCTAGGAATCTTTGCCGACGGAATTGCGATGAACATGCGCGCATTCGGCAATGCGTTTAATATCCGCCGCGCTTGAAGTTTTGGATGGCGCGGGGTTTTGCCGCCAGGCGGGGCAGGCGTGAAAAGTTTTCATAAATTTTTGTTCGGTTTTACCGGCTTTCGAAAGAGCGCGGAGGAATTTTGGCGGAAAAATATATCTTGCAATCCTGCCAATATAGATAACCTCTGTCTTTATGGATATTGCGCTTAAACCGCAGATAACGCCGTTCATGCCTCTTCCTCCCTTGGAATTTGCGGGGCGGGAAAGGCTTGATGCGGACATCGCGGATTTTATGTGCGGGTGCGAACTCCTTTCATCCGGGAGAGGCGCTCTTTTGCGGGCTTTGGACTTGGTTAAATTTAGGGGAGTTTTGCATATTCCTGAATTCTTCTGCCCTGCCGTGAAAAAAATTCTGACTGCAAGATATGATGTAAAAACATTCTTGGACATACCGTCGGAACCGTGCGCGCGTTTTGGCTCGATAGGCGCAAAGCAAGGCGATGCGGTTCTTGCGGTAAACTTTTTCGGCTTGAGAAATCCGCAAGACTGGTATTCATGGGCTGAATCTGTTCCCGGTGTTGTTCTAATTGAAGACCATTCCCATGCTCCGTTTTCCGATTGGGCGTTGAACACGCGCGCCGATTTTTCATTCGCTTCTTTAAGAAAATGTTTCCCTTTGCCAGACGGCGCGTATTTGCGCGCTAGAGGTTCGGCTCCGTCTAAAATATACTCCCGCGGCGGAGAGCAGCCTGATTTTTCGCGCGATGCTCTTGCCGCGGCGGCTATTGACGCATATTCTCCGCCTGCTGCGCTGCCGTTTTATTATTCCGCCGAGGCTCGCCTAAATAATTTGAATGGAGCCGGGCGCATTTCAAAGTATTCTTTCGAGCTGCTGAAGGGATTTGACATTCGCGGAATGGAGAACGCCAGAGAGAGAGCGTACAAGTCTTTTGTCGAAAACTTTTCTCCAGGCGTTTGCGAGGAACTTTTTTCTAAAAAAAACGGGGAGGAAAATATATGCGGAAACAGCGTTTTCTCTCCGACTTTAAAATTCAAGAACATGTTTGCGCGGGACCGCGTGTACAGCGCGCTGCGCGACATTGGCGTATTTGCCGTGATATATTGGGGCGGGCAGGGCGCAGGCATTTCTGACCCTGTGCGCGATGAAGTGTCGACAATATTTACCATTCCGTTAGACTTTAGGCATTCGGCAGTCCAGGCAAAGGCATTGGCGGAATTTATATCAAATTTTGGCTTCTAATAAGAGACGGATTTCCCACAGCCGGATCAGTATTTGATTTCGACAGCTTTTTGCCGTTTTTGTCCATTACTAGAGGGCAGTGGTAAAACTGCGGCGGGCGCAAATCCAGAGCCTCGTATAAGAGCAGTTGGCGCGCCGTTGAAAGAAGCAAATCTTTCCCTCTAACGACTTCTGTAATCTCCATAGCGGCGTCGTCAACGACGACCGCAAATTCGTAGGAAGGGACTCCGATTTTCCTCCATATTACAAAATCTCCAAAATCTTCGCCTGCAATAAAAGACTGCGCGCCCATTGCGTTGTCAAAAAATTCGATTTTTTCACCGTCGGGAACTTTAAAACGCCATGTTTTTTCAAGTGCGCCGGGAAAGAATTCACGTACACAGTTTCGGCGCAATTGTCTTGGAAAGATTTTTTCCGGCTCCAAGAAATCGAAGGTCCTTTTTTGCCGCGTGGAAAGTTCCGCGATTTGTTTCCGAGACGCCTGGCAAGGATATATTTTCCCCGATTTTAAAAGTTTATTAAATGCGCCCACATAAAAATTCATGCGCAAGCTTTGCGTATATGGCGCGTAATTTCCGCCTATATCGTCGCCTTCATCCCACTGGATGCCTATGGACTTTAAGTCTTCGACTGCGGCTTCAGCGTATTTTTTCTTGCAGCGCTCAAAATCTATGTCCTCTATTCTCAACACCAATGTTCCCCCGCTTTCGCGCGCGCGTTCCATGGCGGTTTTGAACGTTTGAGCGTGCCCGACATGCAGATATCCTGAAGTTGTCGGGGCAATTCTGCCTCTGTAGGATTGTGAAGTCATGTTTTAAGCGTTGTTTTCTGGCGGGAAATTTGCGTCCAAAAATTCTCGCAGCGCCGCCGCCGTTTCAAGACCTATCCCGTCCACTTGGCGCAACTGTTCCACGCTGGCCGACTTTATTTTTGCTATGGAGCCAAAATGCTTCAATAGGGAATTCTTCCGCTTTTCGCCGAGCCCAGGAAAATCGTCTAAAATGCTTTCGCGGATTTTTTTAATATGGAGCGCCTCGCTGAAAGAGTTTGCAAACCTGTGCGCTTCGTCACGAACGCGTTGCAGAAGCCGAAGTCCTTCGTGGCGGCGCGGAAGAAGTTTTTCTGTAAAATCGTCCAATACTATAGTTTCTTCGCGCTTGGCGAGCCCCGCAATGAATGGCTGCTTTATCCCCGCTTCGTCGAAAGCTTTCATGGCGGAAAAAACCTGACCTTTGCCTCCGTCAATTAAGACAATGTCCGGCATTGGTATGCCCTCTCTGTCCAGGCGCGAATAACGCCTTCCAACAACTTCTTTCATTGCCCGGAAGTCGTCGTTGCCGATGAATGATTTTATTTTAAAGCGCCTATATTTTTGTTTTGCAGGCTCTCCGTCCTCAAATCTTACCATAGATGCCACGCAAAAACTTCCGGAGATGTGTGAGATGTCGAAGCATTCTATTGCGCGCGGCAGTTTTTTCAGCTTTAAAGTTTTTTGAAGGGAGTCCATCGCCTGTATTGCGATTGCCGGAGACGAACGCGATATGTCCGCATTTACGTTTCCGCGCGCGTTGGCCTTTTGGGTTTCCCTTATGGCGGATATTAAATCGCGGAATTTTGCGGCTTTTTCGTATTCCATATTTTCGGACGCCGCCCTCATTTTTTCCGCAGCCTCCTCTATGGCGTCTTCGTTTTTTCCGCGCAGGTAGTCGAGGGCGGCATCTACGCGCTTTCGGTACTCTCCTGCTGTCACGATATTTTCAAATTCTGAAATTTCGCTTCTGGCGTCGTCGTACAGCATCCATTTATCGGAGTCTATTTTTTTAGGATGGGCGTCGGATAGAAGAATGCCGAACTTTTTTTTGACTTCCGAAAGGGCGCTTCTGATTGCAGACGTTCCCAAATACGGCCCGAAATAGAGAGAGTTGTCGTCCTTGCGGTGTCTGGCGAAAGTAAACCGCGGCAACGGCGCAAAAATTTCCACCCGCAGCAGCAGAAAATTTTTATTGTCTTTCTCAAGCGTATTGTAGCGCGGCTTCCATTGCTTTATGAGCTTGCTTTCAAGTATTAAAGCCTCGGCTTCGGAACGGGTGTTTACAAACTCAAAATCTGCTATGCATTCGGTCAGGGACGCTATCTTTGGATTGCTAGCGCGCGTCTTGTAGGACGGCATAAAATACTGGCTGACCCGCCTTTTTAAATTTAAGGCTTTCCCTATGTATATTACGCTTCCGAGGGCGTCTTTCATAATATAGACGCCGCTTGTGTGCGGAAGCGCGCGCACCTTTTGCCTTAGCGCCGATATTCTATCCATCAGAAGAATGAAAGCTGCTTAAAATTGCTTTCGCCGTCGTAGAGTTCTTTGGTTTTTTCGGGCTTGGAGCGCCTGGTTTTCTTTGCGGGTTTTTCGCCGAGATTTACAACTATGCTGTTGCCTTCGCTTTCCAATTCCGAAAGTACTGCTTTTGCGCGGTCTATAACCTTTTGAGGCAGACCGGCAAGCCTCGCTACTTGTATGCCGTAGGATCGGTCCGCTGCGCCTTTTTCTATTTTGCGCACAAATATGATTTCATCGTTCCATTCCTTGACGCATACCCGGTAGTTGACGAGGCGCGGAAGCGTTTCCTCCAGTTTTGTAATTTCGTGGTAATGCGTAGCAAACAGCGTCTTAGGCCCTTTCACTCCTCCTCCGTGTATAAATTCCACCACTGCCCAGGCTATGCTGAGCCCGTCGTATGTGCTTGTTCCGCGCCCTATTTCGTCCAATATTATAAGAGACTTGTCGGTGGCGTTGTTAAGAATGTTTGCGGTTTCGTTCATCTCGACCATAAAGGTTGAGTTCCCGCGCGAGAGTTCGTCGCTGGCGCCAACGCGGCTGAATATTCTGTCCACAACTCCAATTTCGCACTTTCTTGCCGGGACAAAACACCCCGTTTGCGCCATTAAAACGATTAGAGCTATTTGGCGGATATAGGTTGATTTACCCGCCATATTTGGTCCCGTTATTAGCGCTATTTGCTCGGAAGACGAAGATATAAATGTGTCGTTTGGAACAAAGGATTCCGTATGCGCCAAGCCTATCCTGTCGCGCCGCAACATTTGCTCTACGACAGGGTGCCTGCCGTCTTCGATTGCAACTGTGTCTGAGTTCGATATAACCGGCTTGCAATAGTCCCATTCGCGCGAAAGCTCGGCCCACCCGCGGAAAACGTCTATCTGCGCCAGTATTTCGGCTGCATCGCCGAGTTTTTCGGCGTATTCAAGCACGCGCGAAACGATTTCGTTGAAAAGCTGTTCTTCTCTGGCTAGCGCCAAATCGCGGGCGCTTAAAATCTCGCGCTCTTTTGTTTTAAGCTCTTCCGTCGTATAGCGTTCGGCGTTGGTCATCGTCTGTTTTCTTATATATTCGGGCGGGACAAGGTTTATGTAAGACTTTGTGACCTCTATAAAGTATCCGAACGCGCCGTTGTATTTTATGCGCAGGTTTTTTATTCCTGTGCGCTGCTGCTCTCGGGATTCAAGCTCGGAAAGCCAGGCAAGGCTGTCTCCAGAAAGGCCGCGTAGCCTATCGAGCTCGGCGTCGAATCCGTCGGCTATTATTCCCCCGTCTTGGATTTTTGACGGAAGTTCGTCTGACAGAGCAGAAGACAGAAAGTTTTGCAGGCTGGAAAAATCCGCAATTTTCGATGCCATTTCGGCGCATAAGCTTCCGGCATCGACCAATTGTCTTTTTATGGGTCCTATTTGCTCTAGCGTTGCCTGTATTGCCGACAACTCTCTGGGATTGCGGAGCTTATTTTGAAGGCGCGCTAAAATTCTGGGAATATCGCGCACATGGGACAGGCATTCGCGCAATAATTCGGATTCTCTTGGCGATGAATAGAGTTCCCAAACTATGTTCTGGCGCCGGGATATTTCATCTAAGTCTATTGTCGGCGCGCTGAGGTATGATTCAAGAAGGCGCGCGCCCGCCGCTGTCTGGGTTCTGTCCATTACCGAAAGCAAGCTGCCTTCGCGCGCGCCCGATGAACTTCTGAAAATTTCCAGGTTGCGCTGGGTTGACGGGTCTATAAGCACGCATTTTTTTCCCGAAAATTTTCTAAGCGCGCGTATATTGCGCGGCTTGCCGCGCAGGTTTTCAGTGGCGTAAAAAATTAGCGCGCCCGCAGGGCCCGTAAGGCGCGAGCCTTGGGGGATTCCGAATCCGTCAAGGCTGAGGACACCAAGAGTTTCCTTTATTTGGGCAGCTCCCCAGACCGGCTCAAAACGGTAGTCGTGCAGTAGGGTCACGGGGCGGACATCGACGAGCGTCCGGAAAATAGCGTTCCATGCGGCTAGGGAATCGTCCTGAGCCCAGATTTGCGCAGAATTCTCCGGCAATAGGATTTCTTTGGGGTCGCAAGCCGAGAATAGAGGGAAAAAATCGTTTGGATTGTCAAATTCGGCGCAATAAAATTCCGCCGTGCTGAGATCCAGCCACGCCGCGAATAGTTTGCGGCTTTTATCTATGTCAACCGCCATTGTGAAGTTGCTTTTGCGGCTGTCCAACTGGTTGTCTTCCAATGTCGTGCCGGGGGTGAGAATGCGGCTTATAGAGCGCTTAACTAGTTTGCCGGGTTTGGGAATCTCGTCTTGTTCGCATATAGCTACTTTTTTCCCCGCAGCCAGAAGTTTTGGCAGGTATTGGTCCACGGCGTGGTATGGAACTCCGGCCATTGGGTAGTCCTGCCGTTTCGTCAAAGTTATTCCCAGGATTTTTGCGCCTTCGACGGCGTCGTTGTAAAACATCTCGTAAAAATCGCCCAATCTGAACATTAGAAGTGTGTCGGAGGGCAGCGAGTTGCGCGCTTCCCAATATTGTTCCATCATGGGAGTCGATTTTTCTTTTGATGCCATTGAACGTTCTATGCTTTTATGGGTCTTAAAATGTTGTATTATTAAAAAAATGATCCATACTTTTTCAACAATTTAATCGAATTTTAAGACTTTAAAGTTTATGCCTATTTACGAGTACAAATGCGTCAAATGCGGAGAGGTGTTTGAAGCCCTTGTCCGTTCAAACGAAAAGCCTAGCTGCCCTTCCTGCAAATCAAAACGCCTAAAGAAGCTTATTTCCGGATTCGGCGTAGGCTCGTCCAAGCCTTCGGGCTGCGGGCATGCCCATTGCCGGACCCGCCCGATCCATTCCGGAGGATGCCATTGCGGCGGAGGTTGCTGCTGCCACCGCGGTTAGTAAAAAAATGTCTTGCGGAAGAAAAAGAGCGTATTTGTCCGTAATTGCTGCTTGTCTTGCGGCGGCGGCTCTTTGCGCATGCCAATCATCCGAGCCAGGGCGCAAAGCGGATTCGGAATCCTCAAACTTGAAAGTTTTAAAACCGTATTCCGGCAACCAAACTTTTTCGCAAAAAAAAGTGCTTGAAATTCTTTCGGAACAGGAAAAGTTTTTTGAAAGGGCTAGTTTAAAAAGCGTTTCTTCTGCTTCCGATACGATATCGAACAAGCGCCGCATAGACTCCCTGTGGAAACAGTATCTTTTGGAAAATCCAAAGGATGTGGAAGCCAGGATATTATGCGCCAAATTTCAGAGGGCTTGCGGGGACAATGAGACTGCTTATGTATACTTCAAGGAAGCCGACGAAATGAATCCCGGAATAGCGGTCGTCAAGCAGCAGATGTCTGTCTATGAAGCCGAGTCCGGAGCGGCAATGGAGGCGTATAAGCATATAGAGCAGGCCGTGGCAATAGAACCGGACGTATCCGTTTATAACCTTCAGGCCGCCCAGACAATACTGTTTTTCCGCGATGAAATATCTAAAGAAGAAAATATTTCCCGTGAGGAATTGGATAAAAAGATGATGTTTTATTATAGGCGGGCTGCGGAGCTAGCCCCAGGAGATTCGACTCTCCAATGGAAATACGCCCAGGCTTTTTACGACGCTAAAAACGCCGATTGGAACGAGGCCTTGAAACAATGGGATTTCGTCCTAGAAAACTGCGTGGCTTTCGATGTAGAAAAACAGACAGCCATGGCAAACAAGGCGCGCGTTTTGATAGAATTAAATCGCGATTCCGAGGCAGAGGCGATTTTGGCGAAAATCGACAATCCTAATCTTTCCGACTCAAAAAACGCCTTGCTTGCGGAAATTATCCAAGCCAAGCTGCAGAATAAAGATGACCAAAAAAATTAAAAAACTTAGCATAGGTTGCGCGCTCATATAAAATGGAAACAGATCTTCTCTCTCAAATCCGCTACGGCGGCATAATGTACATATTGTTGGTAATTGCCATTACCATGCATGAATACGGGCACGCGCTCGCAGCAGACAAGCTTGGCGATCCTTTGCCGCGCCTGCATGGAAGAGTCTCCATAAACCCTCTAGTGCATATGGATATGTTGGGGACTGTAATTCTGCCTCTGATAACAATAGCAATGTCCGTAGGAATGAGTTTCCCTATGGTATTCGGATGGGGAAAGCCGGTTATTACGCAAGCCCCATCTGGTAAAAATGCGATGAAGGTAGATTTGCTTTCCACCGCAGGCGGAGTCGCCATGAACTTGGTTGTGGCTTTTATTTCCGCAGTCCTGCTGGGAATTTTGGCTATTTTCGGGCTAAAGGATTTTGTGGAAATAGCAATGTATTCAATAATGATTAACTGCGTGCTGTTTGTAATCAATATGATACCAGTACCGCCTCTCGACGGCAGCAGATTTTTAAAGTACGCGGTAAATATGAGCGACGAACTTTACATGAGGATTTCCCAATGGGGAATTGTCATTCTGATTGTCCTTATAAATATTCCCCTTGCGATGAATATTATCCACGCAATAGTTTCAGCTTTGACGGGGGGATTTTTGATAGTTTCAAATATAATATTTCAGCTTTCGCAATAGTCATGCCTATTTATACCTATGTCACAATAGAGCCGGACGGTTCAGAGGGAGAGGTTTTTGAGGTTGAACAATCTATAAAATCTCCAGTTCTAACGAGGCATCCCGAAAATGGGAAACCTGTAAAGCGCGTTTACGAGTCGCCAAATATAAACGACGAATATACGCCCGGAAAGGAAAAATCTCTTTCCGATATAACGCGCATAAAAAAAGCCGGATTTGAAGTCCTCAAAAAGGACAAAATTTCGGGAGGCTACTACAAGCTTTGATTGCGCTAGCGCTAGCGGGGAAACATTAGTCCCCTGTTGCGCACCATAAAGTCCATCGTAACGGATGCTACCGGCTTGCCTCCTAAATAGACTGTTCTGGTCTCGGGAGCTTGTACGTTGTCTATATGCGTGTATTTGTCATAGGCCACTGAGATTGTATGCTCTGCCGAAGACAATTCGCACTTCTTTATTAGGCCCGTTTTTGCGTCAAAAAAATATTTTGCTTTAAGGCCTTGTTCGCGAACTTCAATCGACGGGCTTGGAATTCCGTTTAAACTTCCTTGCGGGTCGTATTCGACATCGTTTAGAGACGCGTTTTTAACCGCGCCGTTTTCTGAAAACATTCTTTCAAATAGCGGTTCGTCGAACATCACAAGCGCCCGCAAAAACAGCGACTGCTTGTCATCAAGCGCGCTTTTGTCCCCTGTTGTCCTGCCTTCCTTTAAGAGATATACGCCTTCGTCCGGCAGCCCAACAAGATATGCGCGCTCGTTGGCGCCAAGACCTATTTTTACGAAAGAACGGCCGTTTTTTTGCAGGCAGTAAAACTCTTCCTCCTTGCCGTTGCTTTCGATTTTCCCCTTTAGGAGCATGTCGCTTGATTTGCTTATGGTGTTTAAGTCTCCGAGCGATTCGTAGAATTTTTTTAGGAATAGTCCGGCATCGCTTTCTGGGGCCGTCAATTGGGAATAGTAGCTTGGAGCGTTTTCCTCTTCTGTCTTTTGAAGCATTTCTTCGGTTATTCTTCCTCTTTCTGATATTTTTTCATAATAATAGCGAATGAGAAAGAAGCATCCTCCGCTTAGAACCGCTATGAAAATTAGCGAAAAAACTATGCGGACAAAATTTCCCGTCCAATTTAAAATATTGCTTTTTTTATTGGATATTGCTTTGCGCTTGCCGATTTCCTGCAATTCATCCGCTCTTTTGCTGCGCATCTCAGCTATGCTTTTGCGGCTTTGCTTCGGCGAAGAACTTGGGGCGTCTTCGCTGGTCGGTGATAAAAATGCTTCCGCATCTCCGAAATTTTTTTCAAAAAAGGAGTCCGTTTGTGGAGTGCGCACTGCAGATCCTCCGGCTGGTTTTATGCGGTTGGCGCTGGTGCTTTTCCTGTTGGACGCATTGTTGTCTCGCCGCCTGCCAGGCGGCATTGCAAACGGGGGCTGTCTCAATATTGGTGGAGGAGGCCCCATTGGATTGACTCCGCAGGGCGGAGGAAATGGCGGCGGCGGAAAGCCACCGGCTCTTGGAGGAAATGGCGGCGGCGGAAAGCCACCGGCTCTTGGAGGAAATGGCGGCGGAGGAGGTAGTATATATTCTATCTCGATTACTTCCCCATCGGCGTTGGTTGCCCCCTCTTCTTGGTGCGATTCGCCGCAATATTCTCTTTTAAATTCTTCAAAGTCTATAAATTCTTCCTCTATTACCAGATTCTGCCGTGAAGATTCTCCAGCATCATTATCGCGATATTTGCCATTTTCGGCGTTTTCGGGGTTGTTTGAGGAGGATTGACTCATGGATTTGTATTTTGAGAATGTTTGGACGGTGATGAATTCCTTATTTCACAAAATCGTTTTATTTTTGTAAAAAATAAGCTTGAGGCAAAAAGAAGTTTTGCGCGCTAATAAAATGGCTTATAAATAAATTTAAAGACCGCCGATTCTCGGCGGCCTTTAAAGATAGCATTGTTTGTTAGACAGTTTCAACCGATACGTTTCGCTGTACGCCGTCGATTGTAATTTTCATATTCGAGCTGCCAGATTTTGCCGGCTGAACCTTTTCGGAAGGTTTCTTCAGCGCAAAAGCCGAACGCGGCTTTGTATATAAATCTTCAAGCTGCTGCGGGAACATAGCGTAGATCACGCAGTGTTCGTCGTCGTCTTTTAGCCCTTTTGCGCGCAGCGCCTTGCGGAGGTCTTCCATTCCCGGTTTTTTGAGGTCGGCAGGCCTGCACTCTATCGGTTCTTTTCCGGACTTTTCTTGTGCTAGTTTGCGGATTTCAGGATCTACTGGCGCCGGCGTTCTGCCGTAATACCCCAGAGCTATGTCCATTGCTTGCGGTGTAAACATCTTCCACCTTCCGAACTTTACGTTCATCATCGCTTGTGTTCCGACGATTTGGGATGTTGGTGTCACAAGAGGAATCCATCCGAGCTTTTCGCGCACATAGGGAACTTCTGCGAAGACTTCCTCAAATTTGTCTTCCATTTTTTGTTCTTTTAATTGGTTGCGGAAGTTGGAAAGCATTCCACCTGGAACTTGGTATATAAGGGCGTCGGTATCTATGACTTCGTTTTTAGCCATTGTATAGAATGCAAGTTCCTTATAAATCTTCTGGAAAATCTCGCGGAGCTGGGCGAGCTTTTTCATGTCGTAATCTGGCTTGCGCTCATGGCCTTCAAGCATTGCAAGCATTCTTGCCGTGTCCGGCTGGCCTGTACCGTTTGCGAAAGGAGCGATGGAGGTGTCTATTGCGTCGACTCCGGCATCCACTGCGGCATAATATGTCGGAGCCCCCATTCCGGCTGTCTCGTGCGTATGGATTATGACCGGAAGCTTTATATTTTTCTTTAAGCCTTTTACAATATCAAAGGCTATGTGCGGGGGAATTAGTCCCGCCATATCTTTTATTACCACGGCGTCGCATCCCAGGTCTTGGAGCTCGCAGCCAAGCTTTACAAAACTATCTATTGTATGCACTGGGCTTTTGGTGTAGCAAATCGTTCCGTGGGCTTCTTTGCCGGCGGCTTTTGCGGCTTTTATTGAACACTCCATATTGCGGGTGTCGTTGAGCGCGTCGAATATTCTAAATATGTCCATTCCGTGCTTTGCCGACGTTTTTACAAAAGCTTCCACTACGTCGTCCGGAAAGTGCGAATAGGCAACTATATTTTGCCCTCTAAAGAGCATCATATGCTTTGTTTTAGGGCAGGCCTTTTTCAAGGTGTCCAGTCTGTCGAACGGGAATTCCCCCAAGAAGCGCAGCGCCGAGTCTATTGTTGCGCCGCCCCAAGTTTCGAGGGCTCCGAATCCCATGCTATCCAAGATGGGGCAAGCGGGCAGCATCATTTCGGTCGGCATGCGTGTTGCCGCTAGTGATTGATGTCCGTCGCGCAGGACGGTATTATTAAAAACAACTGGTTTTATATTTGACATTTTCTTTCCTCTGGAGAAAAGCCTTCTGCCAATCGCCGGCGCATTGTTGCGGATGGCGGTTTGCAGGAAACTTTTCTCGTTTTTGCTTTTAAATCTGTTCTTTTATTTTTTTAGACTTTTACTTTCATTCAAAGTTTGCATAAATTTCGAAAAAAATCAAAGTACAGATATAATTTATATGTTAACTAGTCGAATTTTTTAACACTTTTCAAGTAAATTTTACAAATGGGTAAAGCATTGCTACGCACATACGGATGCCAAATGAACGAGCGCGACTCCGAAAATATCGCCGCCATGTTTGCCGAGCGTGGTTGGGAGTTGACCGACGACGAAGATGCAGCAGACATAATCGTTATAAACACATGTTCCGTTAGAGAACAGGCGGAACAGAAGGCTATCGGCAAGCTTTGGCATTTGGTTTCGCGGCGGCGTTGGCGCGGAACATTCTTGCCGGTAATCGGCGTGACGGGGTGCATGGCGCAGAATCGGGGCGCAAAAATCTCCGATGAAGTGCCAGGGGTAGATTTTATTTTGGGCGCGCGAAAGACGCATTTAGTGGCCGATACAGCCATCGGAATCTATGACAAGAGGATTTCATGCCCGTCCGCGCCCGCTTTGTACAGCCGCAAAAAACCGACTCCGCAGGAGCTAAAAAAACTTTCCGAATCCGCGTATATAGACATATCCGACGATTTGTCGTCGCATTTGCACATAAACAAACACTTCATAAATTATAAAGACGGGGGAATGTCTGCTAAAGTTTCGGCTTTTGTATCCATAATGCAGGGGTGCCAAATGAATTGCTCTTACTGCATAGTCCCAAAAGTCCGCGGGCTGCAGCGTTCGCGTCCGGCCGACGATATTGTCAGCGAGGTAAAGATCCTTGCTGGCCAGGGCGTTAAAGAAGTGACTTTGCTGGGGCAGGTGGTGAATGCATTTGGAAGGGAAGTTCCGCGCAGGGGTGGAATTTCGGAGTTTGTAAGGCTCCTTCAAAGAATAAACGATATCGACGGCATAGAAAGAATACGCTTCACCTCTCCGCATCCGTCGTATTTTGGCGACGATTTAATTTCCGCATATTCCAGCCTTGAAAAGTTGTGCAACTATGTGCATCTTCCGCTGCAATCCGGCAGCGACGGCATCCTGAAAAAAATGAACCGCCCATATAGGGCTGGAAAGTTTTTGGAAATAGTAGATAAACTCAGGGCCCAATCTCCATCCATGTCTATTTCCACCGACATAATTGTAGGCTATCCTACGGAGACTATGGACGATTTCCTGCAGACGCGCTCCCTATTCCAAAGGGCTGCATTTGATATGGCCTTTATTTTTAAATACAGCCCGCGCCAGGGTACGGTTTCCGCACAGCTGCCAGACGATGTCTCTGAAACCGAAAAGGAGGAGCGCAATCAAATATTGCTTGCAGATCTCGCAAAACAGTCGCTTGAATTCAACGAGAAATTCATAGGGAATTCAGAAGATGTTTTAATTGAAGGCTTTGCCAAGCGCGGAGAAAACGTTCTAATGGGCAGGACTCGCAATCATCGGAAAGTTGTGTTTGAAGCGCCGCCGGCTTTGATTGGTTCGACTCGGAAAGTAAAAATAGTTTCTGCTACCGTGACTACTCTGGAAGGCGTTTTGCAGCCGGGGTCTGACTAAATTTTTAAGCCTTAACAGTGCGCATTTCTTGGCGCTGTTTTCTAGAGGCTTTGAAGATGCGGAATTTTTGCCCGCTAAAATCCCGGATGAAAAACGAGCCTGCCTTTTGTTCGGCGCGCTATTTCGCAAGCCTCCTAAGAGTGCGGTGGTAGGTCATTATTCCCGATGCTATTGATTCGGCGATTTTCTGCCTGTAGGATGGCGTCGCCAGCTTTTTGCATTCGGAATAATTTGATAGGAATCCAACTTCGATTAGAGTTGATGGCATCTTAGACGATTTTAGGACAGCGAAACGCGCGCGCTTTACGCCTCTATCCGGAGATCCCGTGGCGGCGCGCATGGAACGCTGTATATAATACGAAAGCAGCTGGCTCCAATTGTCTGCGTCGTTCCCCGGAACTTTTATCCTGTCGGATTTTGTCTGCTTGGACGACGCTGTCGAGGGCATCCATTGTGGGGTCACAGCAAAAGTCTCGATTCCCGATACCGAAGTGTTTGAGGCTGCATTGCAATGTATGCTTACAAACAAATTTGCATGCGATTTGTTTGCGTAGTCCGATCTGTCCGAAAGCTCTACAAATTTATCGGTTTTGCGCGTAAAAAGAACCTTATAACCGTTGCTTTTTAATATGGTTGAAAGGCGCATTGTGATGTCCAGTGCCACGGATTTTTCTTTTACGCCCAGTCTGCTGTTTTGGGTTCCGTTGTCCTTGCCGCCATGCCCAGCGTCGAGGACTATCGTAAATAAAGTCGGAGGCTTGCCGCTGTTTTGAGGGTATAGTATGGGGGCTATGCTTTTTCTAAAATCTCTGCGGCTTATATAGAGCATTCCGCGGCTTTCAGCTATGGGATGCCCGAGCCATACGGTAATGTCGTTCAACTTCATGTTCCGGTCATGCACCGAAAACACCATGCGTGAATATTTGCTGTAAACTGTCTGGGTCTTTCCCCGTGAAATCGTCTTATAGCGCATTCCGCATGTTCTGGCCAATTCCGAAATAGGCATATAATCTATGCCCTTTATATCCAAAGCAAACAATTCCGAAGCTGCAAAACTTGGAAACAGCATTCCCAACAGAAAGTTGCGTCTGGATAAGATAGGCATATTGGGTTATTCCTGGGAATCGGACGAGTCGTCTTCCGGAACTGCGTCGGTTTCGCGCGAATATTTCAGCTTGCGCTGGTTTTGGGGGACGGGAGACATAGAAACGCTTATGTTCCTGCCCATCAGACGAGGTTCTGCGTCGGCGTGGCCTATATGTGAAAGTTCGGATATGGCTCTATTTACGGCGTCAAATGCCTTTTCCTTGTATTCCATTTCTCGCCCCCTCATCATGAGGGTTATTTTCAGCTTATTGCCTTGGAACAGGAATTTTTCGGCGTTGCGAATTTTCGTCATAAAGTCGTTCAATTCAATGGCAGGGCGGAGTTTTATTTCCTTTACTTTTACCGTCACCTGCTTGTGCGACTTTTGTTTTTTAGATTCTTCATACATATACTTGCCGTAATCCAGAATTCGGCAGACTGGAGGTTCGGCAGTGGGCGACACTTCAAGCAAATCCAGACCGTTGCGCCTTGCAATTGCCAATGCTTCGTAGGGTGTCATAATCCCCAATTGTTTCCCGTCCGGACCTATGACTCTAATTTTCGGAGCTCTTATTCTCTCATTTTTTCTGGGACCGAAATTTTTTCCGGACTTATTATTAAACGGGCGTTTTTCTGCGCCTCCGTTGTAGGGTCTGATATTTGCCATTTAGTATATGTTATTATTTTCTGAAAACTGCGAGCCTTGTATTTTACCAACAAATAAAAACTCGCACACGCAACAGTCCAGCAGTTTTATTTAAATTAGTCAATAGTTTAGAATTATTTTTTTAGGCGAAAGTTTCACAAATTCTGGCGCGAAAATCTTTTTGTTCCGATATTGGCTAATCGGAATTTTTTATTCTCTCGATTTTTGCCCCGAGCGTTTGCAGTTTTTTGTCTATGGAATCGTATCCCCTATCCAAATGATATATTCTGTGTATGTGGGTTTGGCCTTTTGCCGCAAGCGCCGCTATTACCAAGGCTGCGCTCGCCCGCAAATCCGACGCCATAATGGGCGCTCCGGACAGCTTTGTCTTTCCGCATATAATTGCGCTTGGCCCTTCTCGGCTGATGTTCGCGCCCATGCGCGCAAGCTCTGGCACATGCATAAATCTTTCGGGATAAATTCGTTCCGTTATGATGGAAATGCCTTCCGCCTGAGTCATTAATGCGCAGATTTGGGCTTGCAAATCGGTGGGGAATCCCGGATACGGCAGTGTCACCGCCTCTATCGGCTTTAATTTTATGTTTGAGGCGTCAATGTATATTGAACTTGCAGATTTTACTTCGTAAGAGCATTCCGCCCTTTCCAATATGTCCAACAATGAGCTTAAATATTTTTTTTGCGCGCCGCGCACCAAAACTTTTCCCCTTGTTGCCGCGGCTG
>OBAI01000060.1_pt1 | contig 138889 bp, 125 predicted proteins | sample 1517461 | NCBI WGS metagenome assembly OBAI01 (sample SAMN04571696, study PRJEB22368) | human gut metagenome | biome: human gut; material: stool | host: Homo sapiens | place: Luxembourg | collected 2012-06-29
TAACTATACGGGGTCGAAATAAATTCGCCACTTCTCCTTCCGTGCTCTGTAGTGTATTGCTATTCCTTGAAAGAATTATAAATCAAAGAGTGGAGGGGCACAACATTTTTCATAACTTGTTTGTGCCTTGAGCGAAGCGAAAGGAATGACAAAAACTATGAGCTGATCGAGTACTTAAACGACGTCAACCGTGAGCATGCAGAGGTACTGGTCGAGCAGAACATCAATGGCAGGACGGATACCTCTTATATCTACGGAGCGGAGATAAACGGCGGATTCGACCGGATCTCCCTTGACCGGTTCGATGGCAGCACCGGATATTATCTCTATGATTCCAGGGGAAGCGTCTCTGGCATCACCAATGAAGAGGGACAGGTCTACCAGTCCTACCGTTACAGCGTCACCGGAGAGATCACCTTTGGTGCTCCGCAGTATGAGAACGAATACACCTACAACGGAGAATCCTACAATCCGAATATCGAGAGCCAGTATCTGAGGGCAAGGTACTACTGCGTGGTAACGGCGACCTTCCTCACCGAAGACAGCTACCTCGGCAGCCTGACAGAACCGCTGACGCTTAACAGGTATAATTACTGCGTGAGCAGCTATCTGAATTATACGGATCCGAGCGGAAACAGTACTGAGAATGATGTTGATAGAATCCTTCGGGAATATCCGATACTCAGTAATCAAAAATCCGAACAGGCAATAGCAGTGGAATCTTTTGTAAACGGAGTACTGGGATCCGCAGCAAAGGTGATTATAGATAAACCCACTGCAGCATATATGCCGGGTATGGCAATGGAGGAACTATACGGCGGACAGTACAGGTTCAACGAACGTGCATACAATAATTACGTTAACCTGACGGAGACATTGATAGAAGCCTTATCCAAGGATGCAACGAACAAGACGGCATACTATGCAGGAAGATGTACCGGAGATGTTGTTATCACAGCAGTTGGTGGAGTGGAATTTGTCTATGGACTGATTACTACTATTTCGGGAGGAAGTGGATCTGCAGCAGCACTTGCAACCGGAATAGGAATAGCAGCTGAGCCGGTAACTATAGCTGTGACAGCAGAAGGTGTCGTTACAGTTGTTGACGGTGTTAATACCATACATTATGGCATTACAGCTTTTAAGAAGGATGCAGACAAAGGGAAAGAAGCTAAAGAAGCAGACAGTAAGGCTGCTGAGAGTGGTACATCTTCTGTAGCTAAACCTAATCATGGACAAGGATTCTCATCTAAAGGATACAATCCGAAACCAGGAGAAAGAACTCGAGATCAGCGGCTGTGAGGAACTGAAGGCGGCAGCGGATGCTTATGCCGGGGAGCATGGTTGGGAACCGGTGAAAATTTATGCCGGGGAAGCAGAGAAGGATTTCCTGTTGGATACGAAGAGCAACCTGTCGAAAGATATGGGGCGTCCGGTAACGGTTACCGCAGATGTGTATCTGAAGGATGGTGAGGAACTGAATCTGGACGGCATCCGGATCAAGGTTCTGGCGACTCCCGGCCATACCGCAGGCGGTGTCAGCTATTATTTCCCGGAGGGAGGCTTCCTGATCTGTGGAGATACCCTGTTCTAGGAATCCGTGGGAAGAACGGATTTTCCTACCGGCAGTATGAGTACACTGGTGCGTTCGGTGAAGGAGAAGCTGTTTACTCTGCCGGAGGAGACGGTAGTCTATCCGGGACATGGAGACAGCACTACCATCGGGCATGAGAAGAAGTATAATCCATTCTGCGTATAACCTTCGGAGCCATGCAAATATCGTCAGATATTCGTTGAATGCCGGCATGTTATTCCGGGAAGCTGCGTAGCAGCGGTTTTGCGAATGGGGTTCTGAACAGTTATGTGCCTGCGTTTTGCGGAGGCGGGCGAAAGGAAAGGTACAGGTAGTAACGTGAAAGTAGTGAAATTATCCCATCCCAATTATGAATACGATGTGCATTCTCTGGTGAAGGCCTTTTATGCCGAGGAACAGGTCACAGTCATCACCCCGGAGACAAAGCCGGAAAAGCTGGCGGAGCTGGAACCGCAGGTCAGTCTGGAGATTGAACTGGAGGACACCGGGGCGAAGATTCGTGTGGGAGAAGAGATTTTTTTGTGGGAGGCAGCATCGGAGGCAATCGCGGATGGCTATAAGAACGGTCTGAAGCGTTTCCTGTACCGGACTTTGAGCAAGGTAACCGGGCAGGAACTTCCCTGGGGAAATCTTACGGGGATCCGTCCCACGAAGATCGCTTACGGTATGCTGGATGAGGGCAGAAGCGATGCGGAGATTCTGGATTTCATGGAGCAGAGCCATTATGTCAGCAAGGAAAAGGCACTTTTGGGAATCGACATCGCGAAGAGAGAGCGGGATCTGTTAAAGGATATTCACTATGAAGGCGGCTACAGTCTGTACATTGGGATTCCTTTCTGCCCCACAACCTGCCTGTACTGTTCTTTTACCTCGTACCCGATTGCAGCGTTCCGTAGGCAGGTGGATGCGTATGTGGACGCTGTCATTAAAGAGATGGATTATGTGGCGGAGAATTTCCGGGACAAGGTACTGGATACGGTCTATATCGGCGGCGGTACCCCTACCACACTGGAGCCGGAGCAGCTGGACCGCCTGATCACGGCATTAAAGTCCAAGTTTGATTTCTCTACCGTGAAGGAATTCACTGTGGAAGCCGGTCGTGCCGACAGCATCACCAGAGAGAAGCTGGAGGTACTGCATCGTCACCAGGTCAGCCGTATCTCCGTGAATCCCCAGACTATGAAGCAGGAGACACTGGATATCATCGGCAGAAAGGCCAGCGTGGAACAGGTACTTACGGCATATCGGCTGGCGAGAGAGGTCGGATTTGATAATATCAATATGGATCTGATCCTTGGATTGCCGGGAGAACTGGAGGCGGATGTACAGCGCACCATCGAAAAGATCGTGGAGCTGGCACCGGACAGCCTGACCGTTCATTCCCTGGCGATCAAGCGTGCATCCCGCCTGAACCAGTGGATCCAGGAGAACGGCGTCTCCATGCTTCACAACACCGACGAAACCATGAAGATCGCGGCGGCGGGAGCTGAGAAGCTTGGAATGAAGCCTTATTACCTCTACCGACAGAAGAACATGTCCGGCAACTTCGAGAACACCGGCTACGCCCGTCCCGGCAAATACGGCCTGTACAACATCCTCATCATGGAAGAGAAACAGACCATTGTGGCATTAGGTGCCGGAAGCATCACCAAGCGGGTCTTCCCCGATGGACGGATCGAACGGTGTGATAATGTCAAGGATGTAGGGCTGTATATTGAGAAGATTGATGAGATGATTGAACGGAAGAAGGAACTGTTCGCAGAGTGATAGTAATTCTCTTTGTGAGCGTTGCATCGGGACAGTCAGTGGAAATCTTGTTTGTATTTAAATCGCCGTTTTGGACGAAAAAAATACAAAAATGTGGAATTTTACCGTTTGAAAAGTCTCCATTTTCGCTATATAAGCAAAATAAGTAAATTCCGTACAAAAATTTCTGATTTGGGGAATTTTTTGTATGGAATTTGTCGTTTTTATGCTATTTACACCAAAACAACCTTGACTTTACAGGTGCAGACCAAGCTCTCCCGCAAGAGAGAGCTTTTGGGCTTTTGGGATGCTATATACCCGCTGATTTTTTCGTTACACAAAAATCGCATTTCGTTACATAGGATTGAATTTCAAAGGAAAAGTGGCGATATAAAAAAGGAAATGTTTGAATGGAATAAGATCCGGGGGAGTAGAAGACGAATGCTGAAAATAGCAATATGTGACGATGAACAGCCCATAAGAGAATACCTGAAAAGGCTGGTAGAGAAATGTACGGAGGGGGAAATCCGACTGTTTGTCGACGGCGGAGAACTGTTGGCGGATCCGACGGCGTTTGACCTGATCCTGTTAGATATTTCCCTGAACCGGGAGCAGAATGCGGCGGAACCGGACGGTATGGAGACGGCCAGAAAGATCCGGGAAAGGTCGGATGCACTGATTATCTTCGTGACGGCCTTACGTGAATATGTGTTTGAAGGCTATGATGTGGGGGCGTTTCATTATCTTTTGAAGCCTATCGATGAACAGAAGTTCACAGAAGTCATGGACAGGGCAATCTGCCAGATCCGGAGTAAAAAGAATGTTGAACCGCTGGTTATAAAAGTAGGCGGCAACTATGTCAGGATTCCTGTGGATGATATCCTCTATGCCGAGAACCAGGCCAGAAAAATTATGCTGCACACCAAGTCAAAGAAGGAGCCCTACTGTTTTTATGAAAAAATGGAAGTGCTGGAGCAGAAGCTGGGAGATCGCTTTTTCCGCTCCCATCGGGGATTTCTTGTGAATCTGCAGGAGGTCGCCCGGTATGACAACAGCAACATAGAATTGAAAAACGGTGAGAGCGTATTTTTAGCAAAACAGAAATACAATGACTTTGTCACCGCATACATGAAGTATCTGAGAAAAGTGTAAGCGGTGATGCTTCAGAAAGGAATCAGCGGGTGATTTTTATATTTTGAGTGTCATTTTCTGCAATAAAAGGTCACTTTCTGCACAGGTAGTTGTAAAAATGTTTGAATCGGGTTTATGTTAGAAGTGTAGTTTAGGTACTCAATTATTGAGAAAAACAAAAATCTTAGGAGGTATGGTTTTATGATCAAAAAAAAATTAGCAAAAATGTTGACAACCTGTTTAATGTCTGTATTTATTATTGGTACTGCAAGCATGACTGTACATGCAGAAAGTGTGAGAGAAACAGAGCCTAATAATACTATGGAAACCGCTGAAACGATTATGGCAAATCATGAAACCGCTGCACAGGCAGTCAGTGGTAGTCGTCCTAGCCAGCATGTAGTTACAGGAAGTACAAGTAATACTGACGAGGATTGGTTTAAGGTATATTTGTCAGCCGGAACGCAGTATGTTACTTGTAACGATGATCCTTTTGAATTTGAGGTTTATGATCCAAACGGCAGTCTTGTTTTAGATGAAATATATACAAAGATAGGATTTGGTTCAACAGCATATCCGTTTGTGGCATCAACAGATGGATTTTATTATGTAAAAATTAAAGGAATTACATCATCATCTTCAGACTATATATTGCTAGTAGGTGGTCCAACCTATTCTGTTGCAAGTTGTAAAGTGGAAATGCCTACTGTAAACATGGCAAATGGCAGCGATAGTTCATCATCTATAGATTTACGATTTGAGGATGCTCTGCCAGAAGATGCTGTAGTATATATGCTTTCAATGAGTGGAATAAGAACTACTGCGGTAGATAGTATTTCAGTTAGAAATCTTAGTAGCAATAATACAGTTAACTTATCTACATATACGTGGGATAAATCGGGGTTAGTATCTTTAAACATGCCATTAAAAGGCAGATGGTCAATAACGTATGGCTATAGTAAGGATATATCTTTCACTCCTACTATTTCTTTGTATTATGCATATCCGGTTACATCAACATATGTTGAGGATGATGTTGTGATTATACAATAATTTTAGAAAGAGTGATGCTATGAATGTTAATTTTTTTCCTTTTAGTAATTCACTTCAAATTCTAGGTCGTAGACAGAGTTTGGCAAATATTATGTGCAATCAGCAAAGTGTTACTCAAAGTAGGAAAAAAGATTTATTTGTTAGAAATACAATGTATGATACAGGAATTTATACAGCTTCAGCAGGAAAAAGAAATAAAATGATTTCAAACAGTATATTATCTGCTATGAATAATGATATTTCTAAGGTACGAAAACAAGGCGATATATACGAATGCGAAGGAACATTTTTTACAGCGGAGCAGATACCTAAAATCAGTGGAACTTCTTTGAATGAAATTAAAGCGGAAGATAATATCATTGACTTTGGGAAGAATAAGTATTTTAAATATGTCTCCCGTGACGGACAGGAGCATTGTTTATACACAGATAATAAGGGGATAGGCGCTATTGTTTCCGAGATTATGCGTGGCGAGCCTTATGATCCGGTGTTGGAAAGGTATGCGAGCTTTTGGAATTATATGATGACAAAAGACCCTGTATATGTTCAGTTGTCTTATTCAGATGAAGAAATAAGAGGATATATGGAAAATGCAGGGATAAAAAATGGCTTTTTCACAGTAAAAATGGGAGATAGGGAAGCAACACAATTTTATTCTGCCACTAAAACAACAAGTCCAATTCAGTCTAAGGAACGATATGATGCAAGATATAAGAATTTGACTTCGGGTGGTATTTTGCTTGACGAATATGAAGCTGGAGATATTTTTAAGATTGGTAATAAGGAATATGTTTTAAGTGAATCTCATACATTGGACATACCATACGGAGAGGATATTTATAATATAGAGTATCCGAGTAATTATAAGTTTGGTAAAAAAGTTGAAGAATAATAAGGGATTCCCTTGAGGTGGACTAGAAAGTGTGGTTCAGCTCAAGGGAATTTTATATATTCTTATATAAGTAAGAGCATTATACATTAATAGAGTTTTTATTGCGGAAGTTTTCACTTATTTCGTGACATGGACTAAAACAAGTCCCTTTTCACCATGCGTATTGCATAAAATAATGCAAAAAGAACCAAAATGGGTTCATGGGCATGGTGAAAATGGATGGAACAGAAAATAAAGCAAGATGAGATATTTATTGGTAAGAATATCCGGCGTATAAGGAAAGAAAAAGGAATCAGGCAGACGGAAATGGTTGCATTGTTGCAGTTGGAGAATGTAATGATTACAAGAGAAGCTCTGGTAAAGATAGAACGTGGAATCCAGCATATTCAGGCAACGCAGCTCCGGGCAATAAAAAATGTATTAGAGACTACTTATGATGAGTTATTAAAATAGAGAATGAAAAAGACAGTCAAGTTTCATATAATGTGGAATTGACTGTCTTTTTATGTAGAAATTAGGATAATCAAATTAGCTCTTGTGCTGATAATTTAAAATATCTTTGAGCAAGGCAGGAGTTATTCTTTTTTTATCCGCTTCAGTTAAATTTGAAAACTGAGACAAGGTAGTAAGTTTATTCTTTTTAAAAAGAGTAATAGATTTTGGCTCAGACGTAATTTCAAATAGAAATTTGTCATGCCAGCTTTTAGGTGTGTTCCCATGCTTTCTTAATATACGGTATGTTTTCATGGTAAGGAGGTAGTCCTTATTACATATACAATAGAGGTCATATACGGTTTTGTCGTTAAAGTCATTGATGTGGTGGATATTGTTCCTAAAGAGATAAATATATAATTTAGAAGGAAAATTAAATTGTTGGAGACTTTCCTTTACAATGGAAAGAGAATTTATTTTTACGTGATATTTTTGGCACAGAGCGTCAAGTTCAATTAATGTAGTACTTCCGAGATTGCGGAACTGCATGATTTCCTCCCGTGCATAATGTGTTAGCTGGGAGATATACAGTATGTTATTACGATCAAGAATATTATAAAGGCGTTTAGACATAGGAATGCTGCTAATAGGAATTTCATTTTCAGGAGGAAATATGTAACCGTATGTGTTTAGCTCTTTCATAATGGGATTGAGAGAACAATTACGAGGAAGAACATTTGCTAAAGAGATATAATTATATTCCTTAAGTTCGGAAACAGTAGTAATTCCGGCATATGCTAATGCAAATTTGGTAATAGAAGAAAGATTAAGCTGCTCAATTTGGGTATCCATTGTTTTGACTCCTTTATCTGTATAAATAAAACTATTAGCATTATATCATTGATTTTGGATAAAAGGAAGAATGTGGACTAAAATTAGTCCTTGTATTATTGTATCTATATAGAAAAATGTTGCGGGTGATGGCCTGCTGATTTTTTGATGTTTCGTTACATGAAAAGATCGGTTCGTTACAAGACATATTAAGAGTGAAAGAAAAGCGGCGATATAGAAGACAGAGAGAAAAAATTGCAGATCAAAGGAGGTCGCAAAATGAGGATCACAACCCAAATGCTGGCAAATTCCGCAGCAAAAAGCGGGATTCCCATTCAGAGAACGTCGCTTTTGGACATTATCAATAACAAGTCATCCCAGAACCTGCTGGGAACCATCGGGAAGAGCATGAACACCACAAGTACCGGTGCCACGGACATTCTGAGGAAAAATAATTATGCAAAGCTGGAGGATCTGTCGGAGAAGTTGAGCCAATCTGCGTCAAAGCTTGCAGGCAGCGATAAGGATTCCATCTACGACAAGGCAAAAGAGAGCGGAGACACCACGGACATCCTGAGTGATGTGAACAAAATGGTGGAAGCGTACAATGCTACCATGAAGCAGCTTAAGACCACCGGCGGAATCATGAATGAATTTTACCAGCAACAGTTAAAAAACATTCCAGCGGGCAGTAAAGAATCACTGGAAAGTATAGGAATCAGTCAGGCAAAGGACGGAAGCCTGATCGTGGACGAGAAAGTATTCCGGAATGCGGATGCGGATACCTTACAGAAGGTACTGGGAGGAGAGAATGGCATCGCCTCCAAAATAGGATTTCTCGGTGAGCACATCAATAAGAATGCTTCCGAAAATGTGGTCAGCGCATCCAACCGGTATGGTTCCAATGGGGCAACCTATATGGAAGCTTTTGAGGCTAACAAGTATAATTTCTTTGGGTAAGATTGTGTTGTAAAAAAGACATTGTATTTCAAAAAAATTGAGATACAGTGCCTTTTTGCATATCTGAAATGGAGACCGAATTCTGGCATTAACATTTCTGCATCAATTCTAAAACATTTCTACAAAACTTCCGGGATACATAATATACAGGATAGGAAAATCGAAGTATAATAAATAAAAAAGTATAGGATACCTCGGAAAGGGATAACAAATGAGAATATTAGAAATTATATTGCCGGTACTTGTCATGCTGGTTCTCGGTATGGCATGCAGAAAATTAAAGTTACTTACCAAAAGTGGAATAGATAATATGAAACTGCTGGTAACCAATATCATGCTTCCGGTGGCAATCTTTCATGCACTGGCCACAGCGGATTACAGTGTGGAGACCTGGAAACTGGTGGGGATTATGTTCGTTATGCTGGTGGTATCTTTCGGAGTAGGATTTCTGTTGAAGCCGCTTATGAACGGAGAATACCGCAAGTACCTGCCGTTTATGGTCAGTGTATATGAGGGTGGCCTCATGGCGTATCCTTTGTATACCAGCCTGTGCGGGCAGGAAAATCTCTCACAGATCGCAGTACTGGATATTGCAGGACTTTTGTTTGGATTCAGCATCTATATGGGGATGCTGGGACAGGTGGAAAACGGAGAGAAGATCAATGCAAAGAAACTATGTATGAGTGCATTCCACACACCGGCATTTATTGCAAGTGTGCTTGGAATCCTGGCAGGACTGTCCAAGGTGGTGATTTGCCTGATCGACAGTCCCTTTGGCGGTGCATATCTGGCGGTGGAAGGGATCCTTACCACATCCGTGACAGCAATCATTCTGATCGTTGTGGGATATAGCATGGAACTGACAAAGGAACTGATCCGGCCATGCCTGAAGACAATCCTGATGAGAGTTCTGCTACAGACACTTATGGCAATTGGAGTGCTGTGGGCAGTGCATTTGTGGATAGGAGATAACATGCTGTTGAATCTTGCCATCATTTCCTATATGTCGGCGCCGGCCACTTTCAGCATGCAGACTTTTCTGAAAAAGGAAGAGGGCAGTGCCTATGTATCAACAACCAATTCTATGTACTGTATGGTGTCGATTCTGGTATATATCATTCTGGCAGCAGTGGTTTATTAGAAGTGTGAAAAAGGCAAGCGGTAGCCTGCTGTCCGGTCTGGTTGATGACAAGAATGCAGGGGTTATTTTTTAAATCTTCGGTTTCCAGGGAACTTAATTTACTGAGTGGATTTTTGGAGGAAAGTTCAATATAAATTTTACTTTCTGCCGGCACTTCATTATTATACGCATCCGAAAAAGCTCTTCTCTGGTTGTTGATGGCAAGATCAACAGCGTCATTTTTCCATAGCATGATACAATTCTTCATGACTTCCCACCATAATTTTTACTTCTATGGTAGGATATTAATAACTTAATCTCTTGATAAATAAGTGGTCGTTTACTATAGTAAAAAGTAATCAGTCACTTATTTTATTCTGAGGAAGGGAAAACATTTATGATAAAACCTGACCCCGATTCCTGTCATCTCCTGCTGGACAGCAGGTTTGCGAACGAGGAAGTACAGAAAAATCCATACACTTACAATAACATCAGAGAAGTCCTGTCGGATGGAGCACTAAACGCAGCAACTGTGGAACACCCGGTGACGGTCTACATTGCTCCCGGCATCTATTGGCTGGAGGATCCGCAGTCGGAGGCGGTGATCGTAAGGGAGGATCCGAAGGATCTTTACCCTTACGGATGCAAGGTAAACTGCGCAAATCTGAAATTGGTGGGGCTGTCGGAGAACCCGGAGGATGTGGTGATTGCCGCCAACCGGGGGAACGACCATGGAGCGAAGGGGAATTATACTCTGTTCCATTTTTCCGGGGAACAATTGGAGATGGAAAACCTGACTCTGGGGAATTATTGCTGCGTGGATCTGGATTATGCATTGGATCCTGCGCAGTCTGTGAAAAAGAGGACAGAAGCCATTACACAGGCACAGCTGGCGGATACGAATGCCGATAAGTTCCATGCGAAGAATTGCCGGTTTGTCAGTCGTCTGAACCTGTATCCCGTATGTGGCGCGGGCAGAAGCCTGTATGAACATTGTCATTTTGAACAGACGGACGATGCTCTGAATGGAAATGCAGTGTACCTGGACTGTGAGTTTGATTTTTACAGCGGAATGCCGATCTATCAGGCTTCCGGTACGGGAGCGGTATTCTTAAACTGTACATTTCATTGTAAATATCCACAGGATGGGGAGACTCACGCACAGTATTTTACAAAAGTCGGAGGACAGATCACACTGATCGACAGCAGCTTCGCAGGTCTGCCGGACACCAAAGTTGCGGTCTTGTGGACGAAATATCCTTCCGTAGCATTGAAGTGCTATCAGGCGAATGTGACATATCCGGAAGGCCGGTTTACGCCTCCGGAGGTTGCGGATTCCCATACGGTGGACATTGACGAAAAGATGCTGGCAGAGGCCTACTATATCCGTAAGGATGGAGAAACGATCTACAATGTCTATAATCTTCTGGGCGGGAAAGACGACTGGGACCCGTTGGGGAACGGAGAAGTGATCCGCTTTGCCGGAAAAACAGATATTCCTACACAGCTTCTGCTGGAGTCAGAGGCTTTTGAACTGGAAGCAGGCGGATCTTCCATAAATATAAAGGGAAAATGCCTGACCTTTGATGGGCGTGAGAGGAAGTGTGAGATACATTTTAAAATAGAAGGAGACAGTGCAGACTCCATAGAAATACAGCGTGTGTCGGAGGGGAGCTGTCTGCTGCAACTGAAAGACAGTAATATAGACCATGAGACGGAAGTAGTACTCACGGCGCAGACCAAAGAGGGATTGCAGACCGGTGCGTATGTCAGAATTCATCCCCGGAAAGTGGCGGCACCAAGGCTTACGGGCAATCCGGTGATCTGTCTTGAAGGCAAAATGCTGCGGCTGTCTTATGATTTTACGGAAGCGGAGAATGACTGCTCGGATATTATCTGGTATCGAAGTAGAAACATTCGGGTAGAGGACAAAATCGTGACGGCAATCTCCCAACCGGATCAGCCGGAGAAAGTTTATGCCCTCACCGGAGATGATGTGGGATATTATATTTTTGCACAGATAAGACCCAGAACGAATCGCAGCGAATACGGGGAAGCAGTGCAGTGCTTTTATGAAAAAGCTATTTCGCCGGAAGATGTGGAAACAGACAGGATCTGGACAGATTTTCATAACCTTCCTCTTTACAGCCATGCCGGAAACGAAAAAGGTGTATGGAATTTTGATGCGAAGCGTCCGGCGGATACCTGTGATTTTGAAAAGTGGGACCGGGAAAAGACGCAGGTCTCCTGGCACTACGGTGCAACAGGGGACGGCAGTAAGGGCGAAGGGCTCTATCAGGGAATGCAGGGGGCCAGGATCCGCTATACGCCGACCACGGCACCGGAGATGGGAACGGAAACCAAACGGAATATGGAAGTCCTGTTGGAAGCCGATCCGGCAAAGTCTGCCGGACAGGGTTTTGGCAGCGCCGGACAGTATCTGGATGTCTGCATCAAGACGGACACGGACACTCTGGACGGTTATGGACTTCGGATCATCCGTACGGCGGCCCATTCCGATGCGGTATCCATGTATCTGATACAGTATGTGCGTGGACAGGCGCAGTGCATTTCCCGCGAGGTCGTGACAAACTGCTTTGTAACGGGATGCAGAATTTGGGTGCGGTATGAGAACGGAATATTATCGGCAAAAGCATGGACGGTTACGGAACCTACGGTGGTACAGCAGGAAAGGGGCTATGCCCGGGGAGTGGAGCTTACGGCAGAAGTAGGCAGAAGAGAAAATGCCGAAAACACCGGACTACTGATCTGGCACACCGGATCGTTGGGAACGGAGAACTGGAGAAATACCACGATGTTACATGGCGTAAGCATTCTTTATTTTTAAAAATTTCAGACTGCATCGGGCAAAATGAAAGATGAACTGGTCGACAGTACCTATCTGCGGCTGAAAGCATGTGCTACATCAGTGGAGCAGTATTTCACATGGGATATCCGTGAGGATATTCTGGAAAAGGATGATATCAGTTATCAGTTTATAGATTCTTTGCAGGATGAGCATATTGAACAGACGCTTTTCATGGAGGATGAGAGATTTATTACTTCCATTGTGGACAAGGATGGGAACAGGGCAGAAGGAACCAAGGCTGATCCACAGATATGGGAGACGGTCAGAGCCGGTAACGATTATGAAACTGATGGAGTAGAGATTAAGGGAGAAGAATATTATGTCTATTATATGCCGGTATGTTACGATGACGGAGAGATTCTGGGAATGGCTTTTGCCGGAGAACGGGAGAGCATAGTTCAGGATGCAATATCCGACATGTTAAGAAGCCTGGTTCTGCGCTCAGTGAAGAGAATGCAGCCAGCAACGAGGAAGTAACGGCAAACGTATCTGATATCGCAGAAGCAGTTAACAAAATTTCGGACGATACAGGAACAATTAAAAAGGCATCCACGGATCTGGAAGAGTTGATGCAGTATTTTAAGTAGTTTGAGATATTTGGAGATATTCGTGGACGGGTGCTGCTTTATGTGCTATTATACAGAATGTCATCAGAAAACAGTAATTGTAGGAAGTAACAGGGATTATAATGAAAAAAAGAATGTTCATGGCACTGGCGGTAGCTCTCACCGGAGTCAGTATGGTGGTGGCAGCAGGAAACGGAGAACTGAAAATACAGAGTGAAGCCTCGGTACAGAAAGTACATGCGGCAGAAATACATCAGATCGGTGTCGAGCCGATCCCGGCTACCGGACAGATTACCATAGAGGATCTGCTGGCGGTACAGGGTGGCGAGACGGAGGATCCCAGAGCACTGGAAGGGGTGTCAGATCCGGAGGATGTCCCGGTAGACGAAGCTTCCGTAGAGGATACGACCGCAGATGAATATGCGTCGTTAGCGATCGCCAATGTGACGAATTACGTCAATGTCCGGACAGAACCGAACACAGACAGTGCCGTAGTGGGCAAAATCTATGACGGAGCGGTGGCACAGATCCTGGATGTGGCAGGAGAGGATCAGGACTGGTTCCGGATCATCTCCGGTAATGTGGAGGGTTATATCAAGGCAGAGTTTTTCATCTATGGAGATGCAGCAGCTGAGGTTGTAGACAATTATGTGACCAGATATGCTGTTGTTATCGCAGACCGTCTGAATGTGAGACAGGATCCTGCCACAGATGCAAAAAGAATTGGTTACATTGACAATGGAGAAAAGGTAAAAATTCTGGAGAATGACGGAGACTGGCTGAAGGTACAGTACACCGACAGCAAGGAAGGCTATGTCTCTGCGGAATATGTTACGATCTCGGAAGAATTTATCTATGCGAAGACAATAGAAGAGGAACAGGCGGAAATTGCCGCGCAGAAGGCATTGCAGGCAAGAGAACAGACTGCCGAGCAGGATGCCCCGGAGGTGATCACGAACATCACACTTCCCACTACAACTTATACCTCAAATGCGGAGCTCAGACAGGGAATCATTGATTATGCCATGCAGTATCTGGGCAACCGGTATGTACACGGAGGTTCCAGTCTGTCAGGAGGTACAGATTGTTCCGGATTCACCTGCTTTATCTATGCGGAGTTCGGCTATTCTATCAGCCGTACACCGGGAGGACAGTATTCCGGTGCCGGACGCAGTATCAGTTCTGAAGAACTTCAGCCAGGAGATATTGTATGTTATAGTTCCAATGGAGGGAAGAGCTGTACCCATGTAGGACTGTATATCGGTGACGGACAGATCATCCATTCCGCCAATTCACGGAAAGGTGTCATTATCAGTGCTGTGGACTACAGTCCCATCATCGGTATGAGAAACGTTATTGATTAATAGAATCGGTTTTGAAATTATGGAGCGCCTGATCTTTGGTGAGTACGAAATCACCGAGGATCTCGTCGCTCCATTTTTGCAGGTCTTCCAGATGAAGGACCACACCGGCATAATTGCGGATGCCGTGGGAGGCCGCCAGCTCTTCGGTATATTCTTCCAGCAGATAGACATTTTCAAACCGTACCGGTCCGGAGGTGTACTGACAGACCAGCGGGATCACACCGGTGGTCTTCCGCTCGATGGAGACACCGTCCTCTGCAACGTGAAAAGTCAGCCAGGCCATACCCTCTAACATGCTGAGAGCATTTTTCTGGGTGGACACATAATTGCCCAGCGAATAATAGCACAGAGACTCATTGCCGTTTTCTGCGGTGATCCATTCCACAGGCTCTACCACATGGGGATGGGTTCCGATAATGACATCGGCACCGGCTTCTGTCATCTCCAGTGCCCATTTTTCCTGATAGCTTGAGATTTTGGAGGAATACTCAGTCCCCCAGTGAGGACAGACGATGACGATATCTGCCAGTTCTTTTGCCCGGGAGATATCCTCTAAGACCTGCGGGTTCAGCGTGGTGAAGTCCATCTGTCCGTTTTTCTCATTTACGGCACACAGAAGATTCAGATGCCCCAGCAGATCTAAGGGGAGTGTCTCGGTATTGGCACCGTAGGTATAATTTAAGATGGCGAAAGTGACATCATCGATGGTAAGTAACGGAATGTCATCTGCCTGTGAAGCGTCTTCGTGAATACCGGTTACCAGTACCTCCGGGTGCTTGTTTTTCCAGAAATCCGCACAGTACAACAGGCCGTCCAGCTTCTGATCCGCGGTATGATTGGATGCCTGCAGGACCACGTTGAATCCGGCATCCGCAATCGCATCCCCAACTTCGGTAGGAGAATTAAAATAGGGAAAACCGGAAAATCCCCGGGAATTGCCGCCCATGACAGTTTCCTGATTGATGATCCGGATGTCTGCCGCGTTTAAGAAGGGTGAAATCCCCTGAAACAGCATGGAGAAATCATAAGTTCCGTCCTCCTGTTTTCCACTGGCCACGACTCCCAGATGCATCAGGTTGTCCCCGACAGCCATGAGCGTAATGTCATGCTCCGGGAAGGGAGTGGGGGTCGGCTCCGGAGTAGGGACGGGAACCGGTGTGGCAGAAGGCGGTGCAGGGGTCTGTGGAACGACAACAACATCGCTGCCTGCAGCAGTTTCTTCCAGAAAGTAATAGCCGCCCATGCTCGCCAGTAACAGTAACGGAACGAGAACCAACAGCAGATAGAAACGTGAAATCGGTTTTTTCATATATTATCCTTTTGTTCTCCTTTATTATTTTATTATCTCTTACGGAATTCCGGTTACAAGGTCTGTTTACAATCAAAAGTAACAAAAGTATTATAGCATTGATTTTATTTTTTCGCAAAAAGCAAAAACAAATTACTGTTTTCCTATTGACATAGTATGAAATAGGAGATATAATCCTACCAATAAGTTGATTCGATACTTAAATGAGACATCGAAGAGGAGGAAAAGGATTATGAAGAAGTTTGAGTGGAAGAGCGTTTTGGCACTGGCATTAACAGGAGTATTGGCACTGGGACTGACCGCATGCGGCAGCAGTGACAGCAAAACCGCAGACGCAGGAAGCGCAGCGGCAGCAGACGGCAAGGCAGTATACCGCACACTGGATGAGATCAAGGAGAGCGGAACCATTAACATCGGAGTATTCTCCGATAAAAACCCGTTCGGCTATGTGGATGAGAACGGTGAATATCAGGGCTATGATGTGTATTATGCAAGAAGACTCGGCGAAGACCTGGGGGTAGATGTGAATTTCGTATCTACAGAGGCAGCCAATCGTATTGAGTATTTACAGACCGGTAAGGTAGATGTGATCCTGGCGAACTTTACCGTAACTCCCGAGAGAGCAGAGGAAGTGGATTTCGCTTCTCCTTATATGAATGTGTCACTTGGCGTGGTATCCAAGGATGATAATGTGATCACTTCCTTAGACAACTGGAATGCAGATGATTCCATCATTGTAATCTCCGGCACTACCGCTGAGACATATCTGATCGCAAACTATCCGGATATTCCTTTACAGAAGTTTGATTCCTATGCAACCGCAAAAGAAGCTTTCGAGAACGGCACTTCTGTTGCATGGGCAAATGATAACACCGAAGTTATCGCATTCGCTCTGCAGAACGAAGGATATACCGTAGGTATTCCTTCCCTGGGCAGTGCAGACACCATTGCTCCCGCTGTTTCCAAGGGCAACACCACACTGCTTGACTGGATCAATGATGAGATCGTAGCTTTGGGTGAGGAGAACTTTTTCCATGCAGATTACGAAGCAACTCTGGCAGACACCTATGGTCTGGACTATGAGGACAGCCTGGTAGTAGAGGGCGGCAAAGTAAACGCACAGTAAGGTACGATGGGAATAAGATGATATAGAGGGGACTGCGGGGCACGTAAGCTGCCGCCGCAGTCTTTTCTTGCATCTGAGAAATACATTTGATATAATCTAAAAGATTATTTTGAACTTTACCGGAAAGGACATAGATACATGAACTGGGAATTTATTGAAAAATATCTGCCCATGTACGAAAAGGCAGCACTTCTGACCGTGAAAATAGGTATCGTTGGCATCCTGTTTGCAATCCTGGTGGGGCTCATCTGTGCAGCGGTTCAATACTATAAAGTGCCGGTGCTGCGGTGGATCGTGACAGTCTACGTGGAACTGAGCCGTAACACACCGCTTCTGGTACAGCTGTTTTTTATCTATTACGGCTTCCCGAAGATCGGGATCCGGATGTCGGCGGAGCTGTGCGGTGTAGTCGGTCTGGCATTTTTAGGCGGCAGCTATATGGCAGAAAGTTTCCGCAGCGGTCTGGAATCCGTAGAACCCATTCAGAGTGAAAGTGCCATCAGTCTGGGAATGAATTCCCGACAGGTGTTGGGATATGTGATCCTTCCCCAGGCAATGTCCACCAGTATTCCTGCATTTGTGGCAAATATCATTTTCCTGTTAAAAGAGACCAGTGTGTTCAGCGCCATCAGTCTGATGGACCTGATGTTCACCGCCAAAGACCTGATCGGTCTCTATTATAAGACTACGGAGAGCCTGTTCCTCCTGGTAGTATTTTATCTGCTGATCCTGCTGCCGGTATCGGTCATAGGATCACTGGTGGAGAGGAGGATGCGTTATGCCGGATTTGGGGATTGATGTATTATTCAAAGGCACGAACATGCTCCGCCTGCTGCAGGGTTTGTGGGTAGCCATGAAGATCAGTATCGTATCCATTCTGATCAGTATGCCTCTGGGTATCCTGGTGGGGGCACTGATGACGGTAAAAAATAAAGTGGTGAAAGCTTTTTTTCGTGTCTATCTGGAATTCATACGTATCATGCCGCAGCTGGTATTATTGTTCATCGTATATTTCGGTTCCACCAGAGCACTGGGATGGAACTTATCCGGTGAGGTGGCATCCGTGATCGTATTCGTCCTGTGGGGAACCGCGGAGATGGGAGATCTGGTGCGCGGAGCGCTGATCAGCATCCCAAAGCATCAGTATGAAAGCAGTGAGGCGCTGGGACTTAGTAAGATACAGACATATCTGTACATCATCATTCCCCAGACTGTGCGGCGACTGATCCCATTGTCTATTAACCTGATCACCCGTATGATCAAGACTACCAGTCTGGTACTGATGATCGGCGTAGTGGAGATGTTAAAAGTAGCGCAGCAGATCATTGAGGCGAATCGTATGAGCAGTCCCAATGCTGCTTTTGGAGTATTCCTTGTAGTATTCGTTCTGTATTTCTTTGCCTGCTGGCCCTTCAGTGTACTGGCGAGGGCTCTGGAAAAGAAATGGAATTAAGGATGGATCAGGGCTGGAATGAGAATGGAGTGAAGACATGGCAGAGACATTGTTGAAAATAGAGAACCTGACAAAAGAATACGAAGGACAGAAGATTCTCGATGGAATCCATCTGGAAGTGAAAAAAGGAGACGTACTGGTAGTGGTAGGTCCCAGCGGCTGCGGTAAGAGTACCCTGCTTCGATGCATTAATGCACTGGAGCCCATTCAGGGTGGCACGATAAAACTGCAGGGAATGGATATCCGTAAGGGCAGCAAAAATATCACTACCCTGCGGCAGAAGATCGGCATGGTATTCCAGAGCTATGAACTGTTCCCGCATCTGACGGTGATCGACAATATTACGCTGGCACCTGTGAAAGTACAGAAGCGTGATAAGGCAGAAGTGCGAAAAGAAGCTATGGAGCTGTTAGCGCGCGTAGGTCTGGCTGATAAGGCGAAGAGTTATCCCAGACAGCTGTCCGGTGGACAGAAGCAGAGAGTAGCCATTGTAAGAGCACTCTGCATGCATCCGGAGATCCTCTTATTCGATGAAGTGACGGCAGCACTGGATCCTGAGATGGTACGAGAGGTGCTGGATGTTATGCTGGATCTGGCAAAGCAGGGTAAGACGATGCTCATTGTTACCCATGAGATGCAGTTTGCCAAAGCGGTAGCGGATAAAGTAATCTTCATTGATCAGGGAAAGATCGTGGAGGAAGCTGCTCCGGAAGAATTTTTTGAACATCCGAAGACAGAGAGAGCAAAACAGTTTTTGAATGTGTTTACGTTTGAACAGGTGGAGCATCATGTACAATAGTAATAAGTATGAGAAAAGATAATGAAGAGAGTTTTCATTATCTTTTTTTTATGCTATACTCGACATGGATTTTGTTTTTTCAAATGAATTATAGGATATATCAAAGGAGAAAAGTAAGGGTGAACAGGAAACCTTATGTCAGATATACTATATTAGGAATATCGCTGCTATTGTCATTGCTCTGTGTGATCCGGATCGCAATGCCAAACAGAGAATGGAATTATGCCGGCAGTTATAAATTCGTAAAAGGAGTACCCTGCCCGGAGCAGGAGGTCTATGAGCATATTTCTCTGGGAGCAGGTGTCTACCGGCTGGAATTGCCCTACGAGAGCGCAGGAGATACCAATGCCATGTGCAATGTAAAAGATGGCACGGTATATTATGGCGGTCTGTTATGTAACGGAGAGCATATGTATGCGGCACTGGATCATACTTCCTATGATTTCTGGCTGTTTGAGCCGACAGAGGAGCTTTCGGTTACCATCGATTATTCCGGACAGGAGAGTCTTACTACGGGGAACCTGAGAATTGTAGAGACCAATCTGTTATGGACGAGATATCTGACGATTCTTTTAGCAATTTCAGCATTGATATTGTGGACTTTATGGTATCAGAAAAGAGATGCACAAAAGGAGGAAAAAGAAAGGAGACATGTAGTAATCTTTGGGATAGGAGTGATCGCTTTTCTGGCATCCATTCCCTATTTGTACGATGGCATGATCTCCGGAGCGGATCTGACCTATCATTTACAGCGCATAGAGGGCGTTAAGGATGGACTTCTGACCGGGCAGTTCCCTGTGCGGCTGGAGCCCAGATGGGTATTTGACCATGGTTATGCCAACGGTATCTTTTATTGCAATCTGTTACTGTATTTTCCGGCAGTTCTGCGAATGTTGGGATTTACTGTGACGGAGAGCTATCTTCTCTATTGTATTGTGCTGAATATTGCGATAGCGGCCATTGCCTGGTACTGCTTTGGAAAAATGTTCCGGGATGATGTGATCGGACTGGCATGCAGTGGACTATACACGTTATCTATTTTCAGAATCTATAAATTATTGATCACAGGAGCTGTTGGTGAAGGAAGTGCATTTACTTTTTTACCATTGGCACTTTATGGGATCTTTCTGGTTTTTGAGGAAGAGGTAGATAGGAAAGAATTTCAGAAAAGCTGGCTGATCTTGGGAATTGGCTATGCCGGACTGATTCAGACACATGTACTGACCTGCGAGATCACTGTTTTTATGACAATACTGCTCTGTGTACTTTATCTGCGGAGAATATTTGTATTCCAAAGATTTCTGCAGCTTGTAAAGGGAGCACTCCTGGCATTGGGATTAAGTATGTGGTATCTAGTGCCTTTTTTTGATTATTATATAACACAGGATATGAAAATACAGCATGCTTCTGCAAGAACGATACAGGAAAGAGGAGCAATTCTGCCGCAATTATTGCATCATTTCTGGATCAGTGGACAGGCTACGCCGTTGGGAGATAATGGGATGCAATACTCACATCCGGTAGGCACAGGACTGATCCTGGTGGCAGCAGTGATCCTTTTCTGGTTGCTGTTGTTTTTGGGAGATCTGCGGGGAGAAAAAGGGCCTGAAAAGAATTTTGCGATCAAAGCGGCAGGCCTGGGATGTCTCGCATTATGGATGTCTACTAATTACTTCCCGTGGGATCGTATACAGAATACTTCCGGCATTGCAGCGACACTGGTAAGCAGTCTACAGTTTCCAAACCGGTTTCTGGGATGGGGAACAGTGTTTCTTGCTGCCGTTGCCGGATATGTACTGAAGTATTTTCAACGGAACCGGCTGACACTTTACCGAATGAGTCTGATCACCATCGTGGTGGCATTGTCTACTTCTTATCTATACCTGATGGATTCGGAAGATCAGGAGGTGGATTATTATTTGTATAATGAAGAAAGTATGGGATTCGGATATATTTCAGGTGAGGAATATTTGATCTACGGAACAGACAGTGGAAAATTATCTTTTGCAGAACCGGAGGCAGGAGAGAAGATTCAGATCACGGATTATGCAAAGAGAGGATTAAATACCACCTTCTATTGTCAAAATGCCGGCGAGGAACAGGAGCGTATTACATTACCGGTGCTTCTGTATAAGGGATATGAAGCAATTGGAGAATCCGGAGAGAGATTGGAAATCGCAGATGACGGCAGGCATCTGTTGCAGGTATGTGTGCCGGGAGATTATATGGGACAGATCACAGTACGGTTCGTAGAACCCTGGTATTGGAGAACAGCAGAAGTGCTTACGCTGTTTACCATTGTGGGAATGGGTGTCTGGCTGATCCGGAAAAGGAGATACAGATGAAAAGAAAGATACTTTTTTTAGCAGAAGGAATTCTTTTGCTGGTTCTGCTGCTGCTTTGCTTTTCCAGATCCGGTGAGGTGGCAGAAATAAACAGCCGGGAACTGCAACGGGATGAAGAGACAGGGGAACTCGTCAGCAGCACGTTTCCGTTGAGTCCGGGAGTCTATCGCATTATCGTGGAGGCAGATGCCGCAGGCGGCGGGATCGGAGCCGGCATGGAGATTGGTTTGAACGCAGAACAGATGACATTTCATGCCATAAGAGGCAGCCGGGCAACCCTGTATGCCGGTACGGAGCATAAGGAGATCACTTATTATGTGACAGCGCCGGTAGAGGGAGCTTATGTGTCGATCATTCCTTTTTCGGAGGATGCGGAGGTATCCTATGAACTCAGAGTGGAGAGGACGGCAGCCGGAAGCCGGATGACTTTTGTGATGGCCGTACTGCTCTGTGGAATCCTGAACGGTTTGCTGGCCTTTCGCAGAAAAATAATGACCGGTGAAGTCAGTGCAGGGAAAAAGTGGACCGCATGTGCACTGGCAGCCATCTGGGCGGTGGCATGTATTCCACTTATGGTGGATTATCTGATCCTCGGTACGGACAGTGTACAGTGTCTGACGGAGACAGAACAACTGTTACGGGGAGAGTGGGGAACGATCCCCTTCCTGCATCTGCTCTATTTATGGATCCCGGCGGCGGTGCGGGGAATCGGCTTCCCGGTGATGACGGCATATAAGGTATTGTTTGTCCTGCTGACCGGGGCGGCAACGCTGTTGATCTACGGAGTGTTTTTCGGACAGACAAAGGACGTGCGTCTGGCGCTGTCTGTGACAGCGCTGGGCGTATGGAGCCCTTTGGCCATGAAGTGGATGTACACACAGGGAAATCCAGGGAAAATGGTGATATATGTGCTGGCCTATGCGCTTCTTGGGCTGATCGTGGGATGGATCCTTGGGAAAAAGAAAACAGCAGACCGGAAAATTTCCCCCTGGATTTTATTTACGGTTTCACTGGTGCTGATATTGCAGGTGTTATATTTTGAGGATAGCCTGACGTTTCAGTCAGATGTGTACTATTGGTATAACGAAGAACCTTTTATGACGGGAGAGTAAACCATGGAGAAAGCGTTGCTTCTGTTGAGTCAGGTCGTGACTTTGGGAATGACGGGATGTATGTTCCACAGTATTTTTAAGGAAAACGAAAATTATAAAAATAGATCCCTGTGGGTGAGAACCGGAATCCTGCTGGCAGGAAGTCTGGTCTATATGTTGCTGCCGGTGCATATAACTGCAATCCGGGAACAGAGAGACTGGATTCTGATAGGGATCGGGATGTTGCTGCCGGTACTTGTTACAGCGCTGCTCCAGCTGACATATGCGGAGAAAAAAGGCTGGAGATTCGGCTTCGGACTGGTGGCGGTACTGGTCCTCGGAGTGATCGGCCGGTGGGACGGCGTGGCCGGACTGACGATACTTTTCCTGATCTGCATTGCCGGGATCTGCAGGAAATGTTGGGAGTATCCGGTAATCGGGGTACTGGGGACGGGACTGGCCTATCCCACATATCTTGCATGGAAACACTGGATTTTTGATGGCAGCTTTGCGGAGAGCGGCTTCGAATATACGAGCATCATGAATATGGGATACAGCATCGGCGGCCTGTTCAGCACGTATTTTCACCGGGGCGGCAATCCCGGCATGGGAATCCTGCTGTTTGGCTGTCAGATTTTTTTATGGTATGTTACTTTTGTAAAAGGGCAGAAGATTTGGAAGAAGGCGGATTTTATCTGGCTGGGAACAGCCGGACTGCTTACCGTCATGTCCCTGCGGTATTTCCCCTGGGATTATGTACAGAGGATCGGACAATGGTCTCTGGGACTGGTATCCCTGATCAGGACCCCAGCCGTATTTTTTACGTATGCGCAGATAATCCTGAGTATCTTAAGCGTGGAAAAGATCGGAACCCTTGTGATGATGGAAGAGGAGTCAAAAGAAGAATTGAAAAAGGCAGTGTAATGCGGCTGCAGAAAGGGAAACAAAGGCTATGAAGGAAGCGTACCGAAAGTACAGAGGATGGATTATTACGGGCATTCTGGGCGGACTGCTGGCATTTCTGGCAGTGTATGGCTGGCAGAGCAGTATGAAATACGATACTTTTTTATTACAGGCGCAGATATGGAGAAAGATCGGACATTTATCTCACGCTGGTTGTCTGCTGGCATTTGCGGTGCTGTTTCCTTTCTTTACGTGGCTGCTGCATTTCAGTTACACCCGGCTGGAGCGCCGCCGGGGAAAGGAAAAACCGGAGTTTGCATGGAAAAGCTGGCAGCAGTGGCTTCTGGCAGGAGGAATCCTGTACGGCTGCTATCTGCTCTTACTGATTGCCTGCTATCCGGGTTTTTACAATTATGATATCGGGAACCAACTGCCCCAGATCATGTATCCGGAAGTTCCGTTCACAGCACATCATCCGCTGCTGCATACGATTGTAGGCGGTGGGATCATTACCATCGGATATCATCTGCGGAGCGTGGATCTTACCTTCGGAGTCTTTTTATATAATGTGGTACAGATGGCGGTCTGTGCATCCTGTTTCAGTTATGCTGTTGTGTTCCTGTACCGGAAGACCGGGAACAGAATTCTGGCGGTACTGTCGGAGCTTTTCTACATTTTATGTCCTCCGGTGGTGATGTTCGCCATGAGTACCACCAAGGATGTCACCTGTTATGCCTTTCTGTTGGTGGCGGTACTGAAAATCTATCAGATCTATGCGGATCTGAATGCACAGAAATTCCCCACCGTAAGACAATGGATCACAACCGGGATCCTGTTGTGTCTGGCCTGCCTGCTTCGCAATAATATCGTGTACGTACTGCCCTTTGCAGCAGCTTTTGCCGTGTTTTGCACCTCCTGCCGGAGAAAACAGCAGATCCTGTTCTGGATCGTGATGATCCTGGCACCTTTTGTACTGAATAAAGGTCTGATGGCTGCTGTGGACGCAGCACCGGGAAGTGCCGCCGAGGCGCTCAGTGTACCGTTCCAGCAGATCGCCCGGGTCTACGTGGATAAGGGAGAAGCGGCATTTACGCAGGAGGAACTGGATTATCTGTATACCTGCATCAACAAGGAGGATTTTGCCATGTATGATCCGGTGATCGCCGATGCTATCAAGACGGCATTCTGGCGCCATCTGGATGTGATCATGGCAGATAAGGGAAAAGCCATTAAATTCTGGATCAAAAAGGGATTGCAGTATCCCGTGTGTTACATAGAGTCTTTTCTGGATAATACCTATCAGGCTTGGTATCCGCTGACAAAATTACAGGATTATAAGAAGTCACGCTATTTTATGGTTACGGAATGGAATGAGGAATATGCCAGACCGAGGATGCCGGGAATCTACTATTTTTATATAGGAATCAGTGAGGACAGTTATGTCCGGTGGCCGGTTTTCCGTCTGTTATGTGTGACCGGAACCATGTTTCTGACAATGCTCATTGCCTTGTTTTATGCTTGGTGGCGGAAGGATAAAGCTGTGGGTACGGCACTTTTCCTGACGGCTCTGGTGGTGGGAACCTGTATGTGCGGACCGGTATCGGAGATTCGTTATTATCTGATCGTCTTTGAACTGTTCCCGGTACTGTCAGGGTATATGGGAAGTGCAAAGAAGGCGATGACACTTGCAGCAAAAGAGGAAGAGAACAATGAATTTGTTGAGGAAGAGCAAAGAGCAGTATAAGCGTGTATTGTTTTATACAGCTGTCATATGGCTGTTGGTATCGACCCCTGTTTTCTCTAAGGAATTTATGATGGAAAATGACTGGAGAACGGCGGGAATCCTGTTGGTGATCAATGCAGTTACAGTGGGATTTACTTTTTTTACCTTTTATGGAATTTATGCGGATTCTGCCGTAAGCGCGTTAAGTACAGCCGTGTATGTACTGTCGGTATACCGGTTTGAACGGTATATGCTGGAAAGAGATATGGCAGAACTGATTTTTATGGCCGTGCTGCCGCTGTTGTTCTATGGAATCTATGGGATAGAAGCCGGAAAGGGAATCCGTGCCGTCCTGCTTCTGGGAATTGGCGGTCTGGTGACGGCAGTGTTGGATATCGGCCTGCTGGAAATCGCGGTGATAACGGTGATTATGACGGCAGTGATGGCATTTTTCCTGAACCGGAATGGAAAAGCACTTCTGCAGACCGGAATTGCAGTGGTTGTGGATTGTGCGGCGGGAGGAATCCTCTGGCTGGGCAGAATGCAGAATACGGAGAATTACTCCCTGATCCAGAAAAACGGACTTCAGCTTTCCGGATTGCTGGCGGAATTCTGGAAGATAAAAAGTAAGATTCCGGGACTGGAAGAAGATGCCCTGTATAAATATCCTCTGGGAATCGGACTCTTTACGTTGGCAGGCATGGGAATTTTTCTGGGGCTATGGTTCCTGGGGCACATCAGCTTCCAGAATGGAGGAGAGAAATCTGTGGTGGGAGCTGCGGCGGTTACCGTCTGCCTGGAACTATGCATGACATTAAAGACATTTCCCTGGGACCGTATACAGCTTATGAATGGAGTTACCTATCGGGTTGCCGGAGCGTTGAAGACTCCGGCGGCTTTTCTGACACCGGTTATATTCGGCTGTGCATTGATCTGGGGATACCTTCTTGACAGGAATAAGAAGAAAAAAGACAGCTTTCTTTATTTGGTTTGTGTGGCTTCTGTGGTGACTGCAATTATTGCGTCGGGAATTTATGTGATGGATGTCGATAATTTTACAGTAGATTATTATGAAATGCTTCAGATGCAGAGTGGACTGGAAACGGAGTAGGAAAAGGAATCATGAGGAACGGGAAGATTAAAAAGTTTCAAATAGTGCTTTTGGCGGAAATGCTGATACTGCTGGCTCTTTTTTTCCGGTGTCTTGGGAAAGAGGAATTACAGGGTATTTATTACGGAGAAGATATGGCAGAGGCGGTTCAGGATCCTTCGGCAACACAGATAGAAACAGAGCCGATGCGTTTACCGGCAGGCGTATACAGAGTTCATGTGCAGACCAATATGGACGGACAGGAAGAGACACTGGGAGTCTGCGTAGAGAACGGAAGAGGCTATACCAATTCCCTGAAAGCAAATGCAGTAACGATTCTGCCCGGAAATGATGCTATTGATTTTGACTTTTTCCTGACGGATACGGCCTATGAAGTGTATCTGAAGATTGATTACGGAAAAACGTCTCTGGATCATTTACAGGAGATCTCTGTCTGGAAGACTCGTGGCGGAGAGCGGATTCTGCTTTTTACGGCCCTGATGATTTTCCTTGGAATAGATATGCTGCTTGTTTTCCGCAGACGTTGTCTGGAAGGAAAGGTCAGTACAGAGCGGCAGATGGCAGTGGTATCATTATGTGCACTGGCTCTGATACAATTTATTCCTTATTGCAATGATACCATGATCTTTGATGTGGATGTTCCTTATCATCTGCTGAGGATAGAAAGTCTTGCCAATGCAATGAGGACCGGGGAAGCATTTCCTTATCGGATCACCAGTTACTGGCTGGATGGACATGGATATGCGTCCTCCCTGTTTTACTGTGATTTCTTTCTGATGATACCGGCATTACTCCGAGTGATCGGCTTCCCGATCATGACGGCATATAAGATGTTTATGTTTCTTGTAATGGCGGCAACCGGCGTGATCACATATGCTGCACTGCAGCGTTGTGTCCGGAAGGAATATGCGGCACTTCTGGGAACAGCGGTATATGTGCTGGCTCCTTATAGATTTAACAATTTCTATATCCGGGGAGCCGTGGGAGAATATCTGGCCATGACTTTTGTCCCCATGGTATTTTGCGGCTTTTATCTCTTATGTACGGAAGACATTGCTTCGGAGAGCTACAAAAAGTGTAAATGGTGGATCGTATTCGGTATGTCTGCCATCCTGGAGTGTCATTTGCTGACAACGGAAATGGTGGCATTGTGTCTCGCGGTATTCTGTGTGATCTTTGTGAAACGGGTACTGAGAAAACGGACTTTTGTACAGCTGGCGGAGGCAACGGGAATCGTATTGCTGTGGAACTGCTGGTTCTATGTGCCGATGCTGTATATGATGAATAAAGATACTTATAAGCTTCAGCAGATTATTGGGAAAAATCTGTCCCACGGAATGGAACTGGCCTCCTCTGTGGTGATCTGGCAGAACGGAAAACAGATTACTTCCCGGGATGGCATCTATGGACGGGAGCCGTATTCCATTGGGGTGGCTGTTTTGCTGCTCATAGTATTCTGGCTGATTTACGGATGCAAGAGAAAAGAAGTTGTGGACAGGACAGGCATTGTACTGGCGGTGACATGTGTATTTACCAATCTGCTGAATTCGAATTTTTCCCCTGGGAACAGGTGCAGAAAATACGGGGGGTAGGAATGGTGGTAAGTTCCATGCAGTTCCCGTTCCGGTGGCTGGGAATCTCCGTTGCCTTCGGGGCGGCCTTTGTGGCTTATGCCTCCGCAAAAATACTGGAAACGGCTTCCTGGAACGGAAAACTGGGAATCGTTGCATTGCTGTTTATGAGTCTGGCAGGAAGCAGTTACCAGCTGAGCCAGATCGTATTTACAGACAACGAGACGCAGCTGTATACAGCAGCCAATATGGGAACCATTTCTCTGATCTTAGGGGAATATCTGATAACGGATGAACTGGATATGGCATTTTCCTATCATGATCCGGCAGCGGAAGATCCTGTGCAATGGTATGATTACGAGAAACAGGGAACCAATATTACCATTACGGTGGAAAATTCTTCGGAACAGGAGCACAGATTGGAACTTCCGCTTCAGGGATATCAGGGATACCGGGCGGTGGATGCCGGGGGAGCCGAGATAGAAATAGCGGAGGAGAGAGGAGCCCATGGGGATCTGACGTTACGGATCCCGGCGGAATATGAAGGAACGATCAGCGTGGCATATGTGGGATTCCCAATCTTTAAAACAGCAGAAGGAATCACACTTTTCAGTGTGCTGATTTCAGCTGGTTATCTTATATACAGATGTAGTAAGGGACGAAAGAGAGCAGAAACAAATGAAAGCTATGTATAGAGTAGGATATTTTCTCATTCTGATCACCGTACTGATTCCCATCAGTGTAGATTATGCGATGCAGGGAGGCCTGGCTGCGGGCTGTCTGTTATGGTTTGCAGCCGATACCGTCCGGGCGGTATTGCTTTATCGCGTGACCCTTCTGCTTTTGCAGCTGGGAACTTTTACCGGCTGTGTGCTTTTCCTGCGAAGCTATGTGCCGGAGAAAAACGGCAGTCTGCTGGTACTTCTGGGAACGGCATTATATATGATCAGTCCCATCCGCTTTTATGTGTGTTATGATCTTGTGGACTTTGCTGTGGCATTTTTCCTGATGGGGCTTCCGTTTGCCGGATGGGCAGCTTTAAAAGCAGGACAGCAGTGGAAAAAGAAGAGGATTGCAGGCACCGCCGGCTATTCCGTGACAGGCCTTATGTGCGTGGCTTTGTCGATGGCGGTAATTTTTCTGGATCCAGTGAAAACGGATTTTGAAATGCTGCGGGAGAGGTATTATATCAATGATATGTTCCGGGCATTTGTCTACCGCACCGGACATCCGGGACTGGGTCTGGGGCTTATGCTGGCAGTCGGTCTGTACGGCTGGTGGATCCTGGTGGGGAAAAACAGGTTGAGAAAGAGCGAACGGGTGATATTGCCGGTAACGTTGCTTGGGCTGATCGCAGCCGGGTGCGATCATTCTATGGTATATGGTCCGCTGCTTGCCATGAGCGTGGGAAGCAGCGGTCTGATCCTGCTGGTGACAGGAAGGGATTATGCGGCTGCTGACGATATGGAATGTGAGAAATACCGGATCTGGATCTATGGGACGATAGCAGCATGCCTGGCGGTTGGAACCTATATGTGCAATACGATGATGTATTACAGAGCGCCGTTGAATTGACAAAAGCGATTCGTATCTATAGCAGGCAGTAAACGGAACAAATGAAATGGAAAGAACCAGGAAAAAATAAGATGTTTAGCCATCTTTGCCAGCGACAGGCAGAACTGCCGGGATGCGGGAAGGCACCGGAAAAAGGAATGGAGCAATATAACATGAAAAGCAGGGAAGAAAAAGAATACCGGGGAAAGGTACTGTGGAAAATATTTCTGTCCACTCTGTATCTGAGTGCCTTTACCTTTGGGGGCGGCTATGTCATCGTTACGCTGATGAAGAAGAAATTCGTGGATGAATATCACTGGATCGAGGAGAAGGAAATGCTGGATCTGGTGGCTATTGCCCAGTCCTCGCCCGGCGCAATTGCAATCAACGGAGCCATCGTGGTAGGGTATAAACTGTCGGGGATTCCCGGAGCGCTGGTGGCAATCCTCGGCACGATCCTGCCGCCCTTTGTGATCATAGCGGCAATATCTGTCTGCTACAATGTGTTCCGCAGTAATTTCTATGTGGCACAGATGCTGTCCGGCATGCAGGCCGGAGTGGGGGCGGTGATCGCTTCCGTGACGTATGACATGGGTGCTCCCATCGTGAAGGAAAAGGATCCGGTATCCCTGTGGATTTTGTTGGGAGCCTTTCTGGCGGCCTGCGTTCTGGAGATCAATGTGATCTATATCGTGATCGTCTGCGGATTGTTGGGCGCAGTCCGGACCCTCCTTTCCAAAAGGAGGGCCGGAAAATGATCTATGTGCAATTATTTTTAAGCTTTCTGCAAATCGGAATGTTCAGTTTCGGAGGCGGCTATGCAGCCATGCCTCTGATCCAGGGACAGGTGGTGACGGGGCATGGGTGGCTGACTATGTCGGAGTTCACCGATCTGATCACTATATCCCAGATGACACCGGGACCCATTGCGGTGAATTCCGCCACCTTTGTGGGACTGAAGATTGCAGGCATTCCCGGAGCCATTGTGGCTACGGCGGGATGCATCCTGCCCTCCTGTATTATCGTTACGATCCTGGCAAAGCTGTATCTGAAATATCGGACCATGGATCTGCTGCAGGGTGTCTTAAAGTCCCTGCGGCCGGCGGTGGTGGCCATGATCGCATCGGCAGGGATCTTGATCCTCAAAAATGCCTTCTGGGGAAGCGGGGAGACGATTTCTCTGACCGGAACCGAGTGGAGCATGGTGGTGATCTTCGGAATCTGTGTACTGCTGCTTCGGAAGACAAAAATGAATCCCATCTGGGTCATGGTACTGGCGGGGGTCCTGAAGGTGGGAATCGCTGTGGCGGATAGCAGCCTTTTTTGAACTCTGTATTCCCAAAAAACTTTGTCGATTTGACGCGGTGACTTCTTGACACATTGTATGAGAAAAAGTACCAGGCGGTACGAAAATATAATACGGATAAAAGGGATGGGACACTATGGGGAAGACGATCAAAAGTCAGATTACAATGCAGATGGTGATTTCACTGGTTCTGGCGATTCTTGTATGCGAATTGCTCAGTGTGAGTTCCTTACAGAACAATATGGCGACGCAGGCCGGAAATTTTGTGGAGGTACAGGCAGTGACCAATGCCAATGTGGTGAACGAATGGCTGGTAGAACAGGGCAATATCGTGCATACGATCCGCAACGGCGTGGCATTTATGAACACGAAAGATACGGATCAGATCATGGATTATCTGGAAGTGAATCTGGCAGAGAATGAGGATGTCTTAATGTATTATGTATGCTTTGCCTATGATGGCGGCGTATTCCCGGCGGATCATTCCAGGCTGGATCTGGATCCGACGACGAGAGACTGGTGGAAAATGGCCATTGCGAAGGATTATAAAAAGGATGCCGGATATTATGCGGAAGTCAGCAGCAGTCTGGGACAGAATGCTTCCGGAGTCAGCGATTCCATCCGTACCATCAACGGCATCTTAAGTGACATTAACAAAGCACAGGCGGAACTGGCGGATGCGGTGGCCGGAGTGAATAAGAATCAGCAGGAGATCACCTATTCCAGTGAGAACATGTCTGCAGAGACCAAGGGAGTATTGCAGAGCATCGGCAGGCTGCAGGAAAATATGCAGCAGTTCCGCGTCTGAGAAATTCGGGAGGAAAATCATGTGGCAGCCACAGGAAGACAATACCTATAATGATCTGCGGGAGAACTCCATCCGGCAATGGCTGGAGGATATGAGCAGACACGAAGATGTAGCGGTCCGCGGGGGCGTCAAAGTCACGGCGGAATATCTGGAGGATCTGAAGAAACAGATCCGTCAGTTAGAGGAAAAATGTGCATTGAAAGATGACTATTTGAAGAAGATGAAAGAGAAGGCGGGACAGTGAGGGATCACTGTCCTGTTTTTCGGAGGAAAATGCTTACATTTCTGGTAGAAGCGGAGGCTCGGAGGGTTGACAGTTATCGGGAAAAAAAGTATCATATATAAGATATTGAGTCAAATTTTACGAGCGGAAGGGTAGAAAATCATGGCACTTAGCAAGAAGCCCACAACGGGCATGAAAGATATCCTGCCGGAGGAGATGCAGATCCGTGATTATGTGATCAGCGTTATCAAGGACACCTACGGCAAATTCGGTTTTACTTCCATTGAGACTCCCTGCGTGGAAAATATTGCAAACTTAAGCAGTAAACAGGGCGGCGACAATGAGAAGCTGATCTTCAAGATCTTAAAGCGCGGCGAGAAGCTGAACGTGGCAGCCGCAACCACAGAGGAAGAGGTAGTGGACAGTGGTCTGCGTTATGACCTGACGGTGCCTCTGGTACGTTATTATTCCAACAACGCGGCATCCCTGCCCTCTCCTTTCAAGGCATTGCAGATGGGCAATGTATGGAGAGCGGACAGACCCCAGAGAGGAAGATACCGTCAGTTCATGCAGTGTGATATCGATATTCTCGGTGAGCCGTCTAACTTAGCAGAGATCGAACTGATCCTGGCTACGACCACGACATTGGGCAAACTGGGCTTCAAAAATTTCCAGATCCGTATCAATGAGCGTCGTATCCTGAAGGCAATGGCTGCTTACAGCGGATTCCCTGAAGAGTCCTATGACAGTGTATTTATCACGCTGGACAAAATGGACAAGATCGGTCTGGAAGGCGTGGAAGCTGAGCTTTTGGAGAACGGTTTTGATAAGGCATGTGTAGACAAGTATCTGGAACTGTTCAAAGGCCTGGAGAGTGCTGAGGACGGTGTGGCTTACCTGGCAGATACCCTGAAAGGATTCTTAGAGCCCGAGATCGCCCAGAGCCTCAGAGAGATCATGGACAGCGTCAGAGCAACCAAGGCTTCCGATTTCGAGATCGTGTTCGATGCTACGCTGGTAAGAGGTATGTCTTATTATACCGGAACCATTTTCGAGATCGCCATGCCGGAATTCGGCGGCAGCTGTGGAGGCGGCGGACGTTACGACAAGATGGTCGGCAAATTTACCGGCAATGATGTGCCCGCGTGCGGATTCTCCATCGGCTTCGAACGTATCATCATGCTGCTCATGGAGAGAGGCTTCAAGGTGCCCACGAGACCGAAGCAGGTAGCATATCTGATCGAGAAGGGTGTCAGCGGCGAAAGGCTGTGTGAAGTGATCGCACAGGCGCAGGAAGCCCGTAAGGACGGTACCCAGGTGCTGGTAGCCCGCATGAACAAGAACAAGAAGTTCCAGAAGGAACAGCTGAATAAGGAAGGCTACGAAGAATTCGTGGAATTCTATAAGGAAGAATTAAAGAGATAAAAGCAACAGACAAGGAGCAAAAGCAATGATTCAGTCCAGAACACATAACTGTAATGAACTTCGGATCGGCAATGTCGGTGAGAGAGTCACACTGGTCGGCTGGTTCGAGAACATGAGAAAAGTCAGCAAAAATCTCGGCTTTGTCATTCTGCGTGATTTCTACGGAATCACCCAGCTGGTAGTAGAGACCGAGGAAATGATGAATGTCATGGATGGCATCAACAAGGAGTCCACGATCTCCGTGGAAGGTGTGGTCAGAGAGCGTTCCAGCAAAAATACTAATCTGCCCACCGGTGAGATTGAAGTAGTGCCAGACAAGATCGAGATTCTGGGAAAATGTATTTACAATGCACTTCCCTTTGAAATCAATCAGTCCAAGGATGCAGACGAAAATGCTCGTCTGAAATACCGTTACCTGGATCTGAGAAATCCGAACATGAAGAAAAATATCGTGATGAGAAGCCAGATCGTGGCAGAACTGCGTCAGAGAATGTATGCTTTGAATTTCATGGAGATCACGACTCCTATCCTGACCTGTTCCTCTCCGGAAGGTGCGAGAGATTATCTGGTTCCCGCCAGAAATCATCCCGGCAAGTTTTATGCACTGCCCCAGGCACCCCAGCAGTTCAAGCAGATCCTGATGGCATCCGGTTTTGATCGTTATTTCCAGATCGCTCCCTGTTTCCGTGATGAGGATGCGAGAGCAGACCGTTCTCCCGGAGAGTTCTATCAGTTAGATATGGAGATGGCATTCGCTTCCCAGGAAGATGTATTTTCCATCGTAGAGCAGGTGCTGCCTCCCGTATTTGAAAAGTATGGCATTTATAAAGAAGCTTCCAAGGCGCCTTTCGTACGCATCCCCTATCTGGAGGCTATGGACAAGTACGGTTCCGATAAGCCGGATCTGCGTATCGATCTGGTGCTGACAGATGCTACGGAAGTAATGCAGGGCTGCGGCTTTGCAGCTTTTGAAGGTCAGACTGTAAAGGCTATCGTTGTAGATGACTTCACTGCTACCCGTAAGCAGATCGACGCGATCTGTGCAGAGGTAGAGGTACAGACTGCACGCAAGGGCTTCTGGTTCCGTGTAGATGAGAACGGAGAGTTCGTAGGCGGTATCTCCAAGTTTTTACAGGACCGCAAGGAAGAAGTCATCAAGGCATTAGGTCTTAAGAACGGTGACTTTGTCGGTCTTGCCGCAGGCAAGAAGCTGGAAGCACAGAAGACAGCAGGTGTCTACAGAAAGCTGTTGGGTGCAGCCAGCGAGAAACATATGAAGAAGGATTGCTATGAGTTCTGCTGGATCGTGGATTTCCCGATGTATGAGATCGGCGAGGAGTCCGGAGAGCTGGAATTCTGTCATAACCCGTTCTCCATGCCCCAGGGTGGTATGGACGCGCTGAACAATCAGGATCCCTTAGAGATCCTGGCATACCAGTACGATCTGGTCTGCAACGGTGTAGAGCTGTCCTCCGGTGCGGTGAGAAACCATGATCCGGAGATCATGATCAAGGCATTCGAACTGGTGGGCTTAGGTGAAGCCGATGTGAAGGCTAAGTTCCCTGCCATGTACAATGCATTCTGCTACGGAGCACCCCCTCATGCAGGAATCGCTCCCGGCGTAGACCGTATGATCATGCTGATCTGTGGTGAGGAAAGCATCCGTGAGATCATTCCTTTCCCGATGAACAAGAACGCAATGGATATTATGATGGGAGCACCGGGTACGGTAGAACAGAAGCAGTTAGACGAACTGCATCTGGCGATCACCGCAAAGCCGGAAGAATAATCATAAGGCTGTCGCAGGAATTTTCATGCGACAGCCTTTGTGTTGGATGGATATGGCGATCTGCCGGGAGAAGGACATGGCTGTAGGAATTTATGTATTGCATCTGCATTCCTGTGAGGAAGAGACGAGACAGAGTTTCTTACGGGAAGCATTGGAATGTGTGGATCCGGTGCGACGGAGCAAGACAGAACGGTTAAAGGGGACCGGAGCGAAAGCAGCCAGTCTCGGCGCCGGAATGCTGTTGCAAAAGATAGCAATGGATCTGATAGAAGGCATTGAGAATACCGATATCCTGTTCCTGGAAGAGGATGAACTGCTTGCAGTGCTGCAGGCGCGGATGTTCAGAGAGCAGACGCCCCCCTTCTCTTTTTCCTATGAATATGGAGAACAGGGCAAACCGCAGATTGTAAATTTTCCGAAGAAATTTAATCTGTCTCATTCCGGAGACTATGTGGTCTGTGGGGTCAGCGACGGAGAAGTGGGAGTGGATATCCAAAAATGGGTCCCCTTCAAAGATCGTACGGCAGAGCGTTTTTTCGCAAAGGCAGAGTGGAAACTGCTGCAGGAGACGGGCGTGGAGAAACGGACCGAGCTGTTTTACCGCTTGTGGAGCAGAAAAGAAGCCTACGGCAAATATACCGGACAGGGGATCGGCAGCGTCGTGGGAGAAGACTTTTCCGACGAGCGCAGATGGAAGGAAAAGAAGATCTGCTTCCGGGAACAGATTTTGGAAGCGGGGTATTCGCTGGCGGTCTGCTACGGAACAGCAGAAGTGTTAAATTCAAGGAAAACGGGAAATAGTAAAACATAGAAAATGCATAGAAATGAGGACTTTATGAAGCGATTAATGATGTACCTAAAGGATTACAAGAAAGAGTCTATCCTGGCACCGTTGTTCAAGCTGCTGGAAGCATTTTTTGAACTGTTGGTTCCTCTGGTAATGGCAAATATTATAGACTATGGTATTTCCAACCGGAACATGGGTTATATCGGGAAAATGGGACTGCTCCTGCTGCTCCTTGGTGTAGTGGGACTGGCTTCGTCCATTACGGCACAGTTTTTCGCAGCCAAGGCGGCAGTGGGATTTTCTACCCAGCTGCGTCAGGCATTGTTTGATCATATTGAAGATCTGAGCTTTACGGATATTGATAAGGCGGGAACTTCCACCATGATCACCCGTATGACCAGTGATGTGAACCAGGTGCAGTCCGGCATCAATATGACCTTACGTCTGTTCTTACGTTCCCCGATCATCGTATTCGGTGCCATGATCATGGCATTTACCATTGATGTGAAATGTGCACTGATCTTCGTGGTGGCAATTCCATTATTGTCCGTTGTGGTATTCGGTATTATTTTATCCACGATCCCCATGTACAAAAAGGTGCAGTCCAAACTGGATCAGGTGCTGGGCATTACCAGAGAGAACCTGACCGGTGTCCGTGTCATCCGTGCGTTTCATCAGGAAGCAAAGGAATCGGACCGCTTCCGGGAGAATAACGAAGCATTGTCGGCCATGCAGATCTTCGTGGGCAAGATCAGCGCCTGCATGAATCCTGTGACCTATATCATTGTAAACGGAGCCATCATTGCTCTGATCTATACCGGTGCCGTACAGGTCAATATCGGTAACTTAAGCCAGGGTGAGGTGGTAGCGATCATCAACTACATGAACCAGATCCTGGTAGAGCTGGTGAAGCTGGCAAACCTGATCGTGACCATGACCAAGGCGTTGGCATGTGCAGAACGTGTAGCTTCCGTTTTCGATATCGGCGCAGATGCTGCATATGTGGGAGCGCAGGATCAGAAACTGGCGGATAAGGTAGATAAGAGCGCACCTTTCTTAGACTTCAAACATGTATCCCTGACTTATCAGGGAGCCGGAGCACCTACTTTGCAGGATATGAACTTCACCGTAAACCGTGGCGATACCGTAGGTATCATTGGAGGTACCGGTTCCGGTAAGACCTCCCTGGTGAATCTGATCCCCGGCTTCTATCCGGCGACAGAAGGTGAGATTCTGTTGGAAGGCAGAGATATCCGGACCATGAGTGATGAGGAATTGCGTGGACGCATCGGTGTCGTACCGCAGAAGGCAGTTCTGTTCAAGGGAACGATCCGCAGCAACCTCCAGTGGGGCAAGCCGGATGCTACCGAAGAGGAGATGTGGAAAGCACTGGAACTGGCACAGGCATCGGAAGTGGTAGACGGTAAGCCCGGAAAATTAGATGCAACTGTGGCACAGAACGGTAAAAACTTCTCCGGTGGACAGAGACAGCGTCTGACGATCGCAAGAGCCTTGGTCAGAAATCCCGAGATCCTGATCCTGGATGACAGTGCCTCCGCACTGGACTATGCAACGGATGCAAAACTCCGTGCAGCAATCCGTACTTTGGAAGATAAGACCACAACCTTTATCGTATCCCAGCGTGCCTCCACGATCCGCCATGCGGACAAGATCATCGTTCTGGATGATGGAGAGATCGCAGGTATGGGAACCCATGATGAGTTGTTAAAGGATTGCACCGTATATCAGGAGATCTATTATTCCCAGTACCCTGAACAGAGAGGAGGTGTTCGGTAATGCAGAAAAAAAATAACAAAGAGACGATGAAGCGGGTATTGAAATATATCCGCAAATATACACCGGCACTGGTACTCTCCCTGTTGTTAGCAGGTCTGACTGTATTACTGACCTTATATATCCCTATCCTCACCGGTAATGCGGTGGATCTGATCATCGGCAAGGGACAGGTAGATATGGCCGGTATCTTTGCCATTATGAAAAAAATTGCCATCGCAATGATCATCACAGCAGTAGGCCAGTGGATCATGAACACCTGCAACAACTATATTACCTATCATGTGATCCGGGATATCCGTACGGATGCTTTTGCGAAGCTGGAGATCCTGCCCTTAAAATATCTGGATGCCCATGCTTACGGTGATATCGTGAGCCGTGTCATTGCGGACGTGGATACTTTCGCGGACGGTCTGCTGATGGGATTTACCCAGTTATTCACCGGTGCACTGACGATCCTGTGTACGTTGGGATTCATGCTGGTGACCAATGTGCCCATCACACTGGTAGTAGTATGTATCACTCCGGTATCCTTCCTGGTGGCAAAATTCATTGCAACCAAGACCTACTCCATGTTCAAGGAGCAGTCCGAGACCAGAGGCGAGCAGACCTCCCTGATCGAGGAAATGATCGACAACCAGAAGATTGTAAATACCTTTTCCAGAGGAGAAGCGGTGAAGAGCAAGTTTGGAGAGATCAACGGCAGATTGCAGAAATGCTCTCTGAAAGCTATCTTTTTCTCCTCCATTACGAACCCGGCGACCCGTTTTGTTAACAGTCTGGTATATGCCGGTGTCGGTGTGTTCGGTGCGCTCGTAGCCATCAAGGGCGGTATCAGCGTAGGTCGTCTGTCCTGCTTTTTAAGCTATGCGAACCAGTACACCAAGCCCTTCAATGAGATCTCCGGCGTGGTAACGGAATTGCAGAATGCCTTTGTCTGTGCCGGACGTATCTTCGAACTGATCGACGAGGAACCCCAGGTGCCCGATGCCGCGGATGCAAGAGTATTAGAAGAGGCTCAGGGCAACGTAGATCTGAAGGATGTATATTTCCAGTATGTACCGGAGAAGAAGCTGATCCAGAACTTTAACCTGCAGGTAAAACCCGGTCAGAGAGTTGCTATCGTAGGTCCTACCGGATGCGGTAAGACCACCGTCATCAATCTGCTGATGCGATTCTATGATGTGAACTCCGGCTCCATTAAAGTGGACGGCACCGATATCCGGGACATCACCAGAGGAAGCCTCCGTACCAATTACGGTATGGTATTACAGGAGACCTGGCTGCGTTCCGGCACCATCCGTGACAATATCTGCATGGGTAAGCCGGATGCCACAGAAGAGGAGATCATCCGGGCGGCGAAGGCTTCCCATGCCCACGGCTTCATTAAACGCCTGCCCAAGGGGTATGACACCGTGATCACCGAGGACGGAGGCAGCCTGTCCCAGGGACAGAAACAGCTCTTATGCATTACCAGAGTAATGCTGTGCCTGCCTCCCATGCTGATCCTCGATGAGGCAACCTCCTCCATCGATACCCGTACCGAGATCAAGATCCAGAATGCATTTGCCACGATGATGGAAGGCCGCACCAGCTTTATCGTAGCCCACAGACTCTCCACCATCCAGAGCGCTGATGTCATCCTGGTAATGAAAGACGGCAATATCATCGAACAGGGCAACCATGAAACCCTCCTGGCACAAGGCGGATTCTACGCGAACCTGTATAATAGCCAGTTTGCCGTGTAACGAGCCATGCAAAAACAAAAAGACAATCACCCACTGGGGAGCTTGCTCACCAGTGGGTGATTGTCTTTTTGTTTTTATACGGCGACAGCCGTCATCCGTAAGGATTCCCAAAGGGAATCCTTACGGATGGCATGGCTCGTTACACGATCTCGGCAGCGGCGCGCCCTTTGCCCTTTTCTTTTCCTCCCCCAAAAAAGACAGATAATATATAGAAAAAAGTCGAAAATTGTAAAAATATACCAATACAGTAAAAATATTGAAAATAAATTAAAATATTTCAAGAAATGTGTTGACAAATGCACAGCCTTGTATTATATTAAACTTAACAAAAGAGAAACGGAACAACCCAACAGAGAAGGTTGGGAGAGAAGTACAAAAGAATCTATAGAAAGAGAGGTATAGTCCACCTAACAAGTAAAGTCCTACCACAGTCTTCCATGATGTACAACTGAATAGAACTACCAAAGAGAACCAATTTATATAGAGAACATCAAGTACACAGAAGAAAAAGTAATGAACAACAGAAGATAAGAATTATCTCACATTACAGTACATACGTACAAAAGAAAAGTGGAAAGAGAACAAAAGACAAAATGGAAGATCAAATTTAAGAAAGAGAGGGCAAGCCATTGGAGCCTGTAGTCTGAGAGGGCGTACTGATTGAAAGAATGATCGGTACGCTCTCTTATTGTTGTACAACTATTCAGAGCCTCATTCGCAAAATATATTTTTTTCCAGTGGAAAAACCTATCGATATCATGTACAATAGGAAAGTAGTACAGATAGAGGAGTTATGAAAATGGATACAAACGAACAGAGACAGGAAAGTCAGCAGAACAGACGGGAAGAAAGACATAAGAGACGGCAGAGAAGCCAGATCATTGCATATACAGTCGTAGGAATCATGATCCTGGTGCTGGCAGCGGGAATTGCTTTTGCTGTAAGTAAGATCACCGGCATGAACCACGATCGGCAGGAACAGCAGAACAGGCTGGATGATATCATAGCTTCCGAGGAGACCATCACGGCGCCTACGGAACCGGTGGAGACTGTACCGGAACTGACAAATGAACAGAAGCTGGATAAGATCATAGACGAAGCCATCATTCAGAACATGCCCCTGGAGGACAAGGTAGCAGGACTGTTTATCACCACGCCGGAATCCATCACCGGTGTATCTGCGGCAGTGCAGGCAGGAGACGGAACCAAGGATGCATTATCCAAATATCCGGTAGGCGGTATCGTCTATGCGGCGAAAAATATTCAGTCCGCAGACCAGTTAAAGCAGATGATCGACAATACGAAGCTGTATACCAGCTATCCACTGTTTATTGCAATCGACGGAGAAGGATCCGGAACCGACGCTGTGGCAGCGGCAGGCCTGGGAACGAAGACCGATTCCCCGGAGACTATCGGCGCATCCGGAGATACCAATAACGCCTATACTGCCGGAACCACAGTGGGTAGTTACCTGGCAGAGCTTGGTTTCAATCTTGATTTTGCCCCTGCGGCAGATCTGAAAGTAGTGGATGGAAATGCGGCAGGCAGCAGCTCCTACGGCACGGATGCGGCAACGGTAGCATCTTTTGTGACCGGCATGCAGACAGGATTGCAGGAACAGAAAGTAACAGCTGCTATCGGACATTTTCCCGGTATCGGCAGTACGACCCAGAGCACGAAGAATGGCATGGCTTCTACGGACAGAAGTGCGGAAGATTTCAGAGCCAATGAATTTGCAGTATTCCAGAGCTGTATTGATTCCGGTGAGACCAAAATGATCACCGTCAGCAATATGGCAGCACCTTCCCTGACAGGAGACAATACTCCTTGCTCCCTGTCCGGTGCGGTGGTAACGGATATTTTACGAAATGAACTGAATTTCCGCGGTGTGATCGTATCCGGTGCCATGAACCAGGCGGCAATCACGAACTATTACGGAGCCGATGAGGCAGCAGTACTGGCACTGCGTGCAGGGTGCGACATGATCTATGCGCCGGAGAACTTCGAGACCGCATACAACGGAGTACTGGAGGCAGTCCAGAACGGAACCATCTCCGAGGACCGCGTGAACGATTCCCTGCGTCGGATCTACCGCATCAAATATGCGGATAAAATCGAACAATAGACAAACAATCAGTAAGAAGGCGGCTGCAAGAAAGTGCAGTCGTTTTTTTGCTTATATCTTATGCACCATGAAAACGGAAATGCGGGTCTTAACAAGCGCGAGACGGCGCACGAGGTCCGGGGGACCTCGGACTGCGCGGACCGGAGCGGAGTGTAGACATCGAACTTTCGAGCCCTGGCAGGGCTCGAAAATAAAAAGGAGCGATGCTTTATGCATCACTCCTTTTTACTTATAAGCGCGAGACGGGGATCGAACCCGTAAAGCAATTTTCTATCTAATGCCGGAAATACGGCAAATGCTGATAAACACTGGCTTTCCGACAACATCGTGAATGTAATATATGTAATACAAATACGCTATTTACATGCGTTTTGCGACACGATGCAACATGAAATGCAACATGAAACGGTTATGTAGCAATTTTTTGTTCCTCAATAAACTTCATAAATTCTTTTTGGCTTTTCTTGTTATCTTCCTTCCCAAAAAGGGTGAGCCAGGCTCTATACTTTTCCCACGGCATTTTTTCCATAATGGGATTTGCAATATTGTCAAAATATCCGTCGATCTTATCATCTACAGCAACACGGACCTCGGAGAAGGTCTGGGTATATACTTTTTTCATGATCTTGTCAGACTTCCAGCCTCCGCGTTCCTGAGCATATTTGTCCGGGATACGCAGAGCGGCCATGACAGATGCGTTCAGATGGCGGAGATCATGAAAGGTCATATGCTTAAACCGGTGCTCGTCCTGAAACTTGATCCACCTGTGATAGATCTGGGCCTCGGTCAGGGTAACGAGCCTGTCCCCGGGAACTTTATCGATCAGGGACTTGATATAAGGCGGGATCCTGTGAGTACGGTTACGGTATTTGTTTTTTGCAATTTCTTTGCGGTGATCTTTACCACCTACAACCACCACGACCTCTGCAATGCGGATGTGATCTCCGGAGATTGATTTTGATTTTGTGAGGCCACGGATCTCCGACATGGAAAAGCTGAGCCATGCGGCCAGCAATACAGGCAATTCCAACTCAGTATCTTTAATGGCCGGGAGCAGAACTTCTGCCGGAATCAGATCGGGCACACGCTCGGGAACCTCTGGAAGCTCAATGTTCCGCAGAACATCATCTAAAGAACTTGTATATTTACGGATTACTGATGCAAGCAAACTCCATTCGTTCTGTAGACGTTTGGGAGAGAGCGTCACGCCCTTCTTACGTTTACATGGACGCTGAGACTCCATATTGACGGATTCCTGCAGGAGCTCCTTGTCCATATCTTTAACACAAATCTGCATCAGATCCTGAAAACCGTTCCGCTGGATGCACCAGTAGTCTTGGATGGTAGTAAGAGACCTGTTCAGTACCAGCCGGGACTCGATATATTTATCTATCAGTTCTGTGAGAGGCAGGAGAGTATAGTCCGCTTTCTTTTGCTTCGGCTGATTCGCAAGCTCTTCTTCCTTCTGCAACATGAACTGAGCTGCTTCAAAATCCACCTCTTTTTTGGTAGCGCCGGTAATCGTCTTATAGATTCGTTTCATTTTCTGCTTACCGTTTTTCTGCAGGACGGGGGAACCGTCCGCATTGTACATCGGCTCTGAATGGCTGTATGGCTTGATACACCATGTTCCACTCGGCAATTTGTAAGCTGTTGCCATAGTATCATCCTCCTAAAAATGGGCATAAAAATGCCCGGTGACTTGCAAAATCCCCGGGAAAATGATAAAATGCACTTGTCTAGGGTGATTTTATTCGGGTTTCCCGGTAAGATCGGATCAGCTCCGGTGCTCCAACACTGGGGCTGTTTTTATATCCAAAATGAAAACATTTTTTGCTAAAATAGTGCGGCACCCTCCTCCGGCAGGGAGCGAGGGGTGTTTATGATGACGAAGATATATTTGTATCTACCGTATCCAGACGTATATGCTATTTATTTAGTACCTGAACATATAGTAATTATTAACTTAGATCATCACGGAACAACAAAAGTGACCATTTTAATCTAGCCAATACCTTGCCGGGAAGGGTGTTACCCTATCTGTTTACTCTCCGGATGATCGCCGCGAATAAGAGCTTCCAACTTCCGACCGGCATCAGGATCATGCACATCAATCTGACCAATATACTTTCGAATATCTCTGGCAACCGCCGCACACTGTTCTTCAACACTGAGAGTACAGGTAGATTCACAGGAGCAGCGATCGGCTTCTTCCGTAAGTACAAAATCGACTATCTTTTTTCCATGCGAATCCAGAGTACGGTATTTTTTTAGCAAGTCTTGTTCACCATATTTTAATACAAACTTTGAATCAGGATACACGCCATATATATCATTAATGGAGACTCCTAACACTTCGCATACTTCAAAAAGAATATCTATTGTAGGACAGTTCGCTCCAGTTTCCCAATTAGAAATTCTGGAGGGAACAACACCGAGCTTATTGGCCAATTCCTTTTGACTGAGACCGGCGGATTCCCTATATTTTGCAATGTTTTTAGAAATATTTTTTTTAATTGTGTCGTCTCCCATGATTGCCTCCTTGTTTATAAGGCAATAGTAGCACAGAAATTTTGAAAATACAATATAAAATTCAGAATATCTGAAAAATATGTTGACAAATCAGAAGTGCTGTTTTATAGTTAAGAAAAACAGGAAAGCTGTTTTTGAAAGGAGGAAAACAGATTGAAAGGTAGCGATATAAAAAAATATCTGATAGAGAATGGAATAAAACAATCCTATTTATCAGAAAAGACAGGAATTCCGTCACCTATCCTTAATATGATATTGAATGACAATAGAAAAATTGAGGCTAATGAGTATATGCGGATATGTGATGCACTTGGTGTTCCATTAGAACAATTTAAACCCGATAAAGCAAAAAAGTTACTGGTGCGTTAAGGTAATGAATTTTGTAGGGGTGGAAACGACAGACTGTATAACCTATTAGATTGTGACTATAAGGACACCAAAGTAGCAATTAGCTAGGGCTATATTTAAACTGGAGAGGAAGTGAGAAGATGCCAAAATCCAACCTTCTGAGAACAGAAACGGCCAGAAAGAATTACGCATCCAGAGCCAGGGCGGGAATCAAGCGGCACATAGAACTGAGCAAAGTGTCCGAAGACAAGATCGCTGCAAAGCAGAATGTACAGGTAAGGACACTTATGAACCGGATCGAGGATCCGGGATCAATGCGGCTGAGAGATCTGTGGGATCTGGCGGAGATTATAGGTGCGCCGGTCGGTGAACTAGCTGGTGGAGATTTGCCGGAGGAAATGCTTGCGAAGCTCTTGCAGCAAAAACTGTTGTGAACCGAAATTCGCGCCGTGTATGTGTTGCAAGGAAAGGTACTAAAAAATACTACATAAAAAGGAGAGGATACCGAATGGAAGAACTATGTGCAGGAATCAAATTCATGAATAAGGAGCATAAGGACTTTTTCTGCAGAAATTTACTAAAGTGCAGAGAACTTGATATTTACCATATGGCATTGATCTACTGCCTGGGAATCGACCGGACTGTCCGGGAGCATTTCGAGAATGTATATGATCTGAAAGCCGGGCTGATCCGGACGGAATCTCTGCAGGAGGGATGGCAGACCTCGGGAAGCAAGCGTGCAATCAGACTGGCATTCAATCTGTATACCAACGGTATAGCCAGTGTCGATGATTATGAGGACGAGGAGGAGAGGCTGGATGAATGTAGAAGTTACGCAGTGGAAGAGATATTTTGCTGCGGATATGCCCCTTATTTTTGGCAGGCAGTCAGGCTGCGCTACCCGGAATTTTGTGGATAAAAAAACACAGTGCTATAAAGGCTGGAGAACCGAAGCACTGTGTCTGAGTAGACATGCGAAGTATATAAATTACTCCGCATCCTGTTAAACGTTACAATATAGGATTTCAAAGTACTTGTCAAGAGGTTAAGGTGTTAAAAATGTATAAACGATGCGGTGGAGTAAGCAAAATATATCGCTGCCCGGTATGTCACGAGATTTTTGCAGTGCCTTATCAGACCAGGGGCGGAGGCAGGACCAACTGGGTGTATAGTGTCTGCCAAAAGCGGCGGAAAATATATTATTGTTCGTATCATTGTTTTCGGGAGATGCAAAAGATAACCGAAGGAAAGGTAGAAGCATGACGGGGAAAACGCATAGTGCAACAGGATTCTTTGCCGGACTTGTCATAAGTCACTATACAGGATGCCCCGGCGCTATGACGCTGGCAATGGCCACCGGATCGGTTCTGGGAGGGCTGCTCCCGGATATCGACAATGTCCACAGCCAGATCGGTAACAGACTGCCTGTAGTGGAGCTGATAGTCCATGGCTGTCAGAGAGGAATCCGGCTGCTTTCCGGCATTCTGCCGCGGAAACTGAGAGAGAATGTCCGTTCCATGACAGGACACCGGGGACTGCTTCATTCTCTGCTGGTTCCTGCAGCAATGCTGTTGGCACTGCCGGTTATCGGCAATACAAACGGAATAGAGAAGGCTTTTCTGATAGGGATGATTGCAGGTAATCTCAGCCATTTGATTCTGGATATGCTTTCCGGTGGAGTTCCGCTGCTGATACCGTTCAGTGTTGCAAGGATCCGGGTATGCAATTTCCGCACCGGAGGAATTATGGACAAGCTGTGGAGATTGGTCATGTACTTTGGCATTGGTTATCTTGGATTATCGGAATTATATCAGATAGTATCCAAGTATATCAGAATATAGCAGAGAAGATCAGAAAAGAGGGCGATGAAAATGAGAAATATCAATTATTTTGATAAAGAATTATCTGTCGAGGAGTATGTGAAAAAGGAAGTATGCAAAAATGCCGGCACTCAGAGCGTTGCTTTTAAAGAACAGCTTATTTCATTATGCAGCTCTGCGGGTATTGAATGTAACGAAAAAATGAAAAAAGAAGAGCTGTTTGATCTTCTTTGCAACAACGGCTTTGAATATAAGCAGTTTGCTGATCTATTTGGAATAGGCGTCAGCAGCCAGGTATATCAGAGTGCCTTTAACATCACTCATCAGGATGTAAAATGCTTGGAAAGAAATGGTGTATTAAAAAAAGTAGGCAAATACAGATTTCGTGCCTTTGGAAAATACAATTATGCACCATTATATGATCTTTATCAGTATGCGCAGATGACGGACGATGCGATGGAAGATATGCTAAAAAAATAACTTAGGGGCATGTAATAGATAACAGCATTCGGATATATCACAATATAGCAGAGAATATCAGAGATAATCTGAGTAAATCAGAGATAATCAGACTATATCAGAGATGCAGGAAGAAAGAGACGGTGAGAGTGTGAACCGATTGGGATTTTTGGTGCTGTCTGTACTTTTGGCAAATAATGCGGATAACCGTATGGCAGCTATGTCATTAAAGGAGATCATGCAGACAGAAGATTTAGATGTAAGAGAAAATACATTATTTAAAAAACTTCGGGATTATGAAAATCAGGGATACGTGAAAAAAGGTATGAAGGATGGAAAAGCCAACACTTTTTATATCACGGATGACGGAAAGGAATTCCTGGAGCAGAATAAGAAATAAAGATAGGAGATTATACGGATGAAGGATAAGATTGCATTTATAGCGGTAGGACAGGCCGGAGGAAATATCGGTCAGCTTTTTGAGAGTATGGGTTACACAGTACTATATATTAATACGTCCAGAGAGGATCTGGAGACACTGGAAAATGCAAAGTTCCGGTATCATGTATCCAATGGAGAAGGCTGCAATAAAGACCGGCATAAGGCAAAACATCTTATCGTAGAGGATTTTGATAACATAGCTGCAGAAATTGAGGCAAAATTACAGGACAGGCTTCTTTTTGTGATCTTTGCTAGTGGAGGAGGCACGGGATCCGGAGCAGGACCTATGTTGATAGATTTACTGCTTGATGATGGCCGGGAGGTAGGAGCAGTCACAATCCTTCCGTCACCTGCAGAAAGTGTAAAAGCCCACATCAACTCTTATGAGTGTTTCACTGAACTGACGCAGATCCAAGGGACGGCAGCCTGCTTTATCCTGGATAACAACAGAGGGGATAAAATAAACCTGAATGAGCAGTTTGCAGATGATTTCAACAGTTTTCTGGAGATCCCGGAGAAATATAAGAGTCTCCGCGGAAATATTGACAGAGCGGAGATCGAGGAGACGTTAAAAGCACATGGCATGGCTATGATTGTACATGCGCAGGGAGTAGATAGCTCACAGGTGATACAGGCACTGACAGACAATGAGTATGCTCCTGCGGAAGCAGACCGGACAGTGAAGTATATAACGGCAGCTCTGGCCGGAAATGTAAGCATGGAAGATCTGGAGAAAGCGGTGGGAACCCCGGTAGATACCTTTCGGGCATACAGCGGAGAAGAGTCGATCTGCTGTGTCTGCGGTATGACTTATCCTAAGACGCGTCTGGAGGAGATGTACAACAAAGTAGCTGAAAACAAAGATACCATCCGAAAAAATCTGGAAGCTACACAGGAGACGGCAATGCAAAAGGACATCAACTTTCTGAATGAGTTACAGCCGAAACACAGAGAGGTACCTTCCGGATCCGGTTCCAGAGAGGAACGCAGACATTTGTCTAAAAGAGATATTTTAAACAAGTATTTGTAATTGTAGAAAGCGGGGAAATTTTAGGATGTCGGAACAAAGTAGGGCCTTTTTATCAGACAGGGACCATTCTCTGCTTATAGACATTTTTTATAAGCTGATAGGTAATTCTGAGGATCCAGCAGAGGTGCAGTCTATTGAATCCCTTATACAAATGTATGAGGAATCAGGGAATGGCTCAGAGATATCAGATGCAGATGTGAGACATACCATAAGTCTGGTCTGTAAATATTGTCAGATGCTGTCGGAGCAGAAGCATGCAAATGATAACTTAGTGGATTTTTATGCAAACAGTCTGAATAAACTCCAGATACGATACGAGCAGGCGATTCAGGATCACAGGCGCCTGGAAGAGGATCAGATCAAGATATATCAGGATTACGATAATCTTACGCGGGAACATCTTTGCTTATACAGGCGGTTTGAGAAGCTCCACAAAAAGCAGCTAAAAGGTATACAGTGGGTTAAAAAATGGATAGATAGGGGCAGAAAACATGACGATTCACGATGCAATTAATGAATATCTTAAGCAATGCGAAGCAAGAAAACTGAGCTGGAGTACGCTTAAAGCATACAGATGTGATTTAGAGATTTTAGATCGAAGCCAGAGACATACAGAACTTCTGGATATTGAATCGGAAGAACTCCAAAAAATAATAAAAGGTAATGGCAGCTTAAAGCCGGCTACGATGTTACGCAGGAGTGTTTCATTTCATATATTTTTTCAGTACTGCAAAGAGAAAGGATATATTCAGGAAACGCCTGTAATAAAATCCCAGCGCGTTAAACTGCAAACACCGGTTACTTTGACGGCGGACAAAGTAACTGGAATCTTCCGGGAACTATATAGTACTCCGAAAGAAGGAAAATTTTATTGGGAAAAATCTCGAAATATGGCCATTGTGGAGTTACTTTATGCAACAGGGATGAGAATATCTGAACTTTGTGCCCTGAAAAAAGACGATATTCAATTTTTTGATGAATTTATTATAGTGTCTATGCACGGAAACGGCAAACGGGAACGAAAATTTCTCATAACAAATAAGCAGGTCATAACTGCATTACAGACATATCAAAGTGATGTGGATACAGCATCGGTGGACGTAGTTGATTCTGATGCAGTATTTATTAACAGGCGTGGACGTGCAGTTTCGGAACAGACAGTACGTTATTGCCTGAAAAATTATAATATAACACCTAAGATATTGCGTAACTCTGCGGCAAAAGAAATGTATGACAGTGGAATGAATATTTTCAGATTACAGGGAACGCTTGGACTTAATTCCATTGACAGTGCAGAGCGTTTCTGTTGTCGACAGGAGCTGGAGAATAAACGCACTTATAGTTTGAGTGACTGTGATCTGAGAAACCGATTATCAGTATAAACGATGAAAAGGAACTGTTAATTTATATGCAAAAGATAAAATACGGTGTGCTGGACAAAATGCTGCGGGCAGATTTGTCCAGGGCAGAAATGGATTTTATATTACATATATCGCATTACCAGGACGATACCGGCTGTGTGTCTGGAATATACTATCGGGATATTTGTGAAGCACTACAGATATCGTATCAGACATTTTATGACGTGCTGCGCAGCCTACAGGCTAAGGAGATCATAAAGGTAGATAAAGCCTTTTACGGAGACTGGGATGTTACGATATTGGACAATTCATTCCAGAATGGAATTACCGGTTATGTAAGCACTGGTGATGATCTGTTCCTGGATCCGGAGTTCCAGAAATGCGGACCGCAGGAGAAACTGCTTGCACTGGAATTTCTTAAAATTGCAAAGAACCCGTCAAATGGCGGGAAATACAGAATAGGCAAAGAGAAGCTTTTAGAAAAGTATGGTAAGCTCTTTTCTGTGACGAAACGCATTATTTTAAGATATCTTCACCGGCTAAAAAGGTTCTTTGTTATGTCGATCACAGAGGGGATATATTATATCCGCCCGAATGCACATTTTGCAGAGAAGAACAGCGGAAAAACGGATACAGAACTGCTCAGGGAGCATGTGAACCGGTTTGTACTGCGGAGGAATCGTGCAACCTACACAGAGAAGGAAGGGAAGGAAGCGTCGAAACTTTTGACACAGTACGCCGGACAGGTACCTGACAACAGAACATTGATCCGGCTGTTCTCAGAGGCTGTACTTGAAAGCATACGGATCCGGAATGCAGGAATCAGGAACCGGTACAAGTGGAACCGGCGGTTAAATCCGAAGTTTGTACACCGCCTGCTACAGGAGAAAATACTGAATCAGCCACAGATGGCTAAGTAAGTCTATGAAAATAGGCTTATTTGTGTTTCTATAAATCTCAAAAATCATAGATCATGTCCTGAAATTCCGAAGAGCAAGAGAAAAATAGATGATAAATGTGAGTAGGGAGCCGGTGTGGCTTCTTTTTTCGTGTGGAAAAAGAGAGATTTTATTCAAGTTTTGTGCAGTGAAATAGTGAACTTTTCAAGTATGGTGTCTCTGTGGATAATCTTTTCTATTTTGGGTGCCGTTCAACACGCTGTTGAAGGACACTTTTTCCAAAACTATGCAAGGAACCAGAAGAGAAAAAGCGCAAAAATATGCAGCCGGGTATTGTAGCAGCTGGGGAACGTATTCTGTCTTTTATCAGTTCTTTTCACTGTTTCTTTAGACAAAAGAAAATATTTTTTCTGAAAAAAGCAGCCATAAATACCTACATAAAAAACAAAAAAATAAAAAACACTTGACAGCGCATACGGATTCCATCATCCTGTTGCCACTCATGAGAGGAAGGTATATGAATGGATATCAGAGACCTGAAGCGGGAATGCAATGATCTGATTGATGAATTAGAGACATTACAGCAAACAGATGCAAAACTGGATCTTCGGATTCAGGAACTACAAAATTGTCTGGAAAAAACATCAATTCCAGAGTCGGTGACAGACTTACCAAGGCTGCCCCACATTGTGAAAATGGAAGATGAAGAAACTGAGGGCATAATTTCCGAGACTGTAGTGGTAGAGAAGGTTATTGAGGAAAAGGAAGAGGTTTCGCAAAATGAGCCATCAGAACCTTTAGAAAATTTGCGGGAAAAGAAAGAGGAGGAGAACCCATGGAAGGAAATGGATCAACAACGCTTCCCGGCGGATACGGTGATTATATACGAATCCAGTAATTTAGAAAATACAATAGTCCGAGTGATAAAGATAATAGCATTTTGCGGAATATTGTGTGGAATTATGGTGTCAGTAATAACGCTTGCAATGGGAATGTAATAAGAGGAGAAAGGCATGTTAGGAAAAGAAAAAAGGAATCGTGAAGTACAACAGGATGTGGCGGGAAAAATGAATTTGTCAAAGGATGATATTTTTAAAAATTTGATTATAGAATATGCATCATCCCGCATGGATTTAATTATCCGCCTGCGCCAGAAAAGGATTACGGATGCGGAATTTATGGCATATGTGGATGAATCTCTGAAAAAAATAGACGCAGATACAGAGGCAAGAGATCAGGCAAGATTGATGTTTTATCAATACGTATTCCGATACTTTCGGTTGACCTCATTGATTGAGGACCCGGAGATATCGGATATCCATTGCATTGCCTACAACAAAATCCGCATAAAAAAGAAAGGCAAACGTCAAGAGGCGGATGTGCGATTTGCGTCTAATCAGGAATACCGGGAATTTATTGACCGTGTAGCGACGCAAAATGGCGTTAATATCTCAAATCTTAATGCTATTCAGAGGTTTGCCGACGATGAAACGGATGATAATTATATATTGCGATTTACGTTAATTACGCCAATCGTTACCACTTACGGTAATCCATATCTTATTATCCGTAAGTTTCCTAAAAATTTCCCTGAGATTTCGGATCTTGTCCGGGAAAAATTCATGTCACAGCAATTAGCGGATACTTTAGTGGAAAGATTCCGGACGGGATCGACATTGATCTGTGGCGGTAACTCAGATGGTAAATCGACCTTATTGAATGCCTTAAAGGAAACATTACCGGAAGATATGGCGGTTATGGTAGCACAGCAGGCAGATGAGCTTACGACCAAGCATCATCCGGATATGATCTTTTTACATTCTCTGTCGGAATCAGCGGAATCAGCAGTTAAATATGACCTGGAACAGCTGAGCATAGCATCACTGACCATGGACGTGGATTTTTTCATCATCGGGGAAGTAAAGGGGACAGAAGCTATGTACCTGATCAATGCAGCATACACCGGGCAGATCAGCGCTGCCACAGTCCATTCCCTATCTGCACAGGCAGCACCGGAGAAAATCGTGGATTATGCATTACAGGCATCCGGGAACAAATACAATCGCGCAGAACTGTTAAAGATGATTGCTGACTGCTATCACACGGTCATTAATGTCAAAGATTATAAAGTGTACGAGGTCCTGGAAATAGACGGATGGGATGACGTTACGCAATCCATTAAATATAAATCTCTGTACCATTTATAAACTAATGAAGAACAGAAGGGAATGAAATGATGATCATTTTGAAAATTATTATAGCAATCTGCCTTTTTTCCGGAATTTTCTTCTTTTTTTGGTATCTGCAGAGAACAAAAATTATTGAAAAAAGTCTGACAGCTGCCAGAGGATCCATTAAAGAGACCACGGCCAGACGTCAGGTCGAAGCACACGCAAATCTGCTGATCCGGGATAAAAAAAATAAGACCAGACTTGAAAAGATTATCGAAAATCCTGAAAAACTGTACACTTATAGCCGGATTGGGAAAATAGTCAGAGGGTTGTCTTTTGAAGCATGGGCAGTACTTGTAGTATTGACAACCGCTGGAGCGTATCTGGGAACGTTGATTGTCACGAAGAATACTATGACCGGTTTATTGGCAGCTGTGGGATATTTCTTAATCATCAAAATCGCAGAAATGATTCTTGCAAAAAGAAATTTTAAGACTATAGATAAATCTCTTTTGGAATTTTTAAATCAGTTAGGAAACTTTTCGGCGATTCAGGGTGAAATTACGAACGTCCTACATCAAACAGCACAGTATACTCCGCCGATATTGGCAGAAGCCTTGGAAGGATGCTACATCGAAGCACAGACCACAGGTAATGTTTCTGCAGCATTGATGGGGCTGGCAGACCAATTTGAGCACGAAAAATTTAAAGAAATAATTATTAACCTCGAAGTGTGTTCGCGCTATACGGCTAATCTGAAGGTCATAGTAGACAGCCTCCGCCGGAACCTGATGGACGCAAAAAGAGCCAGCCAGGAACGCAGAGCTATAGCAGACAGTGCCATCATCGAAATGGTGATTCTGTCAGTAATGCTGTTAATTGTCCTTTTAGTGGTAGACACCATGGTAAAGGCATCTATCTGGGATATATTGTTCCATAGTTTGGTAGGATATATCGCTCTGGGCGTGGCGGGCATCTGCTATCTCATATTTGGTCTGGCAATTATGAAAGAAAGGTAAAAAGTTATGACACCATTAGAAATTAGTTTAAAGATATTACCGGCGCTTATAGCTATATTATCGTTTTTGCTGGTGATCTATGTGGGTAAGACCTATCACCCCATGGCAGCACTACATAGGACATACATCCGCATTGATGGAATCTTGCACGAAAAAAAAGTTTTCTTTGATTACGAAGAAACTCGTAGATTCCTAATGTCTCATGGTGCAGCAGATCATTTCGGATCGTGGATCGATCCGGTGAAATACTTGGCTATTCGTATTTGCCTGGCGGCCATCGGATTCACGGTTGGAATATATGTAAATGCCTTTTTGGGACTTGTTGGCATGGTGATTGGGTTCTTTTTGCTGCCATTATTATTGTTGTATATGAACAACAAAGATAATGACGCAATGACCCCACAGATTCAGACGCTGTACAGTCTTTTACAGGTACAGATTCACGCAGGGGTGCCTATGATTGATGCCTTGTCAGAGAGTTATCAGTCCTTTCCGGCGGGACGTTTAAGAAATGCGCTGAGTGAGTTTTCTACTACCATTTATTTTAACGGTTCATTTGATAAATCGTTGGAAGAACTTAACAAAAAATTTGACAATGGATTTATCGATTCGCTCTGCATTATTTTGTTACAAGCCCGGGAATCTGGACAGGCGATGGAACTACTGCGGGATATATCCCAGCAGATCACGGATATGCAGGCAAGTCTGCAACTTAAAAAGAAAGAAAAACTCAACCGAATAACTACATTTTGTCTGATGGGCATTATGGGCGCAATGATCGGTGTAGCCCTGTATGCTGCTATCACACAGATGTATGCGTCGGTCGGGTCTTTCTGATACATGTAACTACAAATATCTTAAAAAATAGGAGGAACGAAAATGAAGATGAAAATGGCAAAAATGCAGCTGAAAGCAATGGAACTGGCCCAGAAGGTATTTTATCACAAGAGCCGGGGACTCGATGGAATCTTGGTTACGGTGGGCCTGTGCATTATCGCACTGTTATTATGCGTAGTCATGAAGGATAGTCTGACAAGTTTTATTCAGGCAATCGTAACCGCCATGCAGAATAAGGCAATCGGTATTTTGGGATGATGAAAAAGAGAAAAGGAAGCGTAGTAGACATATTGCCCTCAATGATCATGGTGATTGCTGCGGTGATTCTGATTACAGTCTTTTTTGGCTTATATCAGATACTCAGCCTAAATGAAGATGTAAAGCAGATATCCCGTAAATACATGCTTACCATGGAGACTATGGGATATCTGGATGCAGCAAGCCGGACAAGCCTTATGCAAGATTTATCAGATCTACAGGTCACAGATATTGACCTGACAGGATCCACCATGACGGATGCAGGTTATGGCAACGCGGTATATCTACAGATAACCTGTAAGCTGCCGATAGAACAGCTTAATATGGACGGAAATGATATGCTGCGGTTCTTTTTTGAGGACGGAACTATACCGATCAGAGTACGCAGAATGTCTACGGCCAAAAATTAATCATGATAAGATGGATAACCAAAAAACGACAAGGGGAGTTGGCGACTTTTACGATGGTATACGTCCTGCTGTTCCTCGTAGCAACGGTAGCATTTGCCTTACAGATACGGGAATACATATCACTTAAAACTCATACGGAAGATACCCTTGCAGCGTCAAATCTTGCATCTGCCGTGATCGATATCCAGGAATATGGCATTAATCATAACCTGGTTATAAAGGATCCTGAGCAGGCGTATAGCATCTACCAGGAAGCTTTAAAGATAAATATGGGTCTTAACGACCAATGGGAAGACCCTACAGGACTGATATCAAGCCCGGTTCTGGTAGAGCAGTATATCGTATACAACGTGCGGGGATCAGAGGTAGAAGTGACCTCATTTGGAGAGGGTCTTAACTATTCGGCAACCGAGACGCTAGGGAGTGCAACGTCACCCAATGGACAAGTCATTGAATCTACCAGTGTATACAGCCGGATCAGCTATCAGGTCGATGGCTATTTTGGTGTCACCGTCCCAGCTGAAAAAGATAAGTTGGTAGACATTGTAAAAAATAATTAAAGGATGGACAGAATGAAAAAGGAAAAGAAAGAAAAAAGAAGTATCTTGCCGGGAGTGATTATCGTATCGCTGCTGGTGGCAGCTGTAGTATATGCGGTTTTACTTAACGCTGAAAAAACGGCATTGTCCGACTATGAAAAAGGGTCGGTTTATGTAACAACAAAGCCGGTACCCAAAGGAACTATGATTACAGCTGACTATATCACTCAAAAAGAGGTAGATAAATCTTTGATCCCGTCCGGCGCAGTAAGTAATCCAGAAGATCTAACGGATTTGATCAGCGTATATGCAGTAGATCAGGGATCCATTATTACCACTGGGATGTTTACTGCTGTTAATGACATCACAAAGGATATGACGCAGCCGGTAGTGGCCGGATTCAAGGCCGATGATCTGTATCAGGTGGTAGGAGGCGTCCTGCGATCCGGAGATCGAATCAACATCTATCAGGTAAATGAAAATGCCAATAAAGGGGATACCTCACAGTCCTTGGCAAACACAGATGATAATTGGACAGACGCATCTTCAGATACGGCAGCATCCCTTGTATGGGGAAATGTGTTTGTCCAGGAAGTATTTGACTCTGCCGGTGCGGTGATCAGTACATCTGACTCTACGACTCCGGCACAAAGAGTAAATATCTACATGGATAACGATAATGTAGCAGCTTTTTATGCTGCACTGGCACAGGGTTCTCTGCGTGTTGTAAAAATCTGCGAATAGATAGTCAGTGGGTGTGACCAAGAAATCGGGTCTGATGACCGGCAGGTTCGAGCCCTGCCCCCACTTTACAGCGATATTTGCTGTGATGATCTTTGACAACTGCATATGGAAATCGGACGAAAAACTGGAAGATGGACTGTAAGATTTTGACGAGAATTGTCATGTAATATATAGAGGTCTTTGTACTTCTTTGTTTTATCGGCATTTTTGTCCAAAATATCGAAACAGAAAATGCCGTAAAATGTATACAGATATTCTGCAAAATGATATAATAATCATATCAAAAAAGATAAAACAAAGAATTGAGTCCGTACTATTGGACACAAAAAAGAAGACTATATTTATACAATAAACATAGAAAAAGGCTGAAATGTCTGGGAGGACGAAGAATGAAAAAAAAGATTATTTGTGCTATATTAGTGACGGCACTGGCAGTCACATCTTTTACTGGATGTGGGAAGGCACAGGATAAGGATACTGCAGAAGTGATAATGGCTGAGACGGAAACAAGGGATCCTGATATCACTGCAGAGACACAGGCGGCTGTGGACACTTTATTGCCGACGGAGACGGGGAAGCCGGTAGTGACTGAGACGGCAACACCGACTCCTAAGCCCGTAGCGACAAAGAAACCGGAGACCACAGCAACGCCGAAACCGACAGCAACTGCGACACCTAAGGCAACGGCAACTCCGAAGCCGGCAACAACTGCGGGATCAGGAACGACAGTTGTAGCCAATACTACCAGCACCGGTAAGACTGGAACAACCGCCACAGCTGCACCTGCAGAGAAAGAGACTCCTGCAGCCACAGCAAAACCGGCAGCATCTACACCGGCACCGACTGCAGTGCCCACACCGGCGCCAACGGCAGCTCCCTGTAATCATAATTTTGTTAAGTCATACTGGCCGTCTGCACCAACTTGTTCTCATGGTGGATATTACAATCTGATATGTACAATTTGCGGAGCAAATGGAGGGGATGGTACAGATCCGGCATTAGATCATACTCCGGCAACCAGAGTTGAAGTGGATGCAACATACTGTGATGAACACGGTGTCAGAGTTACTTATTGTACGAGTTGTGGAAACGAATTGGGACGAGAAGGATTTGACGGTACGGAGCATGAGTGGGTTACAGGTACTAGCGATCCTATATGGGACTGGGATAAACAGGATTTTGTGACAGAAGAAGTGACTTATTGTAGCCGATGTCATGCACAGCGTTAATGGGAAAGGAGACGAGAAAAATGGAGAATACAAAGGATCAGTATATTGGGGCCGAAATACATTCGGCACGGTCAGTGAATCCAGATGGGGAGACGGTAACACTGGACGGAGATACGGTGGTATGGACAGGGGAGGAAGATGTCCTGACACCGGAGGAACTGGAAGAGTTCCATCGAGATGCGATTAAACTGATGGAAAAAAGCGAACAGCAAGAAGAGGTTGCCGTTCGGGGATAAGGGTGCTATTATATATAAAAGGAACAACCGCCCCACAAGGTGGGTTGACCAAAATAAGTTGAGTAGCAAATACCACCCTTCCACTGGCCAAAGTTTTGGGTGGTTTTGCTGTATAAAATTACTTGAAATGATCCGAGAGTGATGGTATAGTAAAGATAAAGGGAAAGCCAAAGAGGCGGCTACCCCAAATAGCAAAATAACTGTTTAGTACTAAAAACAGCCGTCACTATTGCAGTAGTGGCGGCTATTTCTTTTTGTCATCCTTAAAGATCTGATAGCACAGACCAATAAGAGCAACGATAAACATACAAAATTGGAATAAATCCGCATATGTAACATTCATCTTATCGCCCTCCTTTCATAACGCTGGAGGGTGAACCCTCCGGAGAGGGGCAGCCGCCTTGGCTCTTTAACTTTCCCAGAACTATATCATACCATATATTTGCGTTGTTATAAAGGTTTTGCTATGTGAAACTACTTGAAAAAGTGTAGTGAAAATGCTATAGTAGCTATGAGAAGCTAGTATGTATTTAAAGATGTACAAAGCAAAACCCCAGTAGGTGCAACTACTGGGGTTTTTGCTCAATTTACGGTAGAGCATCCGTTTTGGGCTGGTGCTGTCTATACATCCCTATCCAACCACTTGCAGATATAGTAAGAAACGATACCTGCCAATACAGAGATAAAGAATGCTAATATGTATTCATAGATCAAGGTGTACACCTCCTTCCTGCTGGAAAGAGTCGACAGCGTGATTATCATATCATATAAATTAAATATCGACAAGAATCGTCCGAGTAGAGCAGTATGCTTCACTCGGATTTTTTTATTCTCCGGTTTCCATATGCAGTTGTCACACAATGATATGAAAAACGAGGAGGATACAGATGATAAGAAAAAAACGCTATTTAGCTGCAAAGATGGGATTGCTGGCGCTGGCAATTGCGATGTTGCTACCAGGACAAAAAGTAGATGCAGCTGATAAGAAGACGATTTATAACAGCCCTTACGTATCGTTCAGCCCGGATGGAAAGGCATTTACAACCTGTGCCGGAGACCGGGACTATACCTGGTATGATGCGGATACCCGGGTATCCACTGGGATTACGTCATCCCTCAGAGCCCTGAATACTGGGGAGCATTATTATAAGGTCAGTCGATATGGAGAGATCCCGATTGGATACTGGCAGGTATCACATCGCCCGGCACAATGTATCCATAATGGATATCCGGAAGATAATTACTTGTACCACGGAATACAGTATGGACGCCATAAATGCTTACGAAATTATAATTCCGGCTGGATGGCGTATTGTGCGGACTGCGGAGAAGTGATTGCTTATGCGAACATGTATATGTCCAGGGATGCGGCAAAATCAATACAGTATATGGATCTAGGGTCTAAACAGAATCCAATGGAGTACTATTTTCTTTGTCCTTTTTGCAACAACCTGGAACAGGGAGCTCCGCTCGGCGAGCATAAATGTAAAGAGATATCCTGGAACCAGTATAGAATATTTTATGACCCGAACATAAAAAAATATAATGGTTATATGGATTATAGTTATCACATGTACAACAACGAAACAATATATGAAGGTGAGACAGTAACTCCTGTTACACATTTGACGGAGAATAATTATACCAGAGTTGGATATGTATTTACTGGATGGAATACCAAGCAAGATGGATCAGGAGTCTCTTTTACCGATAAGGAAGAGATATACAATCTTAGTAGTTCAGATTGGAATGATCAAAGTACATGGACAGATACGGATAGAGGAACTATTACTTTATACGCACAGTGGAGAAAAAGTGAAAGTACCCTTGTAATCGATGCTAATGGGGGAAGATATAACGGAGTAGATAAATATTCGCTGACAGAACCCTATTCTTCTAAGTATTTACTGCAAAAAAATCTAATAGTGTCACCAAATGGTTATACCGTTGCTTTTGAGACCAATGGTGGAACAAATGTAGATACCATCACGGGAACCATGCATTTCGTAGAATGGATGCAGATACAGCCATTTAATGGATTTGTGACTAACGATACTTATATGTTTATGGCGCCAGATAGAAACATAGATACGCTGAAAGCTGCGTATCAGCCCGACCCGATTACTTTACCGTCTACGACCAAGGATGGCTGGTCATTCGGCGGTTGGTATTATGATCCGGATTTTAGTCTGCCGGCTGGCGGAGCCGGAGATCAAATTATACCATCCAAAGATATGACATTGTATGCGCAATGGGTAGATCTTAGACTGCAGTCAGTGGATAACTATGATGCAAACGACGGAAAAGGTGCGGTAGATTTATCCTGGTCACAGTCTGATCAGAATAATAAGACCTATCTTGTCTATCAAAAGAGAGAGGACGGGGCATGGATCCGGGTCAATAGTGCTAATGATATCAGTAGCACAACGATTATTAACCAGGCATACAACTTTGAAGGACAATCCAAACAATACACGGTACCGTACACCGGACTCTACACTATAGATGCACTGGGAGCACAGGGAAAAAGCTATGGTTCTTATACCGGAGGCTATGGAGGGAGTGTTACCGGAACATTTTGGTTGCGAAAAGGTGAGGTCTTAACATACGTAGTTGGTGGTCAAAATGGCTACAATGGTGGCGGTAGCGCTTCTTCTTTTGGTAATGGTGGGGGCATGACTTCTGTCGTGTCCAACCAAAAAGGCACTCTTATGATTGCTGGTGGAGGTGGCGGAGCAGTTTCACATGGCAACGGAAATGCCGGAGGAAGTGCAGCGAGTGTTATTAACGGAAATAATGGACAATCAGGTATGGCCGGAGGTGGCGGTGGCTATCAGGGTGGTACAGCTGGAGAAAGAATAGACCATTATCATGTGGCAAGTTGTAATGTTTATCATACGCACGTGGGATCCAGCGACAGGTATGGTGGATGTTATACCAAATACGTTGAAAATAAAAGGGTAGAAACATGGACAGATAATCTGTGCTGCAGTAATTGTCAAGAAGGTCCAAATGCTCATTTTCCCGGAAACCCGTATGGAGCATGTGGTAATTTTAATCCAAACTGGGAAAAGGAAATAGATGATAGTTATTATGATTTAACCTGTGGAAAAACGACATCTACCATCGTAGGGTATCGATGTGGTATGTACAATGGCCAGATACTGTCATCAAAACCGGCATACGGCGGTAGCAATTACGTAAATTCAGCTTATGCCATGATGTATGAAACATATAGTGGAGTGCGTAGCGGATCTGGTGTAGCGGAACTTCACTCAAAGGCCATTGGCTATCAGGAAAGCCTGGATCTTGCCGGGGTTACGGCGCCCGACTTTGCAGCCCCGGACAAGATATCGGATCAGGTTACAAAAGAGCCTTTGGACGGAAAATCGATTCGCGTCACATGGCAGGTGCCGAGCGATAATGGTACGGATTATTACCATAAAGTGGAATCTTACCTAACGGGAAGCACATCAATGCTATGCGGATCTAATGTTACGAAAAACACGCTGGTTAGTGGCGTGATGGGATATTACTATCTCGTAGACCAAAATGGGGATACGGTTGTTACCGGCAATGCAAATTATGTACAGAACCCTCATGTAAATGTGGTAACGGCAGAATACAATCAGTATTTGCATATTGCAGCGGTCGATGTGGCTGGAAATATCAGTGAGACAACGCATATCCTCATTGACGCCAAAGATGTACTATGGAAGCTTTATACGAAGCAGCTGGTCATTGATGCATCTGCAGATAATGTATATCCGGCAGCGGATAAGATCTGGTACGTGCGTGCCGATGGCACTACACCATTTACTTTAAAAAATGAGGCTTATATGGACGGTACGGCAAGCCGGGGATACCAGCTTAACGAGACTATCTACGAGACTGTATCAGATGATAGCAGCATAGCCCGAAATATAATCCGCACAGCATCCACTGAGATAGCAGATACATCCATCAGGACTGATGCAAATGGATTGGCTTATTCGACGGATGGCACGACGGTGTTGCAGCAATATTCATACTCTTACACAGTGAGATCTAACAAAAACAGAGACCTTATGGGAGTACAGAAATTTACAATCAGCAGAGATCTGTCCGGACAGACGATACAGGTTATTCCGCTTGCGGAAGCAGACAAAGAATCGGATAAAGTGTACTCGGCGCATGAACTGGATGAAAAGAATAAGATCACTTTAATAGCGGACGGAGAAGCGCCGGTGATCCGCGGATTGGAAATAATGGAAGACAGAGATCTGATTGACCGGCGAGATGGATCAATTACAATTCGGGCGAGCGCAGAAGATGAATTGAGCGGAGTAAAGGATTTTTATATCGTAATCAGCAATTCTGATAATGCTGTGATGAAAACCTACACACCGGATGAGAATGGATACATTAATATTACAATTACTAATGACGAGCCTATTTTTAGCGGAGATTTCACGCTGCTGGGGTATGCTGTGGACAATGTTGGAAACGAAAATAGTCTAAGCTATGGAACGACGGAATTTGCGTTGGCAAGCAGCGTAGAACGTATTCTTTCCCCGCACGATCCTATATTCAAATGTGGAGAAAGCGGAATACTTACGTTTACGACCTGGGGCTATGCCGACCGGGTGGAAGTTATTTTCCCGGAGAGCATGACTGCACTGGATCCGACTCTGAACAAAGTATATGACTATACAGACTGTCCGGGATATATGATTACGGAGCATTTACAGTTTATGGTGCCGCTTTATACGCCGGAGAATCAGAATCTGGAGATAACGGTACGTGCGTATAAGGGAGACAAGAAGCTGGAGGATCATCCGACAATCAGCGTAATCGGAGTATCCGGTACTGTACTGGATGAGTTCCGTACTCGTTTGAGGTAATGATAATGTCTGTGATATTGTGGATCCTGCAGGCATATGGCAGCTATCGGATAGGCTGGCAACTGCAGCTGCTGGATCCGGATCCCGGACTGTGTGATACTCTGCAGAGTAAATATTGTAAATGGCAGCATTTAATAGCTTTTATGTATTTATCGCTGTTAGGAATCGTTATGGGAGATCCGAATAAACAGGTAATGCAATTACTGCAGGCGTATATGTTAAGTTCTTTGGTATTAGCTGCATGGATTGATCACTATATCCAGCTGATTCCGGATATAATATATGCTCCTGGATTAGCTAGTGGTATATTATGGCTCATTTATGATAATCCTGGGGCAGATAGCATAATTAATTTAATTGTTTTTGTCGGTATACAACTCCTTATATTCCGGCGGCTGTATGGTGGATCCGATTGCCTGGCATATATTTTATGCGCTGTATATCTGGCTGGGAACGGATGTGGTAAGAAACTGATAGATTATTTATTGTTCATGCTGCTGACAGTAATAATAGAACTGATCGATCAGATCAGAAAAAAGAATATTTTGAAAAATGGAAGACTGAAAAGACCGGTGCCTTTGATTCCATATATAGCAGTGGCTATGCTACTTTATGGTTTTTCAAATAAAATTTAGAAGGGAGTAAGTTAGATGGAACAGGGTGTATTAGAATACGAAAGAGTAAGGGAAAAGAAAAAACAATTATTGATTAAAATTCAGGAAACAAAAGTGGGAATTCGTCACAAGCAAAATCAGTTACAATTGCTAGAAGAGGGACTGAAAAGAATTCAGGAACAAGAAGGAAGTGAAAGCATTGGAGGAAATCTGAATATCTTCCTGCGGGATTTCAGCGTGATATTAGAAGCTCTAAAAAGTGATGATGCATTTATGGAAACGAAATATGCGACGCAATCAGCCCAGGTATATTACCGTGTGGAGAAAAATGTGTTTGAAGATTACGTAAAACGGTTATCTGAACTAGAAATACAGGAGTTTATTGATTATTGTAAACAGCTGGGTTTTATACGCGTGGAAGGCAATAAGTGCTTGTTCTCAAGTGGAAAAGCGAGAGCATATTTTTTATCAAAAAAAATAATTGATAATTTAAGCATCTAAAAACAGGAAAAATGATATTAGGAAATTAAAAAAATATGATCGCGGGAATTACCGTGAAAAATGGGAGAAAGAAAAAAAGTATGAACACAGATCCTGAACGAAATTTATTTTATATTTTTTTAATTTTTCCCATTTTTTTAATAAAAAAAGAAAAAATGACAGAAAGTCTTGACAGTGCATACGGATTCTATCATTCTATTGCCACTAAGATAAGGAGACAACAGAAATGTTAAATTTGCTGATAAAAGAATACCTTGCGGTATGTGAGTATTTGCTGGAGGTTGTGACCAGAAACAGGGAATCGAAGGATACTTTGCCTATGGTACGAAAAGGCAGTCTGTTAGTAGAAAAAGAGGCACTGATAGATCTGCTGAACAAAAATAAATATGAAACAGCTACGAATAAATTAAAATACTGGAAAGATTTGGCGTGGATCGATGCGGAAGAAAAAAGGCTGACGAAAAGAATTTGTATTAATAATCAATATCGACCGCTGGTCGTCATCAATATACAGAGATATGAATGCATTCGGAATCTTAATTATGAAATGAAAAAACCATAAAATGCTGAAAAAAGTAATGTACATATATAGTGCTCATAAGGGGATTTTTAATCGTGGGAAAATGTCCATATGTAATGGCTGAAATATAGGAAAATAGTAAAAAAATATGTACGTCACGATAATATGCTATATAACGTAGTTATATAGCATAATGCAGAGTGGAATATTGCATATGCGTGTTTGGCATGTGCAATATGGAACGACTGCATTCTATCTGTAGTCCGGATACGGACTGCAGATATGGACAGAAGCATTATGTTGGATAACAGGAGCAAGGATAGTTACTTATTATTACATTGGCAGGATAGGATGTCAGAAGAGGAGAGTACACCAGGTGAGCTGGAAGGAGAAGCAGAAGAGGAATTATGAAAATATCAATAAAGGCAGTTTTTCGGTAACAGGAGAATATGACATCCCGATATTAGAACCGGTGGAATACAAATATTGTGACTGGATCGGCTTCAATTATGCGTCTTCTGTAAAAGACCGGAGAGGGAAAGGAATTCACTTTTTTTTAGAGGATTATCAGTTTACCCGGCTTTGGGGAAATATCGATTATTATGTACCAATGCTTTCCCGTTATGACAGCATCATGACACCGGATTTCAGCCTATATACCGATTTCCCGAAAGCATTGCAGATTTATAATCACTATAGGAAGCATTGGATTGGCGCTTATCTTCAGCAAAAAGGACTTCATGTAATACCAACTATCTGCTGGAGTGACAGAGATTCTTTTCACTGGTGCTTTGACGGGGAACCTACACAAGGAGTCGTTGCTGTTTCTTCGATAGGAACTCAAAACAGCAGGAAGCGTAGAGATCTTTTTTTGGCAGGTTATTTTGAAATGATGGACAGATTACAACCGACACACGTTATCTTCTGCGGAGCAGTGCCGGAAGAATGTAGAGGGGACATTGTCAGAATCAAAGCATTTAGTGAAAGGTTTCATGAGGCAGAAATATCGCAATGGTAATAAATTTACAGTTTTTCGGTGGGCGTGGTGCCAGCAGCGGAATAAGCGAAAAAGGCAATGCATATGGAACCCAGTACAAAATATTACTGGAGTATGAAAATATAAAATTTGTCACTAATGCAGGAAAAAATTATGAAGCGTTAATGGAAACAATGACCAATGGGAGAACGTATGTACAAATTGGTGGTGAAGAGATTCTCAGAATTGTTCAGATGGATGAGAACAACCGGAGAAACAGGGTAATTGAGTTTGACAAGAAAAATAAGCAGTGGCATGTTCATCAAGGGTATTTGCATTCGGAAAACTCTGAAAATCAGCATGATCCATTAAGTATTTCAGATGTCAGACTGCTTGAAAAAGTTAAGAAAATATGGCATAATCATAGAGAGCAAATATAGTTTAAGTCGGGTAGAACACTTTGGAATGAGAGGTCTGCGTTCAAATCGTCAGTATTTGCCATAAGCCTTACGGCTCTATGATAACCATAGAGTTCGTAAGGCTTTTTTATTATAAAAATCAGAAAGGCTGGAAATGGAAGATGGGAGGCAGAGGAAGTAGTTTCGGTGTAGAAATCATAGCAGCGGTTTCACCATATGGATCTCAAGATGCCGAAATACAAGAGTTGAATGTGGCAGGTATGACACCGATGGATCGCGGCAGCCGATTTACCAATGCAGAGAAGACACTGGATTATCTGGAAAGAAAAAAACTGCAGGAGACAAGAGAGCAGGTACAGGTACTGGATGATTACGGATACGTAACGAGAGCTTTCCAGGGAGACGAACACAGCTGTGCTGTAGATGACAAAACACAGCAGTATGCCCAGGGGAAAATAGTAACACATAATCATCCCTCGGAGTACGGCGGTACCTTTTCGGATGCGGATATCTCTTTTCTCAGTCTTGGAATGAAGGAACTGAGAGCTTCAGCGAAAGAAGGTACATACAGCATAAAGGCAAAGAAAAATGCCAACCCTCACGGACTGATGAAGGCATACCTGAGAAGTGCACCAAGAATGCAGGACGCGATGAGAGAAATCGCACTGGAAATGGCACGAAAAAAATATACTTCTAAAAAAGCCTATGAGAAAGCAAACAGAAAGGCACAGTTGGAAGTTATTCATAACTGGTATCAAAGAAATGTGAAAAGATATGGATTTGAGTACAACTTTTATCCAAGGGAGGATGCATAAATGAAAGGATTAAATTTAGACGAAAATTTAAACCGGCTGATACAGGAAAATTCGGATTGGGCATGGGAACAGGCGAAGAGAGAACGGGCGGAAATGGAAAAGAAACAGAAAACGCAGGGCGGAACTGACGGTAAAAAGGATGAAGTATGACATTTTAGAGCCGTATAAGGAATTTTTATACGATCAGCTTACGGCCAACACTGCAAGAAAATATTATTCCTGCATGGTGAAATTACTCCAGGGAGTAGAGATCAACCGGGTGGAAGAACTGTCGCTGGAATACCTTCAGAAAGAACTTCCGCAGAGATTCCGGACCAAAAATGAGTTCAGCGCTGCAAAGAATGCGCTGCGGCTGTTCGGAGAGTGCTATCCGCAGCTACAGATGCCTGCAAAAGAATACTTCAAAGAAGAAAGCCTGAAAAAGAGAAATTATACGAAGAAGCCGGGAAAAGTGATTCATTTGAAGACTACTATGCGTAAGATCAATCAGATTGAGAATCCAAAATTGAAATATGCCTATCGTCTCGCTGTAATCTCGGGGCTACGGGTATCTGAACTTGCAGATCTCAGGCCTTCGGATTTGGCATTTACGGAGGGACGTATAACGGTCACAGTCCGGAATGGTAAAGGTGGGCACGGGGGTGAAATTACGTGCAGGCAGGATCCCTATTTGTATGATCGTTTACAGGACTATGTTTCTAGGGTACAGGCTACACAGGGAGAGAAGCTGTTTTATAGTGAAGCCACGATGCGAAAAGAAGCAGGACGCCTGGGAATGGAATGTCATGATCTGCGCCGCATTTATGCGATACTCAGCAGACGGGAGTTAAAAGCGGTGATGCCTGCGGCACAGGCAGACAGAGAGGTGCAGCGCAGCATGCGGCATGTAAGATTTTCTACGACAAAAAGATATCTGTATAACCGGAAACTGCGGATGGATTAAAGCGGATGGATTGCACAGGAGAAAAACAATGGATAAAGAACTTAACAGCTTGCTGGAAAGTATTTTGCTCCTTCTGATACAAATGCTTAAGGGCTTTATAATGGGTGTCTGGCATGGCCTGCGGAAAGCATTACAAAACAAGTGGTATCTGACTGGAATCGGGATCACTCTGGTGTTCAGTGTGATCTGTATCACAGAAAAAGCTATGGTCTGCAGAATGATCCCGGAAACTATCCCGGAATGGCTGCAGCAGGGAATTTATCTGATGCTGTTGGCAGCGCCGGTGATCTATCTGTTTCTGATCGGGCAGACGGGACAAAAAAATTATGACAAATGCTTTGAAGATATCGGATTCAAGGGAAAGAATGGTAAATTTCCGAAATATGCCGGTAGCAGCAAAGAGGGTAAAAAGATACTGCTTTTTTTCCAGTCTACGATTCCGCTGTCGGAATGGCGCTCCTCCCGGGAACGTCTGGAGACTGCTCTGGACTGCAGTATCATAAAAATTGAAAACGGAAGAAATAAGCGGACAGTAAAATTAACTACGTTACCATCGGATTATAAGATACCTACGATGGTGAAATGGTCAGAGGAATATTTGAATGACAAAAATGGTGTTCTTACACTAGGAATCAGTGCATTGGATACAATATCTTTTAACCTGAACCGTGTACCACATGTACTGGTTGCGGGTGAGACCGGATCCGGAAAGTCAGTGATACTACGCTGCCTGCTTTGGCAGATGATTGAGCAGGGCGCTCGAGTCTATATGATAGACTTCAAGGGAGGTGTAGAGTTCGGAAAACAGTATGAACAATATGGAGAGGTTATTACGGAAAGAGAACGTGCGCTACAGGTACTGGAACTGCTGGTGAAGGAAAATGAATACAGATTGCGTATTTTTCGAGATCTGGAGGTAAAGAATCTGGATGAGTACAACAAAAAAACGAAACAGAATCTCTGCCGCATTGGGGTATTCACGGACGAATTAGCGGAAATGTTGGATAAAAAGGGTGTGGCCAAGGAGGAAAGGGAAATCTATGAGAAAATCGAGGGACGATTATCAACACTGGCCAGGCTGTCCAGGGCAACAGGGATCAATTTATTTATGGGAGTACAGCGTCCGGATGCCAATGTACTGACGGGGCAGATTAAAAATAATATACCGGTCCGAATATCAGGGCGTTTTGCGGATAAAACCGCCAGTGAGATTGTCCTGGGAAATACAGATGCGGTAAATCTTCCTGATATTAAGGGTAGATTTCTTTACAAGGTTGGAAATGAAACTATAGAATTTCAGAGTTTCTACTTTGATGATGAGACAATGCTTCATGAGGTCTGCGTGGATCAGGGAGAAATGTTGACGGAAGCGCCGGTATATAAAGTACCAGAACATAAGATACCGGTGCGGAAAAATGAAAACAAAAAGGCAGAAGTGGTACGATCCGGAAGAAAAGAGAAAAAGGTGACGGCAGTCAAAACGAGTGGTGAAGAAAAGAATTCTTATGAAGATCCATTTGTAGGCATGAACAGTCGGGAAATCGAAGAAGAGATGAGACGGATGGATGAAGAGGACCTGAATCTGAATTTTGGAGATTTTTAATGACGAAGGAGACAAGGCATGGAGAAGAACAAAAATAGGAGGACTTTTGAATTTTACAAAAAAAACGGGAAACGAGAAACAGACACCGGAGAACATAAGGAAACAAAAAGAGGAAAAAGAACAGGCGGAACTTTGCGAAAAAACACGTTGTTGTGTGTGGGCAGAGCAATATTATGGATCATGCTTATTTTCTTCTTTGTCCGGGGCGTAATCGTGACATTCCGACCAGACACACTGACGGAAGCCCAACAGGTAATCAGCGACTTTAGAAAGGAACTTGTGACGGAAAAGAAGCTGAATAATGAGGTACTGAGCTTTGCCCAGAACTTTGTATATGAATATCTTACATACACTGCAGGGGAAGAAAAGGATTATAAGGAACGTCTGAAACAGTATATCACAACTACATCAAATGTGAGCGATACGGAAATATATAAGGGTGCGCAGAAGGCGGTGTACGTGCAGGCATACCGCATGGATCAGCTAGACAAGGAACATTTTGACGTATATGTGCTGGCGGAAGTGCAGTATGAGTATTACAGGGAACAGGAAGCTACACAGGAGAGCGCAGAAACCAGAATGAAAGTTCCGGTATTGTCACGGGATGGCGAGATGGTGGTGGACGGGCTCCCCATGTTTGTAAATGATAATATGTTTTTGGAAGATTATCAGATTCAGGAATACAGTGGACAGGCTGCAGACGAACAGACTGCTGCAGGAGCAGGAATGGCAGTTACCAGTTTCCTGAAGGCCTATTACGAGCAGGATGAAACAGTCATTGACTATTATCTGAGTCAGGATGCGGACCGAAGCAAATTTATAGGGCTGGATGGTCGTTATACATTTGATCGTATGCAATCCGTTCGCTGCTATCAGGAGGAGAGTATGATCGTATGCATCGCAGAATATAAAATATCTGATGTCGTAAATGGAGCAAAGCGGTGGCAGAAGGTCCGGCTCAATGTTGTAAGGGGCAGTGATGGAAAGTACTATATCCAGTCTATGTCTGCCAGAACAACGATGTAAATTTTTAATCAGTGTCCTGCGGATGAATATCATTCGTTAAGATAAATAAAAATAGGAGGAACATAATATGAGGAAAAATGAAAAGGAACAGAAAAGAACAATGCAGGGAAAAAGTATCATGATGGGAATTTCCACACTTGCATTATTGATCAGCAACAGTATGGTGGCATTTGCTTCCAGCGGCAATTACGGCCAGAATGGAGCAAACTGGATGTTGGATCAGATCTTTTGGGTAGCGTTGGTGGCATTTATCGTCGGAGCAGTTGTGATGGCGGCGAAAAAGAACACGATCGGTGTAGTCACGACTATTATTGTTGGAGCAGTTGTCTGCTACTTTATTAAAAATCCTACCACCTTATCGGATATCGGGGAAAAGATTATGGGTACTGTATTGCAATAAAGGAGCTTTGCATGGCAGAAGAAAAGAAACAGAGTGTGACGGTGTACTCTTATCGTAAAGTATGGTTTGTGGAAAAAAAGATATATGCGTTCCAGAATATAGTACTGCCGTTTCCGATAGCACCGTATGAGGTATTGGAGTTTTTAGCTGTAGTAGGAGCAATGCTGGTAATGGGCCGGATATTTCCAATCCTGAACAACATACCGGTAGTGCTCCGCTACGGCATGCTGCCGTATGTTACGGTAAAATATCTCATGAAAGTAAAACTGGATGGAAAAAATCCGGTGAAATATTTTTGCGGCTATCTGCGGTTCCTGTTTACCAGAAAGGAATGCATCGAGCGGTTCCGAACCTGCAGAGACCATGGAGTGACAGTAAGAATCAACTGGAATTGCGGCAGAAGGCTGGAATAATGGAGGAAAAGGATGTATCAGTGTCCCATTTCGTTTTTTACAAAAAATATAATTTTTAACCAGGATAAGAGTGCATGGGCGGTATATAAGCTGAGTGGTTTTGATTATGACTTTCTGGACGATGATGCAAAAATTAAGATACTGCACAAAACGGCACGTTTCCTCAGCGGAATCCTGTCAGAAGCACAGATACTTATGCTGCCCATCGAACAGGATATACAGGGGCAGTTCGAGTCTCTGAGGCATCACCTGGATAAAAAAGATCCGCTTTATGAGGGGGCACTTTTTCACCTGAATGAAACAGAAAAATATCTGGCCAAGAGTACCAGAAATCAGGGAGATGCAAATGACTATTCCTCCTACATTGTGGTGAAATTGTCGGACAGCGGGGAATATGAACTTTTATCGGATTTGAAGCAGGGTTTTCAGTATTTCATTAAGGATCCGGTAAATGCCATTAATACCTTCATGGCATTAGACACCAGGGACATACTGGAAACCCGGCTGACACATTGTGCAGACATGGCTGATAAATGGTTTTATTCGCAGAATAAAAAACTACAGCTCGTGCCGGTAGATGGTCTGGAGTTACAGTGGCTGATCCGGCGGGGGAGTTTCCGGGGAATATCCGGAAATCATTTATTCTATGCGGACAGGGATAAACATATCTGGAATCCGGTGGCAGACCAGGACGAGACACAAAATGGGGAAAAGATACTGCATCCTTACAGTAAGGATATCGTAAGTCTTTTCTCCGGGAGCATCCATCAGGAAAAAAGATATTTGAAGGTAGTACATGATAAGAACAGAGTTTCTTATCAGACTTTTCTTGTGTTTACCCATATTCCGGAAGTACTGGAGCACCCGGGAAATGAGTGGCTGTATATGCTGCAGCAGATGAATGTGCAGGCGGAGGTCTGTATTCACATCAAAACCAAGGACTATCGGGAAGCGATTCGTAAAGTTGAATCCAAAAAGATGGAGATAGACAGTCAGATGGAGCATATTGCGGGGGCGGGTGGAGACATCCCGGATGATCTGGCAGATGGAAAAGAATATGCAGATATCCTGGAAGCTGAATTAAAAAGCCAGAGATATCCGTTGCTGGAAACGGTAGTCACGATTGGCATTTCAGCAGACAATCTGGAAGAAATGGAGAAAAAGGCGGTAACAGTCCGTGGCATTTATGAAGATTTTGCTTTTGGCATAGAGCGTCCGCTGGCAGATCAACTGAAGCTTTTCATGCAGTGTATTCCCGGAATGGGAGTACTGACAGGGGATTATACCATGCCATTAACGCCAGTCACGCTGGGCAGCGGAATCATAGGAGCTACACATGAGCTGGGAGACCATGTAGGCCCTTACATAGGGACAACCGGCGCAGAAGGAAAACAGGTATTTCTGGATCTGGGCAGGGCATGCCTGCTAAACAAATCTGCATCCGCGACTTTTTATGGTAATCTGGGAGTTGGTAAATCATTTAATGCAAACCTGCTGTTGTTTCTGACGGTTCTGTATGGTGGCTATGGTCTGATCTTTGACCCGAAAGGAGAGAGAAGCCACTGGGTAGAGCAGTTCCCGCTTCTGCAGGGGCAGATTTCTCTGGTAACGCTATCCCCGGACAGAACGAATCAGGGCAAACTGGATCCCTATAATATGTATCTGGATAACCGGGATGAAGCTGATGAGCTGGCGATCAATGTGATATCGGAACTGCTGCGTATAGCGCCGGCGTCCGAAGAATATACCGCTATACTGGAAGCACAGCGTATCATGCGCGATGAAGATGTTCCATCTATGAAAAAACTGATTGCAATTTTGAAGGAATTTCCCAGGGAAGATGAACTGTCGGAAAGGGCCAGATATCTTGCAAGGCGTCTGGGACTGCAGGCAGAGACAGGAATGTCCAGACTGTTATTCGGGGATGGTTCAGAAGATGCGATCACTTTGAAGAACCGGCTGAATATTTTACAGATTGAAAATCTGAAAATGCCAAGCCCCAGCACACCGAAGGATAATTATACAAGCGAAGAACTGCAGTCTCTTGTATTGATGGCTGTGGCATCCCACTTTGCCAAGAAATTTGCCCTGGAAAAAAGGGATGTGTTCAGTGTAGTCCTGTTCGATGAATCCTGGATGCTGGGAAAGACTGCAGAGGGAGTCAAACTGTTTGATTACTTATCCCGTATGGGCAGATCTCTTTATACAGGGTGTATCTTTAATGGACATTCCGTTACGGATATTCCCAGTGAAGGAATCAAGAATACCATATCCTATAAATTCTGTTTCCAGACAACGACAGACGGGGAAGCGGAACGGATGTGTGAATACATGGATCTGGAAGCTACACAGGAGAACAAGGAAGTTTTGAAGAATCTGAAAAATGGGGAATGTCTTTTCCAGGATCTTGACAGGCATATAGGAATACTGCGTTTTGATGCCGTATTCCAGGATATCATAGATCTCTTTTCTACCACTCCGAAGGCGAGGGGGCAGGAAGCAGAACAGATAGATCAGACGGAGACAGAAGAAAGCAGGCAGTCGGAGAAAAAAGTGGAAGAAAATCAAACGGAAACAATGGAGGATGAACTGAATTTTGAGTTTGACATGGAAGAACTTTTGAAAAAGGAGTCTATATGAAAAAAGCGTTCCTTTTCAAAATAACGTTGCTGTTTGGAACGATGTTTTCCGGTATTTTACTGTTGCTTTTACTCTTTGTGGTATGCATGGATGGAGGGGCTGAGTCCAGCCTGTACATCCCGGCAGATGATGAGACAGCGGCAGCTTATCAGGCCATCTGTTCTGAAACGGGTGTGCCCTGGGATATAGCTCTTATGGCGGATGTGCTGCTTGCGGAGCAGCTGGGCCAGCGGATAGAGGAGAGAGAACCGCTGATCACGTCGCTGCAGTTCTGCATCCTCACAGTGACAGAACAGGAGGCCTATGAAGAAGAAATTACGGAAAACGGACAGAAATATCAGGTGACACGATGGCGGGATGTGGATCAGAAAATTTATGCAGGAACAGACGGAATTTGTGAATATCTGGATATAACGGAATCCTGGTTTGCTGGAAAAACCATACAGGACGTATTAAATGCCCTGCAGGAAAAAAGAGAAGAAGATCAGGACGAGGATACAGACTATCTTCCGGCATTGTCTGTAAATGAAGCATATGAAGAAATTTTAAAAAAGCGTATTGGCCTGACGGATAAAAACAGCGATACAGTTCTCAGCATGCATAACAGTCAGTATCTGGCACAGGTATATGGCTATGTTTACGGGTTTGATGAAATCGAACTGCCAGAGCTTGTAGTCGGGGATGTAACCAGACAGGAACTGACACAGGTAGCGGCATCCCTGCTTGGCCATCCTTATCTTATAGGAGGCAAGTCTCCCTCTCAGGGATCGCCGAAAGGCCCGCTTGACTGCAGCGGTTTTGTAGACTGGGTATACATACAGTGCTTTGGCACCGGTGTCAGCGGTGGTGGAGTGCCGGATGGAGTAGCCATGTCGGGTACGGCATTGCAATGGTATGCTACTGCTCCGATATCCATGGAGGATCTGCAGATCGGTGACCTGGCTTTTTTACAGGATCCGGCAAAGCTGGGAAAGGGTAAAATCAACCATGTAGGCATTTATATCGGGGAGTACAACGGGGCAAAATATTTTATTCATTGTGCAGGAAGAGCCTACGGCACAGAGGATTTACCCAATGGGCGTGTCGGTATATCACGGCTGAGTGGCAGTAACGATTATAATCCGGTTACGGGAGGACATTTTTCACCGGCAATGAAAGGTTGTAATTTCCGGTATTTTCGAAGACCTAATTTTGCTTTTCGGGAGGATTAGCAATTATGAAATATAAGATCAAATATGTAATTTGTATAATAGCTTTCCTGACGGGTCTGCTACTCCCGGTGCAGCCAGTAGCGGCGTCCTCCAGTGCAATCGGAGAGGTACAGGAATTTAATAATCTGTCTGGCAATGCAAAATATCTGGGATCCGCATACCGGGATAATTATTCCCTGGATATTGCGGAGGTAGAGCTGTCGGATGGAATAGGAGAGTATCTGGCCGGTAAGACGATGGAAGGACTGAATGCTTTGGCGAGATTCTTCTTTTTCGTGGAAAGAATTTTGGCGTATCTTATGATTGTTGTATTTTATGTCAGTTTCAACCTCAATCTGGTGGATCTGTTTGGATCCCAGGTATCTGTAATACAACAGGCACTGAATGACAGTATTTTCCAGCCCCTCTTTTTGATGGGATGTGCCGCCGCCTTCTGCGTGCTGATCGGGAGAATGGTACGCCAGGATCTTGCAGGAGCGTTGGGGCAGATCGTAAAGGTAATAGCGATTGTAATGTTATCAATCTTGGTTGTCACAATGTCGGATACTATGCTGTCGATGGGTAACAACATAACAAAGGAAATTAGTCTGGAAATACTGGTAGGAGTGAATTCAGCGAATGGCTATTCAGATAATATTAATGCTTTTTCCGGAGAGGCTGCCGGTATCCTCTGGAACAATATGGTGCATCAGCCCTGGCTGACCATGGAGTTCGGTTATACGGCAAGTGATGATCAGGTGCTTGGTATCTTATCGTACAAACCAGATGCAACAGAGAGAAAAGAAACGGTAGCTGCTGATGGAAGCGGCAGCTTTTCCGTGGATAGGGCTACAGAACGACTTGGATTTGCATTTCTGTACCTCATCCCCTGCATTATGAAATGTGGTATATACATCATTATAGTGTTGATACAGCTGGTTTTTCAGCTCCTTTCCATTGTATATCTGTTTATGGCGCCTTTAATTCTTATTGTATCACTTTTTCCAGGATATGACGGACTGATAGGCGGATGGCTTCGAAAGATTCTGGAGACCCAGATAAGTATATTGGTTTTGTCAATGATCATCGGAATTTTAATAAAATTTGACGAACTTGTATTTGAATGGTCGAGATCCGTAGGGTTTGGATGGCTGATTGCACTAACGATTCAGATCGCAATAGCAATCGCTCTCTTCCTGAACCGGAATAAGCTGTTAATGGCAATGTCAACGGTGCAGCGGGGAGTATCCAATCCCAGATATCTGCGTAACCGGATGCGGCTTTCAGGCAACGTATATGCGGATGCGCCGAAGGCAGCAAAAGAAATCAAAAGCGCAGCAAAGTGGACTGCTGGTAAGGCACAGTGGATCGGCGGTAAAGCGGCTAGTGCGGGAGAAGGTGTGGCATCCTGGGTCGAGGATAAGAATGTTCCGGTGTCTTGGACTGTGAATCCCTTTTTGAAAAATCAAGAAGCGAAAGCGCAGGAAGAGACACCGCCAAAAGTTACACAAAGCAAGGTGAAAAAAAGGAGTGCAGCGGGATCTATCAGAGAATCGGTTGACATGGATTCTAAAAACAGCGATACTGGACAAAGGAGAGCATCGTCACAGCCCTATACACAGACACAGGAAGAAAAAAGAGACAGTGAATCTATACGCATGATATCGGAGGATCTGGTAAGGAACCTTAACCAGCTTGCCATGGTAGTAGATGCTGTTGGAGACAGCCTGCATGATAATGTACGGGACAACGGTGCTGTGGAACGTCCGGTTTTAGGAGACAGGAAGGACGAGGAGAAAAAAGAAATTACTATAAACGTTAAAACCCCAGATGGAAACGAGCAATCCGTCAATGCTGGGATGCAGAACCAGCAACCGTTGGAAGTGCAAATGCCGCTTGAAACAACCAGACATGATAATCTGCAGGAAAACAGGGAGAACGAAAGAGGAGATAACAGGAGGCCGACAATCAGGCAGCAAAGGCTTGGAATAAATGCAGAAACACCTGAAAAGGTCAAAACACAACAAGTCATTCACCACACTGAAAGAATAAGAGAGTAAATACAGCAACCGGAATACGCTGCAGAAGAAACTGGGGCAGAAGAACCGGAGAAACCTACACAGCAGGCGAGACCCACCATGCAGGCTGTGAGAAATGATGAAAAGACTGATACTGTACAAGACAGGAAAGCAGATGATCCGGCTGTACAGCCAGCGGCAAAGGTACAACCGGATAAAAAGATAACGAAAAAAGCGAACCGGCGCCCGGAAAAAAAGTTACCTCAAAGAGAGACCGGGGTTGAAAGAGAAAAATTCACGAGAAAGGGATAAAAAATGAAAAAATTAAAGGCGGAGACCTTCAGGGACTCCGCACTTTCTTTACAACACAGGTGATGATGCAACATGAAATACAACATAAAACAGAAAAACCCTTGAAAAATCAAGGGTTTTAAGAAGCGCGAGACGGGGATCGAACCCGCGACCCCCTCCTTGGCAAGGAGGTGCTCCACCGCTGAGCCACTCGCGCATGTCTTACAGACAAGTTATAATATACTATAAGGTGTTCTAAATGTCAACAGAAAAAGTGTGCATCTTTTTGAACAATTGCATATACAATTCATAAAATAATTAAATGACAGAAGCAGTGCTACAAGGGAAATGCTTAGTGCAGCAGTTTCTTCCGCAGCCATCCGGAGAATTTTTGTTCCACAACGATCCAGGACAGGTAAGCCAGCCCGATACTCAGCGCCACACTTAAGATCACCCCGATGACAGACATTACAGAGAGGGTGGAGAAGTCGAACACCGCCCGGTCTAAGAGCATTACCGGATAGTAATGCACCAGATACAGGGAATAACTGATATTTCCCATAAGGATGAAAAAGCGGGGCAGAGAGAGCTTCAGTCCGGCCAGAAAAGCTAAAACCAACACTACAAGTGCCGGAAGTCCCCACAGCGGAAGCCTGCGGAAACCGATCACATTGATCCTGGGGGTGAAAAATGCCAGCAGACAAAAAATCACCGGAATGCCTACCGCAGACAGCACACTTACAGCCATAGGAAACGGATGCTCCAAATGCCTGTGATATAAAAAACGCAGCAGATAATAGGCGAGGATTCCGAAAATGAATTCCAGCATGACAGGATCACCGTAAAACATAAGAACAGGAGAAAACATCCTGCCTATCGGAGACTGCCAGGAGGAAATCAATGGAGCGAATATCTGGACTGCCCCTACCAGAACTGCCAGGAATGCACTGCAGATCAGGCCGCGGTATTTCATGCTGATATGAAAGGCAATGAAAAATAACAGATAGAACAGCATTTCACAGTTGATAGTCCATCCGATCCGCACCAGAGGCTGGATAATTCCACCACCGATATCAAAAGGAATAAACAGCAGGCTCTTGACCAGGTACGAAAGATTGTGTCTGGTCTGCTGGAACATGGATGGAAACAATAACAGCGACAGATAAGTCACAAGTGTCATCAGATAATACAGCGGCAGAATTCGGATCAGACGTTTCCGGAAGAAGTATTTTGTACTTTTTTCTGTGGTGAACATGATCATAAAGCCACTGATGCAGAAAAATATGTCTACCCCGAATGCACCGAAATTTAAGAAACGGATATGCTGAAACACCACAAAAAGAGCAGCCAGACCGCGTAAAGCCTGGATGCTGTCAAAATGCAGATCTTGAAATCTCTTGTTTATTGCGATATTTTCCATAAAAATCATACCTTTTTCTTACTTATTTCCGAAACATATTCTCATTTTAACATTTTTTTATAGAATAGGGAAACATTTTATCTATTCCGTAAAATAACTTGCGCACCGGGGTATAAAATAATACAATGATAAGGAGTAAAGCATTGGGGAATTGACAGGATGGAACAAATATGAGTGTAGACAGACAGCAGATGTTAGAGACAGCAGAACGGTTAAACCAACAGATGGCAGATGGGATCCCTTATACTTGGGAGACACTGGAACAGGCATTGTCCTTTGTGACGGAGAAGAGGGATAGGGGAATCCATGGAAGGATCTGTTATTTCGCAGCATTTTATCATCTGGATACAGGGAATCAGGAACAGTGTCTGAAGTATCTGGACGAAAGTGTGAGATGCCTGCTGGGAACGGATCAGGAGATTCACGTAGCCAGGGCCTATAATATGATCGGTATCGTGGCACATATGCAGAACAATCTGTCTCTGGCCATGGAACAGTATGGCAGGGCATTGGATTATACAGCGAAATACAATGATAAGATGGTACATAGTATAGTATTAAGTAATATGGCGGATGCATATTATCTTATCGGAGTCTATGACAGAGCCGTGCAATGTTATAGGGAATGCATCCGTGAATTTGAAAAAGCAGGTGATGACAGCATTTACAGCCGGATCAATTTCCGGAAAATGCTGTCAGAGTATGGCTGTTGTCTGCTGCATCTGGATATGGAGCAGGAGGCAATGGAGGTATACCGCAAACTGGAAGAAACCGGAAAAAGCGAAGAGATCGTACGGGGAACGAGACTTGCGGCGAATGTGTTTTTCACGTATCTGGCAGAAAGCGAAGGACACCGGGAAAAAGCGGCCGATCATGTAAGACAGGCTGTGATGGCATTGGAAGATATGTGTCAGGTATCTTCCGAATATGACAGTATTCAGAATCTTCTCCAATATGTGGAAAAGACCGGTAATATAGAGTTGCTGCAGGAGATATTGGATTGTCTGGAGCCTAAGGCGGCAATCGAGCAGAATAGGAGCCTGCTGCTACAGCTTTTATTGTTGCGGCTGCGTTATTGCAGTGCACAGATGTCTATAGAGGAATTCCGTCAGGCTACAGAGACTTTTTTCCATATCAAGGAAAGCAGCGAAATGATCGAGAGCAATCAGGTCATGTATATGCTGGAGCTGCGTAAGCGCCTGCAGGCGGCGGAAGAGGAGCAGCGGGAGCAGACGAAGAAGAGAAACAAATTATTGTATCAGTCAGAGCATGACGAATTGACAGGACTGTACAACAAGAGAAGTCTGAACCGTTATCTTGAGGATGTCTTTGAAGCCTGCAAATTAAATGAGAAAGAACTGGGAATTCTATTTTTGGATATTGACTATTTTAAACAGCTAAACGACCGGTACGGGCATGGAAAAGGGGATGAAGGAATCTGTGCAGTGGCAGATACGTTGAAAAGAATATTCCCGGAGGACTATGTGGCACGTTACGGTGGGGATGAATTCCTGGTAGTAATGCCGGAGCGTGATCTGACCTATGCAATGGAACATGCGGAATTGCTGTGTGCCGGTATCCGGGAATGCAAAATTCCCAATGAAGATTCCGAAGTGGAATCATGGCTTACGATTTCCGTAGGTGGTGTCTGTGCTATTCCGAAGGAACCAAACCGGGTGTGGGATTTCCTGTCTGCAGCGGATAATACATTGTATGAACAGAAGAAAGAACAAAAAGGGAAAGTTCGTTTTTATCAGGGAGAGGGGAAATATTTATAAGAAACATTTATAGAAATGATCAAAAAGGAATTTAATAGCAATGGAGAATAAACAATATACTACCCGCGAACTTTTTCGCAGATTTGCACCTTATTTTAAAAAATATCGTTTTACCCTGTGCATGGATCTGTTCTGTGCAGCGTTAACCACGGTCTGCGAACTGGTATTGCCACTGATCATGCGCTATATTACCAATGAGGGGCTGCGGGATCTGGCTGCCCTGTCGGTGAAGACCATACTTACGCTTGGCATTTTGTATTTCGGACTTCGTATCGTGGACTGCATCGCCGGCTACTATATGTCCGACATGGGACACGTCATGGGAGCGAAGATCGAGACGGACATGCGCAGAGATGCGTACAATCATTTGCAGAAGCTGTCCAATACCTACTATAACAATACCAAAGTCGGTCAGATCATGGGGCGGATCACCAATGACTTATTCGATGTGACGGAATTCGCCCATCATTGCCCGGAGGAATTTTTCATCGCCGGGATCAAGACGGTGATCTCTTTTGTCATTCTGGCAAATATCAATCTGCCGCTGACTTTGATGATCTTTTTATGTGTACCGCTTATGTGCGGCGTGTGCATGATCCTGAATTTCCGGATGCGGAGCGCTTTCCGTAAGCAGCGCAATCAGATCGGCGAACTGAATGCCCGGATCGAGGACAGCCTCTTAGGACATAAGGTCGTTAAGGCATTTACCAACGAAGAGGTGGAAAATGATAAGTTCGAGAAGGACAACGGTACTTTCCTGGACATCAAAAAGCTGACCTACCGCTACATGGCGGCATTTAATACCACAGTCAAGCTGTTCGACGGACTGATGTATCTGGTAGTCCTGGTGGCAGGCGGTATCTTCATGGTAAGAGGTAAGATAGCCGCAGGTGATCTGGTGGCATATATGCTGTATGTGTCCACACTGATCGCAACGATCCGTCGTATCATTGAATTCGCCGAGCAGTTCCAGAGGGGTATGACCGGCATCGAGCGTTTTCTACAGATCGTGGATGCAGATATCGAGATCTTTGACGAGCCAGATGCGGTCGAACTGAAAGATCCGAAGGGAGAGATCTCTTTTGAAAAAGTAAGCTTTGAATATCCGGATGATCACAATAAGGTATTTACGAATCTGAACCTGCAGATCCATGCGGGGGAAAAGGTGGCGATCGTCGGACCCTCCGGTGGAGGAAAGACGACACTGTGCAATCTGATCCCCAGATTCTATGATGTCTCGGAAGGAAAGATCCTGCTGGACGGTCAGGATATCAAGCATTTTACTTTGAAGAGCCTGCGGGGCAATATCGGTATCGTGCAGCAGGATGTATATCTGTTCTCCGGTACGATTTATGAAAATATCTCCTATGGACGTCCGGGAGCTTCCAAAGAAGACGTGATCGAGGCGGCAAAACGTGCCGGAGCACATGATTTTATCATGGAACTGAAGGACGGCTATGATACTTATGTGGGAGAGCGGGGCGTGAAGCTGTCCGGGGGACAGAAGCAGCGGATCAGCATCGCCAGAGTATTTCTGAAGAATCCGCCCATTATCATACTGGATGAGGCTACTTCCGCACTGGATAATGAGAGTGAATTTGCGGTGGCGAAGTCCTTAGGAGAGCTGTCGGAGGGACGCACGACCCTGACCATAGCCCACAGACTATCCAGTATCCGCAATTCGGACCGGATCCTGGTGCTGACGGATGATGGTATCGTGGAGGAAGGCGATCACGACCAGCTCATGGAGCAGAAGGGAATTTATTATCAGTTCTATGAAACAGCCAATGCTTTAAAATAACATTACAAAAACGGAGGTAGAGCTATGAAACTTGTGTTTGTGGGGGCAGACCATGAAGTAACCGGAAGCTGTCATTATCTGGAGGTTGCCGGGAAACATATTTTAGTGGACTACGGTATGGAGCAGGGTGTCAATGTATTTGAAAATGTGCCGCTGCCGGTGGCGGAATCCATGATCGATTATGTATTTCTGACTCATGCTCATGTGGATCATTCGGGTCTTCTGCCGCTTCTGTATGCCAGAGGCTTCAGAGGACAGATCTATACCACGGATGCTACGGCGGATCTGTGTAGCATTATGCTGCGTGACTGTGCACATATCCAGAGTGCCGAAGCGGAATGGAAGAATCGTAAGGCAAAACGTTCTGCGAATAATGCAGTGGTGGAGCCGCTGTATACCATGGAGGATGCAGATGGTGTGATCCGCCGGTTCGTTCCCTGCCATTACAATACGATCGTGGAAGTATGCGAGGGAGTAAAAATCCGTTTTACGGATATCGGACATCTGCTGGGCTCTGCCAGCATCGAAGTCTGGCTGACGGAGGACGGCAATACGAAAAAAATCGTATTTTCCGGCGATATCGGCAACAAGCACCAGCCGTTACTTAAGGATCCGACACCTACGAAGGAAGCGGATTATGTCGTGATGGAGTCTACCTACGGTGACAGACTGCATCCGAAGGATAAGCTGGATTATGTGGCAGAACTGACCAAGGTGCTGCAGGAGACCTTAGACCGGGGCGGTAACGTGGTGATCCCGTCTTTTGCTGTGGGCCGTACCCAGGAGATTTTGTATTTCCTGCGGAAGATCAAGGTAGGGCGCCTGGTAAAGGGTCATGAAGATTTCCCGGTGTATGTGGACAGTCCCATGGCGGTAGAGGCTACCGGTATATTCCAGGAGAACAGGTGGGAATGCTTCGATGATGAGGCGATGGAATTCGTAAAAGAGGGCATTAATCCCATTGCTTTTTCAGGATTAAAGCTGTCTATCACCAGTGAGGAATCCAAAGCCATCAACTTTGACGAGACCCCTAAGGTCATTATCTCCGCATCCGGTATGTGTGATGCAGGACGTATCCGGCATCATCTGAAGCATAATCTGTGGAGACCGGAGTGTACGATCCTGTTCGTCGGTTATCAATCGGTGGGAACACTGGGCCGGGCACTGGTAGAGGGTGCTGACGAGGTGAAGCTGTTCGGTGAGACGGTTTCAGTGCGCGCCGAGATCCGGAAAATGACGGGACTGAGCGGTCATGCGGATAAGGAAGGTCTGATCGACTGGATCCGGGCCTTTGAGGAAAAGCCGAAGAAGGTGTTCGTGGTACATGGAGAAGACAGCGTATGTACCGGATTTGCCGAATGCCTGAAGATGGAGTATGGGCAGAGAGCCTATGCTCCTTACAGCGGTACAGAGTTCGATCTTGCAGGCAATAAGTTCACCTATGAGGCGGCACCTGTTGCCGTCCAGAAAAAGACGAAGCCTGCTACCGGAGTATTCGAACGACTGCTTGCCTCTGCGAGACGCTTACTGGCACTGGTTACGAAGAGCGAGGGTGTCATGACCAACAAGGATATGGCGAAGTTCGCGGACCAGATCAATTCCCTGTGCGACAAGTGGGAGATATAAAGTGCATCCATCGGCACAAACAACCCTGAGTATGTAGGACGATAGTCCGGAATACGAAGGGGGGTACGATTTATAATTAGAATCAGAATAAGGAGACAACATGAGTTTAGCGGATCATATTTTTATCGATATGTGCAATGACATTTTAACGAACGGTACCAGTACGGAGGGCGAGAAAGTGCGCCCCCACTGGCCGGACGGCACTCCTGCCTATACCATTAAGAAATTCGGAGTGGTGAACCGGTACGACCTGTCGAAGGAGTTCCCAATCCTGACCTTGCGCCGGACGGCATTAAAATCCGCCACAGATGAGATGCTGTGGATCTGGCAGCGCAAGTCCAACAACATTCATGATTTAAACAGCCACGTCTGGGATGAGTGGGCAGATGAAAACGGTTCGATCGGTAAGGCATACGGCTATCAGATGCAGGTGAAGCATCAGTATAAGGAAGGCATGATGGATCAGGTGGACCGCGTGATCTACGATCTGAAGAACAATCCTTTCAGCCGCCGGATCATGACCAACATCTATGTCCATCAGGATCTGCACGAGATGAATCTGTATCCCTGCGCCTACAGCATGACCTTTAACGTGACACAGAAAAAGGGAGAGGACAGGCTGACCCTGAATGCCATTTTAAACCAACGCTCCCAGGACGTACTGGCAGCCAACAACTGGAATGTGGTACAGTATGCGGTGCTGGTATATATGTTGGCGCAGGTCTGCGATATGAACGTGGGCGAGCTGGTGCATGTCATTGCGGATGCCCATATCTATGACCGCCATGTGGATGCCATTAAGGAGCTCATCAGCAGAGAGCCCTTCCCGGCACCGAAGTTCTGGCTGAACCCGGAGATCAAGGACTTCTATCAGTTCACACCGGATGATGTAAAGCTGGAAGGCTACCAGACCGGCGAACAGATCAAAGACATTCCCATAGCAATCTGATTTCGAGAGTGCAAGGCACGAAGAAATCGATTATTCTAAGGAGGACAATATGAATTTAATCGTAGCAGTAGACAGTAACTGGGCGATCGGCAGCAAGAATGAACTGCTGATCCGCATCCCCAATGACCATAAGCATTTCCGCGAGGAGACCACCGGTAAGGTCGTCGTTCTGGGACGTAAGACCTTAGAGACGTTTCCCCAGGGAATGCCTTTAAAGAACCGTACCAATATCATCTTATCCAAAGATCCGAATTATCAGGTGAAGGATGCCATCGTGGTACACTCCATCGAGGAGCTGCTGGAAGAACTGAAGAAATATGACGAAGAGAATATCTATATCATCGGCGGAGAGAGTATTTACCGCCAGATGCTGCCTTACTGTGACGTGGCCCATGTGACGAAGATTGACCATGCCTACGAGGCGGATGCCTATTTCCCGGATCTAGACAGTGATCCTGAGTGGGAGATTACCGCAGACAGTGACGAGCAGGTCTATTTTGACATTACCTATCAGTTCTTGAAATATGAGCGGAAAAAGTCTTAAATGCAATGACAGATATGTAGTGATTTTAATCTGAAAAAACTGTGAAAAGAAGAAAAACGACACATTTTCACTGAAAAAGTCACTGGAAACCATAAATGTGTATATTGACTTTTATTACAAATGGTATAATAATGAAAATCAATAAATTCTGTTAAGAGAAATCAACAGGCAGAGTGCTAAACCGAGGAAAGAAGGAATACAAAATGGAAAAGAAGAACATTGACTGGGGTAATATCGGTTTCGGTTATATCCCTACGGATTACAGATATGTGTCCTATTACAAGGACGGCAAATGGGATGACGGTCAGCTGACCCAGGATCCCAACATCGTATTAAATGAGTGTGCAGGTGTACTGCAGTATGCACAGACCGTATTCGAGGGTCTGAAGGCCTACACCACAGAAGACGGACATATCGTAACCTTCCGTCCTGACTTAAATGGTGAGCGTCTGGAGTCTTCCGCAGCAAGACTGGAGATGCCTATTTTCCCCAAGGAGCGTTTCGTGGAAGCTGTTACTGAGACGGTTAAGGCGAACGATGCTTTCGTGCCTCCTTACGGCAGCGGCGCAACTCTGTACATTCGTCCTTATATGTTCGGCAGCAACCCTGTCATCGGTGTAAAGCCTGCGGATGAGTATCAGTTCCGTATCCTGTGCACCCCTGTAGGACCTTATTTCAAGGGCGGCGTTAAGCCTTTGACCATCCGTGTCACCGACTTCGATCGTGCGGCACCTCACGGAACCGGTCACATCAAGGCTGGTCTGAACTACGCTATGAGCTTACATGCTATCGTATCCGCTCACAAGGAAGGCTACGATGAGAATATGTACCTGGATGCTGCTACCCGTACCAAGGTAGAGGAGACCGGCGGTGCGAACTTCCTGTTCGTTACCAAGGACAACAAGGTCGTAACTCCCAAGTCCGACAGTATCCTTCCTTCCATCACCCGTCGTTCTCTGGTATATGTTGCCAAGGAATATCTGGGACTGGAAGTAGAAGAGAGAGAAGTATACCTGGATGAAGTAAAAGACTTCGCAGAGGCTGGTTTGTGCGGTACCGCAGCAGTTATCTCCCCTGTTGGTAAGATCGTTGACCACGGCAAAGAGATCTGCCTGCCCAGCGGCATGACCGAGATGGGACCTGTCACCAAGAAGCTGTATGAGACCCTGACCGGTATCCAGATGGGCAGGATCGAAGCTCCTAAGGGCTGGATCCATGTGATCGAGTAATCGCTGACAGAAGGCTTGGAATAGTTTAAAACAGGATAATCAGAAAATGCGTGTGGATCATCTCTGCACGCATTTTTTTGCTTGCGGGGAGCCGGAGTTTGATGTAAAATGTAAGTGCTTACATAGAAATGTTACTTTGAATGATGGAAAGAGAACGATAAATGCAGATCAATGACCGTATGGAACAACTACATAATGCAGTCTCACAGACTTATATCGCAGTGGAGCCGGACGGTCCCGGGAACTGTGGGAAGCAGGAAAGGGGCAGAAGCAGAGAGATTGTCTGTGAACATTTCCTGGATGTCTATGTGGATGAGCAACTGACATTTCGTCTGACCTGCACGGCCACACATCTGCCGGAGCTGATACTGGGGAGACTTTTCACGGAAGGCTGGATTGAAAGCGTCCGGGATGTGGAGAGCATTACGATCTGCGAGAGCGGTAGAAGTGCGAGAGTTTTTCTGCAGGAAAATTTACGGGGAAGCGATAGACAGATAGCGACAGACAGAGAGGCTTCCTGTTGCATCGGGAATCTTACTTTTCTGGAAAAAAACGGAAAAAGACAGTTACGGGAATTACCCGGGACAGAATGGCAGAATGCGTGGATATTTGCCCTGGCGGAAGAATTCGCCGGAGACTGCGAGCTGCACAGACAGACCGGAGGAACCCACAGCTGTTATCTCGGAGTAAGAGACAAATGCGTATGCCGCATGGAAGATATCGGAAGACATAACGCATTGGATAAATGTATCGGCTATGCACTTTTGAAACAGCTGGAATTGTCCGAGTGCATTTTGTTTACTACGGGGCGGGTTCCTACGGACATGGTACAGAAGGTGATCGCTGCCGGGATTCCGGTGCTGGCGTCCAAGGCAGTACCTACAGATCAGGCAATAGAGCTTGCAAAAAAGTACCGGCTGAATCTGATCTGCAGAGCCTGGCCGGATCGGATAGAGATCTATCATGATGCAAGAAAATAATCCTGAGAACGGACAGGGAGCCTGTTTCATTCCGGTGGAACAGCACGGAATAAAACACAGTGAGAGGAGCCGCACATGAAAGAATTGGAAGAATGTCTGGAGGCATTACTGGCAGAGGTAAAGCCTATAGAAAAAACAGAATATGTGGCACTTACGGATGCCTGTGACCGGATCCTCGGTGAGGATATTGTGGCGCAGATGATGATTCCTCCCTATCCGAAGTCTGCCATGGACGGTTATGCCGTACGGGCGGAGGATACGTCGGGTGCGGACAGAGAACATCCGGTTACGTTGCAGATCGTGGGAGAATTATTTGCCGGAGATTGTGCAGAGATTCCTTATGAAGAGGGATGCGCAGTACGGGTGATGACCGGTTCTTATGTGCCGGAAGGATACGATGCGGTCATCAGACAGGAAGATACCGATTATGGCGAAAAACAGGTACAGATCTACCGGGAGATTACAGCGGGAACAAATTATTGCTGTGTGGGAGAGGACATCCGTGAGGGTGAGCAGATCCTTGCACGGGGGACGCATCTGCGTGCACTCCATATGGGGCTTTTGGCAAGTCTCGGCATTTACGAGGTGCCGGTCTGTGAGAGGATAAAGTGCAGTATTCTATCCACAGGTTCAGAACTGATGGCACCGGGAACGCCACTTTTACCGGGGAAAATATATAACAGTATCGCTTATATGCTGCGGGCTTCCGTGGAAAGACAGGGAATACAGGTGCCTTTCACGGGAATCTGCGGAGATGATAAAGAATTATTGAAGGAAAAAATACAGCAGTGCCTAAAAACAGCGGATATTGTGATCACTACCGGTGGTGTGTCTGTGGGGAAAAAGGATTTGCTGCCGGAAGTGTTGGAAGAACTGGGAGCGAAAAAAATATTTTCCCATGCCAACATCCAGCCGGGAACTCCGACGATCGGCAGTGTCCTGGATGGTAAAGCCATCTTAAGCCTGTCGGGAAATCCTTATGCGGCGTATGCCAATTTTGAGTATTATTTTTGGGAACTGGCAGCGTATTTGACACAGGATGCATTCTTGAAGGTGCGAAGAACGCAAGCGGTGCTTTCTGACCCTTATCCGAAGGTGAATAAACTCAGACGCTTTGTCCGGGCATATGCGGAGGAAGGCAGAGTGACACTGCCCACAGCAGTACATGCGTCTTCGGTGCTTTCCAATATGAGAGATTGTAATTGCTTTATAGATATAGAACCGGGGAGGGAGCTGCACCCCGGAGATGAAGTGAAGATCCAATACTTTAAATGATATAAAGGTCACAAGACAAATAGTTTCGACGTGCTTGCACGGAGCAATCCTTATGGTATCATGAAAGGCAACGACGGGAAAAACCGTTTCGACGTGCTTGCACGGGAGGAAAATCAACATGCAGGAAATACAAAAATTCACCCTTGGCACAGCGGTCCTCGCCGGCGGCAAGAGCAGCCGGATGGGGCAGAACAAGGTCTTAATGGAATATCAGAACCGCAGATTCTTAGACAGAATCTGTGAGGAACTCCGGGGGTTCGATGAGAAGCCCTGTATTTCTGCTGCTATACCCGGAGAATATGAGGATCTGGGGCTTCCCGTTGTCTGCGATGAGCACAGGGAGATCGGACCTATGGAAGGAATCCGTCAGGTCCTGATCCACACCTCCTGCGATTATGTATTTGTCTGTGCCGGAGATATGCCCTTTATCACGGGAGATCTGGTGCGGTATATGGCAGAATTTATTTCCTCGGACTATGACTGCTATTGCATGGTGGATGAAGATCATATTCATCCGCTGTGTGCCATTTATTCGAAAAAAATACTGCCGGTGATAGAGGAACTGATCGAACAGGGGCAGTATCGCCTGATGCAGATCCTGCGCAGGGTGCGGACCAAATACATCCGTCTGGAGAGCAGCTGTTTTGATAAAAAGCAGCTGCGCAATATCAATACCAGAGAAGAATTCGAAAGTTTAAGCCTGCCGCTTATCTTCTGCGTCAGCGGCATCAAGGACAGCGGCAAGACCGGACTGATCATTAAGCTGATCAACGAGTTCATCCGGGACGGATACCGCGTAGGTGTGATCAAACACGACGGGCATGAGTACACTATGGATCAGGAAGGAACGGACACATACCGTTTTACGGAGGCAGGGGCCCGGATCAGTGCTATTTATTCAGACACGCAGTCCTCTGTGAACCGTAAGGGAAAAGTGACCGCAGAGGATATGATAGCGGCCTGCGGGAATGTGGATGTTCTGATCCTGGAGGGATTGAAGGATTCCGCTTATCCGAAGGTTGAAGTGGTACGGAGAGCGGTGTCAGAGCATAAAGTATGTGCCACAGAGCATCTGATCGCGATTGCAACCGATGTAGTGACGCAGGATGCGGTGAACTGTCCTGTGTATGACATGAATGATATAGCAGGCATTTATGCCTGTATTTTAGGATACTTTGGTATATCAGGGAGATTACGATGAAACTGATCAGAACAGAAGACGCGGTGGGACAGGTGCTGTGCCATGATATTACCCAGATCATTCCGGGAGTGGTGAAGGATGCCGTGTTCCGTAAGGGACATATTGTCACGAAAGAGGATATTCCCGTATTGTTATCTGTGGGTAAGGAACATCTCTATGTGTGGGAGAAAAAAGAGGGTATCCTGCATGAGGACGAGGCGGCGGTAATTTTACGGGATCTGTGCATCAATGACAATATGACTGCCAGTGAACCGAAGGAAGGCAAGATCGAGATCCGGGCAGCAGCAGACGGATTGCTCAAGATCAATTCCGAAAAATTACGTGCGGTGAACGGACTGGGAGAGATGATGATCGCCACCATTCACGGCAATTTTCCGGTGAAAGCAGGAGACAGGCTGGCAGCCACACGCATTATCCCACTGGTGATCGAAGAGGAAAAAATGAACCGGGCAAAGGAAGCAGCCGGCGGGGAACCGCTTCTTAAGATCCTGCCCATGTCCCATAAAAAGGTAGGGATCGTCACCACCGGCAGTGAAGTATTTAAAGGCAGGATACAGGATGCTTTCGGACCTGCCATCCGGGCAAAGATTGCTGCATATGATACGGAAGTGATGGGACAGGTGATCCTGGATGACTGCCAGGAAGATATTTCGGCAGCGATTCTTAAGTTTATCCGTCAGGGCGCAGACATGGTGCTGTGTACCGGCGGCATGAGCGTGGATCCGGATGACAGGACACCGGGAGCGATCAAGGCTACGGGAGCGGATATTGTGTCTTATGGGGCACCGGTGCTTCCCGGAGCCATGTTCCTGTTATCTTATCTGGGAGAGATCCCGGTGCTGGGACTGCCGGGCTGTGTGATGTATGCGGGACGCACGGTATTTGACCTGGTACTGCCGAGAGTACTGGCAGGAGAACGATTGACGAAAGCTGATCTGGACAGCTACGGAGAGGGTGGATTGTGCCTGAACTGTGAGGTATGTCACTTCCCCAATTGCGGTTTTGGGAAGCAGTAAACAACAGAAAGGAAACGAAAATGTCAGGCTTTACTCATTTTGATGCGCAGGGAAATGCCATCATGGTAGATGTAACAGACAAGAATATTACAGAGAGATGTGCCACAGCAAGTGGCTGTATCCGGGTGAGCCGTGAAGTATTTGACGCGGTGAAGGACGGTACGGCGAAAAAGGGAGATGTTCTGGGAACTGCGCGGATCGCAGGGATCATGGCGGCCAAACGGACCTGGGAGCTGATCCCGCTGTGTCATCCACTGATGCTGACAAAGGTCACCATAGATTTTGTTATGGAAGAGGAGACCTGCACGATCCGTTGTTTTTGTACGGCAAAATTATCCGGGCGTACCGGCGTGGAGATGGAGGCACTGACCGGGGTGAACGTGGCACTGCTTACCATCTATGATATGTGCAAGGCAATGGACCGCGGCATGGAAATGGGAGAGATTCATCTGGAGGAAAAGATGGGTGGCAAGAGCGGACATTTTCAAAGAACAGAATATTATGAAAAAATATAATAAAAAAATGACAGCAGTAATGACAACGATCCTGGCAGCAATGCTGCTTGCAGGATGTGGATCTGAAACGAAGAATCCAGCAGATACCGGGGTGGCTGTGGAATTGACGATTTTAGCGGCAGCTTCCCTGACGGATGTATGTAACGAGATCAAGACAGAGTATGAAGCAGCGCACCCAAATATGACACTGAACTTTTCTTATGGAGCATCCGGAGCCTTACAGACACAGATCGAGGAAGGCGCTCCGGCAGACCTGTTTTTCTCCGCAGCGACCAAACAGATGACAGCTTTGAACGATGAGGGACTGATGGATCCGGATTCTATTGTGAAGCTGTTGGAAAATAAGGTAGTTCTGATCGTTCCGGAAGACAGTGATAAGGACATTACCTCTTTCGAAGATGTGGCAACAGATAAAGTCGGCATGATCGGTCTGGGAGAGCCGGGAAGTGTGCCGGTAGGTCAGTACTCCGAGGAGATTTTCACCTCTCTGGGAATTCTGGATACGGTAAAGACAAAGGCAAACTACGGCTCCGATGTCCGCACGGTACTCTCCTGGGTAGAAACCGGTGCTGTGGACTGTGGCGTGGTATATGCAACAGATGCTTATGTGGGCGAGAACATCCAGATCGTCTGCGAGGCTCCCGTAGGTTCCTGTAAACAGGTGATCTATCCGGTGGGAATCGTGAAGGCGAGTGAAAACGCAGATGCGGCGGCAGAGTTCCTTGCATATCTGCAGACCGATCATACCATGCAGAAATTCGAAGGCTACGGATTCTCTGCGGCAGAATAGGAGCAGAAATGGATTTTTCACCCTTATGGATCTCCCTGAAGGTCGCAGTATGTGCGACGGTATTTACGTTTTTTTTAGGTCTGCTTTCTGCCAGGCTGGTCCTCTCCTTAAGAGCGGGCAAGGCACTGATTGACGGCATTTTCTCTCTGCCGATGGTATTACCTCCTACGGTAGTCGGATTTTTCCTGCTGATCATCTTCGGGAAAAACAGTCTGTTAGGCGGGCTGCTCTTAAAAATGGGAATCAGTGTGCTGTTCACCTGGCAGGGGGCGGTGATCGCGGCAGTGGTGGTATCTTTTCCCATCATGTACCGGACAGCCCGCGGCGCCCTGGAGCAGGTGGATGTGAATCTGATCTATGCTGCACGGACGCTGGGAATGTCGGAGACAAAAATTTTTTTTCGGATTCAGCTGCCGGCGGCATGGCCCGGTGTGGCGGCTGCCACGATTCTGGCATTTGCCAGGGCTATGGGGGAATTCGGTGCGACGATCATGTTAGCCGGAAATATTCCAGGAAAGACACAGACCATGTCGGTGGCAATCTACACGGCAGTGCAGAGCGGTGACCGCAGTCTGGCCTATTACTGGGTAGCTATTATCATGGGAATTTCCTTTTTCACCATTTTCCTGATGAATTACTGGATGGGGTATCAGGAGCGGAGAGGCGGTGGAAAGAGATAATGGCTTTGTATGTGGATATTGAGAAAAAATGTGGTGACTTTCTACTGAAAGTAAAGTTTACCGCAGAAAAAGAGGTATTGGGGCTGTTAGGTGCTTCCGGCTGCGGCAAGAGCATGACACTCAAATGCATCGCGGGAATCGAAAAGCCGGATAAAGGTGTGATCCGGCTGGACGATAAAGTGTTTTTTGATTCGGAGAAACGGATCCATCTGCCGGTACAGAAGAGGAGAGTAGGCTATTTATTTCAGGATTATGCCCTTTTCCCGAATATGACGGTGCTGCAGAATATCCTGTGTGGCGCAGGTGACAGGAAGAAAGCATCGGAATATGTGAAACGTTTTTTCCTGGATGGTAAGGAGCAGCTGTATCCGGCGCAGTTGTCCGGTGGACAGAAGCAGCGTACCGCCATGGCAAGGATGTTAGCGGGGGAACCGGAGATACTGATGTTAGATGAGCCCTTTACAGCACTGGACAATTATCTGAAGATGCAGTTGGAGCGGGAACTGATGAATGTTATGGAAGATTATGGGAAGACAGTACTGTTCGTATCCCATGACCGGAACGAGGCCTATCGTATGACGGACCGCATCGCAGTCATGGAAGACGGAAAGATCCTGGATGTGCAGCCGAAAGAGGAGCTTTTTCAGAATCCGGCGTCTCTGGCGGCAACACTTCTGACCGGATGTAAAAATGTATCGGAGCTTCGGACAGAGCCTGATGGCAGGTATGCAGCAACAGACTGGGGAATGCGCCTGGCTGCGCCGCCCAGGGAAGGCAGCTACAAATATGCGGCATTCCGGGCACACTATTTTCAGGTCGTTCCGGCAATGGAGGCAACGAATGTGCTGGAGTGTCACATCCTGCGGGTGATCGAGGATACCTTTTCCACAGTGGTACTGTTTTGTAATGGTAATCGGACAGGGGAACATGCGTCAGAGGTGTTGACCTATGAATTGCCGAAGGAGGAATGGCAGGCACTGAAACATGCAGAAACACTGTATCTGAAAATGCCGCCGGAACAGATCATATGGCTGGAAAAATAAAAGGAGTACATAATGCAGGACGGTCTGGGAAGAGAAATTGATTATTTGAGGATATCGGTGACGGACAAGTGTAATCTCCGGTGCAGATACTGCATGCCGCCGCAAGGGATCACGCCGTTAGCACATGCGGAGATACTGACGCTGGAAGAAATCTTCCGGCTGGTGGGGATCATGGAACAACTGGGAATCCGGAAGGTGCGTCTGACCGGTGGGGAACCCATGGTACGGAAAAATCTGCCGTGGCTGGTGGAGCAGATCCATGGATTGCCGGGAATCCGGGAGATCGCCATGACTACCAATGGGACGCTGTTCGCACCGCAGGCAGAAATCTATCGCGAGGCGGGACTTACGGCAGTGAACATCAGCCTGGACACGCTGGATCCGGAACGTTTTCGCTGCATCACAGGCTGTGACCGTGCAGATCGTGCAGCAGGTGTGGACAGTGTGCTCCGCGCAATCGATGCGGCGCTGGAGCAGCAGCTTAGGGTGAAGATCAACTGCGTTCCCTGCGTGGAGATGAATGGAGAGGATATGGAAGGAATTGCCGCACTGGCAGCGGACAGGCCCGTGGATGTCCGATTCATCGAGCTGATGCCCATCGGCTGTGGAAAAGATTATACGGGAATTTCCTCGAAGGAGATTTTAAGTCGGCTGGAGAGAAGATTTGGAGCAGCAATAGCAGTTCCGGGGAAATCGCCGCTGGCAGTGGCGGGGCGTGTAGCAGATCCTTACGAAAAAACGGACGGTCCGGCAGAATATTATCAGTTTCCGGGATTTTGCGGCAGGATCGGATTCATCAGTCCGATTTCCCACAAGTTCTGCAGGGAATGTAACAGAGTCCGCCTGACCTGCGAAGGAAGACTAAAGCTTTGTCTGCATTATGACAGGGGACTGGAGCTGAAGCCATTGCTTCGAAGCGGAGCTTTGGATGAAGAGATCCGGGAGCGGATTCTGGCTGCTGTCCGGGAGAAACCGTCAGAGCATCATTTCCGGGAAAAGGCAGCTGACGGAGGTCTGACGGATGGAGCGGAAGAACAGCGCAAGATGGTACAGATCGGCGGATAGGTACAAAACATGACCGGTGCGGGCAGACAAAAACGGACCGGGCCGAAGGAAAGGTATGACAGTTATGGCAGGAGAAGTAGTAGCAGTATGTATCAGTGAGAAAAAAGGAACAGCCAAGCAGAGTGTCGGAAGCTGTAACTTTATAGAAGACTGGGGACTGGAGAAGGATGCCCATGCGGGCAACTGGCACAGACAGGTAAGCCTGTTATCCTGGGAAGAGGTGGAAAAATTCCGCGCACGAGGCGCGAACGTGGCGGATGGAGCTTTTGGTGAAAATCTGCTGGTGAAAGGATATGATTTTAAATCTTACCCGGTGGGAAGTATTTTCAAATGTAATGAGGTGGTGCTGGAGATCACGCAGATAGGGAAAAAATGCCATTCGGAATGCGAGATCTTCCATATGGTGGGGGACTGCATCATGCCCAGAGAGGGCGTGTTCGCCAGGGTACTGCATGGCGGCAGGATCGATGTCGGTGATACCTTAAAACTGATCAGTACCAGAAAACTCCATGCGGGGATCATTACTGCCAGTGACAAAGGGAGCAAAGGAGAGCGGGAAGATGAGAGTGGTCCCGCTATCCGCAGTATCATAGAAAAACAGGGTTATGAAGTGGTAAGTCAGGTGGTACTGTCTGATGATGCGGAAGGCTTATACCGGGAAATGGTAAGACTTGCGGATGAAGAGGATGTGGATGTGGTATTCACTACCGGAGGAACCGGTTTTTCTCCCAGAGATAATACCCCGGAAGCTACTATGCGGGCAGCTACCAGAAATGCACCTGGAATCGCAGAGGCAATGCGCTATTACAGTCTGCAGATCACTCCCCGGGCGATGTTAAGCAGAGCTGCCAGTGTCATCCGTAACCGGACGTTGATCGTAAATCTGCCGGGAAGTCCGAAAGCAGTGAAGGAATGCCTGGAGGCAGTACTGGATACACTGGCTCACGGAATCCGTATCTTACGGGAAGAAGACGGGGAATGCGGTAATGGTACTTCGCTAAAAAAATAACAGGTTTGTTAAATAATTAATCTAATTGAAGAATGTTTCTCAAGAAGGTATAATGTAAGCACTTACATTATACCTTTTTAAGTATTCGGGGTAGTCGGTAAAATCTTATGCCTGTTGGAAGAGATACAGTACTCATCATGACAGGACGTACACAGGAGGGTTTCATGCATTCCGAGAATATTATTTACAAAAATGAAATGAATGAAAAGACAACAAAATTCCTAGATAAATTTGTAAAGAGGGTGAAGGGAAATCCTCCCGGTGTCTGCCCGATCGCAGTGCAGCTTTCTTTTTTACAAAGTGCCAGAAGTCAGACCTGCGGTAAATGTGTTCCGTGTCGTGACGGACTGGAACAGGTAGAGAATATGATGCGCAGCATTCTGGACGGTAAGGCGGATATGGATACTTTTAACAATATGGTATCCCTGGCGGAAATGATTCAGGATACGGCAGACTGTGCCATAGGTTATGAGGCGGCCAACATCGTATTGCAGAGTGTGGAGCTGTTCCGTGATGAATACATGAGCCATATTGAACAGCACAGATGCCAGGCGGAAGTGGGACAGAAGGTTCCCTGTATTTCCCATTGTCCCGCACATGTGGATATTCCGGGGTATATTGCGCTGATCGGTGAACATCGTTATGCAGATGCCATTAATCTGATCCGCAGGGACAATCCTTTTCCCACGGCATGCGCATTTATCTGTGAACACCCCTGTGAGGCAAAATGCCGCAGAGACCTGATAGACAGCCCGGTCAATATCCGAGGACTGAAGAAATTTGCGGTGGATCAGATCGCGGCAGATCAGGTAAAGGTGCCGGAGTGTAATGTCACCACCGGTAAAAAAGTAGCTATCGTAGGAGGAGGTCCTTCCGGACTGACGACTGCCTATTATCTGTCTCTGATGGGACATAAGGTAGATGTATACGAAGAGAGAGAAGCGCTGGGAGGAATGCTGCGATACGGTATTCCCAATTACCGTCTGCCCAAGGACAGACTGGACGAAGATATCAATGCGATCCTGTCTACCGGTAATATTACAGTGCATTACAATACTGCCATCGGCAGGGATATCACTATGGAGCAGCTTAAGGAGCAGTACAATGCGATCTATATTGCTATCGGTGCCCAGGTAGGTAAATCTGTAAACGTAGACGGCGTGAACAGCAACGGAGTCTATTCCGCAGTGAAAATGTTGGGCGAGATCGGTAGAGGCAACATCCCGGATTATACCGGCAAACGTGTGGTGGTCGTAGGCGGCGGAAACGTAGCCATGGACTGTGCCCGTTCTGCCATCCGGTGCCATGCAAAAGAGGTAACGGTGATCTACCGCAGACGTCAGATCGACATGACAGCACTGCCTTCCGAGATCCAGGGAGCTATTGAAGAGGGCGTGGAACTGTTGACACTGAATGCACCGGTGAAGATCAATGCGGATGCGGAGGGGAATGTCTGTGGATTTGTGGCACAGCCCCAGATCATCAGTGTGTATGACAAACAGGGAAAGCCTTCCGTAACGGTGGCAAATAAACCCGAGATCGAGGTGCCCTGTGAAGTGGTACTTATGGCCATCGGTCAGGATATTGTCTCTGCACCTTTTGCAGAGTATGATGTGAATCCCCGAAGAAAGACATTTGAGACATTAGATACCACCAGACTTAAGAGCTATGACAAGATTTTCTCCGGCGGTGACTGTGTATTCGGTCCGGCAACCGTAATTAAGGCTATTGGTGCCGGCAAAGTAGCAGCGCTGAACATTGATGAATACCTTGGGTATCATCATAAATATCTGGAGGATATTAAGATCCCGGAGCCCAGAGAAAATGACAGAACCCATTACGGCAGAGTGCATCTGACAGACCGTTCCGCAAGAGAGCGTAAGAACAATTTCGAACCGGTGGAAAACGGAATGTCCTACGATGAGGCGATGCAGGAATGCGGTAAGTGCTTAAGATGTGATCACTTTGGATGCGGAGTGGTAGAAGGAGGCAGAGTATAATGGTAACGATCACCATAGATGGAAAACAGATTTCCGTAGATGAGAATTTATCCATACTGGAAGCTGCACAGGAGGCGGACGTCAAGATTCCCACACTCTGCTACCTGAAGGATGTCAATGAGGTAGGAGCCTGCAAAATGTGTGTTGTGGAGGTGGAAGGCAGCAGACATCTGGTAACCTCCTGCAATACAAAAGTAAAAGAGGGAATGGTGGTGAACACTCATTCCGAGAGAGTGGTAAACAGCAGAAAGCAGGTATTGAACATGCTGCTTGCCAACCATGATATCAGATGCTTCTCCTGTAGCAAATCCGGCGACTGCAGACTGCAGGATCTGTCCAATGAATACGGCATTACGAAATCCTGCTATCCCGGAAGTGCAGCCAAATTTGAAGCGAAAAAAGAGAATCCTTTTCTGACGTATTATCCGGAGCTGTGCATCAATTGTCAGAGATGTGTCAGCACCTGTAACAAGGTGTCCTGTAACGGCACCCTGCATAACAGCAAGATCGGTACGAGAACGTTGATCGATGCTCCGTTCGGACCGGACTGGAAGGAGACAGACTGCGAGTCCTGCGGTAACTGCGCGGCAGTATGTCCTACCGGAGCACTGGTAGCCAAAAACCGTAAAAAGTATCAGGTCGGCAAGGTGAAAAAAGTTCTGACTACCTGCCCCCACTGTGCTACCGGCTGTCAGTATTATCTGGTGGTAAAGGATAACGAGATCGTGGATGTGGAACCGGCAAACGGCCCTTCCAACAAGGGACTGTTGTGTGTTAAGGGCAGATTTGGCTCGTTTAATTTCGTACATTCGCCGGAGAGATTAAAATATCCTCTGATCAAGAACCATGAGACCGGAGAGTTTGAGCGTGCTACCTGGGATGAGGCACTGGATCTCATTGCAGCGAAATTTACAGAGATCAAGAAAAAGTATGGTTCCGATGCACTGGCAGGTTTCGCCTGCTCCCGTTCTCCGAACGAGGACTGCTATATGCTGCAGAAGATGGTCCGCTGTGCGTTTGGTACCAATAATGTAGATAACTGTGCCAGAGTCTGTCATTCCGCAACCGTAGCCGGACTTGCCATGACACTGGGAAGCGGAGCCATGACCAATCCCATCAGTGATATTACGAATGATGTGGATGTGATCATGCTGGTAGGTTCCAACCCGGAGGAAGCACATCCTGTCATCGGTATGCAGATCCGTCAGGCAGTGGAACGGGGTACCCGGCTGATCGTGGTAGATCCCAGAGATATCGGTCTGTCCAGACAGGCAGATATTCATCTGAAATTAAAGCCCGGTACGAACGTTGCATTTGCCAACGGTATGATGAATGTGATCATCCATGAGGGACTGGCAGACGAAGAATTCATCCGCACCAGGACCGAAGGCTTTGAAGAATTGAAAAAGATTGTAGAAGAATATACTCCGGAGCGTGTAGCCGAGATCTGTCATATCGATGCGGACCACCTGCGGGAGGCGGCACTGATGTATGCCAAGGCGAAGAAGGCTCCGATCATCTATTGCCTGGGAGTAACGGAACATTCCACCGGAACCGAAGGTGTTATGTCCATGTCCAACATGGCGATGTTAGTAGGAAAGTTAGGACGCAGCGGCTGTGGTGTGAATCCTTTACGTGGACAGAATAATGTACAGGGTGCCTGCGATATGGGTGCACTGCCCGGTGATCTTCCCGGTTATCAGAAAGTGACAAATCCCGAGGTTATTGCTAAATTTGAAAAAGCATGGGGTGTGGAGCTGAACAAAAAACCCGGCGTACATGCAACAGATGTATTCCCTGCGGCAATCCGTAAGGAGATCCGCGGACTCTTTATCTTCGGCGAAGACCCGGTCGTAACGGATGCAGACCAGCATCATATCCGCAAGGCACTGGAAAGCCTGGATTTCCTGGTGTTGTCCGATCTGTTCATGACAGAGACCGCGCAGTATGCGGATGTGATCCTGCCCGGTACCAGTTATGCGGAGAAGGAAGGCACCTTCAGCAATACGGAGAGAAGAGTACAGCGTGTCCGTAAAGCGGTGACACTGGAAGGCGAGATGCGCCTGGATACCGATATTTTTATCGACCTGATGAACCGCATGGGATATCCGCAAGTCCAGCTTACTTCCGAAGAGATCATGGATGAGATCGCGTCCCTGACCCCCAGCTTTGCAGGTATCAGCCATAGAAGACTGGATAAGGGTGAGAGTATCCAGTGGCCCTGCCCGGATAAGAAACATCCCGGCACACCGATTTTGCATGTGGGTAAGTTCTCCAGAGGTCTGGGATGGTTCTACCCCGCAGAATATGTGCCCAGTGCGGAACTGCCGGATGAGGAATATCCGTTTATCATGATGACGGGACGTATCCTGTACCATTACAATACCAGAGCTATGACCGGAAAAACTCCGGGACTGATGGAGAAGGAAGGTCATTCCTTCATTGAGATGAATACGGAGGATGCAGTGCGCCTTGGCATTGAAAATGGAGAAAAGGTAAAAGTTACATCCAGAAGAGGGACCCTGATCACTACTGCGAGAGTGGGAGATAAAGTATCCCCGAAGGAGACCTGGATGCCGTTCCATTTCCCGGATGGCAATGCCAATATCCTGACGAATGCGGCATTGGATAAATATGCGAGAATCCCGGAATACAAAGTCTGTGCGGTAAAAGTGGAAAAGCTTCCCGCAGAGGACAGACTGGCGGAGAATTCTTAGAATTTTCTGAACTTATAAGAAAACGTAGCATGGAAGATAAAAATAGGGTATAATCAGAATTCAGAGACTTTGAGAAAGTAGGAAATGCTATGTTTTTTAAAAATAGATGTAATATCACCGCGGTATTGATCGCGGGACTGCTGGGCATAAGTATGGTGACGGGGCTGACCGCCTGTGGCGGGGATGACGGCACGAAAGTAGTCTTCACCACGGGATTCGGGAAAAATGAAGTCTTCCGTATCGGAGATGAATCCTGCTCTAAGGCAGAGATCATGATCTATCTGACTACGATACAGAATCAGTATGCGAATGTCTACGGAACGGAGATCTGGAACACTTCCTTAAATGGTGTGACACTGGAGGATAACGTCAAGGAGACGGTACTGGCTCGGATCGCGCAGATCAAGACCATGTATCTGCTGGCAAAGGAAAAAGAGGTCACGTTAGAGGAAGACGAGGAAGCAAAGGTCGTCGAGGCAGCGAAAGAGTATTATTCTTCCCTGAATGACACAGAGATCGAGACCATGGGTGCCACGGAGGAGATCGTGGAAAATCTGTACCGGGAATACGCCATGGCGGATAAGGTCTACCGGCTGATCATTCAGGATATCAATCCGGAGATCAGTGATGACGAGGCCCGCAAGATTACGGTGCAGCAGATCTTTTTCGCAACGGCATCCACAGATATGGACGGTAACTTAAAGCCCTATTCGGAAAGCTCTATCCAAAAAGCTTACGAAAAAGCCTGTGAGGTGAGAGCCATGGCGGTGGACGGAGAACACGATTTCACGGAGCTGGCTTCTAAATACAGCGATGATTCCGAGATCACCTATTCTTTCGGTAAGGGTGAGGCGGAGAGTGCCTACGAGGAAGCAGCATTCAATCTGGCAACGGATGAGGTAAGCCAGGTCATCCAGTGCGAAAGAGGATATTATATTATCAAATGTACCAATACCCTGGACAGAGAAGAAACCGATGCCAATAAGCTTAAGATTGTAGAGGAACGGAAAAGGGAAGTCTTCGGACAGGAGTATGACAGCTTCGTGAATACGCTGGTTCGTCAGCTCAATGACAAACTGTGGGATGAGATTACCCTGATCACGGACGAACAGGTGACCACGGATAACTTTTTTGATGTATATGCAAAGTATTTTCCGGAGGAGTAATTCTTAGGATCACCATATGCTTTATTAAAATTTTAGAATTGCGGAAACACTGATAAATACTGGTTTTTCTACAGATTGTTAGCACTCATTTCAAATGAGTGCTAAATTTGTCTTGACTTTTTATTTTTGCAGTCCTACACTTAGAATCAGTTAGATAACAGTCAGCCATGACTGTGCAATTATAGAAAAGGATGTGGTAAAAATGGCAGCAAAAAGCGGTAGCTTATCAATCAACAGTGAAAACATTTTTCCGATTATTAAAAAGTGGTTGTATTCCGATCACGACATTTTCTACAGAGAGCTGATCTCTAACGGCTGCGATGCTGTGACCAAGCTGAAAAAGCTGGACATGATGGGAGAATATTCTCTTCCCGAAGGTTATAAGGGACGTGTGGATGTCATCGTGGATCCTGAGAAGAAGACACTGACCTTCAAGGATAACGGTCTGGGTATGACCGCCGACGAAGTGGAAGAGTATATCAACCAGATCGCATTTTCCGGTGCTACGGATTTCATTGAGAAATATAAGGACAAGAGCAATTCCGACCAGATCATCGGTCATTTCGGACTGGGTTTCTATTCCGCATTCATGGTAGCGGATGAAGTACATATTGATACGTTATCTTACAAGGATGGCGCCAAGGCAGTACACTGGGAGTGTGACGGCGGCACCGAGTTCTCCATGGAAGACGGAGACAAGACCGATGTCGGTACGACTATCACTCTGTTCTTAAATGAGGATTGCCTGGAGTTCTGTAATGAGTATAAAGCCCGTGAGGTAGTGAAGAAGTATTGTTCCTTCATGCCTACGGAGATCTATCTGTCCAAGGCGAACACCAAGGAGACCCAGATCATCAAGGAAGAGGAAAAGCTTCCCGATGATGAAGTCCTCGAAGAGATCGAGCCGGAGAAGAAGGAAAAAACAGAGGGCGAGAATGCAGAAGCCGAGGCAGCAGAAGAGCCCAAGAAGCTGAAGATCAGAAAGCGTCCCGAACTGATCAACGAGACACAGCCTCTGTGGACCAAGCACCCCAACGAGTGCACCAAGGAAGAGTATCTGGACTTCTACCGCAAGGTATTCCAGGATTACAAGGAGCCTCTGTTCTGGATCCACCTGAACATGGATTATCCTTTCAATCTGAAGGGTATTCTGTACTTCCCGAAGATCAATATGGAGTATGAGTCCATCGAGGGTACCATCAAGCTGTACAACAACCAGGTATTTATCGCAGATAATATCAAGGAAGTCATTCCAGAGTTCCTGCTGTTGTTAAAGGGTGTCATCGACTGTCCGGATCTGCCGCTGAATGTATCCAGAAGTGCATTGCAGAACGATGGATTCGTGAAGAAGATCGCCGAGTACATTACCAAGAAGGTAGCGGACAAGCTGGCCGGTATGTGCAAGACCGACAAGGAAGAGTACGACAAGTACTGGGATGATATCAGTCCCTTCATCAAATTCGGCTGCCTGAAGGATGACAAGTTCTGTGAGAAGATGAATGATTACATCCTCTTCAAGAATCTGGACGGCAAGTATCTGACTCTGCCGGAGTGCCTGGAGATCAAGCCTCAGGATGAGGAAGAGAACAAGGAGAATGCCGTAGACGAGAACGGCAACAAGGTAGAAGCCGAAGTCGTAGAGGACAAGGCGGAAGATGGGGCTTCCGAGGAGAATACCGAGGAAGAGAAGAAGGAGAAGATCATCTACTATGTAACGGATGAACAGCAGCAGAGCCAGTACATCAATATGTTCAAGGCTGCCAAGATGGATGCTGTGATCCTGACCCACAATATCGATCAGCCCTTCATCTCCCAGTTGGAGCAGAAGAACGAGGGAATCAAGTTCCAGCGTATCGATGCGGATGTGACCGATGCCCTGAAGTCCAAGACTTCCAAGAAGGCTGAAAAAGAGATGGAAGAGCAGGCTGAGAGCATCAGCAAGCTGATGAAGAAGGCTCTGAAGAATGACAAGATCACGATCAAGGTAGAGAAGCTGAAGAACAAGAAGATCTCTTCTATGATCACGCTGTCCGAAGAGAGCAGACGTATGCAGGATATGATGAAGATGTACTCCATGCCCGGCATGGATATGAGTGCTTTCGGCGGTGAGGGTGAGACCCTGATCCTGAATGCCAACCATCCTCTGGTACAGTACATTACTGAGCACCAGGACGGCGAGAATGCAGAAATGATCTGCGAGCAGCTGTATGATCTGGCTAAGCTGCAGCATGCACCGCTGGATGCCGATGCCATGACCAAGTTCGTGGCAAGAAGCAATGACATTATGATGCTGCTGACGAAGTAAATGAAGAGAAGGTTCGGTGAAGGACAATAAATAGAACAGGAACTGTGATGAGTGTTTTTGCATAAGTCATAGTTCCTGTTTTTTGTTAGAAAAATTATGGTAGTTATTCAGAAATTCATGCAATCATATTTATATGGCATTGAATAGCTAGCATTTAAGCACATCTTCGCGTAACGGAGCATATTCTGTAAGGAAGATTTATTGCCTGACCGAACCTACGAGGACGATGTGGTACGGGATAGGCAGAAAGGACGCATGTCCATGGATGTTAAGGATACTACTTATACAGGAACACTACAGATCAGTGTTGTCTCTGCATTGGGAATGTCACCAATCTCCGGTGCTACGGTCACCATTTCTTATACCGGAGATCCGGATTCTCCGATAGAGACACTTACTACCGATGAATCGGGGCAGACCCCGGAGATCAATCTGAAAGCACCGCCCAGAGAGCTTTCTCTGACTCCTGATATTACGGAGCAGCCTTATTCTGAGTATAACATTCAAGTGACGGCAGATGGCTTTGAAACGGTACTGGTATCCGGCTCTGAGATTCTGGCAGGTGCATATTCATTACAACCGATACGAATGAATCCATTGAACGTAACAGAAGAGGAGGAGAAGGTGGTGGTGATCCCGCCACATACCTTGTTTGGAGAATATCCCCCTAAGATTCCGGAAGAAGAGATCAAGCCTATGAACGAGACAGGGGAGATTGTCTTAAGCCGCGTGGTCATTCCGGAATACGTGATCGTACATGATGGCGACCCGGAGGATCCCACTGCCAGAAATTACTGGGTACGCTATAAGGATTATATTAAAAATGTAGCTTCCAGCGAGATTTATCCGACCTGGTCGGAAAGTGCGATCTATGCAAATATACTGGTGATCCAGTCGTTTACGCTAAATCGTGTATTTACAGAGTGGTACAGGGGAAAAGGATATGACTTTACAATAACTTCTTCTACGGCATATGACCAAAAATGGATATATGGCAGAAATGTGTTTGAAGAGATCGATTATCTGGTAGATTCCATTTTTACCAATTATTTATCCAGACCCGGCGTACGGCAGCCTATTTTCACATCATATTGTGACGGCAATCGGACCAGATGCAGGGGATTGAGTCAGTGGGGTTCCCAGTCGTTGGCGGAGCAGGGATATTCCGCCATTGATATCATTCATTATTATTACGGTAATGATATGTACATCAATTCTGCGGATATTATATCGGGAGTGCCGTCCTCCTGGCCGGGATATGACCTGACTATTGGGTCTTCCGGGGAAAAAGTCCGTCAGCTGCAACAGCAGTTGAACCGGATTGCCAAAAATTATCCGGCGATCCCTACTCTGATCCCGGACGGGATCTATGGACCCGATACTGCGGATGCAGTCAGGATGTTCCAAAAAATATTTCATCTTCCGCAGACCGGTATAGTCGATTATCCTACATGGTTTGAAATATCGGATATCTATGTGGGAGTCACCCGCATCTCAGAACCGGATGTGTAGAAAATTGAAAGTTAGTTGAATAGTTGTTCTAAAATTTTCGTGGGTCTATAGAAGATAAATTTCGCTGTAGGTACTTTTTGGGACAGGTAAAAAACGAAAACGAAACAATATGGGCCTATGGCGAAAAATTCGCCTGCCAGATACTCAATTTCTTCAAAATGAGTATCTCAGAGCCAGTTTTTTTCCTATAGACCCATAGTCATCTTTTTATGCGTTATTTGTAGCAAATTTAGTATCTTACAACTCATTTTTTCTGTATAGACCCAAAACACAGAACGCCCACGGTGGATGGGATGTCACGCCGCGATGTCTGTCGGAGGGTGTTGATATTTTCTTGAAAAGTGTTGAAAGACAGGGTGGAGTGAACAGGAGGTTCACGACAGGCGGACGTTGCCATGGATGGCAACTGGAGCCGTGCCCGTGCGGATTAGAACTGCTATATTGCTTTTCGTAGAAAATTCACACCCGGAGACGTGACATCAAGGCGTGACATTCCGTTCGCCGCAGGCGTTCGTCTGGTCTATGGCAACCCTACGTTACGAGCCATGCACTCAATTCATAAATGTGTCGCAAAGGGCGCTCCACATTTATTTCATTGACGGCTGTCGCCGTATATAGTCAAAAACAAAAACAGCGACTTGTGAGCAAGCTCCCAGATCGCTGTTTCCGTTTTGACTTTACATGGCTCGTAACTCTCAACATTCTATTTGTGTGCCCACCCGGAATCTGTTATACTATCTTTAATATGACATTTGTGAGGGAGAGAACTTTGATGGTTATACAACAGAAGGGCAGTAATCTTACGACGCTTTGCTATATAGAGCAGGGCGGCAGGTATCTGATGCTTCATCGAGTGAAAAAAGAAAATGACATAAATAAGGATAAGTGGATTGGAGTAGGCGGTCATTTTGAGGCAGGGGAAAGCCCGGAGGAATGTGTGCTCAGGGAAGTAAAAGAAGAGACGGGATACACACTGACTTCTTACCGGTTTCGAGGCCTGATCACATTTGTATGCGGTGAGGAATACGAGTATATGTGTCTCTATACGGCGGATGGATTCTCAGGAACTCCTGTGGAATGTGATGAAGGCACCCTGGAATGGGTCGATATGGACAGAATAGAAGAATTGAACCTTTGGGAGGGAGACAAGATTTTCTTCCGGTTACTGCGAGAGAACCGGCCATTTTTCTCCTTGAAATTGTCCTACGGAGATGACGGAATTCTCCGGGAGGCAATATTGGACGGGAAACCCATGAAGGCAGGGTGCGACATTGAACTTCACTGATTTTACGGAAAAATATAACATTCAATTGAACGAACAACAGCTTCGGGCAGTGCGGGCAGTGGACGGTCCGGTGTTGCTGCTTGCGGTACCCGGCAGCGGTAAGACTACCGTGCTGGTCAGCAGACTGGGATATATGATCTATTGTCTGGGGATCCGGCCCGAATCCATTCTGACCGTAACTTATACTGTGGCGGCCACCGAGGATATGCGCAGACGATTTGCTAAAATATTCGGGGAGGAAGATGCAAAGCGATTGGAATTCCGTACGATTAACGGAATTTCTCAGAAAGTACTGCAGTATTTTGCATACCGGACGCAGAAGACACCATTTCAGGTGGCAGATAAAGAAGCTTCCACCGCGGTTAAGCAGTCCTTTTTGGAAGTGACCGGAAAGTATGCTACGGAAAACGATATCAAAGAAACACAGCTGGAGATCACTTACGCGAAAAATATGCGTCTGACACCGGAAGAAATCCGCGATATGGATACGGAAGTGGAAAAGTTCCCGGAGATTTTCCGGACGTATAATGCGAAACTCAGACAGATGCAAATGATAGATTATGATGATCAGATGATCTATGCGCTGCGGATTCTCGAACAGTATCCGGAGGTGCTTGCGTATTTCAGAGAAAAATATCAGTATTTCTGTGTGGATGAGGCACAGGATACTTCGAAGATACAGCATGATATGATGGATCTGCTGGCGGCAAAAAGCAGAAATCTGTTCATGGTGGGGGATGAAGATCAGAGTATTTACGGGTTCCGGGCGGCATATCCAAGGGCACTGGTGGAATTCGAAAGCAGACATCCCGGGGCGCAGCTGCTGCTTATGGAGACGAATTACCGCAGCAGACAGGAGATCGTCCGGGCAGCGGATCAACTGATACAGAAAAACCGGAACCGCCATGCGAAGACCATGACCGCAGCCAGAGCAGCCGGTGGCTGTGTCACGGAGATCAGGGCAGTGTCCAGACAGGGACAATATAACTATCTGCTGAAAGTTGCGGAGGACTGTGAACAGGAGACAGCGGTACTGTACCGGAACAATGAGAGTGCACTTCCCATCATTGATATGTTGGAACGAAAGGGTCTGTCTTATCGGGTGAAAAATACGGATATGACCTTTTTCTCACATCCTGTCGTGAACGATATCTGTGATTTTATTCATTTGTCACTGGATCCATGGGACGGGGAGACTTTTTTGAGGATTTATTATAAAATGGGTGCCGGAATCAGCAAAAAGGCGGCAATGGAAGCGGTTGATGCCAATACCGGGAGACTGACATTGCTGGATATGGTCGCAGAGCAGGAGGATGTATCCGTTTATACCAGAAAACAGTGCAGGGCGTTGGCAACGCACCTGGACAATATGAGGTATGAGACGGCAGGCAGGGCGATCTACCGGATCCTGAATTATATGGGATATCAGGAATTCATGGATAGCCACGGTATGGACAGTGGTAAAGCAGAGATCCTGAAAGTACTGGGAGACCGGGAGGAGAGTCTGTTTGATTTCCCGAAGAGATTACAGAAATTGCAGGAGATGATCCGGGAAGGATGTGGCGATCCGGAGAGCAAATTTATCCTGTCGACGATCCATTCCAGCAAAGGATTAGAATATACAAGGGTCTATCTGGCGGATATGCTGGCCGGAGTACTGCCGGCAGCGATCCAACCCGGAGGATGCAGACCGGACTCTCCGGAGGCAAATGCCTACGAAGAAGAGAGAAGGCTTTATTATGTAGGGATGACCCGTGCAAAGGAACAGCTTTATATATTTACTTTTGGACCGAATATGACTTCTGTGTTTTCCGGGGAAGTGTTGAAAAAGCCGAAGGAGCGACAGATCCTTCCGGAAAAAGCACAGAAAAACATACATAAAAATGTACAGAAAAAAGTACAGCAATTGTCTGCGCAGGAGGTGGAAAAATGTATTGAGGCATGTGTTACCGGTTGTAAGGTGCAGCATCGGAAATACGGAACCGGTGAGATCATATCAGGAGACGGCAGAATCGCGGAAATCTTGTTTTTGGGAGAAAACACGCCACGGAAGATTTCACTTCCGATCGCATTTTCCGCGCAGATACTTACTTTAAAATAAAACAGTGAGGTTACCTATGTATACGATTGTAGTTGCAGATGATGAAGAAGAATTACGCAGAGCGATCATACGGAAAATTGATTGGGAAAGTACTGGGTTCCGTGTGGTGGGAGAAGCTGAAAACGGTATCGAAGCATTGGAGCTGGTGGAGCGGATGGAACCGGATCTTTTACTGACGGATATCCGGATGCCCTTTGTGTCGGGGATTGAACTGGCCAGACAGGTCAGAGAGGTGCGGCCTACCACACAGATTGCTTTCTTAAGCGGATTTGATGAATTTTCCTATGCACAACAGGCCATTCAGTACAACATTATCAGTTATATGCTGAAGCCCATTACTATGGCGGATCTGACGGAAGAACTGAAGAAGATCAAGCTTAAGATCGATGGCATTTTTGCAGAATTTGACACCAGAAAAAATGATAATCCCAATCTTCAGCAGTTTTTTCTACCGCTGCTATTGGATGATTATGTAAATTTCGACAGTGGAGAGAGAGAAGAGAAGCTGATCGAACAGGCGATCGCGAATGGATTCCTGAAGGACCGGAATAACTCGTTTGAGTATGCTGTATTAGCAATCTCGGTGGAAGACAGAGACGGACAGAACTGCACCCGGCCGGAGCTCGCACATTCGGCTGATATGATCCTGCAAAAATATATGAAGCATTACAGCTTTGCCATGGATGGGCGGATCATAACGATACTGGCGGCTACGAGGACCACGTTTGAAAAATATCTTCATATTGCAGTCGGTGAGATGGTACAGAGTACGGAGCGTATTTTGAACATGCATTGCCACATTGGTGTCAGCCGTATCAGAGAGCGTCTGGGAGAATGTCACGAGGCATACCACGGAGCCATGAGTGCACTGGGATATTGCAAACCGGGAGAGAGCGGGATCCATTATATCGCGGATGAGGAACGGGACAACTCCATGGATATGGAAATGGCTTCGGAATACGTGGTGCAGATGGAGAATCTGATCCGAAGCGGTTCCCGCACAGAACTGGAGCAGTATCTGAAAACTGTTTTTGAAAAACTGGAGTCGGAACAGGATGCTCAGTTAAAATGCAAGTTTATGATTTTCACAATGTCATCGGCACTCATCCGTATAGCTTATACCGTGACGGATGACAGCGCCCTGTTCCAGCGGTTTGCCATGCTGGAGGGTCCGGTGCGAGAGGTAAAAGACCGTTTTACGTCCTTATGTCTGGAGGTCTGGGAGCTGATCAACGCCGGCAAGAAAAAAAGCAGCCAGATCCTGTGTGAGAAGGCAATGCAGATCATCGAAAGGGATTATGGTGATCCGACGCTGTCTTTGGTGGGTGTCAGCAACAACATTCATGTAAGTCCGAACTATCTAAGCGCACTGATCAAAAAGGAGACCGGAGCCAGCTTCGTAGACCTGCTGACCAAAAAACGGATCGAGACGGCGAGAGAGCTGGTACTGGGCAGCGCAATGAAAATGAGGGAGATCGCGGAACGCTGCGGCTACAGCGATCAGCATTATTTTAGTTATTGCTTTAAAAAATATTGCGGAATGTCTCCCAATGCCATGCGTCAGGAGAAAGAATCATTATGAAAAAACGGAAAGCATCACTTTCTTTTATCATTACGATATTGGTGGTCGTACTGGTTACGCTTTTTTTACTGTGGTCTACCTTTTTCTTTTTATCGTTGTATGTATCCAGTATGAAACAGGCAGCGCAGACCAGCAGTGAACAGGCGGTGACACAGGCATCCAATGCGATCTCCAACTATATCGGGGACATGCAGGAGATCATGCGCCTGATCGAAAAGAATCTGACAAAGAGCGGAGGAAAATCCGACCAGACCCTGGAGACGCTTTGCGATGTACGCTCGGATCTCGTGGCTGTCTATATCTATGATGCGAAGGGACAGCTTGCGGATTCCTATACGGGGACACATACGATGAAGGATCATTACCTCAAGGATCTGTCCTATATCGCACTGGATTCCTATAGTCAAGGAATACTCTATTTATCTGAACCGCATGTGGAGTCTCTTCTGCAGGACTATTATCCCTGGGTGGTATCGGTGCTTCAGGAACTTACCGGGGCAGACGGACAGAGGATGCGGGTTGTCATTGATATCCGCTTCTCTAAAATATCGGATTATGTGGATAACGTGGGAATCGGACAACATGGTTATTGCTTTATTACGGACAGCAACGGAGAGATTATCTATCATCCACAGCAACAGCTATTATATTCCGGGCTGAAAAAAGAGGCAACCGCCGGACTGGATCTGAGCAGCAACGGCTCTTTCGAGACAGATGACCTGATCTGCAGCGTGAGGTCTCTGGATAATTGTGACTGGAAGGTTGTGGGAGTCAGTTATATCAGCGAACTGGTGACAGCCAAGGAAATGGAACTTTTGGGCAATATCTGCGTGATGCTTACCATTATTTTGCTGGTGACAATGCTGGTAAGCTTTCTGGTCTCCAGACTGGTGACGAACCCGGTGCAGCGCCTGATCCGGGCTATGGGAGAGTTTGAAAAGGATGCAGCGGGATATGTTTATCGTCCGGTGGAAGGGACTATGGAGATCGAGGCACTATCCCAGTCCTATGAGCACATGGTACGAAAGATCCAAAAATTGATGAATCAGGTACGTCAGGAGGAAATATCTCTGCGGAAAACAGAACTGAAAGCATTGCAGGCACAGATCAATCCTCATTTCTTATATAACACACTGGATGCCATCGGCTGGCTGTGTGAAGAAGAAAGATGTCAGGATGCCGTGGAGATGGTCAACGCATTGGCCAAGCTGTTCCGTATCAGTATCAGCAAGGGACATGAGCTGATCACGATTCAAAAAGAGGTGGAACATGCGAGAAGCTATCTGAAGATCCAGAACTTCCGGTATAAGAACCAGTTTTCCTATGACTTCCAGATAGAAGAAGACTGTCTGCAGTATTATTGCAATAAGATCACATTACAGCCGATCATTGAGAATGCGATATATCATGGGTTGGACCGCATGGTGGATGAGGGACATATCCAGATCCGGATCTACAGTGAAGGTGAGGATGTTATTTTCCGGGTGGAAGACAACGGGGTCGGTATGTCGGAAGAACAGTGCAGATCCATTCTGCATAAGGAGCCGGGGGATAATTCCGGTATCGGTATTAAAAATGTAAACGACAGGATCAAAATATATTTCGGAAAAGAGTATGGACTGTCCATTGAAAGTGAACTGGATGTGGGAACCTGTGTTACGATACGGATGCCTAAAGTAGAAGAAAATGCAGCGGCAGGATGGGAGAAGGTATGAGAAATAAGATAAGGAAGAAAATACTGTCCCTGCTGCTTGCGGGAATCCTGGCAGCCGTGCTGTGTGGCTGTGGACAAGAAGCGGAGACACAGAAGACACGGGTTGCAATGATCGTTAAATCTACAGAAAGTGCTTTTTGGAAAAGCGTTTTTGCCGGAGCCGGAGCAGCAGCCACGGAGTACAATATTAATGTATCTTTTGATGGGCCGGCGGCGGAGGAAGATTATGAAACGCAGAATGAGATGGTACGCCGGGCAATGGATGACGGTGTGGATGTGATCATATTTTCTGCCGTGGATTATAATGCCAATGCCGAGATCATTGATCAGGCGGCACAGAGAGGGATCAAGATCATCGTGATCGATAGTGATGTGAACAGCAGTCAGGTCAGCTGCCGTATCGGAACCAACAATCTCCAGGCAGGGATAAAGGCAGCGGAAGCAGCGCTTGCCACTGATGATGAGGAATTATATATCGGTATTGTGAACTATGATGTGAATTCCGCTAACGGACAACAGAGAGAGCTTGGATTCCGGCAGACGGTGGAGCAGGATCCGAGGGTCAAAAATATAACCACGATCAATGTGCTCTCCACCACGGAAGATGCCAGAGCGGGAGCCAAGGAAATGCTATTGTCCGATTCCAGGATCAATGTGGTGGTGACCTTTAATGAATGGACCAGTCTCGGAGTAGGCTGGGCGATCCGGGATCTGAACCGGGCGGACAGGATCCAGGTGGTGGCTTTTGATTCCAATGTGGTCTCTGTGGGAATGTTGGAGACCGGAGAAGTAGATGCCCTGATCGTACAGAATCCATATGCTATGGGATATCTCGGAGTGGAGACAGCAGCTAATCTGATGAACGGACAGACAGGCGGTCCCAGCGTGGTGGATACTGCCACGACCATTGTCACCAGAGAGAATATGTATGAACCGGAGAGCCAGAAGATATTGTTTTCTTTTGAAGAGGAAGGTTATTGATCCTGTGCAAAATCTTACGATAACGATAAGCAAAGTGTAAAAATATGTACAAAACATGAACAAAATATGTACAGAATAGTATAATTTCTTACCCCTTGCGTAAGATTTTGCATATCTTTTTTGTACAACCTGACATATAATTACCTCATCAAGAGATGAAACACATACAATTTCATCAAAACAAGGAGGTATTTTGTATGAAAAAGATCATGTCACTACTGTTGGTCGGCATTATGATGCTCAGCCTCGTAGCGTGCGGAAAAGACGGCGGAAAGAACGGCGGAGAGCTGAACGTAGGTGTATTCTATTATACTTACAGTGATACTTACATCTCCAGCGTACGTACCGCACTGGACAACGCACTTACCGAAGCAGGTATCAAGTTCCAGAATTACGACGGCAACAGTAACCAGACCACCCAGAACGAACAGATTGATACCGCTATTGCACAGGGTACCAACCTTCTGATCGTTAACATCGTTACATCCGGTTCCGTAGACGCTTCCCAGGCTATCGTTGACAAGGCAAGCGCAGCAGGAATCCCTGTTATCTTCTTCAACCGTGCGGTTGAGTCCGATGAGGATGAAGGTAAGGTATTAGGCAGCTATGACAAGTGTGCATTCGTAGGAACCGATGCTCCCGAAGCAGGTCATATGCAGGGTAAGATGGTAGGCCAGTACGTAGTAGATAACTTTGATGCTATCGACTTAAACGGCGACGGCAAGATCAGCTACGCAATGTTCATGGGTCAGTTAGGTAACGTAGAAGCAATCTATCGTACCCAGTACGGCGTAGAAGATGCAGACGCAGTGATCACCGCAGCAGGCAAGCCCGCTCTGGAGTACTTCGATGCATCCAATACTGATAAGTACCAGGTTGACCAGGACGGTAACTGGTCCGCAACCGCAGCTAACAACTACATGACTACCAACCTGTCTCAGTACAATGAGTCCGCTGGTAACATGATCGAGCTGGTAATCTGCAACAACGACGGTATGGCTGAAGGCGTTATCTCCGCTCTGAATGACAAGGGCTACAACTTAGGCGACGGCAGCTGCACCACCATTCCTGTATTCGGTGTTGACGCAACTGACGCAGCTAAGCAGCTGATCGCAGATGGCAAGATGACCGGTACCATCAAGCAGGATGCAGAAGGTATGGCAAACGGTATTGCTTACCTGGCTAAGAATATCCAGTCCGGTAAGGAGCTGATGGCAGATACCGACAGCTTCAACATCTCTGAGAAGGTTAGCAACAAGATTTACATCCCTTACGCTACTTATACCGGAGAATGATCTGAATAACAAGTAAATAAAAAGAGCGGCTGCTGCATCGGGCAGCAGCTGCTCTTTATGTATAGGAGGATGCGTATGGGACAGGAAGTATTGCTTCAGATGACAGACATATGCAAGGAATTCCCCGGCGTAAAGGCACTGGATCATGTATCCCTGACCGTAAAAAAGGGAACGGTACACGCGCTGATGGGAGAGAACGGCGCCGGTAAATCCACCTTGATGAAGTGTCTGTTCGGTATCTACAGTAAGGATGCAGGAAAGATTGAACTGGAAGGCAAGGAAGTTAATTTCAAGAATTCCAGAGAAGCACTGAACAACGGAGTGGCCATGGTTCATCAGGAACTGAACCAGGCACTGAAGAGAAATGTCATGGATAATATCTGGCTGGGCCGTTATCCCATGACAGCAGGTATTATGGTCAACGAGCATAAAATGCTGGAAGACACCAATAAGATTTTTGAAGAACTGGGGATCGCAGTAGACCCCAAGAGAATTATGAGTACGATGCCGGTATCACAAAGGCAGATGGTAGAGATCGCCAAGGCGGTATCCTATAACAGTAAGATCATTGTATTCGACGAACCTACTTCATCCCTGACGGAAGAAGAAGTGGAGCATCTGTTTAAGATCATCAACATGCTTCGAGACAGAGGATGCGGTATTATTTATATCTCTCACAAGATGGCAGAGATCCTTAGGATCGCAGATGAAGTAACCGTCATGCGTGACGGTACCTGGATCGCAACGGAGCCTGCAGAAGAATTGACCACAGATAAGATCATCAGACTCATGGTAGGACGTGAGCTGACCAATCAGTTCCCTCCCAAGACGAACAAACCCGGAGAAGTGGCATTGGAAGTGGAACATCTGACTGCAAGGTATTCTCTGTTGCAGGATGTGTCCTTTAAAGCCAGAAAGGGTGAGATCGTGGGTCTGGCCGGACTGGACGGAAGCGGCAGAACGGAGACTCTGGAGAATATCTTCGGCGTTGCTACCAGGAAAAACGGTCTGATCAAATTAGACGGCAAAGAAGTGAAGAACCGCAATGCCAGAGAATCTATTAAAAACGGCTTTGCACTTCTGACAGAGGAACGTCGTGCTACCGGTATTTTCGGTATCCTGAATATCCGGGAGAATACGGTGATCTCCAGTCTGAAGAAGCATAAGAGAGCAGGATTTTATCTGAGTGATAAATCCATGGAGAAGGACACCGCATGGGCTATTGATGCCATGCACATCAAGACACCTTCCCAGAAGACGAAGATCCGGTCATTATCCGGTGGTAACCAGCAGAAGGTTATCCTCGGCAGATGGCTTCTCACAGAGCCTGAGGTACTGATGCTGGATGAACCTACCAGAGGTATCGACGTAGGTGCAAAATATGAGATCTACCAGCTGATCATCGATCTGGCGAACAAGGGCAAAGTTGTCCTGATGGTATCTTCGGAGATGCCGGAGCTGCTGGGTGTATGTGACAGAATACTTGTCATGAGCGGCGGCAGACTGGCAGGAGAAGTAGATGCCAAAAATACGACACAGGAAGAGATCATGTCTCTTGCTGCAAAATATGTATAGGAGGATATGCGTATGAATCCCGGCAAAGCAATTCAAAATAAAATTAACGGCGTAAAGCAAAATTTTGCAGATTACAAGAAGCTGGACAGCAAGGACAAGAAAACTTATTGGAAAGAGTTTTTACTGAACAATGCGTTGTACATCCTGCTGATCGTAGCAATTATTTACACTTACATCCAGAACTCCAATTTCCTGTCGGCGGCTTCCATTGTCAACATTATCAGCCTGTCCGCAGCGAACCTTCCCATTGCCTGTGGTATTGCGGGATGTATCGTATTGACCGGTACTGACCTGTCCGCAGGACGTGTGGTAGGACTTACCGCATGTATTACCGCATCCCTGATGCAGTCCGTAACCTATGCGACCAAGATGTTCCCGAACCTTCCGGTACTTCCGATCCCTCTGGTGATCCTGATCGTACTGTTGGTCGGTGGTATCGTAGGATGGGTCAATGGATTCTTCGTGGCGAAGTTCCAGTTACATCCCTTCATTGTAACTTTGGCTACCCAGCTGATCGTATATGGTTTACTGTTAATGTATATCATGATCAACGGCAATAACGGCCAGCCTCTGTCCGGTCTGGATCAGCATTTCAATGATGTGGTAAAAGGAAGCGTAGTATCCTTTAATGCCGGCGGAGCAAGAATCGCCATTCCCAACTATGTATGGCTGGCAGCTGTCATTGTTATCATTATGTGGTTCATCTGGAACAAGACAACTTTCGGTAAGAATATGTTCGCAGTCGGTTCCAATCCGGAAGCAGCGAAGGTATCCGGTGTTAACGTAATGCGTACTACCATTCTGGTGCATACTCTGGCAGGTGCTATGTACGGTCTGACCGGTTTCATCGAGTCCTCCCGTATCGGTTCCAATACCGCCAACACCGGTCTGAACTATGAGTGTGATGCTATTGCAGCCTGCGTTATCGGCGGGGTATCCTTTGTAGGTGGTACCGGTAAGATCAGCGGTGTTGTACTGGGTGTATTCCTCTTAAGAATCATCTTCGTAGCACTGAACTTCCTGTCCATCAACATGAACATGCAGTATGTGATCAAGGGACTTATCATTCTGGTTGCCTGTGCGATCGATATGAGAAAGTATCTGGTAAGAAAGTAATGATATAAGACACACACATAGAAAACATCCGCGCCTGCCTGCAGGCAAAGGATGTTTTCTGCGTGGAGAGTAAAATAATATGAGCATGAAGAAATTGCTTATGTCAGATTTGGAAAAGGAAAGATTATGAATCAGGAACAAGTGACAGCAGAGAATACAGAAGAAAAGGCAGCAGAGGTCACCGCATCGTCAGAAATGGCGGGACAGACACAGGAGGCGGTCCGCCCGAAGGGAAAATGGTTCGGCCGCGGTATCTACGGAAGCAAGGATGTCCCCATCCGCATTTTGGACGGCCTGATCGGTGTTTTGATCGTGGTGATCGTGGGAATGATCATTTTCTTCGCGGTACGCGGTGGATTCAACATTATGTACGATACGGATGGCGGAAGCGAAGTGCCCGCACAGAAGATCCGCTACGGTGAGTTCATTACGGAGCCGGAGACACCTTACAAGCCCGGATACACCTTTGACGGATGGTATACGGAAAAGGAAGGCGAGACGGTGTTATGGTATTTCCAGTCGGAAAAAGTTACCGGCGATATGACATTGACCGCGCATTGGATACCGGCACAGTTCACAGTGAAATTTGACTATGACGGTGGCACGGATGCAGACGGTGCGGTCACGGAATCCAAGCAGGTGATTTTCGGTGAGACCTATGGCACACTTCCGGAACCGGTCAAAGAAGGAAGCATCTTTGCCGGCTGGGAATACAGCGGACAGACGATCACCGCAGATACCGTTGTCCAAATGACAGGAGAACATGTCCTGACAGCAATCTGGAAATGATCTGTTCATTGTTTCAATATCGGTAAAAACAAGAACTCCCGGCTGGAGGCAGATACTGCTTCCGACCGGGAGTTCCAGTTTTTTGAAAGCAATTTTCCCAGACTGTTATAAAAGAAAAGCCTCTTGACAGAATGCAAAGAATGTCGTACTATTGTATTATACAAATAATACAACAAAACAATAGATATGAAAAAGTAAAAACGAAATGAAAATTATTAAGAAAGGATGATAGGAATGGCGTGGGAATTAGATGCTGACAGGCCAATCTATGCGCAACTGGTAGAACGGATCCAGCGGGAAATCGTATCCGGAAAATATCAGCCGGGAGAGAAGCTCCCCAGCGTCCGTGATCTGGCGGCGGTGGCAGCGGTGAATCCGAACACGATGCAGAAGGCATTTGCGGAACTGGAGCGGAGTGGTCTGATCATGACGCAGAGGACCAGCGGCAGAACGGTTACGGAGAATACGGAACTGATCTCCAATACGAGGGAGAAGCTGGCAGCTGGTCATATGAGGAACTTTATAGACAATATGCAGGAGCTGGGGTATGACACCGGGGAGATCAGAGAGCTCTTGGCTAAAATGCAGTCCTGAGAGACCGGGGATTCCGGTAAATAATCAAGAGAGGTGGAAAATAAATGAATAATTTGGTGGAAATCGTGAACTTAACCAAGAAATACGGCACCAATGTGGCCGTGAATCATCTGACCGTAAGTCTTCCCAAGGGGAAGATCATTGGTCTGCTGGGACCCAACGGCAGTGGTAAGACGACCCTGATCAAAATGCTGAACGGTCTGCTGACACCGACGGAAGGAACCATTCTGATCGATGGCAATAACGTGGGACCGGCGACTAAGAGTAAGGTGGCCTATCTCCCGGACCGCACTTACCTGACTATGAATCAGACGATCAGGGAGATCCTGGATTATTTTCAGGACTTTTATGCGGACTTTTCCAGGGAACATGCAGAAGAAATGTTAAAAAGCCTTGGAATCGACCCCACGTTGAAGATGCGAACCTTATCCAAAGGTACAAAAGAAAAGGTACAGCTGATCCTTGTGATGAGCCGGAATGCCAGCCTGTATATTCTCGATGAGCCGATTGCCGGTGTGGATCCTGCAGCGAGAGATTATATCCTGCGCACCATCATCAACAACTACAATCCCGAAGCTACGGTACTGATCTCCACCCATCTGATCGAGGATGTGGAGCAGGTACTGGATGAAGTGATCTTCATGCGCTACGGTCAATTGGTGTTATATACATCCGTTGACAATATCAGAGAAGAGAAGGGTAAGTCTGTAGATGCTTACTTCAGGGAGGTATTCGCATGTTAGGAAAGTTGATGAAATATGAATGGAAAAATACCTGGAAAGCGGGCGTACTGATGCTCCTTGGAATGTTTGTGGTCACTGTGATCGGCTGCGTGGTATTACGCATGCCGGGAGGACTGGTAACGGAGATTGCGGACGGCAATAACATGAATGCGACACAGAGCTGGTTTGTACTCTCTTCCTTTGTGGCAACACTGATCCTGTATGTGATCATGCTGCTGGCGTCCACCTGGGGCATGCTGATCTTCCTGGGAATCCGCTTTTACCGCAGCATGTATACGGATGAAGGCTATCTGTCCCATACTCTGCCGGTGACGGCAAACCAACTGTTCTTAAGCAAGGTACTGGTCTCCGGTGCCTGGTATCTGTTCCTTACGATAGGCATTGGTATCTCAGTGATGGCACTGGTCGTGTCTTTGATGACAGGACTTTTAAATGTTGGTGAACTGAGTGGTGTAATGATACAATATAATGGGAATATCTGGGAATTCCTGACGGATGCTTTTTATGAGATTGGCAGAGCATATGAAGACGAGATGGGAATCAATCTGCTGCATTATGGGATCACGCTGCTCTTAACCTATGTAGTAGGACCTTTCATTACTATGGTCACTCTGTTCGGAGCCCTGACGATCGGTCAGCTGTCTTCTAAACATAAAGGGTTCATGGGAATCCTGGCCTATGCGGGAGTGACGATCCTGTCTTCCATCATCGGCAGCACGGTACAGAGTGCTTTCATGTTTGGTACAAATGTCATGAACAGTCAGAGTGGAATCTCGGTGAGTGCCAATTCGGCCTACGATATTAATGTGATCACCAGCCTGCTCCTGGCAGCGATCATGTACGGAGTATCTTATTACATCATGAATAAAAAATTAAACCTGGACTAACAGGTATGGCACCTTGCCCTTACGTACGAAATTTGGTATAATAAATCCAAATTGACAACAGGGAACGGGTGAAGGTACATGCAGGAGATACTTGATAGAATTTTAGGAGGAAACTTCGATTATGAGAATGGTTCTTTGGAATTCTCCTGCTCTAAAATAGAGATTTCCCTGTCTCAGGGAACAGCGTACGAAGGCTCTTTTCACATCCTTTCTGCATCGGAAGGCTATGTAAAAGGATCTGTAATATCGGACCATCTGCTGATGGAATGCATAACAGACCAGTTTACCGGCTCCGATGCAGAAATTTTTTATTGCTTCCATGGAGAGAATCTGGAGGAAGGGGATGTGGTGAAGGGCTCTTTTTCTGTAGTCAGCAACAGGGGAGAATACAATCTGCCTTTCGTGGTGACCGTGGAGCATGGCGTATTGAATTCTTCCATCGGTACCATAAGGAATCTGTTTCATTTTGCTAATCTGGCGAAAAGTAACTGGGCGGAAGCGGTACGGTTATTCTATGATCCGGATTTCCGGCGTCTGTTCCAGGGGAATGATGAACATTTTTATGGCTGCTATCGTATGCTGTCCGCCTATGAGGGCAATGAGCAGAACGTGGAGGAATTTCTGATCTGTATCAATAAAAAGCAGCAGATAGAGTTTCTGATAGAGGAAAAGGAACTGGTGAAAAAGCTTTCCAGAGCGGAAGGTAATTACGGGGTGACGGAGAACAGCCTGAATATTGTCAGAAACGGCTGGGGATATACCGATTTACAGATCGAATGTGAGGGAGAGTTTGTCTTCACAGAAAAAGAAACATTAAGTGATGACGATTTTCTGGGAAACCGGTGCAGACTCCCGGTCTATATCGACAGCAGTATATGCAGGCCCGGTAAAAATTTCGGCAGGATCTATATATACAATGCTTATACGTCGCTGGAGATCCCGGTGACGGTACAGCTGGGGGATATGACGGCGGTGCGGCATGCGGACCACAGTCATATGCAGTGCAGAGCACAGATCATGAAATATTATGAGGATTTCAGATTACGTAAGATCGGAACAGGTACCTGGCTGGCAGAGACCGGCAAATTGGTGGAACGTATGGTGACTATGGATGAACGGGATGCATCGGCCAGACTGTTTCAGGCACAACTTCTGATCACCGAAGAGAGATACAATGAAGCCGGCTGGATCCTGGATCATGCAGCGGATATGCTGGAGGAACAGAAAGCTGCCGGCGGGGATCTGTGGGCATATTATCTGTATCTGACGACACTGATCCACAGAGATCCCCAGTATACCAGGCAGATGGCGGAACAGGTGGAGCAGATCTATCGCTATGACAGAACCAGATGGCGGGTGGCGTGGCTGCTTTTGTATCTGTCGGAAGAGTATAACCGGTCTGCTTCCGGAAAATGGTTGTTCCTGGAGAAGCAATATCAGTATGGATGTACCAGTCCGGTCATCTATCTGGAGGCACTGGCACTTCTGAACAGCAATCCTGCATTGTTGCGGAAGCTGAACGGTTTTGAACTGCAGGTGCTGCATTTTGGCGCCAGACAGGAGGCGATCAGTGACAGCCTGTTAGAGCAGCTTCTGTATCTGTCAGGCAGAGTGCGGGAATATTCGCCGCTTTTGTGCAGAATTCTGAAAAAAGTATATGGGAAAAAAGAAGATGTACGTATCCTGCAGGAAATCTGCAGTCTGTTGATCAAAGGAGGCAAGACCGGTACGGATGCTTTTGGCTGGTATGAGAAGGGTGTGGAAAGCCATCTGCGGATCACCAATCTGTATGAATATTATATGGCCTCGACAGATATGGATTCCGTAACGGAACTGCCGAAGGTAATATTGATGTATTTCTCGTTCCAGAACAACCTGGATTACGAACACAGTGCCTTTTTATATGCGTATCTGTTGAAACACAGGGCGGAATACGAAGAATTGTATGAACATTACGAACCGCGTATCGAACGGTTTGTCATCGATCAGATTCAGAAACAGCACATTAACAGACATCTGGCGGTGCTGTATCAGGGATTCCTGACACCCGCGATTGTGACGGAGACAATGGCAAAGCCCCTTTCCCGTCTTCTGTTTGCACATCTGGTACGGGTGGAAGATAACAGAATACGCAAGGTGATCGTCGGTCAGCCGGGCAACCTGAAAATGACGGAGACTTTACTGCAGAACGGTATCGCATGGGTGGCAATCTACGGAAATGATTATACCATTGCATTTGAGGATGCCTATGGGAACAGATTCCTGAAAAATGTAGAATACACGCTGGAAAAGCTTTTGGTGCCCGGAAAATATCTGCGGCTGTTGGAACATTATGTGCCGGATACTGTGGAACTGGATCTGTATTTTGCACAAAATGACAGAGGAGAAGAAGCTATGCCTTCCGCAAAGTTAATGCGTATGGCAAGACTTGCGGCATCCGATGCCGTGGAGCCGAAGCTGCGGCATAAAATAGCGGTAGAGCTGGCGCAGGCTTATTTTGATGCCGATGATGTGCAGGCATTGGATGAATATCTGCAGGAGTTTGATGGAGAACATCTGACGGTGGAACAGAGGGAGACCGTACTTCGTTTCCTGATACTGCGGGGGAATTATGAGAAGGCATATCAGTGGATCGAACGGTATACACCGTATTTTGCGGAAGCCAAAATATTGCTGCGCCTGACGGATGCGCTGATCTCACAGTCCGTACATGATGGAGAACCTGCCTTATATGCGGCGGCATTGTCTGTTTTTCGCAGAGGAAAATACAACGGAAATGTTTTGGAGTATCTGTCTCATTATGTACAGGGAACGACGAAAGAGCTGCGTGATATCTGGAAAGCAGCCAGATCTTTTGAAGTAGACTGCTATGAACTCAGTGAGAAAATTCTGGTACAAATGTTGTTTTCCGGTGCATTTGTGGGAGAACGGCTGGATATTTTCCGCTATTACGTATCCCAGGGAGCCGGACAGGAGATCGAAGAGGCGGTTCTGATCCAGAGCTCTTATGATTACTTCTGCAGAGAAAAACTGACGGAGGAATACATTTTTCATGAAATCCGTAATTGCTATCTGCGGGGGGAAGAGACACAGAGAATCTGTAAACTGGCATATCTGAAATTCTATGCGGAGAACAGAGACAGGCTGGAGAGAGAAGATGAGCTGCTGATCCGGGACTTCCTGCAGGAAATGATGAAAGAGCATATTCATCTGAACTTTTTCCGGGAATATAAGGACTGCCTTCCCGAGCTGCAGGAACTAAAGGACAAGACCATTGTGGAGTATCATACCAGAGGCGGTGTCCGGGCAAGAATTCATTATGTGATGCTGCATGAGAACGGACAGGCGGAGGATTATCTGTCGGAATACATGCAGGAAGTATACAGTGGAGTATTTTTCAAAGAGTTTGTGCTCTTTTTTGGTGAGAATATTCAGTATTATATTATGGAAGAATCCGCAAACGGAGAACAACTGACGGAGAGCGGAAGCTTACAGAAGAGTGATATCATGAATGATAATCCAGACAGTAAATACGAGATTGTCAATGATATGATGATCAGTATGTCGCTGCAGGATGATGATACACTGGATCATCTTCTGGAGGAATATTACCGCAGAGAATATCTGGATCACAGACTGTTCACTCTGCAGTAAGATCAGACAGACCACAGAGAGGAGGCGGAAGGAAGATGCGACTGCCGGGAAGCGAAAAAGTAATCGTCGGATATGATCTTGGCAACAAATATGCGCAGATCAGCTGCTATGTTACGGGTAGTGAGGAAGAGATCAGAACATTGTCTTCCGTAGCGGGATCTTCGGTCTATACCATTCCGCTGGCGCTCAGTAAGAGACAGGGAGTCAACCAGTGGTTTTACGGAAGCGAAGCAATACGATATGCCGGGGAGGAAGAAGGAATTCTGGTGGAGAACCTTTTGAAGCTGGCCAGGGACGGAGAACCGGTGCAGATCGACGGCGCACCGATTGATCCGGTTGCGTTGCTGACGCTTTTCCTGAAACGAAGTCTGGGTCTTTTATCTCAGGTGACAAATACGGAACGTATCGGTGCCCTGATGATCACCTGCGAAGAATTGGATCATCGGATGTTGGAAGTGCTGACAGCAGCCACAGAGGGACTTCATCTGAAGACGGATCAGATCTGCTTCCAAAGTCATGTGGAGAGCTTTTATTACTATAATCTGTACCAGCCGGAGGAACTGTGGCGGCATAAGACGATATTATGCGAATATGGAGATGCTTCCATACGTACCTACTGCATGGAATGCAACCGGCATACCACACCTGTAGTGGCATATATGGAGGAGAGGGAATTTCCTTTCCCGGTACCGGAATCCGATGAGAAAATGCAGGAGATCGCGAAAAAACTGTGTGAAAATCAGATGATATCTTCGGTATATCTGATCGGTGAAGCTTTTTCCCGGGACTGGATGAAGGAATCCCTGCGCTATCTGTGTAAGGGGAGGAGAGTTTTCCAAGGCAATAATCTGTTCAGCAAGGGTGCCTGTTATGGCATGATGGAGAGACTGACTCCCGGGGAAACAGGTAAAAATCATGTGTTTCTGGGAAAAGATAAACTCAAATCCAATATCGGAATGAAGGTTCTCAGGCGGGGAGAGGTATCCTACCAGGCATTGCTGGATGCCGGAATCAACTGGTATGAAGCCAAAAATACCATGGAATTCTATCTGCTGGAGGGACGAGCTGTGGAGATCCTGATCACTTCCCTGACCGGCAAGGGGAACCGGATCGCCAGAATCGTACCGGAAGAATTACAGGAGGGAATCATCCGCCTGCGGATCAGCGTGGAAATGCGGGATGACACGCACCTCAAGGTAGAACTGGAGGATTTGGGATTTGGCACATTTCGTGCTGCAACACATCACATCTGGAAGGAAGAGATCGAACTCTGACCGGAGATGAAGATGGATGGAGATGAGAATGGAAATGAAGGCAAGTCTGTGTGTAGGTGAATATTGTGAAACAGCCTATAATATAGAAGAACTGGAGATCCGGGTCTATTGCATGGAGGAACTGTGCTATTGCCTGAAGGAAAATGCGTTTCTTCTGGATATGTCTATCATGAATGATAAACTGGTGGACTGGATCGGAGAGGAATGCAGGGTCAGAGAACTGGCAAAGCAATTGTACCCAATGGTACATAAACAGGGGTCACTGAGTGTTTTCGTGCTGACGATTCTGCAGTATGTGGGAATTTATGGGGAAGAAGAGCTGCAGGCAGTCGCACAGGTGCTGAAGCAGGGATCCGGACTCAGCAACCTGGAGAAACGTAAGAGCCAGATCGACTATATGGTGGAAAAAAGAAAATATGCCGCGGCCATTCGCGGATATGATATGCTATTGGAAACCTGGAGTGATCTGGAGAGAGAAGGAAGAGAGCTCCCGGCCGGAAAAGTCAGGGCGGCGATCCTGCATAATAAAGGCGTGGCCCTTACCGGACTGATGCTTTATGATAAGGCGGCAGAGTATTTTCGTGAGGCATGGCAGGCGGATCCGGACAGAAGCCATCTGGATGCTTATCTTGCGGCAAAACGCATGGAGCTTACAGAAGATGCTTATGTGGCATTTGCGGCCCGAAATCCGGAATTCTATACAGAATCTCTGGAACTGGAGAAAAGTATGGAACAATTCGGGAGAGAATGGGAACAGCAGCCGGAATTCCGGCAGTTGAAACTGCGAAGAGAATGGCGCGCAAATGACAGACAGAAATACGATGCGGAAAATGAGAGACTCATCACAGCATTGAAAAACAGTTATCGGACGAGTGTCAGCATATAACAGGATCAGAACGGACAGGAGAAAACTATGGTGTGGTGGAAACGCTTTTTTAAGAAAAAAACAGAGCCGGTGGAAGAGGATGACTGGGAACAGGTGGTCTATACACGTAACGGTGTAAATTTTGAAGAGGAAGATCAGCGGAAGCGTTACATTGTGAACTGCCTGGAGCAGATAACGGAAGCTTCCAGGGAGATCGATCTGCTCACCGGGGAATATACACTGGTAACATCGTACCTGACGGATATGGAAGAGATTGAGGCGTTACCTGCACAGCAGAGAGGGGAGATCAACCGTACCGCAGGTAAAATATCTGCGCTGGAACAGGAACGCAGTAAATATCGTGAGAAGAAAAACCGGATGAAAGATGCGGATTATTATGCCATCCGTAAAAGAGAAGATGAGATCGAAGAAGGGATTCGGAAGATCCGGGAAGGCGAAAAATACGGCAATCTGGTACGACAGGATCTGCATCGACTGGATGGAGAACGGCATGCCTATGAATATCGCAGAAATGAACTGGAGAATCTGATGAATAATCAGAGGGGAATGGCGGTGATCTTCCTGACGGCATTGATCGTGTGCGTGATCATGCTGGCTGTTCTGCAGTTTGCATTTGAAATGGATACTTATGTGGGATATTTCCTGGCGGTAGGCGCCGGCGCAGTGGCAATCTCCTATGTGTGTATCAAATACATGGACAGTGACAGGGAATTGCAGCGTGTGGAGAAGACCATCAATAAACTGATCCAGCTGCAGAACAAAGTAAAGATCCGGTATGTGAACAACTGTCAGCTGATGGAATATCTGTATCTGAAATATAATACGGACAGTGCAGCCAGACTGGAAAAGCTGTGGAAAATGTACCAGGATGAAAAGGAAGAACGGAAACAGTTCGCGGAGGCGGAAGCCAAGATCGAATATTACCAGAAGCAACTGGTGGAACAGCTGTCTAACTATCGGGTACAGATGCCGGAACGCTGGATCGGTCAGACGGCAGCTCTTTTGGATAAACGCGAAATGGTGGAAATCCGACATGAACTCATTCAGAGAAGACAGGCGCTCCGCAAACAGATGGATTACAACCAGGAGGTGGCGGAGACCGCCAGGAACGAAGTGAAGGATGTAGCAGCAGCATACCCCAGATATGCAAAGGAAATTCTCTCGATGGTGGAGCGTTACGACCGATAAAGAATTGACAAGACCCTCCTGTTATGTTACTATGACACCGTGTTAGCAATTTACCATGCTAAAGTATACAATGCGGCCAACAGTGAGTGGCAGAACGGGAGGATGTATTATGAAAAGAGTATTCGTGGCATTATTGGCGATCAGCATGGCAGCAGGTGTTCTTACCGGCTGTGGTTCTAAAGGATCTGATAAGACATTTACCGTAGGTTTTGATGCGGAATTTCCCCCTTACGGATATCGTGATGACAATGGAGAATATGTAGGATTTGACCTGGATCTGGCAGCGGAAGTATGCAAGAGACAGGGCTGGGAACTGGTAAAGCAACCCATTGACTGGGATGCAAAGGATATGGAGCTTTCTTCCGGAGCCATTGACTGTATCTGGAACGGGTTCACCATGAACGGCAGAGAGGATGCCTACACCTGGACCGAGCCCTATGTGGATAACAGCCAGGTGTTCGTCGTAGCAGCAGCTTCCGGTGTACAGAATAAGGAAGAGCTGGCAGGCAAGGTTGTAGCGGTACAGAAGGATTCTTCCGCACTGGCTGCACTGAATGATGAAGAGAACACCGATAACATTGCACTTCGTGATTCCTTTGCACAGCTGATCGAGTATGCGGATTATAACACTGCATTCATGGATCTGGAGCAGGGTGCGGTAGATGCCGTAGCTATCGATATCGGTGTAGCACAGTACCAGATCGCCCAGAGAGAAGCAGGGAAGTTCGTTATGCTGCAGGGTGAGGACAACAAGCTGGCAGTAGAGCAGTATGCCGTTGGTTTCTTAAAGGGTAACGATGAGTTAAGAGATACCGTGCAGAAGACCCTTGATGAGATGGCAGCAGACGGTACTTTCACACAGATCGCTGAAAAGTGGGGACTGACCGACAGTGTCTGCCTCGGTAAATAACAAAAGATAATTGATGTAAGTCAGGATAATTAAGGAGTAGATTTCATGAGTTTGCTGACCATGAGTGCCCAGCTGGCAGAGGGCTTTCTGATAACGGTGGAAATATTTGTACTGACCCTTTTATTCTCCCTTCCTCTTGGGTTGATCGTAGCCTTCGGAAGAATGTCGGGATGTAAGGTGATCCGCATTATTTCCAAAATTTACATATCCATCATGAGAGGAACCCCTCTGATGCTGCAGATCATCGTGGTGTATTTCGCACCCTTTTATGTGTTCCGCATGCACGTGGGAACGGGGTATCGTTTCCCGGCGGTGATCGTGGCATTCGTGATCAACTATGCAGCATATTTTGCGGAAATCTACCGTGCGGGGATCGAATCTATTCCGGTGGGACAGTATGAGGCTGCGCAGGTACTGGGCTACAGTAAGGCACAGACTTTCGTGAAGATCATTCTGCCGCAGGTGGTGAAGCGGGTGCTTCCGCCGGTGACCAATGAGACTATCACATTAGTCAAGGATACTTCTATGGCATTTACCATTTCCATCGCGGAGATGTTTACAGTCGCGAAGCAGATCGGAGCGGCACAGACCAGTGTGGTTCCGTTGCTGGCGGCAGGTGTATTCTATTATATCTTTAATCTCGTTGTGGCATCCTTCATGGAATACCTGGAGAAGAAGACATCTTATTACAGATAGGTGACAGACAGGAGTATCGTATATGGAACAGACAGACGGCGAAATCCTCTTAGAAATGAATCATGTGAAAAAAAGCTTTGATGGAAACGGAGTGTTGGAGGATATCTCCCTTACCGTGAAAAAGGGAGAGGTGGTCTCCATCATCGGTCCCTCCGGTTCCGGAAAGTCCACACTGCTTCGCTGTGCAACGCTTTTGGAAAAAATGGACGGCGGTGAGCTGATCTATTTAGGGCAGACGGCAGCTTCAGAGAAAACGGATAAAAACGGCAGAGTACAGTGCGAATATGCATCGAAGGCGGAATTACATAATATCCGTAAATGTTTTGGACTGGTATTCCAGAATTTTAACCTTTTTCCCCATTATACGGTGATGAAAAATATCATCGATGCGCCGATCCATGTGGATAAGGTAAGCCGCACAGAAGCCGTGGCGAGGGCGGAGAAGCTTTTAGCACAGTTGGGACTGTCGGATAAGGCAGATGCCTATCCTTACCAGTTGTCCGGCGGACAGCAGCAGAGAGTATCCATAGCCAGGGCACTGGCACTGCAGCCCAAGATCCTGTTCTTCGATGAGCCGACCTCAGCACTGGATCCGGAATTGACGGCAGAAGTATTAAAGGTGATCAGACAGCTGGCAAGTGAACATATGACCATGATCATCGTGACTCATGAAATGCAGTTTGCCAGAGAAGTATCCGACCGCATTATTTTCATGGAACAGGGTGTGATCGTGGAGGAAGGTTCTCCCGAAGCACTTTTTACAACGGAAAATGCCCGGGTTCGGGAATTTATCGGTAAGTTGCAGTAAAAACATATTGATTTTTTTTCGCAAATCTGTTTATCTATTAGGTGTGGGTGTATCTTGCCCACACCTGTTTCAATAAAAGACTGAAAAACATAAGAATGCGAGGACTGATGGTATGAGCGTACAGGAAATGAAACCGATCAAGGAAGGCAAAGTTCGTGAGATCTACGACAACGGAGATACCCTGATCATGGTGGCAACTGACCGTATCAGCTGCTTTGATGTGATCTTGGACAACACAGTAACGAAGAAAGGAACTGTATTGACCCAGATGTCAAAATTCTGGTTTGATATGACTGAGGATGTGATCCCCAATCATATGGTATCCGCTGATGTTAAGGATATGCCGGAATTTTTCAGACAGCCGAAGTTTGACGGCAACAGCATGATGTGCAAGAAGCTGAACATGCTCCCCATCGAGTGCATCGTTCGTGGATACATTACCGGAAGCGGCTGGGAAAGCTACAAGAAGAACGGTACCGTATGCGGCATCAAGCTTCCGGAAGGTCTGAAGGAGGCAGATAAGCTTCCTGAGCCCATCTATACCCCTTCCACCAAGGCGGAGATCGGAGATCATGATGAGAACATCTCCTACGAACAGAGTGTGGAATATCTGGAGAAGCGTTTCCCCGGAAAGGGTGCAGAATATGCTGCCAAGCTTCGTGACTATACCATCGCTATTTATAAAAAGTGTGCGGATTACGCATTGACCAAAGGAATCATCATTGCAGATACCAAGTTCGAGTTCGGTCTGGATGAGAACGGCAATATGGTACTGGGAGATGAAGTGCTGACTCCCGACAGCTCCCGTTTCTGGCCGGTAGACGGCTATGAGCCCGGACATGGCCAGCCTTCCTTTGACAAACAGTTCGCCCGTGACTGGCTGAAAGCCAATCCCGAAAAGGGCTGGAAGCTGCCGGAGGAGATCGTAGAGAAGACCATCGGCAAATACCTTCAGGCATACAAGATGCTGACAGGAAAGGATCTGTAAATAATAATTTTGGGTATTCCTTTTTGTGGGGGCAGGCAGGAAAGGTAAGGCTTACAAGTGACGGACAACATTTATATCCAGACAGAAAATAACGACAAATTAAAGGAAGAATGCGGTGTCTTCGGTGTGTACGACTTTGACGGACACGATGTGGCATCTACGATCTATTACGGACTTCTGGCATTGCAGCACAGAGGTCAGGAGAGCTGCGGTATCGCCGTCAGCGATACAAACGGACCGAAAGGGAAAGTCTTAAGCAGCAAGGATATGGGACTGGTCAATGAGGCATTTACACCCGAACACCTCGAGAAGTTAAAGGGGGATATTGGTGTGGGACATGTCCGCTATTCCACGGCGGGCGGTTCTACCAGAGAAAATGCACAGCCTTTGGTACTGAATTATGTAAAAGGTACTTTGGGACTGGCACATAACGGTAATCTGATCAATGCTCCGGAACTGCGGAGAGAGTTAGAGTACACCGGTGCTATCTTCCAGACCACCATTGACTCCGAGGTCATTGCATACCATATTGCCAGAGAGCGTCTGAATTCCAAATCCGTAGAGGAAGCGGTGGGCAGAGCCATGATGAAGATCAAGGGAGCGTACTCCCTGGTGGTGATGTCTCCGAGGAAGCTGATCGGCGCCAGAGACCCTTATGGTTTTAAGCCGTTATGTATCGGTAAGAGAGACCATACCTATTTTCTGTCCAGTGAGACCTGCGCTCTGGATACGGTAGGAGCTGAATTTGTCCGGGATGTGTTACCCGGTGAGATCGTGACCATATCTCCGGAGAAGGGGATCGAGTCCGACACCAGCCATGTGCTGAAGCCTGCGGATACCGCAAGATGTATTTTTGAGTATATTTATTTCGCCAGACCTGACAGCTTTATCGATGGGATCAGCGTATATGATTCCCGTATCCTGGCAGGAAAGTTCCTGGCTATGGATTCCCCGGTGGATGCGGATCTGGTCATCGGCGTACCGGAGTCCGGCAACTGCGCTGCCATGGGATATTCCATGCAGTCCGGAATCCCTTATGGTATGGGCTTCGTGAAAAATGCCTATGTGGGCAGAACTTTTATCAAGCCGAAGCAGAAGAGCAGAGAGAGCAGTGTACAGGTCAAGTTAAATCCTATCCGGGAAGCCGTGGAAGGCAAGCGTGTCATCATGATCGATGATTCCATTGTCCGCGGCACCACCTCCGACCGTATCGTGAAGATGTTGCGGGAGGCAGGAGCGAAGGAGGTCCATATGAGAGTCAGCTCACCGCCTTTTCTGTGGCCCTGCTATTTCGGTACGGATGTTCCGGCGAGAGACCAGCTGATCGCATATAACCGTTCCGTGAAGGAGATCAGTGACCTCATCGGTACAGACAGTCTGGACTATCTGAAGATCGAGAGACTGGAAGAACTGGTGGGCGGTAAGCTCGGTATCTGTAAGGGCTGCTTTACCGGCAAATACCCTATGGAACCGCCTGCGGAAGATATCCGCGGAGATTTTGATAAATAAAAGATGACTATTCAGAAATCCTTAGAATAAGAAATACTGATACGCCATGCTTGCATGTAAGTAGCAGTTTTCTTATTCGCAAGGTGACTCGAATAGAGTCACCATACCACACATGAACAAAATTAGCTGCGAAGCAACGGGAAAGTATGTGTAACATACGGTTTTGAGAATGTGTGGGATGGGTTTGGAATAGTTGTAATAAATAAAAAATAAGAGGAGCAAGACAAATGAGTACAGGTACAGACAGATATCAGAGCCCGTTATCCGAACGCTACGCCAGTAAGGAGATGCAGTATATTTTCTCCCCGGATATGAAATTCCGTACATGGAGAAAACTGTGGATCGCACTGGCAGAGACGGAGAAAGAGCTGGGACTGTCCCAGGACGGGAAACCCGTCATCACAGATGAGCAGATCGAGGAGCTGAAGGCACACGCAGAGGACATCAATTATGATGTGGCAAAAGAGCGTGAGAAGCTGGTACGTCATGATGTTATGAGCCATGTATATGCATACGGACAGCAGTGCCCCAAGGCAGCCGGAATCATTCATCTGGGTGCAACCTCCTGTTACGTAGGTGACAACACCGATATTATCGTGATGACAGAGGCTTTGAAGTTAGTCAGAAAAAAGCTGATCAATGTCATGAAGGAGCTGGCTGACTTCGCAGATAAGTATAAGGCACAGCCTACCCTGGCATTCACTCATTTTCAGCCTGCACAGCCTACGACCGTAGGTAAGAGAGCAACCTTGTGGCTGCAGGAGTTCTCTCTGGATCTGGAGGATCTGGATCATGTTCTGGGTACCATGAAGCTGTTAGGCTCCAAGGGAACCACCGGAACCCAGGCATCCTTCCTGGAACTGTTCAACGGGGATCAGGAGACCATCGACAAGATCGATCCCATGATCGCTGCCAAGATGGGCTTCAAGGAGTGCTATCCCGTATCCGGACAGACCTATTCCCGTAAGGTGGATACCAGAGTAGCTAACGTACTGGCAGGTATTGCGGCATCCGCACACAAGATGAGCAACGATATCCGTCTGTTACAGCACCTGAAGGAAGTGGAAGAGCCGTTTGAGAAGAATCAGATCGGTTCCTCCGCAATGGCATATAAGCGTAATCCCATGAGAAGTGAGCGCATTGCGTCTCTGTCCCGTTATGTGATGGTGGACGCACTGAATCCCGCGATCACTTCCGCTACCCAGTGGTTCGAGAGAACTTTGGATGACTCTGCAAATAAGAGACTGTCCATTCCCGAAGGCTTTCTTGCCATCGACGGCATCCTGGATCTGTGCCTGAATGTTGTGGACGGTCTGGTAGTATACCCGAAGGTGATCGAGAAGCATATGATGAGTGAGCTGCCCTTCATGGCTACCGAGAATATCATGATGGATGCTGTAAAGTTAGGCGGCAACCGTCAGGAGTTGCATGAGCGTATCCGTGAGCTGTCCATGGAGGCGGGCCGCAACGTGAAGGTAGAAGGAAAAGAAAACAATCTGTTAGAGCTGATCGCCGCAGATCCTGCATTCCCCATGGGACTGGAGGAACTGAAGGCATCCATGGATCCTTCTAAGTATATCGGACGTTCTAAGGAACAGGTGGAAGCATTCTTAAAGAACGTGATCCATCCGATCCTGGAAGCCAACAAAGATCTTCTGGGCGTAAAGGCAGAGATCAATGTATAAATAGAAATCATATCATCACAGAAATCCGTCATTTGACCAGGAGAGCCAATGGCGGTTTTCTGCGTTGCGGAGAAATATCAGAGAGAGCAGGAGATAGATAAAAATGGGTGGATTTTTTGGAGTCGCAGCAAAAGAAGACTGTGTATTTGATCTGTTTTTCGGAACAGACTATCATTCCCATCTGGGAACCAGACGCGCCGGAATGGCAGTCTACAGCAAAGAGGAAGGTTATAACAGAGCCATTCACAACATCGAGAATGCGCCGTTTCGTACCAAATTCGACAAGGATGTCAATGAAATGCGGGGCAATCTCGGTATCGGATGTATCTCAGATTATGAACCACAGCCACTGATGGTGCGTTCCCATCACGGAACTTATGCCATCACCACGGTTGGCAAGATCAATAATACTGATGCCATTATAAAGGATCTGTTCGCAAAAGGACATTCCCATTTTCTGGAGATGAGCGGCGGAGACATCAACGCCACGGAGCTGGTGGCAGCCATTGTGAATCAGAAGGATAACCTGGTGGAGGGCATTCAGTACGCCCAGGAGATCATTGAAGGTTCCATGACGCTTCTGATCATGACACCGAAGGGAATCTATGCGGCCAGAGATAAGATGGGACGTACTCCTGTGGCCGTGGGCAAAAAGGAAGGAGCATATTGTGTTTCCTTTGAAAGTTTTGCTTATCTGAACCTGGGATACCAGGCGGTACGTGAACTGGGACCGGGAGAGATCGCCGTGGTGACACCGGAAGGTGTGCGGACGTTGGTACAGCCGGGAAAAGACATGAAAATCTGCACCTTTTTGTGGGTATATTATGGATATCCTTCTTCCTCTTACGAAGGGATCAGTGTTGAAAAAATGCGTTATCAGTGTGGCGCGAAGCTCGCGGAGCGTGATCATGTAAAGCCGGATATCGTAGCCGGTGTGCCGGATTCCGGTACCGCTCATGCAGTAGGATATGCGAACCGTTCGGGGATTCCTTTCTCCCGTCCGTTCATCAAATATACACCGACCTGGCCGAGATCTTTTATGCCGACGATACAGACCCAGAGAAATCTGATCGCCAAGATGAAATTAATTCCGGTACATGACCTGATCCAGGATCAGAGCCTGCTGCTCATTGATGATTCCATTGTCCGCGGCACACAGCTGAGAGAGACGACGGAATTTTTATACCAGAGCGGTGCGAAGGAAGTACATATCCGTCCGGCATGTCCCCCCTTGTTATACGGTTGTAAGTATCTGAACTTCTCCAGATCCTCCTCCGAGATGGATCTGATCACCCGCCGTGTGATCAAGGAGATGGAGCAGGAAGACAGACAGATCGACCTGAAGAACTATGTGGATCCGGATACGCCGGAGTATGAAGAAATGGTAGACAGGATAGGAAGGCAGCTGAACTTCACTACCCTGCAGTTCCAGAGACTGGATGATATGATCGAGTCTGTGGGGATCGGAAGAGACAAACTCTGTACCTATTGCTGGGATGGAGCGCAATAATCACAGGTTATATAAAATATAATAAATATTGATTTTACTTATACCACAAAGTGTTGTATACTAAGAGACAGTGTGAGAGAAACATTGTTCTCTCAAGAGAGCAAGAGATTTGAGTTAGATTTATCACGAATCGTGATGAAGAATGGAGGAAAACATGGTAAAGGCAGTTGTAGGAGCCAACTGGGGCGACGAAGGAAAAGGAAAGATCACAGATATGCTGGCAGAGAAAGCGGACATTATCGTACGTTTTCAGGGCGGCGCAAATGCAGGACATACTATCGTGAACAATTATGGTAAATTTGCTCTGCACACCCTTCCTTCCGGTGTATTTTACAATCATACCACCAGCGTGATCGGTAACGGTGTGGCATTGAACATTCCCATTCTTATGAAGGAGATCAAGTCTATCACAGACAGAAATGTTCCCATGCCTAAGATTCTGGTATCCGACCGTGCACAGATGGTAATGCCTTATCATATTTTATTTGATCAGTATGAGGAAGAGAGACTGGGCGGCAAGTCCTTCGGTTCCACCAAGTCCGGTATTGCACCTTTTTATTCCGATAAGTATGCGAAGATCGGTTTCCAGGTAAGTGAGTTATTTGATGACGAACTGTTAGAGGAAAAGGTACAGCGCGTCAGCGAGATGAAGAATGTCATCTTAGAGCATCTGTATCATAAGCCGCTGATCGATCCCGCAGAACTGTTAAATACCCTGCATGAGTATCGTGACATGATCGCACCTTTCGTATGCGATGTATCTGCATTCCTGGATAAGGCACTGAAGGAAGGCAAGACCATTCTGTTAGAGGGTCAGTTAGGTACCATGAAGGATCCGGATCACGGAATCTACCCTATGGTAACTTCTTCCTCCACCCTGGCAGCATACGGTGCTATTGGTGCAGGTATTCCTCCTTATGAGATCAAGCAGATCGTTACCGTAAGTAAAGCATACTCTTCCGCAGTAGGAGCAGGCGCTTTCGTATCCGAGATCTTCGGTGACGAGGCAGATGAGCTTCGCCGCCGCGGCGGTGACGGCGGTGAGTTCGGCGCTACCACCGGACGCCCCAGACGTATGGGCTGGTTCGACTGTGTAGCTACCAAGTACGGCTGTCGTCTGCAGGGCGCTACCGATGTAGCATTTACCGTACTGGATGCACTGGGATATCTGGAGGAGATCCCTGTATGTGTAGGCTATGAGATCGATGGCGAAGTGACCACTGATTTCCCTGTAACCTACAAGCTGGAGAAGGCTAAGCCCGTACTGAAGAAACTCCCCGGATGGAAGTGTGATATCCGCGGCATCAAAAAATTCGAGGATCTGCCTGAGAACTGCAGAAAGTATGTAGAGTTCATTGAGGAGCAGATCGGCTTCCCTATCACCATGGTCAGCAACGGCCCCGGAAGAGAAGATATCATTTATCGTGAGAGTCCTCTGAAGAAATAATGATAGAGTATAATACGAAATACCCTGCGAAGCAGGATGTAGAGTGCGATAGCACGAATTCGTGAGCTTATGATTTATAGTAATGCAGGAAAAGGGCATGGCGCGGCAGAAGATGCAGCCTATGCCCTTTTTTCTCAAAGCGGTTTGCGGGATTGATGGGAGGCACTATGATCAATAACCTGGAGGCATATAAAGTATTTTATTATGTGGCAAAATGCGGAAGTGTGACGAAGGCGGCAGGGGAACTGTCCATTTCACAGCCGGCGGTCAGTCAGGCTGTCAAGCAGCTGGAAAACACTTTGGATGTGTCGCTTTTCCACCGGGCGGCAAAAGGTGTGCGCCTGACCGGTGAGGGAGAATTGTTATATTCCTATGTGGCAAAAGGATACGAACAGATCGAACTGGGGGTGAAGAAGGTCCACCAGATGCAGAATATGGAGCTGGGTGAAGTCCGGATCGGTGCCAGCGATATGACACTGCAGTTCTATCTGCTTCCCTATCTTGAAAAATTTCATGAGAAGTATCCCGGCATTAAAGTAATCGTATCCAATGCTCCCACCCCGGAGACACTGAATTCTCTAAGAGAGGGAAGGATTGATTTCGGAATCGTCAGCACTCCTTTTCCAGACAGACCGGATATTCAGATGATCCCCGTGCGGGAGATCGAGGATGTGTTTGTGGCCGGGAGAAGATTTTTCGGGTATAAAAATAAAATGCTGGATTTTCAGGAACTGGAGAGCCTGCCCCTTATTTTTCTGGAGAAAAATACCAGCAGCAGAAGTTATATGGATGAATTCCTTGCGGGCAACGGCGTCTATGTACAGCCGGAGTTTGAATTGGCCACCAGTGATATGATCGTGCAGTTTGTCAGGAGGAATCTTGGTGTGGGCTGTGTGATGCGGGATTTCGCCAGAGATTATGTGGAATCCGGTCTGCTTTTTGAACTCAGGTTCAATAAAATGATACCGAAGAGACAGTTCTGTGTTGTAAGGAATACGAAAATGCCTATGGCGCCGGCGGCGGAGAAGCTGCTGGAGGTCATGGAACTGGATGCGGCAGCTGCTACGGTATAAAGAGGCCGATATTAATGATGCAGATGGTGTATGCAAGAGAATGTACGAACAGATAGGAGACGGGATAAGATGATACGTAATATAATATTTGATATTGGAAATGTACTGACTGATTATCGCTGGGAAGGATTTCTGGCAGACAAAGGATTCGATGCGGAGATGATTCAAAAGATTGCCAAAGCATCCGTGATGCATCCGGCATGGGCAGAGTATGATCGTGGTACCTGGACGGATGAACAGGTACTGGCTGCGTTTGTAAAAGATGCACCACAGCTGGAGCGGGAGCTGTATCAGGCATTTACGAGTATTGCCGGAATAGTAACTCCGAGAGCATATGCAATCCCCTGGCTGCAGGAATTAAAGGCAAAAGGATACCATGTGTATTATCTGTCTAATTTTTCCCACAAGGCCGAGGTAGAGTGTGCAGACGCATTGAATTTCCTGCCGGAGATGGAGGGTGGTATCCTGTCCTATAAGGAGCATCTGATCAAGCCGGAACCGGAGATCTATCAATTGCTTTTGAAACGTTATGGATTGAAGGCAGAAGAGAGCGTATTCCTGGATGATACCTTGAAGAACGTCGAAGCCGCCGAAGAACAGGGAATCCATGGCATCCACTTCCTGACCAAAGAGCAGGCGGAAAAGGAACTGCGCAAGCTTGGCGTGGACTGCTAAATTGAGAGTTAGTGAAAAAGATTGTATCTAATCCCCGTAGCCCTTGGCAGGGTATAAGAAACGCGGCACGCTCGCGCTCTGTCGCAGAGCGTAGCGGTACATAAGCGGTCACAATACGACCGCTAAGTACCGACGTCTGCTTACGGCACTGCTTATTCTTATACCCAGCC
>OBAI01000066.1_pt1 | contig 136479 bp, 131 predicted proteins | sample 1517461 | NCBI WGS metagenome assembly OBAI01 (sample SAMN04571696, study PRJEB22368) | human gut metagenome | biome: human gut; material: stool | host: Homo sapiens | place: Luxembourg | collected 2012-06-29
ATGATGCAAATGTAACAGTTACATGTGTACCAAAAACTGGAACAACAGCAAAATACACAAGTATCAAAAATAAACTAGATAATGATGCAACAGTAATTAAAGCTAAAGAAACATTAAATGGAACATTAACAGTAACACTTAATAAAACATCAACTGAAGCAGTAACAGAAGAATATACATGTAAGTTAGAATTTAATGCTGTGGAAAGGGATACATTAGGAGTAACAAAACCAACATTTACAGCATGGGTGCCAAAATACTTTGCATTTGGAACACCAACAACAGCAAGTGCAACAGATTATACAACATTAGGTAAAAAGGTATTTGCAGGATTGGGAACTGATAATACAAAAGGTGTATGTATAAATGATAATGGATTATTTTGTATAAAACCAAATGATTATGATAATTCAGTTTTAGCATTAAAAAATCATTTTGGAGAATCGGATTGTGGTGACAATGGTTCTATCTTCTACTGCAACTCTGATGCGTTCGGCTGCAATGCTAGTCCCAATGGCCGCGTGTACTGCCGTGATCACTCGGCTAATGAGCGCTGCGAGGTGTCCTCTTCTGGTTCTGTCGATTGCAGCTAGTCCTGCTTCCCTGAAGATATCTAAAAATCTAAAATCTATCTTTTGATTTATCAAAAGATGTTGAGGAGCAATGCGACGAAAAAGTGCCGAACGAAAGTGTAGGCACCAAAGTTTTGAAATAGCTGGTATTAATTATTTCAAAAAAAATTAATAAATTAGAAAGGAAATATAATAAAAATTTTGGGGTATTCTGAATTTAATGGAGTTTTAGTGACAATGGTTCTAACTTCAACTGCAACTCTGATGCGTTCAACTGCAATGCGGGTTCGTTTGGCTGCGTGTTTTGCAACTATAACTCGACTAATGAGAACTGCAATGCGAACTCTTCCGGAATTGTTGCATGCAACTAGTCCTGCCTCTAAGAAAAATCAATATACTTTGTTTAATTAGTAATATTTTAAACTAGATATTTGGAAATAAGAATATTCCATGTGGAAACACAAAATATATGCAGTAAATGAAAACTTAGATTAGTAGTAAATGTTTGGGTTCTTTTTCTGCTTTTTTAATTGAGACGTAACTTTAAAATATTATGTCTCTTTTTTTTTGTATTTTTTTAGTGTATACTTATAATAAGTGGAGTTGGTTAAAGTGCGTAGAAAAAAACTATATATTACTTTAGTTTGTTCATTTATTGTCGCTACAATTTTAAGTGTATTTATTTTACTTAATAGTAATAAAATTTTAACTAATTTTAAGATTATAAGTGTAGATAATAATATGCGAGAATATACTGTAAAGTATGAACGAGTTAAAGCAGCTGTTAACTATCGTATAACTATATATGATCAAAACGATATAAAAATATATGATGAAACATTTGATTCTAATGTTGCTAAATTTAATTTAAATAATCTTGAATATGATAATACATATTCTTTAATGGTTTATGCAATTGATAAATCTGGTGAAACTCGTCCTGCTAAAAGTGAATATAAATTTAAATGGGATGAAGCAAGCATAGAATATGATTCTACAATATTAAATGATGAAGATTTATATTTAACTATTGATGGTGATTTAAAAAATAAACATTATAAAATAGAATGTCTTTTTAATGATGATGTTAAACTAAGTGAAGAACTGACCAAAGATGAATACGTTGTTAGTAAGAGTATCTATCAAGGATTATCCGGTATTTTAAAAGTTCAAATTAAATCCGGTGAAAAGGTTGTTGATGAGCATAGTTTTTATAATAATATGAATCCTATAAGTGATGTTGCTATTTCTTCTATTGAAGATAATTCTATTCTTAAATATAATGATGTGTATTTAGAGTTTACTGGTGGAGATAATTCTGAAAGTACTGAGATAAAGATTTATGAAAATAAGAAACTTATTAAAACAAGTTCTACAAGTAAGAAAAAAGTTATTTTATCTAAAAATTTATTTAAAACTGGGTTAAATTATAAAATTGAAGTTATTCCTACTATTGGTGAATATAAAAAGAACGCTAGTGTTAATTTCCAAATGAGTGAAAAAGAACAATTAAAGCCAGTTTATATTTCTAATAATTGGAATCATATTAAACGTGGAACTAAAATTACTTTAGCAAGTCCTGATAAAGATGCAACTATTTATTATACGTTAGATGGAAATAATCCAGAAAGCTTTGGTATTCCTTATAAAGAACCTATCACGATTAATGAAAATGTTATATTAAAAGCCGTTGCTGTAAGTGATAATAAGGTAAATAGTATCATTAAGACATATAATATTAACGTAAGTGATATGGCTCAATTAAAGGTGTATATAAGTCCATCTAATCAATCTAAAAACTTTGGTGTTAAAGAAGCTCTTTACACTAATGAAAGAGATGAAATGAATGATTTATCTAATTATATAGTTGAAAGACTTGAACGTTTTGGTGTAAAAATAAAAAGAAATAATTCTAGTGGAAATATTAATTTATGGTTAAAAGAAAGTAATTATTTTGGAGCTAATTTACATATTGCGATACATTCTAATGCATCAGTTGATCATACTTCTCGCGGTATTGAAACTTGGATTCATTCAGAAAGTAGTGATACTTATAGTCTTGCTAATAAGATTCAAAAAGATTTAGTAAGCATATATCCTGATAAAGACGAAGCGTATGCTGATCGTGGTGTAAAATATGCTAATGGAGCTTTAGGAGAGGTAAATGATAATTATCTTCCATTTGGAATCCTAGTTGAAGTTGCACATCATGATTATTATGAAGATGCTTTATGGATTATGCAAAATAAAAAATTGATTGGTTATAATATAGCTGATTCAATATTAAAATATTATCAAATTATAGAATGATTTATCTACTTTTGTCGAATCTATTGAACTTATAAAATTTAAGTAATATAGTTTAATTGGTGAACATATGAAAAAGGTAAATAGAATACTTGATTCAATGATAAGTGATATTGATAAAGTGAAATTAGGGTTGTATGAAGCTTCTACTAAAAGAAAAAAGTAGAAGCTTTTTTTGTAAAAGTGTGATAAAATCACGTAAAATATTTGCAAAAGTGTGATGAAAGTGTATAAAATTCCTGCAAAAGTGTGATTTTGTAAAAAATATTGTGATATACTAGTTATAGGTGATGCATATGAAAAGAAAAATAATGAGCGATCTTATAGAATGGAAGAATAGTAAAAATCGTAAGCCTTTAATTTTAAAAGGGGCAAGACAAGTTGGAAAGACCTATATTCTAAAAGAATTTGGTAATAAATACTATAACAATGTTGCATATTTTAATTTTGATCATGATAATGGTTTATACAGTTTGTTTGAAAACAGCAAAAATCCGGAAAGAATAATTGAACAATTATCTTTAGTAAATGGTTCAAAGATTGAAAAGGGTAAAACTCTAATAATATTTGATGAAATACAAGAATGTCCTGATGCACTTAATTCTTTAAAATATTTTTGTGAAGATGAACCGGAATATCATATTGCTTGTGCTGGTTCTTTACTTGGCATAAGACTTTCTAAAACATCTTTTCCAGTTGGTAAAGTAGATTTTTTAAATTTATACCCAATGACTTTTAGCGAGTTTTTAGAAGCAGATGGTCGTGGAAATCTTGTAGAATTTATGAAAACTATTCATAACATTGAAAACATTCCGAAAATATTTGAAGATGAGTTGATTGAAAAACTTAAAATTTATTATATTGTTGGTGGTATGCCAGAGGTTGTTTATTCTTGGGTTAATGAGAAGAATATTGAAAGAGTAAATTATATTCAACAAAATATTTTAGATTCATATTCTAGTGATTTTTCTAAACATACAGAGGCAAGTGAAGCAAATAAAATATCTTTAATTTGGAATGGAATTCCATCTCAACTTGCTAGGGAAAACAAAAAGTTTGTTTATCAAGCTGTTGCAACAGGAGCTAGAGCTAGAGAATATGAAGGTGCTTTGAATTGGTTAAATGATGCTAATTTAATCTATAAATGCTATAATGTCAGCAAATGTGATTTTCCGTTAATTGCCTATAATGATTTAAGCGCTTTTAAAATATATATGAATGATATTGGTCTTTTAAGAAGAATGTCTAATTTAGATAGCAGTATAATTATAAATGGAAATAAATTATTTGAGGAATTTAAGGGTTCTTTTACAGAAAATTATGTTTGTCAAACTTTGATTAGTTTGTTTGGCAATTCATTAAATTATTTTACTTTTGATAGAAATGAAATTGACTTTATTATTCAATATAAAAATGAAATTATTCCAATAGAAGTTAAATCTAATAAGAGTACAAATAATAATAGTTTAACTAAATATTGTGATAAATATAAGCCACAAAAATGTTTAAGATTTAGCCTTAATAATTTAAAACAAGATGGAGCTATTATAAATGTTCCATTATACTTTATTGAATATATTGAGAATATTTTATAAACTTATACAACCAATTGACAATAAGCTTAAAAAATAATAAAATTATAAGTGTTAAGAAGAAAAAATAGGGTGATTATATGTATAATGAAAAAATATTTTTAACTCCTCAAGAAATACTTGAAAAAGAGTTTAAGATTGATGCTAAAGGATATAGACCTCAAGAAGTGGATAAATTTCTTGATATGGTTATAAGAGATTATACAGAATTTGCGAGTATTATCAATAAACTTAAGAATGATAATAAGTATTTAGCTGAAGATAACGCTAAATTGAAAGCAGAATATCGTAAGCTTAAAAATATTATTGATAGTGCTGAAGAAAATAATGGATCATCTAATAATAGTTTCAATAACATTGATCTTCTTAAAAGAATAAGCAATTTGGAAAAAATTGTATATGGTAAAGATGAATAAATAATATCTTGGTAAACGCGGCATAGAATTATGTTGAGGAAAGTCCATGCTCGCACTAACCTGTGATGGTAGTAGTGTTCATGCCGAGGGAACAAATAACCGAGGGTAAGTTTTAACTTAACGGCTCCGAAATAACCTCAAATGGTTAAATTAGGTATAAAAGTGCCAAAGAGACGAGTACATTTGGAAACGAATGTAGTGGAACGTGGTAAACCCCATGAGCGAGAAACCCAAAATTGGTAGGGGAGTCTTTAGAAACAAATTAAGAAGGGCCTAAAGAACAGAAATGTAGATAAATGTTTACCGCCTAGAAATAGGTACAGAACATGGCTTATAAGATATTATTTTTTTATTTATAAAAGGATGTGAGTACTTTGATAGAAGCTGGAGAGTCTTTAAAAAGTGCAAGAGAAAAAGCTGGAGTTTCAATAGAAGAAGCAAGCCAGGACTTAAATATTCCTGTATTATTTTTAGAACAGATTGAATCAGGTGCTGTTGGAGCGTTTGAGGATATATATGAACTAAAAAATATGATGGTTGAATATGGTAAATATCTAGGTTTAAATACAGATGATATTAAATTAAAATTTAATGAGTATATGTTTGATTATACAAGTAAAATAAAACTGGATGAAATAGAAAAAGCGATGAGGGAACAACAAAAAGAAAAAGAAAGTGATGAAGAAATACATTCGCCTTATACAAGAGTTACCCCTAAAGAAAAAACATTGCCATATATTTTATCGGCTGTAGTTATAATTATTTTGGTGGTTTTGGTACTTATATGGAGCATAAAACAAATTACTGTTAATGGATCAAGCAGTATTATTGGTTTTTTAGATTAGGAGAGATAGATTATGAATTTACCAAACAAAATTACAATGGGAAGAATTGTTCTTTCGATTATGTTACTTATTTTATTGGTGTTTCCTTTCAGTTTATGTGGAATTGATTTTCCTAAATATGAATTATTTGGAACAATAAGTGTTGATTTAAAATATATTATTGGCGGAGTTATATTTTTAATTGCATCTTTAACAGATTTTATTGATGGAAATATCGCTAGAAAGAGAAACTTAGTTACTGATTTTGGAAAAGTAATGGATGCTATTGCTGATAAAGTACTAGTAAATGGAGTTTTAGTTGTACTTGCTTGTAATGGAGTTATTAATGAAATTATACCAGTAATTATTATTACTAGAGATATCTTTGTTGATTCGATTAAGATGGTTGCTGGAAGTAAAGGTAAAGCTGTTGGCGCATCAATTTTAGGAAAACTTAAGACTATATGTATGATGAGTGGTTTAACTTTAACATTCTTCTACAATATTCCTTTTGAACTTATTAATTTAGATGTTGCTAATGGACTTCTTTATATAGCTTGTGTTTTATCAATAATAAGTGGAGTTCAATATTATTTAGTTAATAAAGAATATTTTAAAGAAAAATAATCTGCGGTGCAGATTTTTTTTATGAAAATGACAGATTTTTAAAATTGTACATTTGTTCGTAAAAAGTGTTGACATTTGTTTTTATAATTGTTAAGATGTTTATGTAAGGAAGATTGGATAGGAGAATTTATGAAAAAAATAGATACAACAAATCAGGATAAAGATAAAGCCTTAGAACAAGTAATGGCTGAGATAGAAAAACAATTTGGTAAGGGAGCTATAATGAAACTTGGAGAAGAAACCCATTATGAGATTGAAACAACTCCAACGGGTTCTCTAGGACTTGATATCGCACTTGGTGCTGGTGGGTTTCCAAAGGGAAGAATAATAGAAGTTTATGGACCTGAATCAAGTGGTAAAACTACTATTGCTCTTCAAGCAGTTGCTGAAGTGCAAAAGCGTGGAGGTAGAGCGGCATTTATTGATGCTGAACATGCTCTTGATCCCATTTATGCTAAAAATTTAGGAGTTAATATTGATGAACTTTTATTAAGTCAACCGGATACTGGTGAACAAGCACTTGAAATTTGTGAGGCATTAGTTAGAAGTAATGCTGTTTCAATAGTAGTAATCGACTCTGTTGCAGCCCTTGTTCCTCAAGCTGAAATAGAAGGTGAAATGGGAGATAGTCATGTTGGACTTCAAGCAAGACTTATGAGTCAAGCCCTAAGAAAACTTTCTGGTATTATCAATAAAACAAATACAACAGCTATATTTATCAATCAATTAAGAGAAAAAGTTGGAGTATTATTTGGAAATCCAGAAACAACTCCAGGAGGAAGAGCTTTAAAATTCTATGCTTCCGTTAGGCTTGATGTAAGACGAGGAGAACAAATTAAATTAGGAGACTCTGTAATTGGAAATAAGACGAATATAAAAGTTGTAAAAAATAAAATTGCACCTCCATTTAAGGTTGCTACAGTTGATATTATGTATGGTGAAGGTGTAAGTCATGTTGGTGAACTTGTTGATATTGCAAGCGATTTAGGAATAATGGATAAAAGTGGTGCTTGGTATTCGTATCATGGGGAGAAGATTGGTCAAGGTCGAGAAAATACAAAAATATTCTTAAAGAATAATCCTGATATCGCGAATGAAATTGAAAATCAAATAAGAGAACATTATGGTTTTAAGCCAATAGATGAGTAGAAGTGGAAGTTAGATTCCACTTTTTTTAACTTGTAAAATGCTTGTTTATATTTTATAATTAATGTATAGATGAGTTTATATAATTATCTATATAGATAGAGGGAGTGTTAAAATGTTAGATGCTATGAGCATAATTACACTTCTTGTTGGTCTTGTTGCTGGCAGTACAGTAATGTTTTTAATCATTGTGCTAACAGGTGCTGGGGCAGGAAAAAAGGCTGAAAAATTATTAAATGAAGCTAAAAAAGAGGCTGATAAACATAAAAGAGATAGTTTATTAGAACTAAAAGAGGAAAGTTTCAAATTAAAACAAGAAACTGAAAAAGAGATAAAAGAAAAAAAGGCTGAAATTGCTCAAAGTGAAGAACGACTTTTACAAAGAGAACAATCTTTGGATAAAAGAGAAGAAATGTTACAAAATAGAGATAACATGCTTGAACAAAAAGATAATAATTTAAGTGCTTTACAAAAACAAGTCCAAGAGAAGGAAAGTAAAATGGATGATCTTCTTAAGGAAGAAATGGAAAAGCTTGAAACTATTGCTAAATTTTCTAAGGAAAAAGCTCATGATATGATTTTGCAAAGAGTTGAAAGCAGCATGGAAGTTGAAATAGCTGAATTTATTCGCGAGAAAGAAGCTGAAGCTAGACTTGAAGTGGATACAAAAGCTAAGAATTTACTTGTTAACTCAATGGAAAAATATTCTAATGATGTTACTAGTATTCAAACGGTATCAACAATTAATTTGCCAAGTGATGATATGAAAGGCAGACTTATTGGGAGAGAGGGAAGAAATATTCGTACAATCGAAGCGGTCACTGGAGTTGATTTGATAATAGATGATACGCCAGAGGCTATTGTTATTTCATCCTTTGATCCGTTTAGAAGAGAAATTGCTAAACAAACAATTGAAACTTTAATTAAAGATGGAAGAATTCATCCTACAAGAATTGAAGAAATCTATGATAAAACATGTAAAGATATGAATGCTCGTGTTACTGAAATTGGTAAGGAAGCTGTTTATAATCTTGGATTGTCGAAGATGGATCCTGAACTTGTAAATTTGATTGGTAAATTGAATTTTAGAACAAGTTATGGTCAAAATGCTTTACAACATTCAATTGAAGTTGCAAACCTTTGTGGAATTATGGCGGGTGAACTTGGAGAAAATGTACTTCTTGCTAAACGTGCGGGACTTCTACATGACATTGGTAAAGCTATTGATTTTGAAGTTGAAGGAAGTCATGTTGATATTGGCGTTGATATAGCTAAAAAATATCATGAGGATTCAATAGTTATAAATGCTATTGCTTCACACCATGGTGATACTGAACAAACAAGTGTCATATCTTGCTTAGTTCAAATTGCTGATACGATGAGTGCTGCAAGACCTGGTGCAAGAAATGATTCGATGGAAAACTATATTAAGCGTTTAGAACAACTTGAAAACATTGGTAATTCATTTGCTGGTGTTGAAAAGAGTTATGCAATGCAAGCTGGTAGAGAAATTCGTGTTCTTGTAAAACCGGATGAAGTTGATGATTTAAAAAGCTTTAAGATTGCTCGTGAGATTAAAGAAAAAATTGAAGGTGAAATGCAATATCCGGGTACGATTAAAATTACTGTTATCAGGGAAACTAGAGCTCAAGAAGAAGCAAAATAATGCTTCTTTTTTTCATAATAAAAGTTAGCTTTGTTGAGCTAACTTTTGTATTTTTTTATATTGATATAGGAAATATTCATCTGTCATACCAGCAATAAAATCAATTACTTTTCTTTCATCAGTTGTATTATTTAAATAGGATTCATCCATATCTTTTAGAAACTCCTTATATATAATTGATTTCATGTTTTTTTGTTTTATTTGTTCTAAAAAGTAATTAAATAACTGATAAAATCCATTTTTCAAATATTCTCTTGTTTCATCAGTCATTGATTTTGAATATATATTTTGGTAATTAAATTCTTTTAAATCCTTAATGGCTTTGTATACTTTTGGTGACATACTTATATAGTCTTTTCCAATTGAATTTTCGATAATATCTAAAATAATGGTATTTATGATATCTCTGTTACTGTTACCTAAGATGTCTCCTATGCTTTTTGGTAATTCATTTATATCAAATACTTTAAGTCTTATAGCGTCTTCAATATCACGCCCTAAATAGGCAATGATATCACTTATTCTAACTACGCATCCTTCTAAAGTCATAGGTACTAAATCTTTAGAAACGGATTTATCCTTATAACAGGCTTCATATTGTTCTAAAAATTCTTCTTTTGTTTTTTTTACTGGTCTATATTCGTTTTGAACAAGCTCACCATTGTGACAAAGGAATGCATCAAGCACCTGAATAGTTAGATTATGTCCTTTTCCATGATTTTCAACAAACATCATATTTCTTACTGATTGAACATTATGCATAAAGTACCCTTCATTATACTTTAAAGATATTTCATTTAAAACCGATTCTCCAAAGTGACCGAAAGGAGTGTGTCCTAAATCATGACCTAAGGCAGCAGCCTCAATTAAATCTTCGTTTAATAAAAGGGCTCTTCCAATTGTCCTTGCAACTTTGCTTACAAGCTGAACGTGAATCATTCTTGTTGAAACGTGATCATTGTGAGGTTTTGTAAATACTTGAGTTTTATTAATATATCTTGAATAATTCATACTATGAATAATTCTATCAATATCTCTAAAGTACTCTGGTCTTATATCTGTTTTTTCTTCTTCAAATCTGATTGCATCTTTATTAAATGATGCATATTCACATAAATAGGTTTCATTTTTTAACATGTTTTTTTTAATATCCATACTACCACCTAACAATATTATATTATTCTTTAACTATTGATGTAAATAATAATTGCATAAATTAATTTGTTGTGCCTAATTTCAGCTAAAATAAAAGAACTAGCGTGCTGCTAGTTTTTTATCTATTAAATTAATTATTTCATAGAAAATGAATGATAATAATAAAAGTAAAAATATGCCACACATAACAAGAGATAGGTTAAATACTTGAGTTCCATAAAGTATTAAATAACCAATGCCTTTTTTACAACTTAGGAATTCTCCCATAATAACACCTATTAAAGAAAGTGATAAATTAAGTTTTAATGATGATATTATTTCAACTTTACTTGATGGTATTATAAGTTTTAAAATAATATCTTTTTTGGTTGCTCCAAACACTTTAAATAGCTTAATTTTATCTTTATCTGTGTTGATAAATCCATTTAAGATAGTACTGAAAGTTACGATTAAATTTATAAGTAAAGCCATAAAGATAATCGATTCTGTATTAGCTCCTAACCAGATGATGATAAGTGGACCTAAAGCTACTTTTGGTAAGCTATTAATCATTGTTATAAATGGATCCATTATTTTTTTTATTGTTGGAAAAATATAGAAGAATAGGGCAAGTATAAAACCGAGAATTGTAGAAAGTGAAAAAGATACGATTACTTCCATGCTAGTAGTGTAAATATGTGGAAATAAGTTATGATCTTTATAAAGATTGATCAATGTTAAAATTATTTTGCTTGGTGAAGAAAAGATAAAAGAATTTATCAGTTCATATTTTGATAAAAGTTCCCATAAACCAATAAAAGTAACGAGTAATGAAATTTGTGATAATAGAATTATCAACTTATTTCTTTTTCTTTTCTTGAGATATAAAGCTTGTTCTTTACTCATCATTCATATACTTCCATATATCTTCATATAATTTTGATATATAACTTTCTTTCCTAAATTCACTTGGAAGTTTTTCTTCTTTTTCTAATTTAACTATCTTTTTTATTTTCCCAGGTCTTGGAGTTAATACAACAAGTGAGTCACATAAAGTAATTCCTTCCATAATATCATGAGAAATAATTACAGCAGTAATTTTTAATTCTTTGATGATTTTATATACATCATCACTTATCTTTATTCTTGAGTCAATATCCAGTTTAGAAAATGGTTCATCAAGAAGTAAAATGTTTGGCTTTATAGCTAAAGTTCTAATAAGGGCAACTCTTTGTCGCATTCCACCGGATAAGTTGTTAGGATATTCATTGCTGAATTCGAATAGGCCATATTTTTTTAATAATGAATTAACATATTCAATGTTTTCTTTAGTGAGTATTTTTTTTAGTTTTAAGCCTAGTGTGGCATTTTCATAAACGGTTAACCAAGGAAGTAGAGCATCAGTTTGCATCATATAACCAATTTTTAGCTTTTTATTTTCTTTGATATAACCGCTTGTCGGTTTTTCTAATTTGGTTATGATGTTAAAAAGTGTTGATTTTCCACAGCCGCTTGTACCGATTATTCCTAATATTTTTCCTTCTTCAATATTAAATGTTATATTATCTAAAGCAATGATTTCTTTTGTTGGTGTATGATATTTTTTACAAAGAGAAACTATATTAATTAAATTCATAAACTAATTCATTAAAATTAATAGTTTCTTCAAGTTCATTATTATCAATCATAATATTTTCTAAATTAATCATGATTTCTTCACTTATTTTTGGAGTTTTTAGCCATGAGTCATAAGACTTATAGTTATCAACCATCGCGACTAAATCTGTAAAGTTAGTATCAGGAAATTCGTCTTTTATTATTTCAGCTATTTCTTTACTTGAATGAGTGCTTACGTATTCAAGACCTTTTTCAATTCCTCTATAGAATTTTTTATATTTACTTTCGTTATTTTTTATATTTGATTCTAAAGCATTAAATGCTGTATATGGAACAACTCCTGAATATGTTCCAATTGATGTAGCTATATAATATTTTCCAGTTTTAGCAAGAGTCGTTGCATTTGGTTCAAATAGGTTAACACCATCACCAGTACCTGCAATAAATGCACTTGTTAGATTAGCAAAATCAATAGATGAATCAATTGTTACATTTTTTATGTTTTCATTTTTCAATGCGTTTTTAAAATTAAGTAAAGGCATACCGCCACTTCTTCCAGCTAAAATAGTTAGATTTTCAATACTTTTAAAATCTTCATATTTTATACCTTTTCTTAAGACCAAGAATTGACCATCTCTTTTTGTTAAGCCAGCAAAAGTTTTAACTTTGTTTTTGTTTTCCTTATTAGCATAAATGGTTGCTTCTGGTCCACATAAACCGATATCTGCATCTTTTGAAAGAACTGCAGCAACAACGTTGTTGGCACCACTTGTAAGAATTACTTCAATATCAAGATCTTCAAAATATCCGTTATGGATAGCGACATACCATGGAGCATAGAACACTGAGTGTGTAACTTCAGCAACCTTGAACTTGTTATTTTCATTGTGCTTTTTATTTGCACATGCAGTTAAAGTTACAAGAGTTAAGCCGACAATTAAAATACAAATAAATCTTTTCAAAAAAAATACCCCCCAACTTGTATTTCTAATTTAGTATATGGTGAGTGTTAAGATACGGTGATTATTTTTTTAGACTTATGTCTTTTAATAATTATGTATAAAATAATGGCAATTAAGAAAATAAAAAATGAATATTTATCAAAAAAGTTAGCTAATGTATCCCAGTTATCCTGTAATATAAAACCGGCAATAACAAATATGGTATTCCAAATAAAACTGCCAATCCAAGTAAGCAGTAAAAATAAACGAATATCCATTTTGGATAATCCTGCAGGTATTGATATAAAACTACGAATTATAGGAATAAATCTTCCAAAAAATATTGATTTATAGCCATTTTTTTGAAAGTGTTTCATTGATTTTTCAGTGTTTTCCTTTTTTAATCCACATAGTTTAAAAAATTTAAAATTAAGTAAATTTAGGCCAATAAAATATGCTAAAAAGTAAAGAACAATGGCTCCGATTAAAGATCCAAGAGTTGCAAAAATAATGATTAAAAAGATGTTTAAATCCGTACTTTTGCTTATAAAACCAGAAAATGAAAGAATTACTTCTGAAGGAATAGGAGGAATTAAATTTTCCAAAGCAATAAGAAAAGTTATTCCAAAATAACCATATTTATTTATGATATGAAATATTATATTTTTCAATTATATCACCTATTTAATAGTATGTGATTAAAATAGTATTTAATATACAATTTGTGTTTACACTTGGGTATTTTTTTGCTATAATTTTTTTATAGAATAGAGAGGTATTTTGTTATGGAAAAAATGATTGGAGTAATCAATGACAATTTAAAATCTGTTATAAGTGGAATAAAAACTCATAGAGTAGATACAGAGAAGGAATTATCTAAAGTTAATAAAGATATTGAGGATAAAGCAGGTATTGCTCGTCAATATGGTATAAGTATTGAAGATTCTAAACAAGTTATTGGAATTCTTGAAGGAGAAATTAAAGAACTTGAAAGCGATTTAGTTGAACTAACTGATAAGTTTAAGAATTTTACAGAATTATTAGCTGCTGGTAATAAAGAAATAAGTAACAAAATACTTGAAAAAAGAACTTTAATAAGCAAAGAAACTCAAAGCATAAAAGAAGTAACGGAGAAAGCCGAAGAATTAAAAAGTGAAATTATTGGACTAGAAACTAATAAAGAAAAGTTAGAAGCAGAACTTAAAAAAGCTAGGGTATTAGAAAGATATTATGAATCCAGCATTAATTCAATAATCGATTTTTCAACTAATCATAAAGATGAACTTGATAGCTTTGTTGTTGAAGAAATTAAAGATGAACTTGATGTAAAAGATATGGAAATAAATGAAAAAGATTTAAATCATGAAATTGATGATTCTGTTTTTGAAGAAATTGATAATATCGCTGATGACGATGATGCAGAAGAAGCAGATAATATAGATGTTGAGACTGATGAAAGTGAAACGACTGATGAAAGCGGTGAACCAAAAGAGTTATCAATAAAAGATACTTTAGATAACATTATATCTTCTGGACAAGATTTAGAGAAAAAAGCAATAGAATTTGAATTAGAAGAAGACATTCCTGATGTTAGTTCACTTATTGACGAGGATATTGAAATAAAACATGAGGATGAAACTTCTGCAAGAGATGACTCTTTAGAAAATGAAGTTGAGGATACAATTCTTGGTGATAATTTATTTGATGAAGAAAAAGAAACTTCTTATAAATTAGAAGATGATAATGTATCAGATGAAACAATTAATTTATTTATACCAGATGATTTTAATGTTTCTCAAGAAAGTGAAAAAGAAGAAAATGTTCAATCATTATTTAATCCTGAAGATTTTAAAGATATGGAAGAATCTTCTATTGGTTTAAATAATGTGTCTTCATCGATATTTGATTCCAATGATGATATGGATGAATCTTTAAAAGAACTTGGACTTGATAAACTTAGATTTAGTGATGAAGATATAGATAAGATGAGTAAAAATTTTAACAAAGATAACACAAGTAAATTTTTAAATATAATGGAAAAACATCATATTGATTCATCTCTTATATATACAAGTGTTGATGTTTTAATCAATGTAACTCCACAAAATTTAGATCATATTTTGACTTTACTTGAACATACAAATGCAACAAGTGAAGATATATCATGCGTATTTAATTTATTGGATAAAGTTAATGTTAATAAGTTAGAAGAGGTAATTGAAAGTGCTAAAGAAGATGAAATAGCTAACTTGTTATTTGCTTCAATGGATTATAATAATAATTGTGAACTTTTAATTAAACTTGGATTTACTAAAGATGAAGAAAAGAAATTCAAAAAGAATTTAACAGATGAAGAATTCTTAATATTCAATACTTTTAGTGATATAGTTATTAAAAACTTTAATACAATAAATGCTTTAAATGTTGATAATGCTCGTGGATGCTTGATTGAACATCCTCAAAGATTTATCTTCAATCCAAGCAGATTTAATTCTATTTTAGATAAATATGACAAAGAAGATTTGATAAGATGTATCAATAAAAATATTGCAGTAATTGATCGTTTATAGAAGAAGAGCAATCTTCTTTTTTTTGTAAATTAAAAGTAAAATTTGTTGTGTATTAAAAAAAATATGTCGTATTTTGTTATAATAGATGTGAATAGGTAGGTGTAGTTATGAATAAAAAAAGATTATTTATTTTTTTACTTTTGTGGATAACTATGCCAAATATGGTATTTGCTAAGACAATTACAGGTGTTGTTTCAGGAACTGGTGTTTATGTAAGAACGGGTCCGGGTACTAATAATGATAAAATTAAAATGGTATCTACTGGAGAGAGTTTTACGATGTCAACAGATGAACTTTTCAAAGATGAAAGTATAGGAACAAATAATTGTCCAAATGGCTGGTATAAAGTTAATGTTAATGGACAAGATGGGTATATATGTTCCAATTATTTAAAGGTAAGTGTTGTAGATGAACCTAAAGTGGATGATACAGAAGCTCGCACTGAGTGTGAAAAGGAAATGAAAGAAAAAGGATTTCCATCTTCTTATTGGAATGGTTTATGTTCTTTAAAACTTGCACATCCAAATTGGAATTTTGAAGCAGAAGTAACTGACAAAAATGGCAATGTAATTGATTTTAATGCGAGTGTAAATGCTTTTAGTTCGTGTGGAAGTTCAACAATTAAGTCATCTAGTAGAAGTGATTATATAGATACAACTTGTACAAAGAAATTCGATTCGGGTTACAGTGCAGCTAGCAGAGAAGCTATTAAATATTATTTAGATCCAAGAAATTTTTTAAATGAGAAAAATATATTTATGTTTGAAAATTATAAAACTAATACAGGTATTAATGCGGAAGATTATAAAAGAGCTGCTGATAAAGTATTTAATAATAACTTTTTAGTACAAAATATTCCGTCTTTAACAGAGTTTATTAAAAATTCAAGTTTAAATATTGGTGTATCTCAAATGGCAATATCTTCACGTATTAAACAAGAACTGGGTTCAGCAAAGCTTACAAGCGGAACCTATAGTGGTAAACTTTATTCTTGTGTAAGTGGAAATTATACAACAAGATATGGTTATTTATATAATGGGGCATCACTTGATAATTATTATAACTTCTTTAATATTGCTGCTTATGATGGATCAAATGTAACTCAAAAAGCTCTTATCTATGCCTTTAATCATAGTTGGGGTGGAACTGGAAATATGGATGTTGACCGCCAAACAGCAATGAATGGTGGAACAGAATTTATTAATAAAAATTATGTTAATGCTGGTCAAGATACTGCTTATTATCAAAAATTTAATGTTTTTCCAGAAAAAATTGAAAACAGATATCTACATCCATATATGACAAATGTGGAGGCTCCTGTTGGTGAATCAACAATTATGTATAATGCATATAAAGCAGCAGGAATACTTGAAAGTTCATTTAACTTCATTATTCCCGTATATGCCAATATGGATGAGTTAGTTGACCCTGGAGATAAACCAGATGAAGTTGGAAAAGTAGATGCAAGCGTTGCAGTTATTTCATCGGGATATAGATACGAAACCGGGTTTATTTCTAGTATTGAAGTAGGAACAAGTGTAAGTGATCTAAAAGGTAACTTGGAAAGTAAAGGTGTAAGTGTTGTTATAACTGATCCTTCAGGTAATGTTGTTGATGATACTCTAAAAACAGGATATAAAGTAACGATTTCTGGTAATACAATAGAAACTTTGGAAATAGTAATATATGGAGATGCATCTGGTGATGGTGAAATAAATGCTTTAGATTTACTTAAGGTACAAAAGGATATTCTTGGTACATCGAAATTAAGTGGAGCTTATAAAAAAGCGGCCGATGCAAGCAAAGATGGAGCAATTAATGCTTTGGACTTACTTAAAATACAAAAGAATATTTTAGGTACAGCTAAATTAGAACAATAGGAGGATATATGAAAAGAATAAAAATTTTATTGGTTGGTTTGCTTACAAGTTTACTTCTTCCAGGACTTGTAAATGCAGCTAGTGCAAGTATAACAGTAAAAACAAGTGGAAGTGCAGTTGTTGGTAATACAATAACGGCAACAGTTACTTTGTCGAGTTCAACACCCATGGGTTCATGGCAATATCTAATAAGTTATGACAATTCAAAATTAAAATTAATAAGTGGACAAACTTCTGTAGCCGATTATACAACAAGCGCGAGTGGTGTAAAATCAAAAAGCTATACTTTGAAATTTCAAGCTTTAAAGAGTGGCTCTGCATCTATTAATGTTGGTAGTTATTTGGTATATGCATTAGACGAATCAAAAATGAGTGTTTCCGTAAAATCAGCAACAATTAATTTAAGAACTCAAGCTGAAATAGAAGCTAGTTATTCTAAAAATGCGAACTTAAAAAGTTTAGGAGTTGAAGGATACTCTATAAGTCCTGCTTTCAATAAAGAAAGCTTTGAATATACTTTAGAAGTGGAAAACAATGTAGAACGAGTTAATATTACTGGTGGTGTAGAAGATTCAACTGCTCATGTAAGTGGTCTTGGAACTGTTGATTTAACTGAAGGAGCAAATAAGTTCGAGATTGTTGTTACAGCTCAAAAAGGAAATACAAATAAATATACTATAACAATTACAAGAAAAGAACTTGATCCAATAAATGTAGATATGGATGGAGTTAATTATACAATCGTTAGAAAAAGTGATGCTTTACCATCAATGACAACATTTACAATTGGAACAACTACTTATGGTGATGTAGAAATACCTGCTTTAGTTAATGATAATCTAACTTTAATCGGATTAAAGAACAGTGATGGAGAAGTAAGTGTTTATATTTATGAAAATGGTAAAATAACTAAAAAGTATATTGAATTAAAGAGTAATTTAATTTATGTTAATCCAATTGACTTAGTAGAAAGCAAAGGTTTATCTTTTTTAAAGAAAACTAATATCGAAATAAATGGTTTGAAAATTGATGCTTATAAAGTAGAAGGAAGCGATAATTTAATTATTTATGGATATAATTTAGAAACTAAAGAAAAGGGGTATTATTTATTTAATACAAAAGATAGTACAATATTTCCATTAGATGAAAATGTTACTGAAAGTCTAAATGGTCTTGTAAATAATTATAAATATGTAATATTTGCTTGTTTAGGGGTTATAGTATTGCTATTAATTTTACTTATTTTTAAGAGAAAAAAGAAAATGAAAGTAATTCCAGTAGAAGAAAAAAAGTCCGAAACAAAAGAAGTTGAAAAGAGTGAATAACTCTTTTTTTCATGAATTTTAGGTTCTAATTTTGTCGACATTTGTCGGATTTATTGACAAGAGAAATTAAGTATATATAATACAAACTCGAGAAGCAGAAAAGATGCTTATCACTTCCAAACTAGAGGCTAAATTATTCGGGGATTTTGGTTTAAGAAGTACGAGAGGAAGTGATATGATATGTTTAAAAAATCATTTAAGCAAGATGTATTAAATGTTATTTTTATAACTATCATTTTTATATTGTTAATAATAATTTTAAAATTATTATAGCAAAAAAAAGCATCTTTATTCTACTGAATAAGGATGCGAAACCAAACCAGTGGTAAGCATCAGCCTCAAAGATAACTTTTGCTTCTCACTAAAGTAAATATAACATTTTTTTTTAGTGTTTTCAATAAAATAATTTAAATTCTATTTTAAAATTTTATCAACTATGCCATAATTCATTGCTTCTTCTGCATCCATGTAATGATCTCTTTTGGTGTCATTATTTATTCTTTTTAAAGTTTGATTGGTGTTTTTTGCAAGAAGTTTATTTAATTTTTCTCTTAAATGTAAAATTCTATCAGCTTGAATTTGAATTTCTGTTGCTTGACCTTGAGCTCCACCTAGTATTTCGTGAATCATAACTTCAGCATTTTCTAAAATACTTCTTTTTCCTTTAGTTCCACTAGAAAGCAAAAAAGCACCCATTGAAGCACTCATACCAACTCCGATAGTTTCAACATCACTTTTTATAATTTTCATTGTGTCATATATGGCAAGACCAGCAGTAACTGAGCCACCTGGAGAATTGATATAGATTGATATATCATTATGATTAATTGAATCTAAATATAAAAGTTCAGATATTACTAAAGATGCTGTATCATCATTAATTTCTCCACTTATAAATATGATTCTATCCTTTAATAATCTTGAATAAATATCATAAATTTGATGCCCTTCATAATTTTTTTCTACTATTGTTGGAATTATCAATATTATCACCTAATAATATTATAAATAAAACATTAAAAAATATTCTTAAATAAAATGACAAATAAACACGAATTTTATAATAATGAATAAATTTCATGATATAATTTAAAATAGGTGATATACATGAGTAACAAAGAATATGCAGCGGGGTTAAAATTTTTATTATATGTTGCTGTTAAAGATTTATTTGATGGAGAAGTGTTTTTTCATCATTCTTTAGATAAAGGAATATATACAACTATTGAATGTAAAGAAATAATAGATAGAGAAAAACTTTTAAATATAAAAAACTATATGAAGAAACTTGTTGATAAAGATATACCAATAGTTAAAAGAATTGTAAAAAAAGAAGATGCTTATAAATATTATAAAGAAAAAAATGCCTTAGAAAAGATGACTAATGTTTTAAATATAAGCAATATAACAGTTTCTTTATTTGAATTAAATGGCAAATATAATTATTTTTATACGCATAATATGGTTAAATCAACTGGAGAATTAAAATTATTTGATCTATATTTTATTGAGGATAATAAGTTTATATTAGTTTTACCTACTAATGATGAGATTATATTTAATTTTAGAAATAAGATATATGAATCCTTTAGAGAATATGATTCATGGTTAAAAAGAGTAGATATAAATTATGTAATGGATTTAAATAAACTTATTGCTGATGGGAAAATTAAAGACTTTATTCGTAAAAATGATATTATGATTGAAAGAAATCTTGAGGGAATAGCCGAAGATATAGTTTCTAAAAATAAAAGAATTGTTTTACTTGCTGGACCATCTAGCAGTGGAAAAACTACAACTAGTAAGAAGTTGAGTTTATATCTTTCTTCTTTAGGTGTAAATGCAATTCCGATATCTCTTGATGATTTTTTCTTAAATAGAAATGAGACTCCAGTTGATGAATATGGTAATAAAGATTATGAATCAATAAATGCTTTAGATTTAAAATTATTTAATAAAGTATTAACGGATTTGATGAGTGGGAATAAAACTTATTTGCCAAGTTATAATTTTATTACTGGAGAAAAAGAGATGAGTACAATTCCAATAGTTTTAAATGCAAATGATTGTTTAGTAATTGAAGGTTTACATGGACTTAATCCAAATTTAATAAGTAGTGAATATCATGATTTAATATATAAAATCTATATAAGCCCTTTAACACCTTTAAATGTTGATAGACATAACTATGTTTCAACAACTGAAAATAGGCTTCTTAGAAGAATAATAAGAGATTTTAGAACTAGAGGAAAAAGTGGAGAAGATTCACTTGCATCATGGGAAAGTGTAAGACGTGGAGAAGAGGCTTACATATTCCCATATACTGACAGTGCTGATGCTATAATTAATACAGCATATACTTATGAAATTGGTGTTTTAAAAGTGTATGTTGAACCAATACTTTATAGTATTGATATAAATAGTAAATATTATAATGAAGCTAGAAGAATAATAGATCACTTAAAAACTTTTTATCCAATTCCTAGTGAATATGTAAGTGAGGATAATTTGTTAAGAGAGTTTATTGGCGGATCTAGTTTTGAATAGGAGAGGAAAATATGAAAAAGATTGCAATTAATGGATTTGGAAGAATTGGTAGACTTGCTTTTAGAGAACTTTTAAAGTCTCAAGAGTATGAAGTAGTAGCTGTTAATGATTTAACAAGTGTAGAAGATTTATATTATTTATTGAAATATGATTCAAATTTTAGAATGTTTGATGCAAGTAGCTTGTCTTTTGATGATGAATCATTGATAGTAGCTGGTAAACATGTTCGTGTTTTTAAAGAAATGGATGCAACAAATTTACCATGGGGAGAACTTGGAATTGATGCAGTTTTGGAATGTTCTGGACATTACACTGACTTAGAAAAAGCAAATGCGCATATTATAGCTGGAGCCAAACATGTTATTATTTCAGCACCTGCTAAAGGAGATATGAAAACAATCGTCTTCGGAGTTAATTCAAGAAGTCTTGATGGAAGTGAAAAAGTAATATCAGCCGCAAGTTGTACAACAAATTGTCTTGCTCCAGTATTAAATTTATTGGATAAAGCTTATGGAGTAGAATATGGGTATATGACAACTATTCATGCAACAACAAATGATCAAACAACTTTAGATGTTGCTCATAAAAAAGGAGCTTTTTCAAGACGTGGAAGAAGCGCTTTAGAAAATATTATTCCGGCATCAACTGGTGCTGCTAGTGCAATAGGTAAAGTTTTACCAAATCTAAACGGAAAACTTAAAGGAAGTGCTTTTAGAGTTCCAACAATTGATGGTTCAGTAGTTGATCTAACAGTTAAATTAGGAAAATCTGTAACTAAAGAAGAAATAAATGAAATGTTTAAAAGTAATCAAAGTGATGTTATCAAATTTACAATGGATCCAATTGTTTCAAGTGATGTAATTGGAACTCATGCTGGTTCTCTTGTTGATGGACTTTTAACTGACGTTCTTGAATGTGATGGAGAAGAACTTGTAAAAGTAGTTTCTTGGTATGATAATGAACTTGGTTATACGTGTCAAATGATTAGAACTTTAGGAGAACTTCTAAAATGAAAAAGTTGTTTTACCTAATAATAATTTTATTACTTTCCCCAATTGTTTCATTTGCTGCTTCGACTAACTTTGAACCAACTTATGAAATGGATACAGAAATAAAAGATAATTTATCGTATTTAATGGTAAGTTTTGAAGGCGATATGATTGAATCTATCAATGAAACTATTGCTTTTAAAACAGGTTCAATTGAACTTACTAATATAGAGGCTTTAAATGGTTATCAAATAACAAAAAAGGAAATATCTAAAAAAGGAAAGTATACGATTGTTGATTTAAGTGTAGAAGCTGATGCTGATGCTTATTCAAAAGAGTATTTAATACTTGAACTTAAGGTGAATAATACAAAATATTCAGATTTATTCTTCTATAACATAGATGGTGTTAATATCAACTCTAAATTTAGAAATAAAGGTAATATATTATCTTTAAATAAAGAAGATGATTTAATGGTTTATACGATGAAATCAATAGATTCTTCAACAAAGACTCAATATTTCTTTATTGATAATATGTATGTTATTCTAACTATTTGTGTTGTTTTAATAGTTTTACTTATGATATTTGTTAATTTACCTAGTAAAAATAAAAAGAAACCTGTAGATGATAATTTCTTTGAAGAAGGAGAAATTGATAAAACCTTCTATAATAAAGATATTTAGAATTGACAAACAAGAAAATAAAATTTATAATTTAGTTTGTAAAGCAATTGATGAAGACGTTGAATAATGATTTTTTATAGAGAAGCTGTGGGTGGTGTAAACAGTTAAAAATAGTTATTTAAGAATCACTTCTAATGTGACTTAGGGATAAGCTAAGTACGTTAACTGCGTTAAAGTTAAGAGAGTATGATTACATTCATAAAATAGGATGGTACCACGGATATGTTCGTTCCTATGTTATGGATGTTTTTTTATTGGAAAGGAAATGTTTATGAAAAATTTTAAAGAACTTGATAAAAGAAAAGCAAGTGAGGTTGAAAAAAGTATCTTAGAAAATTGGAAAAAAGAAGATATTTTAAATGAGACAATTGAAAATAGAAAAAATGGAAAAAATTGGGTATTTTATGATGGACCAATATATGCAAATGCAAAACCCGGAATTCATCATGTTCTTGCTAAAACGATTAAAGATTCATTTTGTAAATATCATACGATGAAAGGTGAAAGAGTTTTAAGAAAAATTGGACTTGATACTCATGGACTTCCAATTGAAGTTAATGTTGAAAAGAAACTTGGATTTAAAACAAAAGCTGATATAGAAGCCTTTGGTGTAGAAAATTTCTGCCGTGAATGTAATAAAGCAACTGCTTTAAATATTGATGATATAAATGCGGTTACGGATAAAATGGGTCAATTTATTGATTGTGAACATCCTTATGTAACTTGTTCAAATGAATATATTGAATCTGAATGGTGGATTATAAAGGAGATGGATAAGAAGGGACTTTTATACCATGGTAATAAGGTTTTATGGTATTGTCCTAGATGTGGAACAGAACTTTCTCAAAATGAAGTTTCACAAGGTTATGAAGAAACAAGTGTTAATACTGTAATTGTTCCTTTAAAAAGAGTTGATGCAGATGAATATTTTCTTGCTTGGACTACAACTCCTTGGACATTAATGGCAAACGTTGCTATATGTGTTAATCCAGAACTTACTTATATAAAAGTTTTATCTCAAGGATACAAATTTATTTTAGCTTCTGCTTTAGCTGCAAAAGTATTAGGTGAAGATTATGAAGTTCTTGAAACTTTTAAAGGATCTGATTTAGTAGGAATAAAATATGAACAATTGATGCCTTTTGTTCACGTTGAAGGAAAATGTCATGAAGTAATAGCAGATGGTTATGTAACTGCTGAAGATGGTACAGGAATAGTTCATATTGCACCTGCTTATGGTGAAGATGATAATCGTGTATGTCGCGAAAATGGCATTGGTTTTGTAAATCCAGTTGGATTAGATGGATGTTATACTGAAGGACCATGGAAAGGAACTTTAGTAACCGATCCAGATCTTGAAATAGAAATCATTAAGTGGTTAAAAGAAAATGATAAATTATTTAAAAAAATTAAAATAACTCATGATTATCCTCATTGTTGGAGATGTCATTCACCACTTATAAGTTATCCAAAACCAGCTTGGTATATTAAGACAACAGCTTATAAAGATAAAATAATTGAAGAAAATAAGAAGATAAACTGGTATCCTGACTATGTTGGAAATAAACGTTTTGCTAACTGGCTTGATAATATGATTGACTGGGGAATTTCTAGAAATAGATATTGGGGATGTCCTCTTCCAGTTTGGACTTGTGAATGTGGTAATAAATGTGTTGTAGGATCAATTGATGAATTACAAAATTTAGTAATTGAAGATGTTGATGTTAAAAAGATGGAATTGCATCGCCCTTATGTTGATGAACTTCATATTAAATGTGATAAATGTGGAAAATCTATGGATAGAGTAAAAGATGTATTAGATGTTTGGTTTGATTCCGGTGCTATGCCATATGCTCAATATCATTATCCATTTGAAAATAAAGAATTATTTGAAAGTCAATTTCCAGCTGATTTTATAGCTGAAGGACTTGATCAAACTCGTGGATGGTTCTATGTTTTACTTGTAATTTCAACAATAATATCTGGTAAATCTAGTTTTAAAAATGTTGTTGTAAACGATATGGTTTTAGATGGATTTGGTAAAAAGATGAGCAAATCAACTGGTAATATAGTTGATCCTATAAAAGAATTAGATGAATATGGCGCAGATATAGTTAGATGGTATATGCTTTCAGTGTCTCCTGTATGGACACCTTTAAAATATGATTCAAAAGGTTGTAGAGAAGTTCATTCAAAATTCTTTAATCCATTTAAAAATACTTATACGTTCTTCCAAACATATGCTAATATTGATGGAATAGATACAGAGAAGTGTTATGTTTCTTATGAAAATCGTGAAGAAATAGATAAATGGCTTTTGTCTAAATATAATAAACTTGTTAAGAATGTTACTGATGCTTATGAAGCATATGATTTAAATCAAGTAGTTAAACAAATAACTTCATTTGTTTCGGAGGATTTATCAAATTGGTATATAAGAAGAAATAGAAATAGATTCTGGAGTAGTGAGTTAGACAACTCTAAAAAATCAGTTTATATAACTACTTATGAAGTTTTAACTGGTTTATGTAGATTATGTGCTCCAGTTATACCTTACACAACTGAAGAAATATATAAGAATTTAACTGGCGAAAAATCTGTTCATTTAAGCGATTTCCCTAAATATGATAAAAGTTTGATCAACGAAGAAATCGAAGTTAAAATGGATTTAGTAAGAGATTTAATTTCTACAGGAAGATATGTTCGTGAAGAAACTAAGATAAAAGTGCGTCAACCATTAAGTGAAGCTTTAATTGATGGAAAATATGAAAGTATTTTAGGAAACTTAGTAACTTTAATTAATGAAGAATTAAATGTTAAAAAAGTAACCTTTGTTGATGATTTATCAAAGTATATGAATTTTACAATTAAACCAAACTTTAAAGTATGTGGAGCTATGTTTGGATCTAAAATGGGACTTTATACTGAAACTTTAAATAATTTAAGTTTAGATGATGAAGAATCTTTATTGAAAGAAGAAACTATTACAGTAGATTTTGATGGTGAAAGACTTGATATAACACCTGAAATGGTTGATGTTAGAATCGATGCCAAAGAAGGATTCAATGTTGGTATGGAAAATAATAAGTTTATTATTCTAAATACTGAACTTACTCGTGATCTTTTACTTGAAGGTCTTGCTCGTGAATTTGTATCTAAAGTTCAAAATATGAGAAAAACAAGTGGCTTGAATATCGAAGATAGAATTAAACTTTATTTCCATGGTGATAATGAAGTAAACGATGCTTTAATAATGTTTAAAGATTATGTTAAAGAAGAAACACTAGCAGTAGTTTACGAAGAAAAAGAAAGTGGAGAAGTTGTTGATATCAATGGCCATGATGTGCTTGTTTCAATAGAAAAGAGTGAATAACTCTTTTTTTCATGTATAAATAATGCTATAATAATAATAGAATAGAGGGTAATTATGAAGTATGATGATTTAGTTAATATTTTGTATCAAGATAATCTTAATTGGGTCTACTCAGTTATTACGACTCTAGATAAAGAAAGAATTGATAAAAAAGAAAAATATATAAGTGATCCTTATCAATTTAATAATTTTTTAGTATTAGGTTTTTATTTTATGAATTTATATATTATAAGCAATCTAAAAGAATATAGGAGTCTTGATGCAACTCAACTTCTTACAACTGTTGTTTTTTCAGCTAGTACTTATAATAAAGAAAAATTAATGTCAGTATATAAAAGAGATATTGACTTAAAAAGAATAGTTGAACAATATAATTCTTTAGTTAGAAAAACAAAAGAATTTGCATCAACTGATGGTTTAAAAGCTAGAATAGTTGCTGTAGATGAAGTCTATAGAAGAATATATGATGTTTTTAATAAAAAACATTTTAATGCTTTCATAAAAGTAGTAATGTCTAGTTTCCCTATGTATGAAAAACGAATTGATCAAAGTTTAAAAGAATATATAAAATATATTGGATAGGAGGTAATAATCGTGGTAAGTGAAGAAAAGATAAAACAAGTGATAAGTGCGATTAAAGAAAATGGTTTAAGATCTTTTAATGATGAATCTCTTGCTAAGTTACTTTCGATATTAACTCCAGAGGAATTTGAAATATTTTTAGATAAGTCATATTCAGAACTTGGAGGAGTAAGTGCAGTTGTTAGAATTAATTCTGTAAGATCGTATGTTAGTTATTTAGTTAACAGTGATTTAAATAAAATATATAATTCAGATATTTATAAGATGTTTCTAGAATCGTTAAAAAGAAATGAATATTATGCTTATTTTAAATCTTTGACAGTTGAAGAACTTGCTAGTTTGAAAAAATATTTAACTTATAATTACTCAAATAGTAAAAAAACTGCTAAAGGAGCTACAAAAAAGGTAATAAACATGATTACTAAAGAAATTCGTTTAAGAGAGCAAAATAAAAACTTGGTTTTTTAACCAAGTTTTTGTCTTTTCTATCTGTTATAGAATTCAACTACTAATGATTCATTGATATCAGCTGATAATTCAGTTCTTTCAGGATATCTAAGATAAGTTCCTGTAAGTTTTTTATTATCAAATTCAACATATGCAGGTGTTTTTACACCAGCTTCTAAAGAAGCTTTGATTGCTGGATGTTCAAGTGAATTTTCTTTAACACTTATAACATCACCAGGTTTACATGAATATGAAGGAATATCAACTTTTGAACCATTAACTAGGATATGTCCATGATTTACAAGTTGTCTTGCACCACGTCTAGTAGTTGAAAGACCCATTCTATATACTAGGTTATCTAATCTAGATTCTAGTAATTTTAAGAAGTTTTCACCATGAACACCTTTTAATTTAGAAGCTCTATCAAATAATCTTCTAAATTGTTTTTCATTTAAACCATACATAAATCTGATTTTTTGTTTTTCTTGTAATTGGATACCATATTCACTAATCTTTTTTCTTCTTCCTGCACCATGTTGTCCTGGAGCATAAGGTCTTTTAGCTAAATCTTTTCCATTTTCTAATGTAGAAAAACCATATCTTCTAGATTTTTTGTATGCTGGACCAGTATATCTTGCCATAATTTTTCTCCTTTCTTATATTTACTATAGTAAAGGACTATTTAACTTATTTAGTAGGGAGTTTAACTTTCTTTCCCTTAGGCAGTTTAAGTTACTAGATTATTATTCTTAAACACATTACTAAACTTTGTTAAATGACTGCCAATCACTACGCATTAGTAATATACACTAAATATATGCAAAAGTCAATTAAATACTACTTTTTTTTAAGTATCAATTATGTTAAAATTGATTATAGAATAGGGTATGGATAGGATGATGCTGAGTGAGTGAATTAAAAGAACATTTTAAAATGGATTATAATATACTTCCAAATATATCAAGTGTAGTACAAGGAAACAAGTACCGTATTACTGTGCTTTCAGAAATTCTTGTTCGTCTTGAATATTCAGAGACTGGTACTTTTGAAGATCGTCCAACTGAACTTGTTATTAATAGAAAGTTTAATCCAATTAAGTTTGAAAAACATGAGGATAATAAATATTTAACAATTAAAACTAAATATTTCACTTTAACGTATCAAAAAGAAATGCCTTTTTTTGGATCAAAAGTTAGTCCAGATCAATATTTAAGAGTTAATTTAAATGATACAGATAAATATTGGTATCCACTTCATCCAGAGGTTAGAAACTTTTTAGGTACTGCTTATTCTTTAGATGGAAGTGATGGACAAGCAAAATTAACTAAAGGTTTATATTCAACGGATGGTTTTGTATCTATTAATGATTCAGATAGTTTGATATTTAATGAAGATGGTTCTTTAGGTAAAAGAACTGATAAACGTGTTGATATTTATCTTTTCATGTATAAACGTGATTTTGGTGCATGTTTAAAAGATTATTTTACTCTAACTGGATATCCGCCTTTAATTCCAAGATATTCTTTAGGTGTTTGGTGGAATAGAAATACTAACTATAATTCTAAAGACTTGGAAAAGTTAGTGTTTAATTTTAATAAACATGAAATTCCTCTTTCAATAATTATGCTTTCTGATAAATGGCATAGACAAAATGATAAAATGAAATCAGGATTTACCTTTGATGAAAAACTTTTCAAAAGGCCAAAGAGAATGGCAGATTATTTACATAGTAAAAATGTTAGATTGGCTGTAAAAGTGAATCCGGTTGAAGGTATAAGTGACAAAGAAGATTATTTTCCAGCTTATATTAAAGGTGCGGGAGTAGAGGGCACTGGCGTAGTTCCTTTTAATGTATTTAATAAAGATGAATTGAGTTCATATCTTGATAATCTAATTCATCCACTTATGAATTATGGAGTTGATTTCTTTTGTATAGATTATAATAACATAAAGGATTTAACGACTTTAAGGACTTTAACTCATTATCATTTTGATGATTTTAAACAACTTGTAAATCGTAGGGGAATAGTTTTAGCAAGAAATGCTTTAGTTGCTTCTCATAGATATCCAATTCATTATACAGGAGAAACTCTAGTTTCTTGGAAGAATTTAGAAATGCTTCCATCTTTTAATAGTACAGCTGCTAATGTTGGATTATCATGGATTTCAAATGATATTGGTGGATATACTGGGGGAACAGAGGATGGAGAACTTTATACAAGATTTGTTCAATTTGGATGTTTTTCTCCGATATTACGTATATCATGTGATCAAGGAAAATATTTTAAAAGAGAACCTTGGGTTTGGGATATTAAAACTCAATCAGTTGTTTCTGAATATTTAAGATTAAGACATGCTTTAATTCCATATCTTTATAGTGAAGCTTATAGATATTCAAGAGTGGGGCTACCACTTATTCAACCGATATATTATAGATATCCAGAAATATATGATGAACCATTGTATAAAAATGAATATTATTTTGGATCTAATCTATTTGTTGCCCCTATAACAAGTAAAAAAGATACTTTAATGGATCGTACAGTTCTAAAATTATTTTTACCAGATGGTGTTTGGTATGACTTTATAAATGGTAAAAGATATGTTGGTGGAAAACGTTATACAACATTCTATAAGGAAGAGGATTATCCTGTTTTTGCTAAAGCGGGAACAATTATTCCTTTAGCTATTTTAGATAGAAATGATTTAAATGATACTAATCCACCAAAGAATATGGAAATTCAAATATTTCCTGGAGCATCAAGCAACTATGAGATGTATGAAGATGATGGGCTTTCATCATTATATGAACAAGGTTTTTACCTTTTGACTAGTATAGATTATACGTATCAAGCAAATAATTTTACAGTTATTATTAGACCAGTTGCTGGTAAGAGTGGAATAATAACTGATATGCGTTCTTATAAAATACGTTTTAGAAATACGAAAGAACCTGAAGAAGTTTCTATTCATTGTGGAGAAGAGTCAATAAGTACATATAATTCATATATTGATGACTTAGATTACGTAATTGAGTTACCACCACTTTCAACTCTTAAACAAATAACAATTAATTGTAAGGGTAAAGATATTGAAATAGATGCTTTAAGACTTATTAATGATGATATTGATTCTATCTTAAGTGATTTACCAATAGAAACTAAAACAAAGGATATGCTTGGAGAAATATTATTTAGCAATCTTGATGTTAAACAAAAGAGAATTAGAATCAGAAAATTAAGAAAATATAAATTAAATCAAAGATATATTAATTTGTTCTTAAAGTTACTGGAATATATTGCAGAAGTGTAATGCTTCTCTTTTTTTTATTTAATATTTAAATAATATAAAGAAAAATTTTACACATACTAAAAACAGAATATTTACTATACAGCAGATAAATTGCATAATTTAAGTATAATAAGTGTGCAATAAAAGAATGGTGTGTGTAATGTGTGTGTAATTTATGAAAAAGAAGAGTGCGATAATATTTGCAATTTTAATAATGTCCATTGAATTTGCAGCAATCTCACCTGTTCTTGTTGACTTTTCAAATAATTTCTATACAGGAATAGGTATGGTTACTAGTGATGGTCATATAAGCGATTCTTATGCAAATAGTGATTTAGGAGTTCGTCCTGTAGTTTCTCTTGCAAACGGCACCCTTATAAATTCTAATGGAGATGGAACAAGTACAAAACCATATGTAGTAGATTAATGATTTTTTAGATAACTTCGGTTATCTTTTTTATTGTCTTTTGATGTGAATATAAATCACTACTAAAAGAGATAAAATGTATGATATGTTTTAACTGTAAAAAAATATGTTGTTGGAGGTAAAGTATGAAAAGTGCAGTTAAAGTGGTTAACTTAAACAAAAATTATTATGTTCATAAAAATATAATTAAAGTATTTAAAAACCTAAACTTAAATTTTTATTATGGAAAGATGTATGGGATTATAGGTCATTCTGGTTGTGGAAAGTCAACTTTAATAAAAATTATTGGGTTATTAGAAAACTATGATTCTGGAAATATTTTTATTAATAATAAGGATATAAGTAAAACAAGTTTAAATGATCAAGCAAAATTAAGAAACGAAAAAATTGGTTTTGTATTCCAAGATTATTTATTAGATGATTATTTAAATGTTTATGATAATATTTTACTTCCAACATTGTTAAATAGAAAAAATAATAAAAGTAATATTATTGAATTGGCTAAAACATATGGAATTGAAAATAGATTAAAACATTTTCCAAAAGAACTTTCTGGAGGAGAACAAGCACGCGTTGCTCTTATTAGAGCTATAATAAATGATCATGATATTATATTGGCAGATGAACCAACTGGAAATTTGGATGGAAAAAATGAAATTCTTGTTTTAAATAATCTAAAAAAAATTGCTAGAAATGGAAAATGTGTTATTGTTGTCAGTCACTCTAAAGATATAGAAAAATATGTTGATGAAATAATTGATTTGGAAGGAGAACTTTAGGATGTATTTCGGTTATGTAAGAAAACATATATTAAATTGGAAAAATTTTATCTTATTTTTAATCTTTTTATTTACTAATTTAGCTATTTTATTATCAATAAGTGTTGGATATACTTTTACTTTGTTAAAACAATCATATTTTTATAAATATAGTGGGTTTAGAACTATCATTGCTGATTCTAATGATATTAATAATTTGAAAAAAATAAATCATGTACTTGCTGTAGAAGATGCAAAGTATAGAAATCCTCTAACTTTTTCTTCTAAAGACTTCGATTCAGATTTAAAAGGTGAAATTTTAATTAATGCTTTGATATCTAAAGAAGATTTAAAAATAAAAAGAGGTAAGATGATAAAAAATGCTAATGAAGCTATATGTTCAGATATTTTCTTTCCATATGAAATAGAGGTAAGAAACGGAAAAACTATTTTTAATAAAAGTAGAATCATGAGTGGTAAATCGATATTAAATAAGAGTTTTAGTATATATGAAAATGATGAAAAAATAGCGACATATGATATAGTTGGTACTTTTGATACTAAAAAAACGATGAATGCTTTGAATTCTTGTTATATATTAAAAGATGATTTTGAAAAAATTATTCAAGATGAAAGTGACTTAAATCAATCTATTTCAAATAGTAATGAAAGTGGTTCTATGCTATTAGTTGATAAATATGAAAATGTAGAAAAAGTTTTAAAAAGCCTAGAAAAAGTAAATATTTCTTATTATGTTGTATCAGAACTTAATGAAGGATATATCAAAATTCTTACTTATTTTCCTATATTTGCTTCAATAATAATCTCTCTTTTATTTATGATAGTTTTAGAATCATTTTTGTCAAAAAAAATAAAATATAGATCAAAGTGTAATGCAATTTTAAAGTCTATTGGATTTGAAAATAGAAAAATTGAAAATATAAATATTTTAGAAAACGTTATATTATTTTTTATTTCATTTTTGATTTCAATTATTTTATACTTAATTTTATTCTTTTATATAAAAAACGTTTTGCTTGCGGAATATATTTATGATGGAACTTTTATACCTTTTTCTATCGTTCCAATTATTCTTTCATTTATTTTAGAAATTATTATAATTCTTTTGGTAAATAAAAGAGTATTGCGTCTTAAATTAAATAAAAGTGTAGAGGAAATTCTTTTATGAAATATTTAGTATTCTTTAAAGAGACTTTTAATAAAAAATCTACTGTAAATTATTTTTTTATTATATTTTCTCTTTTTGTAATTATTGATGTTTCATTTATGTTTTATAAATATAGTGGAAAGATTCTAAATGATAATTATAATAATTCGTACTTCTTGTTAGAACTTGATACTAAAAATAAAATAAATCTTATAGAAAATTATAGTAATATTGATGTTTATCAAAAATGTATTTTTGATGAGAATGATATTATTGTTGAAGATGAACCTAGTAAATATTTTCCTAAAAATGTAAAACGAATTAATAAATTAGAATTTGCAAAGTATAAGTTTGATAATAAATATATCATTACATTAAAAAAATGGAAAGATTATAATGATTTTTGCGATTTGTTGATTAAAAATGGGATTGATTATGATTTTTATATAGTAAAGAAAAATGAGTTGAATTTTGAAAATTATTATAAATATTTCATTTATGTTTTGTTTATTGTATGTTTTATATGTTTATTAGTTTTTGTTATTAGTATCATCAATATTTTAATTGATGAAAAAGAATTTTGTAGAATTTTATATATGGTAGGATATAACTATCATTTGATTAATTTTATGACAGTTATAAAAATATTTGTGTTTATGCTATTGTTAGTTTTGATAAATTTGTTGCTTCAATTAACTTTAAATTATTTTTTAAAGTTTTTTGATTATTCAATGATGCTTACAAATATAGCTATCTTAATTTTATCGATTATAATAGCAATGTTTTGGATAGTAGGAAGGAGTATTAAAAAGAAATGTGCTTTTATAATCAATATTGCAGTAAATCATGTATAATAATATTAAATTAATTTAATTATTAGGTGGTGACTATATGGATGCAAAGATAATAGGTAATTTAATCAAAAAATTAAGAGAACAGAAAGGTTTAAGCCAGTATAAATTGGCTGAAGCACTTTTTGTTGATAGAACTGCAGTAACCAAATGGGAAAATGGAAAAACAATTCCAAGCGTTGATATGCTATTAATGATTAGTAACTACTTTAATATTTCAATAGGTGAACTTGTTTATGGAAGTCTGAAGAATAATGAAAACGATGAAAAAATAAAAAAATATCCAGCTGAATTATTACATGAAAAACATAAATTAAGAAAAAATTTAGCAATTGTAATATTTTTCTTGATAATTATATCTTTATTATTTTTTTTCTATTATTTTTTAACTACTTATAATTCAATAAAAATTTATAAAGTTAGTTTAAAATCTGATTCTATTGAACTTGCTGATAGTTATTTTATAAAAACTAGAGAAAAAGCATATCTTAATATTAACTTTGTTAATAATGATTTGAATATTGACAAAATTAAAATTTATTATTTAGATAAAAATAAAGAGAAGATAATTATAAATAGTAATTATAATAATAACTTTACTATAGTAGATTACTATGGCTATTCTGAATATTTTGATTTTAAGAGAATAACTTATATTTTAAATAATATGTATCTTAAAGTCTCTGAAGATAAAAAAGATTACGTTTTGAAAATCAATTTTAAACAAGAATATTCTAATTCAAAATTATTTTTATTTAAAGATAAAAAATCTACTGATGAAATAGAATTAGATGTAACTACTTCTCACTTTGATTATCAAAACAATATGTTTGAAAAGATTTGTAAAAACAACAATTGTGCGATGGACGTAAAATATAATCAAATATCATATAATTTATTTTATGATAAAGATACAAGAGAGGTTGTTTTATATAATTTAAAAGATGGCATAATGTATGAGTATAATATTGAATATGAAACGTTTAATGTTTCAAATAAAGCTTCAAATTATAGTTATATGGTATCTGATAAAGAATGCTTGCAGAACAACTGTGATTCTTATGAAAATGATTATGAATTGTTTTGGAATATAATAAATAATTCAATTAAAAATTACTAGCAATACCTGAGAGTTTTTTTAAATTATATAAATTCTTTTTATTCTAAAATTATAGAATATATTATTTCTTTATGTTATAATTAATTAAGAATAGGAGTATGAGTGTATGTCTGGTGATTTTAATACATTACTAACAATTGGTTATGCGATTATTACTTTAGGCGTAGTTATAAGTGTAATTATTATAATTATTAGAAACATAAAAAATCAGTTCAATAATACTCTTGATAACTTGGAAAGAAGTAAAAACTTAATTATAAGCGGTTCTATTTTAAGTGAACTTAATAAAGTTGAGTCCTTAATAAATAATAAAGATCTTGAAGTTAAGTTTAATTATTGGAAAAGTGTTTTTAAAGAACTAAAAGATAAAGATGTTATAAAGATAAGTGATGAGCTTTTACAAGCTGAAGAAAAAGTTAATAAAAAGAAATATAGAGAAGCTAATGAATATTTAACTAATGTTGAGTTTGATATTTATATTGCTAAAAGTAAAGCAAGTAAACTTTTAGATGATATTCAAGAGATAACTTTATCAGAAAAGAAAAATAGGGAAATTGTTACTAAATTAAAAAGTGAATATCGTAATATATTTTTACATTATAATAATGGTAATAATAAAGATGATTATTCTTTAATACAAGTTCCTTTAGAACTTCAATTTGAAAATGTTGATAAACTTTTTTCAGCTTTTGAACTTGCTATGGAAAATAATGTTTATTCAGAAGTTGGTAAAATTGTTAAAGCTTTAGATGACACAATTGGTAACTTAAAAATTGTTATTGAAGAGGCTCCATCGATTATTCTTTTAGGTAAAAATCTGATTCCTAAAAAAATAGAAGAAGTTAGTAAAATCAATGAAAAGATGAAAAGTGAAGGATATAATCTTGATTATTTAAAGATAGAATATAATATAAATGAATCAGAAAAGAAAATTGCTGATATTTTTGATAGATTAAATGTTTTAAATCTAGAGGATTCTATATTTGAACTTAAAACTATAATGGATTATTTTGATAGACTTTATTCTGATTTTGATAAAGAACGTGTTGCTAAAAAGATGTTTGATGATTATATTAGAAGTGTATTAATTAAGTGTAAAAAATTAAAGAAAATTGTTAATAACCTTTCTAGTAAAATTGATGATATTAAATATAGTTATGATTTAACTGATGATGATGTTCATATTATAAGTGAAATAAAATCAGAAATAATAGAATGTGAAACAATGTATGATAATCTTGTTAATAAGTTTAGAGAAAAGAATACAGCTTATTCAAGACTTACAAAAGAAATGGAAAATATTAATGCTAAACTTTTAAAAGCTGAAGATAAGCTTGACTATACTTTAAGAAGTTTAGGATCTTTAAAAGAAGATGAAATACGTGCTCATGAGCAACTTGATGAAATAAAAGTTATATTAAAACAAACTAAAAGTCACATTAATTCATTTAAGCTTCCAGTTGTTCCAAAAAATTATTATGTAGAACTTGATGAGGCTAATGAAGCTGTTCGAGATATGGTTTTAGAACTAGAAAACCAACCAATTTCAATAAAAACTTTAAATACAAGAGTAGATACAGCTAGAGATTTAGTTTTAAAGGTGTATAATACTTCTTTAGAGATTGTTAAAACGGCATCAATGGCAGAAAATGCAATTGTTTATGGAAATAGATATCGTGCAATAAATTCAAATATCAATAATGGTTTAATAAAGGCTGAAAGAGAATTTAATAAAGGTAATTTTAAAGAAAGTTTAGAATATGCGATTAATTCTATAAATGTGGTTGAGCCAGGAATTCATAAACGTTTATTAGATGCTTATAAAAAAGAAAGAGATATGGTGAAGTAGGAAATGGTTTATTTAGATTATTCAGCAACAACTCCAGTGCTTCCAGAAGTACTTGATAGTTACAATAAGGTTACAGAAGAATATTTTGGAAATCCAAATAGTTTACATAGTTTAGGGGTTAAAGCTCATGAGCTTTTAGAAAGTGCAAATAAACAAGTAAGTGAACTTTTAAATATTAAAGAAGATGAGTTCTTTTATACTAGTGGAGCAACCGAATCAAATAATTTAGCTATTATTGGAGCGGCTTTAACTTATAAAAGATATGGAAATAGAATACTTGTTTCAACAATGGAACATCCAAGTATTTATGGAATATGTAAACATTTAGAGAAACTTGGATTTATAATTGATTATGTTAATGTTACTAATGAAGGTGTAATCGATTTTGATGATTTAAAAAATAAAGTTACTAAAGACACTATTTTAGTAAGTATTTGTGCAGTTAATTCTGAAGTTGGAGCAAGACAACCATTAAAAACTGTTAGACAAGTTATAAGAAAAAATAATGAGAATTGTATTCTCCATAGTGATATGACTCAAGCGATAGGTAAAGTTAATATTAATATTAATGATGTTGATTTAGCTACTATTAGTAGTCATAAGATATATGGGCCAAAAGGTATTGGACTTTTATATAAAACTAGAGGACTTGTGTTAACTCCAATTTTATATGGACATGATGATTCCTTAGTTCCGGGTACGCCTCCGCTTCCTTTAATTGTGTCGTTTGCTAAAGCATTAAGACTTGCCTTAAAAGATATAAATAAAAAAGAAGAAACAGTAAAAAAATATTATGATAAGATTGTTGAACATATGGAAAACTATCCAAGAATTGTTATCAATTCAAGTAAATATTGTATTCCACATATTTTAAATATTAGTTTAATGGACATAAAACCGGAAACATTTATTCATGCACTAGAAAAAGATGAAGTTTATGTTTCTAGTAATACAGCTTGTTCTAAAGGAAAAAAGAGTGAATCTGTTTATCAAATGACTCATGATGATAAAAGAAGTGAAACAACAATTAGAATAAGTATTTCACCATATACAATGCCAAGTGAGATAACTGAATTCTTAGAATCTTTTGATAAACATTATAATGAACTTATAAAATTAAGTGAGTAATAATCTGGACAATTAAGAGAACCTGTGATATATTCTTTCTACATAAGTGATTATGTTATGCAAAAATGCATATAATATTAATGTTACTTAGGTAACAAAAAAGTGAGTGAAGTCAGCTCTATAAGTGGCAACGAAAAAAGTGGATTAGAAGTAGTTCTAATCCACTATTTATATGGAGGAATAAATGTACAGAAATTTAAAAATTGTAAAAGTTGATTATCGTTATTGTGATTACTTAAGAAAATTTGATAATAAAGTTGCTTATAATGCTGGTAATAAAGAGTTAAGACCTTTTATTGGAGTGTTATTTGAGATTGCAAATATGAAATATTTTGTACCATTATCAAGTCCTAAAGAAAAACATTCTCGCTTATAAAACACTTTAGATTTATTGAAAATAGATGGTGGAAAATTTGGTGTTATTAATTTTAATAATATGATCCCAGTATATGAAAATAACTATGAAGAACTTGATTTAAATGATGTAGGAACAACTCTAAAGGAGCAACAACGTATGAATTTGTTACAAAATCAACTAAGATGATTAAATTCAAATAAAAAAGTGATATATTTAAAATCAAAGTTGTTATATAAATTATATAAAACTTGTAAATTACCTAATAATGTTAAAATAAGATGCTGTAATTTTCCGCTTTTATAAAACAAATGCAAAGAATATAGTGAAAAATTTTAATTAAATAAAGACTTTTTATTAGAAATTTGATACAATTTTTATAGATTTGAAGGTGTTAAATATGGATAAAATTATATTAACTGGAGATAGACCTACTGGTAGACTTCATATTGGTCATTATGTTGGGTCTTTAAAAAGAAGAGTTGAACTTATGAATGAAGGGGATTATGATAAGTTTTATATTGAGATAGCTGATGCTCAAGCTTTAACTGATAATTACGATAATCCTGCTAAGATTAGAGAAAATGTACTTGAAGTTGCGATTGATTATTTATCTTGTGGAATTGATCCAAATAAAGTAACAATATTTATTCAATCAGGAATTCCAGCATTATGTGAACTAACATTTTATTATATGAATTTGGTAAGTTTAACTAGGTTAGAGAGAAACCCAACTGTTAAAAGTGAAATTAAAATGCGTAAATTTGAAAGCATTCCAACAGGATTCTTAACTTATCCAATAAGTCAAGCTGCTGATATAACTGGTTTTGATGCAACGATTATACCTGTTGGTGAAGATCAACTTCCAATGATTGAACAAACTAGAGAAATTGTAAGAAGTTTTAATTCTATTTATGGAAAAACTTTATATGAACCAAGTGCTGTTTTACCAGAAAATGAAACTTGTAATAGACTTCCAGGTATAGATGGTAAAGCAAAGATGAGTAAAAGTTTAGGAAATGCGATTTATATTTCTGATAAATCTGAAGTTATTAAAGAAAAAGTAATGAAGATGTATACTGATCCAAATCATATAAATATAAGTGATCCAGGAAAAGTTGAAGGAAATATGGTATTTACTTATTTAGATGCTTTTGCTAGGGATGAGGATTTTTTGGAAAATGCTTCTGAATATAAAAACTTGGATGAAATGAAGGATCATTATAGACGTGGTGGTTTAGGAGATGTTAAGATTAAAAAATTCTTAATAAATGTTTTAAATCGTGAATTTGCTCCTATAAGAGAAAGACGTGCTTACTTTGAAAATCATATTGAAGAAGTAATCGAAATACTAAAAAATGGTACAGAAAAAGCAAAGAATGATGCTGATGAAGTGTTAACAAGAGTAAAAAAATCAATGGGTATTAATTATTTTGATGATGATACTTTTATTGATATCTATAAAAATAAATATAATAAAGAATAAGATGGGATTATATGAATAAAGATTTTAAATATATTTTAATGATTATAATAAGTGTCATTTGTTTAAGCGTTGGTCTTTTGATGTTTAATGTTAAAAGTTCTAAAAATGTGAAAGTAACTTCAACAACGACAACAACTAAGATTGTAGTAGAAGAAAATCTAAAAAAAGATAAAATTATTGTAAATGGTGTTGAAGAAGAAATAGTTTTAAAAACTTATGTCGCCTATGATATTTTTAAAATAGATATTGATGTTAATAATTTTGAAATGATGAAATTAAGTAATAATACGTATTATTTAAAGAACTTAAATGATGAAAATATTTATTTGAAGTTTGAAATGATTGATGAAGAGACGTTTAATCGAGAGAATATATCTGATAACTCAAATTATAGTTATTTACATGGTGATAAAATATATTTAAAGGTAACTAAAAATATAGATGAAAGCATAAGTGATGGTGTCCTTAAAAGAATGGATTATATGTTAGCTACATTATATATAAGTTAAAATAGTTTGGAGTGAACGTTTCACTCCTTTTATAATTGCATTTTTTACATTATTTCGGTATACTTTTCTATGAAGAGGTGGAATTTATGAGTAATAAAGAACTTGCAGATTTAATATTTCCAAATATAGATAAAACTATTGAAGATTATGACAAAATGTATCCTGAAAGAAACTTAAAAGAAGGAGCTTTAGTTACAAGATTTGCTCCAAGTCCAACGGGATTTGTACATATTGGTAATTTGTTTCAAGCTTTAACAGATTATTTTTTAGCTAAAAATAGTGGAGGAGTATTTTATTTAAGAAATGAAGATACTGATACTAAAAGAGAAGTTACTGATGCTGTTGATAAAATAATGGAATGTCTAGATTATATTGGACTTAATCCGGATGAATATGAATATAAAGGTGAAATTCATGGAAATTATGGACCTTATGTTCAAAGTGAAAGAAAAGAAATATATCATGCATTTATTAAACATTTAATTGAAATTGGAAGGGCATATCCTTGTTTTTGTTCTGCTGAAGAACTTGATATAATGAGAAAAAAGCAAGAAGCAAAGAAAGCTCAACCAGGTTATTATGGAGCATGGGCTAAATGTAGAGATTTAACGAATGAAGAAAGAGCTGAAAGAATAAAAAATGGCGAATCTTATGTTATTCGTTTTAGAAGTGAAGGAAATCCAAATAGAAAAATCGAATTTAATGATCCTGTTACAGGAATTATTGAGTTTCCAGAAAACAATAATGATATGGTAATTATGAAGTCAGGAGATATGCTTCCAACATATCATTTTGCACACGTAGTTGATGATCATTTAATGCATACAACAACAGTTGTAAGAGGACAAGAATGGCTTCCAAGTGTACCTTTACATATTGAAATGTTTGATGCTTTTGGCTTTGAAAAACCAAGTTATATTCATAATGCTTTACTTTTAAAACAAGATGGAAATATAAAAAGAAAAATAAGCAAAAGAAAAGATCCAGAAGCTTTAATGAGTTACTATAGTGAAAAAGGATATCCAGCTTCAGCTATAATTGAATCTTTAATGACTATATTAAATAGTAATTATGAAGAGTGGAGAGATAATCATCCAGATGCATCATTTTTAGAGTTTGATTTTGATCCAAAGAAAGTTGGAACAAGTGGAGCTTTATATGATTTAGAAAAACTTGATAACATATCTAAAAATATAATTTCAAAGATGAGTGCAACTGACTTATTTGAAAGACTCTTAAAATATACAGAAGAATATGATGTTGATTTCAATAAACTTTTGAGTGAAAATAAAGATTATACAATTAGTATTTTAAATATTGAAAGAGAAATAGAAAAACCTAGAAAAGATTATGCATGTTTAAGTGATATTAAACCAAATATTTATTATATGTTCCCTGAATTATTTAAAGCTGAAAATTATGAATGGGGACGTGTTACAGAAATAGATGAAATAAAAAATATTGTTAACACTTACATAGATAAATATTATGATGCTTTAGATGATAAAGATACTTGGTTTAATAAAATCAAAGGGTTAACTGATGAATTAGGTTATGCTTCAAATATGAAAGATTATAAGAAGAATCCAGAAATGTATAAAGGAAATGTTGCTGATATTTCAACAGTTATAAGAGTTTCTTTGACTACTAAATCTCGTACTCCTGATTTATATGATATTATGCGTATCTTAGGAGTTGATGAAATAAAGAGAAGAATAAATTTATTATAGGAGATGTCTATGAATAAAAAGAGGATACTTACACTTGTTATAGTTATTTTATTAGTAATAGTTTGTCTTCTTTTCTTTTTGAAAGTTGGTAAAAAAACTGTAAATAAGAGTTTCTATGAATTAGAGTTAGATGCCGATTATGCTAATAGTTTGATGTGGACATATACTTTTTCTAAAGATAATATTATTGAAGTTAGAGATTCAGAATATATAGAAAAAGATAATGGTAAAGGAGTTCAACATTATGAATTTATTGGAATAAATAAAGGAAGTGTTGTTGTAACTTTTAAATATCAAAAAGATGGTTCAAATGAAGTATTAGATACTAAAAAGATAACGTTAGTGGTTGATAAGAATTTAAACATAAAAAAGAAATAGTTTTCACTTTATATTAAAAACTTAGCTATTTATTTAGTTAAGTTTTTATTTTGAATAAAATAAGCAAATTATCCTCATTATAAATGTGAGGTGAGAAATATAAAAAAGATTGTAGAAATAAACGGTATAAACACGAATGATTTAAAAGTATTAAGCAAAGAAGAGATGGATGAATTATTTAAAAAATTTAAAGAAGGAGATACCCAAGCTAAAGAAAAAATTGCAACCGGCAATTTAAGATTGGTTCTTTCAATAATAAAAAAATATAACAATGGTAAAAATGATATGAATGATTTATTTCAAATTGGATGTGTTGGTCTTATGAAGGCAATTGAAAATTTTGATTCATCATTTAATTGTCTTTTTTCGACATATGCCGTTCCTCTAATTTTAGGTGAAGTTAAACGATATATAAGGGATTCAAACACTATAAGAGTTACTAGAAGTATAAGAGATCTTGCTTATAAAATCATGAAATATAGGGATTTATATCAAAGTATCCATGGTGTAGAGCCTAAGAATGAAGATATTTTAATGGAACTTGGTATAACAGAATATGAACTTAAGGAAGCATATGATTCTTTAAGGGAACCAATGAGTATATATGATCCTATTTATAATGATGGAGGAGATACCATATATTTGCTTGATCAATTAAAGGATGAAAAATATGACAATATTGATAAAGATTTAATTATATCTTTAAATCGTGCATTAAAATATATTAAAACTCGTGAAAAAAATATTCTTATAAGTAGGTATATAGTTGGCAAAACTCAAATGGAATTAGCTTCTGAATTAGGTGTTAGTCAGGCACAGATATCAAGAATAGAGAAAAATGCCATAAATAATGTGAAAAAATATATCAAATAATGTATAATAGTCTCAAGTGAGGTAAGTTATGAAGTATTTGAATTTTAAAAACGATTATACATTGATAAAGACTGATAAAATAGATACAGTTGTTTTTCAGTTCTTTTTTCCGGTTAATCATGTTAAAGGTGAAGGATCTTATGTTAAGATACTAAATGATATAATAACTCAAACAAGTGGAAAGTATCCAGATAATGTTGAATATAATAAAGCTAGAATTAAAAATGGAGTAATTAGTAATAGATTAACTTCAAAATCTATTGGTTCAACATATTTTTTGAAATATGATTTTGAAATACCAAGAGAAAATTTAATTAAAGATTATAGTATTGAAGAAGCATTTTCTTTTGCAATAGATTCTTTGATGAAACCTTTTATTAAAGATAAAAAATTTGATCAATCTCAATTTGATTATGAAAAGAATTACTTAATTAGAGCTGATAAAATGTCTGATGAAAACATAGATTCATCTAATAATAAAAAATTATGGGATATAGTTGATAAAGAAGAATTAACAGGATTAACGAGTGAACACTATAAAGAAGCGTTAGAAAAATTAAATAATGAAAGATTATACGAGTTATATTTAGAAAATATTTTTAATAATAAACCATTTATATATGTCTATGGAAATATAGAAAAAGAGTCTTTGGATAAGTTATTTGATAAATATTATCCTTTAAGTAAGAAAAAAATAGACGTTGAAAAAAACTATATGACTTTATTACCAATTGTAGATGAAAAAAATATTGAAATACCAACTAAATTTAATCAAACTGAACTTGTTATGGTATATCAAGTTGAAGTTACAGAGAATAATTACTTTAGATTATCTCAATTAAACGACTTTTTATCGTCTAAAGAAAATAATTTAATATTTAAAACTTTAAGAACGAAGCATAATTTAGTTTATCATGCAGGAACACATACTAGAGCAAGATCGGGAATATTATTTGTTGATGCTTTGATACAAGATAAAAATATAGATGCAGCTATTAAGTTAGTAAATGAGGTATTTGAGAGTTTAAAAGATAAAAAATTTTTAGCTGAGTGTTTAAGTAAAGCTCAAAAATATGTTAGTTATGATTTGTTGGTTGAAGAGGATGATTTATTTAATGAGATAGATAAGAAAATTAATGATGATTTAGAATTAAATGGTTTATCTAAAACGGCAAAATTGTATGAAGAAACAACTGTTGAGGATATGCTTGATTTTATTCAAAATGTAAAGCATACAAGTACAATTATATTTAGAGGTGTAGGAAATGATAAAAACAACGATTAAAAAACTAAAAAATGGTCTTACAATGGTTTTAGTTGAAGATAAAAATAAAAATCAAACAACAGCTGTTTTGACTGTCAAATATGGAACAAAAGTAAGTCATGTAAAAGTTTTAGATGAGATTATTGAAATTAAGCCAGGACTTGCTCATTTACTTGAACATACTTTAATAGAAAATAGTATTTATGGTAATGTTTCAGCTTACTTCAATAATAACTATGTTAATTATAATGGATTTACTTCTTCAAAAACTACTTATTTTCCAATTAAAACTATAAAAGATTTTAAAAAACATTTAAAAGTGTTATTAGATTATATAAACGTTATAGATTTTAATGAAGAAAAATTGGAAGAGATAAAAAAACCAATCGTTGATGAAATCATTAGAAGTAAAGATAGAAGTTATTATAAGTTTAATGAAGTTGTTTCTTCAATGGCTAATAATAAGACAAAATTTGTCGGAAATTTAGGAGAAATTGATGACGTTTTAAAAATAAGTGTTCAAGAATTAAAACGAGTTCATGAGATTATGTATCAACCAAGCAATCAAATACTTTCTATAAGTGGAAACTTTGATACTGATGATATATTAAAATATGTAGAAGATTTATATAATGAGTATAATATTCCGGTTATAGAATATCAAATATTGGATGAAGAGGACACTTGTGAGTATGAAAGAAATGAAGTTACTATTATAGATGAAAAGTATGATCCTATTTGTTCATTAGAATATAAAATAGATTTAAGAGGATTTACAAAGGAAGAAAGATTAAAAATTGATTATTATATTTCATATTTTTTTACATATAATTTTTCTGATAGCTCAAAAACTTATAAAAAAGTTAAAGATGAACATTTATCTGCATTTTCATTTTCTTGTTCAAAAGATTTTATTACAAGAGATGTTTTACTAGTTAGGGTTGTAATAAATTCAACTGAATATGATAAGATTAAAAGCATTATTCAAGATGTTTTTAATAATATTTATATGGATAAGGAATATTTTGAATTATGGAAGAGAGAAAGCTTAATTAATATTATCAAAAGAGAAAAGAATCATAATTTAATTAGAAAAAGTCTTACAAATAATATATTGGATTTTGATATTTATTATAATGAAGGAATTGATTTTATAGAAAGTATGAGTTATGAAGAAATGAAAAACTTAATAGAGAGAATGGACTTCAGTAATTATTTGTTTGCTAAAGAACTTAAAGATGTAAATGAATAGACAAATAGTATTCTTAAGAACTTATCTTATGATATAATTGATTCATGGGGAAAAGATATACTCTAAAAAATAGAAAGAAGTGAATTTATGGGATTATTAAGAGCAACAACTGGTTCAATATCTCAAGTTGTTGGAGATCAATTTAAGGAGTTTATTACACCTGCTACAAGTGATAAAACTGTTTTAGTTCAAAAAGGAGTTGTTAATCACGGAAGTGGGAACTCAAATCCAACTGAAGGTATTATAACTAATGGAAGTAAAATTGTTATACCTGAAGGATATGCAATGATGATTGTTGATAATGGAGCAATTAAAGAATTTAGTGCTGAAGCTGGAGAATTTATCTGGGATCAATCAAGTGAGCCAAGTGTATTTGAAGGAGGATTCTTTAAAGGAATAGGGGATTCAATTAAGAGAATCGGAAATCGTATTACTTTTGGTGGACAACCTGCTCATGATCAAAGAGTTTATTATGTAAATCTTCTAAACATTACAGGAAACAAATTTGGTTCTACTAATACAGAAACAATTTTTGATCCAGTTTACGGAAGTGTTGAAATTACTTTCTTTGGAGAATATTCATTTAAAGTAGTGGATCCAACTATTTTAATAACTAATGTTTTAGGTTCAATGCCTAAAGATGAAGTAAGCGTTGAAGAAGTAGTTGGTGGTCAATTAAAGATGGAATTTACAAGCAATGTTTCAACTTGTATAGCTGATTTAATGACATCTAATAATATTTCATTTAATACAGTTCAAAAGTATAAAAATGAAGTAGTTAAAGTAATGAACAATTTACTTGATGAATCTTGGGTTAAACAATATGGTTTAGAAATACAAGATATGGCACTTAATATTAATGCAAGTGATGAATCTAAAGCAATTATTAGAGAAGTTGATGCAGAAATATCAAGAGAAAAACGTCGTGGAGATATGTATGCAGCAAATCCAAGTGGTATGATGGCTGCTGCTACTGCTGATGCAATGGTTAATGCTTCTAAAAATGAAAATGGAGCAATGATGGGATTCATGGGAATGAACATGAGCCAAAATGTTGGAGCAAATGTGATGGATAGTGCTAATAATATTACACCAAATCAACCAACTCAAAATGTTAATCCAACAGAAGTTGTTATGAGCAATGTTAAAGTTGAAGAGAAAAAGGAAAATGTTGAAGAAAGTTCAAATATTCCAAAATTCTGTTCAGATTGTGGAACTCCAGTAACTGGTAAATTCTGCAGTTCTTGTGGAAAAAAACAATTTTAAAGGTTAATAAAAATGTCTTCGGACATTTTTTTTTGCTTTTTCAAAGTATAAGTGATATATTAGTTCCCAAAAGGAAGAAGTCTATGTTATGTGATTATATTAATTTAGCTCAAAATATAAGAAATAGTTATTTAGTTAGAACTTTGAGCTCAAAAAAGGAAGATTTAGAACTTATTAATTATGAATATGCTAATGCATTAACAAAAAAATATGGTTTTAATGGGAAAGTTGATATGATTAGATTTTTCACAATTAACTTTGATGAAGAAAAAGAGTTTAGAAACTTTTTAGAGATTTTATTGTTAAAAACTATAAGTGATGGAAATTTCAAAGAAGGTATAAGTGTTGATGAGTTAGGAGAACCTTATTTTTATCTTAGAAATTTGGTTTTAAAAGAAGAACTTAAGAATAAAAATAATTTAGAACATTTGCTTGTTAGGTTTCCAAAGTATCTTTGGTATTTAGATGATGATATCATTAATAATGAAGAAACTATAGATATTTTAGTAGAATTGATTGTTTTAGGTTTTAATGCTATAGAAGAAACAATTAATGAGATGCTTTATAGAGAGATGAAAACGATTCAAAATCCTGGAGAAAACATTATATTAAAGTGTAAAAAAGCCAAGACTTTACAAAAAGTGTTAGCTCAAGTATCTAATCTTAAGTGACATAATTTGTCATTTTTTTTGTTTTATCTTTGTTAGAATATTAAAAAAGTTATAGAGAGGAATTAGAATTATGGAAGGATTATTAAAAGATATTGAAAATATGGATTATTATCAAACAAGTAATCTACTTAAAAGTATGGGAGATATGGATGTGATTGTTAATAGAATATTAACTAATAGAATTAAACATTTAACTAGTATATCATCTTCATATGAACAATATGCAAACGATATGAACCTAATTAAAAGTGTTGCATATGAAAAAATAGAAGAAGGAGATTATGAAGAAGCATTAAATATATTTAAAAGTGCTTATCATGAATTTAAATATGTTGAATTACTTTATTATATTGGTAAAATGTACTATAAACTTCATAGAACAAATAAATCTACAGAGTATTTTAGAAGATATATTTTATTTGGGGGATATTTAAAACTTGATAAGGTTATGCATTATTTGGCTTTAAATTATATAAATTATAATCCTTATGAAAGTCAAAGCTTTTATAGTTCATCAAAAAAATATGCTTTATTATATGGGCATACATTTACTGATAAAAGATTTGAAAATTAAGAGTGAATAACTCTTTTTTTTGTTCATTTTATTTTGCTTATGTATAAAAAATAAAAAAATTTTGAAAACTTTGTGTAAACCCACCAAAATGACTTGAAAATCGGATGGTATTATAAAAATAAAATAATAGAAAGTAGGGAAATAATATGAAGAAGAAAAGTATGCTTATAATAGCAATATTACTAATGAGTATTGGATTTGCAGCAATCTCAACAACTCTAATAATAAACGGAAATGCTAAGGTAAGCGAAAACAATGAAGATTTTAGTGTAATCTTCACAGCTGCAAGTATAGATGGGAATGATGTATATTCAACAGCAGTAGATGAAACAAAGAAAACAATTACATTTACAACAAGTGAATTAAAAACACTTAATCAAACAAGTATACTAACATATGAAGTAACAAATAATTCAAGCAACTATGATGCAAATGTAACAGTTACATGTGTACCAAAAACTGGAACAACAGCAAAATATACAAGTATCAAAAACAAACTAGAAAATGATGCAACAGTTGTAAAAGCAAAAGAAACATTAAATGGAACATTAACAGTAACATTAGATAAAACATCAATAGAAGAAGTAAGTGAAGAATATACATGCAAGTTAGAATTTAATGCCGTAGAAAGAGATGCGTTAGGAGAAAATATTCCAGATCCAGTATCATTTACAAGTGATTCTTGGACAACAATCCAAAAAGCAGTACAAACCGGAAATACAAGTAAATATAATGTAGGAGATACAAAAGAAGTAGACTTAGGTTCTCTTGGAAAACATATGGTGCGTATCTCAAATATGAGTGCATGTACGACCGAAACAAGTGAGACAGCATGTGGATTCGTAGTAGAATTTGCAGATATAATAACAAACCAAAAATTTAATAGCACAGCAACAAATGTAGGAGGATGGAAAGATTCAGAAATGCGTACGTATGTAAATAGTGCAATATATAATGCCCTTCCAATTGAATTACAAAATGTGATAACAACAACAAAAGTAATATCAGGACACGGAAGTACATCAGGAGAAACAAATTTTGAAACCCAAGACAAATTATATTTGTTAAATGCTCAAGAAGTTTGGAATGGTAATAGTTATGATACATCAGTAGGAACATCAAGACAATTAGATTATTATAAAAATCAAGGAGTAACAACAAGCAGTTATGCAGGAGCAAAAAAACAATATAACGGAAGTAATTCATATTGGTGGCTTCGTTCGGCTATTTCTCGCAATGCCAACACCTTCCTTCTTGTCGACAGCGGTGGCATTTGGGTCTCCGGCAGTGCGATCAACTCTAATGGGGTCTCTCCAGCTTTCCGAATCGCATAAACAATGCAGATATAGAAAACTGTAAAATGAGATGAACTTAAGTGGAGATGCACAAATCAATTAGAGAAGTTATTTATAAAATTTATCGCTATCAAAAAATATTAGAAGAAGAGATATATAATCATCATGATTGTGTATCTTTTTTATTTTACAAAATAATTGAAAATAGTTTAGTAATGATTTATAATTATGATTAGAATAGAAGAGGAGAGGTTAAGATGAAGAAAAATGGATTTATTGCAACAAGTATTCTTTATTCAATATTCTTGGTGTTCCTAACTCTTTTCTTAGCTTTAATTTTAGCTTATCTTCATAACCAAATATTATTACAAAAGATTAATGATGCGGCAAAAAGTAATTTATTAAAAATAAATAATACTAGAATAAGTGATTTAAATATTGGCGATTATGTCCAATTTATGAATGATCCTAGTATGGGAGAAACGTATAATGATCCAGATCCTGCAAAACATGACCCTTATGAAATAGGTGAAAGTGTTTTAAATCAAGAAGCCAAATGGATTGTTGCTGATATTAAAACAAATGGTAATATAAAAACTTATTATTTCTTGAGTGAAATTGATGCATCAAAATTGGATGTTCAATTTAAATTATCAACTGACGTTATAAGAAAATATCATACTTTAACTATTGGTATTATTAATGAAATGATTAATTTAAGAAGTTGGGGAAATGAAAACTTATATCAACAATCCCTTCAATTTAAAAACTATACTAGTTTTAAAATGGGTTTTCCTACATCAACTGAACTTATAACTATAAGAAATAATACTAATTTAACTGATGAAGTTAAAAATTCTATTTTTGGAATTGATTCAAATTACATTGTTTATATTGATCAAACAACTGGACCATATACTGCAGGTAATTACTATTACTATCGTATGTATAATTTTACTTTAGCAAACTCTAAAAATGGTGGTATTTTAAATAATTATTGTGGGGGTAATTTTTCAAATGGAAAAGTTAATTATAACTCCAATAATACTTTTGGATATATGAATAAAGTTTGGGATACGGCATCAAACTCTGAATATATTGATTATTGTTCATATGCATCTCCAGTTGCTTATACTCATAAAGTAAGTGATAAAGTGGTTGAAGCAAATGAAACAAAAGATAATGACATTGCTATACTCAACAGTGCTGCTTATAACTTTAGACTTATGCTTGAACTTGGAGTTGATTCCAATAGCAACGTTACTTATGTATCTGGAGGAACAGGATTGAGAACTAATCCATACATAATTATGGATGGGAGAAAAAGCGAATGAAAAAGAATGGTTTTGTTTTTATTGAAACTTTAGTAGTTGTAAGTGTTTTATCATTGACGCTTTTAATGTTATTTGGAAGTTATTCCTACATAATTAGAAAATCAAGAGAAAGAAATGTTTTTGATACAACCGAGATGATTTATAAAACATATTACACAAAACAAATACTTGAAAAAGAATATGGAACTTTAGGAACATATATGAATACTTGTAATAAACCAGGAACAAATGTATATGAATGTCCAATTTCTGGAAATAGATTAACTCAATTAAAACAATCTTTTGAAGTTGAAAAAATATATTTTTTAACTCCAAGTGAAGTTTTAACTAATACAGGTGTTTTAGTTAAATTAGATGCAACAACAATTGATTATATTAAACATTTAGGCAAATACAGCAATACAAGAAGGATGATTGTAAAATATAAGAAAAATTATCAAGATGGTACTTATGAAGTCTTCCATTCTTCTATGGAGGTGTAAAGATGGATAATAAAGGTATGACAATAACAGAACTTCTAGTAAGTATATGTATTATATCGATTGTATTACTTCTATTGTTTTCTCTTTTAATTCAAGTGAGAAGTGAAGATAATAAAAGTTCCATTCAATCAAACTTCATAATCGATCAATCAACAATGATTAAAGCTATTGAAGAGGATGTAACTGACTATGGTGTTAAAAGAGTATCAGCTTGCACTTTATCTGAACAAGGAATTGATAATTCCATTATAGTAAGTGGTTATGAAGACAAATATAAATGTTTAAAAATTGAATATAAAAAAGACTTTTTAAAGTCCAATATAGCTTTCTTATCCATATATAATTATTACACAAAATACGATTATCAAAATGGTAAATATGTTGGTAAAGGTGAAACTTCATGGATGATTTCTTACAAGAGAGGATATTACAAAGAATATAATTTTGATGGATCTCCTAAATATCAATCATTCTTTGCAGATGCTTCAACTATGAAAGAACTTCCTGAAGAAGTTGATTTATCTGATGCTTCAGTTCTTAATTTTACAGCATTAAGTGAAAACATAAATGCTGCTTCATTAGTTTTTCCAATAAAAAATTTAACAGGTGAACATTATGACGTAAACATTGGATTTACTTATACAGGCAATAATTTATTTAAATGTAAAGCTAATAATGCAACTACTAATAAATTTAGATGTAATTGTAGCAGTTCTAATAGTTTATGTAATCAAATATATGAGTAAAGATATAAATAAAGTTAAAATTCTAGAGGTATAAAAGTATTTTGAATCAAACTTAGTTTCTTTTAAAATACTTTTTATTTGCATTATTATACTAAACGATGCAAGAGAAGTGAAAGTAAGCATCAATATATCATTTATTGGACTTACTGTATAAAGTTTTATTCTAGTAAATCCACTAGTTATTTCTAGAATACCGGATATAAATGTTTTCAATATAGGATTTTTAATTGGTACTATATTTGAAAGACTTAAAAAAACAGTTAAAGTTCCTAATATATTAAGAATTGTTTTCATATTCTTTTCAATAGATTTATTTAAATTAAAATCAAAATTGTATGATGTTTTAAGTGGGGATTCACTTACTAAGGCATCCCTTAAAATGAAACTTGTTAAAACATTAGATACCCACATAATTATCAAAACTTTTAGATTACTGAATGTAAGTATTAATATTGGATTAAAAAATATTGTTTGACTTAATATCTTTGTTAAACTGTTTTTATCTATCAATTTAGAATCATACAAATCTTTTAATATTTTCGCATTTGTTGGTGTTGCACCAAAAACAGAAACGATAAATACAAATAAACCATATGGACTAGTTTTAAATATTTTAGAGTAAACATCATAAAAAAAATTAGGTATTTTATCAATTACTCCACTTGCAAGTAAAATATCGCTTAGGATAAGGGTAGGAAAAAGAACCGGGAATAGACTTTTACTCCAAATACTAAGGGCATCCGCAGCTGATAAAACAATTGCATTTTTATTTACAATAAATAGGATAAAAAGTAATAAAGTTAACAATTTTTTCACATTTCACCTCTATAATAATGGTATAATCAAAGTAAGGAGAATAAATTATGCTTAATAAAATGTATGAGTTTTTAAAGGAAAATATTAAATCAATACTTATTATTGTTGTTTTTGTAGTGGCTATTAATTTAAATCTTCCTTTCAGTGTTTATGCTCCAGGAGGAACAATAGATATTTCTAAAAGATTGAATAAGAATTCTAAAACAAGTGTAAATATGACATATGTAAGTTTTGTTGAAGGAAAAGTTCCGGTTTTATTACTTTCATTAATTTTACCAAACTGGGACATTGTAAAAAATGATGACATAAAGTATGATAATGAAGAAATGGCTGACTCACTAAAAAGAGATAGAATCAGTTTATATGAATCCATTAGTAATGCCAAAAGTGTTGCCTATAAATATGTTAACAAACCTTTGAAAATCGAAAAAACTACTTATTATGTAACATATATTAGTCCTTCATCGGATACAGATTTAAAAATTGGTGATGAACTTATAAGCATTGATGGACACGACTTTACTCCGGATATTGTAGATGAGTATCTAAATACTCTTGAAGAAGGTATGAAAGTATCTATAAAGGTTAAAAACTCTGATAAAGAGTATACAAGATATGCAAGTCTTATAAAAGTAAATGATAAAACACTTATTGGAGTAAGCTATGCAAAAGTAAATGACTATAAAGATTCTCTTGAATACAATTACAAAAAAAGTGAATCAGGCCCTTCTGGTGGAGCAATGTTAACTCTTGCTTTAATTCAAGAATTAAATAATGAAACTATTACAAATAAAAAAATATGTGGTACAGGAACAATTGATGAGGCAGGAAACATTGGCGAAATAGGTGGAGTAAAATATAAAATACTTGGAGCAAGCAAGAATAAATGTGATGTTTTTATAACACCAAAAGAAAACTATGAAGAGGCAAAGAAAGTTAAAGAAAAAAATAAATTAAAAATTAAGTTAATTGAAGCAGATAATATAGAAGATTTGATGGAAAAACTATCTTCCTAAAATCTAAAAATTATTATATAATATTTCATTAGATGTAGGTGGTAAAATGGATCGTTTAAGTGTGGATAGAACAAAATTATCTCCAATGATGTTACAATATATGGAGATTAAGGATAGATATCCTGATACATTAATATTTTTTAGATTAGGAGATTTTTACGAATTATTCTTTGAAGATGCTGATGAATGTTCAAGGGAACTAGAGTTAACTTTAACTGGTAAAAATGCAGGTTTAAGTGAAAGAGTACCAATGTGTGGAGTTCCTCATCATTCAGCTAAAATATACATTGAAAAACTTATAAGCAAAGGATATAAAGTTGCGATATGTGAACAACTTGAAGATCCAAAACTTGCTAAAGGTATGGTTAAAAGAGACGTAATTGAAGTCGTAACAAAAGGAACAATGGTTGATTTAGAGTTCTTAAATGAACATGATTTTAACTATATTGGAACTATTTTTGATTATGGATATAACTATTTAATTGTTTATCTTGATTTATCAACTGGTAAAGTATTTGGAATATTTGTTCCTCATAATAAAACTAGTTTAATAAATGAAGTATTAAGTTTAAATTTAAAAGAGATTATTGTTGAAAATAATTTTGATATTGAACTTATAAATATCTTTAAAAATACTTATTCAATATCTATCACCATTAATGATTTATATTTAGAGGACGAATATAAAAGTGTTTATGAAGGAATAAATGATGAAAGAATAGTTAAAGCATTAAAGAATATTATGTATCATTTACATGTAACTCAATTAAAAGATTTATCACATTTATCACATATTGAAATGGTTCAAAAAGATGACTATTTAAATATGGATATTCATACAATAAGAAATCTTGAGTTACTAGAAACTTTAAGATTAAAAGAAAGAAAGTTTTCTCTTTTATGGCTTCTTGATAAAACTAAAACAGCGATGGGTTCAAGAACTTTAAAAAGCTGGCTTATGAATCCTTTAAAAGATGAAACTAAAATAAATAAAAGACTTGATTATATTGAAAGTTTGAATAATAACTTTTTACAAAGAGAAGAACTTATGAGAGATTTATATGAAGTATATGATCTTGAAAGACTAACTGGTAAAGTTATATGTGGTTCTTTAAATGGAAGAGATTTATTACAAATAAAAAATTCAATCAAAGTAATACCTGATATCAATAGAATTCTAAAAGAACTTAAATTTGATATTACTTTAAATACTCATGAGGAATTATTTAAACTTTTAGAAAGCTCTATTTCTGAAGATGCACCAATAAGCATTAAAGAGGGTGGAATAATCAAAAGTGGATATAATGCTGAACTTGATGAACTTAAAAGTATTCGCTCAGGAGGAAAAGATTTTATTTCTGGAATTGAAGCAAAATTAAAAGAAGAAACGGGAATAAATAACTTAAAAGTTGGATACAATAAAGTATTTGGATATTTTATTGAAGTGTCAAAAGGAAATTCAAAACGCGTAAGTGAAGAGTTAGGTTGGGAAAGAAGACAAACTCTAACTAATGCTGAAAGATATATAACTCCAGAATTAAAGGAAAAAGAAGCTTTAGTTTTAAATGCTGAAGAACGTATAATTGATTTAGAATACAATATATTCATGGAAATAAAAGAAAGTGTAAAGGGTGTCCTATTTGAATTAAAAGAAACAGCAACCCTTTTAAGTGAAATTGATTCGTTATGTTCTTTATCTCTTGTAAGTGAAGAACACCATTTAATTAGACCAAAATTCAATAACAATCATAATCTTCGTATAATTGACGGAAGACATCCAGTTGTTGAAGTTGTTAGCAATAATAACTATGTTAAAAATGATGTAATTATGGATGAATCTACATCAACTCTTTTAATAACTGGGCCAAATATGAGTGGTAAATCAACATATATGAGGGAACTTGCAATCATCATTATCATGGCTCAAATGGGTTCTTTTGTCCCTGCTGCTGAAGCAAACTTACCAATATTTGATTCAATTTATACTAGAATCGGAGCAAGTGATGATCTTGTAAGCGGAGAATCGACATTTATGGTTGAAATGATTGAAGCCAAAAATGCAATTGTTAACGCTACAGAAAACTCACTTATCTTATTTGATGAACTTGGAAGAGGAACAGCTACATTTGATGGAATGAGTTTAGCTCGTGCAATTCTTGAATATGTTAATTTAAAAATTAAATGCAAAACATTATTTTCAACTCATTATCATGAGTTAACGGACTTAAGCGATACTATTCCAAGTATCAAAAATGTTCATGTTGATGCCATAGAAGAGGATGGTAAAGTAACATTCCTACATAAAGTTAAAGAAGGACCAATTGATAAATCATATGGTATTCATGTTGCAAGACTTGCTGGTCTTCCAGAAGATTTGTTAAAACGTGCAAGTGAATTTTTGGCAAGTTATGAAAGTCATGAAAAACGTGAAGTATTTGTTCAACAATCTCTTAATTTTGAAGAAAAGCATGAAGATAATAAATTAGAAGAAAAGATAAAAGAGATAGATATCTTAAAAATGACCCCAATGGATGCAATAAATTTCCTATATGAGTTAAAAAATACAATAAAATAGTTGTAATTTTATAAAAATGCATTTATAATTATAAGTGAAGTGCGAAGCATACTTTTATTTTTCATTTTTGGATTATTTATCTATCTAAAATCTTTTTTTTGCACTTCAGATCACATATTAATTTATGTGATTTTTTTTATTTAAAATTGTATTTGTGAATAAAATTTATTATACAAATAAAATAATGTCTATTAATTAAAGACTTTTTATTATATTTTTGATAAAATATAAAAAGGAGGAAAAGTATGGACACAGAAGAAATAAAATATTTTACAGTAAGCCAATATAATCAGGCAATTAAAAACTTTTTAGATTCTAAGGTTGAATGTCAAGTTGTCCATATTAAAGGAGAAGTTTCCAATTATAAAGGACATACTAGAGGACATTTGTATTTCACTTTAAAAGATGAAGAATCAAGAATTAATGCGGTTATGTTTAAAACAAGTGCTTCAAAACTTGATTTTGTCCCGAAAGATGGAGATGAAGTGTTAGTTACTGGAAGAATAAGCGTATACGTTCCAACTGGTGGATATCAAGTATATGTTGAAGAAATGCATTTATCCGGTAATGGAGATTTATTAAAACGATTAGAAGAATTAAAGCAAAAACTTGCTAAAGAAGGTTTATTTAATCAGGAACATAAAAAACCAATACCTAAGTATCCAAGCAAAATTGGTATTGTAACCGCACCAACAGGAGCTGCTATAAGAGATATTCTTTCGACTATAAAAAGAAGATATCCAATATGTAATACAATATTATTTCCTGCTTTAGTACAAGGTGAACTTGCTAAAGATGATGTTGTAAGACAAATTAAACGTGCAAATGAATTTGATGATATAGATGTTTTAATTGTTGGTAGAGGTGGAGGAAGCATTGAAGATTTATGGGCATTTAATGAAGAATGTGTTGCTCGAGCAATATATGAATCTCGTATCCCGATTATATCTGCTGTTGGTCATGAAATAGACTTTACTATAGCTGACTTCGTTGCTGATATGCGTGCTCCAACACCTACAGGAGCAGCAGAGATGGCTGTACCGAATATGGTTGATTTAGTTAACTACATTCGCCAACTTGAAATACGTTTAAATAAAAATATATTTAATTTAATAGACTTATCAAAAAAACAACTTACAAACTTTAAAAATAGTTATGTTCTAACTAATCCACTTTCATATTCTGAGATTAGAGAACAAAAACTTGATATGATTATTAACAAATTAAATAGTTATATTACTCACAAAATGGATATATCCGTTTCTAGATATCAAAATGCAATAAGTAATCATATAATTTTAAATCCATGTGAGTTATTTATAAAAAATAAAAATAGTCTAGAACTTATTATTAATAAATTAGAGTTATTAAACCCATTAAGTGTTTTAAGTAAGGGATATTCACTTTCTACAGTAAATGGAAAAGTAATTAAAAGTGTTAAAGATGTTAAAGTTAATGATGAGGTAAATATAAAACTTCTTGATGGAGAGATAAACACAGTTGTTAAAGGAGAGAAAGAAAATGGAAGATAAGAAATTTGAAGAACTTATGAGTGAACTTGAAAATATTATCAAAGAATTAGAAACTGGTAATACTGATTTGGAAAGTTCAATAAAAAAATATACTGAAGCTATGCAAATTGTTAAAGTTTGTAATGATAAATTAACAAAAGCAACAGATGCAGTTAATCAAATATTAAAAGAAAATGGAAGTTTGGAAAACTTCGAAGTAGAGGAATAGTTTATGGATAATCAAGTTAAAGATATTACAAGTAGAGATGTTGATTTTGCTAAATGGTATACTGATGTCGTTAAAAAGGCTGATTTAGTTGATTATACAAACGTCAAGGGAAGTATGGTAATTCGTCCATATGGATATGCTATTTGGGAAAATATGCAAAGTATTTTGGATAAAGAATTTAAACGTTTAGGACATGAAAACGTTCAAATGCCTATGTTTATACCTGAATCTTTACTTAATGTTGAAAAGGATCATGTTGAAGGATTTGCTCCTGAAGTTGCTTGGGTAACTTATGGTGGAAAAGAAAAGTTGGATGAAAGAATGTGTGTACGTCCAACAAGTGAAACATTATTCTGTGATCATTTTAAAAAGATCGTAAAAAGTTATAGAGATTTACCAGTTCTTTATAATCAATGGTGTACGATAGTTCGTTGGGAAAAAACAACTAGACCATTTTTAAGAAGTCGTGAAATATTATGGCAAGAAGGACATACTTTACATGCAACAAGTGAAGAAGCAATGGCTGAAACTTTAAGAATGTTACATGTTTATGAAGATTTTCAAAGAAACTATTTAGCTATGCCAGTTATAGTAGGAAGAAAAACAGAAAAAGAAAAATTTGCTGGAGCTGAAGCAACCTATACAATTGAAGCAATGATGTATGATGGTGTTGCTCTTCAAAATGGAACAAGTCATTATTTTGGTAATGGTTTTGCTCATGCTTTTGGAATAGAATTTTTGGATAAAGATAATAAACTAAAAACTCCATTTCAAACATCATGGGGATGTACAACACGTATGATTGGTGGACTTATCATGACTCACTCAGATGATCGTGGACTTGTATTACCTCCAAAAATCGCGCCAACAAAAGTAATTGTTATTCCAATTGGAAAAGATATTGATGAATATATTGATAAAGTTTTGGATGTTTTAAATAGAAATGACATAACTAATAAAGTTGATAGAAGCGACAAAACTCCAGGGTTTAAATTTGCTGAAGCTGAGGTTAAAGGATATCCAGTTAGAATTGAAGTTGGTGCAAGAGATATTAAAAATGGTCATATTACTTTGGTAAGAAGAGATACTTTAGAAAAGTACGAATTTAGTATAAATGAACTTGATAATTTGGCAGATAAATTAAATGATATTTTTGAAACTATGCAAAATGATATGTATAAAAAAGCGGAAGACAGAAGAAATTCAATGCTATATTCAGCTTCAACTATGGAAGAATTTGAAAGTATTGCGGCCAATAAACCTGGATTCATTAAAATAAATTGGTGTGGAAGATGTGAATGCGAAGAAAACATCAAAGAAAAAACTGGTTTGAAATCACGTTGTATACTAGAACATGAACATGCAAACGGAAACTGTATCTGTGGAGAACCTGCAAAACATGTAATCTATTTTGGTAGACAATATTAAAAAGCAAATATAAATTTTGCTTTTTTTAATGCGTAAAAGCTTTGTAAATAGTATCAAATGTCTTGGCAACTACAAGAGATCCGTTATAAACTTTAAAAGTAGAATAGTGTTAATAAACTATGAAAAAAAGAAATGTAATAATCGGAATAATATTGTTGATGAGTATAGGCTTTACAGGAATATGCGGGATTACTGCATTTTTTTTTGCAAACCTGTACCTAACGTTTTTTCTTTAAATAATGACATTTTTTTTGTATAATTATATGTAGGAAGTGAGAATATGGATAAGTTTTATAATAATCGTATATTAACTAAATTTATGCTAATACAACCACTTATCGATATCATAACATCGTTAATGATAAATGAATATAATTTTCATATATCTTTAGGAATGATTTGCAGATTTATATTTCTTATATATGCTAGTATTTATATAATAAAAAATCGTGATAGTAAAATTAATACATATATTATTATTTGGATAATTTACTTGCTAACATCATTTGTTGGACATTTTCTATTAGACTCTCACTTTAATATTATGAGTTTTGGCGTCAATATGGCTAAATTGATTTATTTTCCAATTATACTTTTGTTCTTCACTTTATATTTTAAGAAAAATGAAGAATTGGATCGTTTCACATTTATTATTATTGCCTTAATAATTGGAATATCTTTATTAACATCAGTTATTACAAAAACAGCATATTGTTCATACTCTTCATATGAAAATTGCTATCATAAAGGAATAGTTTCATGGTTTAATTCAGCAAATGAATATGGTTTAATTTTGATTGCATTGTTAGGCTATTCTTTAATAGATTATATAAAAAGTAAGAATATTTATAATATAGTTTCCTCTTTAATAACGATTATATTCTTATGTATTTTAGGAACTAAAGCGAGCTATGTAGGATGTGTAGGTTTACTTGGTTGTGCCTTTATTTTCTATTTTGCATACAACAAACTTATTATAAAGCATAAATTAAATTTAAAAAGTATTTTCTTTTTAGGAGGTATTTTATTATCAATTTTCGTATTCACAATCAAACTGCCAATTTATACAAACCTTATTGGAAGTTATGAAAGAGCCTATGAAAATAGTGGTGGAAATTATTGCGAAACTTGTTGTCCTAAATTTGATAAAACTAGTGAAGAAATTCGCAATGAGATATCTTCGTCACTTGTTTTTAATGGAAGAGATGACTTTTTGATTGCCAATAAAGCGATGTATAAAAATAGTACTTTATTTTCAAAATTATACGGTTTAACGTATGATGATAGAATTTATAAAGGAATCCATTATGAAAAAACAGTAGAAAGAGACTTTCATGATCTATTATTTCAATATGGAATTATGGGATTTATTATTGAATTAAGTTTGCCACTATATTTATTATTAAGCATTTTAATAAAAATTATAAAAACAAAAAAGAATAGAATCGATGAAGAAATATGTATATTAGCAACTTCTACGGCTTTCATTCTTCTAGGTTCCTATTTAGCTGGACACTTTCTTTTTGCTCCAGCAGTATCGATATATGTTGCATATTCAATAGCGTTATTAAGTAAGAAGGTTGGAAATATATGAAAAAAAACATTGCTATTTTTGAACCAAATTTAAATATAGGTGGTATTGAAAAAAGTTTGATTAATCTTTTGAAAAAAATTGATTATGATAAATATAATATAGATCTTTATTTACTTTCCAAAGGCACTTTATATAATGAACTCCCTAAAGAAGTAAATGTAGTCTTTCTATCAAAACCAAGTTTTTATAAGTATTTACCATTTTTTATACTAAAAAAACTTATTAAAACGGATAAAACTATAAAATATGATGTTGCCATTGACTTTAGCGCGTATAATAACACTTTTTCAGCATATACTTTAAATTCCAATGCCAACAAAAAAGTCATTTGGATTCATAATGATTATAAAATAAAATATAAAAACGAATTTAAATTTAGAGTATTGTTTAATTTAAGCAAAAGCAAATATAAGAATTTTGATGAAATTGTTGCAGTAAGTGAAGGAGTAAAAGAATCATTTAAAGAACTAACTGGATTAACCGCAAAAAAAGTAATTCCTAATTATATAAATACTGATGAAATATTAAAAAAATCTGAAGAAGAGGTTAATTTTCATGTTGATGATGATAATATCAATTTTTGTTTTTTAGGAAGATTAGTGTATCAAAAAGGGTTAGATTTATTATTTCCTATAATTAAAGAATATAAAGAAAGTAATGAAGAATTTCAACTTTATATAATTGGTGATGGTCCACTTAAAGATAAACTTATAAATCAAGTAGAGGAGTTAGATTTATTTGATAATATTACTTTTTTAGGTGCTAAAAAAAATCCTTTTCCTTATTTAAAAAAATGTGATTATTTGATCTTAAATAGTCGTTATGAAGGTCAAGGAATGGTTGCGTTAGAAGCCAAGTCCTTAGGATTAAAAGTTATCATGCCAGAGAGACTAAATAAATATTTAAATATTGATTATATCGATATAAATGACTTAAAAGGGGTTAGAAAGTTTAAAAAGAAAACAGATAAATTAGAAGATTATAACTCTAATATAACTGAAAAAATAAATAAATTGTTAGGTGAGTAAATGAAAACAGGTTTGGTTATAATAAATTATAATGATTATGAGAATACGATTAACTTAACTGAAGAGGTATCAAAATATACTTCGATAGATGAAATTGTAATTGTAGATAATGATTCATCTAATCATGATATTGAAAAGTTAAAAAAAATAAAGAACAATAAAGTTCATGTTATTGGTTTAACTAGTAATTTAGGATATTCAAGTGGAATGAATGAAGGATGCAAGTATTTAATTCAAAAATATGGAAGCTGTAATATAATATTAAGCAATTCTGATATAAGTATTCCTTCCAATAATGTTATCAAATCTTTAGTCAATAATATGAAAAATCCTGAAATTGCAGCAATAATGCCTAAAGTACTTGAACATGGTGTATTTAAATATGGTTGGAAACTTACAAGCCCTAAAGAAGATTTGCTTTTAAATATTCCAGTATTTAGTAAATTCTATAAAAATAAATTTATTCAATATAATGAAAGTCACTTTAATGATCCACTTCCAGTAGTTGATTGTTTATATGGATGCTTTTTTATGATTAAAAGTGATATTTTAAAGGAAATAAATTATTTTGATACCAATGTGTTTTTATATCATGAAGAAAATATTTTAGCAAGAAAGCTTAAGAGTAAAAAACTTTTATCAGTTGTTGATACAAGTGTATTTGTAGAACACAAACATAATGCAACAATTGGAACGAATGTATCAAGACTTAATAAATATAAAATATATAAAGCAAGTCAATTCTATTATGAAAAAAATTACAATAATGCTAATAAGTTAACAATGAGTATTTTAAAATTTTTTTATAATATATCTTTATTTATAAAAGAAACTAGTATTAAACTAAAAGAGAAGTCTAAATAAGGCTTCTCTTTGCTTTTAAAATAATATTATATCTAAGAATATATCCATTAATAGTTGCCGTTATAAGAGCAACTATTATTAAAGTCGCTTTAAATATATTAGGAAATCTGTTTATTGAAAGCATTGTAAGTAAAATTACAAATGGTATTATACCAACAATAAATCCTATAAAAAAATATTTGTTTTTCATTATTTCAATGTTGTTATCTTTCATATTCTACCTCTATAATACAATTATACCTTATTAGTTTTTATTTTTAAAGAAAAAATATTATAAAACTTAATAATTGTAGATTCTATTTCCACTTTATAAATGAAGTTAATTGATTCTTCAAGTTTTGAAGGAAGTATCAATTCTTCAAATGAAGCAAAATCTATAATATTAAAATTATCTAAAAACTCCAAAATAAAATTGGCAGGAGACTCTTACATTACAAATTTAGATGATGAAGATACAAGTTACAAAAACATTGATTTTAATGGTTATAAATTATATGTAAATGGAAAAGTGTAAACTAGGGTGAGAGTTATTCACCTTTTTTTCATTTTATGATAAATTAAAAATGGTGATGATATGAAAAATAAGTTAAAAGAATTATTAAATAACTCCTATAGCCCTTATTCACATTTTAGAGTTGCTTCAATAGCAGTCATGAAAGATGGTCGCGAATTTAATGGAGTAAATGTTGAAAATGCTAGTTATGGAGCTGCCATATGTGCAGAGAGAAGTGCGATTGTATCAGCAGTATCTGCAGGATATAAAAAACATGATTTTGAAGCTTTATACGTTATGTGTGATAATGAAAAAATCGGATTTTCATGTATGGTTTGTAGGCAAGTCATAAGCGAATTTTTTGAACCAGATAAAAATGTAATCGCGATGAATCCAAACGGAGATGAAATAAGCTTAACCGTAAAAGAACTTTGTCCATATCCGTTTTCTGATGAGGATTTAAAATAAAAGAAGCAATATTGCTTCTTTTTATAAACTTTTTATTTCTTCAATATATGCATATGTTGAATCTTTATATTGCTCTAACTTTCTGTATAAATCACTAGAATCATCGGAAATTTCATTTATTCTTTTTGTTCCTTTATTAGTCTTAACTAGTGGAATGGTGTTACGTCTTTTTGTATCAAAAGATATATAAAATTGATTTTTAGGAAGGTGCTCAGTTTTAACAACTGTTGTTGCATTTACAAAATATTTCCAAGAAGGGAAATTGGTGCTAAATATTTCACACAATTCATCTTCTTTTTTATTATATAAATCATCATAACTTATAAGTTTCTTATTTACAGCTTCTTTTACAATTTCACATATATACTTCATAACAAATTTATCAGTATTTCCTTGTAACTCTTTAGCATAATTAAATACCATTTCTACAAACTTATTTGCTGAATTTTTACTTTTAAAACCGATTTCTGGTAAGCTTTCTTCATTGGTTAAAACTATTATATCATCATAAACTTCCTTAATTTGCTCTTTTTCATGAGTATGCAGCCAGACATAACAAGTGTGAAGAACTCCATCTAAACGATCTGTACAGAGTTTAGGCGATTTATTTTCTAAGATATGATAATTATCAAAATTCTTAAAATCATTAAGTGTCATATTATCGCTTTTTAGTAATTCTTTTAATTCAGTATCATTGTTTATGATATCAACAATATTCTTCTCAGAACTTTCTTGATTAATATAATCTCCAAAGACATAATCAATTGAATGCGCAAAGCAAGGAGTACCGGCATCATGAAATAAAGCTATAATAGTTTCTTTTTTATTATGTGTAAAATGCCAAGTCATATGTGCAACAACTAAAGAATGAGTATATCTTGTATATTTAAATCTTGGAGAATAAAGTTTCGTATAGTCGCATCCACAAAATTGAGTAACATTTTTTAATCTAATCAAAGTTTTAGTTTTTAAATATTTATCTAAAAAAGTGGGATATTCCTTATCGATAAAGATATTTATATAGTCATTCATAAGTTTCTCACCTGAGTTAATTATAACATCAATAAAAATTTATTAAAACGATTTTTATTGGCATCTATGTTGGTCAGGGTAATTTGAACAATAAAAAAACTCACACAATGTGAGTAATTTACTAATGGTGGAGAATAGGGGACTCGAACCCCTGACCCCCACGGTGCAAGCGTGGTGCTCTAGCCAACTGAGCTAATTCCCCATCAGCAACAAAATCATTGTAGCATAACGAAAATATAAATTCAAGTGTTTTTTATAAAAATTTTAATAATATTTATAAAATATATGATTTCATTATGGTTTAAAGTAATTGTTTTCTTTATTGAATCTATTTTTGTTATAATACCAATCGATTCTATAAAATCATATTTATGAAAATGAATAATTATAACTGGAACTTGTTCAGTAAATGCTTCAATGATTTTATTTTCTATTGCTTCAATTTGTTCTTCAGATAAAATAGGTTTCTTTTTATTTATAACTACAATTTTATCTTTTTCTTCATTGCCATTAAAAAGTGAATTAAACGGCATCCACTGAGAAGAGTTTTGTTTCATGCTTTATGTCCACCGATTAGACCGTTTCTTTCTTTAATTGTTGAATCACTTAATAAACTTGAAGCTTTTAAAATTGAATTTGGACCAAATCGTTCTTTAACTTCATCAATTGTTTCTTCAATTTGTTTCCTTTTTTTTATTTCTTCGTAGTCTTCAAATATATCAAGCTGAATCTTGTCGTTCGGACTCAAATTTCCAAAAGAAATAGCTACCTTTCTTATTGGAAATTTTGTGTAATAATGGTTAAAAATATACATAGCTGTTCTAAATATTTCATTTGCGTTGTCTGTTCTTTCGTTTAGCTTTAAAGAATGATGGAAACTACCAGAGGAAGTTTTTGAAGAGGTAATACCTAGACTTATAAGGCCACAAAGCAGTTTTTCTTTTCTGCATCTTCTACACAAAGTATCAATTATTTCGTAGATAATGATATCAATATTGAAGTCAAAATAATCTTTAAATAAAACTTGGGAATTGCTGATGCTTTTTTCTTTTGGTTTATAATCGTTTAGATCACATATCTTTGTTAAATCTATTCCATTAGCTCGATAATATAAATCCCTACCTAAAACACCGAATTCCTTTATAAGTTTTTCTTTAGGAGTAAGTGCTAGTTCTTTTACCGAATAGATATTCATACTATTAAGTCTTTTTTCAAGATTAGATCCAATTCCCCACATTTTTGATAAAGGTTTAATGTCCCATAACTTAGTTTCAACATCATCATATGTCCATTTGGCGATGTTATCTTTTGTATGCTTTGCTTCAATATCCATGCTTATTTTAGCGAGCAACATATTTGGTCCGATTCCAGCTGTACCAACTAGACCAGTTGATTCTTTTATATCTTTTAGGATTGTTAAAGCAAGTTCATAATCGCTCATATTATACATCTTTAAATAATTGGTAACGTCCAAAAAACACTCATCAATAGAATAAACATGTAAGTCTTCCTTAGCTACATATTTTAAATATATTCCAATAACTTCTTTACTTTTTTTTTGATATAGACTCATTCTCGGAGGAACTTTTATATATTTTATATTTTTAGGAATGTCATAAACTCTTACACGCCCAGGAATCCCCAAACTTTTTAAATAAGGAGTAACAGCTAATGATATTGCGCCTTTTTGTTCAGGATTGCATACAATTAAAGGCGTTGTATAAGGATCAATTCCGCGTTCAACACATTCAACAAAAGCAAAAAAACTTTTTAAATCAATACACATGATATTTCTTTTCGTTCTTAGTTCGTCCATAGTTATCCCTCACATATAATATAAAACATTTGTTTGCTGTAGTCAATAAAGATATTGAAAAGTACAAAATATTATTTTATAATTATTTATATAGTATACAAGGAGGGGTAAAGTGAAGTGTATAAATTGTAAGAAGACTATACCTGAAACATCAACAATATGTCCTTTTTGCAAAAATGATCCGAATACGGAAGTAATAACTCCTATGGAGTTTGGTGAAATAAATGAAAATACGTATGCTAACGATGAAAAGTTTGATATTAAAACATATTTTAAAGAACCAAGAAATAAAAAAATTATTATATTTTCTATAAGTTTAATTATATTAGTAATTGGTGTTTTTTCTTTTCTAATAATCAATTTATTTAAACCTAAAAAAGATATGAGCTACAAATATTTTACTGGAGTAGTTGATCATATAACTGAGTATATTACTGATAATTATTTATCTAATAACTCCATTAAAAGTGGAGAATATACTCTTGAATTAGATTTAAGTGATTATAGAACAAAATTTGAAGGAAAATATTCAGGAGATTTAAAATCAAAAAGATTATATATAGATGGTAAAATGCGAGATCCAAAAGAGGATGAAGGTGGTATCGTCTTTGAAAGTAAAGAATTTACGTACACTTTATATGCCGATAAAAATGATATCTATTTTAAATCTAAAGAATTTTATAACGATGAATATATTTTATTTCCATTAGAAGATGAACTAGGATTTCTTCAAGCAAAAAACTATAATATTCAAAATGTTATAGATGGATTAAATACCGCAGTAGATGAATCTTTAAAGAAGTTAAAATATACTTCAGGAAATGAGAAAATAGATTATCGAAATGATACTATAAAAAGTGATTACTTAGAATTAGAATTAAATAACTCTAATCTTCAAATATTCTACGAAAATTTCTATAATAGTTTAAAAGAGGATAGCAACTTCATCAACGAATTTGCAAGAATTCAAAATAAGAAAAGTGATGAAATAATTGAAACATTAGAAAATTATCGTAAAACAAAAGAATATGAATATAAAAATGGTGAAGAGCAAAATAATCCAACTAAAATAAGAATTTATTATAGTGGTAAAAAAATATATCGTTTAAGCATTGATTACAATGATAAAAAATACGTTATAGATATCGGTGATACAAAATATTATTTCAAATATTATGAAAGTGATGAATTAAAAGCTAACTTTGAATTAACTATAGTAAAAAAACAAGTTCAAGATGTGATAAATGAAACATATGAAGTAACATATAAAATAAATGATAAAACAGGAATAATAACTTTAAAATTAATAACAAAAGAAAAAGGAAGTTTAACCAATATTGAAATTGAACAAAGTAAATCAGTAAGAGATTTTACTGATGAAGACGTTGTTAAGATAAAAGAAAATATGAGTTATTATAAAGAAGATATTGGAGCCATTATTCAAAAATTATTTGATTCATATGACTATAAATGCAAACCAACACTTGAATGTGTATGTGATGATAGTAAGGAAAAATGTTCATGTATGTATAATGGTGAAATGATAACTTGCAAATATAACGAAGTTAAAAAAGAGTATTGAAAAAGTATATTAAATAGTATATATTTATTATAGACAAAAAATAGGAAGGGAAGTTTATATGAGATGTAATGCGTGTGGAAATGAAATTCCAAACGGTTCAACAATGTGCCCATTTTGTGGCTCAGCTATAAAAAATGAGAATGATGTTGAAAAAACACAAACAACTGGAGTAGAAGTTGAGAAAGTCAATGTACAAGACAACTTACAACAAGCTCCAATTGAAAATCAAGCAAGTTCATCAACCGAAAATAGTATTGATGTAGAAAGAGATGCTTTTAATCAATCTAGTGCTTCTGAAAATGAAGCTAGCTATATTATGGATGCAACAGGTGAACATACTATTGTTAGTACAGGTTCGGATTTAGTAACTCCAACAATAGAACCAAACAAGAAAAAAAGTAAAAAAGGATTAATAATTGGAATAATAGTAGCCTTAATTATTGTTATAGTTGCAATACTTGGAATATTTGGTTATATGTTCCTTTATAAGAGTGCAGATAAGAGAATATCAAATGTTATTGATAATGCTTTCAAACAAGTTTCTTCTGTAAGCAATGATGAAAAAAAAGCAAGCGGAACATTAAGCATGGATGGACGCGTATCAGTTGGAAGCACAACTTACAGTGCTAAGTTAAGTGCAAAATATGGAGTAGATTTAACAAAAAAAATCATGAATTTTGATGCTTCTATTGAAAGTTTAAATATTGGGATGGAACTTTTAGATGAAACTTTGAAAGTAAATACTTATTTAAAAGATTCTAATGTTTATTTATATTTTAGCAATTTCTATGATAAGTATGTTTATACAAAAGTTGATGGTTTAGATGAAATATTCAATTCCACTACAACAACTGATGTTGATTCAAAAGTTTTGATTGATGGATTTAAAGATGCAATTAAAGCGGGCTTACTTGCTGCTGACAAAACTCAAAAGATGAAAGCAAATAGCAACGTAGTAACAATTAAATTAAATAAAGAAAATCAAACAAAGATTTCTAATGCAGCTAAAAAATCAGTTTTAGGCAATGAAAAATTCTTAACTGAACTAAGCAAAATCAGTGGTAAAGATAAGAGTGAATTAAAATCAAGCTTAGAAAAAGAAACTATAACTGAACAAGTTGAAGATGCTGAAGGCTATATTGAATTATTAACTAATGTTTTTGGTAATGAATTTGAAGGTATGAATATTGTAACTAATGTTTTTGAAATGAATATTACCAATGAAGATATAGCGTTTAAAGTTATGGAAGATGGTAAAGAACAAGCAAACGGAAAAATTAAATTTACATCTAAAGCTGGTGCTAAAACTAATGAAGTTACAGCAAGCATTTCTTTAACTGCTTATGTAAGTGAAAAAGCTTATACAGTTGAATTAAATATAAAAAATGAAAGCGATGTTAACCCAAGTGTAGAAAATGCCGATTTAAAAGACGCGGTTGAAATTAGTAGTTTATCTCAAGAGGATATATTAAACATTTACAATAAAGTTTCTAAATTTGGTAAATTAGGATCAATTTTATCAAATTATATAACTAATCAAATTACTCAAACTACTACAGGTATTACTGAATAATTTGTAAAGAAAGTTGAAAAATACTTTCTTTATTTTTTTATAAAAAAGTGTTAAAACTACCAAACTTAAAAATTGGTAGCTTTTTTTTGACAGATTTTAACGTTTTACATATAAATCGTTACAGATATTAAAAATCTGAGCCTCCAAATTTAAAATTTTGTAGTTTTGAGATATAAAAAAATTATGTTTAAATAAATACTCGAGAATACGAATGCGATGCTTATCACTTTCTTATATGTAGGACGTGAATTTTCAGCAAAATAAGCTGTAGTAAGGAAGTGATGTATAATGTTTAAACATCAATTTAAAATAGAACTACTAGTAACAAGTTTAATCATTATAATTTTTATATTATTATATCTTCTTTGTAGAAAAGGAATATAAGGTATAAAAAAGCACCTTTTCTTTTGAAAAAGGTGCAACACACAATAATGTGGTAAGCAACAGTCACAAAAGAAACTTTGCTTCTCACTTAAATAAAATATAACATTTTTTAAGATAAATTACAATGATAAATGATTGTTTGAGAAGCATAAATACATTTAATAAGATGTTTAACGATAAAACTATAAAAACAGTGTAGACTAAAGTTGAAGAAAAACATTATATAATTGTAGTAGATATAGTTATTGTACCGGTTGATAGTAAATATCTTGAACATACTGAAATGCTTTAAAATCAAGATTAGAAAAAAGAAATGAACCGGTCACAAATTGCGACCGGTTGAAATAAAAATTTCAAGACTTTAATATCGTCAGATTATTGTAACAATATCAACTAATTTTGCTTTTTTTCTTGAAATAAAATATCTTATATTCTAAAATTAATTTAGGTGAAAATATGTACGCAGAAGTTTTAATACAATATGGTGTAAAATCTTTAGATAGAGTATTTACTTATCATATACCAGAACATTTACAAAATAAAGTGTTTGTAGGTGTAAGAGTAAGTGTTCCTTTTAATAAAAAAAATATTAATGGCTTTGTTATGTCATTAAAAGACGTTGCTTCATCTGATTTTGAAATCCTAGATATAAATGATGTAGTAAATGAATCATTCAAATTAAATGAAGAACTAATAAAACTAGGTGCATATTTAAAAGAAAGAACATTATGTTCTTTAATTAGTGCATATCAAACAATGCTTCCAACAAGTTTAAAAATCGACAATGAAAAATATGATTATTCAATTTATAATAATTACGTGGTTATAAAAGATGAAGAAGCTTGTAAATATTTTGTTTTAAATAATAAGAAAGCAAAAAAACAAGTAGAATTTGTAAATAGACTTTTAACCGAAAAAAGAATTTCTAAAAAAGAAGTTAGTACTCAAGTTCTAAATTCATTATTAGAAAAAGATTTGGTTACAATCGAAAAAGAAAATGTTTATCGAATTAATCCAAATGTTAATAAAACTGAAGAAAAAATATTGACTGATGAACAAACAAAAGCTATGGAAGAGGTTAAAAATTCATTTGATATATTTAATGTTTTCTTGCTTCATGGAATAACTGGCTCAGGTAAAACGGAAGTATATATTAAATTAGTATCTGAGGTATTAAAAAATGGAAAAACAGTCATCATGCTAGTTCCTGAGATAACTTTAACAACTCAAATAGTTAAAAGATTCTATGAATGTTTTGGAGATAATGTAGCTATATTTCATTCAGGTTTAAGCGATGGAGAAAAAGCTGATGAATACAATAAAATTTTAAGAGATGAAGCAAAAATTGTAGTTGGAACTCGTTCATCAATCTTTGTTCCCTTACAAAATATTGGACTTATTATAATCGATGAAGAACACACTAGTTCATATAAACAAGAAAATAATCCACGTTACCATGCTGTTGATATGGCCATATTTAGAGCAAAGTATAATAATTGCCCAATAGTTTTAGGGTCTGCTACTCCAAGGCTTGAAACAATGGCAAGAGCAAAAAAGGGAGTATATAAATATTTAAGCTTAAAAAATCGTGTAGGTAATGCAAGAATTCCTAAAATAAAGTTAGTTGATCTTGCAAGTTCTTATAAAAATGGAGATACTATTTTATCAACTGAACTACAAGTTAAGATAATGAAAACCTTAGAAAGAAATGAACAAGTAATGTTACTTCTTAATCGTCGAGGATATTCAACTATTATAACTTGTGCATCATGTGGATATACATATAAATGCCCTCACTGTGACATAACTTTAACATATCATAAAAGTTCTAATAATTTAAGGTGTCATTATTGTGGATATACCAAATTCATGAGTGACATATGCCCTGAATGTGGAGAAAAAGCTATAAAAACTTATGGTTACGGAACGGAACAAATAGAAAAATACATAAAAGATTTATATCCATCATATCGAGTTATTAGAATGGATACTGATACTACCTCAAGAAAAGGAAGTCAAGAAAAGATAATCAACGAAATTGAAAATCATAACTATGATATTATTATTGGAACTCAAATGATATCTAAAGGTTTAAACTTTCCTAAAGTAACTTTGGTAGGAGTAATAAACGCTGATGAATCTTTAAATATACCAGATTTTAGAAGCGGAGAAAATACTTTCAACTTACTTCACCAAGTTTCCGGTAGAGCAGGAAGAAGTTCTGATAATGGTGAGGTTATTATTCAAACATTTAATCCATTAAACAAAACTTTAAATTATGTTGTTAATAATGATTATTTAGGAAATTATGAATATGAAATGAATATTAGAAGGCAACTTAAATATCCACCATTTTATTATTTAACAAGTATTAAAGTAATAAGTAAAGATTATAATAAAGCGAGTGTTGAAGCTAATAAAGTAGTTAATTTTTTAAGAAAAAAATTGAATAAAGAAACTATTATTTTAGGTCCAACAACAGCATCAGTTTTTAGAATAAATAATAACTATCGTTTTCAAATTCTTATTAAGTATCGTTTTGATGATTCTTTACTTAAAACTTTAAAAGAAATAGATGAACAATATATATTTAATAAAGATACATATTTAGAAATTGATATGGATCCAATTAGAATATAATTGATAAAATTAAAGTAAAAACAGTTGTAAATTAAAGAACAATATAATATAATTTATGTATACAAGCGATGACTGGTGTGGAAAGCCAAGAGCTATATAAAACCAAAGAGAACAAAGTATGGTGGAACAGCGAAAATTCTTTATTCGCCCATACGTACGAATTTGTTCTCTTTTTTATTTAAAGGAAGTGAATATATGCGTGTGTTTATTGGATGTTCATCATATGACTCCATAAATAAAAAGTTCAAAGATCTTGCTTGTGATGTCGCTGAAGTTCTTGCAAAAAGAGGCGACAAATTAGTATTTGGTGGAACTGACTCAGGAATGATGAGCAAATGCTATCAAACATTTAAATATCATGAGTGCAAAGTAAAAGCTGTAAGCGATGTAAAATATATTGATGACTTAAAAGGAATGGAGTATGATCGAGAAGTTGTAACTCCAACAACCTTTGAAAGATGCAAAGAACTATATCTATCGAGTGAATTAATAGTTATTTTACCTGGAGGACTTGGAACTTTATCTGAAGTTATGAGTATGATTGAAGAAAAAAGAACCAGAGACGATTTGAAAGACATTATAATATTTAATTTTGATGGATATTATGATTCACTTTTGGTTCAAATTGAAAAAGAAATTGATTTAGGTTTTATTCATGATGATATAAGTAAACTGATTAATGTTGTAACTAACATGGATGAATTTAATAAATGTATAGAAAGAAGGAATTAAGATGGCAAAAACAATGGATGAATTGGTTAATTTTTCCAAACAATATGGATTTATATTTCAAGGAAGTGAAATTTATGGAGGACTTGCAAATTCATGGGATTACGGTCCTTTAGGAAGAGAACTTAAAAATAATATTAAAGAAGCATGGTGGAAGAAATTTATTCAAGAAAATAGTCATGTAGATTATCGTAACTATGGACTTGATTCAGCAATACTTATGAATCCTGAAGTGTGGGTTGCAAGTGGACATGTTGCTTCATTTGCTGACCCTTTAATCGATTGCAAAAAATGTAAAAGCCGTGAAAGAGCTGATAAACTAATTGAGGAATTTACTAAAGGTGCTGAAACTGGTGATGGTTGGGATAATGAAAAGTTAGAGAACTTTATTAAAGACAATCACGTTACTTGTCCAAAATGCGGATCATGTGACTTTACTCCAATTAGAAAATTTAATCTTTTATTTGAAACTCATATCGGTGTAACAGAAGATGCTAAAAGTAAAGTATATTTAAGAGGAGAAACTGCTCAAGGTATATTTGTAAACTTCTTAAACGTACAAAGAAGCATGCGAGCTAAAATACCATTTGGTATTGGTCAAATAGGTAAAAGTTTTAGAAATGAAATAACTCCCGGAAATTTTATATTTAGAGTTAGAGAATTTGAACAAATGGAACTAGAATTCTTTTGTAAACCTAACACTGATTTAGAATGGTTTGCTTTTTGGAAGAAATATTGCTTAGATTTCTTAAATTCACTTGGACTTGATGGTGAAAATTTAAGATACAGAGATCATGCAAAAGAAGAACTTTCATTTTATAGTAAAGCAACAACTGATATTGAATATAAATATCCAAATGGATGGGGAGAACTTTGGGGAATAGCTGATAGAACTGATTATGACTTATCAGTTCACATGGAACACGCAAAATGTGATTTAAGATACTTAGATCCAGAAACAAATGAAAAATATACTCCTTATGTAATTGAACCTTCAGTTGGAGTTGATCGCTTATTTTTAGCTATTTTAAATGAATGTTACAAAGTAGAAGAGTTAGAAAATGGAGATACAAGAGAAGTGTTTAAATTAAAACCAAATTTAGCTCCATACAAAGTAAATGTTTTACCTTTAATAAAGAAAAATCATTCTGAAAAAGCTGTGGAAATCTATCAAGAGTTAAGTAAATACTTTCCAGTATCTTATGATGAAACGGCCAATATTGGAAAGCGTTATAGAAGAGCAGATGCCATTGGAACTCCTTGGTGTTTAACTGTCGATGATGAAACTTTAAATGATAATATTGTTACTTTAAGAGATAGAGATACAATGGAACAAATTTCATTAAATCTTGATGAAGTAAAAGACTATATTTTAGATAGAATCAAATTTTAATTAATGTAGGTTAATTCCTACATTTTTAAATTCAAAGTGCAAATTTTGCACTTTGAATTTAAAAAGACAAAAAAGTTGGAAAGAGGTTTGTTTTATAACATTTCATAAAGTATAAAGACATTAAATTTCAATTTTAATGTTTTTTTATTTACTCTAAATGTTTAAATGTGGTATTATATATATAGTTAATATACGGAGGTGGCTTGTATGGCATTTGAATCAATAAAAAAAGCTTTGTTTCCAAAAGAAGAAAGCTTTGATGGCGGCGAAGAGGAAACTTATGAAACAGAGGCTAAGGATAACGGAAATAAGATGATATTGGTTGAACCTAGAGCTTATTCTGAATCTCAACAAATTGCCGATCATTTAAAAAGAAGAAATTCAGTTGTAGTTAATTTAAAAAGAGTAACTGCTGATCAAGCAAGAAGAATTATTGATTTTTTAAGTGGTACGTTATATGCTATTGGTGGAGATTTACAAAAACTTGGTAATGGAATTTATTTATGTACACCAAAGAATGTTACTGTAGATGGCAGAATAAGTGATGAAGAGGATAAAAAAAGTAAATCTAAAATTGAAGACGAAATGGATTTCTAACATAAATAGGGTGATGTAATGAAAAAATTTGATAGGAGTTTTAATGGTTATAACGTTGAACAGGTAAACAGCTTTGTAGACGATGTTATTTCAAGAGTTGAAGATATGATTACTAAGATGAAAAACAAAGACTTAGAAATCGACCGCTTAACTAAAGAACTTGAACATTATAAGAACATGGATGCAACGCTTAATCGAGCTGTTGTTATGGCAGAAGAAGCAGCAAGTAAGTATAAAAGCAATAGTATTGCTGAATCAGATTTGATTATAACTGAAGCTAAAAAGAACGCTAATAGAATAATAAATGATGCACTTCTTAAAGCTGAAAGTTTGGAAAATGATGCTGCAAGACTTAGAAGAAATATCATTACATACAAAAGAAGAATTAAAAGTTTAATTGAAGAACAATCGTCTATTATAGATGACTTAGATAAAGTAGATATTGACTAGTATCTGCTTTTTATTTATAATAATTTCAGGAGGGTAGAGGTTAAAATGAAATATTTAATAACTGGAATAAATGGCCAATTAGGTCATGATCTATATAAGATTTTAAATAATGGTAAAAACGAGGTTTTTGCACCAACAAGTTTAACTTTAAATTTAACTGATCCAGTAACGATTTACAAAAGTGTGCTAGAATTTCATCCAGATGTAATCATTCATGGAGCTGCATATACAGCCGTGGATAAAGCTGAGGAAGAAAAAGAATATGCGGAATTAGTAAACGCGGTTGGAACAAGTAGATTAGTTGATGCCGCTAAAATGGTTAATGCCAAAATTATTTATGTTTCAACTGATTATGTTTTTGATGGAACAAAGAAAGCACCATATAAGTTTTATGATGATGTAAATCCATTAAACTGGTACGGAAAAACAAAAAGACTTGGAGAAGAAGCTGTTTTGGATTATGAAAAAGGCATGGTTGTCCGAACTCAATGGGTATTTGGAATAAATGGTAAAAACTTTGTAAAAACTATGTTAAAACTAGCTAGAACAAAAGATGAAGTAAATGTTGTTGCTGATCAATATGGAGCGCCAACTTATACGGTTGATTTAGCAGAAAAGTTAGTTATGTTAAGTAAACTTAACGAAAACGGAATATATCATGCAAGCAATCCTGGCGATATGTCATGGGCCGGATTTGCTAAGATGATATTTGCAATGAATGATATCAAAACAAAAGTAAATCCAATTCCAACGTCAGAATATAAAACAACAGCTGTAAGACCACTTGATACAAGACTTGATAAATCAAGACTAGCAAATGATGTAGGAGATATGCCAAGTTCGATGGATGCGTTTGCAAGATATATGGATGAACTTGCCAATGATGAAGAAATGAGTTTAGTGTTAAAGGAAGCAAAGAATAGATGGAAGAAATAAGATTTAGTAATGGAAGCAGAGCAATTCCGACAAATTTGGAAGATTGCTATATAATTGAACCAGCAGTGTTTGGTGATAACAGAGGATATTTTAGCCCATATTTCATGGCTGAACATATGGATCAACTTGGATTTGAAAGAGTTGTACAAACAAATAGAAGTTTAAGCTCAAAAGGAGTTTTACGTGGACTTCATTTTCAAAAAAATCCTTTTGCTCAAGCAAAAATTGTTGAAATTTTAAACGGAAAAGCAATTGATGTAGTAGTTGATATGCGACTTGGTTCTCCAACATATGGTAAGTCAACAGAAGTGCTTTTAATGCCTTATAGCAAAGATATACCAGAAAGTGGAAGACAATTATTTGTACCTCGAGGATTTGCACATGGTTTTATAAGTCTTGAAGATAATACTTTATTTCAATATATAATTGATAATGATTATGCTCCTAAAATGGAAGATGGAATTCTTTGGAATGATAAAAGTCTTGATATTCCTTGGTATGATATGTTTAAAGAACATGGTTTAACTGAAGAAGACATCCTTTTATCAGAAAAGGATCAAATAAGATTACCATTAAAAGATAAAGAACCAATATTTACATATAACAAAGTACCTAAGCAAATGTAAAAGTTTGCTTTTTTTATGGTGTGAAACTTTTTTATGAATTTTTGTAAAAAAAAGTTTCACACTAATTGCACACGAGCTAAAAGTGGTTCTATTGTTTCTTTTAATAGAGAAGAAACAATAGATTATGAATTGTCTGCTGATAAATTTTCTTGGATGGTTGATGATAAGATGTATGACAAATTAAAACATAACTATAATGAATGTCTAGATAACATAGTAAAGTCTTTTGTTGCTTATCGTCTTGCACATGATAAAATTATTTCATATCAATCGAAGTTTTATCAAAATAATAATATTTTAATTAATCTTGACTAATTTTAAGATTTTTTAATGAATTGTTATAATATTTAGGATGCTTTCAATTCAAAATTTTTCTAAAAAGTTCATTTTTCTAGGTATTGCATAAAATGTATGTTATAATTTAAGAGGTGAATATAGTATGAAAAAAGAAAATGCAATTGAAGTAAGAAACATGACAAAAAGTTTCAAACTATTTTATGATAAACCAAGTACTCTTAAAGAAAGACTGATTTTTTGGAATCATAAAAAAGCAGAAACAAGAACGGTTCTTGAAAATATAAACTTGGATATAAAAAAAGGAGAAACTGTTGCCTTAATTGGTGTTAATGGCTCTGGTAAATCAACACTTTTAAAATTGATGACAAAAATTATATATCCAACTAGTGGAACAGTTACAACTCGCGGTAAATTAACGAGTTTACTTGAACTTGGTGCCGGATTTCATCCGGATTTTACAGGAAGAGAAAATATATATTTTAATGCCGCAATTTTCGGATTGACTCGCAAGGAAATAGACAAAAGATTAGATGAAATAATTGCTTTTTCTGAATTGGAAGAATTTATTGATAATCCAGTAAGAACTTATTCTTCAGGACAATATATGCGTCTTGCATTTTCTATTGCTATAAATGTTGACGCGGATATTTTATTAATTGATGAGATTTTAGCTGTTGGAGATCAACACTTTCAAGATAAATGTTTTAAAAAATTAGAGGAATTACGTGACAGTGATAAAACAATAGTAATTGTATCCCATGCCTTAGGATCTATAGAAAAATTATGCAAACGTGGCATATGGATTCATGAAGGAAAAGTAATGAAAGACGGAAAGATAAAAACAGTTATAGAAGATTATCTTAAAACTTGTAATTAAGGAGAAAAACATGAAGATATTTAAAGATTTATATGCATATAGAGAATTGTTGAAAACTAATGTAAAAAAAGAAATTAGAGGAAAATATAAAGGGTCCTTTTTAGGAATCATTTGGTCGTTTCTAAACCCATTATTAATGACTCTTGTTTATGCAATTGTGTTTCCTTATTTATTAAGAGGAGCAAATTATGACCATTATACTACATTTTTGATAATCGGTATTTTGCCTTGGAATTGGTTTGTAACAAATATTAATCAAGGTACTTTTACTATTATTGGAAATGGTGGGATTATAAAAAAAGTATACTTTCCACGCGAAATATTACCGATATCCGTTGTTACAAGTGGTTTAATAAACTTCTTGATTACATGTGTAATAATGTTTATATTCTTAATTTGTAGTGGAATAGGTTTTTCGTGGTATATGCTTTATTTACCATTAGTTATCATTATTCAATACCTATTAACTCTGGGAATATTATTTATAACTTGCTCGATTAATGTTTATGTAAGAGATTTTGAATACATAGTTAATTTTGTGATGCAAATGCTATTTTATGCTACACCAATTTTATATTCAACTGATATTTTTAATGGAAGTTTAATTGGTAAAATTATTCAATTGAATCCAATGACTACAATTATAAATTGCTATCGAGACATACTTTACTGGCATAATAGCCCACATTTAATGTCTTTACTAATAGTTTTGGGATTAAGTGTTTTATTATGTTGTTTAGGTTTATTAATTTTTAAGAAATTATCTAAAGGTTTTGCTGAGGAAGTGTAATTTATGTTTAGTTTTATTATATTACATTACAAAAATATAGATGAAACTTTAGAATGTTTAACTCATTTGAGTAAAATAACAAATGATGATTGTCATATTGTCATAGTTGATAATAATTCTCTAACCACGTCTGAAGAACAAAAACTGATGAACTATACAAAAGATATTATAAAGTTGCCTGAAAATATGGGTTTTGCAAAAGCAAATAATATTGGAGTAAATTACGCTAAAGAAAAATTTGCTTCAAAGTACTATATAGTTATGAATAACGATGTATATATTGATGATAGTGAATTCTTGAAAAAAGTGGATAACGATTATAAAAAGTATAAATTTGACATGCTAGGTCCATCAATTGCTTCACCGAGTGGAGAATCAGTAAATCCATTTCCTGTTATAAAAGATTTGGATAATGTAAATAAACGCATAGTAAGAGCAAAAAAATTAATAAAAATGTATGAAAACCCACTGACTTATTTCATACTAGAAAACTATATAAAAATAAAACATAGAATAAAACAACCGATAATACCACAAAATGGGAATGAAGTTGATATCAAATCGCCTTTACATGGGTGTTGTATTATTTTCAGCAAAAAATATCTTAAAAAATATAAAAATCCATTTTTCAATGAAACTTTTTTGTTTCATGAAGAAGAATTTATATTTCATAGAGTTTTAAAAGCCAATCTTATTAGTTTATATGACCCAACCATAAGAATTTTTCATAAAGAAGGATCTAGCATAAAAAAAAGCAACAAATCAATAAGATATAGCAAACTTTTTAAACAAAAGGAATGTATAAAATCATTAGAGCTATTAAAAAAATATATACAGGGGGAAATAAAAGATGAATAAAAAAATATCAGTTATAGTCGCTGTTTACAACACTGAAAAATATCTGGATAGGTGTATTGAATCTCTTTTAAACCAAACTTATAAGAATATGGAACTAGTTATAGTTGAAGATTGTTCAACAGATTCGTCTAGAAAGCTACTAAAAAAGTATAAAGGAAATAAAAATATAAAAGTTTTTTACAATAGGGAAAATAGAGGACTTTCTTATTCTAGAAATTATGGCTTAAAAAAATCAACAGGCGATTTCATTGGTTATATTGATTCAGATGATTATGTAGAACCTGATTATTACGAAAAACTTATGAGTTCAATTAAAGACAATAAGTCAGACATTGCCATTTGTGATATAAAACTAGTTGATGAACAAACAAATAAAATTCAAAGATGCAAGTGTTATGCTAATTTTGATGTTTATAGTGTAGTAAACAATGGTTTTGCAGCAAGTGCATGTAATAAATTATTTAAAAGAAAAAACATTGAAAAGTATCCTTTTGCTGAAGGAAAGGTAAATGAAGATATTGCGGTTGTTATTCCTACTGTAATCCAAGCAAAAAAAATATCTTATGCGGACACCTGTTATTTTTACGTACAACGTGGAGGCTCCATTCAAAATTCAAAATTTAGTGATAAGAGATTTGATGTTTTTGATGGCGTAAAAACTACACTAGAAAGAATTAAAAATGAACAAGATTATGAATTTTATAAAAATGCAATAGTTTATAATCAATTGATTTTATTATTGATGTTTGCGATTCCTAAAGAAAGAAACTTTATAAAAAGGTATAAGTTTTTAAAAAAATTCAACGAATTATCTAAAGATTACAAGATTACAAAAAATACTAACTACCTAGAATATTTAGAAAACAGCAAAAGAATAAATCAAATATATTATAAAAATTTAGTAAGCCTTAATGAGAAAAAAATTATTCTTTTGGATAATGTTTGGATTAGTTTCTATAAAACATTAAGATTTTTAAAACATAAAAAAAATAAGAAATTAATACCAAAAATAGATATTCAATGTATAGAAAAGGCTGCTAAAAAACAAAAAAAACTAGCCGAACAAGGTATTAAAATATCTGTAGTTGTTCCTAATTATAACTATTCAAATTACTTATATCAAAGAGTGTATAGTATTTTAAATCAAAATTATAAAATTCATGAATTAATAATATTAGATGATGCATCAAAAGATAATTCACTTTTCTATATAAAACAAATTGAACAAAAAATTAGTGAATTTGTAAATGTTAAAGTGGTTGTAAATGATATCAATAGTGGAAATGCTTTTAGTCAATGGCAAAAAGGAATAAATTTAGCCACTGGTGATTATGTTTGGGTAGCTGAAGCAGATGATTATGCTAAGAAAAACTTCTTAAATGAAGTTGTTTCTCCTTTGAAAAAAAACAATAATATTGTTATTAGTTATGCAGATACAGGATTCATAGATTCTAACGGGTATATTACAAAGAATAGCTTAGTAGATCAAATAGATATTTTAAAAACAAATCATTGGAACGCTAGTTATGTAAATAAGGGAATTTCTGAAATAAATTGCTATTCATATTTAAATTGCACAATTCCTAATGTTTCTGGTACAATAATAAAAAAAGGTAATTATGATGAAATATTTGAAAGTGCAAAAAAATTTCACCAATCAGGTGACTGGTTTACTTATTTAAACATTTTGAACTTAGGTGATATATCATTTATAAATAAGACGTTGAATTACTATCGAGTTCATGGAAACAATATAAGCCAAACCTTCGATAAAAAAGCTCATATTTTAGAAATTCAACGAATTTACAAATTTGTTAAAGAAAAATATGGAATAGATGATGAACAACAAATTCAAATGTATAATAGAATTAAATTTTTATGTAAAGTATGGAGTGTGAAGTTGAATGAAAAAGAAAATTAAAAAGGTTTTGTTGAAAGTAACACCTAATTTTGTATATAAAGCATATAAAAACAAAAAAGATAATAAAAAAGTGAGTATTTATAAACATGCAGCAAGAAAGAAAAATATTATTAATTCAAAAAAAGTTTCTGTAGTTATACCTAATTATAACTATGAAAATTATATTGAAGAGAGAATTGATTCAATATTAATGCAAACTTATCCAATACATGAACTTATAATATTGGATGATTGTTCCACAGACAATTCGGTTAATAAAATAGAGGAGATAATAAAAAAACATCCTGATGTTAACATTAAATTTGTTAAAAACGAAAAAAATAGTGGTTCAGTATTTAGCCAATGGCAAAAAGCTTTTTCTTTGTCAACCGGTGATTATGTATGGATAGCTGAGGCAGATGATAGCTGTAGTCATTACTTTTTAGAAAATGTGATGAAAGGCTTTGATTCTCCAAATGTTGTTTTATCTTATGCAGAGAGTATGAGAATTGATGAAAATAATAAGATCATAAGTTCATCCTGCCGTGATTGGATGCTTGCAGTAAGCTCAGTAAAATGGAACAAAAGTTATATCAATTCAGGAATAAATGAAATTCAAAACGCATTAGCGATTTGTAATACGATTCCTAATGTTTCGGCTGTAGTATTTAAAAAATCTAATCAAGTTGAAATTATTGAAGAAGCAAAAAAATTTAAAATAAGCGGTGACTGGTATATTTACTATAAACTATTAAGTAATGGTGACATTGCTTATTGTCATAAAAGTTTAAATTATTTTAGAAAACATTCAAAATCTACAAGTACAGTTGTATCTAGAGAATTAGAAATAAGGGAACTTTTAACTATTCAATCAGAAATAAGAGAAAATTGTCATTTAAATAGTAATCAAATACATAAACAATCTTTTAGATATGGTGGCATAATTAATGAAACTTCAAATGAATTTAAGGAAGAGGTAAGCAGCATGATAGCAAAAAAAATTGCATGGATAATACCATCACCAATTAAAGGATCTGGTGGTATAAGAACTATGATTCAAAATGCAAACTTTTTAGTTAGACAAGGTTTTGAATGTGATATATATGTAGAAGAAGATTATGTTAACACTAACGAATCTATGAAACAAAGAATAATTGATTTTTATGGAGAATGTTTATGTGATGTTTATGTTGGAATTGACTTTAAAAAAGAATATGATCTTGCTTTTGCAACCTATTCAATTAAAACACCAGACTATTTATATTATATGAAGAATAATGTTAAAAGAAAAGCATACTTTATTCAAGATTTCGAACCATGGTTTGAGCCTATGGGTGGTTTATACTTAGATATGGAACATACATATAAATATGGTTTAAATGGTGTAAGTATTGGTAAATGGTTAACTTATAAATTGCAACACGAATTTAACCAACCAATGAATTATTTTAGTTTTTGTGCAGATACCAATGTATATAAGAAATTAGATAATGTTGAAAAAGAAAATGCTATATGTTTTATATTTCAACCTGAAAAACCAAGAAGATGTAGTAATATCGGAATAAGAGCTTTATTATTAGTAAAAGCTTTAAGACCAGACGTTAAAATTTATCTATATGGTTCAGATGTCGATATAAAACTTGATGTGGAAATGGAAAATTTACATATAATGCCAATAGATAAATGTAATGAACTTTATAATAAATGTAAAGTTGGAGTTTGTATGAGTTCATCTAATCCATCACGTATTCCATTTGAAATGATGGCAGCAGGATTGCCAGTAGTAGATTTATATCGTGAAAATAACTTATATGATATTCCTGAAGATGGAGTATTGCTAGCTGACACGTCTCCAGAAGCAGTAGCAACAGCAATTATCAAAATTTTGGATGACGATAAATTGCAACAAAGCATGAGCAAAAAAGGTTATGAATTTATGAAAAACTATCCAATAGAAAAGGGATTTGAAGAATTTTTAAATTTTGTAAATAATATACTTGACGATAAAAATATTACTGACAGTGATGTAAGACAAATTTATAATAAGAAACCGATAATGGCCAGCAAAGAAGTAAAAGATGCAATGGATATTATTAAAGAAACTCCAGTGACACCAAAAAACACTTCTAAATCAGTTCGTTATATGATTCGTATAAAAAGATTTATTAAAAGAAAATATACAAAAGTTATTAGAAAATTATTTAGAGTATAATCTGAAAGGACAAGGATTATCATGAAAAAAATACTAAAAAAAATATTTAGAAAACTTCCGTTAAGCTTTCGAAAAAGAATAAAAAAAATGTTAAAAAAGAATATCAATAAAGATAATTTAACAATTAATGACATAGTTAAAAAGTCAAAAAAATATGACATAATTTCATTCGATATATTTGACACTTTAATAACGAGGTGTATATATGAACCAGATGACGCATTTAAAGTTTTAGGAAAATTGGTTCAAGATGAAAAATTTATAGAAAAGAGAAAAAAAGCTGAACAACAAGCAAGGGAAAAACTTGGACATGATGTTAATCTTGATGAAATATATGATGAGTATATGCTAGAGAATAATCTTTCTAAAGAGGAAACTAGTATACTAAAAAATAATGAAATAAAGCTAGAAAAAGATTTATTAGTTCCAAGAAAGGATATGTGTATTTTACTTAAAGAATTAAAGAAGAAAAACAAAAAAGTTATACTAGTAAGTGATATGTATTTAACTAAAAAAGTTATTGTTGATATTTTAAATAATTGTGGGTATAAAGATTTATATGATGCCTTGTATTTATCATGTGATATCAATAAACGCAAGGACTCAAAAACTATGTGGACATTCTTAAAAAAGATACATCCAAAAGAAAAAATATTACATTTAGGTGATAATGATTTATCTGATGTACAATATCCAAAAGAATTTGGAATAGATACTTTAAAGATATACTCTTCAAAGGAGTTATTATCAAAATGTAGTTTATATCCATCATTAGAGGAATTGATAAATGATAGAACCCTAAGTGATTCAATTTTGCTTGGTTTAATTTTTAATAATAAAATATTCAATAGTCCATTTGCTGATTTATCAATAGATTCACTAGAAAATTTTGCATATTCTTTTCATGCACCAATAATAACCGAGTTTTTAAAATTTGTTATTGACAGTGAAAAAGACAACTTATTGTTTTTAGCAAGAGAAGGTTATTATTTTTGCAAACTATATAAAGAATATTGTAAATTAAATAAAATTGAAGAAAAGGATTATTATTATTTCCTAGCTTCTAGAAAAGCTACTAATACAGCAACAATAAATGGCGAAGATGACGTCTATAAATTATTAAATAATGATTATAATGGTTCAATACATAACTTTGTAAGTAAAAATTTTAATATTGAAATAAAAGAAGATTATGAAATATCTTTACCACAAGATTATGATAAAGCATATGTAACAATAAAGAAATATATAAAAGAAATCATGAAAAGTGTTAAGAGTGAAAATAAGTGTTATATCAAATATATTAAAGAGTTAATCCCAAATTATAAAAAAGAAGAACTAAATGTTATTGACTTAGGATATTCTGGAAGTATTCAATATAACTTATCAAAATTACTAGACAAACACATTAATGGATATTATCTAACAAATTCTAGTAGTGTAAAAAAATATTATAGCGATAGTAAATTAAACTTCTATTTTGATATAAATGACGACAAGGAATTTGAAAAAATATATCATTATTCACTAATTCTTGAGTACTTTTTAACTGCTCCATATGGTCAATTACAAAGGTTTATTGAAACAAAAAAGGGAGTAAAACCAGAATATAATGAAGAAACGCTTGATGAAACAAAAAAGGCAAGCTTAAAAGATATTTATGATTCAATAATTGAGTACTTTAAAGATATAAATCGTCTTGAAAAATATTTACAATATTATCCAAGTAAGAGATTATTATGCAGAATTTACGTAGCAATGGTTGAGTCAGGTATAATCTCTACAAACGTTAAAGATAAATTTGATTTTACTGATGCATATTGCAGTGATTCTGTAAGAAATGTTTTTAAAATTATTAGTAGATATTAATAAAACAATTTCTTTAATATTCCCAATTTAATAAAAGTATGAAAAAGAGGTAAAAAAATGGAAAAAAATAAAAACAAACAAGGAAAAATCAACATAAAACATTTAATAAATAATAATTATTTTTGGCTGATAGTTATGTTCTTGATTAATTTTGGCATTATGATTGCGTTTAATCCAAAAATTCTATCATCATACTATTTATTTGCAGAAGATGGAGAAGTGTTTATTAACGGCTTTTTAAATAAAGGCTTATCGTCTTTGTTCATTACCTATGGTGGATATTTTAATTTCTTATCACGTATTTTTGCAGCCATAAGTGTAACGTTTGCTAGAATCTTTAATAGTGTTGCAGTATTAACTATGTCGCAAAAACTATTATCAATGATTTTTAGTTCATTTGTGTGTACTTATTTTGTATCTGATACATTTAAGAGTATTATCAAATCAAGAACAAAAAGAATTGCAATATCTCTTGTCTCACTCGTTCTTATTTCCAATTTTGCATGGCTATTTTATAATGGAGTATCAATTCATTGGTGGTGTGGAATTTTAATTTTTCTTATAAGTTTAAATATACTTAATGGAGAGTTACCATCCTATAAAATTCTTCCAATTCTTTTGATTTCTATTTTGAGTAGTCCATCAGGATTAATAATTGCCTTTGCACTAGGATATTATCTTTTAAAAAAAATAGATTTCAAAAAATCTTTAAAGCATAATTTTGAAAAGTATAGTAAGAGTGAAATAATTAAAATTTTATTATTGATATTAGCTCTAGCTGTTCAATCATATGCAATACTTTTTTTAACAGATGTTAATACGATTGTAAAACCACAATTGACGATTGATAGAATTGGTAATCTATTATACTATTCGTATTTGCTATCTATTTCATCAGTCAATTTCTTATTTGGCAGTCTAGGATATTTAAGACTTGCTAATGTTGGATTAAATACCATTTTCGGAATATTGTTATGGATTAGCATTTTATACTTTGCGGAACGTAATGGAAAATTGAAATATTTTCTATTTGGGCTGGGATCTATATTCTTTCTATATTTTATGATTAATTATAAAAATGATGATTTTGTTACATATTATCAAGAAATGATAAGCACAAGTTATCAGATATGGTATCATGCGTTGCCTGCCATAATTGCTTTCTTTACTTTTTGCATATGTATTACTTCAAACAGTGATTTTAAAACACCAGTGGTTCAATACGCCATTCTTTTATTCGTTTTAATCTCGACTATAACTTGTGTAAATCATCCAGAACTAAATACAGCAAAACAACTTGAAAAGGTAAGTAAATATGTAGATTATTCTAGTAAACAATATGTGCATATTAAAATTAGTCCAGACTTTTTAAATTGGTATGTGACAGTTCCGGTAAAAAAAGAGTATTGCGAGGTGAATGATTGTGTTTCAAAAGTACAAGAGTCAAGCAAGATTTCTAGTAGTAGGAGGAAGTAGCACATTATTAGATTTTATTATATACATGTTATTGTCAACCAAGTTAAATATAACCATTTCTAAATTTATTTCCATGACAGTTTCAAGTATATATTCTTTTCTAATCAATAAAAATTGGACTTTTAATAATAAGAATAAAATAACTTTTATACTAACTTTTAAGTATATTTTATGTGTATTTATCAACATTTTTGTAAATACTACTTCTAATACTTTAATATTTAATTTAACAAATAACAAAATTATTTCATTTCTTTTTGCAACAGGAATAGCAATGATTGTAAATTATACTATACAAAAGAAAATAGTTTTTAAGGAGGACCAATAAAAATGAAGTATTCAATAATATTACCATGCTACAACGAAAGTGAATCTCTAGATGATCTAATAAAAATAATTAAAAAATTTCCTAAAAAGTATAAATGTGAATTTATTTTAGTAGAAAACGGATCAACTGATGATAGCAAAAAATTCTTTGATACTTGTGAAGCTTTTGATGATAAATATATTAGAAAAGTTTATGTTAAAAAGAATCAAGGTTATGGATATGGAATTATTCAAGGACTTAAAGAATCAAGAGGAGAGTATGTTGGATGGTTACATTCAGACTTGCAATATAATCCGATGGATTTGACATCATTCTTTGATTATATAGAAAAACATTCAGGAGAAAAACTTTTATTAAAAGGAAAACGAAAGAATCGCAAAATAGTAGAATACATTTTCACATTTGGAATGGGTGTTTATGATTCACTTCTATTTAGACATAAAATGTCGAATGTTATGGCAATGCCTGTAATATTTAATAAAGAACTTTTAGATTATATTGATAAGTTTCCATATGATTATACAATAGATATTTTTATATATGGGCTTGCACTAAAAAAAGATTATAATGTTGTTCATTTACCAATATATTTGAAAAATAGAGAAAAAGGTGTTTCTTCTTGGAATACTGGATTTGTATCAAGAATTAAACAAAGTAAAAAAATGATTGATGGCAGTCGATATGTAAAAAAAGAGTTGAAGGAGATAAACTAATATGGAAAAAAATAAAATACATTTAATTATGCCAATGGGAGGAGCAGGATCTAGATTCTTTAAAAATGGATTTGTAATGCCAAAACCTTTAATTGAAATAAATGGTTATCCTTTCCTTTATTGGGCTACTTTATCAATAAGCAAATTTGTTGATGTAAAGGATATTACTTTTGTTGTATTAAAACAACATATAGAAGAATTTAAAATAGATGAGGTTATAAAAAAATATTTTCCAGAAGCTAAAATAGAAGTTATACCAGAGCTTTTAAATGGAGCTGTATTAACTTGTATGCATGGTGTTCAAAGTATTAATGATGATTTACCAATTATATTTAATGATTGTGATCATATGTTCACTTGCAAAGATTTCTATTCATTCTGTGAAAAAGGAATCTTTGATATGCCAGATGGGGCATTATTAACTTTTGAATCAAATGATCCAAAATATTCTTTTTTACAAATGGATGAAACAGGTAATGTTATACACACAGTAGAAAAACAAGCTGTAAGTACTCATGCTATATGTGGCGCTTACTACTTCAAAAATAAAAAAACTTTTTTGGAATGTGCCAATGAATATTTAGATAAATGTAACTATAGTGAATACTATGTAAGTGGAGTATACAATATTATGGCTGAACATAAAATGCGTATTGATAACTTTACTTGTGATATGCATTTACCATTTGGAACACCAGATGAATACTACGCAGCTGAGAAATCAGATGAATTTGAGAGGATGCTTAAAAAATGATTTACTTAATTATTGCAATAATTACTATTTTAATTGCTAATATTTTAAAAGTACTTAGACAGTCTTTGTTTATTGATTTGTATGACGATTCTAATAAAAAGAATTTGACCCAAGCACTTTCTGTTAGTAATTTAATAAATTATATTATTCCATTTAAACTTGGATATATTTATCGAGCATATTTTACTGGAAAAAAGATGAAGTATGGAATATCATATTCTATAGCAACTATCATTGTAGAGATTATTCTTGATTTTATCTGTGTTTCGATTATATATTTAGTTTTCCTACTATGTGGAATTGATTCATTTAAAAATATTTTATTCTACGTTATATCATTAGGGGTGCTTTTAATTGTTGGAATAATATTAAAAGTATTCAAAAAACAAGTAAAAAAAACAATATATAATATTGCCCATCTATTTAACAAAAACATAGAATTAAAACTATTAAAATCGTCATGGTTTACAATTATTTCGTTTGAAAATATCGTAACAAAAGTCAATAAGTTAAAACTTGGTATATATTCAATTTGTATGTGGTCTTTAAACATATTATCTTGTTATTATTTAGGCAAATCACTTTTAAATGAAACAAATTTAATTGATACGTTTAATTTGTATTTTTCTTATGGTGGAATGCGTACAAGTCTAATTAAAAACTTAAATATGTTAGGAATAAATATGATAGTTTATATAATATTAAGCAACATTTTGTTGTTTGCAGTATCGTTTTTGTTCACTAAAACAAAAACAAAAAAACATGAAGAGTTGTTGCCACATGCTAATTTGAATGATAGATTAAACTTCCTTGAGTTATATTTTAACAATAATGATGATTCAGAATATTTTAAAAAATATTTAGAGATTAATAATGATGTTGCAATAATTGAAGACTATTCTGCGGGTTCTAATGCAACAACAATGTTGTGTAGTAAGGATGGAAAATTATTTTATCGAAAATATTCTTTTGGAAAAGATGCCGATAAACTAAAAGATCAAATCGATTGGATACATGCTCACGAGAAAAAGTTAACTCTGACAAAAATATCAAATGAATACTACAAAAAAGGAGTTTGCTTTTATGATATGCCATATGTAGCAGATGCAGTGACATGCTTTAATTACGTCCATACAACTCCATTTAAAGAAGCGTGGAATACAATAAAGCAAGCATTGGATGATATTGACAAGAATCTACATACAGTAAATAAGAGAAAAGCTGATAAAGAAACTATTGAAAAGTACTGCGATACTAAAGTATTAAAGAATATTGAAAAAATTGAAAATGGTGAATATATTAAGCCACTTCTAAAATATGATTATATTTATATAAATGGTAAAAAATATCCAAATTTAAATCACTTTAAAAAATATTTGAATAAAGAATATTTATATGAGGTATTTAAAAGTGATAATTATTCAGATATTCACGGAGACTTTACAATCGAAAATATTATTTGTATAAAAAATAGTAAATCTAAAAAGAACTTCTATATAATTGATCCTAATACTGGAAATTTACATGATTCACCATATCTAGACTATGGTAAATTACTTCAATCAATTCATGGTGGTTATGAGTTTTTAATGAATACTAAAAAAGTATCTTATCATGATGATAAAATAGAGTTTTTATTTACTAAATCATCTACTTACTATAAATTATTTGATGAAGTAGTCAAATATTTAGAAAAAAGATTTGGTGAAGAAGGTTTAAAAAGTATTTTTTATCATGAAATTATCCATTGGTTAAGATTAATGCCATATAAAATCGAAAAGAATGCTGAAAGATCGTTGTTATTCTATGCAGGATTAATAATGGTTGCATCTGATGTAGAGGAAAGGTTTGAAAAATAATGAAACTAGCAATATTTGACATGGATGGAACTTTATATAATACCAATGACGTTAATTACTTTGCTTATAAAGAAGGGTTAAATACATTTGGTGTTGATCTTGATTATGATTATTATTGCAATTATTGTAACGGAAGACATTATAAAGTTTTTATTCCGCCACTTGTTGATAATGATGAAGAGAAAATAGAAGAAGTGCACAAAATAAAAAAGAATGCTTATTCAAAATATTTAGATAAAGTAAAAGTAAATGAAAGACTTTTTGATATTATAAGACTAATAAAAAACGAATATAAAATAGTCTTAGTAACAACGGCTTCTAAGAAAAATACTGAAGAAATACTTAAATATACAAAAAAAATAGAATTATTTGATGATATCATAACTGCTGATGATATATCAAAACCAAAACCAGATCCTGAGGGATTTAACTTAGCTATTCAAAGGTTCAATGTTGATCCTAAAAATGCAATTATATTTGAAGATGCCGAAGTAGGGATTGAAGCGGCTAGAAAAACAGGTGCTGTAATATTTAAAGTTGAAAAATTCTAAAAAAAATTATAATATATTGATGATATATTATATTTTTTTTACTTAATTGGAGGAAGTATTATGGAGTGTATTAACAAAATGTATGAGAGGTTTAAAGATATAGTTGTTAAGGTATTTACATCTAAATTCTTATATCTTGCTATATCTATAATTTCTATTATAGTTTACTACTATAATCTACTTGTAAATAATATTAAAAGATTAAAAATTAAGAATTATGATTATTATGTATGGTTTATTATTATTATAGGTTTATTAATTATTGCCTCCATAATAATATATTATATTTTAAAACATACTGATTTAAAACTATATAAGAAATATTTCTTAGTAGCTATTATCTTATCAAGTTTTTATGTTTTTACACCTCCAATGTTTACTCAAAGTGATGAAACATTTCATTATATACGAGCTTATCAAATAGCTGATGGTCATTTGATATCTAAATATGATTCTAAAGGTAGGGGAACTGACAAACTTCCTAAAAGTATAAAAACAACCATTTTTGATGATAAAGATAAATATCCTGAGTATCGTACTTATGCGGATACAGATAAAGCATTAGGTATAAAATTGGATAAAAATGTTAAATCAAAAACTTATATTCACTGCGCAAGTTATGTATTTTTAGATTATATTCCAGCTGTTATTGGAATGAAAGTCGGAATGCTTTTAAATTTAAGTCCATATGTCATTGGCGTTCTTGGAAGACTTACTAACATGCTTATTTGTACACTTATTTTTGCTTTGGGCTTAAAAAGGCTTCCGTATGCTAAAAAAACCATGATGCTTTTGCTTTTATGTCCAGTAGTTTTAGCATACACTTCATCAATAAGCGCTGATACTGTTATAAATTCAGTTTCATTCTTATTTGTGGCAACTATTTTAATGCATATAAAAACCAAGAAACAATTATGTATAAAGGATTATATTGAACTAATTTTAATGATTATTATTATATCCGTTTGTAAAACAACGTATTTACCATTAATTGGTTTAATAATATTGCTACCAAAAGAAAACTTTGACTCTACAAAGAAAAGAATCTTATCTATAGTTTTATTAATCATTCTTGGACTTGCATCAAGTATCACATGGATGAAAGTAGGTGGAATAAGTATTGCTTCTGAAGTAGGAAATCATAATTTTATTGAAACTATTGTTATTTATTTTAACAAACTTATAAATACGATATTTAATGAAGGATTATCATACATCCAAAATATATTTGCAGGTGATTATTTCTATCAAAGACAAGTTACGCCAGCAGGAATACTTCCAATTATATATTTGTTTATTTTTATCTTTTCATATTTAACTGAAGAAACAAATTTAAAAATCGAAAAATTCTATAAAGTTGCTGCAGGCTTAATCGGAACTTTAATATTTTTGCTTATTATGTATGCTTTATATGCAGCAGCTCAAAAGAATAAAACAATGTTTATTTATGGTGTTCAAGGAAGATATTTTATTCCAATTATGTGGCTTGCACCAATATTTATAAATAAACAAGTACTAAAATTAAAAAATACAAATGTTTTCTTTATTGCTAGTATTTTGATAAACATTTCCATAATTCTTACTATATATGTTTCTTTTATAGGATAATTTGGTATAATAAAAATAGATTGAGAGGATTAGTTGTATGAAAAAGAATCCAAAAGTGTTATTGATTATACCGGCATATAACGAGGAAAAAAACATTCTTACAGTATATAAAAATATATGTGATTACAATAAAAAAGCTAAAACTAAACTAGATGTTGTATTTATAAATGACGGAAGCATTGATGCTACAGAAAAAATATTATGTGAAAACAATATCAATCATATTAAATTGATACAAAACTTAGGAATAGGCGGAGCCGTTCAAACAGGATATAAATATGCTTTATATAATGATTATGATATCGCTATACAATTTGATGGAGATGGACAACACAACGTTAATTATGTTGAAGCATTAATTAAACCGATATTAGAAGAAAATGTTGATATGGCAATTGGATCAAGATTCATCGATTCTTCTTCAAGTGAATTTAAGTCATCGTTTTTAAGAAGAGTAGGAATAAAACTGATTTCATCGTGTATTCATTTTAAAACCAGAGTTCGTATATATGATACAACAAGTGGGTTTAGAGCATCTAACAAAAACGCTATCGCGATGTTTGCAATTCATTATCCACTTGAATACCCAGAACCAATATCTTCTGTAGATGTTATCTTAAGTGGCATGAAAATAAAAGAAGTTCCTGTAAGTATGAACGAAAGACTTGCCGGTAAATCATCTATAAACTCATGGAAAAATGTGTATTATATGGTAAATGTTGTTTTATCAATTCTTTTAAGAAAGAAGGGTAAATAATGAGTGTTAAATTAAGAATTGCTTTATTCATATTTTCAATTATATGGTTAGTTATAATCTTAAATCTTTTAAAAAGAAATAAATTACCAATAAAATATTCATTAGTTTGGATTATTACTATATGTGTACTTCTTATAATATCTTTAGTTCCATTCATCCTTGAGTTTTTTGCTAAGTCATTTGGATTTTTAACAATGGCTAACTTAGTTATAGGTATTATGATAACACTTCTTTTAGGAATAACTTTAATTCTTACAGTTATCATATCTCAACAAAAGAAACAAATAACGATGCTTATTCAAGAAGTTTCGATTATTAAAGGTGCTAAAGATGGAAAATAGAAAAAAAGATTTTATTTGGAATTTTATTGGTTCATCAATTAACTCTTTTAATTCCCTTTTTTTTATGATTGCAATTAATCACATAAATTTAAAAAGTGAAGCAGGAGTTTTTACATTTGCTTATTCCTTAATATGCTTATTTTTTATTCTTTCAACTTTTTATAATCGTGTGTACCAAATAAGCAATTATGAGAAATATACACCTAAAGACTTTATTGATTTTCGTATACTTACAAGTATTTTAACTATTATTATAGTAACCATTTTTTCATTTATAAATAACTATAATTTCTTTAAAATAGGGGTAATTTTACTAATATGTTTATTTAGAATGATCGAATCGATAAGTGATGCTGTTTATGGGATATTACAAAAAAATAATCAATTATATAAATCAGGAATATCACTTACTATTAAAGGAATAGTTGGAATAATCGCTTTTGTGATTACGGATTTGCTAACAAAGAGTATCTTGATTTCATTAGTAAGTTTAATAATTATAAATGCTTTACTTTTCTTTACTTTTGATATAAAAAATGCCAAAGAATATATTTATGGAATATTTAACTTTGTTAATTTAAAAAAAATATTAAAAGATACTTTACCAATATTTATCTATTCTTTTCTAGCGATGTATGTAGCTAATTCAAGCAAGTATATACTTGATTATTTTGATACAGCGGAAGCTCAAAATATTTTTGGAATAATATTCATGCCATCAACAATAATTGGATTATGTTCAAGTTATATAGTTGTGCCAATAATAACAAGTTTAAACAACTTATTTAAAAATAAAAACATAGATAAATTTAATAAAATGGTAAGAAATATGATGCTTTCTTTAATATTTATTGGTGTTTTTGCTTGTCTTTGTGGACTTACAATTGGAATTCCTGTACTTAATATCATGTATGGAATAAATTTAAACGCTTATCGAATTCATTTAGTAATTGTTCTTATAGGAGCAACATTTTATACACTTGCAAATGTCTATTCACAAGTACTAGTTTTATTAAATGTTCATAAAGAACAAACTATAATATATTTAATTATGACAGTTGTATCAACTATTATTTGTTATGTGTTGATAAGTGCTTTTAAACTCACTGGTGCAATATATGCATATCTCATATTTATGGCAATTTTATTGATAATGTATTTATTCTTGTATTATAAAACTCTAAACAAATATAAAAGGAATTGATTTTATGAAATTAGTAAGTATTAATACAGTATGTAATGGGTCAACTGGTAAAATCATGGGTAGCATTTCAAGAGAAGCAAGAAATGATGGCTTTGAAGTGTTTTGTATTTATGGAAGAAGAAAAGGTTATATTGATATACCTTGTAAAAAAATAGGGGGACCTTTTTCTTTCCTTTATCATGTATTCATAACAACTATCTTTGATGCTCATGGTCATGGTTCATATTTTAAAACGAAAGAGTTAGTTCGTGAATTAAAAAAAATCAATCCTGATATCATTCATCTACATAATATTCATGGTTATTACATCAACTATAAAATCTTATTTTACTATTTAAGAAATGAATATCAAGGAAAAATATTTTGGACTTTGCATGATTGTTTACCAATGACTGGCCATTGTGCATATTTTGACTATATCCACTGCGATCGTTGGAAGAAAGGCTGCCATGACTGTCCAAATAAGAAAAATTATCCCATAAGTTTAGTTTTTGATCGTTCAAAAAAGAATTATGAAGAAAAGAAAAAATTATTTGCTGATCCAAGAATAACTATCATAACACCGTCAATTTGGCTTCAAAATATTGTATCTAAGTCATTTTTAAAAATATGTAATGTAAAGACAATAAATAATGGAATTGATTTAGAAATATTCAAACCTAAAAAAGATGAAACTATTTATGATAAATACAATATTCCTAAAGATAAAAAAGTTATTTTAGGAGTAGCAAGTATTTGGGAGAAACGTAAAGGATTTGACGATTTTTTATCCTTAGCTGATGAAATAAGTGATGAATATGTTATAGTCTTAGTAGGCTTAAATGATAGACAAATAAAAGAAGTAGAAAACTATAGGAATATAATCCCTATAAAAAGAACGGAAAATCAAGTTGATTTAGCCACTCTTTATAGCCTTTCTTATTGTCTTTTAAATCCAACATATGAAGATAATTACCCAACAGTAAATATTGAAGCTCTTGCATGCAATACAAGAGTGGTTTGTTATGATACTGGAGGTTGTGTGGAACAAGCTAAAAACAAGAATGTCTATCTAATAAAAAAACAAGGTAAAGAAGAAAATATTAAAAATATTTTAAAGACAATTTATTCACTTAAAGAATATCAAGAATATGATACATCCCTTTATAGTGATAAACTCTTTGCTAAAAAAATTATTGAAGAATATAGAAAGTAGTTGGTTTTATGAAGGTCCTATATTATACAAATATACCTGCACCTTATCGAGTAAAATTTTTTAATCAATTAAGTAAACATGTTGATTTAACTGTTTTATTTAATGGAGATAGATCAGAATCTTATCGTAATAAAGAATGGTTTAAAAATAATAACTTTGAATTTGAGTTTATAAATCTAAAAAAATTTGCTTTATTTCAATTGAATAAACTTCTTAATGAAAACAATTATGATGTTGTAATAATCGGAACATATGCTAATATGAATGGAGCAATACTAAATATTTTACTTAGACATAAAAATATTAAATTCTTTTTAAATGCTGATGGTGGAGTAGTTCCTAAAAAGGAAACATTTATTTCTAAATATTTAAAAACAAAATTTATATCAACAGCATCATATTATCTAAGTACTGGAAAAACAACTAATGAATATCTTTTAAATTACAATGCTCGTTTAGAAGATATTTATATTTATCCTTTATCATCTATTGAAAAAAGCGATGTTTTATTACTTCCAATGAAAATGGAAGAAAAACTTAAACTAAGAAAATCTGCTGGATATGACTATAAAAGATTATTTGTAAGTGTTGGTTCATTTATTGAAAGAAAGGGCTATGACCTATTTTTAAATTCTCTTTTAATTAACAACAACGAAAGAAATGGTTATATAATCATTGGTGGTGGAGAAGAAAAAGAAGACTACGAAGACTTTTTAAAAGAACACAATATCAAAAATGTTCATTTTATTGATTTTTGCGATAAAGAAAAAGTATTTGAATATTATAAGATGAGTGATGTATTCTTTTTTCCATCAAGAGAGGATATTTGGGGACTCGTAATAAATGAGGCTATGAGCTGTGGGTTACCAGTAATTGCAACTTTTGAAACGGCATCAGCTAGAGAAGTATTTAAAAAAAGTCAACTTTACCAATGTGATAATATTCGTGCACTTTCTAAAAAAATAAATGAATATTCATTAAAAAGTGCCTTGGACCTTTATAAAGAAGGATTAAACAATTTAGAAATAAGTTCTAAGTATACGATTGAAAACATGGTTGATAAACACTTAAAAATATTTGAGGAGGTAAAAAAACGTGAAAAGGAAAATTAGTATTATAACAGTTTGTTATAACTCTGCATCAACAATTGAAGATACGATAAAATCAGTTTTAGCCCAAAAATATGATAACTATGAATATTTAATAATTGATGGATTAAGTAAAGATAACACTTTAGATATCGTAAAAAAGTATGAAAGTAAATTTAAAGGAAAAATGAAAGTTATCAGTGAAAAAGATAAAGGTTTATATGATGCGATGAATAAAGGAATAAAACTTGCAACTGGGGATATTATTGGTATTATAAATTCCGATGATGTTTTGATTGATGAACATGTTTTTGAAAAAATTAATAGTTCTTATACCGATGAAACTGATGTTTTATATGCTAATCTAATCTATTGTGATTCTACACTAACTCATCCAATAAGAGATTATATAAGCGGTAAAAGGAAGAAAAATGAATGGTGTCCAGCACATCCAACTATGTATATAAAAAGAAGTGTATTTGATAAAGTTGGTTTATATAATTTAAATTATAAAGTGTCATCTGATTATGATATGATGGTAAGAATTAATAAAGAAAATTTTAATTTTACTTATTTAAATGATTATTTAGTTTTAATGCGTTTGGGTGGAGTAAGCAATGGTTTAAAAGGATATGTAAACAATTTTAAGGATGCATATAGGATTTTAAAGGACAATAATATTTCACTTCCATTTCTTAGAACATTAAAAAGAAGTTTAAAAACTGTTTTTCAATATTTAAGAACATATTTTAACAAGCCAAAAATTGACTTAACAAGCCAAAAATAGTAGAATAAGCAAACAAAAGGAGAGGTAATTATGTACCAAAGCGGTGGTTCCGAAAGAGATTCAGATTCAGAGCGTATGATAGCTAATGAAATGAGAATATTAGAAAGTCCAAATTTGCAATATGCTTTAGGATTAAGTGGTGATGAATTAGGATATATTGCTTATGCAGTTAAATTACATGCTTTAAGTGTAGCTAGACAAATTATTAGTAATGAAGAAGTAAATAAATCATATCAACAAGCCGAAGCAGAATTAAAAAAGCCATACAAACAAGAAGAAACAAAGAAATTGAACTTGTCCAATCCAAGTGAAGAGAATTAATTGCAATACGTAAGTCATATAAAAAAGTAGATGCTAATATCTATTTTTTTTGTTATAATTATTCAAAGGATGGTGTCTCATGAAAAAGAAAAAAGTTTTATTTGTTTCCAGCATTGGTGGACATTTAACTCAATTACTAGAATTAAAACCTTTATTTAAAGATTATAATTATTTATTAGTAACTGAAAAATCAGATGTAACACTTAATTTAAAAGATAAATATAACGTGGTGTTTTTCAAATATTGTAATAAGAAAAACTTTTTAAAATACTTTTTTATAAATGTATTAAATGCCTTTCATTCAGTATTTTTATTTTTTAAATTTAGACCAGATGTAATTGTAACTACAGGTGCAAATACATGTGTTCCTTTATGTTATATGGGTTTTATTTTTAGAAAAAAAGTCATTTATATTGAATCATTTGCTAAACAAGAAGGAAAAACTTTATCAGGAAAACTTGTTTATCCAATTGCAACTCATTTCATAGTTCAATGGGAATCGATGAAAAAATATTATCCTAAAGCTATATATATAGGAGGTATTTATTAATGATATTAGTAACACTTGGAACCCAAGATCAAAAGTTTTATAGACTTTTAGACTGTATTGAAAAATCTAAAATAAAAGATGAAATAATCGTTCAAGCCGGAGGTTCATCTGATTATGTAAGCAAAAAAATGAAAATCTTAAAATTTATAAATTATGATGAGATGAATAAACTTATAGATGAAGCAGATTTAATAATAACTCATGGAGGAACAGGAAGTATTTTAACTCCATTAAAAAAAGGTAAAAAAGTAATCGCGATGGCTAGATTAGAAAAATATGGTGAACATATAAATGATCATCAAAAAGAAATAGTTTCTCTTTTTAAAAAAGAAGGATATATTTTAGAGTTAGATGATAACACTAATTTAGATGATTTAATAAAAGAAGCAAAAACATTCAAAGTAAGAAAATATGTAAGTAATACAGATAATTTCATCTCAGAATTAAAAAAATTAATTGATAATTAGAATGCAGAATGCATTCTTTTTTCTTATCAAAGAAAGGTGTAGATATAGACGATGTTCTTGAAAATAGGTTGTTATAAAATAGAAAATTAGGAAGGAATATGAAAAAGATTGGATTTTTATCAATTCGTAACCGTTTTGATATTAAGATTTTTCTCCAGCCTTCCGTATAGCATAAATAATCTATAAAGCAACGTATATAAGCTACGTTGTTTTTTCTTGATGTATAAAATTTTAAAATAAACTTAAACTAATCATAGGTGGTAGTAATGAAAAAGAAATTAATAATAGGTCTAGCATTAATGAGTATTTTACCATTTGATGTTTATGCTTATTCAAATTATATATATGCTGGTGGAGATAATATTGGTATCGAAATATCTTCTAAAGGAGTAATGGTTGTTGGTTTTTATGAAAATTTAGAGATTAATAATAAAATAAAAGTAGGAGATTATATTGAAAAAGTAAATGGAAATGTAGTTTCTGATATTGATAATTTAGTAAACCTTGTAAATAAGTATCAAACAGATGGTAAAGTAACTTTAACCTTAAGAAGAAAAAATAAGACATTTGATATTGAATATGAATTAATAAAAACTAAAGATAAGTATAAAACAGGACTTTTTGTTAAAGATTCTATAAGTGGAATTGGAACACTTACTTATGTTGATCCAGAAACTAAAATATATGGTGCTTTAGGCCATGAAATAATTGAATCAAACTCTAAGAATGTTGTAGATATTGAAGATGGATTTATTTTTGAAAGTAATGTTTCTAGTATTGATAGGAGTTTTAATGGACATCCAGGCACTAAAAATGCAAGATTAAACAAAAATAATAGATATGGAACGATTGAGAAAAATACTAATAAAGGAATATATGGAAAGTACAACAATGAAAAGAATGTTTCTTTAGTAGAAGTTGGAGAAAAAGAAGATTTAAAATTGGGTGAAGCAACAATAAGAACTGTACTTGATAATAAAGAAATTAAAGAATATAAAATAAAAATAACTAAAATTGATAAAAAAAGCGATACTAAAAATATTTATTTTGAAATCACTGATGATGAACTTCTAAGTAAAACTGGGGGAGTAATCCAAGGGATGAGTGGATCACCAATACTTCAAAATGGGAAAATCTTTGGAGCTGTTACCCATGTTGTAGTTGAAAATGTAAAATCAGGATATGGAATATTTATTACAACAATGTTAAATGAAGGAGAAAAATAATACATTTAATGATATAATTACTACAAGAGGTGTAGTTATGAATAAATGTATAATTGGGATTTTACCTTCATATTATTGTGAGAACGAAAATCCATATTCAGAATATTATAAATATAATTGCATATTTGCAAGAAAGTTACTAGAAGCCGGTGGAGTTCCTGTTGGAATGATGTTTAATGGAAATAAACTTGATTATAAAGTTTTAGATCTATATGATGGATTTTTAATTACTGGTGGAAATAAGATAAATGATTTTGTATATGAAATACTTTATTATGCTTATGAAAACAATAAACCGGTTTTAGGTATTTGTATGGGAGCTGAATCTATAGATGTTTTTAGTTTGCTACTTGACTCTATCGAAAAAAATGGTGGAGAAGTAACTCGTGAAAAAGTAGGGACTTACTACAAAACAATTAAAGAAAAGTATGGCTCTGCTTTAAGAAGATTAGATCCAGGAAACATTCATAATAATAATATAATTGACGGGAATATTGAAGCAACCAAACATGAAATAACTATTGTTTCAAATACGATCGCTAGCAAAATATTTCCTGATAAAATTTTAGTTCCAAGTATGCATAACTATGATTTTCATGCTGTTGGAAGTCACTTTAAGGTAAGTGCAAAAGCAAGCGATGGTGTAAGTGAAATCATTGAATGTGTTGATCCAAATAAATTTATTTTTGGAGTTCACTTTCATCCAGAACTTATTAAAACAGAGGTGTTCAATTATTTTATTGATCGTGTAAAAAATAGTAAATAAAGAAAATGTAAAGTGCTATTAAAAGTGTAAACAATCGACAAAATATTTGTTATAATATACCTAGAATAGAGGGTATGATATGAATACACAATTACTAATTGATAATGGCGTAGATATTAATCACGCATTAGAATTACTTGGAGATATGGAAATGTTTAATGACACGTTAAAAGATTTTCTAGAGGAGAGCAAAACGCGTATTCCAAACATAATTTCAAGTTTTAATAATAATGATATGGAAAACTATGCAATTTTGGTTCATGCAATGAAAAGCGATTCTAAATATTTAGGATTTACTAAGCTTGCAGAGATGTCTTATGAGCATGAGATGGCTAGCAAGAATGGAAACATTGAGTTTGTTAAAACAAACATTAATCCGTTAATCATCGAAGCTAATAGAATAATTAATTTAGTTAAAACATATTTAGGAGTGTAATTATGGATATAAGAGCTATTGTTGAAAACATTCCTAATATGATTGCTTCTTTATATGAATCAATTTACGTCATTAATAAAAATGATAATAAATTTTATGATATAAAGTATACTGGAGAAGAACTTAGAATTTCATCTCCGCTTGATTATGATAAAATAAATGACGTTATGCGCACGTATAAAGAATTTAGTCCCGCTTTTTTAAATGAAAATGAGTTTAAAAAAGTGTTAGTTACTAACGATAATAAAGAAAAATTAGTAACTCTTATAACTGTGGAAGAATATAAAATTATCTTTGTGGTTGATATAACTATAAAAATTGATGGAAATGTTTTAAGAAACAAGATAATAATAGCTGATGATTCACCGGTTATAACTAATTTCTTTAGCAAGATATTTAGAAATGAATTTGAAGTAATAGTAGCTCACAATGGAAAAGAAGTTATTGACATAGTTAATCAATATATGAATGATTCACTTGTTGGTTTATTTTTAGATTTACAAATGCCCGTTATGAATGGTTTTGAAGTGCTTGATTACTTCAAAGAACATGATTTATTTAAGGTAGTTCCTGTATCCATAATAAGTGGAGAGGATACTGAAGAGGGTATTAAACGTGCAATGTCATACCAAGGAGTAATAGATATGATTCAAAAGCCTTTTGATGCAACATCGATAAGAGCAATAGTTGATAAAACTGTTACCTTTAGTCCCAAATATAAATAGTTATAGTTTAAAACTATAGCTTTTTTTGTTAAAATAATATTAGGAGGTAAAAACATGGAAAAAGGTAAGTTAATAGTAGTAGAAGGTGCTTGTGATGGGGTTGGAAAAACAACCCAAGTAGAACTTTTAAGAGAATATTTGGAACAATATGGAGAAGTTATTGCTCATCATTTTCCAACATATCATGAAACAAGTGGCTTTTTAGTTGAAAAATATTTAGCAGGAGAATTTGGAAATTTAGAAGAATTAAGTCCATATTTTATAAATTCTTTATATGCTATAGATCGTGCAATTGTATCTAAAGATAAAATAATGCCTGCTTTAGATGAAGGAAAAACTGTTTTACTTGATAGATACACAACATCAAGTGTTATATATCAAGCTGCATCACTTCCAGAATACGCAAAGAAAGATTTTATTGAATATGTTATGGATTTTGAATACAATCGCTTAGGAATAAAAAAACCGGATATAGTCATATTTTTAACTGCTCCATATGAAGTTATAGAACAAATTAGAAACGCTCGTAAAGTAAATGATGGTATTCAAAAAGATATTCACGAAAGTAACAAAGAATATTTAAAAACAGTTTACAATACTGCTCAATATGCATGTGAATTGCTAGATTGGAAGAAAGTTGAATGTTCTAATGGAAACCAAATGCGTCCAATTGAAGAAATACATGAAGATATTATAAAACTCATAAAAATGTAGTTTACTAAATATTGGTATTGTGCTAAAATTATCCTTATGAAAGAGGTTATATTATGTCTACTCGTAGTGAATTAAGAGAAAAAATAATGACTATTTTATACCAAATAGATTTATATAAAAGAAACAATATTGAGTTTGATGTCGATTCAACAATAAAAGAAAACGTCGAAATTGATAATGAATTTGTAAAGGATATCGTATATGGTGTAGTAACATATATGGATACAATCGATGAATTAGCAAATAAATATTTGAGTAACTGGACAATTGACAGATTGGATTCAGAGGGAAAAGCAATTTTAAGAATGAGTATTTATGAACTAAAGTATACAGACACTCCTGATTTAGTAGTTATTAATGAAGCTATTGAACTTGCTAAAAGATATAGTGATGATTCAGTAAGAAAAATGATTAATGCGGTACTTGATAAAATAGTTAATGAAGTGTAAATCACTTCTTTTTTAGTTATTGCACTAATATAATATATTGTATAAAAAGAAAGGACATAATTTATGGAAATAAAACACGAAGAAAATTTATGTACAGCAATATTTAGAAGATTAAATAAAATTGGATTTAATGAAGAAAACGTTGAAAATGAATATATTCATTTAAATTTTATAATGTATTTTTTGAAGAATGTGCTTCAACCGTCATATTTTTCAGAAGAAAATTATGAACTAGTTTTATCACCTAAATCTATGAGTGTAGATTTTAGTGGAGATGAAAAAACTCTAATTGCAAAAACGTCTTATGAGGAAGATAGATGTTTCTTGAAAATCAGCTATGATAAATACACTATATGCTTTGAAGCAAACGATAACCCCATAAACATTTTTATTAATGATGGTGACAATGAAGAGATTTTTAAAATAGATAAGAAAGAGGAATCGTTTACATATTATTTTAAAAAATTAAACAAAAATGATGTTGAAGATAAAGAACTTTATTGTGGCGTGTTAACATCTATCAATACATGCATTGACAACAAAGAATATTTTGCCTATGAAAGAATGTTTCCAAAGGCTGTTTATCAAAAAGGTTTTTGGGAAAAAATTAAAGACATTAAACATCATAAAAAAGTAATCGCGATTTCTAAAAGCAATTCTAACTTTTCGATTTATGATGATGTCATATTGATTTTTAATGAGCTTCAAAAAGAAAAAGAAAAGATGCTTGAACCTCAAGAAAAAAATCAACATTTATTGAAAATAAAGACGCAAGGAAACCTATAGGTTTTTCCTTTTTTTTATTTCTAAATTATTGAAGAAGCATTTGTAGTTGTGATATACTTATATAGTATAAAGATAAAGGAAATAGACGAAAATAATATTAAGGAGAAAGTATGAAGAAGGCAGTAAGTATAATAGTAATGATAATAATGAATTTACTTATGATCTCAGATGCAAAAGCATGTGAGATGTCTTATAATGAATATAAAGATAGAAAAATAGTCCAAAGTTTTGTAGTAGGGGACTATATATTTAATGTAGATAATGGATACTCACCAAGTCTAGAGGATTTTGCGGAAGCAGCAAGAAGTATAAAAGACGGAGAAGAAGTAAAAATATATAATATCATGATGATAGGAGATATATATTATAAAACAACAGAAGTATTCAGTAATAAGAGTACAACCGAAAGAAACGAGTTTCCGGAAATAGATGTAGCATATGAATATCGAGCAAGTATAAGAGGAGCAAAGAAAAGCGACTATGATTTAATAACATGTAAAAATAAAGATATAAAAATAAGATATACAGGACTATATACAGAAGGATCTAACGAATATAAAAGAAAAGCCATAAGATATGCAAGTATACAATCAGAAAATGCGATAGAAGAGGCAAAATATTGTACAACAATCCAAGGAAGTTGTACACCAGATAAAGAACTAACAGTAAAAGGAACAGAAAACATTGTAGAAATAGAATATGAAACAAATGCCAGTGCTCAAAAAATATGTATCGAAGCAAGTGACAAAAATGGAAGTAGTAAAATAGAATGCGATGAAGAAACTGTAAAAGTGGATAAAGAGCCAATAAAGATAACAAAGACTCAAGAAAGCATAGAAATAGTAGAAGGAAAAAGTAAGTCATTAGGAGACTTGTTTGAAGTAAAATATGGAGTATCTGGAGGAACATTACAATATTTATCAATCCAAGAAGATGAAAAACAGCTTATAAATGATATGTCAGAGTTAAAAAATGGTTATGCTCAAGTTGAGGTAATAGCAACAAGTGGAAGTGGATTAGTAAGCAAAGAAACAACAAATGTTGAAATAAGAAAAAATAAGGTAACATATGACTACTGGACAAATGGAGGAACAACATCAACTAAAGAGACAGGAGAAGTAAGCTATAATGGACTAGCTGACTTAAGCGTAGAAGCAAAAAAAGAAGGATATACATTCGTTGGATGGAATATAGATAAAGATGCGCATGTTGGGCTTCAAACAAAAAAGATAACAGAAGATATAACGTTATATGCGATTTATAAAAAAGAAGTAACTGCTGAATTTATAGTAACAAAAAACGGAGAAAAAGTTCCCGCAGTAAGTGAAGAGACTAAAAAAACATGTACTTTATATGGAAATGAAACGAATTGTACAATAGAAATACCAAGTATAAGTGCCAAAATGGGATATAAAGCAGTTGGCTGGAGTAAAACAGAAAGAAGCAAAACAGCTGAATATGTTGGAAAAGAAAAGATAGAAATCAATAAGGATGAAAAATACTATTCGGTAACATATGAAAAAAATGCAATAAGTGCAACATTTATAACATATGATGGAACAACACCGGAAGAAAATGTTTTAAAATGTTACAAATATAATGGAGAAAGTAGTTGTCAAATAGACGTAAGCGGCTTGGTAAGTAAGCCATATGAAGGAATACCTTTAAGTGGATATACTAAAGAAAGTGAAACACCAGTAAAAGAAGAAAACTTTGAGATAAGCAAAGGAGAAGAATATTACGCATACTATGAAAAAGAATCAACTCTAAGCTATGTAGGAGCAAGTAAAACAGAAAACGTAAAGGTGAAAACATGGTATGAAACAACAAGAGAAGGAATAAAAGTAATACAAGAAGAAAAGATGATACCAACGTTTAATGATAAAGAAGGATATACGTTTAAAGGATATCGAGAAGATTTAGAAAATGAAGATGCAGAAATAAAAGAAGGAAAACAAGGAAGTAAAGAAAATAAAACATATAATGGTATATATGAAAGAAAAGTAAAATTAACATACGAATCTGGAGAAGATGAAAGCAATATTCCGGCTGAGCAAACAGCAAGCATATATTATAATGCTGGTAGTAAAAAGGAAAAAGAGGCTGAAATAAAACTAGACGATGGATTAAAAATAACAAAGAAAAACCATATATTTGAAAGTTGGAATATAGGTGGAACAAAATATCAAGCAGGAAGTATGGTTAAGATATCAAAGAACACAAAAGTAACTGCTGAATGGACAATAAATGGAAGCAGAATAATATTAGATTATCAAGAAAATGGTGGAATAAGAGCAGATAAAAGTTCAATTGTATATTATCAAGGAGACGAAGAAATAAACTTAAAAGGAATAAAAGCATATAAACCAGGATGGGAGTTTATTGGATGGAGCTTATATGCTGACTCACCAGGAGGAGCAATAGACACATACATACCAGAAGAAGATGTAAAAGAGGTACGATTATATGCAATGTTTAAAAAGACAATAACAGTAAACTATAAAATAAGAGATGAAAATGCATATGTCTTATCAAATTCAAAACAAGAAAAATATACAATTTATAATAAAGCGACGTCAGCAGAAGTAAGTTTAGCAACATTAATAAAAGTTGGAAAAAATTACACATTCTTAGGATGGAATAGAGACGAAAAATCACATGAAGGAGAATATAACGAAGGTGAAAAAGTAAGCTTAAGCCAAAATACAACGATGTATGCCGTAATAAGAAACGATGATGCTGTAAAAATAACTTATAATTATTATGATGGAGAAACCCGAAAAAAAGTAGAAAAAAGTTGTAATAAATATAATGGAGAACAAACATGTGAGACAGAAAGTGGAATAACAAATGTAACAACAAATGGAGGAATACTTGTTGGTTGGAGTGGAAGTCCAGATACAATAAAAATTGAAACTAAACAACAAAATAGCCAAAATAAAGCATATTATGCAGTATACGAAAAACTGCTAACAATAAACTATAAAAGTGGAGTTTTTGGAAGTATAACATCAAGTGAAATATATAAAGATAAAATTTTAATAAATGCAAGTGGAAAAACAAACCTAGGAGTAGATGTTGAACTTGATACACCAGATGCTATAAGTGGATACGTAACTGATGGTTGGAGAATAGACACATTGGCAGAAGGAAAAACATATAGTTTTGGAGAAACTATAAAAGTATATGAAGATCAAACATATAACGGAGTTTATAAAAAAGATATAAGCTTAATATATAATGAAAACGGAGGAAAAGAAAAAATAACTCCAACAACAAAAAAAGTTTATTATAATACAACAGAAGCAAGTATAGAAAAGTCTATAGAGGTAGTAATAAATGGAGTAACAAGCTTAGAAGGAAATAAATTAAGTGGATGGTCAATAAATAATAAAACATATAAAAATGGAAGTACAATAAGTATAAATAAAACAACGGAAGCCATAGCTGTATGGAAAGCAAATACCTATAACATAACATATGATTATAGCACCAATGGAGGAACAAGTGTAACAAGTCATGTAGAAGAAGAAACATTTGGAAATAATATTGATTTAACCCCAAGAGGAATAAAAGAAGGATATACATTTGTTGGATGGAATGAAAATAAAACTGCAACAGTCGGACAAAATGAAATCAAAATGCCAAGCCATGATATAACTTTATATGCAATCTATAAAAAGGAAGTAAAAGCAAAATGGATATTGGTAGATACAAATGCAGGAGAAAATAAATTAAGTGAGACAACATGTAATAAATACAACAATGATGCAACGTGTAAAATAGAAACAGGCATAGTAATACCAAAAAGTGAATATATAATGGATGGTTGGGATACAACACAAGGAGGAACAAATGTTATAACAGCAAACAATTTCTATTATGATATAGCAAGTGATCAAACATTCTATTCAGTAACACGAAAGAAACAACAAATAGTAGGAACATTCTATTATGGAAATGAATCAGAAATAGATGTATTAACCAGCTCATGTATTTTATATAATGGTGCAAGTGAGTGTACAGTTACAGTACCATTAACACCATACATGTATAAAGAAACAGCTTTTAGTGAGTGGAGTTCAAATAAATATACAGCAACAAATGCGAATATGAAAATAAGTGAAAATACAACATACTATGCACATTATGTAAGAAGTGTAAGTTTAAACTATCATACAGGAGCAAGTAATACGATAAAAACAAATACAAATACAGTAGAATATATAACAAGTGATGTAGGAGATCATGAAACAATACCAAAATATACAATACCTACACCAGATGCAATAAGCACATATACAGCATTAGGATGGAGAACAGATGGAACAAGAGGAGAAGCAGATGCAACTTATAAAATAGGTGCAACGATAAATCTAAAGAATTCATTAGATTTAAATTCAGTATATAAACGAACAATAAGCTTAAGCTATAATGTAGGTGGAGGAAGTCCACAACCAGAAACCCAAACAACAACACAATACTATAATAGTATAAATGGAGCATCTAACCATTTATATGTGTTACCAAATAATGTCAGTAAAACAGGATATACATTAAAAAGTTGGGCAGAAGGAAGTTTAAGCGGAACAAAATATGCCTTATCATATAACTACTACTTAAATAAAACAACAACAATGTATGCTGTATGGGAAGTAAATAGTTATGGAGTAAGCGTAAGTGGAAGTAATGTAACAATAAATCCAACATCATTGAATGTAAACTATGGAGGAAGCGGAAAAGTAACAATAAAACCATCAAGCAATTATTACATAGAATCAGCAAGTTGTACAAATGGATATACAATAAGTGGATTAACAACAGGAACAAGTGCAACAGGAAGTCAAACAATAACCATAAACAACAATAGTAATGCTCAAGGAAGTACATGTACAATCAAAACTGCTGCTTTATGTCCATATAACATTGGTCAAACATGGAATTATGGGTATACTGGTGGATCACAAAGTTTCTCAACACCATGTGCTGGAACATATAAATTAGAGACGTGGGGAGCCCAAGGTGGAAATTATGGATCTCTTTTAGGAGGTAAAGGTGGTTCCATGACTGGAACATTTACCTTATCAAAAGGAGAAGCATTAACTATAGTAACTGGAGGACAAAATGGTTACAATAGTGGTGGAGGCGCCACTGCATATGGAGTTGGTGGAGGAATGACTTACATAAATTCCAATACTAAAGGTACTCTTTTGATTGCTGGAGGCGGCGGAGGAGCCACATCAGCTCAAGCTGGAGGTGTTGGTGGTAGCACAGCCGGAAATATATCAGGAAATGCAGGACAAGCTGGACATGCAGGTGGAGGAGCCGGTGGGTCTGGTGGACAAAGCGGACACGCACATATCCATTCAGGTTATGCTTATACAACAAATAATACGACTTATTATTCAACAAGCAATGGTTGCTATACCAGCAGTGCCTCATTACCATTCACTTGTACAGTCACTTATAATAAATCAGGTTCTCCTGTTGATAATGGTGTATTCAACTGTCCAGTTTGTGGTAGAAGTGCACATATCTATACGCAATTTTATGATACGCATCATTCGGCTTGTGGAGATTCATCTACCGATGTCGGAAAAGAATGGTATGATCGTGTTTGGGTAAACTTTTGTGGAAGTTGTGGAAAATCAACAGCCGGTGCTGTTGGTGTAGGAAACCAAGTTCCATCAAACCTATACACAAGCAATCATACATACTATAAAACATTCTATTCATTGAGTTGTGGTCAAACAAATCATGCATCAACAGGTGGAAGCAATTATATCAACCCCGCTTATGCATTAAGCAATACTCCGGGTTCAGGTGTTCAATCTGGCAATGGATACGCACGTATTACTCTAATGTCATTAAGTTAAAGAGATGAATTTTCATCTCTTTTTTCATGCATTAATTCTATGTTCTTGAATAACTTTTTAATATGTGTTATTATATAGAACAATTAATGAGGAGGGGTAAACTTGAAAATAGTAGAAATAATCAAATTAAAACTAAATAAGTTAAAAGAAAAATATCAAAATTTCTTTAACAAAAGATATAAAAAATATATAGTTGAATATAAAATTGAAGATGATAAAATAAAAATATTTTCTTCAACTGGAGATTATAGAATTGTAAAAAATACTAAAAGTAATATTTCAAAATTAAATAAAGCTGTTGTTCAAAACAAAATAAATATTCAAAGAAAAATAGATGAATATGAAAAAAATTATAAAGAGAGATTAGCAGTATTGTTAGTTAATCTTATCGCTATAATTGGATTTGGTACACTTATATGCTTAACATTCTTTATCGGAAATTATTTTCTATTTCTTATGAGCATCATTTTCTTTTCTCTAGCAGTTATAACTTCAACTTTAACAACATTTAACTATTTAGTTACAGTTAAAGAAATAACGAATTTAAAAAAATTAACCGGTTATAAATCAGAAAGTGAGTTTACTTTAGAAGATTTTAAATTAAGTAAGTAGTTTTATACTACTTTTTTTATTTAAGAATATATTTTTATAGGTGATAATTTGTGAATATAATTGAATTAATTGTCTTATCTTTTTCTCTAAGCATGGATTCTTTTGCAACATCCTTATGTAAAGGAATTGAGTTTAATAATAATTTATACAAAAGCTCTATAACAACTTCAATTTGGTTTTCAATATTTCAAACAATCATGCCGGTATTAGGGTATTATCTTGGTAATATAATTTCTATGAAACTTTTCAGTGTTGCTTATTATATTTCGTTTTTTATTCTTTCATTTTTAGGAATAAGTATGATAAGAGAAAAAGACGACGTAGTTCAATTAAATGATTCTCTTGGTTTTAAAATTATGTTTCTTTTATCAGTTTCTATAAGCATGGATGCTTTTTCAGTTGGTATTTCCTATGCTCTTTTAAATCTTAATATTATTTTATCATCTATCTTAAATTTCAGTATAACATTCATTACAACATATATAGGATGTATATTAGGATCAAAAATAGGTAGCAAATATTCCTCTATATCAAAAACAATTGGAGGAATTATTTTAATATCTCTAGGAATCAAGATTCTGCTTACAAACATTTTATAAAAAAAAGTTAAAATTTGACTAAGAATTATTAATTTGATACAATACACTTCATGTTGCGGAGGGGTAAATTTGAAAAAGTGTATTGTTAAAGTAGTTAATTATTTAAGAAATGAAAAACAGGTATTAATTGTAGATAAAAATCCTAGTGGGGAAATTGGAGCTAAATACTTAATGAATGATGAAAAAAATGATTTCGTTAGAGATCGTGTTCTTCCTTTATTTTTATATAATTTTTTAACTCAACAACAAAATGCGATATTGATAACTACAAATATGTTCAAAAGATTTTCAGAATACTTTAATACGATTGATTATGATGAGGAAATTGTAACCGATTTCATGCTAGAATTGGTTGAACAATATTCCCAATTGCAAGATAATCCAGATAAGAAAGAAGATTTAAATTATATTGACTTTTTTGACACTTATTTTATAAAAGAAAACAAGAAAATATCTCCACTATGTTTCTATAGTCTTTTAAATATGGACGGGAATCCATTCTTTATGGCTATTGAAAATAACAAAGATATAACAGATTTTGTCTTATTCGATTTAGATTCAATTGTAAATAATTGCCGAGAAATAAGAGAAAAACGTATTTCTAAATCGGAGAGATTAAGCAGTGATGATATAAATGATATTGCTGTTACTTTATTTTTATCTGGAGTATCATTAAAAATCAGTAATATAGTTTATAAGACTTTAATAAAGAGAAATGTTATGTTAGCTCAAGATAACTGTAAAGCAGACGAACACAAAGATGTTTCAAAAAATACTAATAACTTCAACAAATCAAGTAAATACATAAGTGATAAAGACTATAAACATATATTAAAAGAAATAAAAAAATATTATAATCCAAATACCGGAGAATTGGTTATGAACGGTATAACCAATGAACAACGAGAATATATTGCATCTTTGATGATCCATATCGATTTAGAACAATATCAAATAATAGATTTTTTAAATAAAACATCTTTAACGGATAAAACATATACATATGAATATTTCAAAAATCATACTGCTGAGTTTGAATTTTATTATAAAGATTTTTTAGATACCATTAATGAGTATTTAGAAGAAATAAAAAAAAGTAATACAGCTGAAGATAAAAACTTTTGGATAACTGGTATAAATGAAGAACTTAAAAATTTACCTCTTGATGGAAAATTATATAGTTATGAATATGAAATAGAATTAATAAAAAGGAAAGGTTATAAAAATGAAGAAGAGAACTGAACAAATAATAAAATATTTTCATAGAAGAAGCTTTAATTTAGCATTTAATGATGAAAATGGAAATTATAATATTGAAGATACCATAAAAAAGATTCAAGATTTTACCTATGAAGAAAGAATTGATTATAGTAAATCAATCCTTGAAATATCTATTTTATCTGATTATTTGGAAACAAATGAAAATGTTTATTTTGGTTGCACTAATATGTTTAAAATGTTTTCAGATGAATTAAAAAAATCTCCTTTTGATCCAAGAGTTATTTCTAAATTTTTACTTGATTTAGTTGAAAACTATCCTGACAAAATGTTTAATTATAATGAAATTAACACTTTTGATTATGTAATAATGCTTAAAACATTTTTAGGAAAATATTTTGATTTAAACGATTTTTCTGAATTTTGTAATGGTAAACCAAGAAACGTTCATGAAATAGTATGCAATAACAAAGACTTAGAAAAAGATGTTTGTCGTATGAATTTAAATGTTTATTTCAATTTTAAGAACATTAATGATTGTGTAAAAAAAATTAGATCAAGTTATTTTGACAAAAAAGAGACATTTACTAAAGAAGATATTAATGTTGTTTACGTTAGTTTTATTAGATTGCGTGTATCACACATATTTGCTCAGGAAATAAGAAAAATATTAACTGATAAATATAATAAAAGAACTAATAATACATTTGTGTATTCTTCAAAAAAGGAAAATCATCAATTAAAAGATAATCTTATCACCGATAAGGAATATAAAAAAATATTAAAAGAAATCAAAAAATATTATAATTTATATACAAGAGAGCTTATTAGTGATGATTTAACAAGTGAAGAACGTGAACATATTGCATCTTTAATGGTACGTATCGGTTTAGAACAATATAAAATTGCAGATTTTTTAAAAACAACTGAAATGTTAAGCAAAACATACACTTATGATTATTTTAAAAATCATATAGAAGAATTTGAGTTTTACTTTGGTGAAGAACTTAATCAAGTATTTGAATATATGAAAGAAATAGAAAATTGTAATTCTGAAGAGGATAAAGAATATTGGATTATAGGAATAAATGAGGAACTAAGTAAATTGCAATATAGTAATAAGTTAGCGTCTTATGAATACGAAAGACAATTATTAGAAAGGAAGTAATTATTTGCTTCCTTTTTAATATTATTAATTAGGGTGATTAAATGTTTGATATATTTGTAAATAATTATTTCGTCTTTTTTATCTTTATAATGATTATCTATTATTCATTTATTTTTTATTTAAAGGACACAACCAATAAATTGATCATTAATATTTTGTTTTTTCTTAATATATTTGAGTTTTTATTATTTCTAAATGGAGCTTATTTCACTAGTTTTTTATACTTATTAAATTTTATCTTATATTCTTTTTATACAATAAAAACAAGAAGATTAATTATTGTTTCAAATTTTATTTTAATAATTTCCTATTTTATATTTAATAAAACCGATGTATTCTTTAGCTATATAGTATTTTTAGTTGCCATTGAATTACATAGTTATTTAAATAACCCAAAATATGATAATAATATACGTGCTGTTTTATATATTTTTCTAATTATCTCGCTTTTAATAGATAAATTATATATAGGAAACACTTTCTTTACATTATTTTACTTTATATATTTAATATGCGATTTCTATATAAAAGATGAACTTACAGATACATTAAATAGAAAACCTTTAAAAAGAGATTTAAATAAAAACAGAAATCAAATTAATGCAATAATCAGTATAGATTTAAATAATTTGAAGATAATAAATGACACTTTAGGTCATTATGAGGGAGATAAGGCTATCTTGACTTTAGTAGAATTGATAAAAGAAATAATTTTAAAGGATATGTGTTTATATCGAGTGGGAGGAGACGAGTTTTTAATCGTTTGTTACAATACAAATAAATTAGAAATTGAAGAATTTGTAAAAAAAATTAAAGAAAGAATGAATGAAACTAAATACAGCTGTGCTATAGGGGTTGCTTATAAAGAAAAGAACTTAAGTTTAAATGATTTAACTAAAATAGCTGATGAAGCGATGTATGAAGATAAAAAACATTACAAAAAAGTAAGGTAGAAAAGATAAAAAATTTGATATAATAAAGTAACGGAGGAAACTATGAAGAAAATTGCTATAGTAGAAGATGATGAAACAATTAGAAAAGAACTAGTTTGTCTTCTTAAGAATGCCAACTATGATGCTTATTGTATTGAAGATTTTTCAAATGTTGATGAGTCTTTATTTGCAAGTAACGCTGATTTAGTTTTGCTTGATATCAATATTCCATACTTAAATGGTAAAGAAGTATTAAAAAAAATAAGAGAAAAGAGCAATGTTCCTGTTATTATGGTAACTAGCAACAATAATGAACTAGATGAAGCTTTATCAATCACTTATGGAGCAGATGATTATATAATGAAGCCTTATAATCCTAATATTTTAATATTAAGAATTCAATCTGTATTAAAAAGATGTGATAATACAGAACAAAATAAGATGTATCGAGGATTTTTTATTAATAAATCGCGTTGTGAGTTGGAAAGTGGTGATAAAGTAATTGAACTTACTAAAAACGAAATGATAATATTTATGTGTTTGTTTGACAATTTGGGTAAGATTGTATCTAGAGATGAAATTATGACTAACCTATGGAATAATGACGAATATGTTAATGATAATGCTTTAACAGTTAATATAAGCCGTTTAAGAAGCAAATTAAGTGATGCTTCATTAAATGATGCAATTGAAACTAAGAAGGGACTAGGGTATATCTTATTATGAATATAGGAAAATATATAAAAGAAAAAAAAGAAAATATAATACTATTTATAATATTAGTTATCATTTTATTATTTCTACTTGATTTATTTGGTGTAAATAAATATTTAACTATTATGATTTTGAGTTTATTGAGTATTTATTTTATTGTCGACTTTTTAACATTTTATTTGAAAAGAAAAAAATATTATGATAACTTTTTAAATAACTTGAATTTATTGGATAAAAAATATTTGATTTTAGAGACTTTAGAAGAACCTGAATTTTTAGATGGAAAATTTTTTTATGATGCTTTATATAAAATTGATAAATCAATGATGGAGAATATCAACAATTACCGAAATGAAACAGAAGATTTTAAAGAATATGTGGAGATGTGGATTCATGAGATAAAAATACCTATAGCAGGGCTTATGCTTATGTATCATAACAATAAAACTGTTAATAAGAATTTTTTAGATCAATTAAACAGTTTAGATAATTTAACTGATCAAATCCTTTATTATGTTAGAAGTAACTATGCTGAAAAAGACTTTTTAATCAAAGAAGCAAGTATCGATAAAATAATTAATGAAGTGCTTTTAAAAAATAAAGATTCTATACTTGAAAATCATATTGATGTTACTGTTGATGTTAAAAATATTAAAGTTTTAACCGACTCAAAATGGCTTGTATTCATACTTAATCAAATAATTAATAATTCTATTAAGTATTGTGATAATAATAGGAAATCATATATTATGTTTTATATTGAAGATAATGAAAAGGAGACAACTTTACATATTAAAGACAATGGAATAGGTGTAAATGCCAGTGATTTAAAACACGTTTTTGATAAATCATTTACTGGAGAAAACGGAAGAAAGATGCGTAATTCAACTGGATTTGGTCTTTACATAAGTAAAAAGCTCATTGAAAAACTTGGACATAAAATAAGTGCAACAAGTGAAGAAAATAAATATTTTGAAATAGCAATTACTTTTGGTAAAAATGACCTTTATAAGATTTAACCTTACAAAATTGTAAGATATTGAAATATTAGAATCACGATTAATTAATAAAGTTAGCATATAATCAAAGCATGGAAGGTGAAATATATGGAAAAAATATTGAAGATTGATTCAATTGAAAAATATTATGGTAGTAAATCAAGTTTAACTAAAGCTATCGATAACATAAGTTTTGATGTTGAACGTGGTGAATTTATCGCGATTATGGGAGCAAGTGGAAGTGGTAAAACAACTCTTCTAAATTGTATTTCAACAATTGATAAAGTTACCAGCGGTCATATTTATTTAAATGACTTGGATGTCACAACTTTAAAGGGAAATAAATTAAGTGAATTTAGAAGAGAAGAATTGGGTTTTATTTTTCAAGATTTCAATTTACTTGATACTTTAACTGCTTATGATAATATAGCTCTTGCTTTGTCTATTCAAAACAAAAGTGTAAAAAATTTAGATGAATTAATAAAGGAAGTTAGTAAATATTTAAATATTACACATGTACTTGATAAATTTCCTTATCAAATGAGTGGTGGAGAAAAGCAAAGAGTAGCATCTGCTCGTGCAATAATTACAAATCCATCATTGATTCTTGCTGATGAACCAACAGGAGCACTTGATTCAAAATCAGCGAAAATGCTTCTTGAACGCCTAGAATATTTAAACAAAGAAAAAAAGTCGACTATTTTAATGGTTACGCATGACGCTTATACTGCATCTTATTCAAGCCGAGTAATATTTATTAAGGATGGTCGTATATTTAATGAAATAGAAAAAGGAAACTTGGATAGAAAAGAATTCTTCGACAAGATTATCGATGTTGTAACTATACTTGGAGGGGATTTAAGTGATCGCTAAATTATCGTTTAAAAATATAAAAAAGAGTTTTAAAGATTATGCGATATACTTTTTTACTCTAGTACTAGGAGTATCAATATTTTATATTTTTAATTCAATTGATTCTCAAGTCGTAATGTTAAAAATAAGTTCAAGAACCGAAGAAATAATTGGTTTACTAGAATCCGTCTTATCTGCAACAAGCGTCTTTGTATCATTCATCCTAGGGGCTCTAATAATTTATGCAAGCAGATTTTTAATAAAACGAAGAAATAAAGAATTTGGTATTTATTTGACATTAGGCATGAGTAAAAGAAAAATATCTCTTATATTGTTTTTAGAAACCTTAATGATTGGTATAATTTCCTTAGCAGCAGGTCTTCTTCTTGGAGTTTTCTTATCTCAAGGTATGAGCATTATTATTGCATCCCTTTTTGATGCTGATATGGAAAAATATCATTTTGTATTTTCAATTTCAGCTATGTTAAAAACTTTTGTGTATTTTGGAATAATGTATTTAATAGTTATGATATTTAATACGTTAGTGGTTACAAGATGTAAGTTAATAGATTTGCTTTATTCAAGCAAAAAGAACGAAAAAGTTAAGATTAAAAATCCACTAGTATGCTTGCTTGTATTTGTGTTTGCCTGTGCTTTACTTGGATATGCGTACTATATGGTAACAGATGGCTTATCCAATTTAAAAGATATAAAGGATATTATAAAACCAATTATATATGGAATCATTTCTACATTTTTAATAATGTGGAGTTTATCTGGACTTGTATTGAAAATAGTAAGTAAGATTAAGGGAATATACTATAAAGGATTAAATTCGTTTATGCTAAGGCAATTAAGCAGTAAGATAAACACTACTGTTGTTTCAATGAGCATAATCTGTTTAATGTTATTTATTACAATATGTGCATTATCTAGTTCCTTTTCTTTAAGAGACTCACTTACAAAAAATTTAGAAGAATTAACACCCGCTGATGTTCAAACTCAAGTATTTTATAGTCATGATGAGGTTGATTTTGATGACTCTGGATATAAGAACTTAACTGTTCAAGAAAGATATGACAAAAATAAATTCGATTATAGCAATTACTTAAGTGAATACGCATCAATTAATTTATACTCTGATGAGAACTTCTATTTTTCTAATTCAGTAGGAAATATGTATGAGTATTTGATGAAAAAATATGGTTATGATGAGGATCCTCTTGAGGTTATTATGCCTTTAAGTGACTATAATAAAATAGCTAGATTGTATAAGAAAAGTGAATTAAGACTAAATGAAGATGAATATATAATTGTTGCTAATTTTGAAATAATGATGAGTATAAGAAATGAGGCTTTAGAAAAGAACACTAAAGTGAAAATTTATAATCATGAATTAAAACCAAAATATAAAAAATGTATCGAGGGCTTTGTGGAGATTTCAAATAATAAGGTTAATACAGGTATAATTGTTGTTCCAGATTCTGTATTGAAAGGAATCAAACAAAAATGTAATTATTTTACAGGAATTTATAAAGAGAAAAAACGTGATAAAAAATATGATGTTGATGATATTTTTGAAAAAGCAAATTCCTATATCGGAAACGTTGGATACTCATTTAAAACCGATTTAGAAGATTCATCAGTTGGATTAGGAGTAATTGTAACTTTTCTAGGAATATACTTAGGTGTTGTTTTCTTGATATCTAGTGCGGCTATACTTGCATTAAAGAATTTAAGTGAAGCTAGTGACAATCGTAGTAGATATATCATTTTAAGACGCATTGGCGCTGATGATAAATTAATACGAAAATCGTTATTCAGGGAAATATTTATCTTCTTTATGACACCATTATTGCTTGCTATAATACATTCGATATTTGGTATGCGTTTTGCTTTAAAAATCCTTGAAATGTTTGGAAACAATGGCTTATTAAAATCAGTTATATTTACCAGTATGATTATTGTGCTTATATACGGAGGATATTTCCTAATAACATATTTATGCAGTAAAAATATTATAAAAGAATAAACACGCAAAACTACAGCTTAAAACTGTAGTTTTTAAATGAAAAAAGAAGAAAACCAACTTTTTAAAGTGTTATATATCTATAGGAGATGATTATATGGAAGAGGATATATTCAAAGCGATAGATATTTTGCGAAAATACAATTCTGAAACAAATATGATTGAAGCCAAATCAGCAACTCTAGGTTTTCCTAAAAAATGCTATGACACTTTTTCTAGTTTTTCTAATAAATATGGTGGAATTATTATATTTGGATTAGATGAAAGGAATAATTTTAAAACAGAAGGAGTATATGATGTAAATGACATTCAAAAACAAATAACAAATTTATGTAGTGATTCTATGTACCCACAACTAAGACCAGATATTTTGTCTTTAGAATTCGAGGGAAAAATAATTGTTGCAGTTAAAATAGAAGAATTGACACCAAATAATAAGCCGTGTTATTATAAGCCTGCAGGGATAAGAAAAGGATCTTATACTCGAATAGGGGATAGGGGTGATTTGATGACAGATTATGAATTGAATTCACTTTTGACATACAAAGAGCATGTTTTTGAAGATATAAGAGCTGATGATAGAGTTGAATTAAATGATTTAGATTTAAAAAAAATAGATTTCTATATCGAAAAAATAAAAAATAGTAAACCTCACTTTTCTACAAATGATTTTAATAGAAGCTTGAAACTATGTGGAATAGTTGACAAAGATTTGCATCCAACGTTGGCTGGAAATATGATTTTTGGTAAATATCCTCAAAATTTTTATCCTCAACTTTTTGTAGCTTGTGTTGTAGTTCCAGGAATTGAACTTGGTGATACAGGCAATCTTGGAGAACGTTTTATTGATAATAGAAGAGTTGATGGAAATATAGAAGAAATGCTTGAAGAAACAATAAAATTTATTAGAAGAAACATGAAAACAAGCATAATAATAGACAAATCAGGTAAAAGAATTAATCGAGAAGAATATCCGTTAGAGGCGGTAAGAGAAGCCGTGTTGAACGCTTTGATTCATCGAGATTATTCTGCTCAAACTGAGAGTTCATATATTTCTGTGTATATGTATAGTGATAGAATAGAAATTGTAAGCCCAGGAGCATTATATGGTTCAAACAAATTGGAAAAATTGGGAACGGCATCCTCTTTAGAAGTTCGAAATCCTACTATCATACGAATTCTTGAAGAATTGGATTACATTGAAAATAGACACTCGGGAATACCAACTATGAAAAGAGAAATGGAAAAATATGGACTTCCAGCTCCAGAATTTTATGATGAAAGAGATTACTTCAAGGTTATTTTAAGAAACAATTTGAAAGACAATAATAAATAAGATAACAAAAAGATAAATTTGTATAGATAACATACAAATTATTTTTTTTGCTCTTATCAAAAAAACTTAAAAATATTACAATCTATTTATAGATTAGAGTATTAATCTATAAATAGTAGGTATAATAAGATAGGAGAGACTTTTTTATGAAAGAAAAAGAAATGAAAGAAAAATTAAAAAAGATTAATAAGGAATTTGATGAAGTTAATAAACAATTAAAGGAAGCAACAGAAACTACAGTTTTAGAATGTATGTATGCCAAAGATGATGTTGACAAAAAAATAGATGAAACTAAAAAGAATATTGAAGCTGCAAAAGAAAATATTAAAAGAAAGCAACAAGAAACTCACGAAAAATTTTCTAGTCATATAACTAAAATTCAAGATGATATAAACGATTTTAAATCTAAATTAGAAGAAAAAAAAGAATTAAAGGATAAAGAAAAATTAGAAAAATATATCGATGACAGATTAGAGTATTCATCAAGTTGTATATCACTTGCTGTGCTTGCAATAAGTGAAGCTAAATTATCATTTCTAGAAGCTATTGAAGCACAAGAAGAATATGATGAACTATATAAAAACTAAAAACATTTCAAAATAAAAGCGAATCAGACGATTCGTTTTTATTTTTGATTATATTGCCTGAATGATTTCATCTTTTGAATTATTTTCTTATCTCGATCTCCATTTAGCAATAATTCATATGGCTCTATATTAAGTGCTTTGGCTAAAACCTCAAGCCTAGAAATTGGAGGACAATGTATTCCTCTTTCAATATCTGTTAAATATCTTGGGCTTAACTTACATAATTCAGCCAGTTTTTCTTGAGAATAACCGTTCAAATAACGATAATATTTGATATTAAATGCTAAAAGTTCAGGCAAACTTTTAAAGTTTAATCTCATAACACACCTCATTACAAGTATGATATTATTTAAATAAAAATATTCACATGAACTATTTACTGCAAGAAATATTTGTGCTATAGTTAAATTAAGAATAAAGAAAGTATAGATAATTAGAGGTAAAAGATGTGAAAAAAATTGCAAATAAATTAAAAAATTATCATTTATCTAAACATAGTATACTTATATGTTGTCTAATTCTTATGACAATAGGTTATGCAACGGTTAGCAGTAAGTTATCCACAAATGGAAGTGCTTTATTAGCAGTTAACTTAAGTGATTTAGATTGTTACATTGGAAATGTATTTGTAGATTCTAAAAATCATTTTGATTATTTATCAGATGATTTATCAAGTTTCACATTTACTATGAGTGAATCATCACTAAAAATCAATTATTATATTAGAAATAATGCAACAGAGTATGATGAATCAGCTAAGTTAAGTTGTTCAGCAAGTGATAATACAACATTAAATATAACTAATAATTTTGATTCTCTAATTAGTGCTCAACAAATCAATTCTGGAGAGATGACAATAAGCAAAAGTGATACAACTGAAAAGACAATTTTATGTAGATTAACATACGAAAATGTATCACGGGATACAACGGTTAAGAAAAATAAAGCTGTTTTCTATTCTTCGATTGGGGCGAGTATTGATAAACCTTATACAATATATGATGGAAATATTACTTATGATGGTTTGCCAAATACGGTAAGAGGAAATTCAATTTTTCTTGGTTGGTTTAATAAGAATAAAGAAAACATTAATGAAAAAACAAAGATAGAAGATAATGAAGATGAAATTCTCTATGCAGATTGGTCTATTTTACACGCTAGATATACTAAGTATGATAATACAAAATCAAAATCTACTTGTGAAACAGTTCAATGTGCAATAGATGAAATTAATTCGATGTTAGTTTAGAGGAGTGGTGTTATGAAAAATAAAAAAATATTGATAATTGGTATGTGTGCATTAATACTATTTGTAAGTGTAGCGTATGCCGCAGATTTAATTATTGGAAAAGATGTATATTATGATAATTCTTCATCTTTATTAAAATCCAAAAATGTACAAGATGCATTAGATGAACTTTATAGTAAAGCGTCTAATTTAACATCTTGTTCAAAAGGAGTTGCAGAGCCAGTTTTAAAAGATGGTTTAATACCAGTAAAATTGTCGGATGATGGAACTGTAACTTATGCTGATACAAGTAAAGTATGGTATAACTACTGTGATAAAGTTTGGGCAAATGCAGTTATCCTTAATAGTGGTGCAAGTTATAAAGTAGGAGATACAATAAAAGAAAGCGACATTCAAAGTTACTTTGTATGGATTCCAAAATATAAATATAAGTTATGGAATACTGGAACAGCTTCAAAAAATATTCATGAAATAAATATCGTGTTTGATACAACCGATACAACTGACATCTCAGGAGTATCATGTAAAACTCCAATGACAAGCGGGTCAAGTGGAAATTGTAAAAATGGTGAATACATGACACATCCAGCATTTATAAGTATGGGAGTAAATGGATTTTGGGCAGGAAAGTTTGAAACCGGATACAAAGGAGCAACAAGTGCAACTGCTGCTCAAGTAAATTCAAGTGATTCAAGCAAAATAATAATAAAACCAAACTCATACTCATGGAGAAATTCAACAGTCATGAATATGTTTACAGCATCTTATAATTATAAAAGAGCAATGAATTCACATATGATGAAAAATACCGAATGGGGAGCAGTAGCATACTTAAGCCATTCCAAATATGGAATCAATGCGGAAGTTAACATTAATAATAATAGTTCATATAAAACAGGATATTCAGCGCTTCCAAGTACAAATCAACAAACGTATCCAGGAACTTATGGCGATGGAAACACATATAATAACGCCTATAATACAAGTATTGGTTACCTTGCAACAACAACAGGAAATATAAGTGGAATATATGATATGTCTGGCGGAGCACACGAATATGTAGCAGGATATATGAGTGGTCAATTAGGATCAAGTGGCTTTAGTGCTACAACTCTTGCTAATTATGATTCTAAATATTATGATGTATATTCATCATCATCAACAATGACATCTTATCAATATAGAATACTTGGAGATGCAACCGGAGAAATGGGACCTTTTAAAACATATTTGGACGGAGATAACAACTCTAGATACCATAATAGTTGGTACGGCGGCGATTCGCACTTTGTTGACTCTGCTTTTCCTTGGTTCGTTCGGGGCGGCCATTACGCCTATGGAGTTCTCGCAGGTCAGTTCAGCTTCTCTAGGTACACAGGAGGTGCCTACACTAGCGTCGGGTTCCGGCTTGTTCTCTCCTAGGGTAAAAAAACTTGTTTTTTTACAATTACTTTTTTCACTTTTAATATTCCTTTCCGCCTTCTTTTTAAGCGGAAAGGAATCGCTTTTTTGGCATTTATGTCTAGTAGGTTAGTTTAAAATATTAATTTATTAGTCTTAGTATAAATGTAGGTTATAAGTTGTTAAAATTAGATTTTTTGACTCTTTTTACTCCTTACGGCGACAATTCGAACTTTGTTGACTCTACTTATCCTTGGTTCAATCGAGGCGGCAATTACGACAATGGAGTTCTCGCAGGTCAGTTCAACTTCAATAGGAACACAGGAGGTGCCAACACTAACATCGGGTTCCGCCTTGTTCTCTCCACTAAAATATATAAGATTATTCTTCACATAAACAAAGATAAGGAAAATATATTTATATTTTATATCATTAATCTACGGATTTTGTTTTAGTGTTTATTTTAGAAATTTATAACCTTTCTACATAGTAGAATAAAATATAAAAAAGAATGTCTTTGGTTAGTAGTAAAATGATGAACATCAAAGATGAAAAGAAGTGGATCGTTTCCACTTTTTTAATAGCATTAAAGGAGGTGGTAATATTGAGTGTGATATATCAAAAGTATTTGCAATTAAAAAAAGAAGATGCAAACAAATTATATCTTTTTAAATCCGGCAAATTTTATATATTTGTTGGTGAAGATTGTGATACTATCAATGATTATGTTGTATTAAAAAAAGTGAAATTTTCAAGCGAATCATACAAGTGTGGTTTTCCTGCTGATGTTCTTGATAACTATATTCGTGTTTTTAAAAATCATAACTTAGACGTCGAAGTTATAGATAGTTTAAAAACTAATATTGATGATTCAATTAAAGAAAAAATAATCAACTTAGACATTGATTCTATAACGCCCTTGCAGGCATTAAATATATTAAAGGATGTAAAGGAGAAGCTCATTAGTGAAAGCTAGCTGTGTTGAAGAAACACGAATTTATCAAATATACATGGATTTTATTATATATCTTGAAATGATCACCGAGAAATATCCTAATTCAACTAAATCAGGCATAGTTGCAACAATAAAAAATTCATCCTACGAAGGTATCAAGTATATTTTACTGGCATATAAGTCATTTGATAAAAAGGAAAAATTAAAATACTTAAATGAACTTGATATCAATTTAAAAATGCAAAGGGTATTTGCTAGATTATCATACAAAAGAAAATATATAAACATTCGTAATTATGAAGCATGGAGTAGAAAAATAAATTTAGTTAGTATGTCTTTAGGAGGCTGGATAAATTCATGCCTAAAACAATAAAAAATGTTTTTCTATCTAAATTGACTTTCGAAAAAATGTTAAGTGCCCACATACGTGCTTCTAAAGGTAAAAAAACTAAAAAAGAAGTAATAATATTTGAAATGGAATTAGAAACTAATCTTATAAGAATAATGGACGAGATAAAAAATAATACTTATAAGTTTGGAGAATATCGAGAATTTGTTATTCATGAACCAAAAGAAAGAATAATAAAATCTTTACCTTATCGTGATCGTATAGTTCATCAATGGTATGTTGAAGAGTTTATAAAACCTTATTTCATGAAAAGGTTCATCAATGATACATATGCATGTTTAGATAATAGAGGAACACATAAATCAGTTATATGTGTTCAAAATCAATTGAGAAATGCAACTAAACTATATGGAAAAAACTATTACATTTTAAAAACAGATATAAAAAAGTATTTTTATAGTATAGATAAAGAAATATTATTAAAAATATTATCATCTAAAATTAAAGATAAAAAATTACTTGAATTCAGTAAAAAAATTCTTGACGATGGCAACGAAGTCGGAATTCCAATTGGTAATTATACCAGTCAGTTCTTTGCCAATATTTATTTAAATGAATTAGATCATTATGTAAAAGACGAACTAAAAATAAAATTTTATACAAGATATATGGATGATCAGATTTTTATTTTAAAAACCAAAGCTGAAGCAAAGGAAGTGCTCAACTTAGTTTCAACTTTTGTAAGTGCCCATTTAAATCTGTTGCTTAATCATAAAAGCAGATATTATCCCAATAAACTAGGTGTTGATTTTTGTGGATATATTATTTATCCAACACATATTCTTCTTAGAAAACGTTTTAAAAAGAAAGTAAAAAAATCAATTAAACAATGGATATATTTAAAAAATAATAATATATTTTATGATAAAAAATTTTTATTAAGTTATAATTCTTTTTTAGGACATGCAAGCCATTCTAATTCATATAACTATGTGAATAAGATTGAGATAATTTTATATAATAATAATTTAAAATGAAGTACTTAAAGTAGATTGTGGTGACGAATCTATTTTTTATTTGCAATTTTTTTCGTATTCTGTTAGAATAACTAACGTTATTAAAGAGGGGATAATAATGATAAACAAAATTATACGTTCAAGAGATTATATGAATTTTGATGCGATTGGAAAAGAATGCGAATTATTTTATTTATTTCATTCGTCAGGATTTTCATCACTTAAACCTGAACAACGTTTAACTCTTTTGCAAGAATTAGAAAACATTGAAGCAAAGAAGCAAAATAGAAAACCATATAAAGTTGTTTCCGACAACAAAGATGAAAGATTGATGAATGCCGGAATAATTTTTGGTAAAAATGGTAAACCAGGTAAAATACTATTTAATGAAAAGTATATTTTTGAAGGAAAAGAAGAAACATATAATCCCATAACAAGAGAAAAAACATATGAAGAAGTGGAAGGTCTTAATATAAGACTTTTAGATTCGATGCTACATGAACAATTTCATGCTTTATTTCATCATTTGATTTGTGGATTAAATCAAGGTGAAGGTGAACTTTACCGTGAATTAAAAGAATATAAAACTTATTTTGATTGTCATGAAGTAACTGAAAGACAACAACAAGCGGATATAAGAAAGGAATTTTACTTGTATATAACAAATCCAGATGAGTATTATGCTTTTGAATATGCATATGAAAACACTTTAAATATTTTTAGATATATAAATGGTCGATATGGATTTGATGATTCAATTGGTAGTTATAAAGATTACCAAATATGTACAAGAAGAATGGCAGAACAATCATTTTTACATGATACTGGCGTTGTTTCAAATTATGAAGAAATATACAAAATATTGTTGAATAATTGGGCTTTAAAATATGCTCAACAAAATGGATATACTGTAAATTCTGTTATGCATGATATTAGTAACTCAAAAAAATTATTAGATCATTATCATGTATTTTAAAAACTTAAATTATTCGTAAAAACTAATGAGCTTGCATAAATTCTATGCAAGTTTTTTTGTTTTTCTTTGATAAAATAGATTTATTAGTTATAATTATGTTATGGAAGTGATTAAATGAAAAATGGAAAAGTAGTAATTATTGCTGGAAACAAAAGAGCAGGTAAAACAACTCTTACAATGAAGCTTCATCAAAAATATAATTTTAATTACTATAATTTCGATATGTTATTAGATTCACTTGAAGAGTCTTTTAGAGTTTTACAAGATCATAACGATGATAAATACGTAACATTACTAAACGAAATGGTAAAAAGAAGTTTAGATGATGCTAAAAATTATGGTGTAAGCACAATTTATGAGTATATTTTTACACCTAAACAGTTATCTATGTTTGAATATAAGGATAAAGTAGAAATCTATTTTTTAGCTAATTTAGATGCTGATGAAACAAATATTAGAGAAGACATGAAAAAATATTCAAAACCTTTTGATTGGCCAACTTATGTAGGAATTGAAGATATAGAAAGAAATGTTAAAGAAATTTTAGAAAAAAACGAAGTATTAAAAAATGATTGTCAAAAATATGGATTTAATTTAATTAATACATCTAGAGAAGATAGAAGAGAAGCAATACTTGATCAACTGGTTGAAGAAATTAGAAAAAATTCCAATTAATGATTTTAAGAAAGTGGTGATGCTATGATAACTTACAATAATTTAAAAATTGAAACTACTAGAAGATGTACGCTTAGATGTAAGCATTGTGAGAAAGGTCCAGCAAGCGGAAAAGACTTTCAAGCAAAGTTCTTACCTAAAATATTTACAAAGGATACAATTATTCATAATTTAGAACTTGATGGCGGAGATGTTTTATTAGCTGCGGATATATTAGAAATGTTAGTTGACTACATAATCCAGTCAGAATGTATAGTTCTTGGGGTAAGTATAACAACTAATGGAACTTATTTTACACCTAAATCAAAACGAATCTTATCAAAATTGAAAACATATGTTACTAAATGTCAATCTCATATTGGTAAGTATTCTAAAGCTATAAGTTTAATATTAGCAGCTGATGAATATCATAAAGCTGAGTTAAATAGAATAAAAGAAGAAGACCCATGGATATATAAAATGTATATAGAAAACATTCAAGAACTAATTGAATCATCATTCTTTTCTTGTAAAAAAGAATCAATTAGAGTTATTGATAAAGGTAGAGCAGAAAATCTTGCTATTGAGAAATTTTATCCTCCAAAAATTGATAATTATTATCTTAAAGATGGAGAAAATATCTTAGTTTCAAATGCATCAGTCTTGGTTGATGGAATTGTGGAAAATACAAGAGAATCATTATTGGATGATAATTTAGCATCAATAATTATAAAAAGCGGAATAGCATGTAAGAACGAAATAGAATTTCAAGGTGGATGTCAGATTAACGAATACAATTCCAAAAACTTAACTTTTGTAAATAAAGAAATCAATAATTAACTCACATTTTCATGTGAGTTTAATTTTTTTGTAACCTTTTACCGAGTATATTAGTTATTATATTGAAAGTGAGAAAATAAGTAAATGAATGACAAGTTTATAAAAATATTTAATTTATATAAAAATGATGTTTATCGACTTGCTTATAGCTATACTAAAAATAAATCTGATACTGATGATATAGCTCAAAATGTTTTTATTAAATTATATAAACATAAAGATATTTTAAAGCTTGCCAATGATGACATTAAAAAATGGCTATTTAAAGTTACGATTAATGAATGTAAAAGTTTATTTTTATCTCATTGGCGAATAAAAGTATCTTTATTTGATGATAAAGATATAAAAGTATCTGATAGTAATAATGATTTACTAGACGTTATAGCAAATTTAAATAAAAAAGAAAGAATTATAGTTTTTTTACATTACTACGAAGGATACAAGATAAAAGAAATAGCTGAAATGATGAAGTTATCAGAAGTCAATGTTAAAGTATTATTATCTAGAACTAGAAAAAAATTAAAAAATATGATGGAAGGTGATAATCAATGAATAAAATAAAAGAATATTATTCAAAAATAAAAATGAATGAAGATTTAGAAAACAAAATTCTTGATAAAACTGTTTATCAAAAAAGTAAGAATTATCTTAAACCTATACTTGCTAGTTTCTTCATTTTAATATCATTGTCGTTTATAATATTTAATAATAAGAAAATCACTTATTACTATACCGTTAATCATAAATCCAATTATTCTTATACATCTAATAGTAATGATTGGACATGGCCAACTGAGCAACCTTTTGTTGTTATAGCGGGTTTTAAAAAAAGATGGGGAGTGGATCATAAAGGAATAGATATTGGTGGAATTGAATTTGCTTCACCTGTATATGCAGCATATGATGGAGTAGTTATAAAACTTGATACTTTATCTTCTCTTGAAGATAAATATGGTAAAGTGGTTGTTATTAAACACTCAAATGGGTACTTCACGCTTTATGGTGGTCTTAGCGATGTTCTTGTTAAACCAAATGATATTGTAAAATCAGGTGAGAAGATTGGAACCATTGGAAAAAATAAAGAAATTGAATTTACTAGTTTACATTTTTCAATTTATAACGATAGTTCACTTTCAGATGAAACAGCTATAGATCCATTTAAAATATTTTCAATCAAATAGAATTAATAAAAGCAACTAGCAATTGCTTTTATTTTTTTTATTATATGATACTATGTAAGTAGGTGATAATGTTATGAATACTACAAAGCTTAGTAATAAATTAAAAAAATTAAGATTAGAAAAAGGTATAACTCAAGATGAAGCAAGCAAAGCATTATATGTTAGCCGACAAGCTATTTCACATTGGGAGACTGGAAAGAGTATTCCCGATTACGAAACTTTGTTAAACATTTGTAAATTTTACAATACTACTTTAAATGATCTGTTTGATGTAAATAGCAAAGAAGATTTAGTGAGAGTAGTTTATAATAATTTTAAATCATATAATTTTTACAAAAGGGTGTTTAGAATAGTGATTTTTCTATTTGTAATTTTTTTTATAATCTTCAGTTTACTTTTTACTATCAAACATTACAATAAAAATAGCATATATGAGATTGAGTATAAATCTAGTGAAATATCCTGTAATCAAGGATTATTGGTAACAAGTCCAGAATACATTTATTTTTCACCATGTAAAATTAACTTTTTATCTTCTGAGAAATTAAAAACGATTAAATTTTACTATTTATATCAAAATAAAGAAAGATTAATTTTTGAAGGCGGAGAAAACTCGATGAATTTTGTTTGGAGAGACACTAGAAAAGACTCAGAATTATTTGATTTAAAACATTTGAAAATTGATAAAGAAATTCCTGAAATTTATGTACATGTTGTAACTGAAAGCGATAATGAATATACTTTAGAATTAACCTCAAATAAATTGTCGGCAAATAATATTTAGTTTATGTTATAATAAAGATAGGAATATTGAAATGAACTTATAACTTTAGAATACAAGAGGTTACCGAAGAAATTTTTAAGCCAGTATATTTTAAACCGGATATCGAAATAGAGCAAACTAAGGAAGACTACATAAATGGTATAGATACAATTTTAGACTATACTCTTGAAATGCTAAATAGTAAAAAATTATAGAATTAGAAAAGCGGGCTAAAATAGTCCGCTTATTTTTAGATTATCATCAATTTTCATATCAAGTGCATTTGGATGATAATCTAAAACAGGCATATCAATAATGTTTCCTAAAAAACAAACAATAAATCCAGCTCCACTTTTTAATTCTAGCTTTTGTATTGTTACATCGTAATTAGTTGGATTTCCAAGCTTTTTAGGATCATCACTAAAAGAATATTGAGTTTTAGCTATGCATATTGGTAAATTACTAAATCCTAAATTTTCGATATTTTTTAGTTGTACAAGTGCTTCATCTGTATAAATAATATTTTTTGCGTGATAAATATCCTTACAAATAATTTTAATTTTATTTTGAATAGAATCTTTTAAATCATACAAAAATTTAAAAGATGAAGGTTTGTTAGTTAGCTCAACTATTCTTTTAGCAATCTCCAGTGCTCCAATACTTCCACTTTTATAAGCATCACTTATTTCAAAAGGAATATTTTTTTCATAAACAAATTCTCTTATAATATTAATTTCTTCCGAAGTATCGGTATTGAAACGATTTAAAACTACAAGAATATTATTGGTAAACTTTTTTAGATTATCAATATGAGCTTCAAGGTTACATAAACCAGCATTCAAAAACTTATGATCTTGTGTAAGAATATCTGATTCATCGCAATAACCGTTATGTTTTAAAGCACGAACAGTACAGCTTAATATAACTAAGTCAGGTTTTAATCCCAATCGACATTTTATATCAAAAAATTTTTCAGCACCTAAATCCGATCCAAAGCCAGCCTCAGTAATAACATAATCACATAACGAAAGAGCAGTTTGAGTGGCAATATAAGAATTACAACCGTGAGCAATATTTGCAAAAGGACCTCCATGAACAATCACCGGATTGTTCTCAAGAGATTGAACTAGATTAGGTTTCATCGCATCTTTTAAAAGAATCATCATACTATCAGTTGCTTTTAAATCTCGAGCAAAAATAGGCGTTTTATCATAAGTGTAACCGATTAAAATAGAATCGAGTCGTTTTCTTAAATCAGTCATATCTTTTGCTAAACAAAGTATTGCCATAATTTCACTTGCAGCTGTAATGCAAAAACGTTCTTTACGAGTATCCAAGGATAATCTTCTTAGAGCACGATCATTCATATCAAGAGTTCTATGAAAACAAATGGAGTTCGGGTTAATTTTAAGTTCATTACCATGATATATATGATTATCAATAAGCGCACATAATAAATTGTTACAAGACGTTATTGCATGCATATCTCCTGTAAAGTGTAGGTTTATATCATCCATAGGAACAACTTGAGATCTTCCACCTCCAGTAGCGCCACCTTTCATCCCAAAAGTAGGACCAAGTGATGGTTCTCTTAAAACAACAATACTATTTTTACCAATTTTTCTTAGAGCATCATTTATTCCAATTGACAAAGTAGTTTTACCTTCACCGTATGGAGTAGGATGTATCGATGTTACTAGAACCAGTTTACCATTTTTAGATTTATTTATTTTATCATAGTTTATTTTTGCTTTATAATTCCCATAATTTTCAATTAACTCATCAATACCAATGGACTTCGCGACATCCTTAATTAGCTTCATTTTACATGAAGAAGCTATTTCAATATCTGTCATATATATCACCTCTATAACCGATTATATCATAAAGAAATACAAATATTTTATAATCGACACGAATAGACAATAATTGCTAATTTAATAAAATATGGTAGAATAAAGATTAAGGAGAATCGCATATGAAAGAAAGATATGTAATTGAATTTTATAACCATACAAAAAAAGATTTTGATGATGTTTGGAATATAGAACATGACTATTTAGAACCAGAAACAATATCAAGTGTAGAGCAAGTTATGATATGGGATAGAAAAAATAGAGACATTCATATTTTTGTAAGAGATGCAATTTTTGATTGCATTGTTGGAGAAATAACTTTATTACCTTTAACTGATAAACAATTTACAGACTTTATGAAAAATGAATTATCTGATACCGAATTAAATTATAAATCTTTAGAAGCCTATGAAGATAACAATACTTACAATCTTTTAATTTCTGCAGTTGCTATTGATAAAAAGTATAGAGATGATAAATTAGTTTTAAGTTATCTATTAAAAGGGATGAATAAAAAAATTAACGATATAATGAGTAGAGGAATAAAATTTAAGAATATGTGTGCTGAAGGTCAAACTCTTGATGGGCAAAAATTTATAAAAAATTTCTTAAATTTAAAAGAAAAATGCATAACAAAAGAAGGGTATAAACTGTATTCTTTTGATGATGAAAAAGAGTTTTTAAAATGGTACGAGAAATTTCCTGTTTATATAGAAGAATATGATAGAAAACAGGGTATTTATAATTTAATTTATGTGATATAATTCAATTATAGAATGGTGAATCATTATTGTGAAGTACATCGAATATAATCCAGCAACAGCTAAAAATTGTGTTATTAGATCATTTTCGTTGCTAACAGGGGAAAATTGTGAAACAATTGAAGAAAAATTAAAAAATGAAGCATTAATGTTAGGAAAAAAAGAATACACAGATGTTGAAGTGTTTGAAAATTATTTAGAAAAAACAATGGGCTTTGGTAAAATACCTTTTGATCCAGATAAAACTATTAAAGATTTGGAATTATCCAATGGGACATATTGTGTTTTTTGTTATGATAAAAATGATTTTTATCATATGGTTGTAATACATAATGATACATTATATGACAAAACTGATAAAACTTTAGACTTATATCCACTCGCAGTTTATAAATCAAAAAAATTATGGATAAATCATTTAGATACTACAATAAAATCTTATAGAGTAAATCTTAGTAGAATACCAGGTGTTGATAATTTTGGAACAAAATACATTATTCCTGCAAATAATGAATTTAATTTTCCGTTTTTATTATTCGTTCCAGATTCTTTAGAAGACAACAGCGATTTATTGGTTGGTGTTCAAACAGTTGATTGTTCACGTGATACTTTTGATAATGCAATAAATGAAATAATTAATTTTGATTGGCAAAAAAGACAGGATACAATTAACGGGACAAATATAAGATTAAGTCAAGAGTTTAATTCAGCAATATTGGTTCCTGTCATTCCAAGAACTAAGGGATGTGATGCAACGTATTTGGGATATGAATTGTTGGATACGAATTATGATAATGAAAATGAATTTAAAGATGCAAAATCAGCAATTAGCAAAAAGCTTACAAAATTTACAGCAGAAGATTTTAAAAAATTTATTAATTTGGATGGACAGGTTTTAAAAATGATTAACTATAGCAAAAATTTTATTCGAGCAAAAGAAAATAAAATAGTAAACGATAAAGTGATACTAAACGGATATTCAGCAACCTCCCATTTTGTAAATTATTTCTCAGCTAAACATCCAACTGAATGCTTAATGGTTATTGGCGGTGGATGTGGAGGTCGCTTAATAATTCCAAAAGATGAAGTGAATGGTGAAAAATTGACTTATCCTGTTGGAGTTAGTAATATAAATTTTAATTTAGAAGAATTTGCAAAAATACATCATTTCTATTATTTGGGTAGTGAGGATAAAAGTATGGGACCTGCAACACCAAAGTTTGAAGTTGCCATTGACTATATTGATGATAATGGTATTGTTCACTACAAAAAAGATAAATTTAATAACGTGGTTCCAGCTTTAAATTCAGATGGGACAATAAAATATTTGCTTGATGTAGATGGAAATTATCAAGTATTGTATCACGATGGCTATTATTCAAAAGAGCAAATAAACATAATAAATAGAATAAGTCAAGATTCTCACGAATTATTTGACTTTATAGAAAAAATTTATAAAGATAGTGGAATTACTTGTGTATTTAACCGCAAGTATGAAGGAGATCACTGGTCGGTTATTTCAAATAGTGAGTTAATTAACGATATTATAGCTTACTATAAAGCAATAAAAGGTAATAATTTGGATCGTTTAAAAAAATAAAACATAATATTTATAGTATAGCAAAAATTAACTGACAAAAATTTGAAATATCATGGGAGTATATAATTAAAAACATGTAATGGAGGCATATAATGAATTATCCAACAATAGTTTTTAGAAAGATGACTTTAAAAGAAAATATTGATTTTGTCAAGGAAGCTTCTTATTTCCTTGCAAAATAAAAACATATGTAGTAATATGTATTTAGAGATGCAATATTGCATA